>JAABUP010000105.1_pt1 | contig 188671 bp, 178 predicted proteins | sample 5559201 | NCBI WGS metagenome assembly JAABUP01 (sample SAMN10711887, study PRJNA513373) | rock metagenome | isolation source: Antarctica rocks | place: Antarctica
AAACGACTGATCCACATCGGCGGAAATGAAATTCTGCGGCATAACCAACCATCCCCCGCCACCACCACCACACCCCGAAGCCACGCCGCCGTTTATGCGACAGGCTCGATCGAGCCTGTTGCACAAACCCTTTTGCAGGCCCACGCACCACAAGATGTGGGGCTTATCGACGTCGTCAATCCTGCATGTTGTGCTGGTTGGGGTGCCCAGGTCGTTTGTGCAACAGGCTCGATCATGCAAATATGGTCGCTAAAACCGCCGAATCGCAGCCACTTTTGCATGATCACGGCCGCCGCGGCCCGCCAGGGAGTTCGCCGGCTGCGACCCGACGTGGTCGGCGACATAGCCGAGCACGAGACGTGTGGTGATTCCGGCCCGGCGCCGCCGGCATACGCGGCGGTCGGTTGGGTGTTTGATCCCCGCCGATCCGACACGAAGGTTAGCGCGGCCAGGGACACCTCCCGGCTGGACGCGGAGCGCCACTTTGTCCGGAGATCGTCGTTCGCGGGAGGCTGCCTTATCCCCCTAACGGGCTATGCCCCGCACTGCTCATCGCGGCGGAGCGCCCACTCAGCCGAAGCGGCCGGTGACGTAATCCTCTGTGCGTTTGTCGCTGGGGTTGGAGAACATCTTGCTGGTGGCGTCGATTTCCACCAGTCGGCCGGGCTGCCCCGAGCCGGCGATGGTGAAAAAAGCCGTGGTGTCGCTCACCCGGGCCGCCTGCTGCATGTTGTGGGTGACGATGACGATCGTGTACTGGTCCTTGAGCTCGTTGATCAGGTCTTCGATCGCGAGCGTGGAGATCGGATCCAGCGCCGAGCATGGCTCGTCCATGAGGAGCACATCGGGTTGCACCGCGGTCGCCCTGGCGATGCACAGTCGCTGCTGTTGACCGCCGGAGAGGCTGCCGCCGGGCTTCGTCAGCCGATCCCGCACCTCCGCCCACAGGTTCGCCCCGCGTAGCGCGCCCTCGACGGCTTGCTCAACCCTTCCCTTGTGCCGTACGCCGTTGAGGCGCAGCCCGGAGGCCACATTGTCGAAAATAGACATGGTGGGAAATGGGTTCGGCCGCTGGAACACCATGCCGACCATTCGGCGCACCGCTACCGGGTCCACGTCATCGGCGTAGATGTCTTGGTCGTCGAGCAGCAGCTTGCCCTCGACGCGGGCGCCGGAAACGACCTCGTGCATCCGGTTGATGGTCCGTAGCAACGTTGACTTGCCGCAGCCAGAGGGGCCGATGAAGGCGGTCACCGATTTCGGCTCGATCGTCAGGTTCATGTCTTCGATCGCCCGGAAGTTTCCATAGAACGCGGATAACCCGGAGATTTCGATGCGCTTGGACACGGTTACCTCCGAGCCAGGGAGTTGCGACGGGTCAGCAGCCGCGCGCCCACGTAGAGCACCAGCACGATCACGATAAGGGTAAGGGCGGCCGCCCACGCGCGGTCGTAGGTGATCTCCTGCCCTTGCCCGGCCTGGTCGAAGATGAAGGTCGGGATCGCGGTCTGCTTTCCGCTGGTGGCGCTGAAGTTCGTGGCGGGCGTGACGAAGGAGGTCAACAGCAGTGGGGCGGTTTCGCCGGTGACCCGGGCGATCGCAATCATCACCCCGGTGGTGATCCCCGCGGAGGCTGTCGGCAGTACCACCCGCAGGATTGTCCGCCACTTCGGCACCCCCAGCGCGAACGCGGCTTCGCGCAGCTCGTCCGGAACGAGTTTGATCATCTCTTCTGAGGAGCGCACCACGACGGGGAGCATGAGAATCGTCAAGGACAAGGCAGCCGCGAAACCCGAATAACCTTGGTGCAGCCCGAGCACCAGGAAGGCATAGATAAAAAGACCCGCGACGATAGAGGGAATACCGGTCATCACGTCGACAACGAATCTGATCGCCGACGCCAGCGCCCCCCGGCCGTATTCGGTGATGTAGATCGCGACCAACAACCCGAGCGGCACCGAGATCGCAATGGTGATCAGCACCTGCTGAAGTGTGCCGATGATGGCGTGGTACTCGCCGCCGTTGGTGTCCAGTGGTCCGATGCCGGTGAGATTGTGGGTGAGAAATTGCACGTCAAGCCGCTTCACACCCTTAATTCCCGTGTACGCAATGACCGCCAGCAGCGGAATCACCGCAGCCAACAGCGCCAGGTGGACAAACAAGCTGAGCAACCGGTCGAGGGCGAACCGGCGCCCCTCCGCGGCAAAGGAGATCACCGTCTGCGCCACAGCGAAAAGCGCAATCGCGAAGATAACGAAATCGACGCGACCCTGCAGGGGGGTGATGGCGAAAAGCAGCAGCGTGATCAGCACCGTTCCCGCGGCAATCCCCACCCGCACGAGGGGAGTCAGCCGCCGGCCACTGCCGGCCAGTTCCACGTGCGGCGGACCAGCCTGGGCTTGCACCGGGTCGGTGGCTAGGCTCATATCGCGGCCGCCCGCCGCCCGCCGCGGGCCACCACCCACCTGGCGAGCCCGTTGACGGCGAACGTGATGACGAACAGCACCAACCCGGACGCGATCAACGCCTTCTGCCCGAGCGGTTCCGCGCCTTGGTATTGGGCGGCGATGTTCGCCGCGATGGTGTTTCCGCCCAAGTTCGCGTCGATGATGTGAAAGCTCGTCGTTGGCGCCAGCGACAGCACCAGCGCGATGGCGATCGTCTCGCCAAGGGCTCGGCCCAAGCCAAGCATCAGCGCCCCGGTGATCCCAGAGCGGCTGTAGGGGAGCACTGAGTACCGGATCATTTCGAGTCTGGTGGCACCCAGGGCGAGCGCCGCCTCCCGGTTTTCTTGTGGTACCTGCAGAAAGATCTCCCGGGAGATCGCCGCGATGATCGGCAGAATCATGATCGCGAGTACCAAGGATGCGATGAGCACGCTTCGCCCGACGACCCCGCTCTTGCCCAGGTTGAATAGCGGGATCCAGCCGAAGTGGTCACCGAGGAACTGCTGGAACTTGCCGGAGTAGGGCACCAGGAACTTCAGGCCCCACAGGCCGTACACCACCGACGGCACGGCGGCAAGCAGATCAACCAGGTAGCCAACCGGTTTGGCGAGGCGGCGGGGGGCGTACTCGGAGATGTAGAGCGCGACGCCGATCGCGATCGGACCGGCGATCGCCAAGGCGATGACGCTGGACAGCAGCGTCCCGAATGCGGTTGCGGCGATGCCGAACACCGCTGGGACGTTGTCCGGCTCCCATAGCTTGGTGGTGAGAAAATTGGTGGAGTCTTGCGAGATGGCGGGGATCGCCTTTTGGATCAGGAATACCCCGATCGCCACGATGATGATCAAAACCGCGATGCCGGCGCCTCGGGTCAAGCCACTGAAGACCCGGTCACCTAGATGGCGGTTGCCACCGTTGACAGGTGGCCGGTCCAGCGGGGTGGCGGTGGTGCTGGTCATGCGCTCCGTCTCACAGACAGCGGGTGGATCACCGAGGGCGAGGGCACCTAGCCTAGGCCGTCGCGGAGACAACCCCGCGAACCCTGGCGGGCACGGGTCGGGTTGGCGCCCGGCCCGTACCCGCCGCGGGGTGCGTGGGGTCAGCTCAGGGCGGCGACCTGGGTCTTGGCCATCGAGTTGATGGTGTCGGGTAGTGGCGCGTACCCGAGCTTGTCCAGCACGTCCTGGCCGCCGGTCAGCACGTAGGTGAAGTAACCCTTGAGCAGGGCACCGCTCTTGTTGCCCTTATCGCAGGTCAACACGTAGGTAGGTGCGCCGAGGGGGTAGGCGTCTGGGGTGGTGGTGGCGTAGTCCGGCTTGATCCGGATGTCGCCCTTGCTGGTGTCTGTCTTTGCGGTCTTCAACGCGGCCGACACGCTTGCGCCGCTGGCGGCCACCGCCGCGCCGGACTGGTTCTTGATCTGGGCGAAGCCCAGGCCCCGGGCCTTGGCGAAGGACAGTTCGGTGTAGGTGAGGCCGCCCTTGGACTGCTTGACGGCGGTCGTGGTGCCATCTGAGCCCTTACCGGACTGGCCACCTGGCCAGGTCAGCGTCTCGCCCTTGCCCAGCTTCCAGTCGGCGGCGTCGGTGGCCTGCAGCCAGCTGGAGAAGATATTGGTCGTTCCGGATTTGTCGCTGCGGTGAATCGCCACGATCGGGATGCTCGGGAGCTTGACGCCGGAGTTGTCGCCCTTGATCGCCGCGTCGTCCCACTGCTTGATGCTGCCCTGGTATATCCCGGCCACCGTCTTGGGCGATAGGGTCAGGTTGGACACCCCGTCGAGGTTGTAGGTCAGCACCACCGCGCCAGCCACGATGGGGGTCAGGATCCCCTTGTTGCCGCTTCCACATCGCTTGTCAGCGGCCGCCTGCTCGGTCGCGTTGGGCAGCGAGTCGGTGCCACCGAAATCCGCGGTGCCGTCGCCGAACGCCTTCTTGCCGGCGCCCGACCCAGTGCCCTGGTAAGCGATCTGTGCCCCCGAGCATTTGCTCCCGTAGTCCTTGCTCCACTGCAGTTCGGTGTTCTGCTGGAAGGTGGATCCCTGGCCGCTGAGCGAGCCCGTTGCGCAGTCGCTCGCGGTGCTGGCGCTTGCACTCCCGCTTGCGCTGGTCGCGCTGCCTGCCGCGCTGCTGGTGCTGCCCCCGGCCGTCGACGTGTTGTTCCCGCTACTGCATGCGGACAGTGCCAGCGCGCCGGCGATGCCGATGACGGCAAGGCCGCACGCGCGGCTCGTGGTACGGGTGACCATCAAGGCCCGGTCCCTCCTTCGTGCAGACGTGTGTGCTCCCGACGAGGTGGAGGCTAGGAGGGGCAAACGACCGCCACCGGTGCCGCGGGTGAACGCCAGGCCAACGCCGGATGACCGTGGGACTACGCCTCGAACTTGTAGCCCAGACCGCGGACGGTGACCAGGTGTCGCGGTTCGCTGGGCTCCGGTTCGATCTTGGCGCGCAGTCGTTTGACATGGACATCGAGGGTCTTGGTGTCGCCCACGTAGTCACTACCCCAGATCCGGTCGATCAGCTGCCCCCGGGTCAGCACGCGCCCGGCGTTGCGCAGCAGCATCTCCAGCAGCTCGAATTCCTTCAGCGGCAGGCGGATGGAGGCCCCGCCGACGCTCACCACATGCCGGTCGACGTCCATCCGGACCGGCCCGGCGGCCAACGTGGGCGGCAGCAGGTCATCGGTTTCCATCCCCCGACGCAGCACCGCCTTGATCCGGGCGACGAGCTCACGCGCCGAGAAGGGCTTGGTGACGTAGTCGTCGGCACCCAATTCCAGACCGACGACCTTGTCCACCTCGCTGTCCCGTGCGGTGAGCATGATCACCGGAACTGTGCTGCGCGAACGCAGCTGCCGGCACACTTCGGTGCCGGACAGGCCGGGCAACATCAGATCCAGCAGCACCAGGTCGGCGCCGTTGACCTCGAATTCCGCCAGCGCCTTGGGGCCGGTATCGGCGACTGCCACCTCGAAGCCTTCGCGGCGCAGCATGAAACTGAGTGCTTCGGAGAACGACTCCTCATCCTCAACGACAAGCAGGCGCGTCAACAGGTGTCCTCTTCATCTGGCCGGTGGCAGGCGGGGAGGCGCAGGGTGAAGGTGGAGCCCTTGCCCTCAGCGCTCCATAGCAACACCTCGCCGCCGTGGTTGGTGGCGACATGCTTGACGATGGCCAGGCCCAGACCGGTCCCCCCGGTGGCCCGAGCCCTGGCCGGGTCCGCGCGGTAGAACCGTTCGAAGACGCGTTGCTGGTCGCGTTCGGCGATGCCGATCCCCTCGTCGGCGACGCTCACCTCCACGACGTCGTCGCGCCTACGCATCCCGATCACGACCCGGGTGCGGTCCGGGGAGTAGGCGACCGCGTTGGCCAGCAGGTTCGTCACGGCCATGGCCAGCTGCGTCTCGTCCCCACGAACCGTCAGATCGACATCGGCCTCCCGGACAACCGCCACGGTGATTCCCTTGGCGGCGGCGCCGAGCCGGTTGCGGTCGACCGCCTCGGTGATGATCTGCTCGAGCGGCACGGGGCGTGGTTTTTTGAGTGCCTCGGCCCCCTGCAACCGGGATAGGTCGATCAGTTCCTGGACGAGGGTGCCTAGCCGGGCGGCTTCGCGGGTCATCCTGGCGGCGAAGTGGCGGACCGCGACCGGGTCGTCGCTGGCGCCGGTGATCGCCTCGGCAAGTAACTGCAACGCGCCGACCGGGGTCTTCAGCTCGTGGCTCACGTTGGCCACGAAGTCGCGCCGCACCGCCTCGACGCGGAAGGCCTCGGACAGGTCCTCGACCACGAGGACCACGTAGCCGTCCGGACCGAGGGCGTGGGCGCGGACCCGCACCGGGATGCCGGGGCGGGTACTGCGCCGCAGCCGCACGGGAAGCTCATCGACGGCTGGGAGCGAGATCTGCTGCTCGAGGGGTTGGCCGTCTGAGCGAGCGGAGGCGGCGAGCGCGGACAGCGCAGGTGGCAGGGTGGTTCCCCGGCCGCGCAGGCCAAGGCGTCGGGCCGCCGGGTTCGCGAACAGCACGGTGCCATCCTGGCCGGCGACCAGCACCGCCGCGGCGAGCGTCTCAAGGGCGTCGAGGGCGAGGTCGGCCGGAGCCGGAACCGTGGGGGGCGGGGCAGAGCTCTGCCGCCGTCGGAACGCCAGCTCCGCCACGAGCACGAGGATAGGTGCGCGGCGCTGGACCGCTCGCCGTGGGTGGCTAGCCGCCCGTCCAGAGTTCACCGGCCAGCCGGCCATCGTTCACAACGCCACTGTGCTCTAGCGACGCTCGCGACTAGCCTGCTGGGCATGCGGCAGGCCTATATCGACGAGCTCGAGTCCATCACCGCCTCGCTGGTCGAGATGACCAACCTGGTCGGCTCGGCGATGAATCGGGCGACAACCGCGCTGCTGGACGCAGACCTAACGGTCGCCGAATCGGTCATCACCGCCGACGAAACAGTGGACCTGCTCTACCGCGACGTGGAGGAGCGAGCCTTCGAGTTGCTAGTCCGGCAGGCGCCGGTCGCCGGTGACCTGCGGATGATCGTGACGAGCCTGCGGATGGTGGCCGACCTGGAGCGTATGGGGGACCTGGCGCTTCATGTCGCGAAGGTGGCCAGGCGGCGCTACCCCGCCAGCGCCATCCCGGCCGAGGTCCGCGACACGATGCTGGAGATGGGCCAGACCGCCCAGCGGATCGTCACCAAGGCGGGGGCGGTGATCGCTGGCCGCGACCTGGCGAAGGCCGCGGAGCTCGAACGCGACGACGATGCGATGGATGACCTGCACCGACAATTGTTCGTCGCGCTGATCGAGCGGGAATGGACCCACGGCATAGAGGCCGCGATCGATCTGACTCTTTGTGGTCGCTACTACGAGCGGTTCGCCGACCACGCTGTTTCGGTGGCCCGGCGGGTGATTTACCTCGTCACCGGCGAACGCGAGGCGGTCTCGCGGCTGGGCTGAATCAGATGCCCCGCTGGCACCTCGGGGGCCGGCCGGGTGGCCGTCTTCTCCGCGTACATGCAGTGGTCGGCGGCTACCGTCGCGTTCTGCAGGCTCTGCCCGGCGTCGGCGATCGAGATCCCAATGCTGGAGCACAGTTGCACCCGGTCATCGACCCAGGGGTGTTCGCGTAGTGCGCGCCGGATGGCGTCGGCTACCCGTTCCGCTCCTGCGCGGTCAATGCCCGGCAGCAGTAGGCCGAACTCGTCACCGCCGAGCCGTGCAACGGTGGCTGCCTTGTCGACGTGCTGGGATAACGCGGCAGCTGTCGCGATGATCACTCGGTCCCCGGTGGCGTGGCCGAACCGGTCGTTGGCCGCCTTGAGGCCGTCGACATCGACGACGAGGACGGCGGCCGGGCGCCCGGCATCGACGTGTGGCTGCTCGGCGCATAGCGCGCGGGTCCAGGCACCGCGGTTGCCGATTCCGGTCAGGTGGTCACGTTCGGCTGCGGCCCTGGCCAGTTCGGTCTCGGTCCGCAGGCGCTGGCGGATCAGCGCAGTGGCGAGTACGCCGCTGGCCGCCTGCGCGAGCTTGCGTCCCAGCTCCTGACACAGGTTGGTGAACCCGCGCGGCCCGTCGTCAAGGTGCACCATCAGCAACGAACCGTTGGCGGGTGCCGACATGGTCAACAACAGCCAGGACCGAACGCCGTGATCGAGTGGGGCCGGGAGCGGAAGCCGGTCGGCATCTTGCTGGCAGGGGCCGACTTCGGCAGCCAGGTTCCGCACGCTTGCGATCAGTCGCGGCGCGGCCGAAGCATTCACCAGCTCTGCGCCTCGCGCCGTACTGGCGTTCTCGCCGCTGCTCAGTTGGGCCACGCCGACCTCGCAGGACAGGCTGTCCGCCACGATCGTGACGACGTCGGCCAGCACGTCCGCGACGGACCGGTCGACATCCAGGGCGGTGAGGCTCTGCACGGCGTGCAGCACTTCAAGCTCGTCAGCGAGCCGCTTTGCCGGACTGACGAAGGTGATGGTCTCCAGAGCGATCGCTCCGAGTGCGCGCCAGGCATCGTCCGCCGCGCTCGCACACACCCTGCCGGCGATGCTGCCGGCCACGACCAGCACGTCGCCGTTGACCGGGATGATTACTGCCGAACGGGCGTGATAGGGGCCAATGACCTGCCGGGCGGTGTCGAAGGACAGGTGCTGGACGCGGCGCGAGCGGTGCGCGATGGCGAGGCAGGAACCATGCAGCAGCTCCAGTTCGACGATGCCGGCCCATCCCACTCCGCGGCCAAGGCCACCGAGGTGCACGAACCGCTCTCCGCCCACCCGGCGGAACAAGAACAGGTCGTCGGCGCCGAGCGCCTGCGCGCGCGGCTCCAACCCCCTGTCGGCCCCCGCGGGGGTGCCTTGCGCTGGTGCGCTCACCCAGGATGCATCGGCCGTTGACCGGCCGGGATGTAGCTCCGTTCTGGCGCACGCCCGATGGGCGCGATGGGCGTGCGGTCAATCGGAGCTGTACGTGACGTCCGAGTCCCAGCGGGTGAAGCCCAGCCGTTCGTAGAGGGCCACCGCACGCGGGTTGTTTTCATCGACGTACAGCAGCACGTAGGCCAGCCCGCTGCTGCGCAGATGCCGCAGCCCATGCACCGTGAGCGCCGCCCCGAGGCCGGTGCCCTGCGCGTCCGGGTCGACCCCGACCACGTACACCTCTCCGATCGCCTGGTGCTGCGCTCCCGGCTCCGGCAGGGGCCGGGCGCGGTGCACCTTGGTCCAGTGGAACCCAGCCAGCTGCCCGCCGCGCTCGGCCAGGAAGAAACCGCCAGGGTCGAACCAGGGCTCGGCCTCGCGACGCAGCAGGTCGGCGAGTGTCCAGTCGCCCTGCTCGGGATGCCCGGCGAACGCCCGGGAATTGCAGGCGAGCCACGCCTGCTCGTCTTGGCCGACCAGAAAGGTGCGTACCACGATGCCCGCCGGCCAGCTCGGTTCGGGGACGGGCGCCCCCAAGCTGCGGCGCATCTGCCACAGCACCCGGGTGCGCGTGAAGCCGGTGTGCTGCGCGAGCGCCGCGGCGGCCGGCTGGTGGCCGTGCGCCCACAACCTCAGCTCGGCGTTGCCGGCGTGCGTGCGCAGCTCCCCGACCAGGGCACGGCCATAGCCCCGCTTGCGGTGATCGGGGTGGACCACGATCTCGCCGCTGGCTGCGGCAACGCCATCGGTGGCATCCAGGTGGGCGTAGCCGACCAACTGCCGGCCGCCTCGCAGCAGCAGGTTCGCGGCACGCGCGTCGCCACCATGGGACAGGTGCAGCAGCACGTGTTCGGACAGCGGCGCCACGCCGTCCGCGTCGGTCGCGGCGCTCACCAGTTCTGTGACGGCCCGCACCTCGGCCTCGGACAACCGCTCGCGCCACATTGCCCGCGTCACGTCCGGAACTTACCGTCGCCGTTTAGCGCACGGCGGCGAGGGGCTGGCCGACCAGTGCGGAGTTCACCAGCTTGTAGCCGACGTGGCGCACCGTACCGATGAGCTGCTCATGTTCGGCGCCGAGCTTGGCCCGTAGTCGCCGCACATGGACGTCGACCGTACGGGTGCCCCCGTAACAGTCGTAGCCCCAGACCTCTTGCAGTAGCTGGGCACGGGAAAAGACGCGTCCGGGGTGTTGCGCCAGGTACTTGAGCAGCTCGAACTCCTTGAAGGTCAAGTCCAGCGACTTGCCACGCAGCTTGCACGAATAGGTCCGCTCGTCGACCACCAGGTCCCCGGCCCGCACCATTCCGTCGTCGACCGCCTGCTCGCCGGCCGCCACCCGGCCGAGGGCCAGCCGCACACGGGCTTCGACCTCTGCCGGGCCCGCGTCCGCGAGGATCAGGTCATCGATGCCCCATTCGGCGCTTACCGCGGCGAGGCCCCCTTCGGTGACCACCGCAAAAAGGGGGGCGGCGAGCCCGGTCGTGCGCAGCAGCCGGCACAGGCTCCGGGCCGCCGCCAGCTCCCTTCGCGCGTCGACCATCACCAGGTCGGCGTCGGGGGCGTCCAGCAGCCCGGCTGGCTCAGCGGCCCGCACCTGCACGTGATGACCCAGCAGGCCGAGTGCCGGCAGCACGTCGCTGGACGAACCCAGGGACGAGGTCAGCAGCAGCAAAGCGCCCATGACAGCTCTCCATGCTTCCGGTGGGGAGGGCGGATGTCAGCGGCCGGGGCGTCATTGCCGGTGCGGGTAGCACCAGGTCGCATGAGCGAGACTAGCGCACTGTGGACGTCATGACCGGGGATGGGCTGCGGTTGCGCGCCCGGCACCTTCCCCCGGGCCCGGGGGCGCCCCCCGGCCTTGGGGTGGTGCTGGCGCACGGGTTCTCCGGTGCCCTGGACAAGCCAGCGGTCCGCGTGATCGCCGAACGGCTGCGCTGCTGGGCCGGGGTGCTCGTGTTCGATTTTCGTGGCCACGGGGGTTCGGGTGGGCACAGCACCCTGGGGGATGCCGAAGTGTTGGATGTGGACGCGGCCGTGGGCGCCGCCCGGCAGCTGGGCTACAGCCAGCTGGCCACCGTCGGTTTCTCGATGGGTGGCTCCAGCGTCCTGCGCCACGCCGCGCTCATCGGCGCCCGTACCCGCCATCCGGTCGATGCCGTCGTCGCGATCAGCTCGGCCAGCAGGTGGTATCGCACCGAGACGGCTGCGATGCGTCGCTTGCATTGGGCCGTGCAGACCCGCAGCGGCCGGTGGGCCTCGGCGCGGCTGCTCGGCACCCGCGTCGATCCGCGCGGCTGGCCGGAGCCACCGACGAGCCCGGATCGGCTCGTTGGTCGAATCGCGCCCACCCCCCTGCTGCTGGTGCACGGGGACCGCGACCCCTACCTGTCCCCGGACAACGCCGCCGACCTGTACGCGGCGGCGGGCCAGCCACGGACCCTGTGGCGCTGGACCGAGTTCGGCCATGCCGAGACCGCGATGGACGATGCCCGCACCGATCAGCTGGGCCTGTTCTTGCCGCAGCTCCTGGCGATGGCGCCCGGGGCTAGGGAGGCGGACCCGTGCCGCCCGACATGACGGTGCGCTACTTCGCGGCCGCTCGTGACGCGGCGGGTACCAGCGAAGAACGGCTGCCGGTCCCCACCGGCGCGGACGTGGCCGCCATCCTGCTGGTCGCCGTCGCCTCCCGCGGCGGCCCGGCCGGCCTGTTGGGGCGGGTGCTCCCACGTTGTTCCTACTTGCTAGACGGCCAGCAGGTGCGGCCCGAGCAGCCGATCGGCGACGGCGCGACCTTGGACGTGCTCCCCCCGTTCGCCGGTGGCTGAGTCCGGCGCCGTGCTGCCGGCCGCGGCCGGGTGTGCACCGGGGGTCGAGTCCGGCCCGGCGCTGCTGGGGCCGCCGGCCGCGGCCGGGTGGGAGCATCGCGGCGTGCCCCAGCCCCCGCGAGCGTCGCCCGCCTCGCTGGCTGGGGCGGCGTTTTGGGCTGCGGCCGGGGCGCTGTTCGCGATTGCCCTAGCCGGGGGCGCGCAGGTTGGTCGCCCGATGCTGGTCGCTTTCCTGCTCCCGATGCAACTAGTTCTGGCGCTGTGCTGGCTGGCTTACGTGGGCGCGCCAGACAAGATCGCCGGCCTGGGTTTGGCCTCCGGCGCCGCAGTCGTCGCTGATCTGTTAGCCGGCCGCTCAGGCGCAGATATGATCGGCACGTTCGCCGGGATCATCGCCGTGGTGGTTGTTTTGGCGGTGTTGGCTGCGCTGCTGCGGGGCCAGCGGGTGGCCCTGACCGAAACCCTGGCGGCCCAGGTTTCGGCCGTCTTGGTGGTGCTCGAACCGGCCACGTATGTCGCCCTTCGCGGCACACCAGGTGGGCGGGAGGCCCTAGTGGTGAGCTTTCTAGCGCTCGCGGGTGCCGCCGTACTGGGACGGATGGCCGCACTGTTGTTGGCGCGGCCGGGATGGTTGGGGCCGGTATTGCCGCCATGGTCGCGAATGGTGACCGTGGTGGGATCTTGGGCGGCAATCGGCGCGCTGATCGGCGCGGCGCTGCGTGGCGGTGACGGGGCGCTGATCGGGGCAGCTGCCGCCGGTGCGGGGGGATTGGCCGATTTGGCAGTCGCGGGCGTTGCGGGCCGGCGCCGCTCGCTATACCTCGGGTCGCTGCTGCCCCTATCGCTCGCCGCGCCGGTGGTATACGTGCTGGGTCGGACGCTGTTCGGATGATCCGTCGACGGCTATTAGTGCTCGTGGCGACCTTGGTGGTGATCGCCGTCGTCGCCGACCGGCTGGCGGTCTCGGCTGCCCAGCAGGCCGTGTCGGTGCGTGCGCGTCAGGCGGCGCTGCTCGCTAGCGACCCTTCCGTGAGCATTCGTGGCTTTCCGTTCCTGACCCAGGCGCTGGGCGGCCGCTATCAGCAGATCGACGTGACGACGCACGGCATCCGGCGCGGCGGCGTCCGGCTCGACACCGTCTCCGCCCGGTTCTTCGGCGTGCACGTCTCGCTGTCAGCGGCGCTCGCCGGCCGGGTGGCGAGCGTCCCAATCGACCGAAGCGAGGGAAGTTTGCTGGTGACCTACGCCGACCTGAACGCCTCCCTCGCCAAACGCCGGGTGAGCCTGTCGCAGGTCGGGGGCAAGTTGCGCGTCAGCGGCGACCCCCGGGTTTCCGGGCAACGCGTGTCAGTAACCGGTGACGCCACCGTGAACGTTTCCGCAGGGGTCCTCAGCGTCACCCCGGTGGCCAACTCGCTGCACGTGGCCAGCATCGCCTTCCCGGGTCCAGTCGCCCAACTGATCGCCGCGCTGCTCACCGTCAGCGTAAATACCGGCGCGCTGCCGTTTGGCCTGCGACTGACGGGCGTGCAGGTCGAGCCGGCCGGGCTGATCGTCAGCGCGGTAGCCGCTGGTCTGGTGATCCCGGTGCCGGCCGACGCATCGCGGTCAACGGGATGATCGGGCGCCCGTAGGGTGTTCGACGCTGAGAGCCAGTTCTTCGGGTGTTCGCGGCAGACAGCCAATTTGAAGGGAGCTACCGGATGAGTCGCACTGATGCGCTTGTGGACATTGCCTGGGCCGAGGCCCACCTTGACGACCCCAAGGTCGTGTTCGTGGAGGTCGATGAGGATGTCTCGGCCTATGACAAGGGCCATATTTCGGGCGCTGTACGCCTTGACTGGCGTACCGAACTGCAAGACCAGGTCCGGCGGGATTTCGTCGATCAGCAGGGTTTCGAGAAGCTTCTGTCCGCCAAGGGCATCGGCAACGACGACACCGTGGTCCTCTACGGCGGCAACAATAACTGGTTCGCCGCCTATGCCTACTGGTATTTCAAGGTCTACAGCCACGGCGACGTACGCCTGCTTGATGGTGGCCGCAAGAAGTGGGAATTGGAGAGCAAGCCGCTTACCACCGACACGGTCACGCGCCCGGCCGCGAATTATCGGGGGCAACCAGCGCGGACCGACATTCGAGCATTCCGCGATGAGGTGGGCGCAGCGATCGGCCGCGACAACCTGGTCGACGTGCGTTCGCCCGACGAGTTCGCCGGCCGACTGCTTGCCCCGGCCCACCTGCCGCAGGAGCAGTCCCAGCGGGCCGGTCACATCCCGGGTGCGAAGAACATCCCTTGGTCGAAGGCCGCGAACGATGACGGGAGCTTCAAGTCCGACCAGGAGTTGAGCGCGCTGTATGAGGGCGCAGGGGTTGACCTGTCCAAGGACACCATCGCCTACTGCCGGATCGGTGAGCGCAGCGCCCACACGTGGTTCGTGCTGCACGAGATCCTTGGTCAGCCCAACGTGAAGAACTACGACGGTTCGTGGACCGAGTATGGCTCGCTCGTCGGCGTCCCGATCGAACTGGGGGACTGAGGTTTGTGTACCGCACCGGCGGGGGGCCTATCCCTCGAAGGGGTCGACGCCAGCAAGGAAACTGTCATCGGCGGATCAGTGACGTCGGCCGGCCAGCCGGTTGCCGGGGCGTACGTGCGACTGCTTGACGACGGGGGTGAGTTCACCGCCGAGGTGGTGACGTCGGCCACCGGCAGCTTCCGCTTTTTCGCCCGGCCTGGTCGGTGGACGGTGCGGGCCCTCACGCCGCACGGCAACGCCGAGGCCGGCGTGAGCGCCGCCCTCGGCACGCCCGTCGAGGTCACCGTCGCCGTCTAGCCCGCTAGGCCGCCTCTCGCGGCCGCGCCCCCCGGCGCCGTGATCATGCAAAGTTGGTCGCAGAATCCACGAATTTGCGACGAACTTTGCATGATCGAGCCTGTTGCACAAACCCTTTTGCAGGCCCACGCACCACAAGATGTGGGGCTTATCGACGTCGTCAATCCTGCATGTTGTGCTGGTTGGGGTGCCCAGGTCGTTTGTGCAACAGGCTCGATCACGAGACCGGCCGGGTTGCGCTCGGTCCCACGGGGCCAGTTGCGCGCGTTACGTGGGGTTCGCCGCGCCCACTGGCAGGGGTCTGCCGCGGACCTGGATGCTCACCCGCCAGGTAGTCCCACCCGGGCGCAGGCTCGTCGCCAGCGTGGCTCGCCCGGTCCGTGTCACATGCAGGACTGCGGCGAGCGGCTGACCGTGAGCCCCGGCTCCGCTCTGTTCCGCGGCTGTGAGCGCCGTACCCGTGATCGTGATGGGCTGCCATGCGCCGGTGGAGCCGGCGAGGTCAACGGTCAGCCGGGTTCCGACCAGCAGGTTCACGGTTGTTCCGTTATCGGCCAGGGTGAGCCGGCGGGACAAACCCGGGGCCGGATCCGCTGCCCCGCCGCTCGGCAGCGCGATCGTGGAGCCGCCCTGAGCGCCGGTGCCGGGCGTGGTGGGCGCCGCTGTCCCGGTGGCAGTGGGCGCAACGGGGCTGGACGCGGCCGGCGGAACGCTGCCGGACGCGGCCGGCGGAACGGCGCCGGAGGCGGCCGGCGAATCGCTGCCACTTGAGGCAGCCCGAACGCTGGATTGGGTCGTGTGGGTCGCGCAGCCGGCGGCCGCGAGCACCGCGAGGCAGCAGGCGGTGCTGCCGGCCGATCTGGCGGAGAAATGGACCACATCAGTCCGACGCATGCGGGGGCCCTCCGGTTCCATCGCGCCCAACGGGGTGACGGGTACTCGACGCGACGGGGCGGCACCCGACCCGAAAAGCCCGGGCGCATCCGACGAGAAGGCGGTGGGCCCGGTCTGATCGATCGGAGCCCACCGCCCTTACCCCCGTCGCTGGTTAGTGCTTACCGTTGCCCTTGTTTCCGTCTTGATCTTGCCCATCTCCGGACCCGGTCGGAACGGTTTCGGTCGAGCTGAAAACGTCCTCATCGTTGGCAGTAAGCCCATTGGGTTCCTTCCCCGTGCAGAGCGTCGGGGGGGTGCTCGGATTTCCAGTTGCGGCATCGATGCACTGGAACAGATCCGGTGACCTGGTGTCCGACCAGAACGGATGTGCCTTATTGTGCGCCGTCAGGCCGGTGTAGTCGCCGTAGAACTGTCCGCTGAACTCGGTTGGCGGCGGCATCGAACTTGACGTCACCCGCTTCGTGCCGAAGCTGGTGAGGTCTCGGCTGCCGGACAGGCTGAAGTCCGAGAAGCCGTTGGTCTCATCGTTGCCATACTGCCGGTCCATGTAGGAGACCGCCAGGGTGCCGTTGGCTGTGTAGGCCTCCCACTGCCAGAACTGATCCGTAGTGGCTTGACGCTTATCCTGCGTGACGGTCGTCTCCGTGCGTGGGTCGGTGCTGGCGCCGCTGAACGTCGTTCCGCTGTCCTTTGAGGTGCTCAGCAGGATGTCGTTGTTGCAGGCTCCCGGCGTCTTCACTCCGGTGTACGCGTTGTTTCCGCTTGGGGCGAAGCCGGTCGGGACGCAGCCATTCTTCTCATTCGAGTGCTTGTTGATGTACGAGCCGAGGCTGATTGAAATCTTGTTTGGATTGCGTGGGTCGACCGCGCCGGACGGGTAGTTCGTGGCGCGGAACACCGACTTGGTCGAGTTGCCCTTCTCCGGCACGCAAGCCCGGCCTGCGTCTTGACCGTTCTGATAGGTGGCGCAGTCCGGCAGGTCGTAGTAGTCGCTGGCCTTGATCGGCGTGGAGAAGGTGTTGCCGCCGTCGGTGGACTTCGCTAGCAGCATCTGGTTGCGGTTGTCGTTGCCCGAAACCGTGTTGTTGAAGTTGGCCCAGACGACGTAAAGGTTCCCATCCGAGCCGGTGAACGGGTCGGAGAACTGGTTGGCATTGCACTTGCCGTTCGGGGTGGCCGCCCCAAAGGTGTTCGTACACAGCGGGCTGTCCTTGCTCACCAGGACGCGGGGGCTAAAGGTTCCGCCGTAGTCGCTTGAGTAGGCCTCGTAGATGTACGCGGTTCCATCAGCGGCGAATTCGGTCCAGCTCACGTAGACGCGGTCCTGGAACGGACTTCCCTTGTGGTTGTCGACGGTGAGCAGCTGCTTGTCCTCGAGTACAGCTCCCGATCCGCCACTGTCATTGAAGGCGGTCACGTAGCGACCCGGGAAGTTCCAGGAAGCCCCATTGTTGCCGGTGGAGCGGTAGACGGCGAAGGCGCTCGACTGGTCCGGGTTGTTCGAGGTGGGCTTGCCGCGGTTGAACAGCTGGCAGCTGAGGTAGGAATTCCCCTTGGTGTCCCAGGCCACCGAGGTGTCACCTCCAGCCTGCCAGTACTGGCGCTTCTCGCCCGGGAAATACGGAGTGCCCCGGGTGAAGCCGTTCGGGACAGTGGAGTCGTTCCAGCTTCGTCCCCCGTCGAGCGAGTAATGCGCCCCACAGGTTCCGTCCCCGCGCACGTAGTTGTTGTCGCTGGCCACGAGGTGGGTTGGGTGGAAGGGGTCCTCCGCGATGGAGGTCTCGTTGTTCGCCTGAGCGCGCCCTTGCAGGTCGTTGTCGCTGATGTTCAGGCAGTTTTGGTTGACCTTGATGTTTCTGCCGAGGTTGACCGAGCACTGCCCGGTGCCCGAGGGGGTGTAGTTGGACGCGCCGCTGGACGAGCCGGCCGGCGTGAGACTGCTGGGTGGCGTGTTCGGGTAACCGTCGGCTCCGGGGCCCTGGTCGCCCCCCTGCTGTACGGCGTGCGGACTGACGCCCTGCGACGTCGAGGTGCCGTTATTCAGGGCAAAGGCGAGGTTTCCTGAGAGCAGGCGCTTTTGCATCTTCGTGAGATGGTTGTAATTGAATGCCGCGTGGGCCGAGGTAGCGGCGAGAAGCGGCAGGGTGCCGGCCGTGAGTGTGACTGCTGCTGCAGTCGCAATGACCGAGCGTCGTGCTCTTGACATGAAACCTCCGAGCTGCGGTGGGATGGCGAATGGGTCAATACGCAGCGCATCGCGGTCATCGACGGCCGCAGATTAGGCGGACGCCCCACAGGATCATCCCTGCTGGGATCGTCACCGCCGCGTCCAGTCTCGCTGTGGTCGCGTCGTACTCGTCAGCCTCCTTCCCTGTCGGCGGTGACGGAACTCTGCCGGGACGCTAGATGCCGCGTCCGTTCCTGACAAGGGTCCCGAGGCGAATATCGGCCTCCCGTGACTCTGTTGGCCTAGTGACCGGGGCCGCCGGACGCCGAAACAGTGCATGTGACGGCGGGGGAGTCCTTGGAACGTGACATGCGGGGCAAGATCGCGGCAGCCGAGGTGTACGAAGCCAAGGCTCGACGCCTCCGTGAGCTGGCGCAGCGTGAGGCCATCGGGCTGGCGGGGTAGCGGGCTGTCGCCGATCTGCTTGATCCACTCAGCGGGCGGGGGAACGGGGGGGACGAAGGGACGAAGGCGCCCCCTCCCCCCGTTCCACCAGGAGCGGCGAGGGCCGCCAAACCCCGACCCGGCCGCGAGGCCAACGCTGAGGCTAACGCCGGGCCCGGCGTCGGAGACGGCCTGGTTGGGGACGGCCTGGCTGGGGACGCGGCGGCCGGTGTGCGGGCCGTTCCAGGACGGACAGGTCCACCACGGTGGTGGCCACCTCGCGCAGCTTGTCGCTGAGCGCGGAGGCGCCGGGGGATAGGACGGTGATCGGTCCGCGAGCCGCCAGGTTCGCGAAGATGTTGTCGTTGCTGGCGACCACGAATTGCGCCGCACCAGCCACGTCTTCCGCGGCGGCAAGCAGCACATGATCGGCGACGTCCGCGCCGTCAGGAACCCCCTGGGCGAGCGTGGCATATTCGGCGAGCCAGGGACGGGCTCGCAGCACCGCCCCGCGCTGGCCGGCGAAGCAGCGCACGTCCGCGGACCGGGCCCAGACCAGCACGATCGCGAGCCGGGCCCGCAACCGGCTCGGGTCGGCCCGGATGTTGTCCAGGTCCACCAGCAGGACCCGGGTGCCGGCGTCCGCGACCCACGGCCGATGGTTCTGCGCCCAATGACGAAGTGCCAGGGTCAGCGGCTCGGGTTGCGGGTCGGCCACCTCGGCGAGCCGGACCCACTCGAAATCGTCCCACTCGCTGGGACCTCCGCCTATGCCCATGAAGATCCCATCGACGCGCATCCTCGCAGGTACGGCCGGTCGAACGCGCCACCCCGCGGCCCCGCTAAGCGCCGGGTTCAGTAGACCAGCGCTTGTACGTCCGGGCCGAGGGCCTCCTCGACGAACACGGCGGCGCCTGCGATCCGGATTCCGGGCAGCACGTCGCCCTCCCCGATGTCGCGTCGGGCCGCGCACTGGGTGCACAGGGTGAGGGTGCCGCCGGAAAGGACGGTGTCGCGCAGGTCGGCGAGGGGCGCGCTGTGTGGCAGGTTGAATTCCTCGGCGCGACCGGCCAGCGCGAACCAGGAAGCCTCCCCGGTCAGCCAGAGCGAGACGGTGACGCCGGCGCTGACCGCGACGGCGGCGACGGTGAAGGCCTGCGCGCAGCGCTCGGCACCGTCGGCACCGGCGGTCAGTTTGACGACGAGGGAACGGGGCATGGCGCGGACGTTAGCTGCCCGGTCTCGACTACCCTTGGCGCCGTGTTGGAGATCTTCTATACCGGGCTGCTGGTGGCAAGCTTCCTGGCGATGGCATCGCTGTCGGCCTACGGGGCATATCGCCTCTACCGCGGCCAGCGTTAGCCGCGACGCCGATGGACTTTTCGCGCAGCCCCGAGCAGGACGCCTTTTTCAGCGCGACCCGGAAGCTGGCTGAGGCCGTCATCGCCCCTGGCGCTGCGCAGCGGGACAAGGAGGGCCGGTTCGACCGGGAGATGTGGAACCAGCTGGCCGGTCACGGGATTGTCGGCTTGCCCATCCCCGAGGAATATGGCGGGTCCGGCGGCTCGATCCTGGACTGCTGCATCGCAAACGAGGCCATCGGGGAGGGTGGGCACGACGGCGGTCTCGGCCTGTCGCTCGGGGCCCATTGGGTGATCGGCATGGTGCCGATCTGGCTGCACGGCACAGGGGAGCAAAAAAGGCGCTGGCTGCCGGGAATGTGCGACGGGTCTTTGATCGGTGCCTGGGCTTCGACCGAGCCAGAGGCCGGCTCGGACGCGGGCGCGTTGCGGACGAGCGCCGTCCGCGATGGCGACACCTGGGTGATCAACGGGACGAAGATCTTCATCACGAACGGGCCGATCGCCGATGTCTGCACTGTTCTGGCCAGGACATCGGAGAAGGGCGTCACCGCGTTCCTGGTCGAGACCGGCAACCCCGGGTTTGCTGTGGGCCGGGAGCTGGACAAGCTCGGTTGCCGTTCCTCCCCGACTGCCGAGATCGCGCTGGTCGATTGCCGGGTGCCGGCCTCCGCCGTGCTGGGCGTGCAGGGGGAGGCCCTGTGGCGGGTGGCGTTCGAGTGTTTCGACTGGGAACGGACGGTGATGATCGCCGGCATGGTTGGCGGGATGGCAGCAACCTTGACCGGGGCAATCACCTACGCCAAGCAGCGGGTGCAGTTCGGTAAGCCAATCGCCAAGCATCAGGTGATCGCCCACAAGCTCGCCGATATGAAGATCAACCTTGAGGTGTGCCGGACCGCGGTCTACCGGGCGGCCTGGTTGAAGCAGGAGGGCCTGCCGCACATGATGGAGGCCTCCATCGCGAAGTCGCTGGTCGGAACACTGTCGGTGGCGAACGCGCTGGAGGCCATCCAGATCCACGGCGGTTACGGCTATCTGCGGGACTTCCCGGCCGAACGTTCGCTGCGGGACGCCAAGCTGGGCTCGATCGGCGGGGGCACCACCGAGATCCAGAAGATGATCATCTCTCGTGCGCTCCTCGCGGACTAGGGCGGCCCGAAACGATGCTGCAGATCCCCGTTGACCTCGATCCTTCGCTGATCCCATTGGCGTTCCTGATCGGTACCTGGTCAGGTCAAGGCGTCGGCGACGGCGACGTGCCGTTTACTCAGCGGCTGGAGATTGCTGTGGTGCCAGGGCGTCCGGTGCTCTCGCATGTGTCGACGGCGAGCACTGCTGACGGCTCAGTGGAGGCCGAGCTGGGGTTCTGGCGGGTGGGGGAGGGGCTGACCGACGTGGAACTGCTGGTCGTGGACGGCGCGGGCTTCGCGGAGGTGTCGTACGGCGCCGTCGACGGCTACCGGGTGGAGGTGGGGTCGGACGCCGTGCTGAGCACCGCAACCGGAACGAAGGTGAAAGCCATAAAGCGTTTGTACGGGAGGGTCGAGGCTGACCTGGCATATGCGGTGGACCGTGCCGAAGGGGACGGGAGCCTCGCCGCGTACGCCTCCGCTCGCCTGCACCCGGCTTAAAAGGCAAACCCCCGGGCCTGTTCCCTGCACATGCGCAGGGGCCGTCTGGACGAGGACGGCGACCCGGGGGCCGGTGACTGCCTGGTTCTCGCGAGCCGGTGAGGTTCGTGAGAAGCGTCCCTGCGTGGCTAGCGGACAGCCACCTCACGCGTCCGTTGACTATGCACTCTCGGACCACCTCCCTTCTCGTGTACCGCTAGATTACGACGCCTGCGCCCGCCGTGCTAGGTGTTTAGCCGGCCAGCCGTCAGGTGCGCAGCCGTCAGGTGCGTGTCGCCGGGAGCGGCGAGGCGGATACTCGACCGGTGAGCCTTTCTGCGGTCATGCCCGGAGCGGTCGCCGCCGATCCGCCCGACCAGACGGTGGCCGGGCACCTGGGCGACCCCGTCAGGGAGCAGCGTGCCGCCGAACGCGATGTCGCGGTCGTCGATCGCAGCCACCGCGGGGTGGTCGTCGTCGAGGGGCCGGACCGGCTGGACTGGCTGCATCAACTCACGACGCAGGCGCTGACCGACCTGCCGGCTGGCGTTCCCACCGAGACTTTGGTGCTCTCCCCGCACGGTCAGGTTGAGCATCATGCCGAGCTGATCGACGACGGGGCGCGGACTTGGCTGTTCGTCGAACCAGGGGACGCGCCGCAGTTGGCGGCCTGGCTCGAGCGGATGCGCTTCCTCACCAGGGTGGATGTCCGGGAGGAGTCAGGGCGCTGGGCCATGCTGACCTTGCTCGGGCCGAACGCGGCCGGGCACCTGGCGGAGGTGGAGCCGGCGTTGATCCGGCCGCGCCGCTGGCCCGACAGCGCCCTGGACCTGCTCGTGCCACGGGCCGGGGCTGCGACTGCGTTCGCGGCGCTGGTGGCTGCTGGCGTACGTCCCGCCGGTCACGAGGCATTCGAGGCGCTGCGGGTGGCGGCCGGCCATGCCCGCCTCCACGTGGACACCGACCCGCGAACCCTGGTGCATGAGGCCGGCTGGATCGCGCCGGCGTTGCACCTTGCCAAGGGCTGCTACCGCGGCCAGGAAACGGTGGCCAGGGTGCACAACCTTGGCCGCCCCCCCCGGCGACTGGTACAGGTGCACCTCGACGGGTCGGGCGTGCTGCTGCCCCCCCGCGGCACGCCCCTGCAGGAAGACGGACGACCGGCGGGAGTGTTGACCTCGGTGGTCCGCCACCACGAACTAGGCCCGCTGGGGTTAGCCCTGATGAAAAGCCGCGTACCCCTCGACGCCGCCCTGGTAGCCGTTCCCGTCGACGGCGAGCCGGTCGCCGTCGCGGTCGAGCGGGATCTGTCCTCCCCGACGGCCCCCGTTGATCTGTCCGGCATTCGGCCTCGCCGATGACCCGCCCGGCGCGGCACCGACCGGGTGCCGACGCCAACCCGCCCCGATTACGGGTCCACGGGCCGCCGTACCAGGCTCGACACGGCGATCTCCGGGCGGAGGTGCGCGGCTGGCTCGCCGAGCACGTCACCCCACACGTGGAGCAGTGGGAGGCCGCCAGGGAGTTCCCGCGCGAGTTGTTCGCGGCTGCCGGCGCCGCCGGCCTCCTGGGGTGGAAGTACGGGCCGCAGTACGGCGGAGGCGGACCGGACCTGCTTGCCGACATGGTGATCAGCGAGGAGCTGGCCTGCTGCGGATCCGGTGGGGTGGCCGCGGGGCTCGGCGCGACCAAGGACCTGGCGCCGTACTACCTGGCCAGGTTCGGGGGCCCGGCCCAGCGGGACCGGTGGCTGCCGCCGGCGGTCCGCGGCGAGCAGGTCGCCGCCCTCGCCGTGACCGAGCCCGAGGCCGGCTCGGACGTCGCCGCGCTGCGCTGCCGGGCGGTACCCGACGGCGACGGTTGGCTGGTGTCCGGCAGCAAGTGCTTCATCACCAATGGCTGCCGCGCCGATTGGGTGCTGGTCGCCGCCCGGACCGGGGAATCTCTGGGTTGGCAAGGCGTGTCACTGCTCATCGTGCCTACGGACGCAGCCGGGTTCGCGGCCGACCGGATTCACACCCTTGGCTGGGCGACCTCGCAGACCGGCCTGCTGCACCTGGACCAGGTGCGGGTCGGGCCGGAGGCGCTGCTGGGCGCGCCGGGTGCCGGCTTCGCGATGATCATGCAATCGTTTCAGTGGGAGCGGGTGGCGCTGGCCGTGGCTGCGGTGGCCGCAGCGTCGGAGGACCTGGACCGGGTGGCGCGCTGGCAGGTCGAGGCCGGGCAGATCGGGGGCGGCCAACAGAGCCAGTGGTGGCAGCTGGCCCGGCGGCTGGCCTCCGCCAGAGCACTGGCTTACGCGGCGCTGGGAGAGACGATCGAGGGCCGGGAGGCGGTGGCTTCGGTGTCCGCGGCAAAGTGGCTGGCTTGCGATCTTGCGGTGGAGACGGCGACGCTGCGATTGGCCGCCGCGCAACCCGTCTCGGCGCATGAGGCGACGGTGGCCGAGCGTGCCCTGCGTGATGCGCGCCTCGGACCGATCGGCGGGGGCGCCCGCGAGGTGATGGCCGAACTGGTCGCGCGGTCACTGCAGCTGGCCTAGCCCGATCGGTGACCCGGTCGTCTCCGTTGGCCGCTTGGCCAGTGACCCGGCTGGCCAGCAGCGCCAGGCCGCTCAGCGGCCGAACAGGCCCTTGCGGGGCTTCTTGCCACCTTGCGGCGGCCGGGTGGCCGGCCTGGCCGGTGCTCTGGGTGCCGGCCCGGGATGTGCCGATGTCGGTTCGTCGTCCATCCCGAGGCTGGCGAGCTCCCGAAGCAGCGATGCCGTGTCGGTGACTGGTCGACCCACGGTTTCGGGCCGTGGTTCCAGCATCCCCAGCGGTTCGTGGCTGCGGCGTGCGCGGAGGGCGGCCGGCATCGGCTCGGGGATGGCAGGCGCTTGGTCGGGTGTAGCGGCTGCAGGATCGGTGGCTGCGGGATCGGCGGCTGGACTGCTCGCGGCGACCTCGGAGAGAGCTGCGGCCAGCGCTGCCCGGTGATCGGCGGACAGCATCGGGGCCAGCTCGGCCATGGGCGCGGCCGGAGCCGGCCGACCTTCGAGCTCCGGCTCCTGGGCGAACTGGGTGTCGGGGGGGAACTGGGTGTCGGGGGCGAACTGGGTGTCAGGGGAGAGCCGCGCCGTGTCGGCGTGCAGGCGCGTCTCGGCGGCGTAGCGAGCCTCTTCGACCTCGCGTGCCATCGTGCCCAGCCACGCCAGCTCGTCGGCATCGGCCGGGACGGGGTCGATCTCGACCGCGGGGTTCTGCTGGGCCCAATGCTCGGCCTCGGTTTCGGCCTGCGTGGAGGCCAGCTCGGCGGCAGCGGCCGCCCTGGACCGGTCCTGCAGCAATTCAAGTTCTTCGTCGGCGGCCTTGGTCCGCTCGTCAACGGGGGCGGGGGCTGGCCCGAACCAGAGCGGCGGCGTGAACGCGGGGGACGCCCCGAACGCCGAGGATGAGCCGAACATGGTGCGGGCGGCGACCAGCGCGTGCGCGTTCCTCAGTGGCGCGTCGACGCGGATCCAACCGGATTCGGCCATGGGGGCGAGCCGGCGGCTGGCCTCGTAGATGGTCAGCCCACAGCTGATCGCGATCTGGGCGAGCGTGAGCTTCCCGTCGGTCGCGCGCAGTAACGCGGAACTGAGCAGGTGGAGTTCGACCTCGCTTTCGGGGGGGCTGGCAACGAGGACGTCGCTGGCGGTGCCGACCGTGTCGATGAGCAAGGCGGTGATGCGTTCGCGTGTGGCGATCTCCTCGAGCAGGCTGCTGACGTTCAGCGATGTTCCCGAGGTTTCCCGGGTGCGCTCGCCGCGACGCAGCTGCCAGTCGCCGGCCGGCCACGACCTGATCCGGGTCATGGCATCGACGGTCTGCTCGTGCACGAAGGCCTCGACGGACTCCGGCTCGACGTACCCGAGGTGCACCAGTAGCTCGCCCAGTCGCCAACCGGACAGCGCACCGGCCTGCGTTTCGAGGGCTTCCGCAAGGGCCTGGCGGGTGATGATGCCCTCGGTGACCAGTCGGGTACCCAGCAGCGGACGTGGGCCGGGGGCCCGCGCCGAATACACCTCCCCATTGCGTAGGTAGACAACCGCCTCGTCAGCCTCAAGCTCGGCCAGGGGATCGGCACCCGGCGGCGTCTCGGCGTTCTCGTTCGGCACCCTGATCGCGGCCAGCGCCGCGCGCACGTGGAGCGCCCCGGTCACCTGGGCGGTCGACAATGTCTGGAGGAGCTCGGCCAGCGTGCCGTCCGTGAGGTCACCGCGCTGCACTAGGCCCACCTGCCTCTCGCAGAGCTCGCGCGGCCCCGAACTGGGACCTCGACCTTCACGGCTTCGGCAGCGGGAGCTGCCGGGTTGAGCGCCTCGGCCGGCCCGGGTTGCATCGGGCGGGTGATGTTGGTCCGATACTGCCGGGCATCCCGTTGGGTTATGAGGCCGCGCCCCGCGGCCCGTATCTCCCGTCGGTGCCTTGGCTTGGGCCGGTTCGTGCCACGATGACCGGCGGGCAGGTGCCCCGGTCGGGAGGAGCAGGCATGGACGGGGTGCGTGCTGGTGGTGATCGGCGTATTGACCGCGTGCTGGCCGAGGGTTATCTCGATCAGCTGGCAACGCGCCCGTTGTCGGAAATCCGTGGGCTGCGCGAGCAGGCCGATCAGGAGGAGACTGACCTGTCGTACCTGCGGCGCTTGCTGCAGGCCCGACTGGATCTGGTGCAGGACGAGCTAGATCGCCGCGCTGAGGGACGCCCGGTGCCAGCCGACCTGGTCGCGCACCTGACGCAGGTGCTGACCGACGATCATGCCCGCCCTGCCGCGCCCGGGTCGGGGCGTCACCGGACCGTTGAACCCTCGCGTGCCGGGGAGAGTCGACGGTATGTCGAGCAGCTGGTGAGCGATGACCTGCTCACCGATTTGCCGCAGCGAACGAGTGACGAGCTGGGGCTGGCGGCGGCGACTCTTCGCGCGGAGGAGGGTTCGGTGTCCAGCCAGCGCGCGGCCGTGCAGAGGGTCTTCGACGTGGTCAGCGCCGAGATCACGAGGCGCTACCGCGAAGGCGAAGCCGACATCGGTGAATTGCTCGGTGCGTCCGGCGATCCGGACCGTTGAGTTCGCGGGCGCCAGCCGGTTCGGCTCCGGAGTTGCTCGCCGAGGTCAGCCGCGGCGAGCTGATCGAATCACGCCATCGTGGGCACCTGGTCGGGCTGGACCCCACCGGGGCGGTGGCCTTCAGCGTGGGCGATCCGGACACGCTGATCTACCCACGGTCCTCGCTCAAGCCGATCCAGGCCGTGGCGATGTTGCGGCACGGTGCCGAGCTCACCGATGAGCGCCTAGCACTGGCTGCGGCTTCCCACTCCGGCGAGCCGGACCACGTGGCGCTGGTGCTGGCGGTGTTGTCCGCCGCGGGGTTGTCCGAGGAAGCATTGGCGTGCCCCCCGGCGCTGCCGCTGTCGGGGGACCGCAGCCTGCCGCCGAGCCGGCTGCTGATGAACTGCTCCGGAAAGCACGCGGGCATGCTGACCGCTTGCGTGGCGGCAGGTGATCCGATCGAGGGCTACACCGATCCGGCTCATCCACTTCAGCGCCAGGTGGCAGCCACCTTCGCCGACCTCGCTGGAGGTCCTGTCGGGCCCGTTGCGGTAGACGGGTGCGGTGCACCGGTGTTTGGGAGTGCTCTGGTCGGTTTGGCACGCAGCTTTCAGCGGCTCGTGCTGGCGGTGGACGGGCCGGAACACGCTACGGCGCAGGCGATGCGGGCCCATCCGTGGCTAGTGGGGGGCACTGGGCGGGATGTCACGCGGCTGATGCAGCAGGTTCCCGGGCTGATCGCGAAGGACGGCGCGGAGGGGGTCTACGCGGCCGCGCTGCCAGACGGGTCCGCGGTGGCACTCAAGGTCGAGGACGGCGGGGATCGGGCCCGACCGCCGGTTCTCTGCCAGGCATTGGGGCTGCTCGGGGCCGACCTGTCCAAGGTGGAAGCACGCTTGCTAGCCCCGCCGGTGCTGGGTGGGGGGCGCCCGGTCGGCGCCGTCCGGGCGGCGTTCTGATCCCGGTCAGCCAGTCAACCGCGTTGGCCGAGTCGCGCCAGCCATTGATTGTAGGCCGCCAGCTGGCCTTCATCCTCGTCCATGTCCGTATCCACAGCCACAGCCGTGCCCCCTCCCCCGTCTGCGGGCGGTTGGCCGCGCTCGGACTGCATTCCGACTCGGGCCCGTTCGAAGAAGCTGACCTGCGCAACGGTCGCCTCGGGTCGCCCGGCCCAGGATAGGAACAGCACGACCGCCATCGCGGCCATCAATCCGTCTCCGCCTACCCACATGACGGCTCCGCCGGCCTGGGTATCTGCGAGCGGGGCTAGCCCCCAGCCCGGGTGGGCAATCATGGTGATCGGATGAGTGGTCTGCAGTAGTACCAAACCGACGAAGGTGTCGACTGCCATGCTGATCACCAGCAGTAGCAGCCGGCCGGGCATCGAAAGGCGCCACCGGATCGGCTCGTCGCCGAAGATCAGCGCGAAGAAGAGCACCCCCACGCTCAGGTAGACCACGTGCTCGACCTGTCCGGCCCAGGGCCGGCTCATGACCACATCCGACAATCCGGTGAGGTGCGCGCCGACGATGGCGGCGGCGTAGGCAGCGAGCGCCACTGCCGGTGAGGTGAGCACCATGACCGGCCGCGAGCGCAGGACGCCGAGCACCCTGCGCCGCTGCGGTCCCCCGCTGGCATCAACCAGCAAAGTAAGTGGCCGTCCAGCGACGATCAGCGGGGGGGCGAGCATGATCAGCAGAAGGTGTTGGACCATGTGCGCCCAGAACTGGGTCATGTCGTAGACCGCCAGGCTGCTGGTGACCGCACACGCGACGACACCAAGACCGCTCAGATACGAGGCCGTGCGCCATCTTGGCCATCCACCCCTCTGTCGTACCCCGAGCAGGTAAAGGGCGCCGGCTCCGACCAGAAGCGCCAGGAGCACCGGGTCGGCCTGCCACGCGGTGAGCAGCCTGCCCGGGGTGAGCGGTGCAACGCGGTATACGTCAGCGCCGGCGCGGCAGAGCGCGTAGGGCAGTAACGGACCACCGCTGTGGGTGAGGAATCGCGTGACGGCGACGGTGAGCACGGCAAGCAGACCCGTGGCGATCATGCCGGCCAGAACGAGCGGAATTCGGTCGTGGTCGGGGTGCCGGCCGGGCAGCGGCGTGGCGGTCACGGCGCTCAGGTTAGGCCGGCTCCCGCAACCAAGTCGCGGTGGCCGCATCCGCCGCCCAACTGGTCGCCCGGCCGCATCACAAGGGCGACCTGGCGGTGGCGGTGGCGCTGGTCCACCCAGCCACGCACGTACGCACGATTAGTGTCCCGGGAGTCACAGGCGAGAGGAGGGCCGATGGGGACTGGGCACATTCACGCGGCGCACGACCACCGCCCCGCCCGGGGCCGGGACGAGCGGCTGCTCGTCGCCGCGCTCGCACTCATCTGCCTGTTCCTGTTCGCGGAAGTCGCGGTGGGGGTTGTGGCGGGCTCGCTCGTGCTGCTCGCGGACGCAGGCCACATGCTGACCGACGCCGCGGCCCTCGGTGGTTCGTTGTGGGCGTCCCGGCTAGCGCGCCGGCCGGCCCGTGGCGCGTGGACCTTCGGACTGCATCGTGCCGAGATCTTGGCGGCGGCGATGAACGGGGTGAGCCTGGCCGTGCTGGGAGCGGTGATCTTCGCGGAGTCGGTGCGCCGGCTGTGGAACCCGCCACCGGTCGCGGGTGGGGCGGTGCTGAGCGTCGCTCTCGTCGGCGTGCTGGTCAATCTCGCCGCCACCGCCCTGCTGGCCCGCGCCGACCGGTCCAGCCTGAACCTGCAAGGCGCCTTCGCGCACATCGTCACCGACCTGTACGCATTCGCCGGCACCGCCGCCGCGGGCCTGATCTTGCTGACCACTGGCTACCGGCGCGCGGATCCGCTGGCGTCCCTGATCGTTGTCGTCTTGATGGCCCGGACGGCATGGGGGCTGTTGCGTTCCTCAGGGTGGGTGCTGCTTGAGGGTGCACCGGAGGCAGTAGACCTGGCGGCGGTCCGCGCGCATCTACTGGGCAATGACCACGTCCATGACGTCCACGATCTGCATTGCTGGACGGTCACCAGCGACCTGCCCGCCTTGTCGGCGCATGTGGTCGTCGATACCGGTTGTTTCCTGAGTGGTCACGCACCCCAGCTACTCGATGAGCTGCAGCGATGCCTGGTCGGTCACTTCGACGTCGAGCACTCCACCTTCCAGCTCGAACCCGTCGGACATAACGAACATGAGGCCGGTGCACACAATTGAGCCGGGCGGCTGACCTGCTGTGACGAGGCTCACGTGATTGTGCTAGCCCATGCGCTTGCTTCAGCTAGCGGGCCGGCGTAGCGTCGCGTCAGTGAGTTCGACCAAGGAGGTGCGGGTACCGGGCGTCGGCAAGATCGATGTTCGTGATCTCGGTGCCTACATTCGCGAGCAGCGCAGTACGGCGCAGATCAGCCTGCGTCAGCTGTCCCGGCTCGCGGGGGTGAGCAATCCCTACTTGTCGCAAATTGAACGAGGACTTCGAAAGCCGAGCGCGGAGATCTTGCAGCAGATCGCGAAGGCGCTGCGGATCTCGGCGGAGGCGCTGTATGTGCAGGCCGGCATTCTCGATGCCCATCCGGTGGATACCGATACCCATGCCGCCATTCTCGGCGACACCAGCATCACCGACCGGCAAAAGCAAGTGTTGCTCGAGATCTACGACTCGTTCCGCACCGCCTGACCGTCCAGAGAGCAAAGGAGCGCCATGACTACCGCAACCAAGACCCGGCCCCGCAAGGCCACACCACACGTCAACGAGGCAACCAAGCCGCTGCTGGCCTACGTGGGCGTCAGCGATCTCGCGGTCGAGCGGCTTCGCTCGCTCCCGGCGCGCTACGCGGCGACGACCAAGGAGCTGCGCGGTTCGCTGACGGCGCAGGTCAGGGAGCTGCCGGCCGCCGCCAAGGAGCTGCTCGCCCTCCCGACCCTCGTACAGCACCAGGTCGTGGTCGGCAAGGACAAGGCGCTCGACCGTTACACCGAGCTTGCGGTGCGCGGCGAGAAGTTGGTGTCCAGCATCCGCCGGCAGGGTGCCACGGTGCAGGCCGAGCAGGCCGTGAAGAACACGGTCGCCCAGGCCAGAGGCACCACGACGACGGCGACCAAGGCGGCACGGGCCACGCTCACGCAGGCCAAGGGCACCCGGACCACCGCGCGCAACGCCGCGAAGGCGACCGTGACGCGGGCCAAGGGCACCCGGACCAGCGCCGTGAAGGCGGCAAAGGCCACGGTGGTCGCCGTCGAGGACGCCGCCGGCAAGGTCGGCTGACTCACCCAGGGCAAGCGGCCGCAGGAGAGCCGCAGCACCTGAGAGCAGTGCCTACCCAGGGCCAGTACCGCGCACCACCCGCGCGCCCCCGCACTGCCTCATGCAGGCGGGGGCGTTCGGCGCGTCCGGCGGTGGGTAGCGTCGGGCAATGCGCACCAGGCACCTCGGCAGCAGCGGTCTCGTGGTTTCGACCGTAGGCCTCGGCTGCAACAACTTCGGCGGTCGCCTCGATCTGACGGCCACCCGAGCGGTGGTAGATGCGGCGATCGATGCGGGCGTGACCTTGCTCGACACCGCCGACACCTACGGGAACAAGGGCGGCAGCGAGACGATGCTCGGGCAGGTTCTTGCCGGCCGCCGCGATCAGATCGTGCTGGCGACCAAGTTCGGGATGGATATGGCCGGAACCTACGGCGACGACTTCGGTGCGCGCGGTTCGCGCCGCTACATCCGTCGGGCTATCGAAGGCTCGCTGGGCCGGCTGCGCACCGATTACCTGGACCTGTTTCAGATGCACGCGCCGGACCCGAACACGCCGTTCGAGGAGACCGCCGCCGCGCTGCGGGAGTTGGTCGTCGAGGGAAAAGTCCGGTATCTGGGTCACTCCAACTTCACCGGCTGGCAGATCGCCGAGGCCCACTTCCTGGCCCAGTCCGGGTCGCCATTTATTAGCGCGCAAAACCACTATTCGCTGCTTGAGCGGGGAATCGAACCCGAGGTAATACCCGCCTGTCTCCGGTACGGCATCGGTCTGTTGCCGTTCTTCCCGCTCGCCAACGGTCTGCTCACCGGCAAGGTGCGCCGCGATGCGGGCGCGCCGAAGGGATCCCGGTTGCACGGCCGGAACTCCTACCTGACCGCGGAGAAGTTCGACCGGGTCGAGGCGCTGGAAAAGTGGGGGGCAGCAAACGGCCGTTCGCTGCTGGAACTGGCGATCGGCGGCCTGGCCGCCCAGCCAGCCGTCACCTCGGTGATAGCCGGGGCGATGACACCGGATCAGGTCCGGGCGAACGTCGCGGCCGGTGAATGGGAGCCGAATGCAGCTGAGCTCGCCGCGGTTAACGCCCTGTCTGCGCCGGTCTAGCCCGTTCAGTCCATCGAGCCCGCCGCGCGGTTCTCATGCCGGCGAAGGGCCCGGCCAAGCCACAGTTGGCCGCCGGCTAACCCGATTCCGGCGGCCCCGCAGCCGGCCCACAAGTAGCCCGGGCCCACCGTTCCGTAGACCGTGGTGCCGAGCGCGGGCCCGATCACTGCCGCGCCGCCCCAGGAAAGACCGAACAGGCCGAGGTAGCGGCCCCGAAGGTGCGGCGGAGCAATGTCAGCCACGAGGGTGTTCATGAGTCCCGCGTTGCCGATCTCGCCGAGAGTCCAGACCGTCAGGCTCAGCAGGAACATCGGCACGGTGTGCGCGAATGCGGTGAGGGCGAAGCCGCCGCCAACGGTCAGCTGGGACAGCGCGAGAACGAGGGTGCGGGGCCGGCGACCGATCCAGCCGATCGTGAACGGCTGGAGCACCACGATCAGCACCCCGTTCAGGGCGATGATGAACCCATAGTCGGAGGTGGGCAGGCCGGAGTCGCGTATTGCCAGCGGCAGCGTGGTGAACGCCTGCTGGTAGACCGTGACAAAGCCCAACGTCAGCAGCGCTGCGGCGCGCAGCAGCGGGTCGCGCGCCGCCAGCCGGAGCCCGGCACGGCCGGACAGGGCGCCCCCTCGCCCGTCACCGGTGGGCGCCGGTGGCCGCTGGTAAGGGATCTTTGCCAAGATGAGTACCACGGCGGCGACGCTGGTAGCCGCATCACCGACGAACAGCAACCAAAACCCCTGCGCGGCAAGGAAACCGGCGGCAACGGTGGCCACCGAGAAGCCCAGGTTGATGGCCCAGAACAGCGCGGAGAAGGCCTGCTGTCGTTGCGCTGGTGGCACCAGATCGGCGAGCAGGGCTTGCGCCGCTGGACGGTAGAGGTCCGCCGTGAGCCCGGCCAGCACAGCGGCAGTGACCACGAGCCAGATCGGGGACACGAGGCCGAGAAAGACATTCGCGGCGGCATTGCTCAGCAAACCCAGGCACATCACCGGCCGGCGACCGTACCGGTCCGCCAGCAGTCCCCCGACGGGCTGGGAGATCAGCGAGCCGGCGCCGTAAACCGTGAGGATAACGCCCGCAGTGACGATCGAAAGGCCGCGGGAATGAGTCAGGTAAAGGATCAGGAATGGCTCGACAAACGAGCCGAGCCGGTTGATCAGCTGACCGGTCCAGAGCGCCCAGAAGGTTCGCGGCAAGGCGGCCACCCCGGCGGGTAACCGGGGTCGGAACCGTCCCGGCTGCGGCGGCGCGAATGGCGCGGCGGGTTCGCTCAGGGACACATGCAACACCCTGCCGTGTGCCGGCCGGTCACTGATACCCGGGTGGCAGTGATAGCCGGGTGACACTGTGCTGGGCATGCCTTCCGTGGTCGAACTCAGCCCAGCCCCGCTCACCCCAGCCGAGGTCATCGCGGTGGCCCGCGCCGATGCCCAGGTCGAGATCGGCCGCCACGCGCTCGCGGCGATCGCACGCGCCGCCGAGCGGATCGAGATGCTGGGACGCTCGCCTGACCCCGTCTACGGCGTGTCCACCGGATTCGGCGCCCTGGCGACCCGGCATATCCCGCCGCAATCCCGGGCGCGGCTGCAGCGCTCGCTGATCCGCTCGCACGCCGCCGGCTCCGGGCCGCCGGTCGAACGCGAGGTGGTGCGGGCGATGATGCTGCTTCGGTTGCACACCGTGGCGACCGGGTACACCGGGGTCCGCCGGACTACGGCGTTCGCCTACGCGCAGCTGCTGAACGCCGGGCTCACCCCCGTCGTCCCCGAGTTCGGCTCCCTCGGCTGCTCCGGTGATCTTGCTCCCCTGGCCCACGTGGCGTTGGCGCTGATGGGGGAGGGCGAGGTCAGCGACGGGCAGCGGCTGCTGCCGGCGTCGGAGGCGCTGGCCGCCGCCGGTTTGGCGTCGGTCGAGTTGACGGCGAAAGAGGGCCTGGCGCTGATCAACGGTACTGACGGGATGCTCGGCATGCTGATTCTCGCTTGTACGGACATCCACCTGCTGGCCACGACCGTCGATCTGAGCGCCGCAATGAGTGTGGAGGCACTCCTTGGAACGGACCGGGTTTTCGCCGAAGATCTGCAGGCCCTGCGGCCGCACCCGGGTCAGGCCGCAGCCGCGGCGAACATGCGCCGGCTGTTGGCGGGCTCACCGGTGATGGACAGCCACCGCGGGCCGGACTGCCACCTGGTGCAGGACGCATACTCGTTGCGGTGTGCGCCGCAGGTTGCGGGGGCACTTCGGGACACCCTGGATCACGCCGAGACGGTGGCCGGCCGCGAGCTGGCTGCCGCCGTCGACAACCCGGTCGTGTTGGCGGACGGCCGGGTGGAGTCCAACGGCAACTTCCACGGCGCCCCGCTGGGCTACGTGCTGGATTTCCTGGCCATCGCCGTCGCGGACGTGGCGTCGATGAGCGAGCGGCGGACCGACCGGATGCTCGATGCCGGCCGCTCGCACGGGCTGCCCCCGTTCCTTGCTCACGACGCCGGGGTCGACTCGGGCCACATGATCGCGCAGTACACGCAGGCGGCGATCGTCAGCGAGATGCGCCGGCTGGCCGTTCCGGCCAGCGTGGATTCGCTGCCGTCCTCGGCGATGCAGGAAGATCATGTGTCGCTGGGCTGGTCCGCGGCCCGCAAGCTGCGCCGCTCGCTGGACGGGCTCACCAGGGTGCTGGCGATCGAGGTGCTCACCGCTGCAAGGGCCCTGGATCTGCGGGCGCCGCTGGCGCCGGCGCCGGCAACCGCGGCCGTGATCGGGGCGCTGCGGGCGCACGTGCCAGGCCCGGGGCCGGACCGGTGGCTGGCCCCGGAGATCGAACGGGCCGTGTCCATGGTGGCCGACGGCAGCCTCCTGGCGGCGGCCGCCAGCAGCCTGGGTGCCCCGCTGCTCTGATCGACCCGCAGTGCACCGATGTGCCTGCGGGTGGTGGTAGGACTGGGGCATGTGCAACGCCCCAGGTCCCCGCCCGGTCCGCGCCGCCCGCGGCACCACGCTGTCGTGCCGCGGCTGGCAGCAGGAGGGGGCGCTCCGGATGCTGATGAACAACCTGGACCCCGAGGTGGCCGAGCGGCCGGACGAGTTGGTGGTCTACGGCGGCACCGGCAAGGCGGCCAGGGACTGGGCCAGCTTCGACGTGCTGGTGCGCACCCTGCATGCGCTCGCCGACGACGAGACGATGCTGGTGCAATCGGGCCGGCCGGTGGGGGTACTGCGCACCCACGAGTGGGCCCCCAGGGTGCTGATCGCCAACTCCAACCTGGTGGGGGACTGGGCGACCTGGCCGGAGTTTCGCAGGCTGGATGCCCTCGGCCTGACCATGTATGGCCAGATGACAGCAGGCTCCTGGATCTACATCGGCACCCAGGGCATCCTGCAGGGCACCTATGAGACGTTCGCGGCGGTCGCCGACAAGCGCTTCGGGGGCACCCTGGCCGGGACGCTGACCCTGACCGGCGGCGCCGGCGGCATGGGCGGGGCGCAGCCGCTCGCGGTCACTATGAACGGCGGTGCCTGCCTCCTGGTCGAAGTCGATCCGGCCCGGCTCCGAAGGCGGGTGCAGACCCGCTACCTCGATGAGATCGCCGACGGCATCGACGACGCGGTGGCCCGGGTTCAGGCGGCTAAGCGGGAGCGCCGGGCCCTGTCGGTTGGCCTGATCGGTAACTGCGCGTGGGTGCTGCCGGAGCTGCTACGGCGTGGGGTCGAGGTGGACATCGTCACCGATCAGACCTCGGCCCACGACCCGCTGTCATACCTACCCGATGGTATTGATCTGGGCGATTGGGATGACTACGCAACCAAGAAGCCGGAGGAGTTCACCGAGCGGGCTCAGCAGTCGATGGCCAGGCACGTGGAGGCGATGGTCGGTTTTCAGGACGCCGGCGCGGAGGTGTTCGACTACGGCAACTCGATCAGGGACGAGGCCCGCAAGGGCGGTTTCGGCCGGGCCTTCGCCTTCCCCGGGTTCGTCCCGGCCTACATCCGGCCGCTGTTCTGTGCGGGGAAGGGACCGTTTCGCTGGGCGGCGCTTTCCGGCGATCCGGCCGACATTCGGGCCACCGACCGGGCGGTGCTGGAGTTGTTCCCGGACGATGAGCGGCTGGGCCGCTGGATGCGCGCCGCCGCTGAGAAGGTCGCCTTCCAGGGGCTGCCGGCCCGCATCTGCTGGCTCGGCTACGGCGAGCGGCACCTGGCCGGAGTCCGGTTCAACGAGATGGTGGCATCGGGGGAGCTGTCGGCCCCCGTGGTGATCGGGCGCGACCATCTGGACTGCGGGTCGGTGGCATCCCCGTACCGGGAGACCGAATCGATGCTCGACGGTTCCGACGCGATCGCGGACTGGCCGCTGCTCAACGCGCTTGTCAACACCGCATCGGGCGCCTCCTGGGTGTCCATCCATCAGGGCGGGGGGGTGGGCATGGGGCGCTCCATCCACGCCGGTCAGGTCTGTGTCGCCGACGGCACACCGCTGGCCGCCAGCAAGCTCGAGCGGGTGCTCACCAACGACCCCGCGACCGGGGTCATCCGGCACGTCGACGCCGGCTACGAACGGGCCAGCGAGGTGGCCGAGAGTCGCGGGGTGCGGATCCCCATGCAGGAGGGTAAGGCGACCCGGCCGTGAATGGCTGGAACTTTCTTCGAGCTGCTCAGGAGCGGGAGGATGAATCGTGAGTGAGCAGGAGCTGTGGCTTCGGTTCGTCAGCGGGCTGGACATCGACCAGCTGGCGCTGACCCGTGCGCAGGTCGTCGACGCGGTGGAGTTGGCGGTCAGCGACCACGGGCAGGGCAAGGTGGTGTTCGAACCTCGGGTACATCTGGTTCCGGACAACGGTGGCGCTGGGCATTTCAACGTGCTGCGCGGGCATCTGTCCCGGCTTTCGGTCAGCGGCATCAAGGTGGTCGGCGACTTCGTGCCGAACTACACCCGCGGGCTGCCCAGCGAGCTCGGACTGGTGACCCTCTATGACCCGGGAACCGGTGTGCCGCTGGCAATCCTGGACGCCACGATGATCACGCAGGCGCGTACGGGGGCGATGACGGCGGTGGGGGCCCGTCATCTGGCGCGCGCCAGCAGCAAGGTCCTCGGTCACGTGGGGGCCCGCGGGACCGCCTGGTGGAACGTGATGATGCTGGACGACCTGTTCGACTTCACCGAGATCCGGGTGACCAGCAAGGGCCCCGAGTCCCGCGACGCCTTCGCCGAGCGGCTCGCCGCCGACCTTGGCAAGCCGGTGCGCTCTGTCGCTACGGCGCGGGAAACCTTCGAGGGGGCCGACATCCTCATCGAGGCCTCCCGGCTCACCGAGCCGACGCCCCTGCTGCGCACCGAATGGGTGGCACCGGGCGCTTTCGTCGTTCCGTACGGAACGATCAGCGCGGTCGAGGATGACCTGCTCGATGTGATGGACAAGGTGGTGGTTGACGACTGGCGGGAGGCGCAGTCCGGCCGGTTCGGCGCGCTGCGCAGGCAGGTGGACAGCGGGCGCCTGTCCGAGCAGAGCCTGTACGCCGAGCTGAGCCAGATCGTCGCAGGCGACAAACCGGGCCGGGAGAGCGACAAGGAGCGGATCCTGCTCTGGCATCGGGGCCTGTCCATCCTGGACATTGCGGTGGCGCACCTGATTCTGCAGCTGGCCGAGGCTGCAGATGTCGGCACGATGCTGCGCTACCGATGAGTCCGGTGCCCGGGGCTCATAGCGCTGTGTCGTCCGGCCCTGCGCCGCCGGGCGCCGTTCCGTCGGGCGCCGTTCCGTCCAGCTTGCCGCCGATCTCCATTCGGGACGCGCCCGAGTTGGATCGGGGGGTGCTGCGGGAGGTGGCCTACGGTCGCGCGGTCCAGCTGGACCCGGCGCTGTGCGAGCAGCTGGACCAGCGGCGGGTCGAGGTTCTGGCCGCCCTGGACGGCGCTGTCGCGGTTTACGGCGTCACCACCGGAATGGGCGCGCTCAGCGGTCATCGGCTCCCTGTGGCCGAGCAGGCCGCGCACCAGCGCGCGTTGCTGCTGGCCCGCGCGGTCGGCGGTGCGCCATGGCTCTCCGAGCCGGAGGTCAGGGCCCTGTTCGCGGTCCGGCTTCGGACCTTCCTTTCGGGCGATGCCGGGGTCTCGGCCGAGCTGTGCCAGGCGCTGGTTGGGGTGCTCGGTGCGGGTCGGGTGCCGGCCGTGCCGCGAACCGGCGTGGGCTGCGCGGGCGAGATCATTCCGCTGGCTCACGCGTTCGCGCCGCTGGCCGGATTGGGGTCCGAGTTGGTGGCCGGCGCCGCCCGGCCAAGCGGGGCGGCGGTGCACGACATGGGCCCGAAGGAGGGGATCAGCCTGCTGGCCGGTGTCCCCGGGGCGACGGCACTTGCGCTGCTGCGCGCCGCCGAGGCGCGGACTGTCGCCGGTCAACTGCTAATGGTGGCGGCGGGCGCGATCCTGGCCGTCGGTGCTCCGCGCGATCCCTACCTGCCGGCGACCGCCCGGGGTGACGACGTGTTGGGCTTGGTGCTGGGCCGGCTTCGTGAGCTGCTTGCCGACGAGCCGGCGCCGCGCATGCTGCAGGCTCCGGTTTCCTTCCGGGTCGTGGGTCCGGTCCTGGCTCAGCTGGAGCGGGCCATTCGCCGGCTCGAGGCGGCGGTCGACCGTGCGCTGTGCGGCGTCGGCGACTCGCCTGCCTATCTCGATGGCACATTCGTCGGGACGGCGGGCTTTCACGGGATCGACCTCGCGGCGCAGCTCGACGGCCTCTCGCTGGCCTTGGCCCACGCCGCGGATGTCGCTAGCGCCCAGCTACACCGGCTGCTCGATGAGCGGATCACCGGCCTGAACCGGCAGCTGGCCACCCGGCCCGGCCCGGATGCCGGACTGATCGTCGTGCACAAACGGGCAGCGGCTGCGGCTCACGCGCTGCGCCGGGCCGCCCAGCCCTCGGTCCTCGGGCCGATTGAGACCTCGAACGGCCAGGAGGATGTGCAGTCCTTCGCCTGGGAGGCAGCCGAGCAGGTGCGGACCGCAGTTGACCTGGTCCGGCAGGTCATCGCCTGCGAGGCGTTGGCCGTCCATCAGGCCCTGCACCTGCGCGGTGATCTGGGGCCGGCCGGCCTGGCGTCGTGGAGCCGGGAGATTGCGGCGCTCGTTCCTCCGATCGATGGCGACCGAGCGTTCGGCATCGACGTAGAGCACCTGCTCGAAGCCCTCGCGGCGGGGGCTCTGGGGGCCCCAACCGGCTATCCGAACCTCGCTGCCCGCTCACCGTCGTCCGGTTCCGCGGGGCCGGACGGCTTACCGTCGCGGAGCGGGCCCGGTGGATCCGCGTAGCTGAAAGTCTGCCCGCACCACGGAGCGGGTTGCGTGCGCCCGAGAGCGCATCGATGGTAATGGAGCGCCCAAGGGGTCTCCGATCACCACGGGTTCGGTGGCGGCTAGCACCTGCCGGACTGCCTCGACGACGATGAGGTCCACGTCCCAGCGGAACGTGGTCAATGGCGGGGAGACCAGCCGCGACATGCGGTGGTCGTCGTAGCCGAGCACCGACAGTTGCCGGGGTACGCGCAGGCCGCGTTCGGCGGCAGCCAGATACACGCCATAGGCCATCGAGTCCGACAGGCAGAAAAACGCGGTCGGCCGCGGCCGTCCAGCGAGCAGGTCGGCCGCGACGCTTGCCGCCCCGTCGATGGATGCGGGGGAGCAGGTCAAGGTGAGGTGCACCCCGAGCCGCCCGGCTTCGGCGATGGCGAGCGATTCGGCGGGTCGCTCCGGGGTGCTTCGCTGGAACGGGGTAAGGACGGCAACCCGTTGATGCCCAAGCTCCGCCAGGTGTGTGAGTCCGGCGGCGACCCCGCGCCGGTTGTCGAACAGCACCTCGGCGGCTGTGGCCGCGCCCGGCAGTGAGTCGCCGATCGTGATCACCGGGAGTGCTTCGGCGAGTTCGGCCCAGTGCGGGGCGGCGGGATTGAGGGGAACCACGATCGCGGCGTCCACCTGCCGCTCGCTCAGCTGCGCCACCATGGTCCGCTCACGGTCCAAGTCCCCTTCGGCGTCGGCGATCAGGGTGAGCCGTCCCTCCCCGAGCAGGGCGCGCCCCAACTCGACGACGAGCCGCTGCTGCCACAGGTCCTCCAGGGAGCTGCACAGCACGCCGATGGTCCCGGTCCGGCCCAGGGCAAGCGCCCGCGCACTGGGGTTCACCTCGTAGCCGAGCTCGTCAGCAGCCTGGCGCACTCGCTCCTGGGTCGGTGCTGGCAGGTGCAATCCGCGCAGGGCGTAGGACACCGAGGCCTGCGAGAGGCCGGTTGCCGCGGCGACGTCGCGCAGGGTGGCGCGCTTTGGCCTGGGCGTCACGAGCCCATTCAAGCTCAATTCTCCGGGTGCGGACGCGGCTGAGCTTTCCGGTGTCTTACGTTGACGCCGGCGGCGCCCCGCAATGGCCCCGCCGCCTCGCCCACGAAGGCGACGATGGGCGGCCAGTGCGCCCGGCTTGACGAACATCTGGTGAAGCGCTTCACTAGCCCTGTGGTGAAGCGCTTAACTAAAGGTGGAAATGACGACCATCGTGACGAGGGCGCCCATGGCGGCGAGGGCGACCACCTGGGGGAGGCTCAGCACGGCGCCGTCGATGTTCACCAGCACTTGTGGCCGATGACGTTGATCGAGGCGCTGCGCAGCCGCACCCGACCGCCGCGAATGCGGGGATGGCGACTCGAGCTGGACGGGGAGCGTCCCTACGACGTACGCCCCGTCGATCACGATTTGCAGGCACGCCGGGTGCTGGCCGAGCAAGACGGCCTGTCGCGCGTGCTGCTGTCGCTCTCGTGCCCGCTGGGCATCGAGTACTTGCCTGAATCACAGGCGATCGCGTTGCTCGACGCGTGGCATGACGGCGTCGCCGAGCTTCCCGAACCCTTCGAGTCGTGGTCAGCGGCCGGGCTGGTCGAGCCGGACCTGGGTGGGCTACGCAAGCAGTTGGATGGCGGGCGGGTCGGCCTGCAGCTGCCCGCCACCGCACTGGCCGACCCACGGTGCATTGAGCGCCTCGGGCCGCTGCTGGCCGTCTTGGAGCAGGAGAACCGGCCGTTGCTGATTCACCCGGGACCGGTTGCCGCCCAGCCCGACCGGACGCCCGAGATCCCGGCGTGGTGGCCCGCGCTGGTGCCCTACGTGGCGCAGCAACATGCGGCCTGGTTCGCCTGGCACGCGACCGGTCGGGCCAATCACCCGACGCTTCGGGTGTGCTTCGTTGCCCTGGCCGGGCTGGCACCACTGCACCACGAGCGGCTTGTTGCCCGCGGCGGTACCTTCGCCAGGGTCGACCCGCTGGTCTTTTTTGAGACCTCCTCCTACGGCGCGGGCGGCATCGACGCCGCCCTGCGGGTCGTAGGGGTCGACGGGCTCGTCCATGGATCGGACCGGCCTTACGCCTGCCCGGCGCAGCACGGCCTTGGGCCGGCCGTCACCCAAGCCCTTCGGGTCACCAACCCGCACCGACTGCTCCTTGGAGACAACGTATGACCCTTACCGCCATCGCCCACGGGCCGATCTCCAGCGAGCTGATCCCCGTGAAGACACCCGCCATGAGGCACGACGTGCCACCTTGCCTGGAGTCGTTGCCCGGACGGGTACTGGAGTCCACCGAGCTGCGGGACCTGGTGGACCGGCTGGCCGGTGAGACCGCGAGGTGGTCCGAGCAGGTGGCCTTCTCCGATGAGCATCGCCACTATGTGTCGGTATACCGGGACGCCTTCGTCGACATCTGGCTGCTGTGCTGGACGCGGGCAAGCGACACCGGCTGGCACGACCACGATGTGTCCAGCGGTGCGGTCGCGGTCGTGCAGGGCACATTGGTCGAGAGCAATCCCCGATTCGGCAGGCGTCACCGCTCGCGGCGCGTTGCGGCCGGCTCCTCGTTCAGTTTCGGTTCTGATCACTTGCACCGGTTGACCGGAGCCACCGACGACACCGTGTCGGTGCACGCGTACTCACCGCCGCTGTGGCGCCTCGGCCAATACACGTTGACCCCCGACGGGGTGCTTCGCCGGATGTCGGTCAGCTACGCGGACGAGCTGCGTCCCCTTGAGGCCGGCTGACCTGAGAACGGCAGGGCGGCCAGCCGGGGCAGGAGGGCCGCGGCCAGCATCAGGTCCGGCCCCAACAGCCGGTCGTCGGTCTGGGGTGGCAGCCGTTCGGCGCACAGCGCGAACGCGTCGGCCACGGGAGCGTCGAGCAGCCGCTCCGGCGCGGCCCGCAGGGCCCGGATCGCGGCGATCAGCTCGGTGGCGAGCAGCACCGCGAACAGTTCGGCCGCCCGCACCGCCGCCCGCGCCCCCTGGGTGGAGAAGCTGGCGTGTTCCTCCAGCCCGAGGCTGAGCACGGCGCTTCCCGCCGTGTGCGGGGCGGTCAGCGCGCGCAGCTCGGCCAGCAGGTCCTGCCCGACGTATTCCAAGATCATGACGCCGGAGCTGCCCGACGGCCCGGTCGCCAGGAACGCGGGTAAGCCGCTGAGCTGCGGGTCGAGCAGGTCGCCGAGCCGCGCGGTCGACAGCGCCGCGACCGGAAGTAGGGCGGCCCTGGCGCGATCCAGCGCAAGCGCCAGCTCGGCGGTGTGAAAGCCGCCGTGGTGAAAGATGTCGTCCCCGCGGACAAGGGGGTTCTCGACGGCCGCATTGACCTCCACCTCGACCGAGCTCACCAGGTCGGCAAGGGCGCAGGTGGCGGCGCCGCCTACCTGGGGAACCGCGCGCAGGCCGTAGGGGTCCTGCAGCCGCCGCGCCGGCCGGTGCAGTCCCGGGTCGCCGAGGAGCGCCCGCAGATCCGCGGCAACTACAAGGGCTCCCTGGTAGGGCCGTGCGTCGTGCACCCGTGCGTCATAGGCCTCCCACGACCCTTCCAGGGCGCAAAACGAAAGGGCGCCGACCACGGTGGCCGCCCGAACCAAGCGGGTGAGGTCGACCGCGGCCAGCCCAGCGGTGGCGACGGTGAGCGCGTTGCTGCTGATCAGTGCCAGTGCGTCGCCGCTGTCCAGCGGCACCGGGGGCAGGGCGCCGCTCGCCCAGGGCAGCTCACCGGTCAGGGTCAGCGCCAGCTCGGCCAGCGAAGACAGGTCACCGGTCCCCACCGCCCCCCAGCGGTGCAGGTGCGGGAGGGCGCCCTGCGCCAGGGCATCGGCCAGCGTGTCGACTACCTCGGGCCGCACCCCCGCGCCGGCGGCGAGCAGCTGATTCAGCCGGACAAGCACAGTCGCACGTACCGTCGTCTGGTCTTCCGCTGGCCCCACACCGGCGGCGTGGCTGCGCAGCAGGCGGCGCCCATGTTCGGCCAGGTCGGCATCGGGAACGACGTCGTGACGCTGAGCGCCCACCCCGGTCGTCCGGCCGTATACCGGCCGGCGGGCAACGGTGAGTTCGACGCTGCCGTGGGCCTGCGCTACGAGCCTCCGGGCAGCCGGGTCGACCCGGATCCGTGCGCCGCGGCGGGCCACGGCGTCGATCTGTGCACAGGTAAGGGTGGCCCCGTCCAGCAAGACGTCCGCCGGTTGGGCCACCCCTTTCACCCGCGGTCCTCCCGAGTGTTGGTCATCGCGTCCGCGAATGGCAATCTATCGTTGCCTTGACAGCTGCTTAAGCCGGTCCGCAGTATGAATCGGTCCATTCAACTTATGAGGCGTGTGCGTGATCGAATTTTGCTCCGTCACCAAGCGCTACGCGGACGGCAACGCGGCGGTAGACAACCTGGATCTGGTGGCCCCGAACGGGAAGATCACTGTTCTGGTGGGGCCGTCGGGCTGTGGCAAGACGACCTCGCTCCGCATGATCAACCGGATGATCGAGCCCACCTCTGGCCGGATCCTGGTGGACGGCGAGGACACCAGCAAGGCCAACCTAGTCAAGTTGCGGCTGGGTATCGGTTACGTCATCCAGCAGGCCGGGCTGTTCCCGCATCGCACCGTCCTGGACAACATCGCCACGGTGCCTGACCTGCTCGGGTGGGACCGTAAACGCTCCCGTGCGGTGGCCGCCGAGCTGCTCGAGCGGGTCGGCCTGCCGGAGAATTTCGCGGGCCGGTATCCGGTCCAGCTCTCCGGTGGTCAGCAGCAGCGGGTCGGGGTCGCCCGCGCGTTGGCGGCCGACCCGCCTGTGCTGCTCATGGACGAGCCGTTTAGCGCCGTCGACCCGATTGTTCGGGCCAGCCTGCAGGACGAATTCCTGCGGCTGCAGGGCGAGCTCGGCAAGACCATCGTATTCGTGACGCACGACATCGACGAGGCCATCAAGCTGGGCGACTTCGTGGCGATCCTGCGCGCCGGGGGCCGGCTGGCGCAGCTCGCCCCGCCCCAGGAACTGTTGGCCGAGCCCGCCGACGATTTCGTGGCCGACTTCGTGGGCCGGGACCGCGGGATCCGCGGCCTGTCGTTTCTGCCGTCCTCCGGCCTGCCCATCGACCGGGAGCCGGTGGTGGTCGAGGGCTCCTCGCTGGCCGCGGCCCGGCACGCCAGCGCGGGCTCAGCTCTGCTGCTGGTGGTCGACGAGGCCGGGCGCCCGCTTGGTTGGCTGGACGGCGCGCTCGCGGACAACGGTGCAGCGGGCAACGGTGCAGCGGGCAGCGGGGCAGCGGGCAGCGGGAGACGAGGCGGGGACCGTTCCGGCCGGCGACTTGCTGCGGCTCGGCGGGACGGTTCCCCCCGATAGCTCGATGCGGCGCGCGTTGGACCTGGCGTTGACCAGCCCGGCCGGCCGGGCGGTCGCGGTCGACGACGACGGCGTCGTGGTGGGCACCGTCACCCACGAGGCGATCGCCCGTCATCTCGCCGATCATCTGCACCACGCCCGCACCCCAGACTCGCCCCAGGCCCGACCGTGAACTGGACGTGGATCTCGGACAACCGGGACATGATCTGGATGCTGGCCAGGCAGCACGTCTACCTGTCACTGGTGCCGGTGGCTGCCGGGCTCGTCTTGGCGCTGCCCCTCGGCTACTTCGCGGCCCGCTGGCGCCGGCTTTACCCGCCGCTGCTGGCGGTCAGCGGGGTGCTGTATTCCATCCCCTCGCTCGCCATGTTCGTCGCGCTCCCGGGGCTGCTCGGCACCCAGATCCTGGATCCGATCAACATCGTCGTGGCGCTCAGCATCTACACGGTGGCGCTGCTGGCCCGTACCGTCGTCGACGGGCTGGTTTCGGTGCCCGACCATGTCGTTCAGGCGGCCACCGCAATGGGCTTCGGGCGTGTTCGCCGGCTGATCAAAGTGGAGCTGCCGATCGCGGTTCCCGTCGTCGTCTCCGGCCTGCGGGTTGCCGCGGTCGCGAACATCAGCCTGGTCAGCGTCGGGGCGGTGATAGGAGTTGGCGGTCTTGGGCAGCTGTTCACCAGCGGATTCCAGCTCGATTTCCTCACGCCGATCTACGTTGGCGTCGTCCTGCTCGTCCTGCTCGCGCTGGTTGTCGACGCTCTGTTGGTGCTGAGCCAACGCGTGTTGACTCCCTGGGTACGGGCCGGACGGGCCTGATGAGCCAGCTTCGCGGGCTGTTCTCCTACCTTGGCAACGGGGCCAACTGGAGCGGGACGTTCGGCATCCCGCACCGGCTGCTCGAGCACCTGCAATACATAAGTATTGCGCTGCTCATTGCCGCCGCGCTGGCGATCCCGCTGGGGCTTCTGATCGGGCATACCGGTCGCGGGGCGTTCGTTGCGATCAACCTGGGGAACGCCGCCAGGGCGCTGCCTACCTTGGGCTTGCTGACCATCGTGGTGCTGCTGATTGGCCTGGGCTTGACGCCGGTGCTGGTCGCGCTGGTGGTGCTCGCGGTGCCCCCACTTTTGACCAGTACCTTCGCCGGCATTCAGGCAGTGGACCCGATGGTCACCGACGCGGCCCGGTGCATGGGAATGACCGAGTGGGGGATCCTGCGGCGCGTCGAGGTGCCCCTGGCGTTGCCCCTGATAATGGCGGGACTGCGCAGCGCGGTGCTCCAGGTCGTCGCTACCGCTACTATCGCCGCTTATGTCGCGCTGGGTGGCCTGGGCCGGCTGCTCATCGACGGCCTGGCCAACCGTGACTATCACGAGGTGTTGGCTGGCGCGTTTCTCGTCGCGCTGCTCGCGATCTTCCTCGATCTGGTTTTGCTCGGTGTTCAGCGCGTGATTGTCTCTCCCGGTATCTCCGGCCGGCTGACGAAGTCGGCGCGGTCGGTCGCCCACCCGGACGCGCCGGGCCCGTCGCTGTCATCGCCGTCGCTGTCATCGCCGTCGTCCGTCCGCTCCGACCGTTCTCAGGAAGGCCTCGCATGATCGGTAAGCTCTCGTGCGTATTGGCCGCCGCTGCCAGCGCGTTGGTCCTCAGCGCGTGCGGCTCTTCCTCTGGCGGCAGCCCGCTGTCCGGTGGGACGTCGTCGACGTCGTCGGCGGCCGGTTCGTCCTCGACCGGCACGACGTCGGGGGGAAGCATCACCGTCGGCTCGGCCAACTTCCCGGAGAACGTGCTGCTCGCCGAGATCTACGCCGGCGCGCTGAAGGCGAAGGGCGTGAAGGTCAACGAGAAGCTGAACATCGGCAGCCGGGAGGTCTACATCCCGGCCCTGAAGGACGGTTCCATCGACCTGATCCCCGAATACAATGGCACCCTGCTCAGCTACATCAACAAGGGCAAGACGACCACCACCCCTTCTGGCTCGGACGCCGTCTATGCCGCGCTCAAATCGGCGCTGCCGCAGGGCTTGAGCCTGCTCACCCAGTCCACCGCTGAGGACAAGGACACCATTGCGGTCACCAAGGCGACGGCAGCGAAATACCATCTCGCGTCGATCGCCGACCTCGCCCCGGTGGCGAGCAAGTTGAGCATCGGCGCCGGCCCGGAGTTTAAGGACCGGCAGACCGGGCTGCTTGGGCTGAAGTCGGTCTACAACGTCGTGTTCAAGACGTTCAAGCCGTTGGACGCCGGCGGGGTGCTGACCGTCCGGGCGCTGTCGTCTGGCTCGGTTGACGCGGCGAACGTCTTCTCTACCGACAGCGCCATCAAGACGAAGGGCTTCGTGGTCCTCTCCGACCCGAAGAACCTGTTCCTGGCCGAGAACATCGTGCCCGTCCTGACCGCGTCGAAGGTGACCCCCACGGTCACCGCGGCGCTCAATGCCGTGTCGGCCAAGCTGACCACCGCGGTCCTCACCGATCTGGTGAGCAAGGTGCAGGTCGACAAACAGGACTCGGTGAAGGTGGCCGACGCCTTCCTCAGCTCCAACGGACTGTCCTAGTTGGACCAGCCGGCCGACGCGCCGGCGTCGACCGACTTACCGGCCGACGCGCCGGCGTCGACCGACTTACCGGCCGACGCGTCCGCGTCGACCGACTTACCGGCCGACGCGTCCGCGTCGACCGACTTACCGGCCGACGCGTCCGCGTCGACCCCGACGTTTGCCGCCTTCCACCGGATGTGGCAGGACCTGCTCCCGATCGGTCGGCATCCCCGCACGGGGGGATACCGCCGGTCAGCGTGGACCGGCGCCGACCTCGCGTGCCGGGAGTGGTTTCGGGCCGCGTCGGCGGCGTTCGGCCTGGATGTCGAGACCGACCGCAACGGCAACCTGTGGGCTTGGTGGGGGAGGCCAGGACCGAACGCCTTCGTGACCGGCTCGCACCTGGATTCGGTGCCGGATGGCGGCGCCTACGACGGGCCGCTGGGTGTGGTGAGTGCCCTCGCGGCGGTGGGGCTGCTCCAGCAGGCGGGGGCCACGCCCACGCGCCCGGTAGCGGTCACCTGCTTCACCGATGAGGAGGGCGCCCGGTTCGGGGTCGCGTGTATCGGTTCCCGGCTGTCGGCCGGCCTGCTGGCCCCGGAGACGGCCCGCGGCCTGCGTGACGTCGACGGCACCACGCTTGGGGAGGCGATGAGCTCGGCTGGCCACGACCCGAATCGGCTGGGCCCCGACGAGTCGGCGCTGCGGCGCGTGGGGGTGTTCGTGGAGCTGCACGTCGAGCAGGGCCGGCAGCTTTCCGCGCTGGGTGCGCCCCTCGGCCTGGCGACGGCAATCTGGCCACACGGCCGGTGGCGTTTCCGGTTCACCGGCGAGGCCAACCACGCGGGCACCACCCGGTGGGAGGATCGCCGCGATCCGATGCTCACCTATGCCGCGACGGTGCTCGCGGCGCGCGAGACGGCGCGGGCTGACGGTGCGCTTGCCACTTTCGGCCGGGTGTCGGTCGAACCGAACGGAACCAACGCGATCGCGTCGGTGGTCGATGGCTGGCTCGACGCCCGCGCTCCCGAGCAGGCCGGGCTGGACGCGGTGGTGGCCGAGCTGGCCAGGCGGGCCGGCGAGGCGGCCGGTCGGGACGGTACCGCGGTCGAGGTCACGGGGGAGTCGTTGACCGCGGAGGTCTCGTTCCCGGCCGAACCTCGCCGGCGTCTCGCGGCGCTGCTCGGCGCGTCGCAGGTTGGCTCGTTGCCCCAGCTACCTACCGGCGCGGGGCATGACGCCGGCATCCTGTCCGCGCGGGTGCCGACCGCCATGCTGTTCGTCCGCAATCCCACCGGCCTGTCCCACGCTCCCAGCGAGTTCGCCGAGCAGGCTGACTGCGAGGCGGGGGTCCTGGCGCTGGCCGCGGCGATGGCCGACTGGGTCACCGGGTGAGTGCCGAGTCCTGGTGGTGCGAGCATGCCTGGGTCGGCGCAAGCGTCCAGGAAGGAGTGCTGGTAGGCACTTGCGCCGGTCGCATCCAGTCCGTCGAGACCGGAGTGCAGCAACCGTCGGAGTCGGAGTCGGAGTCGTCGTTGTCGGTGCTGCGCGGGCTGGTACTGCCCGGCCTGGCCAACGCCCATTCGCACGCCTTCCACCGGGCGTTGCGGGGCCGCACCCAGCAGGGCCGCGGCAGTTTCTGGACCTGGCGCGAGCAGATGTACGAGCTGGCGGCCCGGCTCGATCCGAACTCGCTGCGGCAGCTGGCGACGGCGGTGTTCGCCGAGATGGCCCTCGCCGGTGTGACGGCGGTGGGCGAGTTTCATTACCTGCACCACAAAACCAAGGGCGGTTGTTACGACGAGCCCAACGCGATGGGCACCGTCCTGATCGAGGCGGCACGTGCCGCTGGAATACGAATCACGCTGCTGGACACGTGTTACCTGACCGGCGGTTTCGGTCGGCCCGCGGCCGGCGTGCAGACCAGGTTCAGTGACGGTGACGCCGACCGTTGGGCGGCTCGGGTCGATGACCTGCGGCGCACGCAGGGCGGCACCCCAGGGGTGCGCATCGGTGCGGCGATTCACTCCGTGCGGGCCGTCCCTTCAGACCAGCTCGGCGCGGTGGCGCGGTGGGCGGCCGAGCACGACGCGCCGTTGCACGTGCACCTGTCCGAGCAGCGGGCCGAGAACGCGGACTGCCTCGCGCATTACGGGCTTTCGCCGGCGCGGGTGCTGCACGACGCGGGGGTCCTCCGGCCCGGGACCACGGCGGTGCACGCCACCCATCTCGACGGCGACGACATCGCGCTGTTGGGCGGCTCCGGGTGCGGGGTGTGCCTGTGTCCCACCACCGAGCGGGACCTCGCCGACGGGATCGGGCCGGGCCGCCGGCTGTTCGAGGCCGGCGCACCGATCTCGCTCGGTTCGGACGGGCATTCGGTGATCGACCTGTTCGAGGAGGCGCGGGCCGTCGAACTCGATGAGCGGCTCGCGACCGAGAGCCGCGGTCACTGGAGCGCCCCCGAGCTGCTGATGGCGATGACCGCCGCCGGGCAGGCCAGTCTGGGCTGGCCCGATGCCGGCGGTCTTCGGCCGGGGGCGCGGGCCGACCTGGTTGCCGTCCGGCGCGATTCGGTGCGCACGGCCGGCTGCGGGGCCATGCCGGAAACCGCGGTGTTCGCGGCGAGCGCCGCGGATGTCACCGATGTGATCGTCGACGGGGTGCCGGTGGTAGCCGGCGGGCGGCACCTGGCCCTGGGTGATGTCGCCGGTCGGCTGGCCGAGGCCGTGGGACGGCTCGTCCGGTGAGCAGCACGCTGCTCACCGGCCTCGCCGAGCTGATCACAAACGATCCGGGGATGGGTGATGGCGGTCCGCTGGGTCTGGTGAGCGACGGTGCGTTGGTCCTTGAGGAGGAGGTGGTGTGCTGGGTCGGGGAGGCCGGCGCCGCGCCGGCCGCCGACGCTCGGGTCGCCTTCGACGGTCGCGTGGCGCTGCCCGGGTTCGTCGACTCGCACAGCCATCTGGTGTTCGCGGGGGACCGGTCGTGCGAGTTCGCGGCGCGCATGTCGGGGCAGACTTATTCGGCGGGGGGGATCGCCGCGACGGTGGCGGCGACTCGGGCGGCCAGCGATGCGCAACTGCGCGCCGGGGCCGGCCGGCTGGCCGCCGAGATGCTGCGCCAGGGCACCACGACCGTGGAGATCAAGAGCGGGTACGGCCTGACCGTCGCCGATGAGCTCCGGTCGCTGCGCGTCGCGGCGGATCTGACCGCGGAGACAACCTGGCTCGGCGCCCACGTCGTCCCGCCGGAATATGCCGGTCGCCGCTCGGCCTACCTGGACCTGCTGCTCGGTCCGATGGTGACCGCGTGCGCGCCGCACGCCCGCTGGGTGGACGTGTTTTGCGACCGTGGCGCCTTCGACGCCGACGAGACCAGGGCTGTTCTGGCCGCCGGCATGGCGCGCGGTCTGGTCCCGCGGCTGCACGCAAACCAGCTCGAGCAGGGCCCTGGGGTGCAGATCGCGGTCGAGGTGGACGCGGCCAGCGTCGACCACTGCACCTACCTGTCGCAGGCTGACGTGGCGGCGTTGGCCGGGTCGAACACCGTCGCGACGCTCCTGCCGGGAGCGGAATTCTCGACCAGGTCGCCGTATCTGGATGCCCGGCGGCTGCTGGCGGCCGGGGTCACCGTCGCCGTGGCGACCGACTGCAATCCCGGCTCGTCGTACACCTCGTCGATGCCGTTCTGCGTTGCCCTTGCGGTGCGCGACATGCAGCTGACCCCAGCCGAGGCGCTGTGGGCGGCAACAGCTGGCGGGGCGAAGGCGCTGCGGCGCAGCGACATCGGCGTGCTGAAGGTGGGATCACACGCGAATGTGGCGGTCCTTGACGCTCCGTCATACGTGCATCTGGCCTACCGGCCCGGGGTTCCCCTTGTTCATGCGGTGTGGCAACGCGGCCGGCAGGTGGTGTGAGTTGGACCTCCACGTTTTGCACTTGAAGCCCGTTGTGTTCGCTGTTCGACCTAGTCCTGGCGACCTAGCAACGGCGGTCGAGGACTCCGGCTCGGTCGGGGTGCGTTCAGCTGAACGCACCCCAAAGCGTCGGGCGCTGGCCGAGTGCTGATGCGCGCGGACACGCCGTAGTGCTGAAGGATGAGCAGGCGAATCGGTTCGACCTCAGCGGTGCGGCTGGTCAGGGTACTATCAGCATCGTCTTTAGAGCGAGCCGGTCGCGGCCTGCAGCAGCAGGCTGGTGGCGCCCACCGCCGCCCACAGGATGCCGCCGAGCAGCAGCGGCCGAGGGCCGGTTTTGCGCAGCACATCGACGTGGGTGGATAGACCGATCCCTACCAGCGCGACGGTAATCATGAACAATCCGACGGCGCTGAGGGCGGGGTGCCAGCCGGCGGGAATCGCCCCGGCGGTGTCAAGGGCGCTGGCCGCGAGGAAACCGAGGATGAACAGCGGGAAGATCGCCCGCCATGGCAGTTGACGGGGGGAGGGCCCGGAAACGGCGCGCCCGCGGCGGCCTTGAAGGTAGGCGAGGCCCATGCTAATGGGGATGATCATAAGGCTTCGGGTGAGCTTCACCACGACGCCGTAGGCGCCGGCGGCCGGGCCGTAGGTGTAGGACGCGGCGACGACCGAGGAGGTGTCGTTGATGGCGGTCCCCGACCACAGCCCGAACGCATGCTGGGACAGGCCCAGCAGGTGTCCGAGTGCGGGGTAGAGCAGCACCGCTGCCACGTTGAAGGTGAAGATAGTGCCGATGGCGTAGGCAACGTCCGCTTCTGCCGCGCCGAGAACCGCAGTTACGGCTGCGATCGCCGACGCCCCGCAAATACCCGTTCCGACCCCGATCAGCGTGCGCACGTCACCGGTGACACCGAGCAAGCGGCCAATCAGCCATCCGCCGCCCAAGGCCACGGCAAGGGTGCCGAACAGCACCGGCAGGGACGAGCCGCCGGAGTGCAGAACCTGGAACAGCGACAGGCCGGTGCCGAGCACCACGATGCTGGTCTGCAGGACTTGCTTTCCAGCGAACGCCACCCCCGGCCCCATCTTCGCTCCAGGGTGGAACACCGCGGCGGTGAGCACCCCGAGCACGATGCCGAACACGGGTGCTCCGACGACCGGCACCAGATATCCGAGCTCGGTCGCGACGACCGCGATCGCCAGCACTAGGGCCAGCCCGGGCCGGAGCGCAGCGCTGCGCCGGCCCAGCCGGACCCGGCGAGAGTTCTGCGCAGCGACGGTAGGCGGTGCGGGACTGCCGGTCGCCGGGCTGCGGGGCGCAGGACCACCGGGCGCCGCTGCTCCGGGCAGTGCGTTGACACCCATCGGCACTCTCCAGTCGTCGGTAGCCTTACTCTCGACGTGATCTGTGCGGCGGCCTACCCCCCGGTTCCGCATCACGCCATAAGGTGCACTCATGGCCACCGGATGGCGTAAGGCACCGGACCTGGGCACGCTGTCGTTGCTGCTGGCGGTTGCCGAAACCGGCAGTTTCGGCCGCGCCGCAGCGCAATGCGGCATCACACAGCCCGCGGTGAGCCTGCGCCTGCGTGCCCTGGAACGGCAGTTCGGGCTGGTGCTGCTGGAGCGGTCCACCGTTGGGTCCAGTTTGACCCCCGCCGGCCGCACCGTTGTTGACTGGGCCCGGCCACTGCTCGACTCCGCCGACGGTTTTGCCCGCAGCGTCGCTGCCCTGGCCGAGCAGCACCATGACCGGCTCAAGGTCGCGGCGTCGCTCACGATCGCCGACCACCTGTTCCCCCACTGGTTGGCTGGCTTCCACGCGGCGTTGCCGGACTTGGCGGTGTCGCTGCAGGTGGTCAACTCCGATCATGTGGCGGACCTGGTTCGGTCCGGGGACGCCGCGTTGGGTTATGTGGAAGGGAGCAGACTGCCGCCCGGGCTGCGCACGCGGGTAGTCGGCGGCGACGAGCTTGTCGTGGTGACGGCCCCCGACCACCGCTGGGCCCGGCGCCGTGGGCCGATCACCCCGGCCGAGCTCGCGGCGACACCGCTGGTGCTGCGGGAATCAGGCTCGGGAACCAGGGAGGCATTCGAAGCGGCCCTGGCCGCGCACGGCCTGGCGCCGCTGCGGGGAGTCGAGCTGGGGAGCACCACGGCCATCAAGGCGGCCGTGGCCGCCGGTGAGGCCCCTACGGTGCTCAGCCGGCTGGCGGTCGACAGCGAGATCACAGCGGGCCGGCTTGTCGTGGTTGCCACCGCCTCGCTGGACCTGCGCCGGCGCTTTCGGGCGGTGTGGCGCACCGGACGAGCCCCCGTCGGCCCGGCCGGAACACTGCTCTTGGTCAGCATGCGCCGGAAGGGGGGCGTCCTGGCCTAACGACGTCGAGCGCCCGAAATCCAGGGGGTGACAGACTGTTCGCGTGGCATTTCGCCCGAAACAATTGGATGCGGGAGCGGTATTGCTGCTCGGCGGCCGCAGCGAGATCGGCCTCGAGGTCGTACGGCGCATCGCGGAGGGGCGCACGGTTATTCTGGCTGCCAGGCGAGGTGCCGCTCTCGGCGACGAGCGCCGCCTGATACTTCAGGCGGGCGCAACGTCGGTGCACTGCGCGGACTTCGACGCCGACGACACTGCGAGCCACCAGGTGATGCTGGAAAAACTCGCCGTCGACCATGGTCCGATCGGCGTCGCCGTGCTGGCCTTCGGTGTTCTTGGCGATCAGAACCGCGCCGAACGTGATCCCGCACATGCGACTGCTGTTGTTCACACTGACTATGTCGCACAGATCAGCGTGCTGACGACATTGACGAATCTGCTTCGCGCGCAGGGCACGGGTCACATCGTCGTGTTCAGCTCGGTTGCCGGCGTGCGGGTCCGGCGCGCCAATTACGTCTACGGATCCGCCAAGGCCGGCCTGGATGGTTTCGCGAGCGGTCTTGCAGATGCCCTGCACGGCACAGGCATCCATCTCCTGCTGGTGCGACCCGGGTTCGTGATCGGCCGCATGACCGAAGGGATGGCGCCCGCGCCGATGTCGAGCACGCCGGCACAGGTCGCCGAGGCGGTCGTCGCCGGGTTGCGCAGCCGGGCAGGTCGGGTGTGGGTACCACGCACGTTCCGTCCGGTCTTTTTCGTTTTGCGCCTACTACCACAACCTATTTGGCGACGGATGCCGCGATGACGATCGATGTCGGTCTCGCCGCACGCCGAAGCGGGGTCGGTCCTGGTGACATCGTCTCCCTTGAACGCTGATCTCTCGAGGCAGCTAACTGGCTGATTGCGGCGGGGCGGCTTGGTCGTAGCGAGCCAGCACCAGGGCGCTCAGGCCGGGGTGCTCGCCCAGGACGCCGGTGCACGGCACGCCGGCGGCGCGGGCGCTCGCGGCGACCTGGTCGGCGAACCGGCCGGGGGCCAGCAGCCAGGTGAGTACCCCGACCTGGTGGCCGGCGTCCTGCATGGCCGCGATCGCCGGCTCCACCCCCGGCTGCGCCGCGCTGGCGAACGCGGCAACCACAGGAGCCCCACGCAGCTGGGCCAGCCGCTGGGCGTGCCCCGCGGTTGCAGCGTTGGCTTCGGGCTGCGCGGTTCCGGCGCTGGCGAGCACCACCGCGGCCGTCCGCGGGACCCCGGAGGTGTCCAGCAAGTCCTGCGCGATCACGAGTAGTTGCGGCGCCGCGCCCAGCACCGAAGCGCTCACGGCGCGGCCGCCCGCCCCGTCCACGACGGCCTGCACATCGATGCTTGCGTGGAAGGCATCGGCCAGCAGCAGGGGCAGCACCACGAATCGGCCCGGGTGGGCTGCCAACACCGCCCCCGGCCGGGGTCCGGCATGGTCAAGATAGGAGGGAAGTACCACCAGGCCAGGCCGCAGATCTCGCACCCGGGCCGCAATGGCTTCGACGGTAGTGCCGGCCCGTGGGTCCCGGCTCCCATGCGCGACTAGCAGCAAAGCGGGCCGGGCGGTCGCACCGCCCGTCACGGCCGCAGCCCGACAACGTCCCCGACCACGATGACCGCTGGGGGCTGCGCGTCTGCCGCCCGGACCGCGATGTCGGTAAGGGTGCCGATGGTGACCCGTTCGGCCTTGGTCGTGCCGGATTCGATGACCGCGACGGGGGTGGTTGCCGACCGGCCGCGTGCGACCAGTTCGTCGGTGATCCGGGGCAGGCGCCCGACCCCCATTAGGAACACCAGGGTGCCGCGGCTGCGGGCCAGCGCGTCGTAGTCGACGGTCGTTCCCTCGGCACCCGGATCCAGGTGCGCGGAGACAACCGTGAACTCCTGGGTCACCCCGCGATGGGTGACCGGAATTCCGGCGCTGGCCGGGACCGCGACGGCGCTCGTCACACCGGGCACCACCTCGACTGCAATACCCGCTGCAGCGCAGGCGATTAGCTCCTCGCCGCCGCGTCCGAACACGTAGGGGTCGCCACCCTTGAGCCGGACCACCCGGCGCCCGGCGTTGGCGTGGCTCACCAGCGCGGCATTGATCTCGTCCTGGGTCATGTTGTGCGCGTGCGGCGCCTTGCCGGCGTCGATGATCTCGGTCGCCGGGTCGAGTAGGTCCAGCCATTCTCGTGGCGCCAGCTTGTCGACAACCACCAGGTCCGCCTGCGCCAGCAGCTGACGGCCACGGACGGTCAGCAGGCCAGGATCGCCAGGGCCGCCCCCGACCAGAGCAACTTGCCCTGCCACCGGCGGGCCCTGCCCTCCCGCAGGTGCCACAGCGGGCCGGTGGTGGCGTAGCGGCAGGCCGCCGGTGTCCAGCAGCAGCCGGATTGTGTCCCGGATTGCCACCGACCGCCTGGGGTCCGGCGGCTCGCAGCTGACCGCGACGCTCACACCGGCGCTGTTCGCGACGGCGGGGGTCCGCGCCGGGCTGTTGGCGCCATCGTCGGCGCGGACGCACCAGATACCCGCGGCCTCCGCGTCGGCGGCTACCAAGGCATTCACCGCGAGGCCGTTGGTGGCCGCGACGGCCAGCCAGGCACCGGTCAGATCGCCGGTTGCGTACCTTCGCCGCGCAACCTCGACCTCCCCGAGGGCGGGATCAAGCTCGGGCGCGACGACGAGCACGTGGGCGCCGGCCGCGCGCAGCGCGGCCACCCGGCGAGCAGCCACCTGGCCGCCGCCGACGACCACGACGCGCCGCCCGGTGAGGTCCAGCACCAGTGGGTAGCCGGCCACGCGGGCGGCTCAGGCCAGCTTTTCGAGGAGCCCAGCACCGACGGTCGCGCCAGTAGACTCATCGATGAAGATGAACGCGCCCGTCAGCCGGTTCTCCCGGTAGGGGTCGGCGGCCAGTGGCGCCGCGGTCCGGAGTTGCACCCGACCGATGTCGTTGAGCCCGAGGGCCGCCGCCGGATGCGTGTCGAGCGTGGTCACGTCCAGCGCCCCCAGCAGGGCTCGGACGATTGCCAGCGTGGTCCGGGTGGTGTGCTTCACCAGCAACCGCGCTCCGGTCAGCAGCGGGGCGTCCGCCATCCAGGTCACCGTGGCAAGCACCTCCTGACCCACCGCGGGCCGGGAGTCGGCGGGGGCGATCAGGTCGCCGCGGGACACATCCAGCTCGTCGGCCAGCAGCAGGGTCACCGACTGGCCGGCCACCGCGACCGGCAGCGGTCCGTCCGCGGTGTCGATGCCGCTGATGATGGTGCTCCGACCGGATGGCAGGACCACGACCGGATCCCCAACCCGCAGTTCGCCGGATGCCATCTGCCCGGCGTATCCGCGATAGTCAGGGTGTTGGCTGGTTCGCGGCCGGATCACGTATTGGACTGGGAACCGGGCCGGGTGCCACCGCGTGTCATCTGCGGGCAGCGTCTCCAGGTACTCCAGGAGCGCTGGCCCGGTATAGAACGGGGTGCGGGCGCTGTGCACGACGACGTTGTCACCGTCCAGCGCGGACAGCGGGATTGCCTGGACGTCCTCCATGTCAAGCTTGTCGGTGAACGCCTTAAAGTCGGCGACGATGCCAGCGAACACACCAGAATCGAACCCGACGAGGTCCATCTTGTTGACCGCCAACACCAGATGCGGAACGCGTAGCAACGCGGCGAGGGAGGCGTGCCGGCGGGTTTGCTCCATCACGCCGCTGCGGGCGTCGACCAGCACCACCGCGACGTCCGCCGTCGAGGCCCCGGTGACCATGTTGCGGGTGTATTGCACATGCCCGGGGGTGTCGGCGAGGATGAAGTTGCGCCGGCCGGTGGTGAAGTAGCGGTAGGCCACGTCGATGGTGATGCCTTGCTCGCGCTCCGCCCGAAGCCCGTCGGTGAGCAGCGCAAGGTCGGGCTCGGTGCCGCCCCGCAATAGCGAGGTGCGCTCCACCGCGGCGAGTTGGTCGGCGAGCACCGCCTTGGCGTCGACCAGCAACCGGCCGATCAGGGTCGATTTACCGTCGTCGACCGACCCGGCGGTGGCGACCCGCAGCAGCCCCTGGGCGGCGACGGTTGTCATGAGACGACGGTTGTCATTAGAAGTATCCGGCCCGTTTGCGGTCTTCCATGGAAGCCTCGCTGGCCCGGTCGTCGGCGCGGGTGGCGCCGCGTTCGGTCACGGTGGACAGCCCGGTCTCGGCGAGGACCTGTTCGGCGTCGGAGGCGGCCGACGCGATCGCACCGGTGCACGACATGTCGCCGACCGTCCGGTAGCGCACGGTCCGCGTGCGCGGCGTCTCGCCGTCGCGCACCGGTGTCACCGCCGAGACCGCGAGCAGCATCCCGTCGCGTTCGACGACCGTGCGCTGGTGGGCGTAATACAGCTCCGGCACTGCGAGCCCTTCCCTCGAGATGTACGACCAGACGTCCAGCTCGGTCCAGTTACTGATCGGGAAAGCGCGGATGTGCTCGCCGGGGCGGTGCCGCCCGTTATAGAGGTTCCATAACTCAGGCCGCTGGCTCTTGGGGTCCCACTGGCCGAACTCGTCGCGGAACGAGAGCACCCGCTCCTTGGCGCGGGCCTGCTCCTCATCGCGCCGCGCCCCCCCAAACAGCGCGTCGAAGCGGTGCTCGTTGATCGCATCGAGCAGCGTCACGGTCTGCAGCGGGTTGCGGCTCTGCCCTGACCGGTCCACCACCCGCCCGGTGTCGATCGAGTCCTGCACGTGCGCGACGATCAGCCGCAGCCCGAGGTCGGCGACGGTGCGGTCCCGGAAGGCCAGCGCCTCGGGGAAGTTGTGCCCGGTGTCGACGTGCAGCAGCGGGAAGGGCAGCGGCGCCGGCCAGAACGCCTTGAGCGCCAGGTGCAGCAGCACAATCGAGTCCTTACCGCCGCTGAACAACAGCGCCGGGCGTTCAAACTCGGCGGCGACCTCGCGCAGGATCGTGATGGACTCGGCCTGCAGCCCATCCAGGTGGCTGCCCACCGCGGGGCCGACGGGCTCAACTACCGCCACCGCGGAGCTCACGCCACGTCCAATCTGAATTCGCTACGCCACTTCGCAGCTTCGCTCATGCGGCATCCCGCAATACAAGACTGACCAGCAGCCGGGTGGATTCGATCAGCGACAGCCGGTCCGTGTCGACCCGAAGCTCCGGCGTCGGCGGCGCCTCGTATGGGTCGTCCACCCCGGTGAGGTGGCTGATCTCGCCCGCCCGCTGCCTGGCGTAGAGACCCTTGACGTCACGTTCGGCGCAGACCTCAACGGGAGCGGCCACGTGCACCTCGACGAACGGGATGCCGGCCTGCTCATGCTGGGCGCGTACCTCGGTGCGGGCCTGGGCGTAGGGCGCGATGACAGGGGCCAGGACGGTGACACCGTGCAAGGCAAGCAGCCGTGCGACGTAGCCGGTGCGCAGCACCTGGGTGTCCCGGTCGGCGCGGGAAAAGCCCAGGTCGCGGCTGAGGGCTTCCCGGACCTCGTCGCCGTCGAGCACCTGCACGTCGCGGCCGGCGGCGGTGAGCTCCTCGGCGGCCGCCCTGGCGAGGGTGGTCTTGCCCGCCGACGGCAGCCCGGTCAACCACACCGTGACGCCGCTGCGGCCGATCGGTGCCGCCTGCTCGGCGTCGGCGACGGCCTCCCCGGCCGCCGCGGTCTGCACCCCCGCCCCGGTCCGCACGCCCGCCCGCAACGACGCGCGCACCGGGCTTGTCACGAGGCGCACTCGCTGGTGCCCAGGATCACCTGGAACGGCTTGGTCTCGCCCCAGTCCATGAAGTCCTCCGGCGCCTGCTCGCGGCTGCGCTTGAGGTCGAAATCGGCGAGGCCGGCGCCGATCTCCTTGGCGCCGACCCGGTCCACCCAGGAGCCGAACGATTCGCCGGCGAAGCGCTCGTTGGCGTAGCGGGCGACGACGCTGACCACCGCTTCGGGCGTACGCCGGGCGGGAGCCTTCGCCACGTACTTGCCGAACCGCGCGCCCCCCGCGACCGGCCGGCCGCCGAGCAAGATCCGGTAGCCGGGTGCCTCGTCGGTGCCTACCCGGCGGACCTGGCCGGACAGGCCAATGTCGGCCATCTGCTGCTGGCCGCAGGAGTTCGGGCACCCCGACACGTTGATCGTCAGGTGCAGATCGCCGAGGCCGGCGGCGATCAGGTGCTCGATCAGGGCATTGCCGACGCCGCGGCTGGCGGTGAGGGCCAGGTTGCAGGTCTCGGCGCCGGGGCAGCTGACCACGTTGCGGGCCCGCTCGGCGCCGGAGGCGCCGAGCCCAACGCTCATCAGCAGGTCGTGGAGCAGGGGCAGGTCCCCGGCGCGCAGGTTGCGGGCCACTAGGTTCTGCCGGACGCTGATCCGCCAGTCGATGCCTAGGTCACGGGAGGCCTTGGCCAGCAGCCGGAACTGCTCGGTCGTGACGTCACCGAGCGGCACGGTGACATAGCCGGCGAACCGGCCGCGCTGGCGCTGCTCGACGACGTTGGTCTCCTGCCACGACGCATAGGCCTGCGGGTCGCCAGGCTCGTGGTTCACGGCTTCGGGCGCCGCGGGGCCGGTGTCGTAGCCCTTCCGGCGCGGCGGGAGGAACGCGTCCGGGTACTGCGAGCGGAAGGTCGAGCTGACCCGCAGCTTGTCCCGTTCGGCGAGGGCCTTCTCCCGAAAGGCGTCGGCGCCGAGCTTGTGCACCAGGAACTTCATCCGGGCATGCGCCTTGGACTTGCGCGGCATCTCCCGGTCCCAGACCCGCAGCACCGCCTCGGCGGTGAGGAGCAGTTCCTCGGGTGGCGTGATCGGTTCGAGCTGGATCGCCTCGTACGCTGCGGTTCCAAGGCCACCCCCGACCACCATCCGGTAGCCCTTCACCCCGTCGATCTCGACGGCGAGCACGCCGATGTCGTGGATGCCGGTCAGCGCGCAGTCGATCGCGCAGCCGGAGGCGGCGATCTTGAACTTGCGTGGCAGGTTCTGGGTAATCGGGTTGCGCAGGAAATGCCGGGAAATCGCCTCGGCGGCGGCGTTTACGTCCAGCACCTCGACGGGGCAGACCCCGGCCAGGTGGCAGGTGGTGACGTTGCGGACGGTGTCCCCGCAGGCCTCCCGGCTGGTGACGCCTGCCTGCGCCATCCGGCGCATCGCCGCCGGGGTGTCCTCGATCTTCACGAAGTGGAACTGGATGTTCTGCCGGGTGGTGAGGTGGCCCCAGCCGCGGCTGTAGTTCTCCGCGACGTCGGCGCAGGCATCCAAGGCGTCGGCGGACAGTGCGCCGCCCGGGATCTTGGTGCGGAACATCTGCACGTCGGTGATCTGCCGCTGGCCGTAGATCCCGTGCCACAGCCGGATCCGGCGGAACGCGTCTGGGTCTACCTCGCCGGCGAGGTAGTGCTTGACCTGCTCCTCGTAGCGGTCGATCTCCGCGAAGTCCGCAAATGACGGTGCCGACTCCAGTCCTGGCGTGTCGGGCAGGTCCGCGGAAATCTCCGGCAGCGCTTGATCGGTGCGGGAGGCGCCGAACGAGGCCACGTTCAGTACCGAGTCCAGGACAGACGTCACGACAGGAACCTTCCAAGAAGGGGGGAGGCGGGCAGGTACGCGGAGTAAAAAAAGCGGGCGCGTCAGCCGGCGTCGCGACACACCGCGCTCGAGACGCGCTGCAGGTCCACATGCAGCCGCGCGACGAGGAACAGGGTGGTCATGCGCACATGGTTCCAGATGCCCGGGCTCGCGTCGAACCGGGCCCCGCCGGCCAGCGATCCGGCAGCGGCGAGCTCATGTGTGCAGCCCGCATTCGGTTTTCTCCTGGCCGGCCCAGCGACCAGCACGAGCATCCTCGCCGGGTCGGACCGCGCGGGTGCAGGGGGCGCAGCCGATGGACAGGTAGCCCGCGGATACCAGCGGGTTGACCAGGACGGCGTTCCTCGCGACGTACTCGTCGACCTCCGCCTGGGTCCACCGCACGATTGGGTGCACCTTCACCTTGCTGCTGGCGGCGTCGAACGCGACGACGGGGGTGTGCTCGCGGTCGGGGGTTTCCTCGCGCCGGACGCCGGAGATCCAGGCGTCGTAGCCGGTGAGGGCCCGGGCGAGCGGTTCGACCTTGCGCATCCGGCAGCACGCGTCGGGGTCGCTGGCGAACAGGTTCGCCCCGTAGGCGTCGTCCTGCTCGGCCACGGTGAGCGCCGGGCGCACGCTGCGGACCCGGACGCCGGTCGTTGCCGCCACGGCGTCGCGGGTACCGATGGTCTCGGGGAAGTGGTAGCCGGTGTCGAGGAACAGCACCTCGATGCCGGGGAGGACGGACGCGGCGAGGTGGGTGAGCAGGCCGTCGGCCATGCTGCTGGTGACGACGAGCCGCTCGCCGAATGTGTGGCCGGCCCAGCCGATTACCTCGGTGGCGCTCGCCTGTTCGAGGCGGACGGCGGCGTCCTCGGCGAGTTCGCGCAGAGCGCCGGGGTCAGTTCCTACCCCATCGTTGGTACGGCGCACCCGGTGGCCAACGATTCTATCCGGGTTGCGCATTCCCAACTCCGGTGCCTCTCCGGGCGATAAGGCGCGGGTTGCCTTCACTGGACCACCGAATTCACTCGACGACAAGGGCGGATGCCAGCTCCCGGTCGCCGCGCTCGAGCAGCGGGTCGAAGGCCTCCCGGCCCCACAGGGCCAGCAGTAGCTGCTCGGCGGTCCCGCGCAGGAGGGTCGCGGCCGACCCGCCGCCCGCGCCGATGGCACTTTCTGCGCCGAGCGGGCGCACGGCAAGCTGCGTGCCGCCCTGGATCTCGACCACCCAACCAGCGCCGAAGTCGGTGGCCTGCACCAGGATCGTGCCGGTCGGCCCCCCCCAGGGCCGTCGGGCCAGCGCGCGCGGGAGGAAAACGGCAAGCACTTCGTCGACGCCGTCGCCGGCCAGCGGGCCGTACCCGGTGAGGGGGGCGCCTACCGCCTGCTCCGCATCCCGGCGATGTACGAGTGTCTCGTGCGTCATCCGCCGCTGCCAGAAGCGCACGACGGGGGGCTCATTGGCCCAGTTCCAGGCCGGGGCGCTCTCGGGCAGCTCGGACAGGGCAGCGAACAGGTACTCGAAGCCGTTTGATGCCCAGCCGGCCACGAGTGCCCGATCGTCCGGCGGGTGCGGGCGCGTCCCGGCCGCCGGGGGGTCGGTGACCCCGCGGCGAACCGTGGCGCCGTGGAAGTGGTAAAGGCCACCGACGTGGCCGAGCAGCCCGGTGATGTCCCAGTCTGGGCACGCGGGTACCACGGCGCCCAGATCGGCGCCGTCGGTGAGCGCGAACAGCCCGTCCCCGCTGGCTCGCAGCGCGGCCAGCAGGTCGGCGGTATCGGGGGCGTTCACCTCACGGCTCATTCCACCGGTTCGGTCGGCCGAACCCGCCGGCCCAGGGGCAGGGTGCTCGAGATGTCCAGGGCGGTCCGGATTCCCAGCAGCTGGGTGGCCCGGATCAGGCCGAGCACCCGTGGGACGGCCGCGGTCCGCGGCCAGGGGCGGGTCATGCTGCGTTCCACGGCGGCGGCGACCCAGCCGGCCGGCACCCCGCCGTTCCTGCCCGGCTCCGAGCCGGCCTCGATCGGCATTGAGCGGGAGCGCAACCCGAACTCGGTGGCGACCGGGCCGGGGTTGATGCTGTGCACCTTCACCCCCCGTGACCACACTTCCCGGCGCAGCGCCTGGGTGAACCCGTCGACGAAGAACTTGCTGGCCGAGTAGACCCCGAGCGGCGGGGCGGCGTACCAGGCGACGACGCTGGAAATGTTCACGACATCGCCGGAACCCCGGGTGAGCATGTTCGGCAATACCAGTCGGGTCAGGTCCACCAGCCCGGTTATGTTGGTTTGCACGACGCGTTCGACGTCCTCCAGGGACATGTCTTCGAGCAGGCCGTCGAAACCGACGCCGGCATTGTTGACGAGGGCATCGATCCGGCCATGGGTGGCGAGCACTTGTTCGATCAGCGCCCGCCGGTCCGCCGCCGACCGAACGTCGCAGGCCATCGTCTCGATCTTCGTGCGTACATTCACCTCGTCGGCCAGCCGGGACAGCCGGCCGGTATCGCGGGCAGCGCCGATGACGGTGGCGCCGTGCCTGGCCAGCCGCAGCGCGGTCGCCCGACCGATGCCGCCGCTGGCGCCGGTCACCACGACGACGCGGCCGTGGACGCGGGTCACTCGCGGTGCGAGACGGTCGCGGTGGCCTGCGCGCGGGGCATCACGTCGATCCGGTCGATGTTGACGTGCGCCGGCCGGGTGACGGCCCACGCGATGCAGTCGGCGACGTCGTCGGCGGACAGCGGCGTGAGCCCCGTGTAGACGCGGCCGCCCGCTCGGCGTCGCCGCCGAACCGGACCAGCGAGAACTCGGTATCGACCATGCCAGGTGCCACCTCGGTCACGCGCAGCGGCTGGCCGAGCAGCTCCAGCCGCAGCGTGCGTACCATCGCCGCCGCCGCATGCTTGGCCGCGGTGTACCCGCCGCCCCCCGGGTAGCTCTCGTGCCCCGCAACCGATCCCGTTACGACGATCCGACCGTCCCCGGAGGCCTTCAGTGCCGGCAGCAGGGCTTTGGTGACCCGCATGACACCGAGCACGTTGGTTTCCCACATGGCGCGCCAGTTGTCCTCGTCGGCTTCGGCCATCGATTCCATCCCGAAGGCGCCGCCGGCGTTGTTCACCAGGACACCGCAGGCCGGCACGGCCTCGGCGAGCGCGGCGACCGCGTCGGGGTCGGTCACGTCGCAGACGACGGCGCGGCCGCCGATCTCGGCGGCGAGGGCCTCGATCCGGTCGGCGCGCCGCGCCGCGCAGATCACCTCGAAGCCGTCGGTGGCCAGCCGGCGGGCCGTCGCGGCCCCGATGCCGCTGCTCGCCCCGGTCACGACCGCCACGGTGTGTGCCATGGCGGCAAGCTTGCCGTATCCGGGAATGGCCGGGGCTCCCGGGGCGCTGCCCCCAGCGGTGGGCTCGGTGTCGAGGGAAGGTGCCTAGGTGCGTAGTGCGCGGTCGGGGACCCGGCGGGTAGCGATGCTGTCGATGCACACCTCCCCCCTGGAGCAGCCGGGCACTGGCGACGCGGGCGGCATGAACGTCTACGTGGTCGAGTTGGCCCGGCGCCTCGCGCAGGCCGGCACGCAGGTCGAGATCTTCACCAGGGCTACCTCCAGCGACGTGCCGACGGTCTCGATGCCGGCCTCGGGCGTCACCGTTCGAAGCGTCACCGCCGGTCCGTATGAGGGCTTGTCCAAGGCCGACCTTCCGGCCCAACTGTGCGCGTTCACCGCGGCGGTGCTGCGGGTGGAGGCGGTCCACGAGCCCGGCTTCTACGACCTGGTGCACAGCCACTATTGGCTGTCCGGGCAGGTGGGTTACGTGGCAGCCGAACGGTGGGGGATCCCGCTGGTGCACACCGCGCACACCCTCGGGAAGGTGAAGAACGCCGCGTTGGCCGACGGGGACGAGCCTGAGCCGCTGGCCCGGCTGGTCGGCGAGGAGCAGGTCGTTGCGGCCGCCGATCGCCTGCTCGCCTCGACCGCCGAAGAGGCCGGCGAGCTGGTCGAGCTCTACGGCGCCGACCCGGCGCGGGTGAGCGTCGTGCCCCCTGGGGTCGACCTCGAGGTCTTCCGGCCGGGGGAGGCGTCGACTGCGCGGACCCGCCTCGGGGTTCCGCCTGGCGGCCTGCTGCTGGCGTTCGCCGGCCGCATCCAGGCGCTCAAGGCGCCGGATGTGTTGCTGCGGGCGGCTGCCGGGCTGTTGGCGCGCGACCCCTCGCTGCGCGGGCGCCTGATTGTCGCCATCGTCGGTGGTCCCAGCGGCACCGGCCTGCGCCATCCCGAGCATCTGCAGCGGCTGGCTGGCGAGTTGGGCATCTCCGACGTCATGCGCTTCGTCCCTCCGCTGTCGGCGCCCGAGCTGGCGCAGGTCTACCGGGCAGCCGACCTCGTGGTGGTCCCGTCGTATAACGAGTCTTTCGGTTTGGTCGCCCTTGAAGCACAGGCCTGTGGCACCCCGGTCGTCGCTGCCGCCGTCGGTGGGCTGCGAACCGCGGTTGCCGACGGCGTGTCGGGCGTGCTGGTCGATGGCCATGACCCCGCCGTCTGGACCAGCGTCCTTGCCGACCTGATCGCGAACGAGCACCGCCGCCGTCAACTCACCGCTGGTGCCCTGCGCCACGCGGCCGGCTTCGGCTGGTCTGCCACCGCCGCCGGGGTTTTGGCCGTCTACGACGAGGCAGTCACCTCGCGGTGGGCGGACGGCGAGGTGCGGCTGCGGGCGGTCCGCTGAGCCGTGGTGGCTGGTCTGGATCGGACGACCTCGCCCCCCTGGAGCTCAAGGTCAACTTTCTGCGCCCGGCGAAGGCCGGCGAATTGGCGACCGCGCATCATTGAGCAGGGCGGATAGCTTGACAGGGTGATCACCGTCGTTGATTACGACCCAAGCTGGCCGGAAGTGTTCGAAGAGCTGCGTGCCGAATACGCGAGCGCGTTGCGCGCCGCCCGCGTCCCGATCATTGGGATCGAGCACGTGGGCAGCACGTCGGTCCCAGGTCTCGCCGCGAAGCCGATCATCGACATCGACATCGTGGTCGCCGAGGCTGACGTGGCCGCGGCCAGCGACGTCCTGCTGAGTCTTGGATTCCGCCCGCTCGGCGAGTTGGGAATCCCGCAACGATGGGCGTTCAAGCAACCTGAACGGTTCGGCGTTACCAACACATACGTGGTCGTCACCGGTTCCTTGTCGCTGCGTAACCATTTGGGTGTCCGGGATATGCTGCGCCTCGACTCCGGGCTGCGCGCGGAATACGGTGCGGTCAAGCAACAAGTCGTAGCGGTCGCCGCGAACATCGACGACTATGGGCAGGGTAAGAACCCGATGGTTCAGAGACTTCTCGCCGCCGCGGGGCTGACCGACGAGGAACGGACGAGCATCAACGGGAATCAAGTGCCAAGCCATGAACAGGTACCTCGATAACGCGGCGGCGACTCCAAAGCCACATGGCTCGACGCCCCGCGCGGAGCTGGTCGTTGCGGCGCATCGTCACGGGTGACCTTCGGCTGCCCATGCCAGGTAATCGAACGACAGCCGGACCACGTGATCGATACCCGAGCGTTAGCGGGTGTAGCCGTGGTCGAGGCGCCCGCCATACCAGTCCGCGGCCACTGGCGCGTCGCAGCCGGGCAGAACTGTGCCGCGCCTGCGGGCGCCGTACGGTGGCGGCTATGGACCTGGCCGGGGATCTCGCGCACGACCAGCTCGACACCATCTTGCGCGAGGCCCTGACCGCAGCCGAGCTGGAGTTCAGCTCGCCGCAGCCGGGCCAGTTCCTGGTCAAGCTGGTCGGCCAGCACAAGCTCGCCACCATGTGCTGGCTGGTGGCCGGCGACCACGCTCTCCTGGTGGAGGCCTTCGTGCTGCGCCGCCCGGACGAGAACCATGAGCGGCTCTATCATCTGCTACTCAGCCGTAACTCGCGGATGTACGCGGTGTCCTGGGCGCTGGACAAGGTAGGCGATGTGTTCCTGGTCGGCCGGGTGCCGCTTTCCGCCGTGACGGCTGAGGAGGTGGATCGGCTGCTGGGCGCCGTCTTGTCGTACGCCGACGACACGTTCGACACCATGCTGGGGATCGGCTTTGGCTCGGCGATCCGCCGGGAGTGGGCCTGGCGGGAGAAGAACGGGGAGTCGCTGGCGAACCTGCAGGCGTTCGCCCGCTTCGCGGCACCCGCTGGTTGACCCGGGCGCCCCGCTGGCCCCGCGGGACGGCGCCGTCGCACCCTGGCAGACTTCGCGGCCGTGACCGCCACGCTGATCCTGTTGCGCCATGGTGAGAGCGAATGGAACGCCAAGAACCTGTTCACCGGCTGGTGGGATGTGGATCTGACCGCCAAGGGGGAGGACGAGGCGCGCCGCGGCGGGGCGCTGATGGCCGAACAGCAGTTGCTACCCGACGTGGTGCATACCTCGGTGCTGACCAGGGCGATCCGCACGGCCGACCTTGCACTGGACGCCTGCGCCCGGCCGTGGCTGCCGGTTCGCCGGTCCTGGCGGCTGAACGAACGGCACTACGGCGATCTGCAGGGGAAGGACAAGAAGCAGACCCTGGCCGAGTTCGGGGAGCAACGATTCCAGACCTGGCGACGCTCCTACGACACGCCCCCGCCCCCGATCACCCACGACAATCCTTACGCCGTCGCCGGCGACGACAGGTACGCCGCTCTCGCGCCCGACGTCGTCCCCGCCACCGAATGCCTCGCCGACGTGGTGGTGCGGCTGCTGCCGTACTGGCATGACGCGATAGTGCCGGACCTGCGTAGCGGCGGCATCGTCCTCGTGGTGGCGCACGGCAACAGCCTGCGGGCGCTGGTCAAGCACCTGGACGGCATCGGCGACGATGACATTGCCGGGCTGAACATCCCGACCGGAAATCCGCTGGTCTACCGGCTCGATGAGGACCTGCGGCCGGTCGGCGCCGGCAGTTACCTGGATCCGTCGGCCGCCGAGGCCGGCGCCGCCGCCGTCGCGGCGCAGGGCCACTGACTGATGGCTGAACCGTCGCCGGACGGGCGCTGATGTACGGCGAGGCCTAATCGGCAAGTGGCCCCGGTCGCGCACCCAGTTGGGCAACGGCGCGAGCGCCAAACTGGTTGGCTTGGATAACCGCAGTCATCAGGCCGTGGCCTTGGTGTATCCCGGCCAGGAGCCCGGCTGCGAAGGCATCCCCGGCGCCTGTTGAGTCGACCGCGTCGGTGGGGGCACCTGCGATGTGCTGGATTTCACCATTGGCAGCAAGGATCGCACCCCGTGATCCACATTTGATCACGACCTCGGCGAAGCGGGTGGCAAGGTTGGCTGCGGCATGTTCTGGTGCTCGGCAGCCACTGAGCACCGAGGCTTCATCGGCGTTGGCGATGACCAACGCAGCAGACGGTATCCAGCGGAGAAACAGGTCGGGCCCGGTTCGCCTGATCGGATCCGCGGACGCCACGTCGACGGAGATTGGCGCCTGGACGAGGGAAGCTCGCTGCATCATCGCTAGCGCAGCGTCTCGTGATCCTGCTCTGAGCAGAGCATAGGCAGACACATGCAACCGGTCGACCTTGACGGGCAGGTTGTCGGGCAGGTCTGCGACCGACAGCGCGTCGTTTGCGCCGGCGGACGGCACCATCGTCCGTTCTCCATCAGGTGAAACAAGTACGATGCATATTCCGGTAGTCGTGCTTGGGTCTATCGCGACCTGAACTGCAACTCCCTGTGCAGCTAGCTGATCCACGGCGTCACGGCCAATCGAATCGGCACCGACTTTGCCAACGAACACGCTATGGACGCCACAGTGGGTAAGCCAGACCGCTGTATTCGCTGCCGATCCACCCTGTTTGATGTTGATCGGCGCAGGGGTATCCGAGCTGGGGGCGAGCGGGCCAGGAAGTGTGGCGAGAATGTCGACCATGATATCGCCGAGGCAGATGATTCGCCCGGTCATGTCGCGCCAGCGTAGGACGTGGCGATCTCGGCGGCGACACGGGCATTGTTGAGTATGAGTGCAATGTTCGCGGTCAGGGATGCCCCCTGGGTTTCACGATGGAAGTAGTCCAATAAGAACGGGGTCACGTCCTTCCCCGTCACCCCGCTGCTGGTCAGTGCCCGCAGCCCGGTGGTCAAGATCCGGTCGTGTAAGTGGCGGTCGAGTTCGTCGGCGGCCGGAATAGGGTTGGCCACGACAAGGCCGTACAGGTCAGTACCGAGCGCGGCGCGACTGCGCATGATGTCAGCGACGTCGGCGGCGGAATCAACCCGCCAGTCGAGTTGACATCCGGAGTCTGCGAAGTAGAAGCCGGGGAAAGCGCTCGTGCGGAAACCCAGCACACCCACGTTGAGTGACTCGAGCCGTTCAAGCGTCGCTGGTACGTCGAGAATCGACTTCACGCCGGCACACACGACTGTGATTTTCGTCCGGGACAAGGTGATCAAGTCAGCGGACTCGTCCCAGGACTCGCGAGCACCACGGTGCACACCACCGAGGCCCCCCGTGGCGAACACGGCGATGCCGGCGCAAGCGGCCAGGTGCGCGGTTGAAGCCACCGTGGTCGTACCGATTCCGCCGCGAGCGACGACGGTCGCAATGTCACGCACGCTTAGCTTGACCACCTCTTCTGAGGTGGCTACTCGGATCATGGTGGCCGCGTCGAGGCCGACATGCGCTTGCCCATCGACCACGGCAATGGTGGCCGGAATCGCGCCTCCGTCACGGACCGTCTGTTCGATCTCCTTCGCGATCCTCAGATTGTCGGGACGGGGAAGTCCATGGCTGATGATCGTACTTTCCAATGCGACGACGGGGTGGCCAGACGCGAGTGCGGACGCGACCTCAGGGTGGACTTGCATAGCAATCCTCTCGTTCGGGGTCGCGGGTGGAGGCACAGCGACGGCATTGTGTCCGTTTACCGCGCAGCGACGGCCACGACAACGATCATGTCCTGCTACCACCACTTCGCTGACGACGTTCCGGATGGCCTTCGCGTCCCGCGCTGCTCAGGGGACGGACGCCAGGGTTGAGACAGGAAAGAAACAGAGCACTGGACTCGACCCCCGTCATCTTGCTTTGCGCACATCGCCGTGTGCGAGGACAACCGTCTGCGCTGCCGATCTGGACTTGATTTACTGCACCCCGATCTCGATCTTTCCCTCATCGGCGTGTGCGTCCTGATCTGCCGCCCGGCGCTGGCATCGCACTACTGGGATGTGGCTGCTATCAGCCGACCTCAACCTCCCCGGCAAACGATGCCCCGCCGCCATCTGCTCTGTGGATGACGCATTTTTTTGTCGGGCCGGGCTGCGATACTACGAACATGTGTTCGACGGTGGCCGGGTTGTTGGCGGGGCTGGCAACGGTGCCGGCCGACGCGCCGGTGGACGCCGGTGAGCTGGTCGGGTTGCGGGCTTTGGCGGAGCGGGCGCAGGCGGTGTATCTGGCCCGGCTGGCCCGGTTCGATTCGACCGGGGCGGCGGCGGCGGACGGGGCGGGGGCGAGCTGGGCGTGGCTGCGTGATCACGGGCGGGCGTTGCCGGCCGAGGCCCACGCTGAGGTGTGGCTGGCCCGCCGGCTGCACACCGATGCCGAACGGGCGATGCCGGGCACCGAGGCGGCGCTGGGCGCCGGCCGGCTCAGCGTCGGGCAGGCCCGGCTGATCGCGCAGGGGCTGTCCCGGCTGCCCGCCGGCCGGGCCAGCGAGATGGAACCGACCCTGGCCGAGCAGGCCGCGGTGCTGGGGCCGGCGGCGACCGCCCGGATCTGCCAGCACCTGATCGCGATCGGGGAAGATGAGGAGGCCGCCGGCCGGGCCGAACGCGAACGGGCCGCCCGCCATCTGCACCTGCGCCCGGTCGGCGGGATGCTGCACCTTCACGGGCTGCTGCCCCCCGGGCAGGCCGCGCCGCTGCAGATCGCGTTGCAGGCTTACCGCCAGCCGGCGCCGGCCGAACCGGACGGCACCCCCGATCCGCGCAGCGCCGCGCAACGCCGCGCCGATGCGCTCTGCGAGATCGGCCGGCGCGCGCTGGACGCCGGCGCCCCCAGCGTCGGCGGGCTACGCCCGCACGTGCAACTCCTGATCCACCTGGACCCCGACGCCACCGTCAACCGCGCCGAGGAAACCCGCACCGGCCCGGTCCGGGGCGCCGACTGGGAACGCGACAGCTGCGACCCCGACCTGAGCTGGACCGCCGTCACCACCCCCCGCCCAGCCCAGCCCGGCGCAGGTGAGTCCGGCGCAGTTGAGTCCGGCGCAGTTGAGTCCGGCGCAGTTGAGTCCGGCGCGGAGCGGGCGGATACCAGCCGCACTGGCGCAGGCCAGCCCGGCGGCGGGCAGACGGGCCGCCGGCCCGGTCGCGCCGCCCAGCATCAGGACCCGAAACAGCCGTGGCTCACCCCGGACGGGCTACCGCTGGACCCGGCGATCATCACGGCGATCAGGGCAGCGCTACCCCCAGCCCTAGGCGGCACCGGCACCCAAATCCTGGCCGCCGGCCGGACCAGCCGGCTGATCCCCCCGCACATCCGGCGGGCCCTCAACGTCCGCGACCAAGGCTGCGTGCACCCCGGCTGCGACCGGCCCCCCGAACGCTGCCACGCCCACCACCGCCGACACTGGGCGCACGGCGGACCCACCGACCTGACCAACCTGGTCCTGGCCTGCCCCACCCACCACCAGTTCTGGCACGACCACGACCTCAAACCCCACCGACAACCCGACGGCAGCTGGCAGCTACACCACGACCCCCACGCCGCCGCCCACCACCACCGAAGACCAGGAACCGCCGCCTGAACGCGGTGTCGGCACCCGGGCACCGGGCGAAGCACGAGGTTGCCACTGCGCCTTGCGGCCGGGCACAAATTGGGCCTTGCCACCTGCGTGCGACAGGCGCACATTGGTCGCGACGCGCCGGGTAAGCTCGTCGTCCAACTCCGGTTGAGACTCGCGGCCAGACCGCCTCATTGAGAAACCCGGTGCGTCCCATACTTCAGCCGCAGCCAGCCCCTAGGCGGGGCTAGACGTGGGCTAGACGAGAGGCAGGGTAGGTCGCGCGCCGGTTTCCCGTTGCTGGCATAGGCGGGCCAGCTCCGCGTAGGCGGCCGCTCCCACCAGCGCGGTCAGCTCGGCCGCGTAGGACGCGTAGAGCGGTTGCGGCGCGGCGTAGGCGGCCCGCGATTCGGTGCACCACCAGGAAAGATCAGCGCCGCCCTCGCCCCAGGAGCGGCGGGAGAACTCGGTGATGGTGGTGAGCAACGAGCCGTCCTCCCGGCGTTCCTGCGCGCGGGAGATCGGCACCTGCCAGCAGACGTCGGGTTTGAGCTCGAGTGGATGCCGTCCGGTCCGCAGCGCGAGGCCGTGCAGCGCGCAGCCGGCGCCCATCGCGGAGTCCGGGCCGTTCAGGTAGACGCAGGCGCCGCCCACGGTGGCCGTGCGCCGCGCCGGTTGTCCCTCCAGCTCGTCGGTCTGCGCCAGTACCCGCTGGCCGTACCGGGCCCAATCGTCAGTGGTGAGTTCCTTGGCGGCGTTCCGGACCCGCCGCTCGTCCGCGATGTCGCTGAAGAACGCCCCGTGACTGCAGCAGCCCTGCTCGGGCTGGCCGGCGATCCCCTGGCAGCCGCCACCAAAGATGCACGCCCATGAGGACAGCAGGAAAGACAGGTCGGCGCGGATCTCATGGTCGGGGTCGTCGGGGTCGGGGAAGCTGACCCACTCCCGCGGAACGGGCGGCGCGAATGGCACGAAAGGCAGGCTATCTTCCCGCCCCGCCGCCACTGGTCGGCGCCGCGTGCTCGATGCCGTGCCGGCGCCGCGTGGTCGGCACCGCGTCCTCGACGCCGCTGGTCGAAACCGCGTGGTCGATGCCGCGTGGACGGGGGGCCATCGCTACGGTCAGCCAATGCGGCTGGGGGTGCTCGACGTGGGGTCGAACACGGTGCACCTGCTGGTGGTCGACGCCCATCGCGGTGGCCGGCCCCTACCGGCGACCAGCGTGAAGGACGAGCTTCGCTTCGCCGAGTTGCTGCGCGCGGACGGCGCCATCTCCATCCGCGGGTCCGACCGGCTGGTCGAGCTGGTTGAGCGGGCCCGCAACCACGCCGAGGAACACGCGGTGGAGGACCTGGTCGCGTTCGCGACCTCCGCCGTGCGGGAAGCCCCCAACGGCGCCCAGGTGTTGGACCGGGTAAGGGCCGAGACCGGCGTGGACCTGCAGGTGCTAGATGGCGATGAGGAGGCGCGGATGACCTTCCTCGCCGTCCGTCGCTGGTACGGGTGGAGCGCGGGGCGGCTGCTCGTCCTCGACATCGGCGGCGGATCATTGGAGTGCGCAGCCGGGCGCGACGAGGAACCCAGCGTGGCGGCGAGCCTGCCGCTCGGAGCCGGCCGGTTGTTTCGCGATCACCTGGCAGCCGCCGACCCGGTCCGGACCAAGGACCTGCGCGGCCTGCGGGCCTACGTTGCCGCGACGCTGGACACGCTGCCGGACCTGGGCGCGGCCGACCATGCGGTAGCCACCAGCAAGACTTTCCGTTCGTTGGCGAGGATCAACGGCGCCGCGCCGTACTCGCAGGGCGAACGCGTGCCCCGGCACCTGGCCCTGCGAGATCTCTCCCCGGTTCTGCCCAGGTTGGCGAAGATGACCGCAGCCGAGCGCGCCCGGCTGCCGGGGGTTTCGCTCGGGCGGGCCGCTCAGCTGCTAGCCGGGGCGATCGTGGCCGAGGCGGTGATGCTGCGGCTGGCTGTGGACGTGCTGGAGGTCTGCCCGTGGGCACTTCGTGAGGGTGTGATCCTGAGGCGGCTGGACTGGCTGGCCGGCGCGTGAGGCCATCTGGTGGCCAACAACTGCGGCCTACGCTGGGTGATGTGGCCTACTGGGCAGCGCCGTGAGCGTCGTCCAGATTCCGACGGCCCGGGTTGCGCTATCCACCGCCAGCACCTACCCGGAGTCCACCGCCCGGGCCTTCGAGGTAGCCGCGCGGCTGGGTTACGACGGCGTCGAGGTGATGGTGTGGACCGACCCGGTCAGTCAGGACATCGAGGCGCTGCGCCGGCTCTCGGACTACCACGGCGTGCCGATTCTCGCGATTCATGCCCCCTGCCTGATCATCACTCAGCGGGTGTGGGGCAACGATCCGTGGGCCAAGCTGGTCAAGGCGCAGGAGGCGGCCGAGACGCTCGGCGCGTCAACGGTGGTGGTGCACCCGCCGTTTCGCTGGCAGCGGGACTACGCCAAGGACTTCCTCGCCGGGATTCACCGGATGGCAGGTGAGACCGCGGTGCAGTTCGCTGTGGAGAACATGTTCCCGCTGCGGGCGCGCGGTCGGGCGGTGACCCCGTACGCCCGTGACTATCAACCGTTCGACGAGGACTACCGGCACTTCACGCTGGATCTGTCGCACACCGCGGTGAGTCAGGACGACGCGATGGCAATGGCGGTGCAAATCGGTGACCGGCTCGCTCACGTGCACATCGCCGACGGCGACGGGGGGCCGCGCGATGAGCACCTGGTGCCCGGCCGTGGTTCGCAGCCCTGCGCCGAGTTGCTGGAAACCCTTGCAGTCCAGGGCTTCGCCGGCGTCGTCGTCGTGGAGGTGAACACCCGTAAGGCGGAGTCCCGGGCCGACCGGGAGGCCGACCTGGCCGAGGCGCTGGCGTTCACGCGGCTCAACCTGGCTGCGTCGGTAGCGCCGCCGGTCGATCCGACGCCGCGGGCCAAACGGGCGCGGCGGGTGAACCCGGCGCCGCGGGCGAACCCGCTCGCGAGGTGAGCCAGGGCTGGGATCGGGACAGTGGGCGCAACTTCGACGCGCTCGCCGACGATTATGCGGCCGCCCGGCCGGGCTACCCGGACGCCATCTATGACGCCCTGCCCCCGCTGGCCGGCGCCACGGTCCTCGATGTGGGGGCCGGCACGGGGATAGCCAGCCGGCGACTGTCGGCGGCCGGCGCCAACGTGGTTGCTGCGGATCTCGGGCCCGGCATGCTGGGCCGGCTTCGGGCCCGTTCGCCGGGGCTCCCCGCGGTCATCGCCGTCGGCGAGGTCCTTCCCTTCGCCACCGGGTGCGCCGACCTGATCACCTACGCGCAGGCGTGGCACTGGGTGGACGTCGCGGCCGCAGCCGCGGAGGCGACCCGGGTACTTCGCCCCGGGGGGACCTTGGCGCTGTGGTGGAACAACGCCGTCACCAACATCGATTGGTACGAGGCCCAGCAGGACCGGCTCGAGGCCGCCGTTCCCGGCCACTCCCGCTCCTATCGAAGCGCCGACTACGAGGCGCAGCTCGGCGCCACCGGACTGTTCGCCGCGATCGAGCAGGTCGAGGAGGCGTGGGAGCGGCGAATCGACCTGCCGACCTACGAGCGATGGCTGCGCTCCAAGTCCTACGTCGCGCAACTCGGTAGCGAGGTGGACGCCTTCGTGGCCGCGGAGATGCGGCACATCGGCTCGGCTTTCCCGGCCGGGGAAGTCATCGAACCGTTCGTTGCCCGGCTCTGGCTGGCCCGCGTACCGCTCTGATCACCTGACGCCGGCGGCCGATACGCTCGCGCGTGTGTTCCGTGCCCCGATCCTGGCCGCGGCCCGTTCCGCGCGGGTCAGGGCGCTCGTCGAAAACGCTCCGCTGAGCCGCAAGGTCGTGCAGCGCTTCGTGGCCGGCGCAGACACCGACGACGCCGTGCGCGCCGGCCGCCGATTGATCGACCAGGGCTTGCGCGTCAGTTTCGACCACCTCGGCGAGGACACCCTCGACGCGGGCCGCGCCGAGAGCACCGTCAAGGCCTACCTCGCGCTGCTGAATCGGTTGGCCGAGGAGGATCTCGCCGGGGAGGCCGAAGTAAGCGTCAAGTTGACCGCCGTCGGGCTAGATCTGGGTACCCCGCTCGGGCTGGATAACGCCAGGCGCATCGCCGATGCTGCCCAGGGGGCCGGCACCACGATCACCGTGGACATGGAGGACCACACCCGCACGGACGCAACGCTTGCCGGGGTGGCTGAACTGCGCCGCGACTTCCCGGCCACCGGTGCGGTGCTGCAGGCCTACCTGCGCCGCACCGAGCAGGACTGCCGGGCGCTGGCGACGGCCGGCTCCCGGGTGCGGCTGTGCAAGGGCGCCTACGCCGAACCCGCTTCGGTCGCGTTCCAGTCCCGTGCCGAGGTGGATGCCTCCTACACCCGTTGCCTCGGGGTCCTGATGGCCGGGCCCGGGTATCCGATGGTGGCGACCCACGATCCGGCCCTGATCGCCCTGACCGGCCGGCTGGCCGCCGAGGGCGGGCGCTCGGCTGACAGCTTCGAATACCAGCTGCTGTTCGGGGTGCGCCCCGTTGAGCAGCGCCGGTTAGCCGCGGCGGGCGCCGCTGTGCGGGTCTACGTGCCCTACGGCGGCCAGTGGTACGGCTACCTGATGCGCCGGCTGGCCGAGCGTCCAGCGAACGTCACGTTCTTCCTGCGCGCGCTGGCGAGCCGCGGATGAGCAGCGCGGCCGTCAGCCCGCAGGTGGGCATCGCGATCCTCGGCGCCGGCAAGCTGGGGGAGGCGCTGCTGTCCGGCCTGCTCCGTTCCGGACATGACCCCGGCGATGTGCAGGTCAGCGTGCGGCGCCCGGAGCGGGGCGCCGAGCTGACCAAACGGCATGGGGTTCGGGCCGTCGAAAACGCCGAGGCCGCGGTGACCGCCCAGGTCATCCTGCTGGCGGTCAAACCGCAGGACATGCCGGCGCTGCTCACCGATATCGCGGCGTCGGTCCACCCCGGCCAGCTGGTGATCAGCATGGCTGCGGCGGTGACGACCAAGACCATCGAGGCGGCGCTTCCCGCGAAAACCCCTGTGGTGCGGGTGATGTCGAACACACCGGTGCTGGTCGACGAGGCGATGAGCGCGATCTCTGCCGGTGCGCACGCAACCGAGGAGCACCTGACGCGGGTCGAGGCACTCCTTGCCCCAGTAGGCCGGACCGTCAGGGTCCCCGAATACCAGCAGGACGCGGTGACCGCCCTGTCCGGCAGCGGCCCTGCCTACTTCTTCTACCTCGTCGAGGCCATGATCGACGCCGGCATCCTGCTGGGGTTGCCGCGTGCTGTTGCCGCCGACCTGATCGTGCAGACGGCCGTCGGCGCCGCCGTGATGCTGCGGGAAACCGGCGAGCATCCGGTGATCTTGCGGGAGGCGGTGACCAGCCCCGGCGGCACCACCATCAACGCGATCCGCGAGCTGGAAAACCACGGCGTGCGGGCTGCCCTGCTCGCCGCCCTGGAAGCGGCCCGCGACCGGGCCCGTGAGCTGGGCGCCAGCCAGTAAACTGGGGGCCGTGTCCGACTCCACGCTGGTCGTCTGGGACGACGCGCTCACCGCCTACGACATGGGCGAGGACCATCCGCTGCGCCCGGTACGGCTGGAGCTGACGATCGCGCTCGCGGGCGAACTGGGCATCCTCACGCGGCCCGGCGTCAGCGTCGCGCCGCCGATTGCGGCCACCGACGACGTCCTGGCCCTGGTGCACGACCGTGACTACATCGCTGCGGTGAAGGCCGCCCCCGATGACTTGCTCGGCCGGTTGGCGCAGCGCTACGGGCTCGGCACGTCGGACAATCCGGTGTTCGCCGTGATGCATGAGGCAGCGGCTCTTGCCACCGGAGCCACAGTGCAAGCGGCGCAGGCGGTCTGGGCGGGCACCCACCAGCACGCGGTCAACATCGCCGGCGGTTTGCACCACGCCATGGCCGGCCGGGCCAGCGGCTTCTGCGTATATGACGATCCCGCGGTCGGCATTGCCTGGCTGCTCGCGCAGGGCGCGCAGCGGGTGGCCTACGTCGACATCGACGTGCACCACGGCGACGGGGTGCAGGCCGCCTTCTACGGCGATCCCCGGGTGCTGACGGTGAGCATGCACGAGAGCGGTCGGTACCTGTTCCCCGGCACCGGGTTTGCCGCCGAGACGGGGACCGGTGAGGGCACCGGCACTTCGGTGAACGTCGCGCTGCCACCGGGAACCGGTGACGAGCAGTTCACCCGGGCCTTCGACGCAGTGGTCCCCTCGGTGCTTCGGGCCTACCGACCGCAGGTGCTTTTCACCCAGCTCGGGTGCGACACCCATCACCTCGATCCGCTCGCGCACCTGGAGTTGACCCTGTCCGGCCAGCGGCACGCGCACCAGGCATTGCACAGCCTGGCGCATGAGCTGTGCGAAGGGCGGTGGGTCGCGACCGGTGGCGGCGGTTACGCCCTGGTCGATGTGGTGCCGCGTGCATGGACGCACGCATTGGCCGAGATGACCGGCGCCCCGGTGGCGGGCCGCACCCCGTCGGGATGGCATGAGACGGTGCAACGACGTACCGGTCGAACCGGGCCGGTCGATCTGGACGATCCGGCTCGCTCCGGCAGTGATCGCGGGTTGGCCGAGACCATCGACCAGACCCGCACCGCGGTATTCGACCTGCTGGGTGCGACCTGACCTTGCCACCGCGGTGATGCGGCCGTTCGGCCCAACGCGCCCCTCTGTTCACAGCCGCCACAGCCGATACGCTGATAACAACAAGCACGGGCGCCGTCCGCCCGGCGAAGGACCGGTGCCTCATGGCAGGACAGGGACCGGCGGTCGGTGAGGTGTCGTTCCTCACGGTCGCCGAGGTGGCCGCGCTGATGCGCGTGTCCAAGATGACCGTCTACCGGCTGATCCACGGCGGCGAGCTCGCGGCAGCGCAGGTTGGCCGTTCGTTTCGGGTCCCGGAGGCAGCTGTCCACGACTACCTGCGTGCCGCCTACATCGAGGCTGGCTAGACTCGGGAGGTCCCTAGTGCGACAGACTCGACAGACAGGCTAATTCGTGGGTTCCGTCATCAAGAAGCGTCGCAAGCGCATGGCCAAGAAGAAGCACCGCAAGCTGCTGAAAAAGACCCGCGTCCAACGGCGCAACAAGAAGTAGGCCCCTGCGGTGTCAGACAGTTCTTGGGTGACGTTTCTGTCCGACTACGGCCTGGATGATTCGTTTGTAGGCGTGTGCAAGGGCGTGATCGCCCGCACCGCACCGGACGTGCGCATCATCGACGTGTGCCACCAGATCGCCCCGCAGGACATCGAGCAGGGCGCGGTCACGTTGGCCAGCGCCGTTCCCTACCTGCCGGTGGGGGTGCACCTTGCATTGATCGATCCGGTGACCTCGATGGCCAGCCGCCCCGTCGTGGTCGTCACGGCCGACGGTTCGCGGTTCGTCACCCCGGACAACGGGCTGGCCGGGCAGGCGTGGACTGTCGCGGGTGGGGTGATCGCGGCCTACGAGGTACGCGAGCTGGGGCTGTGCCTGCCCTCGCCGTCCCGGCTGTTTCGTGGTCGCGACATCTTCGCGCCCGTCGCGGGCCGGCTCGCCGCCGGGCTGGACCCGGCCAAGGTCGGGCCGAAGTTGGACCCGGCCCAGTTGGTTCGGCTGGCAGTCACCGAAGGCTACGTCCACGGAGATCACGTGCACGCCGATGTCGTCGCGGTCGACCACTTCGGAAACCTGGCGCTGAACGTGGCCCGCAGCGACCTGGAAGCGGCCGGTCTCACCCTCGGCGACACGGTCGAGCTGCGGGCCGGCGGTCGCAGCATGCAGGTCCCGTTCGCTACCCACTACGGCGAGGTGTCGCAGGGCCGGCTGGCCGTCTGCGAGGACTCCTTCCGCCGGATCACGGTGGCAGTAAACCTCGGCCACGCGGCGCGCACCCTGCGGGCCGAACGCGGGGAGCCGATCGTGATCGCCCGGCTGCCCGTCACCGCCCAGGCGCCGGTCCGCCGCATCGGCGTGCTCGACCCGCCCCCGGTCTCCTGACCTGATGGCTGCCCGCCGGCTCCTGGTGACTGGTGTAAGCCATGACCTGGGTGGCCGGCTGACCCAACTGCTGTCCGCCGATCCGGGCGTGGAGCAGGCCGTCGGCGTCGACACGGTGCCCCCCACAGCGGAGATCGGTCGGGCCCAGTTCGTGCGCGCCGACATCCGCAACCCGCTCATCGCGAAGGTCATCGCGACCAGCGGCATCGACACCGTGGTGCACATGAACGTGCTCGCGACGCCGGTGGGTGCCGGCGGCCGGGCTGCGATGAAGGAAACCAACGTCATCGGCACGATGCAGCTCCTGGCCGCCTGCCAAAAGGCGGCCAGCGTCAAAACCTTAGTGATCAAATCAACCGCGGCGGTGTACGGGACATCCCCCCGCGATCCGGCCCTGTTCCGTGAGGACACTGAACCTCGGTCGCTGCCCCGGTCCGGATACGCCAAGGATGCCGTCGAGGTGGAGGGCTACGTCCGCGGCTTCGCCCGCCGCCGCCCCGACGTGGCGGTCACTGTGCTGCGGTTCACCAACTTCATCGGAGCGGACATCGACAGCACCCTCACCCGCTACTTCGCCTTGCCGGTGGCCCCGACCGTTTTCGGCTTCGACCCGCGGCTGCAGCTGTGCCATGCCGACGACGCGCTCGCGGTTCTATGCCTCGCCGCCGCCGGTGAGCGGCCCGGGGTCTTCAACGTGGCCGGCGAGGGCGTACTGCTGCTGTCCCAGGCCCTTCGCCGGCTCGGCCGGCTCTCGGTGCCGGTGCTGCCGCCCGCCGTCACCATCACCGGCCAGGTCCTCCGCCGGTTGGGAATGGCCGACTTCTCCCCGGAACAGATGCGCTTTTTCGAGCACGGGCGTTGCCTAGACATCAGGGCGTTGCGCGAGCGGTTCGGCTACCAACCCCAGTTCACGAGCGCCGAGGCGTTCGAGGACTACGCCCGCCACCGCCCGGGCCCGCTTCGGGGGGCGCCCTACGCCGCCGCCGAGCAGGCAGTGCTCGGGCTGCTGGAACGACGAAGGGCGGTGCGGGTCGATGCCTGAGGCGCGAGTCATTCCGATCAGGGAGCAGTCGCCGGCTCTCGCCGAGGCGCCGGCACCGGCCGCCCAGGAACCGGCGGCGGAGCCGTCCGCGTTGGAGCGCCGGATCGCCGCGGGGCTGGCCTTCCTGCGCCGTCGCCTCACCGGCGAGTACGAGGTGGACGAGTTCGGTTTCGACCCCGACCTCACCGACGCGGTGCTCATGGCCCCGCTGCGCCCGCTCTACGACAGCTACTTTCGGGTGGAGACGCGCGGGCTGGAGAACGTGCCAGACGTCGGCGGGGCCCTGGTGGTGTCGAATCACTCGGGGGCCGTACCAATCGACGGGATGATGACCCAGCTGGCACTACTGGATCATCACCCAGCGCGCCGTGCCCTGCGCCCGCTCGGCGCCGACCTGGTCTTCACGTTGCCGCTGATCGCGCCGCTCGCCCGCAAGGGCGGCAGCACCCTGGCCTGCCAGGCAGACGCCGAACGGCTACTCGAGTGCGGTGAGCTGGTCGGGGTGTGGCCTGAGGGTTTCAAGGGCATCGGCAAGCCGTTCAGCGAGCGGTACAAGCTGCAGCGCTTCGGCCGCGGCGGGTTCGTCAGCGCTGCCCTGCGCACCGGGGTGCCCATCATCCCGGTGTCGGTCGTCGGCGCCGAGGAGATCTACCCGATGCTGGGCAACCTCAAGACCCTCGCCAGGCTGCTCGGGTTGCCCTACCTGCCGGTGACCCCGACATTCCCGCTGCTCGGGCCGTTCGGGCTCATTCCACTGCCCAGCAAGTGGATCATCGAGTTCGGGGAGCCGATCGAGACGGCCTCCTACGGCCCGGAGGCGGCCGACGACCCTATGCTGGTGTTCAACCTCACCGACCAGGTGCGCGAGACCATTCAGCAGACGCTCTATTCGCTGCTGATGCAGCGGCGCAGCATCTTTTTCTAGGCGGCGCCCATTTTGGCTTCGCCGCTTCGCCGCTCCGCCGCTTCGCTCACGCAGCGACGCGGCGGCGTAGCGCGATACCGGCCACCACTGCTCCGGTCAACATCCCTAGGCCGCCAGCGGCGGGGACCCCGATCTTCGCCGCCTTGCGGCCGGTCCGGAAATCCCGGGTCGGCCAGCCCCGCTCCTTGGCGTAGCGCCTGAGGTCAGGGTCGGCGTTGATCGCCATCGGGTGCCCGACCAGCGATAGCATCGGCACGTCGTTGGCGCTGTCGGAGTAGGCGGAGCACCGGGAAAGGTCCAAGCCCTCTTGTTCGGCCAACGCCTTGATCGCTTCGGCCTTCGCCGGCCCGTGCAGTGGCTCGCCGACAAGGCGCCCGGTGTAGATCCCGTTCACGGATTCGGCAACCGTGCCGAGGGCGCCGGTGAACCCGAGGCGGTGGGCGACCACCTCGGCCAGCTCCACCGGGGTCGCGGTGATCAGCCAGACCCGCTGGCCCACTTCCAGGTGGTGCTGGGCCAGCGCCCGGCTACCGGAGTAGATCCGGCCGTCCATCAGCTCGTCGTAGATCTCCTCGCCGTAGCGGATGATGTCCTCGACCTTCCAGCCTACGACGAAGGCCAGTGCCGCCTCGCGGGCATCGACCATCCCGGCGTGGTTCTCCCGGCCGCCCACCCGGTATTTCACCTGCTGCCATCCGAACGAGAGCAGGTCGCGGCTAGTGATGAACTTGCGGGCCGACAGGCCCCGGGCGAAGTAGTAGATGGACGCCCCGGCCATCATGGTGTTGTCGCAGTCGAAGAACGCGGCAGCCGCCGGATCGGCGCCCACCGTGAGCGCCGACTCGACTTCAGCGGCGGCAGCGGAAGCCGCCCCGGCGAGGACAGCGCTCGCCGCATCCCGCCGTCGGCGTCGGGTCATACCGGTGAGCTTACGGCGCTGGCGGGGTCAGGCCCGAGCAGCTGAGCTCGCGCAGCCCCCGGAACCGGGTTATGGCAGCAGGGGGGTGATCGCGCCTCGCGCCTGCCCTACGGTCGTCCGCACCACGTCGCTGCCGGGTGTCGCCGGCCGGGGCGCCCCCGCGCCGCTGTGGGGCAACGACCGGGCTATTGCCGGTATCCGCCAATCGGCCGGCGACCGTGGGCCTGTGCTGCCTGGCTGTGCTGCCGGCGAGCCGGCGGCGGCCACCCGCAGCGGCACAACCGCTGATCCCAGGTCGGCCCGCGACGGGATGCCCGGGCTGCCGAAGGAGGCCGGCTGCGCGGGCGTCGCCTGCGCCGGGGCTTGGGGGGCCTGACCGGCCACGGCCGCAGGTTTTCCCGGGGGTGGGGCAGGCGCCTGCTCTTCGGGCTGCGGCTGCCCGCCGGGCTGCGGCCCTCCCGGCTGCGGCTGCCCGGTCGGTAGCTGGCCGCCAGGTTGCCCCGTCAGTAGCTGCCCGGCGGGTGCTGGCTCTGCAGGTGGCTGCACCGCCGGCGGCGCTGCGGCGGGTAGGTGCGCCTCGGGTGGTAGGGGCGGCCCGGGAAGCGGCGTGCCGCCGAGCGGCTGGGTGAGCGTCGGGGCGCCCGGCTGCCCCACCGGTTCCCCGGCGGTGATCGCCGAGAGCAGGGCCTCGCTTTGCCGGGCGCGCTGGCGGGCCTCGCTCGCCATCGCCGGCATCATTGTGGCCAGCATGGTGCCCTGCCGGCGGGCAAACGTGGTGAGCGTGGGGGCAGCCTTCCGGTCGCCGTGTTCGGCGGCCCTGCGCAGATAGGCGCTCCCGCGCACTGTTGCGCGATCCATGGCGCCCAGTGTGCCCAGCTGTGGGCCGCCGGCTCCCATCCGGCGCAGCTCGCTCAGGCGGGTCGTGGCGAAGGCGAGTTCGCTGCTCCCCTTGGCCTCATCCCCGTGGGCGAACTGCATTTGGGCGGTTTCGGCAGCCTCCTTGAAGTCAAAAAACGGCTGCCCCGGTAGCGCCTGGTTTGCGGCTACCCCGACGGCGCTCGCGGCCAACCCGCCCGCTAACCCCGCCGCGGCCCACCGAGGGACCCGGCTGCCGCGTCGGTTCGGGGGCGCCAGGACCTGGGTATTCGCCGACGCGAGCAGCTGGTGGCGGAGGGCATCACGGAACTCGGCCCGAGGGGTGGCCGGCCCGGCAAGGGCGACGGCCAGCCCGGCGAGGGCTAGCCGTTCTCGATCACGGGCCATATCCCGTCAACGAGGACGGTGGTGGGCCGGTTACGCCCGGTACGCCCCGTTCTCGGGCTCACAGACTTCCCTTGGGCAGCAGCCGACCAAGGGAGCGCACGGCGCGGTACTGCAGGGCCTTGATTGCGCCCTCGTTCTTGCCCATGGCAAGCGCCGTTTCGGCCACCGACAGGCCCTGTAGGAAGCGCAGAACGACGCACTCCTGCTGCTCGGGGCCCAGCGCTTTGACCGCGGCGAGGAGGGTGTCGTTGGTGAGCCCGGTGATTACCTCGGTTTCTGGCGTGCTGTCACCGGGGGCGTCCCCGGCCGTCGCGAGCAGGTCGGAGGTAGCGATCTCTAACTTGTAGCGGCTGGATTTGAAGTGGTCGGCGATGAGGTTACGCGCGATGGTCACGAACCAGGCCCCGATATCGCGACCTTGCCAGGTGAACGTCGCCATGCGCCGAAGCGCCCGGAGAAAAGTCTCGCTGGTGAGGTCCTCGGCGAGCGCCTGCGAACCGACCCGGTAGTAGATGTAACGGTAGATCAGCGTCACGTAACGGTCATAGAGCTGCCCGAACGCCTCCGCGTCGCCCCGCTGGGCGCGGGCGACCAGGCCCATGACCGCGGCGCTCGGTCCATCCGGCCGGTCGGCGACGCCAGCAGCGCCCTGTAGCGGCACCCCGTCCGGGACGGTGCCGGCCGGCAGCCCCGGCCATCCGCGTGGCCGGCCAGCCGGCCGCGGGGCAAATGTGCTCACCGGCCGGGTCCGAGGCGCCCAAGCCGGTGCGAGTGAGTGCACATCACGGCTCCCTGGCCTCGGCACGGTCGGAACTGAACGCGGTTCGGCGTCATCGTAGAGCGCCCGTCGATGCGCGTGGCGGAATCGGATCATCGGCACCGGTCGGAGGTACCGTCGGGACATGTCCATCGTCGGCAGCGGGCAGCGGGCGACCCAGCGCCGCCGACGCCGCCGACATCGGGTTCATACCGTCGTGTGGCTCATGTTCGGCGTTCTCGCGTTCGGCGCGCTGTTCATGGGCGGTCTGCTGGCCGCGCCGGTCAGCTTCACCCTGCCGGCGCCCCAGCGCCCGACGCTGCTGGTCGACCGTGCCGGGCGCCCGTTCGGGGAGATCCAGGCCCCCGAGCGGCGTGAAGTTGTGCCGGCGGCTCAGATTCCCGAGGTGATGCGGCAAGCAATCGTCGCGGCGGAAGACAAGCGTTTTCTGACCCACGGCGGGGTGGACCCGCTTGCCCTGATCCGCGCCGCGGCCACCGATCTGACCGGTGGAAGCGCGCAAGGCGGTTCGACGATCACCCAGCAGTACGTCAAAAACGTGTTCGTCGGCGACCAGCACAGCCTGCTGCGCAAGGTCAGAGAGGCCGCGCTTTCGGTCCGCTTGGAGCAGCGGCTATCCAAGCAGGAGATCCTCACGCGCTATCTCAACGAGGTGTATTTCGGTCAGGGCACCTATGGTGTCCAGGCGGCGAGCAAGTACTACTTCGGTGTTCCGGCGAGCAAGTTGAGCCTGGCCGAGGCGAGCATGCTCGCGGGTGTGGTGCCGGCGCCCAGCGGCTACAACCCGGTCGCCAGCATGGCCAGGGCCCGGGAGAGGCAGAAGTATGTGCTGGGCCGGATGGTGCAAAGCGGGTTCCTGACCGGCGTGCAGGCCGCCGCTGCCTACGCGGACGTGCCGAAGATCGTCGGGGCTGCGGACCGCAAGGCGGTTCCCAGCATCGCGCCGCAGTACTACGCGATGGTGGCCGCGCAGGTGAAAAGGCAGTACGCCGATCAGCAGGACCTTTTCTATCAAGGCGGGTTGCAGGTGCAGACCAGCCTCGACTTGACCTGGCAGGCGGCGGTGAACCAGGCCATCGCCCAGGTGCTGCCGGCCGCGAACGACCCTGAGGCCGCGGTGGTGGCGATCGATGACCGAACGGGGGACGTGCTGGCCCTGTCGGACAAGGTGCCCTCCTCCTCGCAATTCGATCCGGCCACGCTCGCTGACCGCACGTCTGGGTCAACGATCAAGCCGTTCACCCTGGCGGTGGCACTCCAAAACGGGCAGACGCTGGACAGCTACCGCTACGGCCCGCCGATGAAGAGCTACAGCCAGGCGCAATGCCCGAATCAGGGGTCGGACTACATGATCACCAATGATGAGGGCGGGGGCGGCGGTTACACGCTGAAAAACGCCCTCGCCCAGTCGGTCAACACGGTGTTCGGGCCGCTGGCCATCGAACTGGGCACCCGGAAGGTGGCGGCGCTGGCCGGCGCCGCGGGGCTGGGCGATCACCAGGGCGATCCGATCGGGACGAACTGCTCGATGGGTCTTGGGGTGACGACCACGCCATTGCATGAGGCGGTGGCCTTCAGCACCTTGGCGGCTGGCGGCATCCGGCATGAGCCGCGCTTGCTGCTCGCAGCGAAGGCGGGGGTGAGCCCGGCCGGCGAGGGGGGAACGCCCATCTTCACCGCCGACAAGGCGCCCGTAGGTACCCGGGTCATGAGTGCCGACGTTGCCGCGCAGGTTGACGAGGCGATGCGTGAGGTGGTCCGGACCGGGACCGCGACCGGTGCCCAGCAGCCGGCCGGGCTCGACGTATTCGGCAAGACGGGTACCACCGACCACTACACCGACGCCTGGTTTACCGGCTGCGTGCCGGCCTATCACGTCTGTCTCACCACCTGGATGGGGTATGACTCGACGTTCAATGTCGATGGCACCCCCCATTCGATGCTGGGCGTCGAGGGCGTTGCCAAGGTGCAGGGCGGCACGCTGCCAGCGATGATCTTCGCGAAGGCAATGGATATCTACCGCAGCAAGACCGCACCAGTGCCCGCACCACCCCCCAGCACCTCCACGGCCCCGCCAACCGCGACCCCAGTCGCCCCGCCCCTCCCGCTCCCGCTCCCGTTCATCCCGGTCGTCCCCCGGCGATCCGTTCCGTTCAGCCACCGGCCAGTGTCGAGCAAGCCCGTCCCTAGCAGCAGCGGGCCGACGAGGTCAACGGGCCCGACCGCCCGGCCCAGCCCGACGGTGCGGCCCAGCCCGACGGTGCGGCCGAGCCCGACCCGGTCCGGGAAGCCCCGCTCTCGGTAGCGCCGCCTCACCTGAGCGATAGGCCGCAAACCGCCCCGCAGCGTAAGCGCGACCCCGTGTGCCAGCCCTCAGCCCTCAGCCCGCCGCCCGCCAGCCCCCCAAGAATCGTGATCATGCAAAAGGGTGGCAAATTCGCCGATTCAGCGACGACCTTTGCACGATCGAGCCTGTCGCACAATCCCTTTTGCAGGTCCACGCACCACAAGATGTGGCGCTTTATCGACGTCGTCATCCCTGCATGTTGTGCTGGTTGGGGCGCCCAGGCCCTTTGTGCAACAGGCTCGATCACGAAGTAATTGGGCTGGCCGGCTCCCGGCCGCGTAGATGGTCGCCAGGCTAGGTCGCCCTCTCGCCCGGGCCATGCTTAATGGCAGCCTTGCAGCAGGGCGGTTCTAGCCGAGGCTCGCCAGCGCGTCGGAGAAGCTCATTGCGTGGGCAACCGGATCGTTTCCTACCACCTTGGCCAACCGGGCCGGCCCGCTGGGCCGCCCGTTCAGCGTGCGCCGGCGGGGGGTGGAAGCGCTTGGTGCGGTGAGCCCGGTGTGCGCGGGAGCTGCGGCCCGACCCGGCACGGCGATGCTCTTCGCGGGGACCACCGCCGTTGATACGGGGGCCGCAACCGGCGCACCGGGGGTTGGGGTGCGGACGATGGGAGCGTGAGCCGCAAGCGGCGCTCCCCCGTACATCGGATCGCGGAAGTCCAGCGTCACGGAGATCTCGCCTCGCCCGTCGGTGACCGCGCCGATTCCGACCTGAGTGTAGGCGCGGTTCGTCTCGTTGGCATAGTGCTCCGGGGAGGTGTCGAACGCCTGGTTCAGGCTGCCGACGCTGGGACCCATGCCAACGTTCTCGCCGACCACCTGCCAGTTGCTCACCGCGCTGGTCAGGCCGGGGTTGTGGAAGATCCGTCCCTGACCGGCCATCGCCTGTGAGTGCTGGCGCGCGATTGAGGTGAGATCGCCCGTCATGGTCAACGAACCCAGGCCGTGCGCAGCGCGCAGGCCGTTTAGGTGGGCCAAAAACCCGTACTCGTCGCCGGTCGAGGCCCCGGCGGCCGGCGCGAGCGCCACCAGCCCAGCGACGGCACTCACCGAGAGGGCGGCGGCGCTAAGCGCGCTAACGCCGCCCCGCCGCAGGCGCCGTGGGGCGCCCCGGCCGGGGACGGGGGTATGGGGGGATGGGACGGCACGGACTGGCACCCGATGGCTCCCTCGTCGGGGCCGGGACGGGTCGCCGCGACAGGGGTGTCGCGACCCTCCTGCCGGCCGGTGAACCGGGCAGGTCGGGCGCCCGTGACGTTCGGCGGGCCGGCTGACTCCCCGATGTGGGTCAGGACTTTGCATCGGTCCGAGGCCTGTGATCGGCGAGTTCCGTGCCTTTGCGGCCCACGCTCACGCGTGGTGTGCCTTGTCGTGTCGGCCGCCGCCCCGGCGGGCGGTTGATGCGGTATAGGACAGACATCGGGTCGTGGCGCCGAACCCTGACTGCGCCAATCGAGTGACGTGTGTGAACGGCCAATCAGGGGCCTGTGGAAGTATCGCCAGCGGTGCGGAGGGGGTATTCGTGGCGGATGCACGGCGGCCGGCTGTCCCCGGCGCCATCACCGGGTCGGCCAGCAACCTGGCCGACCTGGTCCGGTCGGCGGCTGCTCGGGCCGGTTCTCACACCGCGATCCGTGCCGGGGCCGAGCGTGTCACGTGGGCCGAACTGGACGAGCGGGTCGACGCGTGCGCCGGTGGCCTTCAGCGCCTCGGCGCCGTGCCGGGGGATCGGGTGGCCATGCTCCTGGGTAATGGCCTGCCGTTCGTCGTGGGTTGGTTTGGCGTGCTCCGCGCCGGCCTGGTCGCCGTTCCGGTGAACCCCGGCTACACCGCGCCCGAGGTCAGCCATCAGCTCACCGACAGCGGGGCATCCGTGGCCCTGGTCGAGGCGCACCTCGCCTCGCCGCTGGCCGGCGCGCTGGCATCGGTCCCGCACGTTGTGGTGGTGGGACCCAACCATGGCAGGAGCTCATCACGCTCGGCGAGCGGCCGAGCGCGTCGCCGCGCGGCGGGGAGGACCTCGCCGCCTTGGTTTACACCTCTGGCACCTCCGGCCGCCCCCGGGGGGCGATGCTCACCCATCGGGCGCTGCTGGCCAACCTGGATCAAGGCGCCGCCCTGAGCACCCCGGTGATGACCAAAGACGACGTCGTGCTGCTGGTGCTCCCAATGTTTCACATCTACGGGCTGAATCCAGGACTCGGTCAGGTGGCGGCCCACGCGGCGACCGGCGTGCTCGTGGACCGCTTCGACCCCGTCGACTGCCTTGCCGTGATCCAGTCTGGAAAGATCACCAACGTCGTGGGCGCCCCGCCGATGTACGTCGCCTGGTCGATGCTGCCGGACCTTGCGAGATCCTTTCGTAGCGTGCGACTTGCGGTTTCGGGGGCGGCGCCGCTACCACCGGACGTCCTGCGCCGGATGAGCGAACTCACCGGGCAGCCGGTCTTCGAAGGTTACGGATTGACCGAGACCGGGCCGGTCCTCACGACCACCCTCGTCGCCGGTGAGGCGAAGCCCGGTTCGATCGGTCGGCCGTTGCCAGGGGTGGAGTTGCACCTCGTCGATGAGCAGGGAGAGCGGGTCGATGAGGACGATCCGGGGGAGATCGTCGTACGTGGTCAAAACCTGTTCTCCGGCTACTGGCCGGCTGGCAGCGACGGACCGGACGCCGACGGGTGGTTCGCCACCGGGGACGTGGCCTACGCCGACGCGGACGGTGATCTGCACCTGGTTGACCGCCGCCGTGAGCTGATCTTGGTAAGCGGGTTCAACGTGTACCCCCGCGAGGTGGAGACGGTTCTCGGCGAGCATCCCGACGTGGCGGAAGTCGCCGTGATCGGAATTCCGCATCCCTACACGGGCCAGTCGGTGAAGGCGCTGATTGTCCCGGTGCCGGGAACGTCCCCCACCCCGGCGGAGCTCACCGCGTTCGCCGCTCGATCGCTGGCCCGGTTCAAGTGTCCAACGCTGGTGGAACTGGTCGAGACGCTCCCGCACAGTGCCACCGGCAAGGTGAGCAAAGGCCAACTGCGCGGTGTTTGAGCCACGCGCGGACCAACCCGCGCAACGGGTGACGCTCTACACGCGGCCAGGGTGCCATCTGTGCGAGGCGGCCCAGCGGGTCGTTGAGCGCGTGGTGGGGGACGCGTACCAGGCGGTGGACATTGATGATGAGGCGGCCGATCCGGCGCTCGCGCTGCGGTACGGCGAGGAGGTTCCGGTCGTCTGCGTCGACGGCCGGCAGATCGGCTACTGGCGGATTGAGGAAAGCGCGCTGCGCGCCGCCCTGGCCGCCCGCGCGCCCCGCCCTGCCTAGTTCGTTCGGTCCTGGCAGGCGGCAGCGTGGAACCCGCCTCGAACGCGAGCGTTTCCGGCCGACGCCACTATTTGGATGTTGATGATCCGGCTGCGCTCAAGCGGCGCCTCGATCGGGACAGCCTTGCCAGGTTCGTCGAGGTGGCGCATAGGGCGTTGGCGGCCTGCGGCCTTTACCTGGCCGATGTGGGGTTCCTGTGCGCCTTGCATCTCAAGCCGAGCATGCAGGAAGCACTGGTCGCCGCGTTGGGTCTGGACCCGAAACGGGTGGGCTATCTCGATGACACCGGGCACATGAGCGGCGTCGATCCGCTGTTCGCCCTTGACCGCGCCCGTCGCGCCGGCGAGCTCACTCCCGGCGAGGTCGTCCTGCTGCTCGCCGCCGGCACCGGGTACACGTGGGCGGCGAGCATCCTGCGTATCGGCACCGGGCAATAGCCGGTCCGGGGCACCGTCCGCTGGTTTGTGAAGGCCTTCACATACGCGTAACCTGAACAGTCGAACCACGTCCCGGGAGCCGCTGTGACCGCCGATTCTGCGCAGCCCGCCGAGCGCGGCGCCCCCCAGGGCGCCGTGCGCGGAATTGTCGGATCGGTGCCGCCGGCCTGCGCTGGCGGGCGCGAACCCCGCGTCCCGGATGCGACGGTCGCCCGGTTACCGGTCTACCTGCGCGTGCTCCTTGGGTTGTCCGAAGCCAAGGTGGGCACCGTATCGTCCGAGGCGATGGCGACCGCGGCCGGGGTCAACTCCGCCAAGGTCCGCAAGGACCTCTCGCACCTGGGCTCCTACGGCACCCGCGGCGTCGGCTACAACGTCGGCCACCTCATCCACGAGATCAGCCGCGAGCTAGGTCTGACCAGGCCACGCTCGGTGGCGATCGTCGGCATTGGCAACCTCGGGCACGCCCTGGCCGGTTATGGCGGTTTCGTGCCCCGGGGCGTTCAGGTCGCCGCCCTGCTGGATGCCGACCCGGCGCGGATCGGCGAGCGGATCAATGGGCTGGCTGTGCTGCCGATTGCCGCCCTGGAACAGGTCATCGCCGAGCAGGACGTAAGCATCGGGGTGATTGCCACCCCGGCAAGGGCCGCGCAGCAGATCAGCGATCGGCTGGTGGCCTGTGGGGTCCGCAGCATCCTGAATTTCGCGCCGGTCACCCTCGTGGTCCCCGGCGACGTCGATGTCCGCAAGGTGGATCTGTCCGTCGAGTTGCAGATCTTGTCTTTTCACGAGCAGCAGCGTTCGGTGCGCGCGGGCGCCGCCCGCATTACCTCGGTGGGGGTGCTGGGATGAGCGTTCTGGCCGTGGGCCTGTCCCACCGCACCGCCCCTACGGCGCTGCTTGAGCAGCTCAGTGCAGGTGTCGGCGATGGCGTGAAACTGCTGCATGAACTCGCCGACGCCGAGCACGTTGCCGAGGTGGCGGTCCTGTCGACGTGCAACCGGGTCGAGGTCTACGCCCACGTCACCGCCTTCCACGGTGGCCACTTGGAGGTCACCGACGCCCTGGCCCGGATCTCCGGCCTGCCAGTCGATGATCTGCAGCAGCACCTTTACGTCGACTACGACGCGCGGGCGGTGCAGCACCTGTTCCAGGTGGCCTCCGGGCTGGACTCGATGCTTGTCGGAGAGGCACAGATCGTCGGCCAGGTACGCGCTGCTTACAAGCAGGCGCAGAGCGAGCACACCGTCGGTCGGGTGCTCGGCGAAGCGCTGCGCCATGCCCTGCGGGTAGGCAAGCGGGTCCGTACCGACACCGGAATCGAACGCGCCGGGGCATCGCTGGTGGGGGTGGCCGTCGCGCGCGCCGAGCAGGTACTTGGGCCGTTGGCTGGCCGTTCAGCGGTGGTCATCGGCGCCGGTGCGACCGGCTCGCTGGCCGGCCACACCCTTTCCCGTGCCGGCGCCAGGCCGGTACATATTGCCAATCGCACTCCTGAACGGGCGGTCCGGCTGGCCGCCATCGTCGGCGGGACACCGCATCGGCTCGATGACCTGCCGGCGTTGCTGGCCGAGTGCGACATCGTGGTGAGCTCCACCGCCTCGATCGGGATTCAGGTGGGCCTCGAAACGGTGCAGACCGCGGTCTTGGCCAGGGGCGGCCATCCACTGGTGCTGCTCGACCTGGCGCTGCCTCGGGACATTGATCCCGCCGTGCGGGAACTGCCCGGGGTGACCGTCGTGGACATCGATGGTCTGCGTGAGGTACTCGCCGAGGAATCAACCGGGCGGGACCTGGAGGCGGCTCGCGCGATCGTCGCCGAGGAGGTCAGCGTCTTTTTGGGCTGGCAGCGTGCGGTGCGGGTGGCGCCCACCGTGGTGGCGTTGCGTACCAAGGCCGATGCCCTAGTTCGTGGGGAGCTGGAGCGGTTGGCCGGCCGGCTGCCCGGCTTGGACGAGGCGGTGCGCCACGAGGTAGAGGACACCATCCGGCGGGTCGTGGAGAAGCTCATTCACGCCCCCACAGTGCGGGTCAAGGAGCTGGCTGGCGATCCAGGCGGCGACGCCTACGCCGATGCCCTGCGGGAGTTGTTCGAGCTGCCCCGAGTCCTCCCCGAGGCGGTCGCCAGCCCGATCCCGGAACCGGAGTTCCAGTTCCCCGAGCCTGCCGAGCCGCGCCCATGACCGCCCTGCAGGCCCGGATCCCGCGCGCGAAAACCCTGCGGCTGGGCACCCGCGGTTCGGCTCTTGCGCTGGCCCAGTCCGGGCAGGTCGCCCAGCACCTCGCCGCCGCCGTGGGGGCGCCAGTCGACCTTGTTGCAATCCGTAGCCAGGGCGACACCGATCCGCGCGCGCTGGTCAGCATCGGGGGCGCCGGGGTGTTCGTCACCGCGCTGCGCTCGGCGCTGCTCGCCGGCCAGGTCGATCTGGTGGTGCACTCGCTGAAGGACCTCCCCACCGCTCCCGAGCCCGACCTGCTGCTGGCCGCCGTCCCGGTCCGCGAGGATCCGGCGGACGTGCTGGTGGCCGGCTCCGGTGTGGACGGCAGTGGTGGCGGCCTCGATGCCCTTGCCAGCGGAGCGCGGGTGGGGACCGGGGCACCGCGGCGGGCGTCCCAACTTGCTGCGCTCCGGCCAGACCTCGTCATCGTGCCGGTGCGCGGCAACGTCGACACCCGGATTGGCAAGGTGCGGACCGGCGAGCTGGACGGCGTTGTCCTGGCCAGAGCGGGGCTCGCCAGGCTGGGGCGCCTTCGGGACATTGCCCACACCTTCAGCGCCGAGCAGATGCTGCCGGCTCCCGGCCAGGGAGCACTCGCCGTGGAGTGCCGGACGGATGAGCCCGAACTCGGCGCCGCCGTGGCCGCCGCCTTGGATGATGCTGCCAGCAGGTGCGCGGTTGCCGCCGAGCGGGCGTTGCTGGCGGCCCTGGAGGCCGGGTGCAGCGCCCCGGTGGGCGCGCTCGCCCAGGTCCGCGGTGACGTCCTCGTGCTCACGGCGGTCGTGGGTGGCACCGCCCGCCAGAGCGCCCAGGCGCCCTATGACTGGGGCGCGGCCGGGGAGCATTCCGCGGCGGAACTGGGCTGGACGCTGGCCCGGCAGCTGGCAGCGGCAGGAGCAAGGGATGTGTTGGGCACCACGAACGAGAAGGTGATGGGTCAATAGATGGCGAGCAAGAGAAAGGCCTACCGGCCACTGGCATTAGTCGGCACGGGTCCCGGTGACGCGGCGCTGCTGACGCTACGGGCCGTTGAGCTCTTGGCGGCGGCGGAGGTCGTCGCCGGGCCGGCGGCGCTCCTCGCGGCGCATGCGGGAGCGCTCAGGGCCAACGCGGAGTTGCGCCCGGACAGCTCGCCGAGTGAGGTGGTCGCCCAGGTGCGGGCCGGCCGTTCCGTCACGGTTCTGATCGAGGGTGACCCCCTCTCCGAACGGGCCGGCGCCGCGCAGGTGCTCGCCTACGCCAAGCTGCTGCACCGCGCCCGGCTGGCCTGGGAGCTCGTGCCGGGCATCCCGTCGGTGACCGCGGTCGGCGCCTACGCCGGTCTGGCGCTGGCGGCCGCATCCGGAGTGAGCACCATTGCCTACATCGAGGCGGAGGGCGACTGGGCGGCGCTTGCCGGCGCGCCGGGGACGCTGGCGATTTCGCTGCCTTCGGCGCTGGCCGGCAAGGCGGCCGCAGCCCTCACCGAGCACGGCCGGCCCGGCGACGAGGCGGCCTCGTTCACCGTCGGGGGCACCACCACCGCCCAGCGCACCGTGATCGGCACCCTGGACACCCTGGGCGACCTCGTCGAAGCTGGCGCCCTCGCGGGTCCAGGTGTGCTGGTCGTCGGGGCGGCGCTGGCCGGCCGGGAGCGGTTGTCGTGGTGGGAATCGCGTCCGCTATTCGGCTGGACCGTGCTGGTGCCGCGCACCAGGGCGCAGGCCGGGGAGACCAGTGCGTTGCTGCGCGGTTACGGCGCCGAGCCGCTTGAGGTGCCGACCATCGCGGTGGAACCGCCGCGCACCCCGGCGCCGATGGAACGCGCGATCAAGGGTCTGGTCTCCGGTCGGTACGCCTGGGTGGCCTTCACCTCCACCAACGCGGTCCGTGCGGTGCTGGAGAAGCTGGCCGAGTTCGGCCTGGACTCACGGGCATTCGCCGGGGTGAAGTTGGCGGCGGTCGGCACCACCACCGCGCAGGCATTAGCCGCTGCCGGTTTGCGCGCTGACCTGCTGCCTGCCGGTGAGCAGAGCTCCGAGGGGCTGCTCGTCGACTTCCCGGAGCACGATGAGGTGTTCGATCCCCTCGATCGGGTGTTCCTTCCGCGGGCGGACATCGCGACGGAGATCCTGGTGGCCGGGTTGAAGGACCGCGGCTGGGCTGTCGACGACGTCACGGCGTACCGGACCGTGCGGGCCGCCCCACCGCCAGCGCCGGTACGCGAGGCCATCAAGGGTGGCCGCGTCGATGCGGCGCTGTTCACTTCGTCCTCGACGGTACGCAATCTGGTCGGCATCGCCGGCAAGCCGCATGAACGCACGATCATCGCGTGCATCGGCCCGCAGACCGCGCAGACGGCCAAGGATCTGGGGCTGCGGGTTGACGTGCAGCCGGCCGAAGCGACGGTGCCCGCGCTCGCTGCGGCTCTGGCCGAGTTCGCGGTCGCCCGCCGGGCGACGCAGACGCTGGCGGCGGATGCCCAGCCAGCGGTTCCAGCCGCGAAGCGCAAGAGCACGAAGCGGTGAGCGCACCTGCCGAGAGGACGCGTGTTCTGCTCCGTCCCCGCCGGCTCCGGGGCTCGGCGCCACTGCGCCGGCTGGTCCGTGATGTCTCGCTGGCCCCGGCCGATCTGGTGTTGCCGCTGTTCGTGAAGGAAGGCCTACCGGAGCCGGTACCGGTCGCGTCGATGCCTGGGGTGTTCCAACACACCCGCGAGTCACTGCGCAAGGCCGCGGCGGAGGCGGTCGCCGCCGGGGTGGGGGGGCTGATCCTGTTCGGGGTCCCCGCCGTGAAGGATGCGCGCGGGTCCGCCGCCGACGATCCGGGCGGGATCGTCCAGCTGGCTCTGCGCGATCTGGCTGACGACGGGGTCGCGGGCGCCACCGTCCTGATGGCCGACCTGTGCCTGGACGAGTACACCGATCACGGTCACTGCGGCCTGCTCACCGCCAGCGGCGCGGTCGACAACGATGCCACCTTGGAGCGGTACGCCGCCATCGCCGTGGCCCAGGCCCGGGCCGGCGCCGCCGTGGTGGCGCCAAGCGGGATGATGGACGGGCAGGTAGGCGCGATCCGTTCGGCCCTGGACGGTGCGGGATTCACCGATGTCGCTGTCCTTTCCTACAGCGCCAAGTACGCCTCCGCGTTCTATGGCCCGTTCCGCGATGCGGCCGAGTGCGCCCCGCAGTTCGGCGATCGGTCCACCTACCAGCAGGACCCTGCCCGCCGGGTCGACGAGGCATTGCGCGAGGTCGCGCTCGACCTGGCCGAGGGCGCGGACGCCGTCATGGTCAAGCCGGCGCTGCCCTACCTGGATGTGCTGGCGGCGGTGCGGGCCGCCGCGCCGGTGCCGGTCCTCGCCTACCAGGTGTCGGGGGAGTACGCGATGGTCGAGGCCGCGGCTGCCAACGGCTGGATTGACCGCGACCGGATCATCGCCGAGCAACTCACCTCGATCAAACGGGCGGGCGCGGATGCGATCGTGACCTACTGGGGCGCCGAGATGGCGCGGCGGCTGGCCTCCGACGCCTAGTAGCGGTGCGCGTGCGCTTGACACTCCGGCGATGTAACCATGTAATCCGACTATGCCGGGTGCGACGGGGGACGCCCCGGTGAGCCGCCAGGCGAGCGACGAAAGTCGGGGGAACCGGCTGCGTCATTGGTGGGGCGGCAACGCCGAACGCGGGGATCCCGTGCGGCTCGAGGCTTTCAGCGACGGGGTGCTGGCGATCGCGATCACGTTGCTCATCCTTGACGTACGGGTCGCGCAGGCGCCAGGTGAGACCCTGGCGGCCGCGCTTCGCCACGCGCTGCCCGAAATCCTTGCCTACGCGGCGAGCTTCCTGCAGATCGGCATCATGTGGGCCAATCATCACGCCCTCTACCGCGTCATTGCTCCGGTTGACCAGCTGCTGCTGCTGGCCAACTTGCTGCTGCTTGGCTGCGTGGCCTTCCTGCCATTGCCCACGAGACTGGTCGCCGAGCACGCCACCGGTGCCGATGCGCGCACCGCGATGCTGCTCTACGGCGCCACGCTGACCGGCTGCGCGTTCGCGTTCAACCTCATCTGGCGGCATGCCGCTCACCGCGGCCTTTTCGTGGACGGCGTGAGCTCCGCGTTCCGCCGCGACGTGGATATTCGCTACCTGGCCGGGCTGGGCGGCTACCTCGCGGCCACCCTGCTTGCGCTCATCGCGCCGTGGCTGACCATCGTCGCGAGCGTCCTGCTAGCCCTGGTGTTCCTGCTCGGACCGTCGCCCCGGGCCGCCTTCCCGGCCGACCCAGAAAGCCTGGCCTAGGCACCTACGACAGACTGGTCGGGTGACCTATCCCTTCGAGGCCCCCGAGTCGACGGCTCTGTTCGCCCGAGCAGAGCGCGTCATCCCAGGCGGGGTGAACTCGCCGGTCCGCGCCTTCCGCGCTGTTGGTGGTACGCCTCGCTTCATGGTCTCCGGCACCGGCCCCTACCTCACCGACGCCGACGGCCGGATTTACGTCGATCTGGTGTGCTCCTGGGGGCCGCTGCTGCTCGGCCATGCCCATCCAGCCGTGGTGGAGTCCCTGCAGAACGCCGCCGCGCGCGGGACGTCGTTCGGGACGCCCAGCCCCGGTGAGGTAGCGCTGGCCGAGCTGATGACCGAGAGAGTGCCTGCGGCACAGCAGATTCGGCTCGTCAATAGTGGCACCGAAGCCACGATGAGCGCGATCCGACTGGCGCGGGGTTTCACCGGCCGGACGAAGGTGGTGAAGTTCGCCGGCTGTTATCACGGCCACGTGGATGCGCTCCTCGCGGCGGCCGGCTCCGGGGTTGTCACCTTTGCCCTGCCGGACACACCCGGGGTAACGGGAGCGCAGGCGGCCGACACAATCGTGTTGCCCTACAACGATATAGCCGCAGTGGCAGCCGCGTTTGAGGAGTTCGGGGCAGATATCGCCTGCGTCATCACCGAGGCGGCCGCCGCGAACATGGGTGTGGTCCCACCGCTGCCGGGATTCAATCACCGGCTATCGGAGCTGGCGACCCAGCATGGCGCGCTGCTCGTCCTTGACGAGGTGATGACCGGCTTCCGGGTCGGACCGGCCGGTTGGTGGGGCCTTGAGGGCGCCCAGGAAGGGTGGGTGCCTGATCTGCTGACGTTTGGCAAGGTGATGGGGGGCGGGTTGCCAGCCGCGGCGTTTGGGGGTCGAGCCGACGTGATGGCTCACCTCGCGCCGGCCGGGCCGGTGTACCAGGCCGGCACCCTGTCGGGAAACCCCTTGGCCGTCGCGGCCGGAGTGGCCACCCTTCGTCACGCGACCGAGAACGTCTATGCGACGGTGAATAGGCGTGCGCTGGAGGTTGCCGAACTGGCTTCGAAAGCCCTTTCCACAGAGGGGGTTTCCCATCACGTCCAGGAGGCGGGAAGCCTATTCAGCATCTTTTGGGGCGATGGCGGCAAAGTGTTCGACTATGCCGGCGCACGCCGGCAATCGGCTGCGCGCTACGCCGCCTTTTTTCATGCAATGTTGGCGCACGGGATCTACCTCCCGCCCAGCGCGTTCGAGGCGTGGTTCCTGTCGGCCAGCCACGACGATGACGCGATGAGCAAAATAGCGGACGCCGTTCCGCACGCGGCCCGCGCCGCCGCTGCAGTCGATATCGCCGGAATCGACCCGGCGTGAATACCACCACCGTCCATCTGCTTCGACACGGTGAGGTCGATAACCCCAATAAGATTTTGTACGGGCGGCTCCCCGGATTCACCCTCTCGCAGGCTGGCGTGCAGATGGCAACTGTGGCGGCCCGATCCCTGCAGGGTCGGGACATCACCGGTGTCTACACCTCCCCGCTGGAGCGCGCCCGCCAAACGGCCATGCCGCTGGAGGAACTGTTCGGGATTCAGGCCGTGCTAGAACCTCGCATCATCGAGAGTGAGAATGTCTTCGAGGGCAGCCGCGTTGGGGTGGGGGACGGGGTGCTGCGCGATCCCCGAAACTGGCGGTTTCTGTGGAATCCGGTGCGGCCCAGTTGGGGCGAGCCCTATGCGCGGGTGGCAGCACGGGTCGGGGCGGCGATCGCCGACGCGCGGGACGAGCATGCCGGGCACGAGGCGGTGCTGGTCAGCCACCAGCTGCCCGTGGTGTGCGGTCGCCGCGGTGCTGAGGGACGCGCTCTGTGGCATCGGCCGGACCGGCGCCAGTGCGCCCTCGCGAGCGTCACCAGTCTTGTTTTCGTCGGCGATCGACTGCTCCGCACCGAGTACGCCGAGCCAGCGGCCGGCATCCCACCTACCCAGCAGGTCACGACCGGCGCCTAGCCCTGCCTCGTCGTTGCCCAGTTATGGCCGGCACTACACAGGGCGGTCCAGCCGATCAGGGACACAGTGCTCGCCAACCCCCAGGAGTGTCGGTAGGCCAACCTACCCCGTAGGTGAGGGAGTCACCGACCGCCCGAATCCGCCGCACGCGCGCCTCCTTGCGGCTCGCCTGTCACCCGCCCGCGACGATCGCTGGCCCCTGCCCCGATACTGGACGCGTGCCTTACCCCCGCCGACTGCGCCACCCGCTTCGGCGGCTGGCGCTGGTGACCTCGGTGTTCGGGCTGTGCTTGATAGCGGCCTGCGGCAGCAGCGCCCAGGTCCAGGTTGGAGGGGGCGCGTTGCACTCGCCCCAGCGGGCGCCGCACCTTTCGGGCACCACGTTGGACGGTGCCCCGCTGGACCTGACGCGGATGTACGCCGGCAAGGTGGTTGTCGTCAACTTCTATGCCAGCTGGTGTGCCCCGTGCCGCGCTGAAACGCCGCTGCTGGTCAGGGCGGCGAAGGCGAATGCAGCCGATGGGGTCCAGTTCGCCGGGGTGCTGTTCAAGGACTCGGCGACCAACGGTCGCAGCTTTCGCAGCACCTTCAGCGTCGGCTGGCCGAGTCTCGTCGACACCGATGGCGCCTTCCTGGCTGGTTTCAAGGGCGTCAACGCCTCCGCCATCCCGGACACTTTCGTGCTGAACCGGGCTGGAAAGGTCGCCGCTCGATGGATCGGCGGGGTGCAGGATGAGACCGAATTCAATCAAGTCGTGCATCAGCTAGCGATTGCGCCGTCGGCATGAGCGGAGCTGCGAAGTGGCGAAGCGAGTGCAGATTGGATGCGGCATGAGCGGAGCTGCGAAGTGGCGAAGCGAATGCAGATTGGATGCCGCATGAGTGGAGCTGCGAAGTGGCGAAGCGAGTGCAGATTGGATGCCGCATGAGTGGAGCTGCGAAGTGGCGAAGCGAATGCAGATTGGATGCCGCATGAGCGCGGTCGCCGGGCCGTTGCTGCTGGCAGCGCCTGTTGCGCTGGCCGCCGGTGCGGTGAGCTTCGCCTCGCCGTGTGTGCTTCCTCTGGTGCCGGGCTACCTGTCCTACGTGACCGGCATGTCGGGTGCCGATGTGTCCGGCAGCCTGCGCCGGTCGGTCCTGCGCTCGCGGACCGCCCTCGGGGCCGTGTTGTTCGTGCTGGGCTTCAGCGTTGTGTTCGTCGCATACGGCGCGGCCTTCGGGGGTCTCGGCGCGGCGCTGCGCGAGCACCAGCGCGGACTGCAGGAAACGTTCGGCGTGATCACGATTCTGCTGGGGCTGACGTTTGCCGGCGTCTTGTCACGGTTGCCGGTCACCAGCCGGGAGTTTCGCGTCCATCGGATGCCGGCGGCCGGGTTGGCGGGCGCCCCAGTCCTTGGGGTGCTGTTCGGCCTGGGCTGGACGCCGTGCATCGGGCCGACCCTGTCGACGGTGCTCACGTTGGCCGCCTCCGATTCGCATGCGACGGCGGGCCGGGGAGCGCTGCTCACCGTGTTCTACTGCCTCGGCCTGGGGGTGCCTTTTGTCGTAGTTGCGCTGGCCTTCCGCCGGGCGATGGGGGCGCTGGCGCTGTTCCGGCGTCATGGGCGGGGACTGATGCTGGCCGGCGGGACGCTGCTTGTGCTCATCGGGGTGCTGGAGGTTACCGGCTCGTGGAACACCATCGTGAACAACTTGCAGGCCACGACGACCGGGTTCACCCCGAGCCTATGAGCATGCGGTGAGCTCCGAAACGACGGTGAGTTCCGATCCGACGCTGGGCTCCGATCCGACGGTGAGTTCCACTGCGAGGCTGCGGCCCGACGCCGAGCGGCTCTCGACTCAACCGCTCGCGCCCGAGCCGGGCGGTCCCCTACGCGGAACCGGCGCCCGCGCGCGCCGGCTATGGCGACAGCTCACCAGTATGCGAACTGCGCTGCTGCTGTTGGCCCTGCTGGCGCTTGCTGCCATCCCCGGCAGCTTGTTGCCGCAGCGAGCGAATTCCCCGAGCCGGGTGCAGCAATGGTTCACTACGAATCCGGCCTGGGCGCATGCCTTCGACCGGCTCGGGCTGTTCGACACCTTTCACGCGCCCTGGTTTGCCGCGATCTACGCGCTGCTTTTCATCTCGCTCATTGGTTGTCTGGTGCCGCGGGTGCGTTTGCATGCCCGGGCGCTGCGCCGGCGTCCCCCTGCGGCCCCCGCCCGCCTGGCCCGGTTACCGCAGTCCGCGACCTGGACGACTTATCTGCCGCCCGACCAGGTGACCAAGGCGGCCGCCAGAGTGCTGCGCCGCAAGCGGTTCCGGGCATATGCCGATGGTGACACGCTCGGTGCGGAGAAAGGCTACCTGCGCGAGACCGGAAACCTGCTGTTCCACTCGGCGCTGGTCGTGTTGCTAGTTGGGATTGGGCTTGGATCGCTTTTCGGCTACCAGGGGCAGGTCTTGCTGCTCGAGGGCACGGGCTTCACGAACGCTGTCTCCAACTTCGACGCCTACAAGCCGGGGGCGCTGACCAACCCTGGCGACCTCTCGCCATTCCACGTCCGCCTGGACCGCTTCCGCGCGACGTTCCGACCCAATGGAGAGCCGGCGAGCTTCGACGCGCAGGTCAACGCGGGGGCGGTAACCGGCCAGAACCGTCCCTACGACTTACGGGTCAACCACCCGTTGGTGTTTGGCAACGCGAAGGTCTACCTGCTCGGACACGGATACGCCGTGCACGTCGTGATCCGCAGCGCCGCGGGCCGCCGCGTCTACGACGACTCGGTGGCCTGCGTGCCGCAGAACCTGAGCGACTACCTCAGCTCCTGTGTGATCAAGGCACCGGATACCGGTGCCACCGAGCCGAGCAGCTACACCGACCCCAGCACCGGCCGAAGGTACACCACCAACGCGGATGGCAGCCCGTTGACCCGGCCATTGCAGTTCGGGGTGTTGATGAACTTCGTGCCCACTGCCGCGGTGAGCCCCAGCCTGGGGATCGTGTCCACCTTCCCGGCAGCGAACCGGCCGCGGGCGGTGATCTCCGCGTTCACCGGAGACCTCAGGCTTGACCGCGGCAAGCCGGTGAACGCCTTCGATCTGTCCACCCAGGGCATGACCCAGCTGCCCATCTCCCCTGCCAAGGCCGTCGTCACACCGGGGGATCGCACGTTGATCCCGCTCACCCAAGGCTTCACGATGGAGGTGGCGGGCTACTCCCAGTGGGCCTCACTGCAGGTAAAGGACGACCCGGCAAAGGGACTCACCTTGATCGCGGCCGGCATGATTGTGCTCGGCCTGCTTGGTTCGCTGCGGGTACGACGGCGCCGGGTGTGGCTGCGCGCGACGCCCGCTGGTGAGGGTCGTACGCTGGTCGCGGTCGGCGGGCTCGCCCGTACCGACGCCGACGATTTCGCTCGCGAGTTCCGCATGCTCGTTGGCCGGCTGGCCCAGACCGTTCCCGCCGTCTCCACGACGGTCAGCACCGAGGAGGCGTCCGATGCCCGTTGACCAGGGGCTGGCCACGCTCTCGGATCGGCTTCTTTTCGCCGCCGTCCTGGTGTACGCGATCTGCATGCTGGCCTACGCCGCCGCCTTCGCGTTCGGTCGCCGCTTCGCATCGCCCGCCGAGCTGGCCACCGCGACGGCCTACCAACCCTCCTTACCCGAACGCGTGCTGGTCGGCGCCGGAGCGCCGATCGGCCCGATCTTCGGTGACGGGACCACCCTGGCCAAGCCCCCCGCGGCGCCCCCGGCGACCGATCAGGGTCAGGGTGGGGCCGGAACGCTCGCCGTCGCCCTGACGATCACCGGCTGGTTGCTGCACCTCGGTTCGGTCCTCGCCCGCGGTTTCGCCGCCCACCGCGCCCCGTGGGGCAACATGTACGAGTTCTCCTCGATGATCGCCCTGGTCGCGGTCGCCGCCTTCCTGGTGCTGATGCTGCGCTACCCGGTGCGCGAACTTGGCGTGTTCGTGATGCTGCCGGTAGTCGCCTATCTTGGCGTTGCCGGAACCGTGCTGTACGTGCCGGCCGGCCCGTTGGTTCCTGCCCTGCACTCGTACTGGATCGTCATCCATGTGCTCGCGGCGACCTCTGCTACCGGCATTTTCGTGGTCTCGGCGGTGGCCAACGCGCTCTATCTGACGCGGGATCGCTACGACCGGCTGGCGGGTGCTGGCGGCCGGCCCCGGTTGACCAGGTTCGCCAAGTCGCTCCCGTCCGCGCAAAGCCTGGACACGCTGTCCTACCGGACTGCTGCGTTCGCCTTCCCGGTCTGGACCTTCGCAATCATTTGCGGGGCGATCTGGGCCGAGTCCGCCTGGGGCCGCTATTGGGGGTGGGACCCGAAGGAGACCTGGGCGTTCATCACCTGGGTGGTCTACGCCTGCTACCTGCATGCCCGGGCCACCGCGGGGTGGAAGGGCCGCCGGGCGGCCTACCTGGCGTTGATCGGCTTCGCCACCTTCCTGTTCGACTTCTACGGCGTGAACATGTGGGTCAACGGCCTGCACTCCTACGCCGGGCTCTAAACCGCCGGCGGGGCCGTGGCCCGCTGTCTGTCCCGACGCGCACACTGGCCCGCCGGCCTTCGGCGCGCAGCACCCCCACGCGCTCGGCCAGCAGCTCATGCTGATCGTTCAACGTACTCACCTCGCCTAAGTTCACTGGGATCGAAGGTGACTCCCTCGATCTACCTGCAATGCAGTTAGCATAAGTCGACTCATGCCTTTGATATGCCCAAACCGAGTGCACCGGGACGTGAGATGGACGACATCGATCGCCTGCTCGTGTCGGCGTTGCGGGCCGAGGCCCGGGCCACCTGGGCGGAGTTGGGCCGCGTCGTCGGCCTTTCCGCGCCGAGCGTCGCCGAGCGGGTGGGCCGGCTGGAGCGGGCCGGTGTGTTGACCGGCTATCACGCCGGGGTCGACCCCGCGGCGGTGGACCTGGGGGTGAGCGCGCTGGTCGGCATCTACCAGCGGGAGGGCACTGACCAGGACAGCCTGGTCGAGGCCCTTCGCCCCATGCGCGCGATCGAGGATTGCTGGTTCGTCGCCGGAGAGGAGGCGCTGATCGTCAGGATCCGGGTGCCCGACGTGGACGGGCTGGAGCGGGCACTGGGCGAGCTCCGGCGAACTCGCGGCGTGGCCAGAACCAGGACAACAGTGGTGCTCTCCAGCCGCTGGGAGGGACGCCTTCCGCTGCCCGATCCTGACGCGCCACCGCGCTGAACTCGGCCGTACGCTGGCCAGGTGAGCGACCCGCGACGCATCGACCCGGCCAGGGTCGCCGCTCTTCCGTCGTTGGGGAGACTCGCCCTCATCGGCGTCCTCGCCGTCCTAGTGCCCGGGATCGTGGTATTCGCCGGGCTCAGGGCGCTCGGGTTGGGGAACGGCGCAGCCGGGCTGCTCGGCCTGCTGGCGATGTTCGTGGGCATGGGCTGGTACCCGACCTACCTTCGCCGGCTCGGTCGACGGCTGCCTTCGTGAACTCGGCGCTGCGGGTCACCCTCATCTACACCGCCCTCCGGGCCGGACTGTTCCTGGTAACCGCATCGGTCTGCTTCTTGCTGGGCCTGCGCTCGATCGTTCTGGTGGCAGTGGCCCTGGTCGCTTCGGGGCTGCTTAGCTATCCCCTCGCGCGCCGGCAGCGAGACGACCTGACCGCGGCGCTGAGCGACCGGCGTCAGCGGCGAGCGATGGCAGCGCAGCAGGAGGCCAGCCGCCGCCGTCGCGAGGAGGGCTGAGCCGACCGAGCCAGGGTGCGACGATGCCGATCTTGCCGCGTGCGGCCCTTCCCAGGAGCCCGCATGCGACGATCCCCCCGATGAGTACCGACACGGGGGACCTGCTGCACAGTGCCCGAATGCTCCCGCCGGATCTGATCGCGGCACATGTCAGCACGCATGCTGCCAGTGCCGGCGCCATCGAGGCGCAGGTCTTCCTCGTCGACCGCAGTCAGCGGACGTTGTCGCCGTTGTCCGGCCTGGGGGAGCGGCTGGCTGTGGTGGGCAGCTTGGCCGGGCTCGTGTTCAGCGGGGCCGAAGCGCAATGGACCGAGCGCATCGAGGACGAGATCGCCGCAGCCGCCCGGCTCTGGCAACCCCTGTCCAATGGGCTGGACCGGCTAGGGGTGCTCGCCTTGACCTACCCGGCGCGCCCGGCCGAAGCCGACGCGCCAGCAGTCGAGGCGGCGGCGGTCCGATACGCCTCGATGGTCGCCGCGCTGGTGGTGCTCAAGTCGTTCTACGGCGATGGTCCAGAGCTTGCGCGCCGAACCCACGCCATGAGCGTGGCGGCCGAGCTGCAATGGTCGCTGTTGCCACCGAGAAGTTTCGGTACCGCCGTCGTGGGGGTGTCGGGCGCCATGGAGCCGGCCTACGACATCGGGGGCGACAGCTTTGACTACGCGCTAGACGGGGACCACCTGCACGTCGCGTTGTTCGACGCGATGGGTCATGGGCTTGTGGCGGCTACCCTGGCGGCCACCACCGTCGCGTGCTACCGACATGGCCGCCGAGCCGGACATGGACTGCCGGGCCTCGCCGCCGAACTCGACGAGATGATCGATACCCAGACCGGCGGGGAGCGATTCGTTACCGCCTGGTTGGGCCGGCTTGACGTGCCCACCGGGCGGCTGTGTTACCTCAACATCGGCCACCCGCCTGCCCTGTTGCTGCGTGATGGTCATGTCGTGAAGGAGCTGGAAGCCGCGCCGGAACTGCCCCTTGGGCTCGGTACCCGGGTGGACGAGCTGGCCCTGGAGGACCTTGAACCGGGAGACCGGGTGCTCGCCTACACCGACGGGGTGGTGGAGGCTCGCTCCACCGAACACGGCTATTTCGGTGAGGCGCGGCTCATCGACTTCCTGGAGCGGGAGGCGGCCAGCGGACACGACGGCCCGGAGATCCTTCGCCGGTTGACCCGCGCGGTGGTGGAACATCAGGAGGGTCAGCTGCAGGATGACAGCAGCATGGTTCTGCTCGAATGGCGCGGTGGCGCAGAATACGGCATATGGAGTTCACCGTCGGGCTGACCCACACGCCCATCCCGGACGCTGAGCGGGAACGCTTGCTGATCGATCCCGGCTTTGGCCGGCTGCATACCGACCACATGATCACGGTTCGGTGGAGTGCCGGGCAGGGCTGGTACGACGCTGTCGTGGGACCCTACGGCCCATTGTCGTTCGATCCGGCGACCAGCTTCCTGCACTATGGGCAGACGATCTTCGAGGGTTTCAAGGCTTATCGGCACCCGGACGGATCGGTGGCGATGTTCCGGCCGGAGGCCAACGCCAGCCGGTTTGCCCTTTCCGCCGCGCGGATGACGCTGCCCGCGTTGCCCGCCGAGGTGTTCCTGCAGGCCGCGGATTGGCTGGTGGCCACAGACGTCGCGTGGGTGCCCGGTGCGCCGGACACCTCGCTGTACCTGCGCCCGTTCCTGCTGGGCACCGAAGTCGGCCTCGGGGTCCGACCGAGCAGCGAGGCGCTGTTCGTGCTCACCGCGCATCCGGCCGGCAGCTATTTCACCGGCGGGGTGCGACCGGTGCGCATCTGGCTGTCCACCGACTATGTCCGAGCCGCGCCAGGTGGCACGGGCGAGGCGAAGTGCGGCGGAAACTACGCCGCCTCGCTGGCGGCGCAGGAGCAGGCCATCGCGCAGGGCTGCGATCAGGTTGTCTTCCTCGACGCCGAAACGCGCACCTGCGTCGAGGAACTCGGCGGTATGAACCTGTTCTTCGTGCAGGCCGACGGTTCGCTGGTCACCCCGGCCCTGACCGGCACGATCCTGCGCGGCATCACCCGCGAGTCGCTGATCACCCTCTGCGCTGATCTTGACATCCAGGTCATCGAGCGCCTGGTCTCGGCCGACGAGTGGCGTGCCGGGGTGCAAAGCGGACAGATCACCGAAGTGTTCGCCTGCGGGACGGCCGCGGTGATCAGCCCGATCGGCACGCTGGTCACGGCCGAGGCGGAGTTCAGCACCGGTCCAGGCGTTGGCCCGGTCACCGCCCGGCTGCGGCAGGCCCTCACCGATGTCCAATACGGGCACGCCCCCGATCCGCACCGCTGGTTGCGCCGGGTGCCAGCGCCGGCGCTGTCCGCCCGCTAGTCCCCCATCTCGTGATCGAGCCTGTTGCACAAACCCTTTTGCAGGCCCACGCACCACAAGATGTGGGGCTTATCGACGTCGTCAATCCTGCATGTTGTGCTGGTTGGGGTGCCCAGGTCGTTTGTGCAACAGGCTCGATCAAGCAATGTTGGACGTGAATTGGCCGATTTGGCAACCACCTTTGCTTGATCACCAGCCGGGACGTGGCGAGGCGCCCAGCTGGTCGGCTGGGCAGCCGGCGGCGAGAGGCCGAGGTGGGGCAGCGGCGGGCGAGAGGCCGGGGCACACCGCCGGTTCAGTGCGTGAGGACCCACCAGGTGGCGCTGTCGACGGCACCGGTGACCGACAGCCGGGCGGCGAGCTGTAGGCGCCGCACCGCATCGGCCGTGCGCGCACCGAAATCGCCGTCGACGACGACCCGGTAGCCGTGCGCCGCGAGGCGCGCTTGCACCTGGCGGGTCGCGAAGGGCGTGGACCCGGCGCGTACCGGAAGCGCTAGCGGTCCGGTCGGGCGGGCCGCGTGGGGGAGCAGGTCGCCGGTTCGCAGCGCGACCTCGCGGACATTGCTCCCCGGGTGGGCAGCCTCGATCATCTTGCCGCCGCCGACGTACAGGGCGTCGTGGTAGGTCGTGGTGGGATCGAGCCGGTTGCTGGCGTAGAACACGAGGTCGCCCGGCCGCAGGTCATGCAGCGCGACGATGCTGCCCTCGGCGTACTGCTGGGCGGCGGTGCGATCCAGTTGCAGCCCGGCGGCGCGGTAACTGGCAAGAATCAGCCCGGAGCAGTCGTAGCCACCCCTGCCGGTGCCGCCCCACCGGTAGGGCACCCCCAGCTGGCGGCGCGCGAATTCGACGGCGAGCACGGCCGAGGCTGTCCCGGACGAGGGGGGCGCGGTGGGGCGCGCGGCCGGCGCGGGGTTACGGGGTGGCCGGGCGGGCCCGGTGAGGCAGGCAGGGGAGCCAACCAGGCCCAACACGGCGAAGGTCACGGCGTCGACCCGCCCAGTGGCGGCCAGCCTAAACCGGCGCTGCAGCGCTAGCACCGCGCGCTGCGTCATCGGCCCGAAGTTCCCGTCGGTGGGGCTGCCTAGGGCAAGCTGGGCTGCCGCCGTCGCGGCCCCGGTCTGCCCGCGCGACAAAGTGGCGCAGCCGGGCGTCCGGGTGGGGAGGCGTACCGGGGCGCCGCAGGCGCGGGCGGCGACGCTGATCGGCAGCGCGGCCCAGGTGGCGCCGTCCACCGTGCCCGTCGGGGCCAGCCGCTGCGCGGCCTGCCAGGCCCGCACGGCCCGCTCGGTCAGCGGGCCAAAGTCGCCGTCCGCGCCCGCCCCCATGGCGGCTTGCAGGTCGGCCACGGCGGCCCCGGTGGCTCCCCTACCGACCGGGGCGCAGCCAATCCCGGGTGGTCGCCAGCCGGGAGCGCCAGGGGGACCACCCGACCCGAGAGTTTCGGCGCCAAGCGCGCCGACAGCGATCAATGGCAGGGCGAGCAGCACGCCGCCGCCCAGCGCGGCGCGGCGGACCCAGCTCGTGATTCCCCCCTGGCGGCGCATAGTTGAGGTTCGACACGCCGCGTGCGGGACTTGACTCCTGTCGCACCAGCCTCGCGCGTCACACAACGAGGCGGACGGACCCCGATCGCTTTGGCTCCGGAGCCGCCAACGCGTCGAGGCAGGCACTAAGCGGGAGCGGCCGGGAGAACAGGAAGCCCTGCCCGCTGTGGCAGCCGAGGTGGCGCAAGGTCGTGAGGGTCGCCGCGTCCTCGATGCCCTCGGCGATTACCTGCAGGCCCATGGCCTGCGCCATGGCGATGACTCCCTGGACCAGCGGCAGGGTGCGGGTGTCGGTGAGATCGCAGGTGAAGCTCCGGTCGATCTTGAGCACGCTGACCGGCAGCCGGTTGAGGTAGCTGATCGATGAGTAACCGGTGCCGAAATCGTCCACGGCAAGCTGCGCACCGGCCTCGACGAGTAGGTCGAGTGCCCGTGCAGTGGCCTGATCATCCCCGACGAGCGCGAGTTCGGTGAGCTCCAACACCAACTGGATGTCCGGATGCGCGCCGATCAGCCGGCGCGCGGCCCGTAGCAGTTTGGGGTCGGTCGCGTGCAGCGGCGAGATGTTGACCGCCAGCGCCATGCGCCGCCCGAGCCGGGCCTGGAGCTGACGGGCTTGGGTATAGGAGGACTCGAGCATGTGCAGGCCGACGTCGCCGATCAGGCCGAGCTGCTCGGCGAGCGGGATGAACACGTCGGGGGGTACGTCGCCCAAGTCCGGGTGTGACCAGCGGGCCAGCGCCTCGTATCCCTCAAGCTCACCAGAAACCAGATTCATCACCGGCTGAAAGGCCACGCTGAACTCCTTGCGGCGGACCGCCTGGCGCAGCTCATCTTCAGGTGCAGCCGGTGCAGGTTGTCGCTCTGCATGGAGGGGAGGAACAGCTCGGCCCGGTCCTTGCCGAGGGCCTTCGCGCGGTACATTGCCGTGTCCGCGTGCTGAAGCACGTCGGCGGCCCGCGCCTCGTCGGTGACGTAGGCGACCCCGATGCTGGCCGATACCGAGATCACTCGGCCGCCGACGGTGAACGGCACCGCGATGTTGTGCCGAACGCGTTCGGCGACGGACTCGGCGCCCCCGGTGGCTACCTGTTCGAGCAGCAGCGCGAACTCGTCCCCACCGAGCCGGGCGGCCGTGTCGCACGGCCGGATACACAGGGTCAGGCGTTCGGCGACCGCGCTGAGCAGCTGGTCTCCCACGTCGTGGCCGAGGCGATCGTTGACGGACTTGAACCCGTCCAGGTCGCAGTACAAGATCGCAATCTGGTGCTCGTCGGGCCGGCGGGCGAGGGCATGGTCCAGCCGCTCGGTGAACACGCGGCGATTGGCCAGCCCGGTGAGCGGGTCGTGGCGCGCGAGGTGGGTCATCTCCTCGGCGAGCTGCCGGCGGTTCATCGATTCGGCGACGACCGCGACCAGGGTCTCCAGCGCGCCCCGGTCATCGGCGTCGAATTTTGACCGGCCGGTCCCTGGCCAGACCACCAGGTGGCGCAGCGGTCGACCGATGATCATCAACGGGGCGCTGATTTGGCTGCCGGTGGCTGGCTGGTCCATCAGCGCCACCTCGGTGCGGCGCAGCACCAGACCGGCCTGTTCGATCAACGTGCGTTCGGTGGCTTCGACGTCCCCCCAGTCAGAGGCGCTGGCGGTGGCGCTGAACAGCCGGGTGAGCCGGCCGTGGGAGAGCCGGGACTCGTCGATGGCCCGGACCGCGACCAGGATCGTGCCGATGGGGACCAGCAGCAGGGCGACGGTCCAGGCCGGCTGGTGCCGGGCGAGCAGGGCGCCGAGGTAGCCCAGCGTGTCGATGCCGACGAAGCAGACCAGCGGCAGCGGGATGTCGCGCCAGCGAAGCGCGGCCCAGATGGGATCGCCGGCTTCGAGCGCCAACGAGATAGCGGTGACGATCAGGTCGTAGAGGAAGTACGTGGAGCAGGCCACCAGCACCACCGCGAGTTCCTGCGGGATGTCGCGGCTCAGGCCCCGCCCCGCGGAGATGACCTGCAGCAACGCTGCCCCGCCCACGCAGGTGATCCCGAAGTTGAACAGCCTGCTACGCACGCTCTTATCGACCACGCCCTGCGCTACCGCCTGACCCAGGCACCACAAGGTCAGCGCCTGGCCGGTGGTGGTGACCAGGCTGAGGAACACCAGGGCGCTGGCCTCGACACCGACGACTGCGTCGCCGGCGCGTTGCGGGAGGGTGAGGGCAAATTTCGTCATCACCACGATGAGTACGGCGGCCACGGCGTCCTGCGCGGTGAGCCGGCTGGGCTGCGAAATCCACTGTAGGATGCCGATTAATGCCGCCACGACGCCGCCCGCGACGACGGCCCCGTCGAACAGCAGGCCTCGCCGCGCGTTCACCGCCACGGAGTCGGACACCCGTCCACTGTGAGCCATCGGGGGCGCGGTGACTGTCGTTTGCCAAGATTACTACCGAACCGATAACCAACTGCGGATGTTACGACGACCCGGTGGTTGCCCCCCCGCCTCCCGTGGATGCCGGCTCAGGTGGCGGCGAGGGACCGCAGGTGGCCGGCGAACCCGTTTCGCACCCGCGACACGGGGCGGGCGCTGGTCCGGACCCTGACCGACGTGGTTCGGGTGATCCGCGTGCCCGGCAGGGCGGCCACAGCCGTCACCAAGGCGTGGTCCTCGTCCTTCTGGACGGGCGCGAACCCGCCGGCCGCCAGGTAGGTGCTGGCCCGCACGCCCAGGCAGGCACCGTGCACGTGAGGGTGCGCGCCGGGACCGTCGTGGTAGCCGGCGATGAACCGGGCCGCCACCCCTGGACCGTGCGCTGTCCAGTCGTCGACCTCGACGACGCCGACCACAAGGTCGCTGCCGGTGTTCGCGAGGGCGACCTGTTCGGCCAGCCAGGTGCGGGTCACCTGGGAGTCCGCGTCGGTGGTGGCGAGCCACGTATTCCGCTGTTCGGTGACGTCGGCAATGTCGGCGAGCGCATGAGCCAGCCCGGCTCGCCGCGCAGCACCGACGCTGCGTTCATTGATGGCAAGCGTCGCGATACCGGCTGCCGCGCAGCTGGTTTGCGTGCCATCGGTGCACGCGTCGAGCACGATGAGAATGCCGACGTCCAGCTCGGCTAGCAGCGGGTGCGTGCGGGCGCCGCGCAGCGCGGTGAGGCAGTCCCCGATCAGTTCCTGCTCCTGGTGCGCCGGCACGACGACCCGGATTCGCGTGATCATGACGGCAGCCCGCTGCGTTCCGCGACCGAACGCGGGTCGGGGGACCACACGTCGAGGAGCAGATCGATTTCCTGGTGGCGTACCAGGGGGTGCAGCCCGGCCCGCCCGGCCCGCTCGGCCAGGATGTCGTGCACCCGATCGCCGGACAGCGGGTAATCCGCAACCGGATGGCGCCAGTGCACGGCGATCAGCGCCCCGGCGGGTTCGAGGCCGAGCACGGCCCGGTCGGCCAGCCGCACCGCGTCGTCGGCGTCCAGGTAGTAGCCGACCTCGGACAAGACGATCAGGTCGAACCGGCCGGCCGGCCACCCGGCGGGGACCGCGAGTTGCTCCACCCGGACATGGCTGGCGCCCCCGAGCCGCTCGCTGGCCTGCTGGACGGCGGCAACCGAGACATCCGTGGCCAGCAGAATGCCGCACCGGCCGGCGAGCGCCTCGGTGAGCAGCCCGATCGAGCAGCCAGGTTCGAAGGCACGGGCGTACCAGGCATCAGGGAGGCAGGCCAGCGTCAAGGCCCGCTTGCGCGCCTCGTAGCTTCGCTCCGCGAAGCCCCACGGGTCAGGGCAGGCCGCATATAGCTCGTCGAAATAGCTCGGCGGCAGGCTCATCGGGGGCCGGCCAACAGCACCTCGAATGGCCGGATCAGCCGGGCCAGCACGTGGGCGGGCAGGATCGGATCCGGCCCTTCGAGCTGCGAGCAGAACGCGCTGGCCGCGTGGCGCTTGGCGGCCAGCACCGCCGCGGGCGTGGGGACCTTGATGGCAGCCGCCCACGGGAGGTCGCCGCCGCCGGGGCTGGCCCAATGCCATGCCCACACCAGGTAGGCCAGCAGGGGCCGGCCGTAAGCGGCCGCGAGGCGGCCGGCGACGGCCCCCGTCACGTCGTGATCCGGATGGCCGTCATGCTCCCAGGGGGCGAGCACCACCTCGGCGGCCCGGACCAGCGGCGCCAGTAGGGGGGCCAGTTCCTCGGGGTCGACGGCTCCGTCCGGCAGCCGCAGCCGGTGCACCGGCCCGTGCAGCCCGAGCAGTCGGAGGGCTCGCCGGGACTCGGCGGGGCGCAGGGAGCTCAGCCGGGAGCGTTGTCCAGGGTGGCTGGCCTCCCCGTCGGTGACCGCGACCAGGCTCACCTCGTGACCCAGCGCCGCCAGCTGCGCCGCCGTGGCGCCGGCGCCGAACACCTCGTCGTCGGGGTGCGGTGCGATCAGCAGGACCTGGGCGCCGGGTGGCGCCAGCGCCGCGGCGGCCTGGCTCGGCAGGTGGCCGAGCTTTGCCTGCCAGTCCGCCTCCGGGGTGCCGGCGCCCGTCAGGTCGCGGACGACCGTGCTGCCGCCCCGGTCGAAGCTGCCGGTGAGGTGGGTGCACGCGGCGGGGTGGATGCTCATGGCAGCTCGATCTCAGGGGGCAGGTCGGCGCCGAGCGCCGCGAGATCACGCTCGGCATGGTGTTGGCGGATGTAGACGGTCAGGTCGGTCGCGAGCCGGGCGTGCCGCGCGTCCCTGGCGAGCGGCGCCGGCCCGAGGGCCCGCCCGACCCGGTCGAGGACCTCGGCGGCTGTGGCGGCGATCGAGGCGCGGGCGGTCTGTGCCCTGGCGTGGTGCGGGCCGGCGGGCTCGGCGTCGACCTCCGTGGCGATCTGGCGGAGCAGGGCGCCGGCGGCCCGCAGCGCGACGTGTACTGCGCCCGCGTGCGCCCGCAGGTGCGGGTCGTCCCTGGTTCGCGCTGCCGCGGCCAGCGGCCGCGCCAGCGCGAGGGCGCCCCCATACCAGCAGGCGGCGACGCCGATGCCGCCGAGCCAGAATCCGGGCCGGTTCAGGTATGAGTCGACGCCCCCGATCGGGGCGCCGGCGGCCCCGTCCATGAGGACGTCTTGGGTGTCGGCGCCGGCCATGCCGGGACCGGTCCAGCAGCCGGTCAGGGGCCGCACACCCGGCTGAGCCAGCTGCACCGCGAACAGCCGCCGGCCCCCGCCTGCCGCCGCCGTGACCTGGGCATGCGTCAGCAGGTGCGCCCCCGAACACCACGGCTTGCGGCCGGTCAAGGTCCACCCGCCGTCGGTGGGCCGGGCCTCGACCCGCATGCCGGGGCCTTCCGCCGCCCACACTCCCCAGCGCTGGCCGGGGGCTGGCGGGGGGCCGTCGAGTTCGGCAGCGATCGCGACCGCGTCGGCGTGCGCCTCGACCAGTCGGCCAACGACGAGATCTTCGTCGGCCAGCGCCGACAACGCCTGCCATCGCGCGAGGGTGCGGCCGGATCCGGGCAGCGGCCATGACAGCGCGTTGTCGCACGCGTGCTGCAGCGTTTCGGACACCTTCCAGGACTGTCCGCTTGGGCGGGTCGCCAAACGAGCGGGACAAGCGGGGGGCCGGATATCGGCGGGCCGCCGGAGGACGGGCGCCGGATCGGCGGGCGGCCCGATCAGCCGGTGGGCAGCATGACCCGCAACGCCGCGGGAAGCACGCCGAAGGTGCACGGCAGGCTGGCGACCGGATCGCCGTCGGCGAAGACCCGGAACGGGCGATCGGCGCTGACCTCTACTTGCCGGGCGCGGGAGACCCGGACCATGTCGAGGTGTATGTGCTCGCCGGTGAAGACCTTCGGGAACGAGCGCAGGAAGGTGAGCTTGCCGGTGGCGCTGGTGGTGACCAGTTCGAGCAGGCCGTCGGTGGCATCGGCGTCGGGCGCCATCCGCATTCCGCCGCCGTAGCTGGAGGTATTCGCCGCGACGACCGACCAGCCGCGCAGCCTCGTGGTGACCCCGTCGGTGGTGAGCGAGAACGTGGCGTGCCGCCAGGCGAGCGCGCTCCGCAGCGCCATTGCTGGGTAGATCAACGCCCCCCACGGCAGCCGGCTGGCGGCCACCCGCTCCTGCACGTCGCTGTCGAAGCCCACGCTCGCGATGCACGCGTAGGGCACGTCGTTGACGGTCCCGAGGTCCAGCCGGCGTTCGGTTCCCGTGCGAAGCACCCGCACGGCGCCAGCCGCATCGGCCGGGATTCCCAAGTGGCGGGCGAAATCATTGCCCCGCCCGGCCGGCAGGACGGCGAGCAGCCCCCCGGCCGCGGCGGTCGCGCCGGCGACCCGTCCGACCAGGCCGTCGCCGCCGACCGCCCCCGCCAGTTGGCTTGCGGCGGCGGCCTCGGCCCCCAGCGCGTCCGCGTGCGCCAGATCACGGGTGTGGACCAGGCGCACCGAGTGCCCGGCCTCGACCAGCAGTCGCTGGTAGGCATTCCCCAGCCCGGCCCCGCGTCCGCCACCAGCGCTCGGGTTGCAGATCAGCAGCACCCGTCGGGTCACCCGTGACCTCCCTGCTCGGCAGCGGGGATGAGTTTGCCCGGGTTGAGGATCCCGGTCGGGTCAAGGACCGCCTTGACCGCCCGCAGGACCTCGACGCCCAGCTCGCCCACCTCCTCGCGCATCCACGGCAGGTGATCGACGCCGGTGCCGTGGTGGTGGGTGAGGGTCCCCCCCGCCGCGACTAGCGCGTTGGTTGCGGCCCGCTTCGCGGCAGTCCACTGCGCCGCCGGGTCCCTCCGGTTCGCGGCGCCCAGCACGGTGACGTAGAGCGATGCACCGTGCGGGTAGAGATGGCTGACGTGGGTCATCACCACGGCTCCTGGCAGCGCGGCATTTAGCGCAGCCCCGATTGCCGCGTACACGCGGGGGAGCTCCGACCAGGTGGCCGAGGTCTCCAGCGTCTCCACCAGGACCCCGAGGTCGAGCAGATCATCTCGCAGGTACGGCCCGTCGAATCGGTCGCGGCGCCAGTGCTCGCCGACGGACCGGCCGAGCACCAGGCCTGGCGCAAGGCTGCGCGCGGCCGCGCGCCGGCGGGCGCGGATGCCGTGCGCGCTTCCCTCCCAGCCCAGGATCAGCAGGCAGGGGGTGGCGCCGGCCCGGGCTCGCACGTACCCGCGGATTGCCCGCCCCTTCGCCCCTCCGGCCGACAGACGCAGCGAGACGGCTGTCTCTTGCGGGTCGGACAGGCGCACGACGTCGGGCAGCTGCTCGCCTTGAGCCAGTTCCCGGAGCAGGTTCAGTCCCGCCGCCCAGGATCGGACGACCCTGCCTTCATAGTGCCGATGCGCGGAGCGTGGCCGGACCCGCAGGGTGAGCTCGGTCAGCACCCCGAGCGTTCCTTCTGAGCCAATGGTCAGTGCGCGCAGGTCGGGCCCCGCGGCGGAGCAGGCGCCTCGGCCCAGCCGCCACTCGCCGGCTGGGGTCTGCATCGTGAGACCCACGAGCATGTCCTCGATCCGGCCGAAGCCGGCGGAGGCTTGGCCGGCGGAGCGGGTGGCGACGAAGCCGCCCAGGGTGGCGTACTCGAAGCTCTGCGGCAGGTGGCCAAGCATCAGCCCGTGCGCAGCGAGCAGCTGCTCAGCGGCCGGCCCCCGCACGCCCGGCTCGAACGTTGCCAGGCAGCTGACCGGGTCAACCTCGAGCAACCGATCCAGCCGGCGCAGGTCGAGCGCGATCACTGCGGCCTGGCTGCCCCGCAGTGGCTGCACCCCACCCACGACGCTGGTGCCCCCACCGAAGGGCACCACCGCGACCTGGTGCGAGGCGCATGCTCGGAGCAGCTGCCCTACCTGGGCGGGGGTGCCGGGCAGCACGACGGCGTCGGGGCAGTCCTCGATGTCCCCGTTTCGCCGTCGCAACAGGTCCAGGTAGGACTTGCCGCCGGCATGAAGCGCCCGGCTGGCGTCATCGGCGCGTATGTGGGCCGCACCGACCACGCCGGTCATGGCGGCGAGTGCCGCGGCCGACAGTCGGCTGGCAGGCACGTGAACCGTGTCGGCCGTGGGTAGCTGGTCCCGGGTGAGCCGCCCTCCGCGCTGCTTGTTGAGTCGGGCCCTACGCGGTGCAGCCCCGGGTTCGAGTCGCAGCCGTCGACGAAGCCAACGTTCTGCATGCGGCGGAATGCCGGTGCGCCGGCTGGGATCTCCCCACCCGGTCAGCGGCATGGCAGCGGTCGGGTCCGTGTCGGCAGCCAGTGCTGTCGGGTCGGCGTCGGCAACCATTGCTACAGTGTGACATGTGAAGTCCCAACGTCACATGCGCTCGATGAACGGACGGATGGCTCGTGAACCGGTGCCCCGCAGCGACCCGGTGTCCGCCCCTCAACCGGCGTCGTCCGGTGCATCCGCGCCGGCGCCCCCCAGGGCGTCCAGGCGTGAGGCAGCCGCGGGCCGTGATCCGGTGCTGGCAGCCGCCGCGGCGAGCATTCTGGATGTCGGGCTACGCAGGACAACACTGGCCGACGTCGCGCGCCGGGCTGGGGTCAGCCGGATGACGGTCTACCGGCAGTGGGGTGACCTTGACGCGATCGTCTCGGCGCTCCTGACCGGTGAACTGGTTGCCGCGCTCTCCGCTGCGGCAACGCGGTCAGCTGCCCTGCCGACCGCGCGGGAGCGGCTGGTGGAGGCGGCCGCCGAGGTGGTGGTAGCGGTGGGTCAGCATCCGCTCTACCGCCGAATTCTCGACCTCGATCCCGAACTGCTTTTGCCGTTGGTGGTTGACCGGTTGGGCTCCACGCAACGCACCGCCGTCGATCTGGTCGCGGGCCAGCTGCGCACCGGTCGCCGCGACGGCTCGATCGCGGCCGGCATCCCGTCCCACCGGCTCGCGGTGACCGTCGTGCTAGTGCTGCAGGCACTGGTCTTTTCGGTTCGCGTCGCCGAGTCGGAGCGGATCGATCGCCTGCTCGGCGGCCAGGTCCGGACCCTGCTGCACGGCTGGCTTGCCCCGTCCGCCGTGAGCTCGTGACGCGGGATTCCGCGTCGCTGGTACGCCCGGGAAGTGCGCTCACCGCCGACCGGCGTCGCCGGGAACTCGACGAGACGGTGGGCGGCCCGGTCGATGTTCTGGTCGTCGGCGGCGGGGTGACCGGGTGCGGGGTGGCGCTCGACGCGGCCAGCCGGGGGCTGTCGGTGGCGCTGGTGGAGCGGGACGACCTGGCCAGCGGGACCAGCCGTTGGTCGTCGAAGCTGGTCCACGGCGGGTTGCGTTACCTGGCCCAGGGGGATTTCGCGCTGGCCAGGGAGAGCGCCGTCGAGCGGGCGGTGCTGATGGGTCGAACCGCCCCGTACCTGGTCCGGGTGTTGCCCATGGCGGTCCCGATTCTCGCCGGCAGCCGCCGTCGGGACGCCCACATTGTCGAGCTCGGCCATCGCGCAGCGCATCTGCTGTCCGCCGGCCGCAAAGCACCGCACGCCCGGCTGCCGGCCCCCCGGCGGCTCGGCCCGATGAAGGCGATGGCGCTGCTTCCCGGACTGGATCCGGCCGGACTGCGCGGGGCGATCCTGGGCTACGACGGGCAGCTCGAAGATGATGCCCGCCTCGTGGTCGCCCTTGCGAGGACTGCGGCGGCCTACGGGGCGCGAATCCTTACTCGGGTCCGGGTAGACCGGATAGCAGCCCACGGCGCGGAGGTCAGCGACACGGCGACCGGAGCGGCCGGCTGGATCACCGCCGGGGCGGTGATTAGCGCGACCGGCGTCTGGGCCGGCACCCTCGATGCCGGTGTGCAGCTTCGGCCCAGCAAGGGCAGTCACCTGCTGGTTCGCTCGGCGGCGCTCGGCCATCCGACCGCGGCGATGACTGTTGCGGTCCCGGGGGAGCGCAATCGGTATGTCTTCGCGCTGCCGCAGCCAGATGGGCTGAGCCTGTTGGGCCTGACCGACGACCCTCTCGATGGGCTTTTGCGGGATGAACCCGAGGTGACGCCCGCGGAGGTCGAGTTCCTGATGGACACGCTTTCGCGCGCATTGCGGCACCCGCTGACCAGCGCTGACGTTGTCGGGTCGTTCGCCGGTCTGCGTCCGCTGGTGGCCGGATCGTCCGGCCGCACGGCCGATCTGTCTCGGCGGCACACCGTGACCCGCGGTGCGAGTGGCGCCTTCACGGTGGTCGGTGGCAAGCTGACCACCTACCGCAAGATGGCACAGGATGCGGTCGATGCCGTCTGCGCCAGCCTCGGGCGCTCAACAGTGTGCCGGACGACAAACCTGCCCTTGGTCGGGGCCGAGCCGGGGCCGAACCGGCCGCTACCGCAGCGTCTCGGACGGCGCTATGGCAGTGAGGCCGCCGCGGTGGCCGCAGCCGGTTCCCTGGAGCCCGTTGCCCCCGGTGTACCGGTGCTGCGGCGGGCCGAACTCGCCTTTGGTGTCGCGGTCGAGGGGGCCAGCAGCGTGGACGACCTGCTGGCCAGGCGAACTCGGCTCTCCCTGGTGCCTGCCTGGGCCTCGGCCGCGCGGCCAGCAGCGCAGGCGGCGATCGCCGCTACGCTCGCCCGATGAACGCACAACAGGTGAGCCGCTCCACGGTCGTCACGGCCGCCCCGCAGGCGGTGTTCGACCTGCTCGCCGACTTCCGTCGGCACCCGGACTTCGACGGCAGCGGCACGGTTCGCCGGGCGACCAGCGGTCCGAGCCGGCTGACGATGGGTGCCAGGTTTGGCATGCGGATGCGGATGGGGCTGCCGTATCCGATCCGCAACCAGGTGGTGGAGTTCGACGAGCCCCGCCGGATCGCCTGGCGGCATTTCGACCGGCACGTGTGGCGTTATGAACTTGAAGCGGTCGACGGCGGCACGCGGATCACCGAGACTTTCGATTACGCCCCGGCCCGCTCGCCCAAGGTGTTGGAACTGATGGGATTCCCGGCGAAAAACGCCGAGGGCATCGAGGCGACGCTCCGGCGGCTGGAGGGCATCTTCGGCGTGCCGGTGTAGGTGTGCCATCCTGCCAGGGCGACCGTCCGTCAACGGCGACCGGCGGCGCGCCCGACGTCCAGGGGTGATGTTCGCGTGCCCGCGCACCAGTCTGCGCTTGATTCTGCACTGACCCAACTTGCGGAGGCGGTTCGCCAGCTCGGCCTCGATGACGGGCTGCACGCGCTACTGGCCACGCCGCGCCGCTCGCTGCAGGTTGCCATTCCGTTGCGGCGCGACGACGGCGACGTCGAGGTGCTCACCGGATATCGGGTGCAGCACAACCTGTCCAGGGGACCGGCTAAGGGCGGGGTGCGCTATCACCCCAACACCGACCTGGACGAGGTGCGTGCCCTCGCGATGTGGATGACGTGGAAGTGCGCGCTGATCGGCATCCCCTACGGCGGGGCCAAGGGGGGTGTCACGGTCGATCCCCGCGCCTACAGTCGTGGGGAGCTCGAGCGGCTCACCCGGCGCTACGCCAGCGAGATCCTGCCGATCATCGGTCCGGAGAAGGACATCCCGGCCCCGGACGTCGGCACCGACGAGCAGACGATGGCCTGGATGATGGACACCTACTCCACGCACACCGGGTACACCGTGACCGGGGTGGTCACCGGCAAGCCGGTGAGCGTCGGTGGCTCCCAGGGACGCGGGGGCGCGACCAGCCGGGGCGTTATGTACGCGGCCTTCTCCGCCCTCAGGCAGCACGGACGGCCCATCCGCGGAGCGCGAGTGGCGGTGCAGGGTTTCGGCAAGGTCGGCGGCCTCGCCGCTCAGTACTTGCACGACGCGGGCTGCACCGTCGTTGCGGTGTCCGACGTCAAGGGGGGCGTGTTTGATCCGCTGGGGCTGGATCCGGCCGCGCTGCTGCGCAACCTTCGAGCCGGCGCCGACAGTGTGGTCGGCACACCCGGCACGGACGTGATCACCAATGATGAGCTGCTCGAACTCGACGTCGACATCCTGGTCCCGGCGGCGCTGGAAGGGGTCATCCACGAGGGCAACGCCGATAAGGTGCGGGCCAGGTTCATCGTCGAGGGCGCGAACGGCCCGACAACCCCAGACGGGGACCGCATCCTGGAGGGCAACGGGGTAGTTGTCGTCCCAGACATCCTCGCCAACTCCGGGGGCGTCGCCGTGTCCTATTTCGAGTGGGTGCAGGACCTGCAGGCCTACTTCTGGTCCGAGGATCAGGTCAACGACCGGCTCAAGGTGCTGATGGAGCGCTCCTACGCCGGGGTGGCAACCCTCGCAGCCGAACGCCAGGTTTCGCTGCGCACGGCCGCGCAGATGATCGGGGTGGGTCGGGTCGCCGAGGCGCATCGGACCCGCGGCTTGTATCCCTGACACCCCCCCGGGCAATCCCGGCGAACTCCTCGGGCGCGCCGCGTGCCCCCAACGGTGATGGGGCATGGCAGGATGGGTGCCGCAAATGACATCGTTGTGATTCCCTGGAGGGGGCCCGGATGAGCGCCGAGTCAGCTGCCGCTTTCGTCGCCGGTGAGCTGAGCGATCGGGACCGGGCCGTGCTGGAGTTCGAGCGGCAATGGTGGAAGTACGCCGGCGCCAAGGAGCAGGCGATCCGTGAGCTGTTCGACTGGAGCCCCACCCGCTACTACCAGGTGCTTGGGTCGCTGATGGATAACCCAGCGGCACTGATTGCCGACCCCATGCTGGTCAAGCGGCTGCGCCGGCTGCGCACGACCCGGCAGCGCGACCGGGCCCAGCGTCGGTTGGGGTTCGACCCCCGCCGGGTCTGACGGGGGCGGGCGCTGAGCGGCCAGCACCACCGACCGTCCCGCTGGGCTACCGCGGCTGGGCGCACCTTCGGCGCGAGCCTGGTCGCCGTAGGTGTGGTCATCGCAGTCATCGCCGGCCTGAACGCGCTGCATCGGGGGGGTGGCCGTGGCGATCCCGCGGTTCGGACCGCGAGCGCCACCGCGCCAACTAGCACCGAAGCCAGCGGATCGGCGTCGCCGAGCGGCCCGCCCAGCACGGATGTGCCCTTCGGTGGCGGTGGCGGCGTCGCCACCACCAGCGCTACCGCCACTACCAACGCTACCCCCGCTACCAGCGCTCTGCCGCCGCCTACACCTACGGCCCCGCCCCGCGCCATCCTCGTGGTCTACAACTCGACCGGCGTTCGGGCCCTGGCCGGGCGCGCCGCGATGCGGCTGACCGGTGGTGGCTACGCTGTGCGCTCTACCGGTGACATTGCCGCCGACGTTGGGGTCACGACCGCCTACTACGACCCGCCGCAGGCCGCCGCCGCGCAGGCCCTTGTCGCTGCCCGCCTCGGCGTGGTTCGGGCGCTTGCTCGCCCCCGATTTCTGCTCCCAACCGGCACCGTCATCGTGGTGCTGGCGAGCGACTATGCCCACCAGTGAGCGGCAGCCGCCCCCATGAGCGATCCGCTGGCCGCGGTGCGCCCGCTGCTGGCCGGGGCGCTCGTCGCGCTCGACTTTGACGGCACCCTCGCGCCGGTCGTGAGGCGACCGCAGGATGCCCGGCCCGCGGATGGTGCGCTGGCGATGCTGGGGAAGCTTTCCAGCAGGATCCGCCAACTTGCCATCGTCACCGGGCGCCCCGCGCAAACCGTCGTGGAACTTGGCGACCTCGCACGGGTGCCCGGGCTCATTGTCCTCGGTCATTACGGGTTACAACGGTGGTCAGCCGGGATCATTGACTCGCCCGAACCCGTGCCGGGAGTTGCCGTTGCGCGCGCGGCGTTGCCGGCGTTGCTCCCCCCGGGAGTGAGCATCGAGGACAAGCTGCACAGCGTCGTGGTGCACACCAGAACGCATCCCGAACCGGCTAGCGTTCAGCGGTTGCTGCGGGCACCGCTGGCCGAACTCGCCACCCGCAACGGGCTGGAGCTGGTGCCTGGTCGGTTCGTCTGGGAGCTGCGGCCCCCGGGAACCGATAAGGGCGGTGCACTCCGCCGGCTCGCGCACGAGGTGACCCCCAGCGCGGTGCTGGTCGCCGGTGACGACCTCGGGGACTTGCCGATGTTCGCCGCGGCCCGGGCACTGGGGGTACCGGCCCTCCGCATCGCGGTGGTCAGCGCCGATGCCCCGGCGCAGGTGGCGAACGCCGCCGATCACGCGGTGCAGGGACCCTCCGGGCTGGTGGAGTTGCTCGCCGACCTCACGGCGTGAACCGGTATCCCATGCCGGCTTCGGTGTGCAGATAGCGCGGTCGTGGGGGGTCCGGTTCCAGTTTGCGTCGCAGCTGGGCGACGTACACCCGAAGGTAGTTCGTCTCGGTGCGGTAGGCCGGTCCCCATACCTCAGCGAGCAGTTGACGTTGGGTGACCAGCGTGCCGCCGCGGCGGACGAGGGCCTCCAACAGCTGCCACTCGGTTGGCGTGAGGCGCACCACCTCGCCGCTAGTTCGCATCACCTGTTTGGCGGCCAGGTCGACGGCGAAGTCCGCCGTCTGCACCAGCGGCTGTTCTGGCGCCGGGGTGCCCCGGCGGACAGCCGCCCGGAGCCGGGCCAGCAACTCGTCCATGCCGAATGGTTTGGTGACGTAGTCGTCGGCGCCAGCATCCAACGCTGCAACTTTTTGATCTTCCTGTTCGCGGGCGGACAACACGATGATCGGGGTGGTCGTCCACGCCCGAAGCCCGGCGATGACCTGCGCGCCGTCCATGTCCGGCAACCCCAAGTCCAAGATCACGACGTCTGGCCGGTGGCGGGCCGCAGCAGCCAGCCCCGCGGCCCCGTCGGGGGCGCTGAGCACGGTGAACTGACGGGCCTCAAGGTTGATCCGCAGTGCTCGCAAGATCGCCACCTCGTCGTCAACGACCAGGACAGTGCTCACCGCGCGCCAGGCAGTTTCGCGAGGGTGTTGGCGGCACGCATGGTCAAGGTCATGGTGAGGCCACCGCCGGGTGTGGGGGCAGCATCGAGGCGGCCGCCGGTAGCCTCGATGAATCCCCTTGCCACGGCCAGGCCCAGCCCGACTCCGGTACCGCGCGATTGATCTCCGAGCCGCTGAAACGGTTCGAACATGCGCTCATACGACGCGGGCGCCACACCGGGGCCGTGATCGACGACGCGCACCACCACCCCGTCCGGGCCGGCGAGCGCCTCGATCGTCGGCGGGGCCGAGTCTGGCGAGTGGTGAAGCGCGTTCGACACCAGGTTGGCCAGCGCCCGCTCCAGCAGTCCAGGGTCGGTGGCGACCAGCGGCAGGTCCTCGGGCAGCGCCACGACCACCCGCTCGGTGCCGTCCAACCCCCGCAACGCGAGCAGGGCAACCTCCTCGACTGAAGCCGGGCGCAGGAACGGTCGTAACGCCCCGGTTTGCAGCCGACTCATGTCCAGCAGGTTTCCGATCAGTCCATCGAGCCGGTCGGCCGCCTCCTCGACGGTGGCGAGCAACTCGGCGCGGTCGGCAGGCGACAGTTGTACGTCGGTTTGCCGAAGGCTGCTGACGCCGGCCTTGACCGAGGCCAGCGGGGTCCGTAGGTCATGGCTGACGGCTGCCAGCAAGGCGGTCCGCATCCGGTTGCCCTCGGCGAGCGCCTCGGCCTGCGCGGCCTGCCCGCGTAGCCGTTCACGGTCGAGCGCGGCCGCGGCCTGCGCGGCGTAAGCCTCCAGCAGCCCCACCGGAAGCAGGGCTCCGCCCCACACCATGAGCCGCAGATCGGGGCGGATCTCCAACTGCATAGTTGCGGTTCCGGCCAGCGGGGTGCCCGCGACGTTCACCCAGTCCGAGCCGGCCTGTTCTAGCAGTTGCCCGTGGGCGCCGAACCGTTCGGTGAGGTGAGTCAGGACCGTGGCGGGCCGATCGCTGCCGCCAAGAACAGTCCGGGCCAGGCCGAGCAGCGAGGCCGCCTCCGCTGCGCTGATCTCCGCCTCCCGCGCCCGGCGGGCGGCGAGGTGCACGACGCTGCTCACGATCACCGCGAGCGCCACGAAAAGCAGCAATGCCAGCAGGTTCTGCGGCTCGTCGATGGTGAGGGTGTGGAGAGGCGGCGTGAAGTACCAGTTGATCAGAAGGCCGGCGGTCAGGGCCGCCAGCAAGGCCGGCCAGAACCCGCCGACGATCGTCACCGCGAGCACCAAAACCAGGTAGAGCAGCAGCTCGTCCGCCAGCTGTGAAGGGTGGTGGAAGGCGACCAGAATGGCAGTCAACGCAGGCAGGCCGGCCGCCGCCAGCAGTACGGCCCAGGCCTGCCGCCTGCCATCGACCGCGCCGACCAGCACGGTCACTCGCCTGGGTACAGCACGCATCACATCAGCCATCGTGGACCCAGCACGCCCGCTCGCGCAGCCCAGCCCGCCCGCTCGCGCACCCAGCCCGCCGGTCACGCATCCCCGCCGGGGTACGGCGGTGCTTTCCCTTGACGAGATCTTGACGCGCTCCACGTCGGTCCCCGCGCGCGGGGCATTGGCCAGCCCCTTAGCGTCGAATCCATGTCGCACCCGGGTCTTGATTTCGGGCCGAGGCGCCCAGAGCCCGAGTTGCCCGAGACGCTGGGTTACCGGTTCAAGCGCCGGCTGCTCGGCGCCCCGCTCACGAACGACCAGTTGAAGGGCGAGCGACTCTCCAAGCTCATCGCCTTGGGCGTCTTGGCCCCCGACTGCATCTCCTCCTCCGCCTATGGCACGGAGGAAATTCTGATCGAGTTGCTGCCGGTAGCTGCGCTGGGCGCGTTCACGTTGGTCTTGCCCATCACCGGGGTGATCTTGGGCATTCTGCTTCTGCTCACCTTGTCTTACCGCGAGGTGGTGTCGGTCTACACCAAGGCGGGCGGCTCCTATGTGGTGGCGAGGGAGAATTTCGGCCCGCGGGTGGCGCAGATCGCCGCGGTGGCGCTGCTGATCGACTACGTAGTGACCGTCGCGGTCCAGACGGCGGCAGGAACGGTCGCCGTGGCGTCCGCGATTCCCGCGCTGGGCCCCTACAACCTGGAGATCACGGTCGGTGTCGTGCTGCTCCTCGCGTACGGCAACCTGCGAGGGATCAAGGAGGCCGGCCGCGCCTTCGCCTTCCCGACGTACCTGTTCGCCTTGTCGCTCGGTTCGGTCATCGTCGTAGGCATCCTCAGGGCCGTTTTTGGCGGCTTGCCGCATTTGGATCCTGCGCACACCAGCGGTGTCTACGACGTGCACCACGCATCCGGCTTCGTGATGGGCGCGACCCTGCTGGTGCTGCTGCGGGCGTTCGCCAACGGCGGCAGCTCGCTGACCGGACTGGAGGCGATCAGCAATGGGGTGAGCGCCTTCGAACGGCCGGAGGGACCGAACGCCCGCCGCGCCTTAGTCATCATGTCCTGCACGTTGGCGTTTCTGGTTGGCGGGGTCTCGATCTTGGCGTACCTCACCCACGCCTCCCCGTACAAGGTCGGCTATCCCTCGGTCATTAGCCAGGAGACCAAGCTGGTCTTCGGCAACGGGGTGAGCGGCCACGTGCTTTACATCGTGGTGCAGGCCGCCAGTGCGTTGATCTTGTATACCGGCGCGAACACCAGCTTCAACGGTTTCCCTTTCCTGGCCAGCTTCGTGGCGCAAGACGCCTTCCTGCCGCGTCAGCTGCGCCGCCGCGGTCACCGCCTGGTGTTCTCCAACGCCATCATCGTGCTCACCGTTATTTCCGTACTCCTGCTGCTCGTGACCAGGGCGCAGGTCAACTCCCTGGTGCCGTTCTACGCCATCGGGGTGTTCACCGGCTTCACGATGGCCGGGTTGGGCATGGCCCGGCACCATCAGCGGCTGCGTGAGGGAGCATGGCGGCGAAAGCTCGGCATCAACCTCGCGGCCGGCATCACGTCCCTGATCGTCGTCTTGATCTTCGCCATTGCGAAGTTCACCGAGGGGGCCTGGGCGGTCGTTGTCCTGTTCCCGTTGCTCGTTGCTGCGCTGATCCGGCTGAACCGGGAGTACCGCGAGGAAGCCGGCGCGCTGCGCGAGGTGGAGGGCGCCCAGCTGGAGGCGGGCGCCGTGTACTCCCACCACATCGTGCTCGTGTTCGTGGACAGCTTTGACTTAGCCACGATTGAGGCACTGCGTTATGGCCGGAGTCTTCGCCCCAGCGAGCTGAGGGCGGTGCACTTCGTTCTCGACAGTGCCCGTGCCGCTCGCTTGCAGGCCAGGTGGGAGTCCAGCACCACGCAGGTTCCGCTGGAGTTGGTCGACTGTCCGGATCGCCGGTTGGGTCGCGCGGCCCTGGCCCTGATCAGCCGGATCGCGGCACCAAGGACGGAAGTCAGCGTGCTGTTGCCCCGGCGCAGCTACTCCCCGCTGCTGGGCCGGCTGCTGCACGATCACACCGCTGACAAGATCGCCCGCATCGTCAGCCGCCTTCCGCACGCCGCGGCAACGATCATCCCGTTCGACACGGCGGCGAGCTTGGCCCGCCCGGCTACCGCCGTCGCATCAGCCGCGTCCGGCTCGGCACGGCAGGATGGGGGCGCCCCGTCTGGCCGGGCATCGGGATCCGAGCCTGCCGAACGGTCCCCCGAGTCCGTGCCGGCCGAGCCTCCCCCCGAGCCCGCAGCCTCGCCGCCGGCTGGGACGGCCCACTCGGCGCGGCCACCCGAGCCTGCATTCAAGGCGCCCCCCCCGGCTGCGGCGCAGGTCGCGCTCCCGGGCGGCGCCGGGTACGACGCCGTCCGTGCCTACAGCGCGCCGACCCCACCAGCAGGGATCGACCCGATCGGTGAACTCGCCCGCGGGCGATCGGCTCACGTCGAGGGCCGGGTGCGTAGCGTCCGGGTCGTGTCGATCGCCGACACCCCGGTGTTCACCTGTGAGCTGGTCGACTCCACTGGCGCGGTCACCGCCTTGTTCTATGGCCGCCGACCCATTGCGGGGATCACGCCAGGCACCTGCCTGCGGCTGCACGGCCGGGCGACCCGACAAGATGGCCGCATCGCCATGAGCAACCCACGCTATGAGCTTGTCTCGCCGCTCGACGAACAGGATCCAGACTGAGCTCGGCCCAGCGTGTCCGTTTGTCGGCCTAATGGTGAACCAATATTGTCGTTAGTTGATCGTGGGAGCGACAATATCGGTTCACCAATTCGCACTATCGCTTCACCATTGCGGATCGGACATTGGGTGCCCCCTGGAGCCTCAGTCCAGCGCCGCCACCTGGTCACTGAACCACTGCTGCGGTGAGAGCCGGGTGGCGATGGCAGCGAGCCGGGCGGTGCGTTCCCGACGCTCACCGGGATCCATGACCAGGCCCAGGTGGATCGCCTCGGCGGTGGCACCGACGTCATACGGGTTGACCACCAGCGCTTCCCCCGCCATCTCCTCGGCCGCACCCGCCTCCCGCGACAAAACCAATGCCACGCCGTCATCCGACAGGACGGGTCCTTCCTTGGCCACCAGGTTCATCCCATCCCGGACCGGGTTCACGACCAGCACGTCGGCCATCCGCATCGCGGCGAGCGACCGGGGGTAGTCGTCGCTGACCGCAAGGCGCACCGGTTCCCAGTCTGTGGTGCCGTACTCGTCGTTGATCTCGCGGACGGTTCGCTGGACGGCGGCCGTGTACTCCCGGTACTCGGGCAGGTCGTGCCGGCTGGGATAGGCGAAGGCGAGGTGTACGACCTGGCCGCGCCATTCCGGTCGCGTTGCCAGCAGTTCCCGAAACGCCAGCAGGCCGCGGACGATGTTCTTGCTCAACTCGGTGCGGTCGACGCGAACGACTACCTGGCGCTGACCGGCCCAATCGCGAAGCCCGGCCAGTCGCGCGTTGACGTCGGTGTGGTGGGCGCGCGCCCGCAGGTCATCGGAATCCACCCCAAGCGCGTGTACGGCGAGAGTCGTGGTGTGGCCGGCCTGCCTGACGTGACCACGGCCACCCTGGGTTGTCGGCAGGTCGGCGGCGCAGGAGGCGAAGGCGTCGGCCCACCGGCGCGTGAGGAAACCAGCATGGTCGGCCCCGAGCACGCCGAGCAGCAGGGCGGCGCCGACATCGTCGGGCAACATGCGGAAGTAGTCGGGGGGCGCCCAGGGGGTGTGGGTGAAGTGGGCGATCCGCAGGTCGGGGCGACGGGCCCGCAGCAGGCCCGGCACCAGGAACAGGTGGTAGTCCTGCACCAGCACCTTCGCCTTTGGTGCGGCCTCGGCGGCCAGCGCCTCGGCGAATGCCTCGTTGTAGTCCAGGTAGCCCTGCCACTCCTTGCGGAACGTGGCATCGAAGATCGGGGCGGTCGGGCTGGCGTACAGCAGATGATTGACGAACCAAAGGGTCGAGTTGGCGATCGCGTTGTAAGCCCGGTCGAAGGTGGTCGGGGCGATGTCCAGCAGGCGCAGCGGCGCGTCGAAGGCGTCGTCGACCCGCCCACCGCTGCGCCGGGCCGCCTCGCGGTCCGCGTCCGACAGGGCCGCGCACACCCAGAGGGCCGTGCCGGAACGGGTTGCCGCCGACAAGCCGGACACCAGGCCACCCCCCCCGCGGCGCGCGGTGAGTGTTCCGTCGTCCTGCTCGGTGAATGAGACCGGACCGCGGTTGGAGGCGACAAGAAGGTCAGCGGCCACGGCGATGGACCCTAGCCCGGCACGTGCACGGCGGCGCAGTGCCGGCACGCACGGCTAGCTCTGCGCGGCCGCCCTGCGCGTTCTAGCTGGCCCGTGCCCGGCGTGCGGTGTACTCCGGGACGCTCAGCATTGGGGGACGGGCATCGGCGCGCAGGGGGGTCTCCACCGCGATCAGCACGGCACCGTCGCGGACGAATTGGACTAACTCGTGCCCATGCAACTGCGTTCCCGATCGGTCCAGCGCTGCCGCCACGATGCCGGCCGCCATCCGCCCGAGCGCGTCGGTGCCCTGATGCCGGTGCCGGCGGATCCCGAGATCTACCTGCGCGAGCCCGTCCAGCCCGACGACGGCGAGTGCGTCGATCAGCAGGCCGAGCTCGACGGCGTAGCCCGAGTCGTAGGGCAGCTGCTCGAGCAGCGCGCGCCGGCCGGCGTACTCCCCGGCCAGCGGCTGGATCAGCCCCGCCAGTCGCGGCCAGAGCAGGTTGATCAGCGGCCGGGCCGCGAGCTCGGTCACCCGGCCGCCGCCCGGGGTGACCGGGGAGTCGGGCAGGGCGAGCGGGCGGTCGTAGCAGGCCTTGACCAGCGAAACGGCCGGGTCGGCGAGAAGTGGCCAGAGCAAACCGGTCACCCACGCGGCGCTGACTCCCTGCAGGTCCGCGTCCAGGTAGACCACGATGTCCCCGGTAGCGGCGTGCAGCGCCTTCCAGAGCACGTCGCCCTTTCCCGGCCGGGCCCCGTGGCCGGGCAGCACATCGGCGGTGGCGATCACCTCGGCGCCGGCCCTGGAAGCGACCGTAGGCGTGCCATCGCGTGAGCCGTCGTCCATCACCAGTAGCTCATCGACCAGCCCGGCGGCGCGCAGCGGCCGGATGGCCCGCACGACGTCGCCCACGGTCGCTGCCTCGTCCCGGGCGGGCAGGATGACGCTCACCGATCCCGTCTTAGCCGCCACGAGTTCGGCAACCGGCGGGGCGGCCGAACCGCGGTAGGTGTGCCGGTCGAACCAGCGTCGGACATCGGTGCGCATGTCCCGTAGACTCCCAGACGTCGGTGTCACGCAGGTGAACCCGGCATCTCATCCAGAGGGGCAGAGGGATCCGGCCCGCCGAAGCCCCGGCAACCACTGCGTCGCCACCAGACGCGCAGCAGGTGCCAACTCCGGCCCGTCACCTCGGCGGGGAAGATGAGGAGGGGCTTCATGACGTCGTTGCTCGATGCTCGCGCCGACACCCAGAACCCCGCGGTCGCGCTGGAGTGCAAGAACTGCCACCACCGCCAGCCGCTGGCTCCCGTCCACGTCTGCCCGGAGTGCTGGGCTTCCGTCGAGGTCGTCTATGACGACGCGGCCTTGGCGCGCTGGACCCGGGCCGACGTCGAGTCCGGGCCGCAAAGCATCTGGCGCTACGTCGGGTGGCTGCCGGCCGGCCACGATCCGGCGACCCGGGTCGACCTCGGCACCGGGATGACCAGGTTGATCCGGGCCGACCGGCTGGCTGCCGAACTCGGCATGCGCGCGTTGTGGATCAAGGATGAGTCGAGTAACCCGACGCACAGCTTCAAGGACCGGGTGGTGTCGGTCGCGCTCTCCGCCGCCCGGGAGTATGGCTACACGACCGTCGCCTGCGCCTCCACCGGGAACCTGGCCCAGTCCGTCGCCGCGCATGCCGCGGCGGTGGGTCTACGCAGCGTGGTGCTGATCCCGCACGACCTGGAGGCGGGCAAGTCCGTGTCCACCGCGGTCTACGGGGGCACTCTGGTCGCGGTCGAAGGGTCATACGACGACGTAAACCGGCTGTGCAGCGAGATCGCTGGGGAGGAGGAGTGGGCGTTCGTCAACGTCAACGTCCGCCCGTTCTACGCCGAGGGTTCCAAGACGCTGGGCTATGAGGTGGCCGAGCAGCTGGGCTGGCGGTTGCCGCAGCAGCTCGTGGTGCCGGTGGCGTCCGGCTCGCTGCTCACCAAGATCGACAAGGCATTCGGTGAGCTGGGCCGACTGGGCCTGGTCGAGCCGACCCCTTACCGCATGTTCGGCGCCCAGGGCGACGGTTGTTCCCCGGTGGCCGCTGCCTTCGGGGACGGGTCGACTGAGGTCACGCCGGTGCGCCCCACCGGTATCGCCAAATCGCTGGCCATCGGTAACCCGGCGGACGGCCCGTACGCGTTGGCTGTCGTTCGCCGGACCGCAGGTGCCATCGGGTCCGCACCTGACCGCGAGATCGTGGAGGGGATGCGCCTGCTGGCCCGGACCGAGGGTGTCTTTGCCGAGACGGCCGGCGGGGTAACCGTGGCGACGCTGCGTTCTCTGCTGACTGGCGGCCAGCTCGACCCGGACGCCGAGACCGTCCTTTTCAGCACCGGCGACGGCCTCAAGACCCTGGACGCCGTCGTGGATGTGGCGCGGCCGACCGCCACGATCAAGCCGTCCTATCGGGCGTTCGAGGCCGCCGGGCTGGGCTCGTAGCACCCTGCCGCCCGCTTGCACTCGACGGGGTCGAGTGCTAAACCTGGACTAGCACTCGCGGCCGACGAGTGCCAGGTCAGGGCAGTGAGGCAGCGGCGTAAGCCGGGGCCGTCCGTCGCGGGCACCGTCTCGACTTGGTCTACTCGCCGGGGCGTGTGCAGGCATCACCCACCTGCGTCACCTGCGAAAGGGATCCGTACGCAATGGCTAAAATCATCGCATTCGACGAGGAAGCCCGGCGCGGCCTCGAGCGGGGTATGAACATCCTCGCCGACGCCGTGAAGGTCACCCTCGGCCCCAAGGGCCGCAACGTCGTGTTGGACAAGAAGTGGGGCGCCCCCACCATTACCAACGACGGTGTCAGCATCGCTAAGGAGATCGAGCTCGAGGACCCGTACGAGAAGATCGGGGCCGAGCTGGTCAAGGAGGTCGCCAAGAAGACCGACGACGTCGCCGGCGACGGCACCACCACCGCCACCGTGCTGGCCCAGGCGCTGGTCCGTGAGGGCCTGCGCAACGTGGCAGCCGGCGCCAACCCGATGGCCCTCAAGCGCGGCATCGAAGCCGCCGTGACGGGTGTCGTCGAGCACATCGGCAAGGCCGCCAAGGACGTCGAGACCAAGGAGCAGATCGCCTCGACGGCGAGCATCTCCGCGGCTGACGACACCGTTGGCGAGATCATCGCCGAGGCGATGGACAAGGTCGGCAAGGAAGGCGTCATCACCGTCGAGGAGAGCAACACCTTCGGCCTCGAGCTCGAGCTCACCGAAGGCATGCGCTTTGACAAGGGCTACATCAGCCCGTACTTCGTCACCGACCCCGAGCGCATGGAGGCCGTCCTGGACGACCCGTACGTGCTCGTCGTCAACTCCAAGATCGCGTCGGTGAAGGACCTGCTGCCGCTGTTGGAGAAGATCATGCAGGGCGGCAAGCCGCTCGCGATCATCGCCGAGGACGTCGAGGGTGAAGCCTTGGCGACCCTGGTAGTCAACAAGATCCGCGGCACGTTCAAGTCGGTCGCCGTCAAGGCGCCCGGCTTCGGCGATCGCCGCAAGGCCATGCTCGCCGACATCGCCATCCTCAGCGGTGGCCAGGTCATCAGCGAGGAGGTTGGCCTGAAGCTGGAGTCGGCCGGGGTCGAACTGCTCGGCCGCGCTCGCAAGGTGGTCGTGACCAAGGACGAGACCACGATCGTGGAGGGTGCCGGGGACAGCGACCAGATCGCTGGCCGGGTCAACCAGATCCGGGCCGAAATCGAGAAGAGCGACTCGGACTACGACAAGGAGAAGCTGCAGGAGCGGTTGGCCAAGCTGGCCGGCGGCGTTGCGGTGATCAAGGTCGGTGCGGCAACCGAGGTTGAGCTCAAGGAGCGCAAGCACCGCATCGAGGACGCCGTGCGTAACGCGAAGGCGGCCGTCGAGGAGGGCATCGTTGCAGGTGGTGGCGTCGCGCTGCTGCAGGCGGCGGTCGCCGCGTTCGACAAGCTCGACCTGGCCGGCGACGAGGCGACCGGTGCGCTGATCGTCAAGTTGGCACTCGAGGCCCCGCTCAAGCAGATCGCGATCAACGCCGGGCTAGAAGGCGGTGTGGTTGCCGAGAAGGTGCGCAACCTGCCGACCGGACATGGCCTGAACGCGGCGACCGGCGAGTACGTCGACATGATCAAGACCGGGATCATTGACCCGGCGAAGGTGACCCGATCCGCGCTGCAGAACGCAGCCAGCATCGCGGCCCTGTTCTTGACCACCGAGGCCGTCATCGCCGACAAGCCAGAGAAGACCCCGGTTGGCGCTGGTGCCGGCGGCGGCGGGGGCGGCATGGGAGACATGGACTTCTGAGCCAAACCAGCATTGGCGCGAGTCTGCGCTAGCTCCGTGGGCCTGCGCTCGCGGCAAAGATCCGCCGGAGGGGCGTTCCTGGGCAACTAGGACCGCCCCTCCCGGCGGTTCTGGCCAACTCGGGGGCTGCCTGTCGGCGGTTCTGGCCGGGCCGCCCGGTACCCTGGAAGCCCACCCACCGCCCCCACCCGGAGGTCGTTTCCCCGTGCGCCGTACCCGGCTCGCCGCCATCTTGCTGACCGCCGGACTCGCCCTCACCGCGTGCGGGGCTAGCACGACGGCCAACGCGAAGCCAGGGGCCGGCGCGGCGAACCGCGGCGGCGCACCGAGCGGGGGAAGCTCGCTGCCGAACTCCCCGGGGCCGGCGGGGGACATCTACTCCCAGGATCGGGCGCTGTCCCCGAACGTGGCCGGCCAGAAAGCGTTGATCTACGTTCCCAACCACGCCGACGGTACGGTGAGCGTCATCGACCCCAGCACCTACCGGGTCGTCGACACCTACCGGACCGGCGGTGGGCCGCAGCACATCGTTCCGTCCTGGGACCTGCAGACCCTCTACGCCACCAACGACGAGGGCGGGAACAGCCTCACCCCGATCGACCCGAAGACCGGCAAGCGGAGCGGAGCGAACATCCCGGTTGCCGACCCCTACAACATGTATTTCACGCCGGACGGCGGCAGCGCCATCGTGGTCGCCGAGGCGCAGCAGCGGCTCGATTTCCGCGACCCGCACACATTCAAGCGGCAGTACTCCATCCCGGTGAATTGTGCAGGGGTGGATCACATCGACTTCTCGGCTGACCTGAAAACCTTCGTGGCGACCTGCGAGTTCTCCGGCCAGCTGGTCAAGGTGGACCTGGCCTCCCGCAAGGTCGTCGGCTACCTGAAGGTGCCTGGCCAGCCACAGGACATCAAGCTCGACTCGGCCGGCAAGGTCTACTACGTGGCTGGGGAGTACTCCGGCGGGGTGGACCTGGTCAACGCCGACACGTTCACCTTGATGGGGGTCCTGCCGACCGGCCCGGAGGCGCACGGACTGTACGTCAGCCGTGATAGCCGGTTCATGTACGTGTCGAACCGGGGCGGCACGAAGGCGAACCCGACCGGCACTGACGGTTCGGTGAGCGTCATTGACCTGGCTAGCCGCAAGGTGGTCGCGAACTGGCCGATCCCGGACGGAACCCCCGACATGGGCAACGTTAGCGTCGACGGCAAAGTCTTGTGGCTGTCCGGGCGGCGCTCGAACGCTGTCTATGCGATCGACACCAGCACCGGGCACCTGATCATGCGCATCCCGGTGGGACATGAGCCGCATGGCATGGCCGTGTGGCCCCAGCCGGGCCGGTTCAGCCTGGGCCACACGGGCATCATGCGCTGAGCAATGCGCAGAGTGGGCAGGTCGCGATAAGTGACGTGGCCTCCCAACCGAGCCGCCCGACTTGCGCTGCCGACCGGCGCCCCGCACAGTTGACTTACCGACGCAAGGAGTGTGCATGAGCGTCCCGACTACCGGGCCCGAAACCCTCGAAGATCAGCACGAAGCGGACGGGCACGATCATGATCACCAGCATCGTGACGTGTCCGGTGGTCGGCTGCGCCCCGCCGTGTTCGGCGCCATGGATGGGCTCATCACCAACGTCAGCCTGATTGCCGGCATCGGCGGTGCCGGCGCCCACCCGCACACGATCGTGCTGACCGGAATGGCCGGCCTGGTAGCCGGCGCGTTCTCGATGGCCACCGGCGAGTACACCAGCGTGCAGAGCCAGAACGAGTCGGTCCAGGCCGAGGTAGCGATCGAACGGCTGGAACTCAAGCGGCATCCGGCCGCGGAGGTAGCCGAACTGGCGGCCAGCTTCCAGCGCAAGGGGGTCGACGCCCCGACGGCCCGCCGGGTGGCCGAGCAGCTCTCCGTCGATCCAGAGGTGGCGCTGCGCACCCACGCGCAGGAGGAACTCGGCGTAGACCCGCACGTGCTGCCCAGCCCGTGGACGGCCGCGGGCAGCAGCTTCCTGTGCTTCACCGTTGGCGCGCTGCTGCCCCTGATCACCTTCCTGGTCGGCGTCAACAGCCTGCCGGTCGCCTTCGCCGTGTCGGGGGTGGCACTGTTCGCGGCCGGCGCGGCGACCGCCCGGTTCACCGGGCGCAGCTGGCTGTTCTCCGGGCTGCGTCAGCTGGCGCTTGGCGCGCTCGCCGCCGGCGTCACCTATTGGGTGGGCCACGCCATCGGCGCGCAGGTCTCTTGAGCGAACGCCGGGCTGAGCCGGCTCCAGGCTCAGCCTGACCCTCAGGCGGGAAGCTCGTCGGCGTCGACGATGGTGTAGGCGTAGCCCTGCTCGGCGAGGAAGCGCTGGCGGTGCGCGGCATATTCCTGGTCGAGGGTGTCGCGGGATACCACCGTGTAGAAGTGAGCGGCGTGGCCGTCCCCCTTGGGCCGTAGCACCCGGCCAAGGCGCTGCGCCTCCTCCTGGCGGGAACCGAAGGTGCCGCTGACCTGGATCGCGACGGTCGCCTCGGGCAGGTCAACGGAGAAGTTCGCAACCTTGCTGACCACCAGCAGCGAGATCTCCCCGGTCCGGAAGGCCTCGTAGAGCCGTTCGCGCTCGGAGGTGCGGGTAGAGCCCTGGATGATCGGGGCGTCCAGCGCCGAACCAAGCTCCTCGAGCTGATCCAGGTACGCCCCGATGACCAGCGTCCCGTCCCCGGCATGCTTGTCCACCAGGCGCTTGACCACGGCGAGTTTGGACCGGGCGGTGGCCCCGACCCGGTAGCGTTCCTCCGGTTCGGCGGTGGCGTAGGTCATCCGCTCGCTGTCGGTGAGCGTCACCCGGACCTCGGTGCAGGTGGCGGGGGCGATGTAGCCCTGTGCCTCGATGTCCTTCCACGGGGCGTCGTACCGCTTGGGGCCGATCAGGGAGAACACATCACCTTCCCGGCCGTCCTCGCGGATCAGCGTGGCGGTCAGCCCGAGGCGGCGCCTGGACTGGATGTCGGCTGTCATCCGGAACACCGGCGCGGGCAGCAGGTGCACCTCGTCGTAGACGATTAGGCCCCAGTCGCGGGCGTCGAACAGCTCGAGGTGCCGGTACTCACCGCCGCGGCGGGAGGTCATCACCTGGTAGGTCGCGATCGTGACCGGCCGGATCTGCTTGCGCTCGCCTGAGTATTCCCCGATCTCCTCCTCGGTCAACGAGGTCCGTTTGATCAGCTCGTGCTTCCACTGCCGCACGGCGACCGTGTTGGTGACCAGGATCAGCGTGGTGGCACCGGCTCGGGCCATCGCCGCGGCACCGACGATGGTCTTTCCGGCACCGCAGGGCAGCACGACCACCCCGGAGCCGCCGTAGAAGAAGCCTTCAACTGCTTCCGATTGATACGGCCGCAGCCCCCAACCTTCCTCGGTCCGCAGGCTGATCGGGTGCGCTTCGCCATCCACGTAGCCGGCGAGGTCCTCGGCCGGCCAGCCAAGCTTGAGCAAGACCTGTTTCAGACGCCCCCGCTCGGAGCCGAACACCGCGATGGTGTCCTGATCCAGCCGCTCGCCGAAAAGCGGGGCGGCCTTCTTGTTGCGCAGCACCTCGGCGAGGACAGCTCGGTCGGAGGAACGCAGCACCAGCCCGTGGACCGGGTCGTTTTCCAGGGTCAGCCGGCCGTAGCGGTCCATGGTTTCGGCGACGTCGACGAGCAGTGCGTGCGGCACCGCGTAGCGGGCGAAACGGACTAGGGCGTCTACTACCTGCTCGGCGTCGTGCCCCGCTGCCCGCGCGTTCCACAGTCCCAGGGGCGTGAGACGGTAGGTGTGCACGTGCTCGGGGGAGCGTTCGAGCTCGGCGAACGGGGCGATCGCCATCCGCGCCTCGTGCGCGAGGGGGTGATCGACCTCCAGCAGCACGGTCTTGTCGGATTGGACGATCAGCGGTCCGTCGGTCACCCGGGCTCCTCACAAGGCGGTGGCAGTCTGGCTGATGCCGGTGGCAGATCCCACATTGGGGACCGCACATTGTCCCACCCCAACGGTTGCGCCGAGCCGTCGCGCGCGATCTGTGCGCTAGCCGTCGGCGTCTTCCAGCAATGTTGCGTCGGTGATCCGGTGCAGGGCGAAGCTTCGGCGTTCCTGCGATTTCTGGTCGTAGGCGGTCAGCAGGCCGCCGCCGATCCGCTCGGGTTCGACGATCCGGCGGCTGTCCTGCCCCTGCGCGCCCCGGTACCCGAGCAGGACGGGGCGCCCCTCCGACATGGCCTGTTCCAGCAGCGCAAGGGTCGCGGTGACCCCGTGATCACGGCCGCCGAGCTGCCCTATCAGGGTGTTGCCGAGGTGGGCGGCTGCCTGGTCGCCCGCCCGCAGGCTCGCCACGATCCGGGCGGCCAGGCGCTCGTCCGGCCCGGTGTTTTCGGTGGCCGGCAGGGTCAACGACCGCACCGCCCTGGCACCCTCCGCGCGGCCCAGCACGACGGTGCCGTCGGCCCGCTCGGCGACCGGGGCGTAGCCGGCGGTACGCAATCCCTCAATCAGGGCGCTCACGCTCGCGCCGGACACCACCACCGTCGGGGCGATCCGGCGAAGCCGGAGTGGCGCGCACCGCCGGTCGGCGACCACCTCGGCGAGCAAGGCCTCGTCGTCGCAGCGGACGTAGCCGCCCGCGCTACCGGCGCGCAGCTGGCCGTGCCTGCGGGCAACGTCGTCGATGAGGTAGGACAGCGCCTGTGGCACCGAGGGCCGCCCGATCCGGCTCAGCAGGGCATGGATGGAGCCGGCATCCCAGCCGGCGTCCAGCGCGCGGCGCACAGAAATCTCCGAGAAGCGGTAGACGGTGGCGCTCCCCGGCGACTCCACGTCCGCCAGCGCCATGACCGCCCGAGCCAGCTCCGGCTCCAGCGGGCCGGGGGCGACGCCGGTGAGGTCCGCCTGCAGCAGCAGGTGATCGACCTGCGCCGGAAGGGCTCTGGTCAGCGCGGCGGCCACCGCGGGGCCGGCTGTCGCCGGGTTCTGGTCGGCGATCAGGCGTCGGGCGTAGCCGGTGAGAGCACCACCGACGCTCATCCCGAGAACGGCGGCCTCCGTCAGGATCTCCTCGGTGCGTTCGGCGCGTAACTGCGGCAGCCGGCGCGGCGCAAGCCAGTCCAGGCGCGCCTGCACACTCTCTGCGCCGGGCGCGGCCCCGGTGGGTGCGTCGGCGAGCACAAGCAGGACCGCCCGGCGCAGCTCCCGGATTGGGGGGAACCACGCGCCACCGGACAGCGCCGCCGCCGGCTTGTCCCGGTCGTCCCGTTGACCGATCAACGCCGGGTGCACCGGCATGGTGAGCCACCCGAGCGCCAGCGTGGCCCACCTGTCGGGGACGGGCTGGCGCACCCAGGCGTCGTAACCGGCGGTGGGGGCGAACGCGCCGTCCAACGCGCCGGTGCGTCCCAGCAACTGCGCTGCGCGCGCCGTTTCGAGCAGCAACGCCGCCGTGCGCTCGTCGACCCCAAGGTATCTGGCGAGCGTGCGGAGCTCCCGCTGGCCCAGGCCGCCCGACTTCAGCTCCGCAGGGGGCTGCGCGGACCAGTGCTCGGCGAGCCGCTCGACCAGCCGGACCGTCTCGGCGGCGGCTAGCGCGCCGGCGGCGTCGACGTCGCGCCGGGGGTTCGCGGCGCTCTGCAGCGGCGGGGGAGTGAGCGCTACCGGCGCGAGTAGGTTCGGGCCGCGCAGGGCCACGCCGGCCTCCCGCGGTAGCTCGACGGTCTGCATGTCCACCGCGATGAGCAGCCCGCGGGCCATCAGCCGGCGAACCGGCGAGGGGTCGTTCACCCGCGCCCCGACCAGTGCCCTGGCCACCCCCCCGATGCCGCCGGCCTCATCGACGCGGATCAGGACCGCTCGCTCGGCCGGATCAGCCTCCTCGACGGCCTGCGGCAGGGCACGGGCCAGCCGGGCGCCGGCCTCGTCCGGATCCGCGCTGCCAGGCAGGCCGTGCGCAGCCAAGATGCCCGGGATCAGGTTCCGGTCGGTCCGCCGCAGCAGCGTCCTCGCGGGCCGGCCCAGCCCGGCCGGCCGTTCGAGCACCAGGGCGAGGCCCCCGACCGCGCGCAGCGCCGGCTCACCCCAGACCAGGGCCATGGCGCGCAGTCGGTCGAGGGCGGTGGTCGGGACGGCGCGGATCAACCCGGCCACGGCGGCCGGGGTGACCGGGGGCTCCAGCAGGAGTACCGCCTCGAGCACCGCCAGGGTGAAGCGGTCCAGCCCGTCCACCGCCCGCGCCACGTGGGTGCGCTCGGCTGCCCGGGTCGCGAGTACCGAGATGTCCGCGGGGACGGGAACCACTAGATCCGGTCGGTCCCGGATCAGCTGGGCCAACTCCTCGTCGGTCCAGGAGCGGAGCCAGGCCGCGAGGCTGCGGGCGGCCGCGCGCCCCTCGCTGCTGCTGCGCGCGCCGGTCATCCGGATGAGGCTAGTGCGCTCTGGCGCCCCGCGTGCCCGTGGGTGCACCATCACCGCCATGAACCAGACCCCCTCCTACGCCTCGGGTCCTTCTGACACGGCGCTGCTGGGAGAGGCGATCGGGGCGCTTCTTACCCGGATCGCGGCGCAGTACCCGGCCCGGGAGGCCCTCGTTGTCCCGCACCAGCGGGTCCGGCTCACCTTCGCCCAGCTGCTCGCCGACGCTGATCGGGTGGCCAGGGGGCTGCTCGCTGCCGGCGTGTCCCCCGGCGACCGGGTCGCGATCTGGGCAGCGAACCGCGCCGAGTGGGTGCTGGTCCAGTACGCCACGGCCCGGATCGGCGCGATCCTGGTCAACGTCAACCCGGCCTACCGGGCCCACGAGCTGGTTTTCGTGCTGCGCCAGTCCGGCACCTCGGTGCTGATCTGCGAGCGGGAGCTGCGCGGCGCGGATTTCGCCGCCATGGTCGACGAGGCCCGCGCGGACTGCCCGCAGCTGCGCAGGGTGGTGCTGCTGGATACCCCGGACTGGCCGCAGCTGCTCGAGGCAGGCGACGAGGACGCGGCGTTGCCTGCTGGCCTGGACCCGGACGACCCGATCAACATCCAGTACACTTCGGGGACCACCGGCTTCCCGAAGGGAGCAACGCTCACCCATCACAACCTCGTGAACAACGGCTTTTTCGTGGGTGAACTGTGCGGCTACACCGAGATGGACCGGGTTTGTGTCCCGGTGCCGCTCTATCACTGCTTCGGCATGGTGATGGGCGTGCTGGGCGCGCACAGTCACGGTGCGGCCGTGGTGCTCCCGGCCGCGTCGTTCGACCCGGCGGGCACGCTCGCCGCGGTGAGCGCCGAGCACTGCACCTCCTTGTACGGCGTCCCCACCATGTTCATCGCGATGTTGGCCGCGCCGGCCTTCCCAGCGGCCGATCTCGCCAGCCTGCGCACCGGGATCATGGCCGGCTCGCCGTGCCCGGTGGAGGTCATGAAGCGGGTGGTCGCCGAGATGCACATGCCGGAGGTGACGATCTGCTATGGGATGACCGAAACCTCGCCGGTGTCCACCCAGACCCGGGCCGACGACGATCTCGAGCGGCGGGTGGCGAGCGTGGGTCGGGTGCACCCGCATGTGGAGGTCAAGGTCGTCGACCCCGCGAGCGGGCGCGTCGTGGCCAGGGGATTGCCGGGTGAGCTGTGCACCAGGGGTTACAGCGTCATGCGCGGCTACTGGCAGGAGCCCGAGAAGACCGCGGAGGCGATTGACGCTGCCGGGTGGATGCACACCGGCGACCTGGCCGTGATGGCAGCCGACGGCTACGTGTCGATCGTGGGGCGCAGCAAGGACATGGTCATCCGCGGCGGGGAGAACGTCTACCCGCGGGAGGTCGAGGAGTTCCTCTACGCCCACCCGGACATCGAAGACGTGCAGGTCATCGGTGTTCCCGACCAGCGCTACGGGGAGGAACTGATGGCTTGGGTGCGGCTGCGGCCCGGTGCGCCCGAGCTCACGGAAGACGCCGTCCGAGAGTTCTGCGCCGGGCGGTTGGCGCACTTCAAGGTCCCGCGTTACGTGCACCTGGTCGAGGAGTTCCCGATGACGGTCACCGGCAAAGTCCGCAAGGTGGCGATGCGCGAGCAGGCCGTCCGGTTGCTTGGCATCGAGAGCGCTGGGTCGATCCCGACAGCCTGAGGCGGTTAAGAACGGCCGGTATCACCGGTTCGACGTATCCTTTCGCCGCGGGTGCGCAGCGTGCGCGCCCGCGTCGATATGAGAGCAGGTCAGCGGTGCCCAGCGGCAAGGTCAAGTGGTTCGACAAGGACAGGGGTTTCGGCTTCGTCACGCGCGACGACGGGGGCGACGTTTTCGTGCCCAAGGGCGCTCTGCCGGCCGGCACGGAGGAGCTGAAGCCCGGCAGCCGGGTTGAGTTCGGCGTCGCCGCCGGGCGGCGCGGCGAGCAGGCCCTCTCGGTGCGGATCCTTGAGGCGCCGGCCACCTTGACCGAGACCCGCGCGGCCGCTGACCGCAAGTCTCCCGACGAGCTGCACAGCATGATCGAGGACATGGTCAAGGTGCTCGACGGGGTCCAGCAGGAGCTGCGTCGCGGTCATCCCCCCGATCGGGCCAGGTCCAAGCAGGTGGCGAAGATCGTGCACGCGGTGGCCAGCGAACTGGAACGCTGACTGACGGGCTAGCCGGGCGGGGGTACCGGCTCGGGGGCGCCGGGCACACCGGAACCGCGTCGACGGAGCCGATGCCCGCGGGGCCGCGTCCGGCGGCGCCGGCGCCGGCGGGGGACCGCTGCGCGCACCCCGAACACGTGGACCAGGACGGCCAGGGTCATCGCGACGCTCGCCAGGATGAAGCCCAACCGGCCGGTGAACGGGATCAGCCCCAGCGCACCCCCCACGACCCAGGCCAGCTGGACCGCCGTCTCGGACCGGCCGAACGCTGACGCGCGTACCTGCTCAACCACGTCCCGCTGGATGACCGCGTCCAGCGACAGCTTGGCGGTGACGCTGGCCAGGGTGGCGACCGCCGCGAAGCCCAGCGCAGCGTAGTAGGAGAAAAACACCGCAGCGGCGATCGACGACAGCAGTGCGAGCAGGGCGGACAAGGTGATCAGACCCTCCGGGCGGTGCCGGTTGGCGGCCCGGCCAAGCACCAGTCCGAGGGTGTTGCCGACGGCGGAGGCGGCCGCCAGCAGCGCCAGCGCGACGGTCCCCCGGCCCGACTCGCGCAGGTAGAACGCCAGGAACAGGGTGAGAAACCCGACCAGAGCCCGCATCGGCAGCACCCCGCGCAGCGCACCGGGCATGTTGCCCAGCAGCCGACCGGCCCGCGGATGGCCGCCGAGCAGCGCCGAGGGCAGCCCGGCGGCGGGGTGTTCGCTCGCCCCGGCCGGGGAGTCCACGTGCTCGGGAAGCCGGGCCACCAGGAGCAATGTCCCCAGATAGCCGAGTGCGGCCACTCGCAGCAGCAGGTGATATCCGAGCAGGCTGCTGATCCCCGCACCGATCGGCGCGGCCAGTACTGAGCCCAGCGTTGACGCGAACTGCAGCCGCGAGTTGACCATTACCAGCGTCGTTCCGGGAGGCACGATCCTGGGCACGATCGCCGACTTCGCGACCCCGAAACCGCGGGAAAACACCAGCGAGCCGAGCGCGATCGGATACAGCGCGAGACCGCCGCTGTGCCCGGCTAGCAGCCACGCGAGGATCGCCCGCGCCACCAGGGTCGCGCTCAGGGCGAGCCGGCGCCGTCCGACCCGGTCCAGGATCGGGCCGACCACCGGCGCGAGCAGCACGAACGGCGCCATCGTCGCCAGCAGGTACAGCGCGACCTGGCCTCGCGCCTGGGACGTCGGCGCCGCGAAGAACAGCTGGCTGGCCAGGGCGATCGCTACCATGGTGTCGACGCCGGCGTTGATCACATTTAGGTCGCAGGTGGCGGTCAACCCGGACTCGAGGGCGCCCCCGCGGGCGGCGCGGGCCCGCAGCAGCGCCCACAGTTCCCCGATCAGCTCCACCCTCCCAGTTTGACCTGGAACACTGACCGGTGTGCCCAACACCCACACGTCTGCCCCCCCCACCCGGATCGACCCGACCCTGGCCGCCGCGGTGGACCTGGCCAAGGCCGCCGCCCAGCAGGAGGCCGGCCCGCAGGGACGGCTCGGCGAGTACCTCGGGGTCCGCGGCGGGCAGGAGGGCGGCGGCGCGAAGGCGGCGGTGCACGCCTTCGGCTGCCTCGAGGCGGGCTACCGCGGTTGGTACTGGGCAGTCGAGCTAGTCAGGGCCCCGCGCAGCAAGCACGTCACGGTCAGCGACGTTGTCCTGCTGCCCGGCGAGGATGCGTTGCTCGCCCCCGAGTGGGTGCCATGGTCGAGCCGGCTTCGTCCCGGTGATGTCGGGGTCGGCGACCTGCTGCCCACCGCCGCCGACGACGTGCGCCTGACCCTTCGCCAGGCCGACACCGCCGGCTGGATCGATGACACCTTGTGGCTGGAATTGGGGCTCGGCCGGTCCCGGGTGCTGTCCGCCGACGGCCGGGAGTCGACCAGCGAACGCTGGTATTCCGGCGACCGGGGACCCGATGCGGACATCGCCAGGGCGGCCCCCAAGTACTGCGGCAGCTGCGGGTTCTCGGTCGCGCTCGTCGGTGTGCTGGGACGGGTATTTCGGGTGTGCGCCAATGAGTACGCCTCTGATGACGGCTCGATCGTGTCGCTCGACCACGGCTGCGGGGCGCACTCGGAGGCGCTGCTGCTTCCCTCAGCGCAACCGGCCGCGTTGCAACTCGACGACGGCGTCGCCGAGCCCATCGGTCTCGCCGCCCACCCGCCCGGCTCGGTCGACGACGCCGACCCGGATGAACCGGGCGGCCACTCCTGACCGACCCCGCCGCCGCGGCGGCGCTGCGCGCCGGCGTCCTCGCCGGCTGGGCGGCGACCCCGGCCCGGTTCCGGGAGGACGCCAACGCCGAACAGGATGCCGCGGGGCCCGGCTACGCCGACCGGCTGGTCGTGGAGCTGGCCCAGAACGCAGCCGACGCGGCCCGCGCGGGGACCGTCCCTGGCCGGTTGCTGCTGCGCTGGACGCCCGATCGGCTGGTTGCCGCCAACACCGGCGCGCCGCTGACCGATGCGGGGGTGCTGGCCCTGTCCACGCTTCGGGCGTCGGCGAAGCGAGACCAGGATGCCGCGGTGGTTGGCCGATTCGGGGTCGGCTTCGCGGCCGTGCTCGCGGTCACCGACGCGCCGTCGGTCGGCTCCGCCGGGGCGCCGGGCGTGTCATGGTCGGCCGCCAGGACCGCGGCCCTCGTGGCCGATATCGCCTCGGTGCAGGGCGACCTGGCGGCCCGCGGTGGCCACGTGCCGGTGCTCCGGCTGCCGTTCGGCTGCCCGCCGCTGGCTGTCCCCGATGGCTACGACACGGTGGTGGAGCTGCCATGGCGCGATGACGCCGCCGCGGCGCTGGCCCGTGGGCTGCTGGCCCGGGCCGACTCCTCCCTGCTGCTGATGCTGCCCGGGCTCGAAGCGCTGATCGTGGATAGCCCCGACGGCGTGCGGGAGATGCGTTGCACCTGGGACGCGGCCGGCGCGGTCCTCGACGGCCGGCGCTGGCTGGCGGCGTCCGCGGGTGGCCCGTTGCCGGCCGCACTCGTCGTCGCGGGCGACTCGCCGGTGGACAGCTGGCAGGTCCGGGCGCTGGCCCCCGCCGACGGCGGGCTCGACGCCGGAGTGCTGTTGGCGCCAACCCCGACCGAGGAACCGCTTTCGCTGCCCCTGCTGCTCGCCCTGTCCGTGCCGCTCGAGCCGACCAGGCGACGCGTGGTGCGTGGCCCGCTGGCCGACTTCGTCCTTTCCTGCGCCGGACCCGTCGTCGCCGAGCTGGCCGGCCGGCTACCCGACCCGCTGCCGCTGGTCCCCACCGGGCTAGGCGCCGGCGACGTCGACGCGGTCGTCCGCACGGCGGTGAGCGCCGCGCTCAGCGACGCTCCGGTGTTGCTCGGTCGGCGCGGCCGAGACTGCGTCGTCCTCGACCTTGGTCCGGCGGGGGAGCCGGTGAGCAGGCTGCTGGCCGGTGACCTTGCCGGCGAGGGGATCGGGGACCTTGCCGGGGAGCTGTCCGGCCTGCTGCCGGCCGAGTGGGCCGCACCGGCCAGGGCAACAGCCTTGCGGGCGCTCGGCGTGCGCCGGTGGGGCACGGCCGACGTGGTCGAGTTCCTCGCCGGGCTGGACCGGGCGCCGGCCTTCTGGGGCCGCGCCTACGCCGCGCTGCGGCAGGCTCCCGACCGGGAGGCGCTCATGGCGCTCCCGGTGCCCCTGGCCGACGGCCGCCAGGTGACCGGGGTGCGCGGCGCGCTGCTGCCAGGGGAGGGGCTGCCGCCAGGTCTGGCCGGCCTGCCGGTACGCCTCATCCACCCTGACGCGGTTGATCCGTTGCTAGAGCAGCTGGGAGCCACCCGCGCCACCCCCGCCGGCCTACTTGCCGACCCGGCTGTCCGCGAGGCCGTGGAGGCAAGCCTGGAGGACAACGATCCAGCCCTGGCGCCGGCGATGTGCACGCTGGTTCGGGCTGCCGGCGTCTCGGCCGCCGAGCTGCCGTGGCTGTCGAGGCTTGCCCTGCCCGCCGCAGGGGGCGGCGCCGAGGCGGCCGGAGATCTGCTCTGGCCGGATGCCCCGATGGCCGCCCTGCTCGACCCGGCCGCCGGTTTCGAGCTGCTCGACCCGCCCGAGTGGCTAGACCGCGGCAGCGCCGTCGCGCTGGGGGTGCTGGACGGGCCGGCGGTGTTGCGGCTGACCGATGTCGCGCTCGATCCCGACCTGCCCGACCCGCCGTGGCTCGACCTGGATGACTTCGAGGGATGGCTGCGGGCCTGCGCTGCCTCCGCGCCGGGTGGCGCGCGCAGCGCGGGGGAGCCGGGGGAGCCGGGCAGCGCGGGCTCGCCGTGGGACGTGGTCCTGCCCGAAGTTGTCGCCGTGCGCGATCTGGATGCGGTTGCCGACCTACCCGGACTGCTGCGGCTGCTAGCGGCCGACCCGCGGCTGCGGGCCGCGCTGGTCGATCCGGTCAGGGTGGGCTCCCGGCGCGCCCCCTCCTACACCGCGTGGTGGCTCGGTCAGCGGCCGGTACTCGACGGGGTGCTCCCCACGGACTGCGCGTTGCCGGGCGACCGGCTGCTGGCCGGGCTATACCGCGACCCGCCGGGCGAGCTCGACACGGAACTGCTGCGGGCGCTGGGCGTCCGCAGCGGCTGCGCCGAGCTGATTGCGGACGCGGACGGCTGCGGCGATCTGTTGGACCGGCTGGCCGACGCCGACACCTCCCCGACGCGTCGGCAGGCCCGGGAGCTATACGTGGGGGCGGCGCGGGCCTGGGCCGGCCGGCTGGACCAGGCCCCCGATCCGCCGCTGGCCGTCCGTGCCGTTACCCCCGCCGGGGTCCTGGCCATCGTCGCGTCCAGCCGGGCGGTAGTGGTGGACAGCCCCGACCTGGTGCCGCTGGTCCTGGCCGCCGGTCTGGCGGTGCTGCCGGTGCCGCTTTCTGGCGCGGCGGACGTCGCCGCGTTGCTGGAGATGACTCTTGCCTCGCAGTTGGAGTGGCCGCGACCCGGTCAGGGAGTCCGGACCACGGTGCCGGCCGTACTGCGCGAAGCCGCTGCCGGTGGTCCGAAGCATTACTACGCGCATGAGCGGTCGGCGGTCCCCTGGCGCTGGGTGGACGGGGAACTGCACGCCAGCTCGGCAGGGTTGCCGGCCGGGCTGGCATGGGCGGCGGGAAACTGGTCGCTGCGCCACCTTCTCGCTCGGCTCGCCGAATCCCCGGCCGATACGGTTGCCCTACGCCTTGAGGCTGACCTCGACGGCTAAGCGAATTCGCGACCTACGGTGCTGAGCGAATTCGCGCCCTACGGCGCAGGCAGTAGGCCACCCCGGCAAGCCCAAGCACGAAACCCAAGGCCGCAGTCGGGATCCACCACAAGTGCCCGGAGGCGCGCAGCCGCTCGTGCAGGGCGAGGAAGATGACCAGCGCAGCCAGCCACAGCGCCGTACCAGCGCTCACCACGACGATCCCGTCCGTATCGACCGGTACCGGAATCCGCTGCACCTCGCGAACCCTAGCCGCGACCGAAAGCAAGCGATTTTCCTTAGCCACACTTATGAGTTAGACTAACGAACCATGCCGACTGCCACCGTTGCGGATGCCGCCCTCGCCAGCGCGCTGCGGATGACCGTCATGCGGCTGGCCCGGCGACTGCGCGCTCAGCGCGTCGATACCGGCCATACACTGAGCCAGCTGGCGGCTCTCGCGACGGTCGAGCGGCACGGCTCGATGAGCCCGGGGGAGCTGGCCGCGCACGAGAAGGTTCAGCCCCCGTCGATGACCAAGCTGATCGCCCGGCTGGAGGCGGACGGCTTGCTGCAGCGTTCCCCGCACCCCACCGATCGCCGCCAGCAGCTACTTGCCCTTACCCGCGCCGGACGCGACCTGCTGGCCGCCGACCGGCGTCGGCGCGACGCGTGGCTGTCCACCCACCTGGCAACGCTCGACGCCGATCAGCTCACCGCGCTGGCCCAGGTGCTGCCGTTGCTGCAGCGGCTGGCCGAGTCATGAGCCCGGCGTTCCGTAGCCTGCGGGTGCGCAACTATCGGCTGTTTGCCGGCGGTCAGGTGGTCTCGCTGACCGGCACGTGGATGCAGCGCACCGCGCAGGATTGGCTGGTGCTGCAGCTGTCGCACGACTCCGGCACCGCCATCGGCATCGTCACCGCGTTGCAGTTCTTGCCGATGCTGCTGTTCGGTCTTTACGGCGGGGTGATCGCCGATCGGTATGACAAGCGGCGCACGCTGATCTGGGCGCAGGCCGCGATGGGGGTGCTGGCGCTGATTCTCGGGGTCCTCACGGTGGCCGGGCAGGTACGCCTGTGGCAGGTCGACGTGCTCGCGTTCGCGCTGGGGCTGGCGACCGTTTTCGACACCCCGGTCCGGCAAGCGTTCGTTCAGGACCTCGTCGGCCGTACGGACCTGCCGAACGCGATCAGCCTCAACTCGGCGACCTTCAACGCTGCCAGGGTGGTCGGTCCCGCGGCGGCCGGCCTGCTCATTCACAGCATCGACACCGGGCCGGTCTTCCTGATCAACGCGGTGTCCTACCTGGCGGTCATCGCGGGCCTGCGGGCGATCAGGGTGCAGGAGCTGCAGGCCGCCCGACCGCTGGTCCGGGCCAAGGGGCAGCTCAGGGAGGGCCTGGCCTACGTCCGTGGGCGAACCGACCTGCTCATCCCCATTGCCCTGGTAGGCGTGGTCGGGATGTTCGGGCTCAACTTCCAGTTGACAACCGCCCTGATCGCGAAGATCACCTTCCATCGGGATGCCGCGTCATACGGGCTGCTCGGCACCTGTTTCGCGCTCGGTTCGCTGGCCGGTGCGCTGGTGTCGGCGCGCAGCAGCGGCGGTGGCCGTCGCCCCCGCCAGCGCACCTACCTGGTGGCCGGCATGGTCTTCGGCCTGCTGGAGGCGGTCACCGGGTTGATGCCGACGTTCCTGACCTTTGCCCTGCTGCTGATTCCGACCGGCGCGGCGGTGCTGACGTTCACCACCAGCGCCAACTCGACGGTGCAGCTGGGCGCCGCGCCGCAGATTCGCGGCCGGGTGATGGCCATCTACGTCCTGGTGTTCCTCGGCGGGACCCCCGTCGGGGCGCCGCTGATCGGCTACGTGGCCGAGGTGTTCGGGCCGCGTTCCTCGCTGGTCGTGGGGGGTGCGGTGTCCGCCGCCGCTGCTGCCTTCTGCGCGCTGCTGCTGGCCGCGCGGTCCGGGCGCCTGCCCCGCGCGGTCAGCTACGGCCGCCGCGGTGATGTTGTGCTCGCCGAGCAGCCCCTCGCGGCCGAGTCGCTCAACTCCGCGTCGGTGGACTGAGCCAGGCAGCTCACCAGGCGTACGCCTCGGGCGCCGCGCCGCCGGGCCCGGGGAAGATCTCGTCCAGGCGGGTTAGCGCGTCCTTGGTCAGCCTAACCTTCAGCGCCCGCAGGTTGCCGGCCAGCTGCTCGCTCGTGCGCGGCCCCACGATCGGGGCGGTGACCGCCGGCTGGTGCAGCAGCCAGGCGAGGCCGACGTCCGCCGGATCGTGGCCGAGCTCGTCGCAGAACGCCTCGTAGGCATGAACCTTCTCCCGGTTCGCCTCCAGGCCCTCCTTGGCTCGCCCGGCCGTCGAGCGGCCACCGCCGGTCTTGCGCAGGATCCCGCCGAGCAGGCCGCCCGAAAGCGGTGACCAGGCGATGATGCCGATGCCGTAGTCCTGCGCTGCCGGGAGCACCTCGAGCTCCACGGTCCGCTCGAGCAGGTTGTAGATCGACTGCTCGCTGACCAGGCCGACCGAGTGCCGGCGCCTGGCCGTCTCGTTCGCCTTGGCCAGGTGCCAGCCGGCGAAGTTGCTACTGCCGACGTAGAGGATCTTCCCCTGCGTCTTGAGGATGTCGAAGGCCTCCCACAGTTCGTCCCAGGGGGCGTCGCGGTCCACGTGGTGCATCTGATAGACGTCGATGTGGTCGGTCTGCAGCCGCCTCAGGCTGGCCTCGCACTGCCGGCGGATGGCGAGGGCGGACAGCTTCGTCTGGTTCGGCCAGTCACCCATCGAGCCGTACAGCTTGGTGGCGATGACGGTGCGCTCGCGGCGGCCGCCGCCCTGCGCGAACCACCGCCCGACGATCTGTTCGGTGACGCCTTCGCCCTTCTGCCAGCCGTAGACGTTCGCGGTGTCGAAGAAGTTCAGGCCGGCGTCGTGGGCCTCATCCATGATCGTGAAGCTGTCGGCTTCGGTGGTCTGCGGTCCGAAGTTCATGGTGCCAAGGCACAGCCGCGAGACGGACAGGCCGGTACGGCCAAGATGCGTGTAGTCCATGGTTTTCACCCTAGGACAGGTGGCCGAAGCCCTAGGACAGGGCGGCCACCACGTGGTCGATGCACCCGGTGAGCGCCCGCACATCGTCCGGGTCGATTGCCGGAAACATGCTGATCCGCAGCTGGTTTCGCCCCAACTTGCGGTAGGGCTCAGTGTCGAGGATCCCGTTGGCCCTGAGCACCTTGGCGACCACGGCCGCATCGACGGCCTCGTCGATGTCGATGGTCCCGACGACGGCCGACCGTTTGGCCGGGTCCTTCACGAACGGCGCCGCATAGGCGGAGGCTTCGGCCCACGCGTACAGATGGCCGGAGGATTGCGCGGTGCGGCCGGTCATGCCTGCCAGGCCGCCGCCGGAGATCATCCAGGCCAACTGCACGTCGAGCAGGAACAGCGTGGCCAGCGCCGGGGTGTTGTAGGTCTGGTTGCGCCGGGAGTTGTCCAGTGCGATCGGCAGCGAGTACGACGCCGGCACCCACCGGCCGGAGGCGGCGATGGCCCCGATGCGCTCGATCGCGGCCGGCGAGCACAGCGCCAACCAAAGCCCGCCGTCGGAGGCGAAGCACTTTTGCGGGGAGAAATAGTAGGCGTCGAACTCGGCCGCGTCGACCGGCAGCCCACCGGCCCCCGAGGTGGCATCGACGATGGTCAGCGCCCCGTCGGCCGGCACCCGGCGGATGGGCATGGCCACCCCGGTGGAGGTCTCGTTGTGGGTCAGCGCGTACACATCGATCCCGTCCTCGACGACCGGCTCGGGATGGTCGCCGGGATCGGCTTTGATCACGCTGGGCTCACCGATGAACGGCGCGGCCTTGGCCGCCGCGGCGAACTTCGCCGAGAACTCGCCGAACGAAAGGTGCTGCGAGCGGTCCCGGATCAGGCCGAGGGTGGCGATGTCCCAGAACGCGGTTGCCCCGCCGTTGCCGAGCAGCACCTCATAGCCGTCCGGCAGCTCGAACAGCGCGGTCAAAGCGCCCCGCACCGATCCGACCACGTCTTTGACCCGTGCCTGCCGGTGTGAGGTTCCCAGGTACGTCGCTCCCGTGGCCGCGAGGTCCGTCAAGGCCTCGGGCCGTACCTTCGACGGTCCGGCCCCGAATCTGCCATCGCGGGGGAGCAGGGTGGCCGGGATGACGATGTCGGGCGTGCTCAACGGGACTCCTCGATGGCCTCGACGGACCTGGGGCCCGGGCCGATGTAGCGCGACGCGGGGCGGATCAGCTTGCCCAGCAGCTGCTGCTCCAGGATATGCGCCGACCAGCCGGCCGTCCGCGCGCAGGTGAACATGGAGGTGAACATGTGCGCCGGCACCTCGGCGTAGTCGAGCACCACCGCCGACCAGAACTCGACGTTCGTGCGCAGAGCCCGGTCCGGGTAGCGCTCGGTCAGCTCGGCGACGGCGGCCCGCTCGAGTTCGTCGGCGATCTCATAGCGCCGCGACCCGAGCCGTTTCGCGGTGCGGCGCAGCACCCTCGCCCGCGGATCCTCGGCCCGGTAGACGCGGTGGCCGAAGCCCATCAGCCGCTCGCCCCGGTCCAGCAGGGCGCGGACGTAGCCGACCGGGTCACCGGATCGCTCCACCTCATCGAGCATGGCCAGCACCCGGGAGGGGGCGCCGCCGTGCAGCGGGCCGGAGAGGGCGCCGACGGCGGAGGACAGGCAGGCCGCGACGTCGGCGCCGGTGGAGGCAACGACCCGCGCGGTGAACGTTGACGCATTCATGCCGTGCTCGGCGGCGCTCACCCAGTAGGCGTCGACCGCCTCCACGTGCTTCGGGTCGGGCTCGCCGCGCCAGCGGATCATGAAACGCTCGGTGATGGTGCGGGCCTGGTCGACCCGCTTTTGCGGGACGGCGGGGACCGACGGGCCGCGCGCGGATTGCGCCACGTACGACAGGGCGGTCACGCTGGCCCTAGCGAGGTCGTCCCGGGCCTGCTCGGGGCTGATGTCGATGAGCTGGCGCAGCCCCCAGTGCGGCGCGAGCATGGCCAGCGCCGATTGCACGTCGACGCGGATGTCCCCGGAGTGCACCGGTACCGGGAACGGCTCGGCCGGCGGCAGCCCGGGCTCGAACGAGCCGTCGACAAGTAGGCCCCACACGTGCGCGAAGTCCTTGATTCCGACCAGGTCTTCGATGTCGACGCCGCGGTAGCGCAGCGAGTTGCCCTCCTTGTCCGGCTCCGCGATGTGCGACTCGAAGGCAACAACGCCCTCCAGGCCGGGCCGGAAGTTCGGGTCGGGGACGCCGGTGCGCTCGCCAGCCGGTGCGCTCATCGGGGGCGCTCCTTTCTCCACCAGTCGTCGCGATTTAGCACCGGTTCATCATGTCAGCCGTGCCGACAACTTCCGCCGCCGAGCTTCGCCGCCACTTCACCGAGCGCGGCCTGCCGGAGGCCGACCTGGCGCCTACGTGGCTGGCGCAACTGGAGCACTGGTTGGCGCAGGCGAGGGGCGCTGACCTGCCCGAGCCGACGGCGATGACCCTTGCCACGGTGGATTCGCAGGGGCGCCCAAGCGCGCGAACCGTGCTGCTCAAGGGCCTCGATGAGCGTGGGCTGGTCTTTTTCACCAACCGGACCAGCGCGAAGGCCACCGACCTCAGGGCCGTTCCAGCTGCCGCGCTGGTGCTGCCGTGGGTCGCGCTGGACCGGCAGGTATGCATCACCGGGGACGTCGAGGAGGTCGGGCGCCCCGAGACCGAGGCATACGCCCACGGCCGCCCGCGCGGCTCGCAGATCGGGGCCTGGGTCTCGCACCAGTCGCAGGTGATCGCCGACAGATCCGCGCTGGAGCGCCGGCAGGCGGAGCTGGAGCGGCGCTTCGCCGGGGCGGACGTTCCGGTCCCTCCGTTCTGGGGCGGCTACCGGGTTCGGCCGCGCCGCGTCGAGTTCTGGCAGGGGCGAGCGGACCGGCTGCACGACCGGTTGCGCTTTCACCGCGCCGGGGGCGGCCTCGGCGTGGCCGGCGACCCTGGGTGGGTCATCGATCGGCTGGCGCCCTGAGCACCGCCTGGGTTTGCGTGGTCTGCGCGACGAGCCGGCCGGTGTCCTCGCGCAGTTCGGTCTGCACCACGATCACCGTGCGGCCGGCTGACAGCGGCCGCGCGGTCGCCAAGACCGTGCCGGACCGCACGGCGCGCAGCAGGCTGGTGCTCGAGGCGAGCGTGCTGGTGCCGGCGCCGGCCGGCAGGTTGAGGAAGGCGCAGACGGCGCCGACGCTGTCGGCGAGCGTCATCAAGGCCCCGCCGTGCAGCACACCCCCGGCGGTGCACCGCTGCGGGTCCCAGTCCAGCGCGCCGACGACCTCGGTCGGCGTCGCGGAGCGCAGGCTCACCCCGCTGGCCACCGCGAACGGCATGCTGGCGAGCAGCTCGGTCAGGTCCATGGCCGGATTACCTCACTCTGCGTGACATCGATGGTAGGGATTGTGAAGTCCCCGGAATGGCCTACGTCCAGCCGGCAAACCCTCCCTTATGGTGTCCCCTGGAAGACGGCCGGGTGCTCCCGCTGCCGTGCTGGGAGTGAATGGGGAGGCGGGATCGTGCTCGGGCAAGAGTCGTCCGGCAATGCTGAGCGACTCGGCGCAGAAGATCGTGACGCGCACGGGGCGAGCCCTCAGGTACCCGAGCTGCTGTGGGTCGAAAGCGTGAGCGAGCGCCTCATCGGCGCGTCGGCCCCCACCCGCCCATGGGAGAAGGCCTACTTCGCGGCCGGCGGCGACGACGAGCCGTTGGTCCCCGCCGCTGGTGCCCCGCTGAGTGCACCACCCGCCGCCCCGGGCGGTGACGCGCGCTCGGCCACGTCCGGACACGTGCCCCCCTCGCTGATCGGCCGCACCGCGCAAGGTCATCCCCTCCTTGACCTGACCATCGAGGAGCAGGGGCAGATCCGGGTGGCGATTTCCGACGCCGAGAACGAGCTCGCGGCTGGGCAGGGCCTGGATCTGGCCGGTCGCGCGCTGCGCCTGGCAATGGGCAAGCCGCAGGACCCGCTGTCGGCGGCGGTGCTCGGCCTGCTGGCCGAGCGGTCCTATGACCGCGCTCGCTTGCAACGGTGGCAGACCGCGGTCGAGGTACTGCTCGAGCAGGTGCCTGCGGCGCAGGCGGCGCTGCTGCACCAGCTGTTGCAGGGCTCGTGAGGCCGGCGCCGGTTGCTGGTTCAGGGTTCCCGGCGCCCTGAGCGCCGCCGGCGCCACCCGCGCCACACCGCGAACGCCTCAAAGGCATTCAGCGCGGCCAACAGGGCAAGGGCGAGGGTGAGCTGTCGGCGCGCGATCGCCTCCGGGAAATCGGTGCCCTCGTTGTAGGGAATACGCACAGCGGCAATCGCCCACAGCACCACTAGCTGCACGATCTCGAAGGCGGCGAGGCTGAGCAGCGACACAAGCGTGACAAAAACGTCGCCGAAGGGGACGCGACGCTACCAGGTCTCGGGTCGATCCGGGGTGCGTGCGTCCGTCATGATGCGGCCCATGATGCGCGGTGAGCAGCCCGGGGTGCAGGGGAGGGCTGAAACCGGTACTGGGCCGGACGCCGGCCAACCGAAGCGTCCGGCCCGGGCAAGTGACGACCAGTTGCCGTCGGTCAGTGCGCAGGTCCAGGTAGCCGAAACCGCGGGCGTACGCGTGCCCATCGTGCTGGCCGGCGCCGCCGCCTGGTGCTGGCGGATCTTGGTGGTGCTCGGCGCCTTCATCGCGCTGTTCGAGTTGCTCAGTCGGCTGATGCTGCTGGTCGTCCCGCTGCTCACCGCGCTGCTGACCGTGGCGTTGCTCGCCCCCATGGCCGGTTCTCTGCGCAGGCACGGATTGCCCAGGGTGGCGGCCACCACGATCACGATGTTGGTGATGTTGGGCCTGTTGGGTTCGGTGGGCTTCTACGTGGTGGACCGGGCCATTGCCGACTACCCGAGCCTCGCCGACCAGGCATCCAAGGTCGTCAGCCAGGGCCAGAAGATCCTGCAGCGGCCACCGTTCTCGGTCCAGGCCTCCTCGCTCACTAACATCAGCGACACCATCAACAGGCAGCTCAATGCCCACCGCGGCCAGATCGCATCTGGAGTCATCAGCGCCGGCCGGACCGCGCTGGACGCGCTGACCGGGCTCGTTCTATGGCTATTTCTCACCGTCATCTTGCTCCACGACGGGATGCGCGTCTGGGACTGGATAGTGCGGCTTTTCCCGCGTCAGGCCGAGTCGCGGGTAAGGGGTGCCGGCCAGCGGGCCTGGCGGACCTTGACCGGCTACATCTCGGGGCAGTTCATCGTCGCCGTATTCCATGGTGTGGTGATCGGGCTCTCGCTGCTCGCGCTCGGCTCACCGCTGGTTGCCCCGCTGGCCGTCCTGGTCTTTGTGGGCAGCTTCATCCCCATCATCGGCGCCATCGTGTTCGGCGGCTTCGCGGTGCTCGTCACGTTGGTGGCGGGGGGCACCGTGAAGGCCCTCATCTTGCTGATCGTATTGATTGTCGAAAACCAGGTGGAGGGCCACGTTCTGCAGCCGTTCGTGGTCGGTCGCTATGTCCGGCTTCACCCGATCGCGATCGCGATCGCGCTGACCGCCGGCTCACTTCTGCAGGGCATCGTTGGCGCCATTTTCGCCGTACCCCTGATGGCGGCGATCAACGCGTCGGTGAACTTCCTTGCCGGCCGGGAAGATATTGACGGTAACTCGCTGCCACGGGAGCCCGAGCGGGCTGACTGACGGATCATCGTGGGAGGGTCAGGGCATGCTCCGGGTGGCTGTCGTAGGGTCCGGACCGGCCGGCGTCTACGCCGCCGGCCTGTTGACGCAAGGCGATGTACGGGTCGACGTCCTCGATCGCCTGCCGTGCCCTTTCGGCTTAGTCCGTTACGGGGTGGCCCCTGACCACCCGAAAATCAAATCGATTAGCGCCACCCTGCGGAAGGTGCTCGATCACCCGGCGGTGCGCTTCCTCGGCAACGTCGAGGTAGGAACCCAGATCACGGTCGAACAGCTACATCGATTTTATGACGCAATCATCATCACGAGTGGCGCCGCCGTGGACCGGCACCTGGGGATTCCCGGGGAGCAACGTGCCGGGGTGTATTCGGCAACTGACTTTGTGGGCTGGTACTGCGGTCACCCCGACGCGCCCCTTGACCGCTTCACCCTTGACGCCCACAGCGTGGCCGTGGTGGGGGCTGGAAATGTTGCCCTTGACGTCACCAGAATCCTGGCGAAGTCGGCCGATGAGCTACGCGATACCGATGTGCCCGACCAGGTCTTGCAGGTACTGTTGAGCAGCCAGGTCGCGGACATCTACTTACTGGCCCGGCGCGGTCCGGTCCAGGCCAAGTTCACCCCCAAGGAGCTCCGGGAGCTTGGCGCGTTGGCGAACGCTGATGTGCTCGTAGATTCCACCGAATTGGAACTCGGCGAATCGGACCTGAGCCGGCTGGCGGCCGCGCCCGCCCTGCGCCGCAATCTGGATGCGCTGCAGGAGTGGGCGCAGAGACCGGTGACGGGCCATCCGCGCCGGATCCATCTGCGTTTTCGAGTCCGACCGGTCGAGGTGGTCGGTGACTCGGCCGTTGCCGGTCTTCGTCTTGAACGCACTGAGGTCGACCAGCAGGGCAGCTTCTCGGGCACGGGCTCGACCTATGTGTTGCCCGTTCAGATGGTCTTGCGTTCGGTCGGCTATCGTGGCCTGCCACTTCCCGGACTTCCCTTCGACGATGACGCTGGTGTGATCCCCAATGTGGCCGGACGGGTGTTGCGCGCCGGGCGCCCGGTGCCAGGGGAGTACGTGGCCGGCTGGATAAAGCGGGGACCGACTGGCGTCATTGGCACGAATAGGCATGACGCCAGCGAGACGGTTGCTGCCCTGGTTGCCGACGCGGCCGCGCTGCCAGCGGCACCGATACGCGACCCCGATGGCATTCGCGATTTTCTGGCCGAGCGGAACATCGACGTGGTGACCTGGGAGGGCTGGCGCTCCATCGAACGAGCGGAGGCCGAAATGGGTCGCGTTCTGGGGCGGCAGCCAGTCAAGATCACCGACCGTGACTCGCTGCTGCGAATTGCCTCCGGCGAGGGGATGCCGGGCCCACGGATATGAACAATGCGGTGGACGGTACGAAGTCGGATACCCTTTGCCTCTACCTTTGACCACCTCACGAATAGTGCCAACGATGGAAGGCCAGGAAATGCAACTCACGATTGACTCCAAGGAGCGCATGGAGCAGGTACTACGCGTCGTAGGTTCCTTCTACGGAGTCGAGCTTGCGGTCCTCACCGAGGCGGCGCAGTCCGCCTCCCCCATCGCGCGATCGTCACGACGCCAGAGCCAGAGCCCGGCCCGGCGCAGACGCGCAGCGGCGCCCGCGGCCAGGGGCAGAAGGGGACGGGCCGGTCGGTCGGCGACCCCGGACGTCAAGGCTGTTCGCGCTTGGGCGCGCACTAACGGATATCAGGTCAGCGATCGCGGGCGTATTCCGAACACCGTTGTTGCAGCCTACCAGGATGGTGTCGGCACCGCGCGTTGAGGTCATGGCCCGGTCCGGCCTCGGCGCGGGGCCCGCGAGTCCGGATCGGATGAGGCTGCGTAATCCCACCACAAGGTGGTGACCCCGCGTTCGGCGAACTGATAGTCGGTGGCCAGGGCGGCGTCGACTTCGCCTTCCCGGGCAACCGGCAGGCACAGCCGTCGCCGGATGAAGCTCACGGCCTGTTCGCGGCTCGCCGGTCGGGCCGGCCGTTGCCAGGACTGGACCTGCACCGGAATTCCGCAACTGCGCAGCACATCGGCGGCCAGGGCCGCCGTGGGGCCGGCCGGCCGATCCAGGTCGTGAAAGATGCGCCAGAGGTCGTTTGTCGGGACCCACGGATGGGTGTCGGTCAGCTCGAGCACCACGCGGTGCCGCGCAGCCCGGGCAAGCGCCGTGGCGAACTCGATGAGGTCTGGCACGTTATAGATGACGTGGTGGGCAATCACCACATCGGCGGCGTCGGCCGACGTGGAAACCTGTGGCCAGCTGCCATGTATCTCGCTGTGGTTTACCTGCCGTAGGTCGGCTTCGTGGGCGAATGAGCTGAGCATTTCTGCGGCGCTGTCGACTCCCACGACCCGACCGGCTGGGGGCACCAGAGCCATGCTGGCGCGTCCGCCGCCGCAGCCGATATCGAGAACCGTCCCCCCTTCGGGAAGCGCCTGCAGCGCGCGATCCCGAGAGGGGTTAGCCGGCGACTCGTGGTCGGCCCGGAACATGGCAGCGGGAAACCCGTAGGGCGACTCCGGGGCGCTGGCCAGGATGGACTCGGGAATCTGCCAGCCGGCAAGTTCCGCGCGCCATCGAATCGCCGCAGCCGTCTCGCGCGGCGAGGAGGCGTTCATAATCAGCCATCATCGCGGCTAGCCAGAAGGGCCAACGTGCGCCCCCCCAAACTTCGTGATCAAGCAAAGATGGTCGTGATTTCGCCGATTTAGCGGCCACTTTTGCTTGATCACGCACCGACCGCGCGCCTCACCGTCCTCAACGGGCGCCGCGCAGCAGGTCATCGGAGATGATCTTGCGTTGGATCTCAGAGGTTCCTTCGAAGATCTTGGTGAGCCTGGCGTCGCGCCAATAGCGCTCCACTGCGTACTCGGTGGTATATCCATTGCCGCCGAAGATTTGCAAGGCCTGACTGGTCACCAGTTCCGCCATCTCGGAGCCGACCAGTTTGGCCTGCGAGGCGTCGATGTCAGCCGGCAGCCCGGCGTCGATCAGCCAGGCGGCGTGCTGCCAAAGCGCTCGGGCCGCGGCAACCGCTGCGGCCATGTCGGCGAGCATGTGCCGGATGACTTGCTGTTCACCGATCGGTTGGCCGAACTGCACCCGCTGCTGGCTGTAGGCAATCGCGTCCTCCAGCGCTCCCCTGGCCAGCCCGACCGCGCGGGCGGCGGTCTGCACCCGCGCGATGTTCAGCCAGCGCAGGCTATCCTTGAAGCCTTTCCCCTCACCCTCGCCGGTGTGCTGCAGCGCTTCGCTTGGCAACCGCAGACCATCGATCTGCAGCTGCCAGGTCGTGAGCCCGAAGTAGCCAATCTTGTCGATCATCCGGCCGGTGATACCCGCTGGGAAACTGCCCCGCTGTTTTTCCACCAGGAACAGTTCGAGCCCGTCCGACCGGCTCGCGCCGTGCGCGGCGCGCCTGGTACGGGCCAGTAGGTGCAGGAAGTCCGCAGCCAGGGCATGGCCGACCCACCGCTTGGTGCCGGTGATGACCCACTCGCTCCCGTCTCGTTTAGCGGCACAGGCGACATTGGCAAGGTCCGAGCCGGCATCCGGTTCGGAGAAGGCGATGGCCCCGATCCAGCTGCCGGCTGCGCTCCGGCGCATGAGCCCGGCTCGTCGATTCGGATCCGGGCTGTCGCAGCCCGTGCCGTTCGCGCGCGCGATGATGCTCGCAACACTGAGCCAGGCCCGTGAGAGCTCCTCGGAAATCAGGGCGTACTCGAACACGCCGAGGCCCAGGCCCCCGTCCGTGACGGGGATGAGCAGTCCGAAGTACCCGAGCTCGGCCATCCGAGCGAGCAGGCTCGCGGGAATCTCCCCGTGCTGCGGATCGAGTTCGTTGGCGACCGGCAGCACCTCGTCCATCGCGAAGCTGCGCGCCGTTCGCTGAAGGGCGAGCCGATCGGCGGTGAGGTACGTGCTCGCGGTCGGGGCGACGGTCCGCACGCCGGCGAGGTTGTGCCGCTGCCAGGTCGTCAAGGCCGAGGGTCTTCCGCGGGTTCGGTGAGGCGCGCATGCAGCCGCGACCGGATTTCCTGCGGGGTGTATGCCCGCCGGCGTCGCTCCGAGCGGGCGATCACGGCCCCGGTTGCGGTGACCCCGGCCAGGCCGGCTAGACCCAAGACCTTCCACCAGCGCATCTGCCTAGGCTACGGATCGTGCAGCCACCGTGCATCAGCCTTGAGCAGGCCGCGCTGCTGACCCGTACCGGTGACGTGTGGTTGTTCCGGGGGCATACCGCGGCCGACCGCGCGATCCGGCTGACCACCAACAGCCCGGTGAACCATGTCGGCATGTCGATCGTCATCGAGGACCTCCCGCCGATGATGTGGCACGCCGAGCTGGGTAGGTCGTTGCCCGACCTTTGGTCGGGCGCCCACCAGCGCGGTGTTCAACTGCACGATCTTCATGCTGCTGTGGTCGTCTGGGCCACGAGGTATGGACAGCAGGCGTGGCTGCGTCAGCTCGAGCCGGCCAGCACCCGGCAGATGGAGGACGCCGCTCTGCGGACGGTCGCGCGGCTGTCCGGGACGTCGTTCCCTTCGACCGCCCGGCTCGCCTCGCGCTGGCTACGCGGCCGGGTCCCCACGCGTCGCCGTGGCGACGGGGGGGCGGCTCTGGAGACCGCCTACTGCGCGGAGGTGGTGGCGGTAACCTACGAGGCAATGGGGTTGCTGGCCGCAAATCACCGGCCGAATTGGTATGACCCGGGCCGGTTCTGGAGCGGGGACGTGCTCGACCTCGCTACCGGTGCCGTCCTGGGCGGCGAGATAGCGGTACGGCTCCCGTCGCCAGCGGGCCTCGGCTGACCGCCCCACGACTGCTCATCAGCGCTGCCAGGCACAGGGCCACGGTCGCGGCCACCGGCAACGCCGCCTGGGACAGCCCGACGATGAAGGGGCGAGCGCCCACCCTGATCAGGGGCACCGCGATAAGCGCCCCCGCGAGGAGCGCCCAGGCTAAGACCGGTAGGCCGCGCCAGTCCCTTCCGCCGATCGTGCTGCGGTGCAGGACAATCCATCGAAGCACGAGGAAAGCCAGGACAGCGTCAGCAACGATGGTCAGGGCAATCAGCGAGGCCCCGCCAGAAGGGTGCGGGGCCACCGACGCCCAGCCGATGAGCAGGTACCAAGCGGCCGCCGCCCGAGGCCGGCACACGAGCAGGAGCGGGGCGGCGGCCAGCAGGTAGTAGTGATGCCAGATCACGGGGGAGGCGAGCAATGCCGCCGCGATGGCCGCCACATACGGGGCCGGTGAGGCCAGGTCGGTTCGCCGGGAGATGCCATACATGAGGGCCAACGCGGAGAGCACCCCGACTATCTGGGCGGCGCCCGCGCTCGCTCCCCAAGCGACGAGCAGTCCCTGAAAACCCGCGCCCTGGGCCGCTTCGTGTTTCCCAAGCACGGCGAGCATCCGCAGGTAGGTGACCGGCTCAAGCGGGCCGGCCAGGAAGCCGGCCCCGATCACAGCGGCGCCAACCACGGCCGCCAAGCCGGCAGCGCGCCATCGGCGTGTGACGAGCAGCCACAGGGCTAGCGGCCACAAGAACAGCTTCAGCGCGATCAGCAGCGCAATGGCCGGCGCCACGACCGCGACCCGGTCACGCCAGCGCCAGGCAAGGGCTAACCCCAGGAAGAGTGCTGCGTTGACGGTGCCCATCTGGAGCCCGTCGAGGGTGGGGGAAGCCAGCAGAACGGCCAGCAGCACGCCCCACCGAGCACCGACCAGCAGCCACACCCCTGCAGTGATCGCGGCTACGGACGCCAACGTCCACAGGAGGCTCGCCGCGGGCAGGCTCAGCGCGGCCATCGCCGAGAACAGCCACGTGGTGGCGTACGGATAGACGAAGGCCGAGCCTGACCACACCGCCGCGCTGTGGGGAGCGGGATAGGGATCGAGGTGGCTTCGAACCGCCAGACCCGCGGAATAGAAGACCTGAAAATCTAACGGCGCCACTGGACGGAGCAGGAGCGCCCAGATGACCGTGCCCGCCGACGCGGCGACCAGCAGCATGATTGCCGCTGGCGCCAAGGTGCCGTTGGCCGAGTTCCTCATGCCCTCAGCAAAACGCCCGCAGCCGCGGGGTCGGGTGCTGGGCAGTCATCCGGTCAGGGTATGTCACCGACCCTATTACCGTTCCGATGAGGCTGGGTGGTCGTCGTCCAGGTTGGGCGTCCACTCCAGCAGGCGTACCTTACCGACACTCGCAAGGTGCCGGCTCATGGCCCGGCGGGCCCCGGCGGGGTCGCGAAGCCGGATCGCGTCGGCGATGGCTTGATGTTGACGAAGCGATTGCGCCGGGCGTCCGCGTTGGCGTAGGGACTCGACGCGACTCTCGTCGATCTCGGCGTCGATCTCGGCGAGGAATCGGTTGAGCAGCGTGTTTCCGGCCGCCCTAGCCACGGCTTCGTGGAACAGGCGGTCGCCCACCGCGGGATCACCGGTGCCCGTGACGGTCGCCAGCATCGCCTTGAGGGCATCCCGCATCGCCGCGAGGTCCGCATCCGTTCTGCGCCTGGCGGCGAGCGCGGCCAGTTGGGTCTCGATCGCCTCGCGGGCCTCCAGCACGTGCGGCAGCCGGGCCTGACGATCGAGCATTGTCGAGACGCTCTCGGCGGCGAGCTCGTCGCGTAGGAGGAAGGTCCCGCCGCCGTGCCTGGTCTCGACCAGACCCTGCACCTCGAGGACCACCAGCGCCTGCTTTACCGAAGCACGGCTGGTGCCGAGCTGGTCGGCGAGGTCCCGCTCGGAGGGGAGCCGGTCCCCCTGCCGCAGGCCGGCCGCGACCGCATACTCCCGGAGCCTGTTCACGATCGCCTCGTAGAGGGGGGAGCGGTCCAGGCGCCGCACGCCGGGATAGTCCTGCGCCCCCCCGCGACCGGTCATGGCCACAGCCTAGCCACCTCGCCGGGAAACTAAGTGAGGAAGTGGACAACTGGCTAGGCCTGTGACTACGGTCATCCAAGAGTCGGCCCAAGACGGCGCTGGCCGCGTCAAGGCAGGGGACCCCCGCACCGCTGGCGGTGCGCACGAGTGCGGAGAGGCAATGCATCGACTACTTCTTGACGTCGGGTACGGGTTCGTCACCGCCGCGATCTTGTCCCTGTCGGCCGTCGCCTTCACCTTGGAGTACGCCGTCAGCCGGGTGGCGAACCTTGCGCACGGGGAGATCCTGACGATCGGCGCCTACACGGCGTACCTCGTCCAGAACGGCACGCACAATGTCGTGTTGGCAGCCCTGGCCGCTGCCGCTGCGGGTGGAGTGACTGGATATGCCACGAACGTCCTGCTGATCGAACGGTTCGCTGGCCGGGTCGCGGTCATTACCTTGATCGCCAGCCTGGGTGCATCGCTCGTGCTGCAAAACGTCCTGGTGATGATCTTTGGGGCTGCGACTAAGGCCTACACCATCAACCAGGGCGCGCCGCATGCCTACGGACCGTTCCAGTTCACTCACGCGGAACTGCTCGTCATCTTCTCCGCGGTCGTCATCGCCGGGTTGCTGTTCCTCCTGCTGCAGCAAACAAAGTTCGGCAAGGCAGTTCGCGCGGTCGCCGAGAACCGGGACCTGGCAAGGGCGAGCGGCATTCCCGCAAAGCGAGTCATCGCCCAGACGTGGCTCCTGGCCGGGGTGGTAGCTGGTTTTGCCGGCTTCGTGCTCGCCGAGAATGTGGGCGCCTTCAGCCCCTCATTCGGCAACGGATTCCTGCTCATCACGATTACCGCCACCGTGGCCGGCGGCTTGGGGCGTCCCTACGGGACCCTCATCGGGGCGCTTTTAGTGGGCATGGTCCTTGAACTGGCTGGCGCGTACACGAACTCCAGCTACGAGCTGGCCTTTGCCTTCGCCATCCTGGTCTTGCTGCTCCTGGTACGGCCGAACGGTCTGCTTGTTCGCGGATCGAGGACGGTGGCTGCATGATCTACTGGACGACGATTCTCACCGAGGCCTGCATCTTCGCGATCATGGCACTGGGCCTGAACGTCGTGTGGGGGATGTCGGGCGACTTCGACCTCGGCTATTACGGCTACGTAGCGCTGAGTGCCTATTTGACCATTGTGCTGACGGTCGGCAAGCCCTTGCCTCCGGTTAAGTACATCCTTGGATTTACCCTGCCTTACCCGCTCGCGGTCCTGATCTCGATCGTCGTGGTACTTGTCATCGCCACATTTGTTGGGTTGGTCGCGCTGCGTGGTTTGCGTGCCATCTATTTCGCCTTGACAACCCTAGGCGCCGTCAGCGTGCTCTACGTGGTCGTACAGACCTACACCCCCCTGTTCAATGGCTTCAACGGCGTCTCCGGTCTGTTCGACCCGCTCGGCAGCACTCTCGGGATTGGGTACGACCACTACCGCTACTTCCTGCTCGGTTTGTGTGCCGCCATCTTGCTGATCGTCGCAATCTTTGCTGAGCGTCTGTCGCGCAGTGGCTTCGGCCGCCTGCTCCGAGCGGTGCGCGACGATGAAGATGCCGTCGCAGCGTTCGGCCGCAGCGTCTACAAGACCAAACTTAAGGCTTACCTGCTTGGCGCTGGTATCGCTGCCCTCGCCGGGGGCCTGTTCGCCGCATTTCTCGGCTCCTTCAACCCCTCCGCCTGGACGCCTGCGGAGGTCCTCACCCTCGCCGCGGGGGTGCTCGTGGGGGGGCGGGGGAACGTGAAGGGCGTCATCCTCGGCGTTTTCGTGGTCTACATCGGCTTCGTCGAGCTGACCAGGAGTCTGCCCGAGGTGCCTGGGCACCCGGAATTCGCGCCGGCCCTGCGCCAGGTGTTGATCGGTCTGCTGATCGTGCTGTTCCTTCGCTTCCGCCCACAGGGCCTGATACCCGAGCGGCTCAGTCCGGATCGACACGAGGGAAGCAGCAGTTCGGGGAGGGCCAGTGGCGGGCTCCGCAAGCGACCCGATTGGGCGCCTCCACGGCGCCGGGGCATACCGCAGGGAGCATCAAGTGAGTGACGGGGACGCACTGCTCGTCAAGGGCATGCACATCAGCTTTGGCGGCGTCCGGGCCGTCAACGATTGCAGCTTCAACGTGCCCAATTCCATGGCCGTCGGGTTGATCGGGCCAAACGGCGCCGGCAAGAGCACGGTGATCGACCTCATCTCGGGGTTCAAGACCCCCAGCAGCGGCAGCGCCGTCTTTCATGGGCGCGAGCTGGTGGGGATGCAACCCCACGCGATCTCCAAGCTGGGGCTGGTCCGCTCATTTCAGTCACCGCGTGAATGGGGAAGCCTCACGGTGATGGACAATGTGCTGTTGGGTTTGAAAGCCTTCTCGCGGGAGTCGCTGGCCGGTGGCCTGTTCGCCGGAGGCCGTGACCGCAAGCGGGAGGACGCCGACCGGGCGCACGTCCGAGAGCTTCTCGACAGCTTCACCCTGACCCCGCTCAAGGACGACCCGGCGGCCAGCTTAAGTGGCGGTCAGAAACGGCTGGTGGAGTTCGCCCGAATTGCCGCGGCGGCGCCAAAGCTGGTCATCCTGGACGAGCCCATGGGTGGTGTGAACCCCGTTCTCGGCAATCGCATTGGACAGGCGGTGCGGGCTTTGGTTGACCGTGGCAGCAGTGTGCTCATCGTCGAACACAACCTGAAGTTCATCGAGGACTTCTGCGAGCTGGTGATCGTCATGGATCAGGGCGCGGTCATCGCGCAGGGTCCCTACGACTCCCTGCGAAACAACCCGCTAGTAGTGACTGCTTATCTGGGGGAGGCCGAGAGTGCGTGAGAAGACCGCCCTCGAAGTGCAGGGGATGACGGCCGGGTACGGGGGCGCGCCGATTATCCAGGACGTCAACCTGCGGGTGGACGCCGGCACGATCACCGCGATCGTCGGTCCGAACGGCGCAGGCAAGTCGACCCTGTTGAAAGGCCTGGCAGGCCTCATCAAGATCAGCAGTGGCACGGCGCGTATCAAGGCCCAAACCATTACCTCCCTGCGCACCGAGCGGCTCGCCTCCCTGGGCGTGGCGTACGTACCCCAGGTGGCCAACATCTTTCCTGGGATGACCGTGCGGGAGAACCTGGAAATCGGGGGATACCGGCGCAGCTCTGGCTTGGGGACGCGCATCAACGAGATCTGTGATCTGTTCCCCGATCTCCGGCCGGCTCTTCGACGGAAGGCCGGCACGCTCAGCGGAGGCCAACGCAGCATGTTGGCGATGGCCCGCGGCCTCATGATTGAGCCGACCGTGATGCTCCTCGACGAACCCAGTGCCGGACTGTCACCGTTGTTCCAGACGGCGCTGTGGGAGCAGATCCGCAGCATCGCCGACACGGGGGTGGGGGTGTGTGTCGTCGAGCAAAACACTCGGCGCACCCTGAAGTATGCCGATTGGGCTTATGTGCTGGTGCTTGGCCGAAACCGCTTGGATGGCCCAGCGCAGGAATTGCTGCATAACGACGAGGTCGTGAACCTCTACGTCGGGCGGCTCAATTAACAAGGAGATCTACCGCCCTCTTTCCAAACAGGCGAGATGGGATTCGCGGCACCGTTGAGAAGGGGCAGTTCGTGCGCATTAAACGTTCTCAAGGTCTTTTGGCGGCGGGTGTGGCGGGTCTTCTCGCGCTCAGCGCCTGCGGTTCCTCCGGCGGATCGGCCAGTACTGGTGCGGCCGGGGGTGCGGCCGGCGGTGGCGGCGGATCGGTCAACTACGGTGTGCTCTCCTGCTTCACCGGCCGGCTGGCCAGCCTGGGTCAGGCGATGTTGCAGGGTTCGGAGGTTGCCCAGAAGGCCATCAACGACGCCGGCGGTGTGCTGGGAAAGAAGGTCGCCCTAAGCCACGCCGATACCAGCTGTGACCTTGCCGACGCGGTACCCGCGATCCAGAGCCTTTTGTCGAAGGGTGTCGCTGGCATCATCGGGCCGGAAACGCAGGAGATTGCCGCAGTGGAGCCGATCCTGAAAAATAGCCACATCGTGGATGAGTTTCAGGGTGGCGACACCGGCCGAGACCACCAGGCTGACCCATTCCTGTTCCGGGACAGCCCATCGGACTCGCAACTTGGCGTTGCCATGGCGCTGTATGCGCACCAAAAGGGATACAAGACCGCAGCCTTGCTGTTCTACTCCGACTCCGCCGCTCAGACCTTCGCGGCACCGATCCAGGCCTCGTTCGAAAAGCTCGGCGGAAAGATCGTAAAGAACATCGTTGTGGCGCCGGGGCAGACGTCCTATCTGCCGCAGGTTCAAGACATTGTCGGGGCCAAGCCTGACGTGATCTTCACCCAGACGGATGCACCCACCGCGGCGGTTCTGTTTCGCGAGTTTCAGCAGGCGAACAACTTTGCCATTCCGATCGTCGGCACCGACGTGACCGGCGGTTCTGACTATCTCAAGGCCGTCGGGTTTGGGGTTGCCCACGCCCATTTGGTGTCGGTCTATGGCGCGTCGGTAACCGGTCAGGGCGCGGATGCCTTCGCCAAGGGCTTCACGGCACTGCATCCAGGCCAGCAACCCTTGGCCAACGCGAACTACGCCTACGACGCTGTGATCACGTTGGCGCTGGCGGATGTCTTTGCCAAGTCAACGGATGGCAGCAAGGCCGCCAAGGACATGGTTCAGGTCACCAACCCGCCCGGCCAGGCCTGCTACAGCTACGCCGACTGCGTGAAGTTACTGCAGGCGGGCACCAAGATTAACTACGAGGGCGCGAGCGGCGGCCTGGACTACAACAAGTACAACAACGTGTTCGGCCCGTACGGGGCGTATGTGTCGGACACGAGCGGTGCCGAGAAGCAGGTGGGGACGCTCACCGCCGAGCAGCTCGCGGCAGCGACGCCATAGGCGCCTTGGTCAGGCTGCCCGCCGCCCCGGGGCTGCGGGCAGCCTGACCGGTCCGCCCACCGACACCGAGATGGATGCCCTCATGAACGTCGTCCCCGACGCCCTCGCCACGACAGGAGCCACGACCCGAGCCGACACTGGGGCTGGGCCGCAGGAGAGCTCCAAGACGGGACCACCGCTGGCCGGCATCACGATTGTTGATCTGTCGCGGGTGTTGGCTGGTCCTTTCGCCACGATGCTGCTTGGCGATCTCGGTGCCGATGTGATCAAGGTGGAACGCCCTGGGGTTGGGGACGACACCCGGCAGTGGGGCCCTCCCTTCGTGGGACCGCAGGGCTCCCAGGAAAGCACCTATTACCTGTCGGCTAACCGCAACAAGCGCAGCATTGTCCTTGATCTGCGTGCTCCAGACGATCTTGCCGTGTTGAAGAAGCTGCTGCGCAGTGCCGATGTGGTGGTAGAGAACTTCCGCCCTGGGGTGATGGATCGATTGGGCCTTTCCGCTGCCATGCTCAGCGAGCTCAACCCAGCCCTAGTGTCCCTATCGATCAGCGGGTTCGGCAGTCAGGGTCCCGATCGAGAAAGGGTGGGCTACGACCAGATCCTGCAGGCCGAGGGGGGGTTGATGAGCCTGACCGGGTTGGAGGTGCCCACGCGGGTTGGCGTCCCGGTCGCCGACTTGACCGCCGGATTCGTGGGGGTCATCGGCATCCTCGCCGCGCTCGTGGAGCGCACGACCAGTGGTCGTGGGCAGCAGGTTCAGACCTCCCTGCTTGCCAGCGTGCTCGCGCTGCACACCTTTCAGGCAACCCGGTATCTGATTGGCGGCGAGGTACCAGGCAAGTCCGGGAACCACCACCCGACGGTGGCCCCCTATGGCCTGTTCTGGGCCGCGGACGGGCCGCTTGTCATTGCCGTCGGAAATCAGGATATCTGGCGGCGGTTCGCGCCGCTTATGGGACTGGATGTGGTTAACCCCGCGTACATCGACAACGCGGCCCGGCTCGCGAACGCCGCCTCGCTCGAACGGCGGGTCAACGAGCGCCTCAGCGAGCACGCCATCCAGCACTGGATCGAGATTTTCGCCGCCGCGCAGGTACCGGCCGGCGAGGTGCGCTCCCTCGATCGCGTGTATAGCGATCCGCACCTGCTGGCCGAGGGGCTGCTGACCGAAGTTGACCATCCCACCCTTGGGCCGATCCGCCTTCCCGGAAACCCGCTGCGGTTCAGCCGGTCCGCCGCCCCGACTGACCTTCCGCCGCCCCTGTTGGGGGAGCATTCGGTCGAGATTCGTGCCGCGCAATGACGGCGCCCGCAATGCCGCTGGTGCCCGGCGCCCACGACGGCGTCCCGTGGCCGTTCGACGGGTTCGAAGGGTTCTCCGGGCTGCCGATCAGCACGGACCCGTTGAACTGGCCCGGTTATCGGGCAAAGCTGGAGCAGGCACGTGAGCGCACCGGGCAGGATCAGGCGGTGAGCGCCGGGGCGGCCTCGGTGGATGGGCAGCGATGCATCGCGTTGATCTTCAACTTCGGATTCCTGGCTGGCACCCTGGGGCAGGCGGAGGGCGAGGCCGTCGTGCTGGCGGCGACCGAGGCGACCCGGCGTCGCCTCCCGCTGGTCTCGGTGGTCCGTTCCGGGGGTGCCCGCATGCAGGAAGGCACGACATCGCTGTTCGCGATGTCCGCTATCGCCCGCGCCCTCACCGCGCTGGCCGCAGCTGGGGTAGCGCATATTGCGGTCGTGGCGAACCCGGTGACCGGTGGTGTGTGGGCATCACTAAGTGCAGCCGCTGACGTCGTGGTTGCCGCGGAGGGTGCGCAGATCGCGTTTGCCGGCACTCGCGTCCGGGGCAGCGGTCACGGACAGGCCTCGGGCGCATTTTCGGCGGCGGGTAAGCACGCCAGCGGATTCGTCGATGTCGTCGTGACTGAGGCTCAATTGGCACTCGTCGTGGGCCGTTACGTGCGACTGCTGTCCCCCGCCAGCAAGGGAGCGCTCGCCCCCCCACCCCTCCCGAGGGCCGGCCCCACCGGGAAACCGCCACCAGACGGTTGGACGGCGGTGACGGGCGCCCGCAGTTCGAGCCGGCGTCCGGCTGCGCGATATCTGGCTGAGTACTTCGAGGAAACCGTCGTGATCTGGGGAGATCGGGCGGGTGGTGTCGATCAGCGCGTCGAATGCGGCGTCGGGCGACGAGGGGGGGTGAGTATCGCGTTCATCTGCCAGCAGGGCGGACCGGTAGCTGCCGCCGGCTTCCGGACAGCCGGACGTCTCCTCGCCCTGGCGCAGCGTCTGGGCCTTCCGGTCATCACGTTCGTCGACACCGAGGGCGCGCAGAACACCGCCGAGGGCGAAACCGAAGGCGTGGGTACGGCGATTGCCTTGCTCTTCCAACAGCTCGCCAGCGCGACAGTGCCCATCTTGTCGGTGGTGGTGGGCCAGGGGATTTCCGGTGGTGCCATGTCGCTGATCAATCCCGAAAATTTGTGGCTGGCGGCCGACAGCTACCTGGCGGTCATCGCGCCGGAAGCGGCGGCTGCCATCCTCAAACGCCCAGAAGCACAAGTGCCCGAGCTGGCTCGGCAACTGGGCCTTACGCCGGACCACCTGGTCCGACTCGGGCTGGCGAGAGGGGTGTTGCCCACCAGGTGAGACCAGCAGTCCGTCGCAGCCATCGGAATTGGAGGGTCACATGACCTACCGCAGTGGACGTCACTTCCTGCAGATACCTGGTCCGACGAACGTTCCCGACCAGGTACTGCGCGCAATGTCGGCGCCCACTATGGATCATCGGAGCGCCGAGTTTGCGCGATTCACCGTTGCCCTGCTGGAGCAGATCAAGCCCGTGTTCGGTACCGCGGGCCCGGTGCTCATCTACCCTTCGTCGGGCACCGGGGCGTGGGAGGCAGCCCTGGTGAACACGTTGAGTCCGGGCGACCGCGTGCTGTGCTTTGAGACCGGGCACTTCGCCACTCTGTGGCGGCAGCTTGCCGTCGCCTTCGGCCTGCGGACTGATTTCATCCCGGGCGATTGGCGCCGCGGTGTGGATCCCGCGCAGGTGGGGGAGCGGCTTTCGGCGGACCCTCATCATGAGATCAAAGCCGTCCTGGTTGTTCACAACGAAACGTCGACGGGGGTCACCAGCAGGATTCCGGAGATTCGCGCGGCCATCGACCGCGCAGCCCACCCTGCTCTGCTACTTGTCGATAGCATTTCTGGGCTGGGCTCCATCGAATACCGGCATGACGAGTGGGGCGTTGATGTCACGATCGCGGGCTCGCAGAAGGGCCTGATGCTGCCGCCAGGGCTGGGCCTCACCGCGGTCAGCGAGAAGGCGCTCAGCGCCTCGCGCACGGCGCGCTCGGCCCGCTCCTACTGGGACTGGGCTCCCATGCTTGAGGCCAACGCACGGGGCTTTTTTCCGACCACCCCGGCAACGAACCTGCTCTACGGGCTCGCCGAGGCCCTCGGCATGCTCGCCGCCGAAGGCCTAGACGCTGTCTACGCGCGCCACATCAGGCACGCCGAGGCAACCCGCGCCGCCGTGCGCGGCTGGGGTCTGGACGTGCTTTGCGCCGACGAGCGGGAGTACTCACCGGCCCTGACCGCGGTGCTGCTTGCCGGGAAGGACGCCGACCGGGTCAGGGCGGCGATTCTCGACCGCTTCGACATGTCGTTGGGCAGCGGCCTCGGGCGCCTTCAGGGACGGGTGTTCCGGATCGGTCATCTGGGTCATTTCAACGACCTGAGCCTTGCCGGGACGCTCGCCGGCGTGCAGATGGGGCTTGTGCTCGCCGGGGTACCGGTGAGCCCCGTGGGCATCAACGCTGCGCTGGACCGTCTTGCTGCCCGCTAACCTCGCGTTGCGGGGGCTCGGGAGAAGGGACCACGCATGACGATCAGCCCCAGCGCCCCGGCGCGCGATCTTCCCGTCGGGGAGCTCGCGCGTGCGCTCGAGCACGCGCTGGATGGTGAGGTGCGGTTCGATGACTACACCCGTCAGCTGTTCTCCCGCGACGCGAGCATGTACACGATGATGCCCACCGGGGTGGTCTTCCCGCGGCATGCGCGGGACGTCGCCACGGCAATAAGGGTCGCCGGACAGTTCGACGTCCCGGTACTCGCCCGCGGCGCCGGCACCAGCCTGGCCGGGCAGACCGTGAGCTCTGGTCTCGTCGTCGACGTGTCGCGTTACCTCGACCAAATATTGAGCATCGATCCGGAGGCCCGCACCGCCTGGGTCGAGGTGGGCGTCGTGCAAGACGATCTCAACCGTGCGGCCGAAGCGCACGGGCTGATGTTCGGGCCAGACACCTCCACCAGCAACCGCGCCACCATCGGGGGGATGATTGGCAACAATTCCGCGGGGAGTGGTTCGGTCCGCTATGGAATGACCATCGACCACGTCCGCGCCCTGGATGTTGTCCTTTCCGACGGCAGCACCGCGCGCTTGGAGCCGGTCAGTGAGGCGGAGCGCGCGCGGCGTTCCTTGTCACCAACACTGGAGGGCCGGCTCTATCGTGAGCTCGCGGAATTGCTCGTCAGCAGTCAGATTGCGATCGTCACTGGCTTTCCCCCTTTCTGGCGGCGCGCCGGTGGTTATCGGCTCGACCGCCTCGCCGCGGGAGCAGCGTTTGACCTCGCGAAGTTCGTGGTCGGCTCCGAGGGCACCCTTGTGGTGGTCACCCGTGCGCTGGTCGATCTGGTCCCGAAGCCACGCCGGCAGATGTTTGCGGTCGGCCACTTTCACTCGACCGGTGCGGCGATCGCCGCGACCCAGGACGCACTTTCCTGCCATCCGGCGGCGGTCGAGCTGATGGACCGCACGATCCTCGACCTGTCCCGGACCAAGGTTGAGTACGCCGAACTTGGGACGCATTTGCACGGCGACCCGGACGCCCTGCTGTTTGTGTCGTTCGCCGGTGACAACGAGCAGGACCTACTCACGAGCATGGACCGGCTGACCAGCCTCTGGGCGGAGCATCACCACGGCTACCACACCCTGAGGGCTGTGACGAAGGCGCAGCAAACGGCGCTGCTCAAGGTTCGGAAGGCCGGTCTCGGCCTGCTGATGGCGGCGGGCACCGGCGCCGAACGCCCACTGGCTTTCATCGAGGACACGGCCGTCGACCCGGCGCATCTCGCCGAGTACACGCGTCGGTTTCGGGAGATCCTGGACCAGCACGAGTTGCGGGCAGGCTTCTACGGGCATTGCTCGGTGGGGTGCCTGCATATTCGGCCTTTTCTCGACCTCACCGTCCCGGGTGCGATCGACACAATGCGTGCGGTCGCCGAGAAGGTCCGGGATCTGGTCGTCGAGTTCGGCGGCGCTAACTCCAGCGAACACGGCGACGGGTTGGCACGCAGCGAGTTCAACCGCACCCTGTTCGGCGAGGATCTCTATGCCGCCATGCAGCGGGTAAAAATGATCTTTGACCCCAACGACCGGCTCAACCCGGGGAAGATCGTCGATTCCCCGGCCATGACCGAGAACCTGCGCGACCCGGCTCTCCCGGCGGCGCCCCCACTGCGGACCAGGTTGCAATTCGAGGTCATCGACGGCATGCGCGGCGCCGCGGACCGGTGCATGAACATCGGGGTGTGCCGCAAAAGCACCACCGGAGTCATGTGCCCGTCCTACATCGCGACCAAGATGGAAGAACACTCCACGCGGGGGCGGGCGAACGCGCTGGTGAAGGCTCTGTCCGAACCGGACCCGCACGCCGCGCTCGGCGGCGACCGGTTGGATGAGATCCTCGACTTGTGCCTGATGTGCAAGGCCTGCAAGAGCGAATGCCCGCTGGGCGTCGACATCGCCTCGCTGAAAAGTGAAACCCTTGCTGCCAGGCATGATATTCATGGGGTTCCTCTGCGGTCGCGGGCATTTGGCGCCATTCGGGCGCTGAACCGGCTTGGCTCGGCCGCGGCCCCGCTGTCCAACCTGCCCGGACGCATCCCCCTGGCCCGAAGGTTGCTTGAGCGGGCCATCCACATCACCGCCGATCGCCCCCTGCCGATCTTCGCAAGGCACAATCTCAATCGCTGGTACGACGGCACCCGGCCAAGGCCGCATTCCACGCTCGGCACCGTTACCTTTTTGGCTGACTCGTTCACCACCTATACCGAGCCGCGGATTGGGCAGGCCGCGATAGAGCTCCTCGAACGCGCCGGTCACCGGGTGGAGCTGGCCAGCTCTGGCTGTTGCGGAAGGGCCAGCATTTCCAAGGGGCTCCTCGACGATGCCAAGCAGAAGGCCGAGCGGCTGAGCACCGCCCTGAGCCGCACCGGTGCTGGTGGCCCCATCGTCGGCTGCGAACCGTCGTGCCTGTTCACGCTGCGCGAGGAGCACCTGGCGCTGCTACCCGGTGACCCACGCGCGCTTGGGGTCGCTGGCCGCGTGCGTCAGCTGGAGGAGTTGTTGACCGAGGCGATCGACGAAGGCCGCTTGGTCCTGCGCGAGCATTCGTGGCTGGCCGGGCGCCGAATCATGTATCACGGGCACTGTCACCAGAAGGCAGCGGTAGGCACTGCGGCTACCGTCGCCTTGCTCCGTCGAATTCCGGGCGCCGAGGTTGTTGAGGTCGATGCCGGGTGTTGCGGAATGGCCGGCTCGTTCGGCTTTGAATCAGAGCACTATGCGGTGTCTATGGCGGTGGGGGAGGATCGCTTGTTCCCGGCCGTCCGCGGCGAGCCGGCGGCAACCGTGATCGCGGCCAGCGGCGTGTCATGCCGTCAGCAAATCCGGCACGGAACCGAGCGCACGGCCTGGCATCCCGCCGCGTTGCTGCACAGCGTCGTTGACCAGCCGTGATCCCATCAATGTTCGCGGCGGCAACGGGAGGGGGAGAGGCCGGGCGCATTTCGTACTCGCTGATCCTTTTCGACCTTGATGGCACGCTGACCGACCCAGGAGTTGGCATCGCCAATTCCGTAGCTCATGCCTTGGCAGCGCTTGGCATGGAACCTCTCACCGGATTGACCTTGCGCGGATTCATCGGACCGCCGCTGCAGCAGTCCTTCGCCGCGCTTGGCCTGTCGCGGGTCGACGTGCGGAAGGCCGTGGAGAGCTACCGGGACTATTTCCTCGACACGGGGTTGTATCAGAACGAGCCGTACGCCGGGGTCGACGCGCTGTTGACCGGTCTTCGCGCTCGGGGATTTCGGCTGGCGGTGGCCACCTCGAAGCCGACCCCGTTCGCGCTGCGCATCCTCGACCACTTCGCGTTGGCGCAGTATTTCGAGCATGTTCAGGGCTCGGAGCTCGACGGCACACGCAGCCAGAAGCATGAGGTGATTACCGAGGCGCTGACGTGCGTTGGGCCCCAGCCGCTAGGGAGCGCGATCATGGTGGGTGATCGTGCCCAGGACGTTCGCGGCGCGGCGCACGTCGGCATCCCGTGCGTTGGGGCGGGCTGGGGATATGCCGTGGAGGGGGAGCTGGAGTCGGCCGGCGCTGACCCGATCCTGACGACACCAGCGGAGCTGTTCAGTTACTTGTTCGGCGCAGTCGGGGCCTGACTGCCGCCGGTGAACCCGGTCGTCCCGTGCGGGTGAACGTCGGCGAGCCGCTTCTCGGCGATGGTGAGTGCCTCGGGGTTCTCGTCGACGTAGAGGTAGCGGCGATTGAACTTTGCGGCCGCGACAGCAGTCGTCCCGGATCCGCCGAAGAAGTCCGCGACCAGATCGCCGGGATTCGAGCTGGCGCGGACGATGCGTTCCAGCAGCTTCAGCGGTTTCTGCGTTGGGTAGCCCGAGCGCTCCCTGCTATTGGTGGGGACGATCGTCATCCACCACACATCCGTGGGTAGCTTCCCCCTTACCGCTTTTTCGGGCCCAACCAGATCGGGGGCCAGGTAAGGGATGCGTTCGATGTCATCGCGGTTGTACGTCCACTGGGAGCTCTTGGAATACCAGAGAATGTTGTCGTGCTTGCGGGCCCACTTGTCTCGGGCGCGACCGCCGTAGTCGTAGCTCCAAATGATTTCGTTGAGGAAGCGGTCCTCGCCGAAGATGGCATCCAGCATAAATCGTGCGTAGTGCACGACATGCCAGTCCAGGTGCAGGTATATCGAGCCGGTGGGCTTGAGCGCCCGATGGACTTCGATCAGTCTTTCGTTGAGGAAATCGAGGTACTCCTCCAATGGCATATCGTCGCGGTACTGGTGGCTTGACCGGACCGTGTAGTTGTAGACCTTGGCGCCGAAGCCGGCCCGGGTCAGCTCGCCGGCCCCCAGGGCGATCGACTGAAGTCGCCGCGTTTGCCCAGTTCCGAATGGCGGGTCGATGTACACGAGGTCGATGCACCCGTCGGGCAACCTGCGGAGCAGGTCGATGTTGTCCATCAGGTAACAGCCCTCAAGCGGGGCGGTGTGTTGCGTCACGTCGGCGAGTCTCGCCCATCCGGGCCACGAACGGAGTTCGCTTATGACTCTCGCGTCGCCGCCGCGTGCCCCTGTTCTTCCAGGAACTGCCGTTCGGTCGCGTTTGTGGTGTTAGCCAGAGCGGAGCCATAGGCATGGGCCGCCTCGGGGTAGCGGCCAAGTCGTTGGAGCAGGTCAGCCCGAGTGGCGTGGAACAGGTGGTAGGTCTCGAGGTCAAGGCCGTCGGTGGCCGCGAGACCCGCTTCGGGCCCCTCGACCTCGGCGAGCGCGACGGCTCGGTTGAGCGCCACGACCGACGTGGGGGCACGAGCCATCAGTTGGTCGTAGAGGGCAAGGATCTGGCGCCAGTCGGTCTCCGCTGCCGTCGCGGCGTCGCTGTGGACGGCGTTGATAGCGGCCTGGATCTGGTAAGGGCCCGGCATGTTTTGGCGCAGGCACCTTCGGACCAGGGCGTGGCCCTCTTCGATGAGCGCGTGATCCCATCGGGAGCGGTCCTGATCGCGAAGCAGCACCAAGGATCCGTCTGTGGCAATGCGAGCAGCCTGACGCGAATGGGTGAGCAGCAGCAGCGCGAGCAGCCCGAGCGCCTCCGGTTCGTCGGGCATCAGCTCCGTAAGCAGCCGTGCCAGCCTGATCGCCTCGACGCACAGGTCCTCGCGCAGCAGGGTGTCGCCGCTGGAGGCGGTATGGCCCTCGTTGAACACGAGGTAGACGACAGCCAATACCGCGGCGAGCCGGTCGGGAAGGTCGGCGTCGCGGGGGACGCGGTACGGGATGCCGGCGGCCTTGATCTTCCGTTTTGCCCGTACCAGGCGTTGGGCCATGGTGGCCTCCGGGACGACGAAGGCCCGGGCGATCTCGGGGGTTTGCAATCCACCGAGCAGCCGCAGCGTCAATGCCACCTGGGTGCCGCGAGCCAGCGCCGGATGGCAGCAAGTGAAGATCAGGCGCAGACGGTCATCGCTCACGGCTCCCACCCGCTCGGCTGGCCCGTGGCGGTCGCGCAGGAGGGCGGCTTGTGCATGGCGGTCCTTGCGGGAGGCTTCGCGTCGAAGATGGTCGATGGCACGATTGCGGGCCGTGGTGGTGATCCAGGCCCCGGGGTTCGGTGGGAGGCCGGTGACGGGCCAGCGATCGATTGCGACGACGAACGCGTCCTGCACCGCTTCTTCGGCGACGCCGATGTCGCCGAAGGAGCGGACCAGGGTGGCCACGGATCGGCCGTACTCGGCGCGAAAGTGACGTTCGATCTCATCGACGGGCAGGGACATCTGACCGCTGTTACTGCTCAGGTTCGTCTTGGAACGGGCGGACCTCAACAGGGCCCCCACCGCAGGCCTTCGCGCCTTTCGCGGCCCAGGCGAGTGCGTCATCCAGGTCTGCGGCCTTGATGATCCAGAAGCCACCGAGTTGCTCTTTCGTTTCCGCGAACGGGCCGTCGGTGGTCAGAACCTCCCCGTCGCGGATTTGCACAACCGTCGCGGTGGTCGCCGGGTGCAGGCCTCCGGCGAACACCCAGGCGCCCTCGGCTTTCAGCAGCTCGTTGAACACGTCCACATCCCGGTAGAGCTGTTGCATGACTTCCTGTGACGGCGGCTCTACGCCGTCGACCATGTGGACAGACAGCAGATACTGCTTCATCAGCGTTGCTCCCTTCGGCGGGATCGGCACAGTGCCGAGCCTCTACTGCCACTACGAACGCCCGGCAGCCGAATCGACACCCTAGGGGAAGAATCTTCCCCACTGCCTGGCACCCTGATCAGCATGTGGCTCTCCTGCAGCCAATCTTTTCTGCCCAGCCCCGGCGGCGTACTGCGCGACGATCGGTGACTGGGGGCGGCCCCGAGATCCCATCTCGCCGAGGGCGGTAGCACTCGAACGGCCGACTCCCCGCAAGTGCGGGACGAAAAGTCGGTGGAACTCGCTCAGCCCAGCGAGGTCCCCGAGATATGCCGGAGCCACGCCGACGACGTCGAACGGTTGCGCACGAAATTGGGCCTAGAGCGGTGGGGGGTGGTTGCCCACTCCGCTGGCACTTGTCTGGCGATCGCGTACGCCGCCCAGTTCGCCGACCGGCTAGCCGCGCTGCTGCTGATCACTTCTCCGGCGTCCTACCTGGTCGATGTGGCCTCGGATGCCTCTACGTTGTCGGCCGCGCGGATGGCGGAGCCGGCGTTCGCGGCGGCGGTGTCCGCCTTTGGCGCAGGGCCAGACACCAGCAGCGACGAGACATTTCAATGCTTGGCAGGAGGCGATAGCTCCCCTCGGTTACGCCAGATGGAATGAAACTGCGCAGGAACACGCTCGTTCTGGCTGGTACTCAATGGCCGCCGCCCGCGCCTTCCTCAGCGGTGAAGGGCCCGCTGACCTGCTGGACCGACTACACGAGGTGCGTGCACCGACCTTGGTCATCGCCGGCGCCCAGGACGCCAACATTGGCGTCGGTCCTGTCGTTGCGGTAGCCGACCTATTCCCCAACGGTCGCGCCGCTGTGATCGAGGACTGCGGCCACTTTCGTGGGTCGAGCAACCCGCCGCGTTCCGCTATGTGATCGACCCATTCCTCGCTCAGCTGGAATGACCGGCCCCCCGGAGCGCTCCTCCCCGCGCCTATCCCGGGAGACGGACCGTCGGCGGCGCGGCGTTGCGATCAATTCCGCGGCCATATCGCACACCGCAGGATTGGCCGTTGGCCGCTCTTGAGGAGGTAACGCCCGGCGTGTTGGCCATGATCATCGGGCAGTCGCCTCGGGTTGCATTGATCTCCTGGGTCGCAGCCTTTGCACAATAGCCCAGTTCAGCCCTCGTAGCTCAGGGGATAGAGCATCGATCTCCTAACTTGATCTTTGATCGTCCGCTCGGGTCCGCTGATGTTCATACGTGCAGTTCGGACGGCACTTTCATTCCGGAGCAGTGCGCCTGAATTGCCGCAATGCGGCCGTCTAGGGGTCAGATAGGGGTCAAATCCAGAGCTCATTGAACACCGGAGGCTCGCCGCGGCGCCGGGGGTTCGACCAACGGATTTCGGCGACTGGTTGAGGATGCCGACGAGTGGTGCGTTTTGGTATCATGCTGTGTATGGCTATGACATTGCGGCTTCCCCCCGCCCTCGATGCCGCCCTCCGCACCCGCCGGAGAGGAAGATCACCGCAGCGTCCACCAGACCGTGGTGCTGGCCATCGAAAATTACCTTGCGGCACGCGAGACCGCGGAAATCAAGGCCGACCCGGACACGCTGCGGGCACTTGCCGAAGCCCGCGTAGTGGTCAGCACCGGCGACGTGGTGTACGGAACCGACGTGGTGCACGCGTTGGTCCGCGCTCGCGCGGATTCGTGACCGCCGGTTTCTTCGCGCTGGGAACCACCCGCCCTGCCCGCCGAGCACTGGCCGAACAACTGCCCCGCGACGTCGCCGTCGCTGCCGCCGAATTCATCACCGGTCCGCTGCTGGAGGCGCCGCGCCGGCGTCGGCAAGCAGCTCACCGATGAGCTCGCCGGTGTCTACAGCGCCCGCTTGGCTCGCGATTGGCGGGTTTTGTATGAAGTCGACGACGCGAAGCATCTCGTGATCGTGCTCGACATTCGGCACCGCGCCACTGCCTACCGCCCGCGCTGAGACCGTGTGCCAGCGGGGCGAAATCGAGCTGTCTTGTGGTGGAACGCGGGAGCCGGTGCGCGAGGCGGCTGCCACAGCGATCCCTCCCGTAGCGGGTGTCCTATCGTGCGCCAGTTCCACAACCCCATCGGACCCGGCGGCCGCGTTGCGGGCTGGATCATGGGCCATCGAAGGTCGAACGTAGCCCGCAACCGTTCCCGGCCACCCCACAAGCGGAACGTCTACGGAACGTCGAGCCGGTGAGCAAGCTGGCCACGGTGGTCTTGCTCGCCCCAGCTGGGATCGGCGATAGAGCAAGCTGGCTTCACCTATCGCGACCACGAGGCCTGCCGCTCGTATCCGGTCGAAGCCCAAATCGACGCTCCGAGCGCGTTGTGGTCGAGAACCATCGCGTCTGTCGATTCGTATTGCGCCGAGCGGTGCCAGGCGTGCTTCTGCTTGCTCGATGAGAGCCTTTCCCACCCCGCGGCGGCGATAGAGGGGATCCACCGCGAGTCGGTACAGGTGTGCTCTCCACCCATCCCAGCCGGTGATGATGGTGCCAATCAGCGCGCGGTTCGAGATCGCCAACAGGAGGGCATCCGGATCGCGTTCGATCAGTTTCAGCACTGTCGTTCCGCAATCCGCAGGGCCGTCTGAGTTCTCCGCGGCCGTCGCTCACAGACCGAGCACGTCGTCGACGTCGCCAGCTTGTGCGGCGCGAAAGTTCAGAGCATCCACCTGACTGCCTTGACGTGACTCTCCTGACGCCCCAGCCGGGGCGTCCGCGACGTGCCGACGGCGGATCGGTCGCCGGGACAGCGTGCCGTCGATCCCCGCCATAGGTCATTGATGTTGCTGCGTGGGTCAAGATGGTGTCGTGGACTACGCGAACGCGTTCATCGCCGTCGCCGAGGACTGCCGCGCGGCCATTGGCCGAGATCCCGTCGGAGCGGGTGGCCCATCCGACCGTGGCCAGCACCCAGTACGCCATGCTTGCCGCCGCGCCCGGGCGGTGGACCCAAGAGGACGTTCTGCTCGCATCCTCTCCGCAGGTCCGCGGCCACGACGTCAGCGAGGACGAACTTTGCGCGCCCTCACGGGGTACGCCTAGCTATAGCTAGCTGGCACGGCTGCCTCGTGTCAGCATGTCGCCAGCACAACCCAGGGGGCGGCATGAGTCAAGGGTCGGAGTGGGCACCGCCCACTGGTCGTGAATCACCGTCGGGCGCTGCGCCGGGAGGCGCACCGCTGCCGAGCGCGGCACCGGTGCCGGAGTGGGGCGCCGACTACAACCCCGGCGTGATTCCACTGCGCCCGCTCGGCCTCGGGGAGATCCTGGACGGTGCCTTTACCACCGTTCGCCAGAATCCAGTTGCGACGCTGGGGATGTCCGCGGCGGTCGTGGCAGTGGCCCAGATCCTCGACGTGGTGCTCGTGCTGATCGCCCGACACAGCAGCGTCGCGCTGGTCTCGGTTGCGATCGCGAACTATCTAGTGCGTCAAGTCGTTGGGCTGGCCCTGTCGGCCGGACTGGTCACGGTCGTCGCGGAAGCCGTGCTAGGGCGCCGGCTGGATATCGATGCCGCGTGGAACCGGGTCCGGCCTCGCCTTGGCACCGTGATCGGCACAGCGCTGCTGACCTTGGTGATCGTCACGGGCTTGACAATTACCCTTATCGGCATCCCCTTCGCCATTTACTTGTTCGTTGGCTACAGCCTGAGCCAGCCGGCGGTCATCCTGGAGGGCCACGGCGTTCGGGCGGCCATGCGCCGCTCCCGGGATCTGGTTCGGTCGGCCTGGTGGCGCACGTTCGGCATCCTGGCTCTGGCGGCACTGATCACCGGTGTCATCGCCGGCGTGCTGGGGGCGGTGCTGTCGTTGATCGGACTGGCGGGCGGTCAGGGTCTTGTCGGGTTCCGCGGTAACACCGGACTTGGGACAAGTCATCTGCTGGTCTTCGCCGTCGGCGGCGTGATCAGCGGCGCGCTGGTCGCCCCGATCTCTGCGGGGGTGGTCGCGCTGCTCTACATCGACCGGAGGATTCGCACCGAAGGCCTGGACATCGCTCTCGCCGAGGCCGCTCGCCGCGGCCAGCCGGGAGCCGGTGGGCTGGGCTGAGCCGCCGGGCGCCCTGCTCAGCCGGCTGGCTATCCCACCCATCGGCCGGGACAGCGCCGCCCGCGCGGCCCGCCGTGAGCTCGGCAAGGCGGTATACGCCCGGTACCGCCCGGGTCTGATCGAACGCGTGACGCGCAGCGTGCTGAGGTTTTTCGGCCACCTTCTCGATGCATCCGGGGTCCCCCCCGGCTTCGGCGTTCTGGTGCTGCTCGCCGTCCTAGGCGTGCTGGCGGCGCTCACCGTGAGAGTACGGCTCGGTGCCCCCCGGACCAGGTCCCCCGCCGGGGCGCCCCAACTTTCTGGCGAGCTGGATGCCACCAGTTACCGCCGGCAGGGCGCCGCCTGCGCGGACGCCGGCGACTGGGCCGGGGCCCTCCTGGCCGCGACGCGCGCGCTGTCGCGCGGGCTGGAGCAACGCGGTGTCCTGCGTCCCCAAGCCGGCCGCACTGCGAGCGAGCTAGCGGCCCAGGCCGGCCGGCAACTGCCCACCTGCCGGCCCCTGCTGGTCGAGGCAGCGGCCCGGTACGACCGGGTCCGTTACGGCGCCCGAACCGCCGCGGCCGGCGACTACCGGGCGGTGCTGGCAGCTGACGACGCCTGCAGCCGGGCCCGGCTGCGGCCGGCCGGCGCCCCCGCCGATCTGCTCGCGGCGGGGCGGGGCGCATGATCGCGGTCGGCGCGAGCACCGACGTCGCCCCGGCGGAAGCTGCCGGACGGCCCACCCCGCCGCCACCCGGCGGCCGCTCCGGTCGACGGCGCTCGGTCGGCCGATGGGTGGTGCTGCTGGCGCTGGTTGCCGCCGCCGTGCTGATCTCGGTGCTCGCCTCGTCGGCGCCGGCTCGCCTGCTGGACCCGACGGCCGCGCAACCCGTGGGCGCCCGCGCCCTCGCGCAGTTGCTGACCGACCGAGGCGTGCAGGTGGGCGCCAGCTCCGACCCACTGGCGCAGACCGGTGGCACCACCGTCGTGCCGGAGCCTGGTGCCCTCACCACCCGGCAGCTGGCTCGGCTGGTCCCGGACGCCGGCGCGGGCACCGTAGTGCTGATCGCTCCCAGCGGCGCCGAGCTGGCCGCGGCGACCGCGCCGGTGCGCCGGCACGGTCAGGCGGCGATCAGCACCGTGCAGGCGGCGTGCCCGCTGCCTGCGGCGCGGGTCGCGGGCGACGCGCGCCTGGGTGGGCTGCTGTATGTCGGCCCCGGTACGGCCTGCTATCCGAAAAACGGCGGGAACGCCCTGATGGTCGTCGGCGTCCGGACGGCGGTCCTGGTCGTGTTGGGCGCCCCCGATCCGCTGACCAACGCCCATCTCGGCGAGCGGGGTGATGCGGCGCTGGCCCTCGGCCTGCTCGGTCACCACAGCACGGTGCGGTTCCTGCTGCCGCGGCCGGGTGCAACGGGCGCCGACGGGAGCCGGTCGCTGGTCGCGCTTTTACCGTTCCGGGTACGCCTCGCGTTCGGAGAGCTCGCCTTATTCGTGCTGCTGTTGGCGCTTGCCCGGGGGCGCCGGCTCGGCCCGCCGGTCCCCGAGCCGCTGCCGGTGAGCGTCCCAGCGATCGAGACGGCCCTAGGGCGGGGGCGCCTCTGGCGAGCGGCGCAGGCCCGGGACGCCGCGGCGGACAGCCTGCGCGCGGGTGCCCGCGGCCGGCTCGCGAGCCGCCTCGGCGTGGGGGCGGACACCGCCGGCGGCGGCGGCGCGCAGCCGGACCGGGACGCGCTGGTGCAGCGGGTCGCGGCGAGCGCGGGACGTCCGGCGGCCGAGGTGAGCAGGGTGCTGTACGGTCCCGACGCGAACGGCAGCCCAGCGGAGTCGGCCCCAGACCGGCTCACCGATGCGGCGCTGACCCACCTCGCCGCTGATTTGTCCGCCCTTGACCGTCAGGTACGCATCCCGTGACCAGTCCGCCGCCCGCGGGATCGCCCGCACCCTCTCCCGCTGCCGTCGAGGCGGACGGCGCCCGGCACGCCCTACTCGGCGTTCGGACCGAGATCGCTAAGGCCGTCAAGGGACAGGACGGGGCCATCAGCGGCCTGATCATCGCCCTGCTCTGCGAAGGGCACGCCCTGCTCGAGGGGGTGCCCGGGGTGGCCAAGACCCTGCTGGTGCGCACCCTGGCGCAGGCACTGTCGCTGCAGACCTCGCGGGTTCAGTTCACCCCGGATCTGATGCCGGGCGACGTCACCGGCTCGCTGATCTTCGATGCAAAGACCTCAGCATTCACCTTCCGCAGCGGGCCGGTGTTCACCAATCTGCTGCTCGCCGATGAAATCAACCGCACCCCGCCGAAGACCCAAGCCGCTCTCCTCGAGGCGATGGAGGAGCGGCAGGTCACCGTGGACGGCCGCGCCCACCCGCTGCCCGACCCTTTCGTGGTGATCGCCACCCAAAACCCGATCGAGTATGAGGGCACCTATCCACTGCCGGAGGCGCAGCTGGACCGGTTCCTGCTTAAGTTGACGATGCCGGTCCCCGACCGCGACGTGGAGATCGAGGTGCTCACCGCTCACCATGCGGGGTTCACCCCCCGTGACCTGACGGCTGCCGGCGTGCGCCCGGTGGCGGGAGCCGCGGAAATCGCCGCGGCCCGCGCCGCGGTCCGGGGGGTGATCGCCGCCCCGGAGCTGCTGCACTACGTGGTGGACCTGGCCCGCGCCACCCGGGGGGCACCGTCGTTGGCCCTAGGCGCCAGCCCGCGGGCCGCAATCGCGCTGCTGGCCACCGCTAAGGCGTGGGCGTGGCTATCGGGGCGCGACTACTGCACCCCCGATGACGTGAAGGCCCTGGCACAGCCCACCTTGCGGCATCGGGTCGTCGTTCGCCCCGAGGCGGAGTTGGAGGGCGTCACCGCCGACCGGGTGCTGGAGCAGATCCTCAGCGCCGTCGCCGTACCCCACTAGCCGTGGCGATCGAGCCACGCGCCGCTCTGGTCGCGCTCGCCGGGGTGTTGATCGCGCTGCTCGCACCGCTGGGCGCGCTTCCCGCAGACTTGGCGTTGGTCGCCCTGATCCTCGCCGATGTGATCCTCGCGGGCGCTCCGCGCCAGCTGGCCATTGACCGCGGCCGGACCGGGGCGGTCCGGCTCGGGGAGAGCACAACGGTCGAGCTGGCACTGACCAACCTGGGGCGTCGCCGGGCCCGCGGCCGGCTACGTGATGGCTGGGTGCCCTCGGCGGGGGCCCACCCTCGCGTGGTCCGCTTCGACGTCCCGGCCGGGCAGGTCCGGCGGGTCAGCATCACCCTGGTGCCCAGCCGGCGCGGAACCCGCCGCAGCGCCCGCATCACTGTCCGCTCGCTGGGGCCATTGGGGCTGGCGGGACGGCAAGGACATCGAGGCCTCGCCGGGGCGGTCACGGTGTTGCCCCCGTTCGCCTCCCGGCGGCTGCTGCCCGCGAAATTCGCGCAGCTGCGTCGGGTGGAAGGCCTGGTTGCGGTGCGCGGAGCTGGCCGCGGAAGTGAGGTCGACTCACTGCGGGATTATGTCGACGGGGACGACGCGCGGACCGTGGATTGGCGAGCCAGCGCCCGGCACGCCGGGATCGTGGTGCGCAGCTACCGGCCCGAGCGCGACCGGCGGATCACCTTGGTGCTGGACACCGGGCGCACCTCGGCGGCGCGCATCGGGGACGCGCCGCGCCTGGACCACGCCTTGGACGCCACCCTGCTGCTCGCGGCGGTCGCCCGCCGTGCCGGGGACCGAGTCGATCTGGTCGCCTACGACCGGACCCTTCGTGCCGATGTCCGCAGCGGCAGTGGGAAGGTGGACCTGTTGGCGCGCCTGATCACGGCCATGACGCCCCTGGAGCCCGCGCTGGTCGAAACGGACTACCGGGCACTGGTGGGTCAGCTGCTTCGCCGGCCCGGGCAGCGCTCGCTCATCGTGTTGTTCACCGACCTGGCTCCGGTCATCGTCCAGGAGTCTTTGGTGCCACTACTGGGGCCGCTGACCTCCCGGCACCGGGTGCTCGTGGCGGCCGTTCGCCATCCGGCCCTCGACGGCGTCCCGGCGACATTCGACCTGGGTTCGGTCTATCAGGCGGCGGCGCTGACCCGGGCGGCGCTGGACCGCGATGGCGCCGCGGCGAACCTGCGCCAGCGCGGGGTCAGCGTCGTGGACGCCGCGCCGGGCGTCTTCGCCTCAGCAGTCACCGACGTTTATCTGCACCTCAAGGCAATGGGCCAGCTCTGAGCCGCTCAGACCACGGGAACCGGGGAACCCACCAGCTGCTCGTCGAGGTCCCCGACCGTGCGGCCGCTCCGGACGACATTGCGCCCGCGCACCGACACGAAGCCCACAAAGCCGACCTCGGCCAGCCCCCCGAGCCCCAGCCGAGCCCAGGCCGGGAGGCCGGAGGGCGTCACGAAGGCCTCCAACACCCCAGAGACCGCCAGCACGGCGACTAGCCCCAGGGCGATGACGACCGCGCTGCGCCCCTCCTCGGCGAGCGCCTGCGTTCGGGTCAGCGCACCCGGATCCACCACCCGCCAGCCCAACCGCAGGCCGGTCGCGCCCGCCACGAATACCGCGGTCAACTCCAACATCCCGTGCGGCAAGATCAGCACCCAGAACTCGGTCGAGCGGCCGGCCGCGATCAGCAATCCGCCGCTGACGCCCAGGTTGATCGCGTTCTGCAGCAGCACGAAGACTGTTGGGGCGCCGAGCAGCACCCCCAGGGTCAAGGCGGCGGCCGCGACCACCGCATTGTTGGTCCACACGTGAGCCGCGAAATCCGCCGCCGGCGCGCTGCGGTAGTAGGCGGCGAAATCGTGATCGACCAGCTGCCGGACCTGCCCCGGGGGCACGAGCGCATCGCGCACCGCTAGATCGTGGACCACCCAGATGCCCAGCGCCACGGCGACGCCCAGGCTGGCGGCTGCGGTGGCCAGGCACCACCACCGCCGGACATAGACCGCCGCCGGGAAGGTCACCGCGAGAAAGCGTCCCACTTCGGACCAGACCCGATCGCGGGAGCCGGTCACCGCGGCCCGGCCGCGGGTGACCAGAGCCGAGAGCCGGTCGATCAACGCCGGATCGGGATAGCTCGTGCGGATCTGCGAGAGCTGCGCCGCCGCTCGCTGATAGCCGACGACCAGGTCATCGAGCTCCGCCGCGCTCATCCGGCGCGGTCGACGAGCCCGTCGGATCAGGCGATCCAGCGCGGCCCATTCGCCGGCATGGGCCGCCAGATACGACTCCGGATCCATGCATCTCCTTCGTCTTAGGCCGCCGGGGGACCAAGACTGCCACGATGGTAGGTGTGCAGACCACATCGGCTCTAGTCACCGGCGAGGCGGTGGCGGTGGATCTGCGGATTGCCCGGGCCGGATCTCGCCTCGTCGCAGCGCTCATCGACCTTCTGGTCGAGGCCGTTGTCTACGGTCTACTCGCAGTGCTGCCGCTGGCCCTGATCACCCGCGGGCGGGACCCGGCGCTGATCGGGTCGATCGGCACGGTCACGTTCATCGCAGTTTTCGTCGGCTACCCCGTCACCATGGAGACGCTCACCGGTCGTACCCTCGGCAAGTTGGCTCTCGGGCTGAGGGTGCTGCGCGATGACGGCGGTCCGGTTCGCTTTCGTCAAGCGTTCGCCCGTGGGCTGGTCGGGCTGTTCGTCGAGAAGCCCGGAATCACGCTTGGCGCCGCGGGTCTGATCAGCTGCATTGTCAGCAGCCAAGCGAAAAGGCTCGGGGACCTCACCGCGGGAACGATCGTCGTCCAAGAACGGGTTCCGGCGCCCGCGGGCCTCACGGTGTCGATGCCGCCTGCGCTGGCGGGGTGGGCGACGAGCCTTGACATGTCGGGGCTGCCGCCCGGCCTTCTCCTCTCCGCCCGGCAGTACCTCGCCCGGTCCCCTTCGCTGGCGCCCGGGGCCCGGGACCGCCTCGGTGGCAGGCTCGCGCACGATTTCGCGGCCCGCATCACGCCCCCCGCGCCGGAGGGAACCCCACCGCAGGACTACCTGATGGCGGTGCTGGCCGAGCGCCGCGTCCGCAGCGATGCCCTGCAGCCGCCAGCGGGCGGCGCGGGCGCCACCACTGCGGCCGCCGCGGGCCCGGACCCCGCGCCGGGTACGACCGAAGGAGGCTTCGTCACCCCACGATAAAGGCAAGGCAAGGCTTGAAAGCGGCCCAGACGGGGCATACGCGCCGCGTCGATGCCGGCAGCTTCACCTCGTGGAGGTTTCCAGGATGACAACGTCAGAGCCCCCCCTCGATCCATACACAGCGCCCCCCGCTGGTGAGGTTCACCGGCCGCCCGCAGCGCACGGTCGTAACGGCCTGGGCGTCGCCGCCCTGGTGCTCGGCATTCTCGCGATCCTGGCCTCCATCACCGTCATCGGAGGCGTGATTTTCGGACTTCTTGCGCTGATCTTTGGGTTCATCGGGCGCGGCCGGGCCAAGCGGGGCGAGGCCACCAACGGCGGCATCGCGCTCGCCGGCGCCATCACCGGACTGATCGGGCTGCTGCTGTCGGTGGCGCTCATCACGTTCGGCGTCAGTATCCTTAACAGCAATAGCGGCAAGAACTACCAGTCGTGCCTGAAGCAGGCCACTAACCAGGCCGCCCAGCAGGCCTGTGCCCAGCAATTCGGCCAGCAGCTCACGAAATAGCCCTCGGGCATTTCCTGCGCTTCGTTCCACCATCCCGGCGGCGCCGCTTGGCGCAGCATTCCACCGTCTGCCGACGGTGTGCTGCAGACGGGAGCGATGGGGAGGTCACGTCGTTCACGATGCCCGCGAGGCTGGCCGTGAAAGGGCAGCAATACCCGCCTGAGGAGCGCATGCCCATGCCGTTCAAGACCCCGCCGCAGATCAGCGAGGCGGCCGTTGTCAGCGGCGCGGCCAAGGCCGTTCAGCGCTGGGACAAGGTGCTCGTCGGCGGCTTCCTGGCTGGGGCCTACATCGCCTTTGGCGGCCTGCTGGCAATCAGCGTCTCCTCCGGCTTGAACCCTAAACCCTGATCATGCAAGATCGTTCGGCGTGTCGGGGCGCTGAACGTAGGAAAGTGCCTGCTCTGTAAGGGAAAATGGGCTTGTCTAAGGTCCGATCTTCTCTCATGGAGAGGCACTTCCAAGGTGAA
>JAABUP010000106.1_pt1 | contig 187701 bp, 308 predicted proteins | sample 5559201 | NCBI WGS metagenome assembly JAABUP01 (sample SAMN10711887, study PRJNA513373) | rock metagenome | isolation source: Antarctica rocks | place: Antarctica
CTTGATGACCTTCAGCTTGGTCTTGGCAACAAACCTTTCCCCATCATGAACGACAACGCTGGTACCATTGCGCTCTCCAAAAATCCGGTCCATCACGAACGATCCAAACACATTGGACTTCGCCATCATTTCCTCCGCGAGCGAGTCGAAGACAATACGATCAGTCTTTCTCATGTCCCCTCAGCAGACAACATTGCGGATCTACACCAAAGGACTGCCTCGTGAATTATTTGACCGCTTGCGTGATCTGCTTGGCGTGACCGCAAGATCGGATCGAGTGGGAGTGTCAGGATAAGGCGATCTCGTCTTCCGGTCACGTGACCGCCTGCGCAGTCCCGCTGCCGCTTTTCAATTAGTTTGATGTTTCATACTTTCCTCCTTATGCATTGGGTCATACCTGCCTTTCGTAATGCTGCGTTACATACGCACTTTTCAGATCAATGATAAGCAAGTTAGATGCGCATTGAAATTGCATGTATCTGTAAGCAAAGAGGTGCCAAAGCGTATCTTATACGCTTGAAATCCCAATCTATCTGATACGATTTGGGGCTTGGTGGAGACTCACCCATTTGCTTCAAGCTGGCGATGCGTCCCAGAATGTCTTGCCTGCTGTTTAAAGCAAGTACGCGGAATCTTCTAATTGAAAACGGTGGCAGACTCTCGTTCTCATGTCATCCCATGAAAGACGCTATTGTAATGCGAGGACACACTTCTCATTTTTGTCATCTTCCCTTGCAGCGCTGATCATTTCTTCTGCGTTTTCCTCTGCTATGAGTACGGGAGAGGGAGACGACAATTTTCATTAATATTGTGATTTAAGTAACTTGTGATACGAAGACATCTTGCGGGATTTGCGACATAAGTCTCGTATCGGCGATTTTGGCCAGGGAAGCTATGCGGAGTATTCTGATTGAGGGTGTGAAGAATGCAGCCTAGCAAACATGCACGGCTGGTATCATTGCACCACCTGTACCTAGAGTGTACGTGGTTTCAAGCAAATGCCCGCCGCCTCGACGGCCTGGAGTCAAGCGATTACTACCGTCAATCTGTGTTGCGATCATTTCAGCAATGCAGGCTGTGAAGGTTACCGACCCAACCAAGTTAAGACAGTGTCATGTCGGGGACTTGACCCGTATATAGTTGGTGGAATTCCCGGAGGTCGGGACTTCCAATTGGTGTTTTTAGCTTTGCTAGCGTAGCGGTATGAAACCAACTATTCATATCAGCCACCTGACAGACAGCCTGCGCAGCGTTTTTGTTGACGTGGGAGGCCTTTCGCGATTCCTATGAGTCACTTTCATCGACCAGTACAGAGGGGAAAATCTGCGAGACTTAATCTGCCACTGTGTCGTTGTCGATATGTGTCACGATCGTGAATTGAAGCTCGGATAATATCGCCAACATCGCCGACAATAAGAATCAAGTGCTTAGCTCCGGCATTGCATTCTGAAACGGGGTGCAACCATGTTCGTTGTACAAAACGAATGTATCACTGTCAGTATTAAAACGCCTATTATTACCGCTTGCCTCTATTGTCCTTCGCTACGCTTCCCCTCGCCGACGACGAAACACCAATGAACTCGAAACGAGAAGGACCGAAGATGGGGCCTGGAAAACGATATATAAAAGGGACTGGAGAGTCGGGGAGAACCAGCGATTTGAGATTGAAAGTCACTGAAAGTCATTTAGAGTCACTATAGTTACCTAGCCTACTGATAGCCTCTGCATCTCTACGCGTGTCCTCGTGTCATTCCAACTAAGTTCGATCACGGTAGCCCAGAGAACCGACGACAATGATCATGCCGGTGAATGACTTAGACTGGACTATAATTTCGAGGAGGGACGATGACAATGATGATAACGTTGCTCGAGGCGGAAATGTTGGAAATTGAACAGCTCACTTGCGAACGAGAACGAAGGGAGATCCTGCATCCCCAAACAGGTTTTGCTATCTTCAGTACCCCAACTTTTTGTGATCTCAAAATACTTGAGCGGCTGAGCGAGGCCACGTCCGATCGGTCTAAGCTACTTCTACCCAGGACGTGAATAGGCACTGATTAAGCTGTGAGTAGTGATGAGCGTCAGGCGGGATGCCAAAGAAGGTCAAATCGCCGCGTCCACAGTCCCACTCATACTGTTGGGCGCCGAGTTATTTTGTCGAAAGAGAAGGGCGAGATGGCACGCAATCCGTCAAAATAGTTCAAGTGCATGATGCACTGTTTGAGGGATGGTCAACGATCAAGGAGACGCGTGCCAAGTTGCTGAGGGGGTAGCCCCGAAAGCTTGCGGTAGAATCGGCGGAAAGTTGCCGAGCAGGTTGATAGGTCAGCGGTACAATGTGGAAGAGTCGATACCGAGTAGATCCTCTGGTCGAGGATGAGCAAGAGACCGGACGATATATGTAACACATCGCCATGAACTAGGAAAAAGCGAACCCTGTCAACGCTCTGCACGTATCGCCTAGCCCAACTCACGAAGGACTGAGTCATCCTCAGTCCGTGACGAGATTGATGGTAGTACCCCTTGTTCGCTATACAGACTCCATAGTTCATCGCAATTTATGGTCAGTGAGAGCAATCCATGCACTCTCGACAAGTTTCTAAGCGGAAGAAGGTTCAGTTCGACGAGCGGCGAAGTCGGGTCGACTCGAGGTATGGGCCAAGGTACGCATCACACTTCAAAGCACAAAAAGAAAGCTGTGAGGAGGACGCGAGTCGGCGATGGGTCATCCAGTTTGAGCACCGCGATTATTTGACCTCGAGGAGTCATGTCTGAGTGTAATTATACGATAAGAGCAGAAGGAGAATTAGAGGAAGAAGGTTCCAGCGACCCGTCAACTATTTCAGCCGTCTGCTTTTCTCTCGTTTTCATATACACACCGAGACTTACCTTTTGCGGATGCCCTCGTCATCCAATATCGCGACTGAGTCTGGTCATAGGTCTCATGGGCCTGGTCCTTCCCTTTCGATGTATGAGACCACCTTGAAAGCTCCATACCCGATGACAAGACCTTCTGTCCCTCGTCCTCTCACCGCATTCTCAACCCGAACTTCTGACCGAGCGCAAACCCAGCGAGCGTCCACGAGGCCTTCAACGCATGCTGATGATGCCGGTGACTCGCTCGTCGCTCTTCTCGAAGGAAAAGGTCCGGGGACTTCCAGTGATCAATGGACCCACGCTGATCATCGCAAAAGGTGTCGGTGTCGAGGTCGGTATCGCGGCTGTGAATCTCAATACTTCAAGAGTGGGTGCAACTACGATTAATTATACTGATTCAGTTTCAGATGGTTCTGACTCAGGTGAGACCAAGCCAGAATTGATTTGCGGGTCTGATATTATTGGGTTCTATGACGTTCAAGGTAGCGGACAGCGCCGGTCAGTTTCTGCCTAGATCTCCGATCAATACGCTTATCGGGACCGACAGCTTACACGAGAACGATCCAGCACCTCAGTCTTCACCGACCCCTTTCTATACTGGTACCCGAACAAGCTTTGCCAGCACAGTCTTGGAATCTCTTCGCTCGAAGAGCTGGTGTCCGTCCTGCAGAACCTAGCAAGCTCGTCGAAAGGTTGGAGGGAGAATTCCAGATACCATGCGAGGGTGTACCGAGGCACGATTGGAATCGGGAAGCTGGTCGGTCCTTCTTACCAACCAGTAATCTCGTTTGACCGTCCAAAGGCTTCCAATTCATCAAGTCAATGGCTGTTGAAGAAGAGCGAAAGACCTCGACGTTGATGACTATCTCGGACAAGATAGTTTCTGACCGACTTTTTGGCTCGCCGATATTGACACACTGTGCAGGTACTATGCCTTAAGCGCCGCGGCAGCTCTGATCAAGTTTATTGGTAACAAGCATGGTATCATTTTCTCACGTCAGAGCCTCAAGATTCAGTTCGCTGCCACCGATGGCGAGTGGTCCTTCACCTATCTCGTGTGCGATACGAGCTTCCAGACTCGTAGGCACGATGTTTATCGACGCCGAGACAGCCAGGAATCTAGAATTAGTCACCAATAATCTCTCTCACAAGAGTGCAAACACCCTTTTCGGTAGGCAGCGTTGTCTGAGCCGGGAGCTGACCAAGAAGGTCTGATCAATACCTGCTACACACCAATGGGAGCGAGACTTCTCAGGGCGAACATCCTGCAACCAAACAATGGTAATCATCTTGGCCTCGTGCTTGATAGTCTCGTTGATTCCTACAGTGTCCATGATTATCGAGAACCGCCTGAACGTCGTGCAAGGTAGCAATGCGTTTACACTCGACAGCTTGCCGGCTTATCCAACGCCATGGCAGAACTCGTCCGAGACGGTGATAAGCTGCAAACCATGCGGCATGCTTTGAGCCCATTAGCCAAGGTCAGTCCTGCACCGGCTCCTTCCACACATATCGGCTGACTGATCAAGATGGACCTCGAAAAAATGATCGGTCATGTGAGTGGATCAAACCCCCTATAACGCCGCAGACTTCACGCGTTTCAGCTTTCGCAGGAAGAAAAGGGCGACAGTGATGTTTACCTTACTGAGCATCGCCTCACCAACCTACTGCAGCTGCGCACGGTGATCAAGGTCGTGACAGCAGTCCAGGCGGCAATCGTGGGATGTCAGGCAGAGCTTCTGAAATTGATCTCAAAAGTGAGTCTTCGGAATCGCTCAGTCTACTAAAGGTCATGTCAGACGCTGGCCAATACGAAGCTAGAGATCATTGACCAACTCATCGGTGGTAAGTCATCGTTAGCCGGAAGCCTGCTCAACGTCCAGAAACCCTCAACGACAAATCCAGTCTTAACCGCTCGAGCAAAGGTCAAACCGCGAAGAGTGCCAAGCTGTATGCGGTCAAGGCGAATTGTAATAAATTATTGGATGTCGCTCGAGAGACATACAAGGAAAACATTGACGACATACTTGCCCGTCTGTGTCGCGAGTTCAAAGAAGCTGTCAACCCTGCTGATGAATGCGCCAGTTGAAGGACAGATGGAAGGTTGGTTTCACCTTTAGGTCCAAGCTGATGATGCGCATCAGAGACTTACGGAATCACCTGCCAGCTTGAGTGGAGCGAAGCTGGCTATCACTTCACGGCTATGACGGATGAAATCGATAATTCCCTCCTGCGTCATTTCAAAAACGTGGAGCGGACTAAGAACAGGTAGGTCGCCAAGCTGTGTTTACACTAAATGCGGCCCAAGGACAAGGTTCTCCTCCGCGGAATTGGTAAGAGTAGGCGAATTGATATGGTGCAGCACGCTCAATAACCTCAGTTGAAGCGTAATACGCGGATGATGGAGTCGCAGGAGGAGGTGTTCCGTCTGAGTGATGCGGCAGTGCGCGTGCTCGTCACCGACGTGATGGACCAGATCAGTATGTAGCCCAAGTCGTCTACAAACTATTCGGAGCGGAGTCACTCATGACTACTATAGGCGGATTATATCAGTGCTCGGAAGCGGTAAGCCAAAATGCTGGAACTCCATCTGATCATATTAGCTCGCTATAGTTGACGTGCTCGTCTGCTTCGCCCAATTCTCGTCGGGCAAGCAGCCATGCCACAACTTCAGAACGGCCAAATCGGCTGACGAGGCTTGCTATAGGCCGCCCATGCAGTACGCACCCAGGACTCGAAATTGCGATTGTGCTGAAGATAAATTTTGATAGCACGACCGGAGTTTACTGGCACTCTGGCTGTCGGTCTTCCGACAAATTCGGATCACCGGTCTGGCTTATTCGTGCTTCAGATCAAGAGTGGGCGTCACCCGATCCTGGACACGACCCTGGCATCGGGAGAATGCGTTCCGAACGATGTGTGGGTAACAGCAACCCCGCTTACGCTGACGCTCCAGATATGCTGCAGACGGTCCAGCCAATTTCCAGCTCGTGCACGGTCCAAAGTACGCCAGATGGGGAAAGTTTGCAGCCTTTGTCGCTTTCTGACATTGGACAGTATGTCAGGCAAAAGCACCTATCTCCGCCAGATTGGTCTCCTCACGGTGCAAGCGATGCTTGGTTGTTTGTGAGTCGAACCCAAGCGCGTACCATAAGCGCTTCCAACCTCACCGGGACAGCGTGCCCGCCGAGTACGCGAGCTTCAAGCTACACGACGCCTTGCTCTCGCGCTTATCTAATGATGGTACGTATTCAGTGATTCCCCCTTGTCATGGTCTCAAGAGGGGTTTAGATTCCATGGAAAAGTCTTTGTCCACATTTGCGTCTGAGATGGCCACATCGGCAATGATCTTAGGTTAGTCAAGCAGTTGCCACCCAACAACTCTAAGCCTACTCTAGGTCTCGCGACGTCGAAATCTCTGATTCTCATCGATGAGGTTCGCAGCGTTTCCGAACCAAGGCGTAGGTGATGACCCCGTCACAGCTGGGACGCGGGACCGCACCACAGGAGGGAATTGGGCTGTCACATGCCATCGCAGAATCACTCCTCAATACCAAGGTGAGCAAGACCTTCCAACGCGACGTGTCATTGCTGTTGGATGCTGATGGCTTTCAGGCTTTCGTGTTCTTCGCAACACACTTTCGTGATCTCTCGATGACTCTTGGACCGCTGTCTGGAGTAGTCAGGTGAGTGAATCCGAGATAACAACAGACAGGTGACCTATAATGCCGCCGCAGGGTACATCTACATGTCCAGGTTCGTATCCTATGCGCCAGAAAGTCTAGATGGTTGACCGTGCTTGAGAATAATGGCCAAGACACCAAATCTTCTCAGTTCGGTACAATCTTCCACTACAAGGTGGTCGAGGGCCCTTGCAAATCGGAGCATTACGGTCCGTGCTGCATAAACAATGATTTTAGGCTCATCTCCTTCTTCAGGCCTAGAATTGGCGAAGCTCGCGGCTTTACCCGAGGACGTCACGAATCGCGCTCGTTTCGTGGCGACCAAGTTGAGCGAGCTTGAGGATAAAGGTCCGTTCTCGAGACCGTTATGAGGTGGATTTTCACCGCAAACGGATAGGTCGCAACTCAAAACACGCCAACGCGGTCGCAGCTAGGCGTAAGACCCTGCTCGAAGTAAGGGGCATCGGAAAGCCCGAGCTTCTCAGCTCACTATCAGCGGTAGCTTCGTGGCAAGCTCCAGCAGGTCGTCGAAGCCTCCAAGCTCGACGATACCTCTTTAGCCAACCACCTTCGTCGACTGCAGACAGCTTGCGTAACAAGTCTACGAAACGCGCTTGAAGCGGAGCACGCATGTGTCGATGCGGAGTCTGAGGAGCAGCATCCTGGTGGACAAATCCCGTCCGGACTCTGACTGACACTGCCGGCTGACACGATTTCGATGACTGAATGGACTCATCGCATCTGTTTCATATACTGGCAGCGGGACTACATGCAGGTGATATCAATCTATGATATCCATCACGTGGACTGGTTTCCATTCACGCCAAGATCGCAGCCCAGTCCAACTTTCGTCCTGGCCAACCTTGATTAGCGTTGTCTAGCAGGGCGCGCTCCTGGACAATCCTCAATTCCCTCATCCGCATAGTTTTGGCTTTTGGCTTGGCTTCATGAGAGCCTGTGGGACGGTCATTCTCAGACTCTCCGTCCGATTGGGTGACCCGCTCGACTCGACTGTCTCGTCCATCTCCATCCACCGGCGAGTGGTGCAGCGATCGAGATATAGCCGCTCCGGACGGCCCCACATTCGAAACGGCGAACAAGTGAGTCCTCAACAAAATCTGCTGGACCGTGAGGAGAGCTCGAGATACTGCTTGTGTAAAGGACGGAGTGCCTTTAGACGAGGCGTGAGGGGTATCGAAGTGTGCCAATACCATGGCCGAGAAGAGGTCACCGACGCCGGAAAAGTATGCTCGGATAGTAGGCAAGGCGAATGCCCATGTATCCATGTCGCCGTCATGCCAAGTGCTGGCCAAGCATATCAGGGCCTCATCATCTCCTGAACCTGCTCCTACGGCGTCGTACTCAGGTGGGTGGTGTTCCGGCAAAAGGCATCTGTAGGATGAAGGGGGTGAAGGAAGATCTAAGGTTGAAACGAGTGATATTGGCAGAGGGATCGATGAGAGAGCGATATGCGGGACCGAGTGGACCGTGTGAAGTTGCCGGAGGGATGCATGGAGAGACGAGAGTGAAGAGATTGGAATACCCGAGAGTAGTCTGGGATGGAGATAAGCGATTTCGACGTCATTGGACTGACTCAGTTTCAAACTGATTGGGAGTGATGATGGTCGAGAGGCGAAGCATGTCCTTGTAGACCGGCACGACATCTTCCGAAACGTATAAGCCTTTGCCTACATCCCCCATGACGGCTGACAAAGACCATTAGCGAGTCTGAGGAAATCTAGCTTCATCCTACTAACGATCAAGGACGTAGATAATATCCGGATTGTCCGCCTTCATCTTCTCGATTTGCTCAGCCACGACTCGTAGTGCTTCGGCGCCGGGTACGTAACCCGTCAATACACGTGAATAGGCGATCAGGTCATTGGTCGACAGTCCCTTGAAGATGGCTACGAGCTGTTCTGGTGTGGTCTTGTGACCGTTGGTGTGACCATAGCCTTTCAGAGATTCGTGAGCTTGGTACGTTTACCCCTAGATCAGATTCACGGGAGCTTACCAGTGTGATTCGAGAATTGGACCGAGTTGATGACGTCGACATCGTATCCCAAGGTTTGAAGAGGGAACGTAGCCGCTCGGTTCCCTTTGATAGGACTCTTGAGTATTGAAGCCTCGTAAACGACATTGTATAGAACTCACCAACATAACCCGCCACTACATGAGACTGTATCGACAAGACACGTCCGGGCTCTGAGATGGCCATAGTCAAACGGTTTTGCCATGAGTCTTTAACTGAAAGTAAATTCTGATAATAAGATATCTGGGCGGCGATTACCGCTCTCGCATAATGAGCAGTGACTTTGATTCATACAGGATGTGATGTGCTAGCTCTCTAAATCGACCAGAGCCAGAGACAAAGGGGACGAAAAGGTGGTACAATGCAAGAAATGCTGCCGGGACGTGAAATGGAGTGGGTATACAGCAACCAGAGGGAGCCGCGGTATAAAGGGGAGCCGGGTAATGAATGATGACAGCCTGAATGACTCAGTTCTTCTTGTCGCCTTCGGAAGCTGAGGTGTTGGAACTGCTTCCAGACTCGGATGATGACTCCGACGTGCTAGCCTCGGACGCCCTGGTCTCAGCATTCCGCTTTTCGTACACCTAAAGTGAGGTCAGCCTGAACATCAAATTGTATTTGGAATGGTGAATGTACCTTTTGGAATAGGCTGAGCGAAGCTTGCTGCGCCGCATCGAGTGCGGCCTTGATATCTTCAGGCTTGACCGAAGAATCCCCCGCCGCGCCCTTCGCCGCAATCTCACGAAGCTCGTCGAGAAGGGTCTTCACTTTCTCTCGCTCTCCGGCATCAAGCTGGGACTCAAACTCCGTCAATGACTTTTCAGTCTCCGAGCAGAAGCTCTCCCCGCGATTGGCCTCCTCGATGACCTGTCGTCGAACCTTGTCAGACTCGGCGAACCGCTCTGCGTCAGCGACCATGTTCTCGATTTCCTTGTCGGAAAGACCGGAGGACGAGGCGATCGTCATCGACTGTTCGCGGTTCGTCGCTTTGTCGATAGCGCCGACATTTACAATACCATCCGCATCGATGTCAAAAGAGATCTGGATTTGGGGAACGCCCTTTGGTGCAGGTGGGAGGCCGGTAAGTTGGAAGTTGCCGAGCAGCTTGTTGTCCCGGACCAACTCGCGCTCGCCCTGGTACACCTTGACCTCGATGGCGGTCTGGCCATCGGCAGCGGTGGAGAACGTCTGCGATTTCTTGGTCGGTATGGTCGTATTGCGGTGGATAAGCCTAGTGAATACACCACCGAGAGTCTCGATACCGAGGGACAAGGGCGTGACGTCAAGCAGGAGGATATCGGTGACATTGCCGGAAAGAACACCAGCCTGAATAGAGGCGCCAATAGCGACAGCCTCGTCAGGATTGACACCCTTGCTGGGCTCTCTGCCGAACACGCCTTTGACCGTCTCAACTACCTTCGGCATCCTGGTCATACCGCCAACAAGAATAACGTCGTTGATGTCGGACGGCTTGACGCCAGCATCGTTCAATGCCTTCTTGCACGGGTCGATCGTACGGTCCACCAGAGGCTTGACAAGAGATTCGAACCGTGATCGGGTCAGGTTGAGATTGATATGTTGCGGTCCCTCAGCCGTAGCGGTGATGTAGGGGAGCGAGATGTCGGTCGCTCCAGCACTGGATAGCTCGCACTTGGCTTTTTCAGCGGCCTCACGAATGCGCTGAATGGCAAGGCGGTCTTTCGACACATCGACTCCTGTCTCCTTTTTAAACTCAGCGAGGATATGGTTGACGAGAAGGATGTCGAAGTCCTCGCCACCTAGATGGGTGTCGCCGTTGGTCGACTTCACTTCGAAGACCCCTTTCTGCATCTCCAGGATGGAGATATCGAATGTGCCTCCACCAAGATCGTAGACAGCAACTACAGCGGATTCAGTCTTGTCGAGGCCATAGGCGAGAGCAGCCGCGGTAGGTTCGTTGATCACCCGGAGGACGTCAAGACCGGCGATTGATCCTGCGTCCTTTGTTGCCTGACGCTGAGAATCATTGAAATATGCGGGAACAGTGATGACTGCAAAGCTCAGCATTTGTTCAGGCCGGACACGGCAGACTAACCAGCGTGCTTGACTTGCTTGCCAAGGTAGGAAGAAGCCGTGTCCTTCATTTTGCCAACTACAAATGCCCCAATTTGCGACGGGGAATATTTCTGTCCTCGTGCTTCGATCCAAGCATCACCGTTTGTATGTGCAACAATCTTGAAAGGCACGTTGCTTATGTCCTGCTGGACCGCCGAGTCGTTGAACTTTCGACCAATCAACCTGGACATAGCGCATGAGCGATGGAAAGGTGCGTGGTTTATAGCATGTGAACTGACCGCTTGGAGGCAAAGATCGTATTCTCATGGTTCACAACTGCTTGTCGTCTCGCAGGTTGCCCGACAAGACGATCACCCTCTGATGGTCGTCAGAGCAAGCTCGAAGATTGAGGGATCGACGGACCTTTCGTGAAAGCCACAACGGACGGCGTGGTGCGAGCGCCTTCGGAATTCTCCAGAACTTTAGCGGCACCACCCTCGTAGATACTGGAAGCCGTCAGCCAGATCCATCCGGCAGTAAATCGAGAGACTTACGAGACACAAGAATTGGTCGTTCCCAGATCGATACTGTCGGAAAGCCATCAGCCGAGTCTCGGCATTTATGGTCGACAATGCACGTACCCGACTACGGGACCGGACACCTTGCCACTGTTGAATCTCTTTGTCCCAAGAACAGGGCTCGGATTCCTCTGGTACAAGATCAGTCTGATGCGGCGTTGCGAAGGGACATCGGATGGGCTCACAGCGGCATATCTTAGAGGCGATAAAGCGGGATTGGATCGAAGCGAGCGGGCGATGCCATACATGATGATTGAGGGGGCAGGAGCAAAACCGAGGGAAGGAAAGTGTCGTTGATATACCGGCCGATCAGCAGCCCGACAAAGATTGTAGATTTTGGTTTACGAAAATGTGCTCGAGCCAAAATCGAAGCAAAGTAGTGGCAAAATTATAGCTCCGAAGCCTGGTAAAAACGCCGAGCATGGCCTTATGCGAGGCGACGTGCCCAGAATCTTCCGGTAGGCACCATAGAAATACTATGCATTAAAACCCGGTGGAAGGCGTTGGATGGTACGGTCGTCCGCATGAGATGTTACTGATCAAATGGTGTGAGTCTCGATTCCGATGACCTACGATCCGGGTGAGCTTGTGCGAAGAGTCCGGCTAGCAGCCCTACCTTGACTCCTTTCTTCCGTGGAACAGCGTCAGACAGCTGATTGCAGCCTGTTTTCACTGTCAGCGCGATCCATCCGTATACAGCGATAATGCTCACCCCATACTTTGATGATCGTGATCAGATCGCAAGCCTCCAGTACATCCTCGATGGAAAAGTCGGTCACTTGTCGGCACCAACCTATATCCAATTCCTTCAAGTGTTTGCACTTGGTCAAGCCATTCAGCGCCTCCTTTTCCACATCGCGCCATCCCAACAAGCTGAGCTTCTCGACTGTCGCACCGGAGTGCGAGACGAGAGCTTGTAACGCTTTGCTCTTCAAATCGTGTCCCTTCTCCATGTCGATGACTTCAAGTCCGGGGTGGCCATTCGTTTTCATCATGGCGAAAAACTCGGCAACACCGTCGTCGGTGAGTTCGACGACGTTACGAAGGTAGACAGAGCGGAGCCTTGGGCAGTGCTTTGCGATGGCAATGAGTGTGACATCTGTCAGCTCCGGATTGTCGGACAGACTCAGAGAAACGAGATTCTTCCCGACCACCGAGAGCAGAGTGGTGATCGCTTGATCACTTAATGGTGATCCAGCTGAAGATAGATCGAGATATGTGAGCTTTTTCAGGCTGCCTAAAGGACCGAGAGACTCGTCGTTGAGTAAGCCGATCTCGGCGAGTCGGAGCTCGGTCAAGTTCGGACAAGACTTAACAAGCGTTTCAATCGTTTCCAGGTCGAAGCGGGGGGATTGCGTAATGAGGAAGCTCTCGAGATGCTTGCCAGCCGCTTTAAAGAAGGAGATCCAGCCTTGTGTCCGCACGAGGAAAGGCCCGAAGAGTTTGAGTCGCTTGAGACGCTTGAAAGACTTGCCCCACGATGCTACAGCGTCGGTGGACAGTTGACCGCAGAGGTGGAGGTGAAGGCTTTCGATATTAGGGCAGAGATTGGCCATGGCGAGATAGGACTCGTGAACCAATCCTGCACATCTGTCAGCACGGCATCAAGCCGCGCCGAGAGGTGGGCCTACGAGTGCAATCGTACATGGCCAAGTCTTTGCGCTCACTTGAGTAGAATAATTGCGCCGTTTCCGGATTCCTGCGATCGATCAGCTACTTGTCGAGCGAAGTCGAGTGAATCTACTCACAAACGCCTGCTTTTGGATATGATTTTGCAAACTTTGTCCATGTTGATTCCGCCAATGTCGCCTAATTGCTCGACGTCCTCTATGTATTTACCGATCAACTGCAAGCAGATCAGCAAAGCAGTGCGGCAAATGGACACGACTTGCCTGAATGCACATGTCCCCCAAAGGCAAGGCACCCCTCCGTTGTTCATAGTGCACGATCTTCGCCCGGTCCTCCTTCTTTGGCGGAGCCTTTGCTTTCGAGTTTCTCTTGGCCTTGGCGAAAGGATCAATGCCAAGAGCGTAGCAGCAGTTGACACAGAGCCATGCAGATGGCTTCGTGGGATGTTCTTTCGTATATGCAGTCTAAGCAGTCGACGTCAGGATCGTTGGGGAATGTGCATAATCTCTGCATACCACTGTGAACTTCTTGGTACACTCGCCACATTCCATGAATTGCCCGACCGCCTTTAAGGACTGACTTCCATTGCTCACGCCTGATTCCGCCTTGACGGCCTTTTTCGTCGAGGAGCTCGGCGTCGGTGTCGCAGACTTGCTGGGTCCAGCTGAAGGGGTGGCATGTGCATCAAGATCTTCCGAAGTGATGGAAGCAGCTCTCTTGCCCCTACTTCGCCGTTTGGCGGGAGCCGGTGAGTCGAGCTTATCGGAATTGGAAGCCTGGAAGAGTCAGCCGTTTGGGCAGAGCTAGATTTACAGCTTACATCGTCACCCTTTTTCCTCTTCTTTCCTCTAGGATCGATCGCATTGAATGACTTCTCCACGTCGAATTCGGGCGTTCCTTCTCCTACCTGACTGGGTCCGGCTTCCAAGATCCGCGCTGTCACCGCTCCTGCAGGGTCAAGCGCGTCTCCATTATGGAGGATGGGCCCATCGTGAGCGAGGTGAGTCGCGGCCTCAGCGCCATCGGTTTGGTCGCCATTGATCCCTGATGAGTCCCCCCATGTGGTGAGTCGGGCAGACGGCTCGACCCCAAGGCCCTACCAAGGTCAATCTTCGGGTTTCGGGGTGGGCGATACCGTTGAGAACCACTCACAGCAAGGAAAGAGGTGAGGGCGGAAGCCGGTCCCCTCACAGCGCCGGTGGAACGTCGATTACGCGACATTTCAGAAAAAGCGAAGGGAGGTGAGATATAAATGAGAAGGGAAATTTGTGGAGTCCTGTGAAAGACGGACAACAGACCGGGTTATCAGGATTAGCAGCCCCGCGAATTAGTCGACTTGACCATGTAAACGCACACCAGCTTCGGGTTTATCATTAATTATGTCCTTAGGATGTGATTGTGCAATCAAGGGGATCCTCGCATGACTATCCTTGTTGTTCAGTACCTTGAGCTTTTGGGTCTAGGTCTTTGCCAAACCAGGTGCTCGTAAGGTGTGGATATACAAGCTGGTTCCCTCATGGACTATCACTCAAAGCGGCCGCGATCGCCGGGCTCGAGTCTTAAGGATGCCGACGAGGCTGATCGGGAGCGAGACGGGTCTCCGGCGCCTGAAATGGATGAGGTATGACCAACTTGATAGCCTTCAATTGACTATTTCCAGCTCTTTGTCACGTTGCGCAGCGATGTCGTTGGTGTCCAACACTACGCCGGGCTCGTTGGCACGGGGGAGTATGTCATGTTGAGGCGTCAGCCAGAGAACAAGTATGACCCAAATGCTGTCCAGGTGCTGCATATCTCGATTTATTCCCATAGACCTGGAATATGCTAATGATATCGTCTTAAGGTGATCAATGCCGGTGGACATCAGGTCGGTCACATCCCTCGGGTTGTCGCCAGTAAACTTGCCCCTTTCATCGACTCTTCCCTTATCAACGTCGAAGGCCGGATGATTGGACAAAACCTCGATGGAGCGAGGCACTTCAAGCTGGCGATTGATCTATCGATATATGCGAGTCCCTCGTATCGCGCCGTCCTCGAGCCGGAGCTGGCATGGGCGACCCCCGATCAACGGGGTTTTGAACACATGAGGGCCATGCAAGTCATGAGTAAGCCTAACCCATCCACACCGAGAGGCAAGAAGGATCCTCGATTCAAGGGGAGAGGTCAAATTCTAGGAGGAGTAACCGGGGTCGGCGGCGAAATGGGCGGTGGAGTAGGGTCGACACAGACAACGGCCGAACAGGAGAAAATCAGGGAAATGCTGGAAGGATTACGAAGAGTGGGACATGACGAGAAGCAGGCTGATGGTATCATGGCATGTCTTTTCGATTTCGCGGCAAACGCTGATGACGATTTAGGACGCGTTGACAGCAGACATCGATATCAGTAGACTGCCCTTACATCCCGCGCCACCGAGTCTGGTAAACGGGCAGCTTCTCGTGAACCTACTTCCCCATCAATCGCAAGCGTTGAAGGTTTGCCCATCCGGGGTGAAACAGCGTTCTGACACGAATACAGTGGATGATCGATAAAGAACATCCTGCGCTCCCCTCTAGTCCTTCGGACGCTCCCATCCAATTCTGGGTTCGACAGCATGCTGGAAATGGGAGCTTGGGGGTTTCTGACTATTGGTTGAACGTGGCGACAAGGACTCCTCAAAAGGAGACGCCAAGGCTGGGGAGAGGAGGGATCATTGCAGATGGGATGGGTCTAGGTGAGCCGTCCTTGACCGGGGCATGCTCACCCGTTGTACAGGCAAGACGCTTACTGTACTCGCATTGATATTGGCGACCAAGAATGAGAAGAAAGTCGAAGGGTGGAGCAGTACCACCCTTATCGGTGAGCCAGGGCTGCGCGGTCGATGACGACCTCTGATTCTCCACTAGTCTGCCCTCTCTCGGTTCTCAGCAACTGGGAGAAGCAGATCAGCGATCACATCGCCGACGGTCACCTCACTTCATACACTTATCATGGGAGCGGAAGAAACGTAACCACGACTTCCCTGCAACAATATGACGTAAGTCTGTGCTACAGAGAAGAGCTTCAGTCATTGAAGGAAGCCTTGCTAGGTGGTCCTCACTACATATCAAACTGTCTCTGCGGAAGCCTCGGTCTCTTCAGTCAGTCAAAGTTCTCCCTCCAAGAACAAGAAGACGAAGACCAGGCATGGGCCGCTCTTACAAGCGGGATGGAGGAGAATTGTAGCGGATGAGGGGCATGTCCTGAAGAACCCTCGAGCCAAGAGTCAGTCTTTTCACCGTTGGCACTCAATACCCATCTCTCCCTCAGTGACGCAGGCATTCTGCGCATTACAAGCGGACCGACGATGGGTCTGTACTGGTTAGTCGATCTTTATCTCCCCTTGAAGCCCCAGCTCACTTTACAAGGTACTCCTATCGTTAACTCACCTGGTGAGCTCAGCACCGAAGGCGTATAGTCTTATTGTTTTACCAGCCGATCTCGGATCCTTGCTGTACTGCCTGAAAGTCTGCACTCCCCTTGATCAGGTTCGATCCCTTCCCACGGAATCCTCTATTGGTTGACCTAGAATACCAGCCCCAGTACTTCAATTCTCTGCTCCTGCGTCCACTGAAGAATGGCGACCCGACAGCGGGCAAACTGCTCCAGGCTTTGGTCGGCCAGATTCTACTTCGTCGCACGAAGGAAAGTAAAGACGAAGCTGCAAAGCGACTGATCGAGCTTCCGCCCATCGAGTATTTCCAGTGTCCTGTGCAGTTGGATATGTCAACGAGACGACTATATGACGAAATTCATTCTGCAGGCGCGAAGAGATTCCAGGATGCCTTGCGAACTGGCGAGGTGGGTCGAGGTACTGTTATACTTCTAAGCTCATGATCACCATAGAGCTCGGCGAACGTCCTGTCAATGTTGACCAGAAGTAGTTTCAACAATCCTCAGCGTCACCAGAAACTGATCCTGCCTTGGCCGATCAGTGAGGCAGTTATGTCTTTCCGCTGAACTCGTCCCCCAATCCTTCATCGATGACCTTCGCCGGCCGCCAGTTGCAGAGACCGGGCCTGCCATAGCCGTCGCATCCGTTTCTCCTGAGGATCGCGAGAAGCTCATCGAGAAGCTGCGACGCTCCATGGCCGACGGGGAGGAATGCTCGGTGAGCAACTACCAGCTGGTTTGGTTTTGCCCTCTGAAGCAGCTAGGTCTGCTTCGATATTCTGGAGAATCCCCGGATCACAGACTGTGGTCACACCAGTAAGGCGTTCACTTCGCATACCAAGCCTGACAGTATCCCGCAGACTGCTATCCCTGCATCGCCGAAGTCATCCTCTGCAAGCCCCAGTGCCCAATGTGCCGCCATCCGATCAATCTCGCCTCACTGCTCGAATTGCCACCAGATATTTCCGAGTGGGTGGAGCCGGACAGTGAGACCAGCAACAGCGTCAAGTCTGCTAAGATAGCGGAACTCATTCGGTACCTCAAGATTTTCGCGCCCTCGGACAAAACACTCGTCTTCTCTCAGTTTACGAGCTTTCTGGATCACGTAGCAGCCTCTTTGCGAGCTGAAGGGATTCAGTTTTGCCGATTCGACGGATCGATGACAGGCAGAAAGGCCAGTAAGAGAACCACCGATGCCTCTCCCGGCTAATCGAGCTCTTCAGAGGCAGGAAGTTATCGCTAAATTTCAGTCGCCAGTCACGCCAGGAAATGCAAATTCAAACCCGGTGGTTATGCTCATCTCCCTCAAGTCCGGTGCCGTAGGCTTGAATCTCACCGCTGCTTCGAACGTCTTTCTGGTCAGTCTGTAGCTGTGAGAGCTTCAGGGAAGGACTCACGAACCGAGTGCGACCCCTGGTGGCAGTCGGCTATCGAGGCTCAGGTATACATTTCCCTCCTCCTCATGCTGACACCTTCAGGCCGTCGACAGAGCTCATAGAGTAGGTCTCTTACCGCAAAGCAGCATTGATACTGCTCAGATGGGCCAACGCAAGACTGTCCGCGTTTTTCAGCTAATCGCGGAAGACACCATTGAGTCTAAGGTACTCGAAATACGTGAGTCTCAACGGCGAAGCCTGCTTACTGACGAATCGCAGAGAAACGGAAGGATGCTCTTGTTGCAAAAGTGAGCCCAGTGAATATTTGAGGCTGATTTCACCAGGCTTTCGCGAAATCTAGCAAAGGGAATACTGCACAGGCCAAGCGCCAAGCGAGGTTCGAGGAGCTTAAGGAGTTGTTTGGTTGTTCTGCTTGAGCGGGTCAGGCTCCATCATGCATGACTCTATGCACTACGATCCGCACCCAATAGCCCGCGTGAAGGAGCATTGATCAGTCATCTTGTGGCTCCGCCTCATTATGAGCCTGTTCAGAGGAGTACAGACGTGCAGCTTCTTCAGGTCTCTACAGGCGCCAAGGTGAAGCGCACCATTTCGCTTCGGAGACCTATGACGCCACGAGCGATAAAGCTGTGAGATTGTTTCCGCAGATTGCGACAGGCGCCCTGTCTTTGTTCTCTCCTCACGGCTGCTGCGGTACGGGCGGCCGCTGTCGCGGACGGGGCCCGAGTGGGTGACAGCCTGTCGCCTGGATACTTTCTGAGGTGATGCTCAGCAGGCCGCATCCGAGAGATATATCGCTTCGAAGGACAGCTGTAGATAATGAAGCACAAAGATTCCGGAAAAGATCTAGACGCTGTAACAACAAATGTCGGCGATCTGCATCGAATGACAGTCAAACGGACCCTCACCTCATCATGGAGATCATGCGGAACTCATGGCCACCACCGGGATCACTTGTTTCATTCAATATTTCGCAGGTGATGGTGTGGACACCTGGATGTAGATCGTCTCGGATCGTTGCGAAGCGGCCGATATTGCTATGACGGTATGAGCGTGAATCACCTGAAGCCACTCACGCTTCGCCTTTATCCCACCAACCCACGACCTTGACAGCCCGATCTCTCTCGCGGTCTACCCAACATTCAACCGAGCCGAGTCCAAAAGTCATACTCCGGAGGGAGTACATCTTGACTACACCTAGGCTTGTTTCCATCTCGAAGCTGACAGTAGCTCCAGGAACATGCGCCACAAGATACGACTTGTCGAGAAAATCCGGATGCACCCAGGATTCCCAACCCAGACTTGACGACGGAGTGAGATTAAAGTTGGGATCGTGCGAACGTGTGGACAGGCAGGTAGGATGAAAATGCGGCACAATTAATGTAGGATCGGGATTCCAGCCATTGAGGACACGCATGCGAGGGAGAAGGCTGTACTCGAGAGGGGTTATGAACATTCCCGGCATTAGGATCCCGACGTCCTCGCCCTCGGGTGGTGACTGACGCCACGATCGCGACTGTTCGGGCCAAGTCGCTTGCTCGTCGGCCAACCGAGTGTCCAGTAGAGAGACTTGCTCAGTCAAAGAGTATCCTTTCATTGCCAGACCGATGGGTTCCGGCAGAAGACCGAGAGTTTGGGAAGGCGGTTCAACCGAAAAAACGTCTTCCCCCAGCATCCCGCATGTGACGTCTCGAACGAGGCTCGCGACGAGCATTGCAAGGTCCCGGTGGCCGCGTGAGTTGACATGTCGCGTGTCGGGATCGCCCCAAAAGCTGCTCATTTTCAGCCTTACCAGCCGAGCTGGAATGCGGAGATACTGACTTTTCAGCGAAGTAGTGCCGGACGAGCTGGGGATAGCGAGCGAAATGACTGGCCAGGGGATGTCTATGACTGTAAGGCTGAATCAGCGGAGTCTTCCGACTTTCAAGGCCAAGAGACCTCACTTGATCACAGGCACGTCTACCCAGTATGATGAACCCATCAGCATACTGAAGCCACAAGAAGCACTGCTGACCAAAATACTGTGCGACAGGTCTTGACATTACCGTCAGCCGACTGCTGTCAAATGTATGAGGCGCTCACAGATGCATCCGTCCGCCGCCTCCACCCATCCCACCAGTACTGAAAGCCATGGCTTCGACAAGCACTACTGCTGGATGATTCGGCATGTCGAGCAGACCGCGCAGAAGGTTCTCCATGTTTTCGACATGTTCCGGGATCGCTTCATCATTGACAGCGAGCTCGACGAGGACGAGATCCGCATTGGCGGGGATATGGAGAGGGAAGCAGAAGGAGAAGTAATCAGACCCGGTGGCTGGAGGGGTTGTCAGACCTGCTATCTTGATGAGATTTCCCCCACATACCCGGTGCAGCGCCGTTCACCCTGACAACCTCAACATCTTCGCCAACGAGGTCATTCAGCCAGTCGCCAAATCTGTAAAACCAGGCTTCCTCTCGATATACGTGGTGGCCAGCTGTGACTGAGCGACAGTGAGCGTTTGAACCAGGTGTATGGGGACTTACCGCTTCCACCGATGGCGGCAATAGTGAGAGACTCTCCTCGTAAGCTCTTGCGAAGAAGCTGGCGGAGGCGATGATGCGATCCTGAGACAGATCGTTTTAGCTTCACTCGGTCAGCATCAGATACGTCTCACCCTCATAACCCCTGCTCATCCGAAGATTCGCCCGTCCATACTCTCGCTCGAATGGATCGTCCGTTCCACACAGCAGCCGCAGGCGCTCCACTCGTGCTCGGACCCGATAATCTCCTTCATGTGTGCCGTCAAGTGAACCTGTCGAAGTCGCTGACGACAGAAAGGGTATCAGATTCTGTCGCGGTCGATTGAATCTGTAGAGTAAGACGACGGTGGCGATGGTACAGAGGAAGGCGAGGAAGATAGGGAGTCGCCGTGAGGGAGCAAGGTACATCTCGGCGGGTCTCTTCAGGTCGATCTACAAGGGGAAGGCGAGGAGGGCTGGGTTGATGCAGGGGACGAGTCGAGATGTGATGGTACAGATTGTGTTTTCCTCCTTAGCAAATCAACGATTCTCTCGGATCATGGCGTGTACCAAAACATCCGAATGGGACTGATGGTATTGAGACATTTGATCCAGGAAGCTACCAGTCGATTATAACGATCAAGATCGTTCGTGAGGGGTATCTCATACAGGTCGACAGTCACCGTCAGAGGTATTTTAAACGATAGGTCCTGATGAGAGATTGACAAAGTGAAAGCGCCCGGATCTGCTTTTCCGAGCACACATCAATGACTGGCCTCCCGGCTCTTGCCAATGTGCTTCTCACTTTCCCCATCAGATGGCGCCCACAATCATCCCGAAACGTCATCGGTCCCCCCGACCTCGACCTCGCTCAACTTCGCGATCCTCCTCATCACCCTCCCCTCCTGCTCCCTTCCATGCTTCTTCGTCTGCTCTGCCAATTCCCCTAGTCATTCGTGACAAGCGACGCAGCTTCACCGCGGTCCGCGCACCTGCTGTGAGGTCCGGGAGAAATTCGCCTGACACCAGCACGACTGACCCTCCCCTTGTCGAGCGAAATGGCTTCAGCACGCAATATGGAGCTTCTGCGTCCAACCCCGCCGGGGCGAGCGAGAGTGAGACAGCAGCCGAGTATTTACGGGCAGTCTGGGGAGACGAAGCGGACTTTCAAGGACCGATGAGAAGGAGATTGGAGGATGATATAGACGGTGTGGATGGGGGTCAGGCGGGGATGTAAGTCGGTCCTGCTCCGAGGAATCCATTGACGAGGTTTCAGAGCTTCCGGTCCCTCTTCAGCTGTTCCTCCTTCGCAATCAATGCAAGGTCGACGCCCGATGTCTCATGCACAATATCCCTTAGCACCGACGACCACTTTGCTGCCTTTCCGCCTGTCCTTACCTTTTGGTCGTCGATGGGAGGGGAAGGAGAAGGCGGGGAACGGGCTCCGTTTGACCAGCAGACAACTTGAGCATGGGCTCTTGCTTGGGGCACTAGCATGGGGTGCTTGCAAGCTGGGCTGGCAATGGGAGGAGAAGGCTGTAGCCGGAGGTGAGGACTTACTACCAGCGTAGAATGGTCCACTGACGCTCCGCAGAGATCGGTCTCCTCGTCGGTCTCTCTATCCTCTACACGGCTCTTCGGTTTCGACCGACATCCAGACCGTTCTCCCACGCTGTTGTTATCTCCCGGCCAGGCTCTCCGGCCCTGGTGCCAAACCATACAAGAGAGAGATCGGGTCGGACATCCTCTAGTCATGGCATGAACGGCATTACCGTATCATTTGCATCGCCGTCCGTATCGGGCCTTGAGCGTGTCAAATTTGGCGACGAGGAGCGGTCTTCCGGCATTGGCGGACTGGTTTGTATCTGGGGTACCGAGCCCAGGGAGTACAGGTACGTTCAGATCGCGAGATCCGCTTATAAGCAGGGAGTGCGTCGATGATGGGGTCCTGTTCGCCTTGCTCCTTGGACCGCTGGTGGCGGCCGCTCTTTTGGATGCGGCGCTTACTACGCTGGCTTCTGTACCGGACTCTGCGATACCACATGGATGGATGATCGAGGCGCCACTGGTGCTCCAATCGACTCCGATCAGGCGGGTCGCCAAGGGGCTGTTGCTCGAGCCTACAGACACGATACGGGCTTTGTCTGCGCTGGCGACGTCGAGGCGGAACCTGGTTCAGCTGTTTACATTGTGCTCGTTCGTTCTGCTCGTCCAGCTGTCTTGGTCTCTGCGGCTGGAATCGAGGCTGCATGAAAAGACGGGCGGTGTGGACTCCAGCACCTTTTGGCTTCGACAAGGCGAACTGCGAAGAAACACGAGTGTCATCGGACTTGCATTCCTCGTGACAGGAGGGTGCTTAGTAGTCAAGATAGCCACGGCATATGTAGGCCACGGGGTCTGGTCAGGTGGGTGCACCGTACGAACGAGCTGATGGTAGACATGTCTGCATCGGATATCGTCATCGCTACGCTATTCTACCAATTCAGTCTCTATGTATGCATCCGACTTGCGAGGCAGGGGTTCACTATGGGGGAGCTGGGTGTCGTTTGCAATGCCGCGACAGCCCTATTCATGGAAACAGTGAATATGACGAGGATGAAGGTAAGCGTCATCGGAGGACTTCCTGACAGCAGATCCGAATCCTGCGGACCCCGTATATCAAGACATACCGACTTCCAACACCTCTACTCACGTTTCAGCTAGCGCTCATCCCGGGGTCTCTCCTAGCCGGGTTTCTCCTCTCGCCATTACTCTACCTATCGCGACACCTCGCTCAGACTCCAGCACATCGATTACGATTCCCCCAGGAGAAGCCTGTCCATCAAAGGCTGCTCGCCCTGGGCTTCTACGCTGGAGCGGCGCTCGTATGCGGCGGTCTCGTCGGGGTCTGGACGCGTTGGTGCCTTGGGTGGCGAGATCCGTGGCTATGGGTGATCTGGTGGATGCTCGAAGGCAGCAGGCCCTGGACTCGGCCAGCGTTGCTTTCCTATTGGGGCATCCTAGCCGCTATCAGTGTGGCTGGATGGAACCGCCAGCTCAGCCGAGCACAGCGACATCGGCGGTATACCGTACCGGGAGTAAAGGAGCCTTCAGAGGGCCTGAGCGGCGTGGCAAGTCAAATGATGGATGCCGCGGACCAAAGGCTACCGACATTGAGTGTCAATGCGAGAAGAAAGTTCTTTCACGCTCTGGCGGTGGTCATGTTTGTACCCGGCATCGCGTTGGATGTGAGTGATCTTACAAGTATTAGCTGACGACAGCCTGCCTTCACCCATCTTTCGTTCTCGGTCGCCTTTGCAGCATTCAATTTTGCGGAATACGTGCGATACTTTGCGCTTTGGCCGATGGGAGTCAGCGTGCATCTCTTCCTAAATGAGTTTATCGATCACAAAGACTCTGGCACGGCAATTCTCAGCCACTTCTATCTCCTCGCGGGCTGTGCCTCGCCGGTATGGCTGGAAGGGTGAGTCTCGATGATTTTAGCGAGCTGATGGTAAGCCCAAGCGAGATCCTGGCATACCTAGGGGTGCTATCGCTCGGCATCGGCGACGCCTTGGTGGGTTGTACGCTTGACATCGCTGATGGCAGGCATCCATCATCGGTCGACGGCTGGGGCGCGTCCGCTGGTCTGCGAGCAACGGGAAGACTGTCGAAGGGAGTGCAGCATTTTTTGCGTCCGTCCTCGTGTCGTCGGGTCTACTTTGGGCCTTTGGGGCAGTGCAAAGGTTCAACGTGAGTCTATTTACGAGTGACCCGCTCACGTCAGGTGGCGTCGTATATCGTGACTACGGGGCTCGCAACACTGCTCGAGGCTTTCTCTGCGCAGAATGACAATTTGATACTCCCGATGTACGGGTGGGCGATAGGAAGTTTGCTCGGAGTCTAAGCTTCGAGATGCATCGCTCTAGGTTGCAGTCATTCCGTTAGCCTTGCGATAACGTTATCGGTTGTCAATTTTGACGGCGGAATTTTAGCTAGCTTTTCAGCGAATTTCGTATCATCGAGCTACGCCAAAGCCGTTTCCCCCGCCATCATTTTCGGGCAGATCAAAAATCGGAGCCTTGTGTTTGTTTCGTTGCTCTAGCCGTGATGGAAACATGTGATGGGATACAAAATCGAGCTCGGGCGTCTTGTGAGACGAGACACCCTCCGTCAATCAAATCCTAGGCGGAAATCCGATGTCGGCCTTCCTCTCGACGATTTCACTGCCTCTTCGTTTATGTTGGGAGATCCCGTCATGTGTACTTGAATCGTAAAGACAGCATAAATTCCGTTCTTGTCCTCGAATATGAGCGACTGCTACCACCGCCTAGAGTCAGGGAGACAGGGTCGGAGCGATAGCGAGAATGATAGTCTCGAGCAGCAGTCCAGAGATGACAATGAATTCGCCTCTCAAATCAATGGGTCTAGCTTGGAGGACCCCTGAACGGGAACATATTTCGGTCAAGGGGGGAGGTCATAGTGAGTCATTGAAGGTCTAGGCTACACAGGTGTTGACGAGATCAGCAATACACCACCTCGGCATATCGGTTCCCCGCTGATCAGGAGGAGGTGATTGTGGGGCACCTAGTGACGATTTGCTGCTCGTTGACAGTACGGAAGCGACAAGACCGCCAGCATTACATGATCAGCCACTCCAGTCTCCATCGGCCGTTCTTGACTGTGAGCAGATGTCTGCGTCTCTTCCCGGACTTTACCGAGGGCCCGGTCGACGAGATCCTGAACGAGACGATTAGGCAGAGAAGGGTGCTGGATATGGGCTGCCGCACGGCAAGTTTCCCTGGTGATGTGAGTCACTGATAGCTGAATGTTCTGCGCAGGGCATCTGGTGAATTGTCATGAGTGAGTGATTCAATCCTGACTCATATCAGGCTCGCCGAGATGGCGGGTTGCGTTGGCGAGGGTGAGAATGCAGATCGTCCGGGCGGCTTCGGCTTACCGTGACCCAGACCTTATGCCGCTCCAGCACGAGTTCGTACTGGAAGTCTCTCCGGAGCTGACGTGCCCAGTCAGCAATCACGTAATTGCACCTTCATGTGTGTCGAAATTCCAAACAGCATGAACGTTTCTCCCGGGGCGTCATTCTACGTGGTACATATCCGGCAAATTCTCTACTCAGTACGTCAGGATGTGATGCCGAGCTCACTTGTCCAGCTCGTCGATTTTCCGGGCGCGCTCAAAATGGCTCAGAGAATCCTGCGCCGAGGAGGAATCCTCCTCATTCACGAACCGCAAATATCCCTCTACAGCGTATGGGAGGGATTTCAGGTCAATGATCTTGCTCCGTATCTTGCTAAAGTGAGCCAAGCAAGCGCGAATCTCATCTCATCCGCCCAATGGGTCCAGCTTGTACGACGGGCTTTTGCCCATCGGGGCATCAAGTGAGTCTGTATCGATGACCGGTCTTGATTCTTCAGCTTGGACCTCTTCCATGAGATCGAGCGGCTTCTCCGATGAAGCCGGCTTCAAACTCGACGGTATAGTTGCCTACGTGCACTACCGGCAACTCCTTGTCGAAGATCCCACCACCGGTACATTGTACGAAAGGTAAAGGAAGCGCTGAGGTGGAAGAGGTTCTTCAAACATCGGTAAGAACGACATACTTTTGCCCTTGTTTCTGCCACACGTCTCATGATATTTGAGGCCGGAGGAGTCTCGGATGACGAGCTTGACGAGATCAGGAAGGGCATTCTTAAGGAAATCAGGGGGCAATCCTCGGGGATCGCAGGTCTGCTGGGTGCTCAAGGATTGCTTTCACCTTGGGGCTACTGTGGTGGCTCGTCAAAACAGGAGAAGATTTGGTCCCGCTTTAGATCTGCTCTCTTGCTTCACCTTTCAAGTGGAATTGATTCCGTTCTGATCTTAAAGTTAAATGAATATCCATGTTCCCCACCTCATCCTGCTCATCAAGGTGCCCAATGTACTCCAGCTCTCCGTACATTGAGCGTATATTTCGAGCGTACATCAAACTCTTCGCATGCTCCCCTCGCAGACGGCTCGACGCACCGGCTAGAATTTAGGATGAGGGGACGCTGGATCGTCCCCGTCTTGTCGGAGTGAGGAGGACGTTGGCGTGGAGATGACGTAGAGACGGGCGGAGATGAAGGTGGATTGGTAAGCGTAAGCTGCACACTACGATGTCCTTGGGCTCGCTCTATGCACATCCTTGCTTGTATCATACAGGTGGAGCTGCTCATCATCTCAAAGGAATCTTCGCTGTCGTCCGGGTCTCGCTTCGTTCTGCCCACCCTGCATTCAGATCGGAGCGCACCCCTATATTCGTCGCAAAAGTGTATCAGAATCTCGCAACGATGCAACCTCACTCGGACAACGGGCTCGAGCGCAGTGTTTGTGTACAGCTGTGACTTCCTTCCATGTCGATCAAACTCACATCACTTCACGAGCTGATTGTCCCCATCACGCAACAAAAGCTCTGATTGTCCTCATCACGCACCCCATCAATCCCCTTGTGATAGCGCGAGACGCGATAATGTCCGTCTTTCGGACCTCAACGATCTCCGACTCCTCGTCGCACTTGATAAGAACCGCGACTGTCGGCTTCTGTGGTGCCAAGAGATGAGCGATCTCGGACACCTCGAGGAGAGGTGGGACGTTTACTATCAGTAAGCGATCGGACGAGACACGACTGACCTTGTAGCCAGTACCCCCTCCACAGTTCCCTTCACTCCGATCTGTATTGGCACAAGAGCAGTGAGTGTACTGACTGGATCACGGTTCCAGCTGACTCCAAATCAGCATGGTACATGTCCCTTCACTGACGGATGCTGGTGAACGTGTTCTCACTTGTCAGGTGGTTCCCGGATCCCGGTAGGAGCGAGGGGACGCTTGGCATGTTCACAGCGTCTCGCTTCGCGCCGATCAAGTGAGCGGATTCCGACTGTTTCGACAGATCGCTGACATGTGCTCAGTGATATCAAGGTGGGCTACTGATACAGCGCGTACGCACTGATATCTTTCCAGTACTATGATATGCATCTGGTGAGCAGGACGTCACGCCGTCTGCCACGTTGACAACCCAAAGCCGGATGGCACAGTGCTGGAGAACAGTAAGCCGGAGCCCGATCGTAGTCTTGATATTGACAATGACTATTCAGTGATGTTGTAGGTCAGATCCGACCATCACTCAGCTCATCCCTTTCGTAGCCGCTACATCGGTGAAGACCGAGACGATGGATGGCTCCTAGACTACATCGGATGTGAGTTGTCGGTTTTACTGAATTCTCCAGCTGAAAGGTCAGATGATCTGAATATGGTGACGGTCGATATGGTTGTCCTCAGACCGACGGAGATGTAGACTCAGAGCGAATGGAGGAGGTGTCTCAAGTTCACAATGAAGATGACCGAAGAACGACTGAGTCACCACGACTTGCATGCGAGACTGAAAATGCCCACGTTTCTCTGGTGGTTTCAGTCAGCGACATCGAAGTCTGCTCAGCAAGCCGTCGGAGGTCGCATTTCGGGTATTCGACGAGTCTCGGACTCGTGTCTACGTTCTCGCTTGGTGAAGATTGCTGATCGGACACTACATATCTTGTTCTAGGGATCTGTCATTTCCTCTACTCGTCTTCTCGCCGCCTGGTCTCCCTTACGTTTCGTCTTCCTTCTGAGCTCGATCTGCTCACCTGGCGCTAGTCGTCTCCACAACTTGTACTTTCTGACTCTCAGGATAGCTCATCACAACGCGATCCCCTCGTCAACAGCACAGGCTCGTGGTCGTCGCTCTATCTCTCCCCATTTTCGGCACTGTCGGGGCTGTGCCCCTTGCCCCAGACCCGACTCCCTCCTCCGATCCCGCCTCACCGGCATCTTCGGACCAGGCATACAATGTCGTACCGACCACCTCCGATTCCCTCCTCCTCGACTGGCAGGGCACCGCGTCTGTTACAAGTGGTCCGATGCCTACGGCCGCGGAAGTAGTGCCACTTCTCTTCGATCCGGACTCGGTCACCGAGACCGTCACCATGTCATCTACCGCCGCCTCGACTGCTTGGTCCGCCGGACCGACCTTCTCCAATATGGAAGCCTTCTCCATCAGCGCATTTGCCGCTGGCGCCTCCAATTTAGCGGTTCCTTTGGGGTCTCCCATCACAACGAACGCTTCGGACCAGGATATCCTGACGTCTTTAAGTGGCGCTTGGAATGGCTCGTTAGTGGCGCTTGGAATGGCTCGATAAACTCCCTCCAAATCCTCCATCCCAAAGGATCGATCAATCCTGACATACACCTCAGGCGGGACCGAGTTCTACGCTCACCCGCTTGACGTCAACCAAGCGACCAATGCCTCCCTCGAGTACAGCGTGTACTTTCCCTCCGACTTTGAATCCGTCAAGGGGGAAAGCTACCCGGGCTGTACGGTGGGCATAAGGGTTGTTCGGGAGGCAACGCAGCGGCGGAGTCAGCCTTCCGTTCACTTCATATCGCCCTGCTGACTCTCGCAACTGCTTCAGTACACGGATGACGTGGCATTCTGGCGGTAAGGGCGAGTTGTACTTGGTGAGTCATGCTGTCCACCCGTGCATTAGGATATCGCGCAGTACGTCCCAAAAGACAAGCAGACCCAATCGCTTTGCCACGCCGCCACAATCAGTCTGCGACGCGCCGCTCGGCCTGTCGATCGGTCGTGGGAGCTGGACATTTACGCTCGGCGCCTGGACGACGATCCGACAAGACGTATGGCTCAACACCCCAGGCCTTGAACGACGGAGGATTCAACATCTGGATCGACGGCAAAATCATAATCCGCGCGAACAACGTGCGATATCGAGAGAACGCAGATACCTGCCTCAATCCGCTCAACGCGTATGAGGATCTCTCCGCTCAGGCGGATACTGCCGCATTCACCTCGACGAGTGTGAATGAGGATTAGGCAGCCAAATTCGAGCGCGCCGACCCTGATGACGGCGAGCCTCACGAGCACCTCCATCAGCTTCCAGGCGACGGACGTAGCTTCCGAGGCCGCGACCCAATCGATCTCCGCTCTTGGCAGAAGACGATAACCGCGTCCGATGACAACCCTCGCACCGATAGTGTTTAACGCCCCGTCCGTCAAGATCATCACCGCCCCTTCTGGTCCGAAGCAGGATTGCGCAATCGGCTTCATAGGCTTGTTTTTCTCGACTTTCTTCGGCGGTCACAACTTGGATTGGCCGTCGCCTGAGGAGCAGTACACCTACTTCAGGGACTTCAAGATGAGGATCAACCGCTAGCATCGTCGCTCAGGAAGCACTGGGGTCGGGCGTGGGGCCGGTCTTTTGGACAGTACGATACATGTCGTGCATCTTGATATATGTGAAGTTTGAAGGGCATGACGGCGGGATATCCAGTGGCCTAAAAGACTGCGAGCAATCTGAGCAATGACACATCAAGGGTTGACATCTTACTCACTCTTGTTGACGATATTCGACGCAACGGCAGATCCAAAGCCAAAGCCTGCGATGTCAGTGATGGCCGCGATGATAATGGTTACCTGAAAGACTGACCCGCACCAGTGATAGCCGCGTTTTGCAACTACGCGAGGCGATCCTTTCAGCACTCGAGCGAATACTGATTCGGAAACTGACCTGGCCCCCGATCTTACCGAATTGATTTTTCCTCGCCTCCTGCTGATCCTGTTGAATCACTCCACCCTGCACCTGTTGCTGAGGGGGTATCGTGACCACCTGGCCCTGCTGCATCGGGGGCTTTTGATCGTAGTATGTTTGCTGTGGCGGTGCGGGCTGGTAGTGGATCATCGCTTGAGGTCCAATCGGCGGGGGTGTAGTGGAGTAGTAGGGAGGAGCGGGAGGCACGCTTCGAGCGGGACTAGGAGTCATTTATCAGTCTGGGCTTCTGTCTAGATGGGAGTACGGTACGTACGTTTTCTCGACGTAATTGCTTGGGAAGAGGCCGGAGCGCTCGTGGGGGAAGGTTTGGCCTTGAGGGATGACTCGACCGCGATACCACTGCTCATTCACTGTAAGGAGTGCATCAGAAATGGTGCACGTAGCATCATGGAGGAGCGAGAGAAAGACTCACCCTCCTCCTCGATTACTATGGTGTCACCAGCCTTGAAAGCGAGGTCGTCGCCTTCCTGTGGGTCGAGGTTGAGTCAGTCACATGCCGTGCCAACGAGCTAATGACATACTGTTCCGTGATAATCCCACAAGGCTCTCGCCTTAGTCTCCGACCCGGATAGTCTGCCTCTCGGCGGCAATGACGGTACTGACGACTGAGCTCCAAATAGGCTACTCGAACCGCCAGCCACATTCAGCGACCCGAACGAGCTCGAGATGTCAGATTCGGGTTGGGTGGGCAGAGCGAGTGAGGGAAAGGGTCCAGCTGATGAGAGGAGCTTGGCACGGATGGTCCGGGCGTCGGCGGGACTGATGAGGTTGAGGGATTCGAGGATGGAGACGGAGTGAACGGTTTGATTGATCAGGTGGGCAGCGAGGGCTTCTGCGGGTGGGGTGTGATGGACCATCACCATCCTGATCGATTGATAGATAACCTGAGGCTGAGAGAAAGGCTTGAGCTTCAGATATTGGACTGCGAGGAATAGGAGAGATGTGTGAACGCTGTGCTGCGACAGATTTCGCTCGGCGTTGGGTTTCCACGTGCTCGAAGCCACGTGATTGTGAGTAAGGGAAATAGCTGAACCGGCTTGAGTTTTGGGTTGGATTGTTTCCAATGCATGCATTCGGTCTTGTCATTGTCTCCAACACCATCTTCATCCAACCCAGAACCTCGCGATCGCTCCAGCGACGTCTTTGACACTTCGGTCACTCCTTGTCCGTCCCTTCGCCTCCTGATCCTCGCTCGTAAAGCTTGAGGTTCGCCTCTCCGCACTGCTTTTACCCTCTGATCCCGAATTCCGCTTCGTGAAAATGCCACCAGCCTCCTTGCTCAACGTCGAGCTCGACATAGCCTTGACCTTTGCGGATGGTCTGGAATCTCGCAAAGGCGAAGACGCAGCGCTACTCGTGCGCATGGGCTCCCGAGATTGCTCCGCTCCCCACGAGATACTCCTCGAGCTTGCGCCGCCACTGGCAGATCGCAGCGCACTCGGCGGAAGACGGCCTCGCTCTGCGTCTCCGCCTACAGTAAGAGCAGGTCGGAGAATGCCCGGTCGTTCCCTCCGCGTAGGAGAATTTCCTGAGTGATCTGCTCCGGCGTCAAGATGCTCAATGTCATTGATGTAGACCGTCTTGGATCGCGGCAAAGGCCGGTAGTCGCTACGTGCAGTAGGTGGCGCCGAGCCGGGATGCTTCATGGCTCCAGGGGTGACCGGTCGGCGAGGTAGCGCCTCGTCTGGACTCGGATAGTGACCATCCATCGACGATGGTCGAGGACGCGATTTGCGCATCGCAATACCGCAACTCCGACCTCCAGGACAAGGCCTTTCCCACCTGAAGCGCCTTTCATCACTTGCGGATTTCCCACGCCAGGGACCATACCATGAGGCGCACCGCCGTTATCCCACCAGGCTGTCTTCACGCACGCCCAAGTATACCCCACTCCGTTATGCCTTACTCCGACGCCAGCTCTCTCCAGCTCGCCAGTGCTACCTCCTGCATAAAACAGCTGTTCCGCAACGGCAACCTCCCCGGACCGCATTCGTGATCGAAGGTAAGACAACTCCGCAGCGGCAAGTGTTTGGGATAGCGACCAAGGTCGGTAAGGGTTACGTTGCGGCGGGGGGAGAGGGTGTGCGTAGGAACGGGGTTGAGCGGGAGAGTGGTGGGCGGATCTTTCGACAGAGACTCGCCGAAGCTGAGAGTCAGCCTGGACGACGTGTGGACGCACCGAGTCCGTATCATCTTGGCGAAAAGCGAGATCTGCTCTCGCCTCACTGCGACGTGAGGTCGACCGGTCACGCTGTCCACTACCACTTCGAACTTCAGCTTGGACGCGACGAAGACTCACCCATCACGTTCCAGCCGAAGCCGAGGAAGTCCGAACGAGGTGAAGTAGCCTCCCCATGACTTGTCCCACCAATCCGTACCGGATACTTCGAAGTGGCCTCTGTTTTGGTCAGCCGGGCAGAGGATGAAGATATAGCCACGCACAGGTACGCTGCGTAGATCGAGTGAAGGTCGACGTCAAAATCTGTCGCTTCCCCATATCTCGTAGTATCCGCCATCTTGTAAAAAAAACAACTATGAGACGCGAGTCTCGAGTGATACAAGATCGTCAAAATAAATTGGATCCGACACCGACAGGCGTTGTGTCAACAGCCTCGTGGTTGATTGCGAAGTCGGCAGTCCAGGCGGGATCAGCGTGAATGCTGACGCCGAAATCCAAGCCTAGACCTGGGAGCGAAAGACTCGCGACAGCGTGTTTTGCAACGTGACACAGCGCCAACGGATCATTCAATGCACTGATAGAGAAGCACTGGACCATCTCTGTAATGGGGAAGGACGTAACCATGAGCGAGGACAGATGGGGAGAAGGTTTCAGGTTTGCATTGACCTGAAACCGGTGGGCTGTGAAACTCAACAATCCCTTATGTTGAGGTCGGGATATTTGACCCCCTCATTGAATGACGAGTGTGCCACACTGCCACGAACCTCGGTTGTTGTCAATCCCTGGAATCTAGCATACATTCACCAGGCCAACCTCAAAGTTCATGAAAGCCATGGCATCGAAACAGCATACCCATCTCATGTCGGTCATCGGGCATATGATCCCACCCCTCTCCCCAAAGCTGCACAAAGGCCAAGCAGGTTGGTCCTCCTTCCTTCCTTCATCCTGATTCTAGCTGATGAAGCTCCCAGGTCGGATCGGCGTCCTCGGCGGCTCCGGAGAGTAAGCAGGCATCTCTGAAGATAGAATCAGATTTCGATTGATGGACCCTAGCTATTCCGGCGCACCGTACTTCTCGTCGATGGGAGCGATGCGCTTCGGCGCGGACCTGGCGCATGTCATCTGTGAGCCTGGAGCAGGGGCGGTCATCAAGACCTAGTACGTTCACCCCCGTATGGGAGATCGGTCTACGTGCTTTCGAGACCAGCTCGCCGGATCTGATAGTACACGGTGTGCTCGACCCGGGACGATCGATGAATGATATCCGAGCGGATCTGAAGAGTATCATGTCCCGCTTGGTCCGTCTCCTGCCACTCATTAGGATCAGCATTGACGGGTGATGCAGCATGTCCTGATCATTGGGCCTGGCTTGGGACGGGATGAGCATATGCAGAACTGTGCGAGGATGGCGTTTGAGCTGGCCAGAGGATTTGACCAGATGAGTGTGGTCGTTGATGCGGATGGACTTTGGCTCGTCCAGGTGAATTTCTCATTACTTCGACGACGCGGACATGGCGTCGGTGCTGATGAGGAATAGGATGATCCGAAAGTGGTACTCGATTGGCCTGGAGTACCGCGGATCATCCTCACCCCGAACCTCATGGAGTTTCAAAGACTCTGTCTAACCATGGTATGCCATTCCCACCATCTATTGTTGGAAGCCAGCTGAACAGGTGACGCAGAAGATCGACTTCTCCTCTGAAGCCTCGACGTTATGTCCCCGACTCGCCCGATCCTTACAGAACCTCACAATCATCCAAAAAGGCTCGACCGATATCATATCCAATGGGATGCCTATACCTGCGGAGCTCCTCGCTGAAGGAGAAGGAGCTTCCCAGCCTGAAAAGCTGGAGGTGAATGTGGAAGGTGGACTGAAACGGGTCGGTGGACAGGGAGATATTTTGAGCGGGAGCACGGGGGTGTTGATGGCTTGGGGGACCGAGTGGGTTAAGGGCGAATTCAAGTGAGCGGAGACAAGACGTGGCGTGCGGTTGGCTTATGGGTCTGAATAGGCACGTTGGGATGCCACCGCCATCGAGCAAGGCTATAGGAGCGAACATCCCGTTGCTGGCGGCATATGGAGCATCTGCATTCAATCGGACAGTATCGAAGCGGGGTTGGGAGAAGAAGGGGCGGGCTATCGTTACGGGTGATTTGGTCGAGCTAGTCGGGCCGGTGTACGAGGAGGTCTTTGGCCCGTCAGAGGGTGGAGAGGGGAAGGGGAAGCTATAGGCGAATACGGTTGTGACATAAGAGTACAAGAGTGTATATGCAGTGTTTAGTACATCTCGAGACTCATCCCGTCGTTGATCTCGTAGTCCCGTAGAGTGACGTGGTCCTTGAATGAGGTATACCTGAAGCATTGGTCGGCGTGAGTTCAGCACCCGTCGCCATTCACCACCAGCCTCGCAGTAAAGTAACTCGAGTACCAGTACTATCAGGCCAAGCCTTAGGCTCACCATTTCTTTAGTTGGATCTTCTGCGCTGTCGTACCTGTCTGCGCTGCGATAAGGCGTTTGAGATCACCGACAGTATCCGTCGCCAGGCATTTGATACGAACTGATTAATCATGAACAAATGTACATCGAAGCAAAGGCAGGCTGGCCTACCTTTCCGTCCCAGTCGGTCGTTCGCGATGACCTCGATCAATCTGCCTGACGACCTAATCAGGAGGCGTGAGCCCATTTCCGCATCGGACCGTAACCCCGATGGGGTAAGAACGCGAAGATGCACTCACACGGGTACTGACGTGGGAGCAGCAGCCGGTCTTCTCTCCGTCTTGTCCATAGCCGCCACTCTCTCCTCCCTAGCCCTATCCCCATTCCTCCCCGCATCCCCGCCTCTACCTCCTCCCCCATCCCCATCCCGTCCTCCATCCTCTCGTCTCTCCTCGACTCCTTTCACGGGCATCCGGTCCAGCGGATCCGCCCCCCTTCTCAAGCTACCCATAGAACTCCCCTGCGGCGCGTTCGCTGACATAGTATTTCTCACCCCCTGTTCCCTAGTCCCTCCAAACCTGGCTGGCACCTCTCCACGATCCCTCCGCTCCATACGGTCCTTGGCTGTCTCTTCATCGAGCGGGCCACGGCGTTGGGAGAAGGATCCGAGGGAGGAGGAGGATTTCTTGTAGAAGCTTAGTTCTTTGGCTTTTCGGGGACCTCGGGGAGGGGAGCGGGATCGGTCGCGCTCGCGGCGAGGGGAAGGGGAGCGCCGACGGGGACCACGGGGAGATGAAGGGGAACGAGGCATCTTGAGGCAGGAGGTAGTGCTCGGACTCGTCAAGAGTAGATAGCGTCATGTACCAAAAGTTGGGCAAAAGGGAGCACAACTCTCGTGTGTCGGCGACGCCACACGGAATCAATCCGCTGGGAATTCCAGTAAATCCCCGAGCTGTCTCTATTCGTCGCCAAAACGTCCAATTTTACCCCATAAGTCGAAGCTCTCGCCCACCCCTTGCCCATGTCTTTTCTTTCACGCCTCGCAAGGGGCTCGCCTGCCCTTAAAAGGGGATACGCCACAGTCTCGGATGTCTCCGGCGTCAAGGTTGTCGGAATTCAGAATGGCTCCAGACCCGGGACCTGCAGCGTGACGGTCGTGGCCAACGCCGGCAGTCGATACGAGTCGAAGCCGGGCGTGGCGCATGTATTGAAAACGTTCGCTTTCAAGGTGAGCGCGGAGGTCTACTTATGCTGACAGTCCGTAGTCGACCTCACATGGCTCGGCGTTGAAAACAGCTAGGGAGACTGAGCTGTATGGCGGTATCTTGTCTGCGTCGCTCTCGAGAGAACACCTCTTCCTCACCGCCGACTTCCTTCGGGGAGACGAGTCAGTCCTTCGTTTCCCCTTTCTTTGTGCGCTGAACTTCCGCAGGGCTCACTTTCTCGAAGTCCTCGCTTCTGTGCTCTCGTCCACCCACTTCCACGCCCATGAGTACGCAGAGCTCGTTCTTCCCACCGTCCAGTCCGAAGCCCTCGCCGCACTTGCATCTCCCACGACCCTCGCTCTCGATCTCGCTCACGGCTTGGCTTTCCGACGAGGTCTCGGCAATTCCCTCTTCGCTTCCCCTCATTCCCCTGTATCCGCCAATGATGCCAAATCCTACGCCCGGCAGGCCTTCTCGAAGTCCAATCTTGCGGTTCTGGGAACAGGTATCTCCACCGACGCTCTTGGCAAGGCCGTCCAGTCTGCCTTCGGCTCAGGATCCTCCAGCTCGCCTACCTTATCGAGCGGATCATCCGAGTACTTCGGCGGAGAACAGCGTGTACCCCTAGACCTCCACTCTGGACCTTCTGCGCAACCCACCATGGTCATCGCATATGGATCAGCCGGCGCAGCGACACCCGAAATGAAGGTTCTGCCATACATCATGGGCGGTGACAGCTCGGTCAAGTGGAACCCTGGAACGTCGCAGCTATCGCTCAAAACCGCAGAGATCCCAGGAGCAACTGCTCAGTCTTTCATCATGCCGTACTCGGACGCCTCGCTCTTCGGTGTCATCATCTCAGCACCTACCAGCGAAGGCCTACGGGATCTGGCGAAGGTGGTGGTGGCCGATGTTTCGAGTGTGCAGAGCGGCAAGATCGGGAAGGCTATTGTGAAGAGATCAGTCGCAAAGGCGAAGTTCGCCGACGCGACTGGCCTAGAGCGAGCAGATACCATGTTATCAGTTGCGGGTCCTGCTGTAAGAATACTGTTGGAGGATCGGACCAAGCTTATCATTTGCTCAGATCTTCACCGGCGGTGTTCCCGCTCCAAACGCCTCTTTCGCTGCATTTGACAAAGTCTCGGAAGACTCTGTGTCGAAGGTGCGTCATCATGGATAGGGGATTAAGCCTTATATCTTACGGGAGGCTTAGTTGGCGAAACATCTCCTCCGGGAAAAGCCGACTGTCGTTGCCATTGGTGATTTGCGCACACTCCCATACGTGTGAGTGACCTTGGATGCTCATGGAGATATTGCTCACGTGGAGCTCAGAGACGAGCTGGGGCTTGGCGCAAAGTAGACGTTGGACTTCATATGTCCGAAATGAATCGTGTAGCATTGACATACGTTGCATCGTCGTACAGTAATACGCATTATTAACATCGTTGAACATGAGGTGCAGACGCTGGTGTGAAGGATTCGTCAAGAAAAATGTTGGGAGTGGGGACTACGACCGCTCGTTGTAAGATACAGCTTGGCCAATCCCTCTTCGACCCTGAGATTCCATCAGCTATGCTGTATTCGGTCAACAGCCACACACCTCTGCTTGACGAGCATCATCACCCCCTGCTGTAACACGCCCTTGGCCAACTGTCCCTCAATACCCTTATACAGTCCCTCGATCCCTTCCTTCCCTAGGATCCGGTTGAGAGTCCCGATCATCCCACTTCCCTCCTCCTCCTTGTTATGATGCCCGGACTGGCTGAGCGCCTTGACCAGTACCAACGGGTATAGCGGGATCGTGGCGAGGGCATTTGACAGCGCTCCAAGGAAGAAGGTGAGGCTTCCGGGTGGGTGGGCGCGATGGCGTGCAGGAATCAGGAGACGGAGGAGGATGCTGTGGATGGATAATGTCAGAGATGGGAGAAGGGCGAGTGGGATTGTCGGTGGGAGGGCGGAAAAGAGACCCGACAAGCCCTCTTCCCGACGGATAGCGCGTAGTGTCTCGATCAACGAAAGATGGTGGGAAACATCGTCGTCCTCGTCGTGCGCGCCGAGCTGTTGGCGGACACAGACCGCTGATACGGGCAGGGTGATACCCTTCGACGTGACGCCGGCTAGGATACCGATAACCAGCTCTTCCATCGCACCGAGGGCGACGGGTGTCACTGAATCACTGGCTTTGGTTGTCATCCCCCCGATCCCGGCTGGGGACGAGGAGATCCCAGCGACAGGTGCCGTGGGACGAGCTTGTCGACGGAGAACCACTTTGTGGAGGGAAGTGTAGAAGAGGAAGTAAAGGAAGTTGGATAGTAGAGTCGATAGTGTGTCCGCTTTTAGACCGGAGTAGAGGTAGGTGTAGCCCCGCCCATTGACTAGCCGTTGGAGGGTCTGAATGAGGGAGACTGTTTACGATCAGCTTCACCAAAGGAGGAGGGAGAGGGGAAGACGGACGTTTCTGGGCGTTGGAGCGCTTTGGTGCATGTTGGAGACGGGTGGTCGCGAGGTCGAGCGGGAAGACGATGGCGTTGCCCACGGCTAAGCTGGTACCTCAATAGGCATCTCCCTTTGGCAGGGGGTCCGGGCAGAGCTCACCCAAAAGCGCCGGAAGTCGCTTGCAACAGTGGGGGAAGAGTCGACTCCATTTCGCTCGAGTGCGATTCTTACGGACGGGGGACAGGGGAGTTTTTGACGTTCCTATACGTCCTGGCGAAGCGGTGATAACGTCCGGGCAATGCGGTAAAGCGGAGACAAGTGAAATGGGACGTTCCGGTTGAGAGATCACCGACGGGATTTACTTCCGGCCACGTGGATCAACACGGTTCCAAAACAATAATATTGCAGATCTCTCACTGATCTATTACTACTAAGCTTACTATAATGACCGAGCGATAGCACGATGCCGGCGGGACCTTCGACGAGCAAGGGAAAAGGGAAGGATGGGCTGGTGACTATGACGGAGGAAGACAGAGAAGCCGCGGAGAAGCAGAAGAGGAGCTTTGAGAGGAGCTTGGCGGGTCCGAGTGTGGGCAAAGCTGGTAGGTGAAGAGGATCATCAGGAAATGCCCGCTGAGATGGGCTCTCTAGGCTTGATGAGGGATCAGACAGGTCGGATCAGTGTCCTTCGACGCAGCTCGGAGCTGATCCGGTTCCTATCAGAGGTCAATACGATTATTGCAGAGGCTTCCAAGGTGAGCTGTAGCAACCGTTGGAATAGCTCATTGAGCTATTACTGACACTTGTTGGGCTCTGTGCTAATCAAACCTACCTTCAGGGCTCGAAGTAGGTCTCTGCCACTCGACTCTGGTCGCGCGAAGACTGATGCACCGGGCGAACAGATTCTACAACAACCAAGTGAGGAAGGATGAGGAGCTCACGAGGAAGATTGCGTGGTTCCAGGCAAAGGTCCGTTGACTTCTACGGAATAAAAGCGCTGGAGACGAAACTGACTCTCGGGTAGCGCGACGAATTGATGAAGATGGCTCAGGCAGAGCGTATGGAGGCGGAAGCGGAGAAGATAGTAAGTAATGCCCTCATATAGGTGCTCCATACTGAGCGGGTCGCAGCTCGTTGAGGTCGAAGCGAGTCGCGATCTTACTCAGTCGATTGTTCACGTCGATATGGATGCATTCGTTGGTACCGACCCGACGACTATGGCTTGTTGTGACTGATTGTTTACCGTATAGTACGCATCCGTCGAGGTGCAGCGCGAACCTTCGCTCAAGGGCAAGGCGTTCGGTGTCGGTCAAGGTGTCCTGACGACCGCCTCGGTAGGTCAACCAAGCGAAAGGCGACTGATGAGCTGACGCTGAACAGTACGAGGCGAGGAAGTTCGGCTGTCGATCCGGCATGGCCGGGTTTATCGCGAAGAAGCTGTGTCCTCACATTATCTTGTACGCTTCACTCCCTTTCACCAGGGCTTCGTGATGATTCTGATGCGGGCTTAGGGTGCCTCTCAATTTTGACCTGTATATCGAGGCATCGAAGCTGGTCCGGGAGATATTGCTGCAGGTGGGTATGTGCGGCCGCAATGGTATGACTAGCTAATCCGGGTGGTGGCCAGTACGACGAGAATACCATGATGGCGAGTCTCGACGAAGGCTACCTAAAGTAAGCTTTTCGGAAATGTCGAAGTCTGATGCTCATTTCCGGCAGCGTCACCTCGTACATGTCACAGCACAACTTGACCGCGCCGGCGGTCGTGGCTCAGCTGCGGGCCGAGGTCGAAGCGAAGACCAAGCTCACGATGTCAGCGGGCATCGCGCCTAATCGGATGCTTGCTAAGGTGGGCTCAACTAGCCTTGGCGTAACTTGTCGAGCTTAGTCAACACCTCTGGCAGATCTGCTCGGACAAGAACAAGCCGAATGGACAGTTCGAGCTTGAGTTTGATCGGTCAATGATTACTCGCTTCATGCGGGATATGCCTGTCAGGTGAGATAGCATCAGTTCCTATTGTGGTGTCCTCTAATCACAGTACCATGAACAGGAAGATACCTGGTTTTGGCCGGGTTACTGAGCGATGTCTCGAAGGCCTTGGCGTGGAGGTCAATTCTTGACATGCCGCTGACCGGTTGCGCTTATCGTCCATATCGCCTCTAGACATGTGGCGACATCTTCACTCGCCGCGCGGAACTGCTCGTCATGGATCATTGGTTCGGTTTTCGGGGACTGTGGTGAGTCCTGATTATACCTTACCGCCGAACAAAGCCTGATAATCCTTGCAGTAAAGCTTATCTCGGCATCGCGGAAAATAAGGTCGCGCCTGAAAAGCGGGAAGAGAGAAAGAGTGTCGGTGTAGAACGGTTCGTCCAAGTCCCGAGATGCTGAAGTATTCGCTCAAGCAAAGCTCAGGACGTTCCGGGATAAGACCCAAGACCAGGATATCATGGAGACGCTAGCGGATATCGCCGAGGAGCTAGGGAAAGACCTGGAGAAGCTGCAGTACGCAGGGAAGACAGTGACTGTGAAGTTCAAGGTAAGCCTGCATATCGATCGCACCTGCGAGCTAACAAGTAATCCACAGGCACACACTTTCGAAAGTCAGCGGATACCTCGCTGATCTCGGTCGGCAGCTAATGGGATTCAGATAAGACACGCGCTCAATCGGTGAAGAAGTATGTCTCGGCCACTGAGGAGATCTTGCCGGTAAATTTCCGCCCTCATGGCTATTCGAGCTCATCTCCCAAGATCGCGCAAGAGTTGCTTAGGCGAGAGCTTCCGCTTCGCATCCGCCTCTTAGGGATTCGATTGTCGACGTTGAAGGATTTGACACTACCTGACACAGGTATCAGGAATGTGGGTCGATTTGCTTCCTGATGAATGCTGACGAAGCAAAGTTTTTCGCATCGCCAACCAAGAGAAAATCGAAATCGAATGACCAGCCCGACCGATCACCTAGCGCAACGTCGAGCGATCCTGAGGTGATCGATCTTGCCCAGCTTGAGGAGGAGGAGCAGGTCGAGGAAGAGATGGGAGAGGGCGACTTCATGCCGCCAGAAGGCATCGGAGACCCGGAAGCCAAGCCCTCGTCAACCCTAAGGAAGCGAAAAGACTCATGTGAGGCACCGGCGACGAAAAGTCACCTCTTGGGTCCGATCTGTCCGATCTGCGCTCAAGCCCTAGGCCCGTCGACGTCGAATCAAGGACTCAACGATCATATTGACTGGTGTCTCAACAAAGGTGCCATATCCACAGCGAGCAAGCGGATCCCGAAGGCTAAGGTTTCAGCGGGCGAGGATACCGCAAAGCGGAAGGGGTCTGGCAACGACACCGCCAAGAAGAAAGGCGAATCCAAGGGGTCAATGATGTGTTGGCTGAAGAAGGAGATGTAGGAGCGATCACTTTTTAGGCTGCGATACGTACTGTATTCAGGACTGTCTTGAATGTCATTTCCTGCATGTCACCGTGTGCAAAGTCAAATAGGCAATGTTGTAAACAAAAGCACGCGACGCGCCGACCTCCACCCCTTGAAATCTGATATCCTATTCCCTTTCCATTCCTCCATCTCCATCGCGCAAATGTCCATCGAGGTGTCGCCCTCTCCTCCAGGCTCACCCATGACAGGACTGTCGTCCTATCCGAGTACCGAACAGCTCAGGACCGTCAGCGAAGGAACGACTCATCCTTCTTCCGTCAGCTCCGATCTCAGCTCCTTATCCCTCTTGGCGGATATTGAGGATGGCAAATCTGGTCACAAGGATGCTGTCGAAATCAAGCCGAAGCCGAAGGGAGATAGTGCTGGCAAGAAACGGCGAAGAGATAGCTCAGCGATCGACGCAGTAGCGAAGAAACCGAAGATTGATATGGACGGAGAGAATAAAGAGAAGGGCATCTACTGTCATCAGTGAGCTGCCGTGCACCTTTCAACCTTCGAATGTCTGACGAAGATCTCAGATGTCGCACGAGGCAAGAGGCTGAAAGTGAGTTCACCTGATGTCGAAGCCGTCATTCGAGGCTGATGATAACTCAGACGTCCTTCGGTGTACCCGACTCAAGCAATTCACGAAGAACGGCGCGCCTCGCGCTTGCAACCTCGCCTGGTGTGACCGTGATCTTGCAAAGCGTTACGGGACGAATGCGTCAGCTGCCCGAGAGCGGGGCCGGGCCGGCGAAGAGGGGGAGTTCCAAGGGCATGATCCGGAAGCGAGCTACCTTTTCATCTGTCCGTGCTGCTCGGACCAGTGCCAGAACTCGACGTGTGAGCTTGCGCAACATGAAAGAAATTGGGAAGCTGAAGATGGGATTCAGGCCGGAAGAAGAAGGGTCTAGAGCCTCTTGGGTAGGTGTCCTTGCGTTATCTGTATACGACATCGCTGATCGAAGCAAAGCATGGTGACCAAGCCTGCTCAAGAAGCCGTCGCAGCCTTCTTCGCACCGAAATTGAAACCGAACCCCGCGGCTCCAAAGCAACCCGCCGACTCCTCCACGATCATGATCATCGATAGCGGATCTGAGCTTTCCGAGATCGACTCAGCGGACCCAGTTGACGGCCTTAAGCCAGCTAAGACTGCGAGGACCCGCTCCAAGCCCAAGACGGCACATGCGAAACCGAAGCCTGCCGAGACCGCCTCGGGTAAGGGAGCCCCCAAGAAGGTAGTAAAGGGAGCAAAGACGGGCAAGAGCGACAAAGGGCAGGGTACACCGAAACAGGGCATGAAGGAGGACAAGGGCAAGGGCAAAGCGAAGGTGGACGGTGGAGAGGTGGTCAAGAAGCCTAGAGCGAAGCCGGTGAGAAAGCCCGAGGTGCCAGTGGAGCCGCCGGCTTTCGAGAAGGTAGACACGAGACTAGGCAAGGAAGAGGCAGAACAGAGGATAGCTGTGAGACCACTTCGATGGGCCAAGAGTGCGCTGACAGCAATCAGCTACGGGAGTACATCGCTCGTTTCAGGCCGGTGCTGTCAGTGCCTGAACGGTCTCTTGGTCCACTTGACGACTTCGACCGCTTTCTCAGCGAGGCGACCGTACGACTTTTTGCTGGTGCGATGCTGGACATCGTACGGGAAGAGCTGGAAGTCAACAGTGGCGAGGAAGAGGTGAGTCAATCTTGTCTTCACGCCAAGCATGCTGAAACCATGATATAGCTCATCGAGATTATACAACGCCATCGAGAAGAGCTGCGGTACTACGCTGACCTCGCTCGTTTCGCGACTATCTTCAACGCGCTCTCGACACCCCTCGCCCTTCGCCTGCAACCATCGATTTCAGCTGTAGATCGCAGAGCCGATGCTAATGCTTCCGCGATCCGTGCTTTGCTGGACCTAGACGAAAATCAAGCGGCACCTGCTTGGGCTACCGATTTCGGTGCCGGTCCGTCGAGACGCGTTGGTGCTTCCCGCATCCCTCAACCGTCCGAGGTCGTGCGTATGCTCTTGGCTCTCGCCGAACGGTCACTGTCAGCACGGAGCATACGCGCAGACCTTGACTCTACATCAGGGGAGAACGAGGAGCGGAGACGACATGCGAGTGGTGTGAAGAAGGAAACAACAGCGTGGGAGGGGAGAAAGAAGAAGCTGGCTGAGGCGCGTGTTCGATGCAAGTCTGCTGCGGAGACCAAGGTGAACAAGGAGCTCGTACGTTCTCTTCTTTTGTCAATGCCTCTGAGTCGACCATGTACAGACCACCACAGGGCAGCGTGAACACGATCTGCTAATCGCGTGGCTCAATGTAAGTGAAAGCGGAAATCTCCGCTGACAAGGGTTTTAGGTCAATCTGCGTGCCTCTTTAGGTCGTCGGGCGCTTCGCCACGAGCCCCTCGGCATCGATCTCGACGGCAGAATCTACCACATCCTCACCCCTCGACCAGTCGAAGACGACGCTCGGCCCCCTGTCGCCTGGGCTTCAGGGCTGCTCGTTTGGGGAACCGGCGTTCCTCTTAAAGCGGATGTAGAGGCCGAGGAGGACGAGCTTCCCGTTAACATGGAACGGTGGAGTCACTTTGGCAAGTCAGTCACAGTTAAGCAGCTCGCCAAGTGGATCGAGTGGAGGACAAAACAGGCGATTCAGGCGGCAAGGCCAGTCAAATCGCCTGCGAAGCCGAAGGCTACGCCGAACGGCAAGATGACGCCGAAAGCTCTCTCAACGCTCAAGGCGTCATCATCGAAACTCGTCCAGTCTTCACTTACACCGTCGCCATCCAAGATCGCCACCACGCGAAAGATGACACCGCGGGTTGAGGTCGTCATCCCCATCTCCGCGAGGAAATTCGCATCGAATGGCAGTTCATCACTCTCGAGCCTGACCTCAAATCCCGTCGCGAACGGTATCACGTTGCTTTCAGAGAATGACGACGCATCGGACACTTCGTCGGGTCTGTCGACCCCACCTGTTTCATCCGAAGAGGATCTCCTCCCGCTGCTAAACCCCAAAGGATATAAGCCGAGCATCTCGGTCATCGAGGAGAACGGAAAGGAGCTGGCCCGGAGGTTGATGGAGGTAGCAGAGTGGTTGGAGGTTTTGGAGTGGAGGGGCATGGGAGAAATGCGTTGATGACAGGTCATAGAATGCATCAACATGCACCTTCGCCAAGGCTGCTGGCTCGCTGTCCTTTGCAATCTCGCTGGATCTAGCGAATCCCCTTTCGGAATATCGCTCGTCGTGAATCCAGGCACCACTTTCGTGTTTATGAAACGCTTTCGCTAAAGATCTTGATGGGATGAGCAAGCATAAATCTCCTCGGAGAAGAGCTCATATGCTCTATTGACTCCTACTGCAGTTTCGATCAACAATGGATGGCGAGCCCTCGACTCTACCTTTGTCGCTCAAAACGCCTTCCGGCCCTCCAGCCATCCTCCTCGACACGCTCTTCCTCGTTTTCCTCCGGCTCGTTTACTTTCTCCTCGCCCGCCGATTTCTTCTGTCCACTCTGAACCCCACACTGCGCGACCTGTCCAAAACAGAGACACTTTTAGCTCCCACAGCCTCTTTGCGAGTGGATAACGCACGGTCCAATCGCTCCCTATCCCTCATTCCTCTATCCGACGGTGAGCTCGATACCGAAGATGACAACCCCCTCTCCCGGACCACACCCAACTCTTCCTTCCCACCATCGCCGTCAAAGCCGAATACATCACTCCTCACGAGTTCTCAACCCAGCCGCGACCCCTTCACCCGGCGCAAGACCGATGAAGGTTTCCATCTTTCCGCCGCTGGGACCTCATCCCTCCCCGCGGCTCCGGATGGTGCGAGTGGAGGTTTCGAGCTTCAAGCCCTGGGGCAGAAGTTGAAGGATGTAGGAGCGGGTGTGAGGAAGAAGGTAGATATCCTTCAGCTGAGTCATGGCCAGAGAGGGGATGGTGGGGTCAAGGGGATCAAACAGGCCATGAGGGGGTTGAGCTGGCTTGCGAGGTAAGTTGTGCTCTTCTCAACGCGCAGGTAGCCGACGTGTTTTTCGTTCAGAGTGCTATTCTCGCTATGTTTCGCCGAGTCGTGCAACCTCGTCAGTCTCGTCATGTTTCATGCCCTCGGTATACTCCACTCTCGGTCCCGGCATATCAACTTCTCCGTCTCCCTCCATATCTTACTCGCTATGATCCTTCTCGTCGTACCGCTGGTACAATGTATGCTCTTAACCTACCGATCTCGGGGTAAGATTCTCCCTCTTCGCCTAGGCTCTGTACTCATAGACCCGCTAGAATCCTCAACCGTTTCCACCGCTCCTCGCACCCCTTCCATCCCATTCACATCCCGCCTACTCATCTCGCTCGTACCCTTTGGTCTCTACTGTTTCCTCTGGACCCGTATCCCGCCATACGTCACCGCTCTACCCCCGGTTGCGTCTGTTCTGCCAAACCCAATCGAGCTGGATCCACACTTAGATCCTTCGTCTACCAGGCCGACTTTCATGGATGGGGCGATAGTCGATTGGACGTCAGGTCCAGAAGGCTGGGAAGGTAGTGGATGGCTTGCGTCAAGTCTCGGTCGAGTCATCGTGCTCGGCGTTGTGGTCCTCGGAGCACTATCAGGATTCGGGGCAGTAAGAACTGCATGGGGTTTCTTCGAGCATGCCGCTGGTGCGAGCAGGTGAGTGGCATGGCTGAGATGGGTTCCGGCTTACACACTACAGCCGAGCCTTGGACGATAATGACATCCTGCAAGCCGAACGATCCCTCTACCGGGTCCGACATGAGCTGGTGGCAAAGCGAGATGAGCTGAGCAGACTCGGAGCGACGACTGCTGGGCCAACATCGGAACGCGGCTGGATGGGCAGGGTATTTGGCGGAAAGTACGACCAAGGTAAGATTGGTCGATCTCACAATCTAGGCATATCGTGACCAGCTTGATCATTCCAGAAATGGCAGCTTTGCAGGCTGAGCTGAGCGGTCTTGGGTCCATCGAGAGGCAGGTGGCCCGCTCGTTATCGGCGATGAAGACGCGGAAGGTGAGCTGACTCACTGCAAAGTATGGGCAGAGGATAGTGCTGACAGCATTCCTTCAACAGAGACGGCAAGAGTTCAGCGTTACCTTTCGAGGCAAGATCTACACCTTCATCGGCTACATCTTTGCCATCTACTGTTCCGCCCGACTCCTTATGGTGAGTCTCGCCGTTATCACAAGGCTGACTGGCTTCAGTGCCTCCCGTCTATCTTCTTCGCCCCGCTGTCCACTTCCAGTATCCCGACTCAGGAGGGCAGCGATCCCCACGGCAAGGGCAATACCAACGGCGACTGGATCTCTTTCCTCCTAGCTCTCGGTATCAGTCATCTTCCGACCGGTGTGATCGATATCGACGTGGCGGTCTGGAGTCGGGCCATATCGCTCCTTCTCACTGGACTGCTTATCCTCTCCAGCTTGACGCAGGTCTTGCGAAGTCTCAGCAGGATCCTGAGATTGACCAGTAAGACGGTCGGTGCCGGTTTCTTGCTCCTTAGTCTCGGTCAGCTTTTCGTGAGTGGCCGTTTACCTTCCTCATTGCCAGCCTAACGGTGGCCATGAGCAGTCGACATACATCATCTCCCTTTTAGTCCAGCTTCGCACAACTCTCCCACCAGCCCCAGCAATGGACACCGACCCCTTCTCCCCTTTCTATGGCAATTCCACCATGAGTGACGGCGCCGTCGATTCCTCTTTCCAGGAGACACTAAACGACTCACTCCTCTCCTCCTTACCCGACTTTCACGTCTTTGGCCGCCTATTCGACGTCGTGTTTCTACTGGCAGCCGTGGGGACCGCATTGTATCGATATATCGTCATGAAGGTCAATCCAGCTGACGATAGCGGGGATATCTACCAACATTGAGGAGAACGGAGATGCGTATGGGACAGTTTTGGGAGCTCATGATAGACCATAGATCATGCAGGGGGTCGTACGATACGTGGGGTACGGATTTTTGCTAGGTACCGCTCAGATGCTGGGTATCGTCCTTCCTCGCGTCATTCCAAGTGTCCGTCAATTCGTTCGCAAGGCTTGCCTCCACTTCGTCCTTTCCGATCTCTTTGTCGCTGCAAGGCTTCGAGAACCCGTTCGAGTGCAAGGCGCCCTCCACTTCGGATGCGGATGCTTCCGTACCATCATAATCCGTACTCCAGCCTTCATGGTCATCATTACCCAGATCGATGCTTGGATCGTCTTGCAGAAGTACATTTACCGGCCATTGCCGAGTGAAGTCGTGTCCATTGGACATGGGAGACGAAGCGATCGGACCTCCTGAGACCGCCGGAATCAAGTCGACCTGAGAAGGGGGTCCTCTCGGCGTATTCGCACCATCTCCGCTCATGGCGGCTGACGTGCTAGCCTTCGCTTGCTGTTGGATGCCGTGACGGGCTTGATCCCGCATCAGATCCGCCTGGATGGTGTGTAGATGCGCACTGCGTGCCAGTCGGCGGGCGGACACACCACTGCCGGACCGCTGGGGTGTTAGCGATGCCCGGGGTCGGGCCATCGGGATGCCACCGGCACTAGAAACAGCTGATGTCGAGCTGAGCTGGGACTGCACAGCGCTGTTCTCAGCGGCTGGGAACGAGCGGTAGGTGGGGATATTGAGGGACGGCTGTCGACGAAGTCGAAGGGTGTTTGCATTTGCCAGTCGGCGAGTCGTGGAATTACTCCTCGATACAGTCCGTACCCGTGGAGTCGGTGATGGCGAGGGTGTCGGGTGCGCCTCTTTTCGCGGATCTGACAGCTTACTCTCGACCTGTGCAGGTGGCTCTTGCCCAATGACGGGGGCTGCACGGTCGCCAGTGAGATCAACTCGAAGATCGGCTAAGGGTCCATAGATACTTCGCCGGCTGTAGACGCTTCGGCGACGACGTGCCTCTGCGACAAGAGGTTTGAGGACGGCGTCGATTGTGCTACTCCTTGTGGCCACTCCGAGAAATATGATGACCAGAAGGATGAACAGCTGAGCGAGACCGCGACGACGTTCGTAGCCGAGCTGCGGGCTTTGTCAGCATAGCTCCGTCGAGTTGAGATGACTTGCCTCATCGGCAAGAAGTCGCAGCTGGGACTGCATCGCTCGATTTTCCTGCTCCATTGCCGATCTATGCTGTTGGATATGAGAGATCACCTTGCCAAGGCGATCTTCCTCGCGCATTCGCTAGGACCGTAGAATTAAACTTGACTGGTCGTCGTGTGATTGAAGCTCACCTCCTGGTCCCACCTCCCCCGATCCTCACCTTCGCGGTCGGTCTTCCACTCATCCCACCCCTTTTCGACTCGACCTAGCGTCACTCCCATCGCCCGGCTCTGCTCCTCGATGTACCGCGCAACGAGGGATGAGTTCCCCTCGAGAGCGTTCAGCCGGCGGATGATGAACGCGTAAATAGACTCGGACGAGTCTGAGCGAGGAGCAGGAGCGCGGCTATAGGTTGATGTGGAGCTCGCGGGCATTGCAGTAACCGATGCGGTGGTTAGCTCATTCGTCCAGACGGTCTCGTTGAATGACGTCTCCGACGCATTTGGAGACGGCAAGACTGAAGCATTGTTCAATCGGGAAGACGACATCGCTGCAGAGGACGACGTGCTTGCTAGTGTGGACTCTTTGGGGGTATTCGTCGCCTCCGATGCAGACACTTGAATTGAGGCTGTTTCGACTTGCGGGGCTTCATGCGATGTCCGGAGTCGGTCCGGTGTCACTGAGCTGTCGTATCCCGTCAAGAACAACCCTGTCCCCGTGATCAAGTCTGGTAGATCAAGGCCAGCCCGGCTCGCTTGCTGATGTACCAGCTTCTTCAGCTCACATAGCTCCTTCTCCCTCGTCTCTTCCTCCTTTCGTTGCTCCATCTCCCTGGTGTCCTCTTTCATTTTTTCCTTCGCACGCTTCTCTGCCAGGTCGCGATCTTTCGAAGCTCCTTTGTCCTTCTCCCTCTCCTTGGCCGTAGCGGCCAGCCGCTTTTGCTCCCATTTGAACGCTTCCATCTGGTTCATCCCGAAGACCTTGACTTGGGATACCGGGCAGTAGTATTCGGTGCCGTAGTGGGAGGGGAAGTCAAGACGGAGGAAGCGGTGAAAGGATGTCGGGGCGGATAGAGTGAACGTCTAACGACCAAGCTTGAGGAGCTGGTCGCGATTCGGTGAAGACCACTGACCTGAAAGCCTCTCACGTTCTTTCCCACGAACGCGCCTACTTCCTTCCACTTATTGTCGCGACCCTTCACGGTGCCTTCGGTGACATCCGCGTCCACGTCCTCCTCTTCCTCCTCCTCCTCATCATCCTCTGCGCCGCCTACGCTGACCCTGATGTCCCTGACTACCCCGCTGAAAAATTCCCACACAGCCACCTCGACCGCCTCGATCCGGATCTCGTCACAAAGCTCAATGACCACCCAGTGCTGGTCGGACTTGCACGGTGTGAGCATGTACCTATCGCGGGATTTGTGAAGGAGGGACGAGGCATGTTGAGTTTGCGGAGAGGATGAGTGGATGCGAGCGGAACAGTCGGGCGAGGCGTAGTTGTAGCGGTTCTGAAGTGTTTTTGGAGAGGCCGGCGGCGGTTTTATGGAGGAGGGAGTCTCGATGACAAATGAGCTGGGGTTGGAGCCATTCGAGTGGGCGGCTCCGTCGGGTGAAGAAGGTGGTGGTTTAGATGCTTGATCCTCGGCGGAGCTCGTATCACCGGCTGTCCGCTTCACTTCCCCAGGATCCACCCGCTGTTGATCTTGGCTCTGCGAGTCAGTCCCAGCCTGTTGAATAGCAGCTGGTGGTGACTGAAGGTCCGGCGTGGGAATCAGATTCTCGTCGTCGCCCCCTTCCTCGGCTAGCTTGATCCTCTTCCACTGCTCGAAGCTCACAAACTCCTCGTGTACATATTTAGGCGCTTCTGTGGTTGTCTCCTCGAAAGGTTTCCCAAGCGCTTCAAAGGCTTCTGGTACACCAGCTACTATAGATGAGTGCAGCTTGGAGACCACCGCCTCGAGCACCTGCTGATCCCCATTTGAATCGTCCGGGTGGACGATGATGAGTTTCGGAGGAACCGGACATTCCTCATCTTCGCCTAGGTCTGCCCAATCTCGTCTGAGGGAGAATCCGACGTCCCAAGTCGTGATCTGTCCGGTTGGATGTGAGGCTAGCCTTGTGTTCGTCTCGCTACCCAAAGTGTCTACCACAGTCGAGGAGGGGGACAAGGGGATGGAACTCCCTTCGGTGTTGGCGGAAGCGGCACAAAGGAGGATGGAGTGGATGAGATATGCGGGAAGGTATGGTCGCATGATTCTCTCAGGGCGTGTTGCCTTGGAGCTAGCTAGATTGACGTCCCGAGGAGGAGCGAAAGAGACCTGTTCGGTGGGTGGTTTCGTGGAGGTCTAGGGAAACAGGCACCGGCGATACGATTTTGACGGAAGCAAAAGTGGGAGACTGGGGCCCCGGAGTGGAGGCTATGACCTAAAAACTCCCTCATACCAGCTGACCTCCTTGACCAAGATAGCCGAGAAACCGATCACCGCCCCGCTATGTTCAATCTGCTTCATGCTCTCTCGATTCAGTCAATTGCGACAGTCACACCCACTTCTCAATCAAGCTCGAGTATTCCATTCTAGTACTAGCAACATGGTCAAGGTGAGTAATGCACAGACCGCTCTCGAGCCCCGTGTTGATCAATGACCGATCTAGGTTATGGCTATCTTGTACAAGGGGGGAAAGGGTATGTGGGATTGCAAGAAAGCACAGCCACGCTGACCTTCCCTACAGCGGCGACCGAGGAACCTCGTCTCCTGGGGACGGTCGAGAACAAGCTTGGCATCGCCGACTGGCTCAAGCAGGAGGGTCATGAGTGCGCTGCTCTATGATCACAGTGCTCATCAAGCTAACTCGGTCAAGGTTCGTCGTTACAGATGACAAGGAGGGGCCAGGAAGCGATTTCCAGAAGCATCTACCGGATGTGAGCCTCTCTTTACTCCTCGATCTCCTGTTCGGGTGAAGCTCATCGACGTGCAACAGACGGAGATTCTCATCACTACCCCTTTCCATCCTGGCTATCTCACTGCGGACCTCATCAAGAAGGCGCCAAAGCTCAAGCTCTGCGTCACCGCTGGTGTAGGTCAGTGAGGCGGATCTCATTTTTGACCTATTGCTGATAACTTTGCATCTCATCTCAGGTTCTGACCACATCGACCTGAACGAGGCGAACAACCATAAAATCACCGTGGCCGAGGTACGTCTTTGACTGGAATGTTCTTCTTTCTTTGATGCCGGTTTTAGGTGTCCGGGAGTAACGTCGTCTCCGTCGCCGAGCACGTCGTCATGACCATCCTCGACCTCGTCCGCAACTACACCCCAGCGCACGAGCAGATCGTCAACGACGATTGGGCGGTCGCCGATATCGCTCGTAACGCCTTTGACCTCGAGAACAAGGTCGTGGGTACTGTCGGAGCGGGACGTATCGGGTATAGGGTGTTGCGCAGGCTGCAGGGCTTCGACTGCAAGGAGCTCTTGTGGTTCGACTACATGGACCTGCCTCCCGGTCAGTGATTCCGGCTCGGGCCTGGTGAACATACTGATACAAGGTAAAGACGCCGCCAAAGCGGTCAACGCGCGCCGTGTTGAAAAACTAGAGGACATGGTGGCTCAATGTGATGTTGTGACTGTCGTGCGTGAACTTTTCGTTTTCAATTTTCCGAAGCCAGCATCTGACTGTGGGCTCAGAACTGCCCGCTGCACGAGCAGACCCATGGTCTCTTCAACAAGCAGCTCATCAGCAAGATGAAAAAAGGATCGTGGCTCGTCAACACGGCTCGAGGCGCCATTTGCGATGCAGAAGCTGTGAAGGAGGCGCTCGAGAGCGGACACCTCGCGGGGTACGGAGGGGATGTATGGAATAAGTCGACAATCCCTCTGAAAGAGCCAAAGCTGATGATGGCGCACATGTCCAGCCGGCTCCCAAGGACCACCCGTGGCGCCAGATGCGAAACCCGCTCGGTCCGTTTCCATGTCTTTCAGCGTTCTTCGAGCTGACGGATCTCCAAATTAGGCGGTGGTAACGCCATGGTCGCCCATTGTGCGTCGCCGAGTCAGATCATTATGTTGGAGCTAATGTGACTAGACTCCGGCACCACCCTCGACGCGCAGAAGCGCTACGCCGATGGAGCAAGGGAGATCATCCGCCGCTACTTTGCCAAACAGGAGCAGGACCCGGTCAACGTCATCGTCATCGACGGTGAGTATGCGAGCAAGGCCTACGGCCAGAGGCAGGCCAAGGCTTCGGGCCAGAGGACAGCAGCTGGGGCTTGAGGGGACAATGAGGCAGACATCTGAATTGACGTTCTGAAGTGAGATGTGTATGATTACATGTGGAGACTATGCAAGATCTGAAGTGGAAAACCAAGCAAATTCTTTGGAAAGCCGCGGCTGCCTCTTGAATACGGAATGGAACGATGCTAGAGTACTGCCGAGAACGTGGGTATGATAGATGAAGGGTGGCAAGGAATGCTGGTTATCGTTGAGGTGATATGTAAAATCTGATCATGGCGAAGAGCATGGTCAGCTAAAGACACTACACGGCCGGAAGCGATTAGCTCACGTCCTGATCATATGATGATATGTTAGAATCGATCGTGCCGGTTTCGTGCCAGAAGAAGGCTAGGGTAGAGCAGTCAGCATGAATTCTCGACATCGACCGTCCCCGACCTACCTATCTTTCCTCCATAAACCTCCTCTTCCCTCTCTCATTCATCATCACCACCACCTCTCTTCTCTTCCCTCTTCCTAACCCAGTCTCCCCCACCTCGACCCCATCCAACCTCGCCTCCGCTCTGGACCGATCGCCGGGTCGGGCCGGACAAGGAAAAGCGACGATCAGGGCGGCGCAGAGGAATGTTGCGGTGAAGAGCGTGGAGAGGAGGGATCGTTGGCGCGGGCGAAAGTGGGTTCGTAATAAGGGGGCCATGGTTTAGGTAGATCCTGGGAAGAAGAGAGAAAGTCAGAGGCGAGGTGCGGTCTATTTTACTTTTTTTCTCCGTGTTTTTCCGGTGCGCTTTTAAGGGGCGGTTTTGGTTCCGCGGGGCAGTAGTTTGGACAGGTCAGCAAACGGACTATAAGAGATACATCAATCCGCGATGTCGTCCACCCGTACACGGACAGCGGGGAGCGTGACGACACCTCGACAGACACAAATCCAGCCTGCGACACCGGTGGAGGAGGAAGGCGGGGTGAGATGTACTGTACGGCTCGTCACGATCCCTTGACTTTCAGCTGATGTAGGTACGATCCAGGGACATGGTCGACGATGTAAGCAGATGACGGCAGGGCCGACGACCAAAAACCCGGGCAGGTGTGCATACCTTTTCCTCGATCCCTGCGCAGAGCTGAGAAGCAGGCATTAGGGCATTCTACACCTGCCCACTTGGGAGGGACGATCCGAACCGATGCAAGTTTTTCAAATGGGCCGATGAGCTTCAATCTCAGGTCACTCCTCAGGCTGGGACATCTCGTGCCGCTCGACTCGCTGCGGCGACCAACCAGAACCAAGCTCAGACCCTAGGTCAGAGCCCTCAATCCCGCTTCGAGAGACCTACGACCCCAACCACCTCGCGGATGGCGGCACAGCCGATGACACCTCAGACAGGCTCAGCTACTGCAGGGCAGGCTGGTGGCGAGGATGAGGAAATCGATTGGAAAAGGGTGGATACGGACGATCTGGAACGAGAGGCGATTGCGAGCACGCCCGGCTCATCACAAAGGACCGATCAAGGGGCTGCATCTAAACTTGGAAAGTCGGGAGACGGGACATCGTTCACCGAGCGATTGAGGGGCGCTGTGGAGGATGGAGTGGGGAAGCGGAAGCGGGATGAAGAGATGGATCTGTCAACGCCCAAGCAGGGAGATGTAGTGAACGGGGAGGTGATAGGCATCAGTGTCTGGGAGTGTTCATCTGACGCCACGCTCAGCCCAATCCGTTCCTGTCCTCTCCCAATCCCCTCAGCTCTTCTGCCCATCCCGCCCTCTCCCCCTCCCTCACTTCCCTCGACCAACTTTCCGAGCACCTTCACCGACAGGATCGGCTCATCAAGGCTGGCGAGGCGGCGAAGGATGGGTTCAGGAAACGTATCAAGGCGCTGGAGGACCGGAACAGGCAGTTGGAGGAGAGGGTGAATCAGCTGGAGGGGCGGTGACGTCGTGCCTATGGTGTAGATGAAGATTGTGTCTTGTTGTAGCATAGTGCTCGCTTTTTCGAATAATGCATGTTACCTCGCCATTAGCCAGTCTCCCTATTATCCTTCCGTTCTCATCTCGACCACGTGCCATCCCAACCCCGAACAAGACATCTCGATAAGTCGATGCTAAGCGGATCCCCGCAGGGAAGAGATGCCAAGTTCAATGGTACGACATCGTACCAACAAAGGCAGAGAAGCACGAAGTCGGTATTGACGGGATTCCGATTCATGTCCGCCCCTTCGTGAAAGCCGCACTGCATTCCGCTACAACTGTTGCGGTGTAGTCTTTCCACGTCGGAACAGAATAAGAAGTAGCGCGATATCGAGATCGACCCAGCCGAGCTGAAGCCAGAAAGCCGCCTGTAAGTTGGTATAATTGTTCAACCCTCCGGGCTTGATCGTCAAGAGGCCCGCCTGAACCGCAAGATCCATTACACAGCCGATCTGCACAGCTTTAGAAGAGAGCTTTATTGGCGAGAAAAGACATACCTGGAGGGCTACTGGGGCTAGCGCAGAAGCGATTCCTGAAATGGAAGCCGGAGCGCTGCCAACGATCATGACGCTTTTGGTCAGTTCAAGCCTTCGGAGATAGCTCACCAGACAGCGGTGATGGCACACTGATTGGCCGATGAGCCGATGAGAAATGCGGGGAAGACCCAGTGCCAATGACCTTTTCCCGTGATGTTGCCCTCGGAGAAAACCATGAGCAGCAGGAGGACCACCACCGGGCCCATGAGACCGCCAACCAGCAGCCATCGGAGATTGAGTCGATGCATCAGTTTTCTACAGTTTTACGATGAGCAATGACAGCCGGTAGTTTGAGCATAGCTGACGGAAGGATGAAAGCTGGTACACAAGCTGCCAGCCCGGTTGCAAAGCCCGTAACGATGCGATGAGGGGTGAACTGCCATCGACAACTTCCCATCGCTCGACCAGAGACAATTGTATGATCTGCGATGGTATAGGAAAGACAAGCCGTGTCAGCGATGAAAGCTCAGCAGGCTCTTTCGGACTGACGATCCAGTATGCGAATGTCTCCAAGGCGACAAACACTAACAGCGGTACGAAGGCGTACCGGGACTTACGAAAGGGATGGCTAGAGCCGCCATGAAACGTTGGAACCAACGCCAGCCGGCCATCTGACCGTCTAGTTCAATAGCGCCTCCGACGATGATGCCTGAAAATATGTCAAAATGATGTTCGTCTATGATGGCCTTACCTGTTGAATTGGCGATGGAGCCGGTTACAGTGAGGAATATGATCGCCACTTTGATCTGTGTCGAATCGAAGATCGCTGAGACAAGCCGATATGCCGAGGGGACCTTCCTCATATAAGCAATCTTGGTCACTCTGGGGCAGTTGCGCTTACAGTTGCAGCTGCGAAACCCCCACTCAAGGCTCGGAAGATGAAATAGGAGTATTGCTCGGGTAGAAAGGAAACGACGAGGGTTGGCGATGCCGTTCAGCAGAAACCCGTACCAGAACACCGGCTTGGCCCAAGCCGAGTACAGATCGGCCACACGACCCCAGAAAGGCAGGAAGGCGGCGAAGGTAACAGCGTATGCAGTCTGCCCTGTGAGCACATCTAGATCCTACTATGTGATGCAACCTACAATGATCCAGGAGGATGCCTGGTGCTTAACCCCGAGGTCATCTGCTATCGAATTCTTCATGGTGAAGACCTCTGCCCGACCCGTAGAGTCGAGGAACTGCGGACATATCACCGAATGTCATCACGAGATGACGATCCTGGGCGACGCAGAGATGACCAGCAGGAATCACTTCCGTTTACTGCTCATTCCTTGCGGATTTTGATCTGAAGGTGGAGGAGCTGTGGAAACGTCTCGAGGATGACAGCCGAGTCACAGGGGATCTCGCTTTGACCGGTGGCGCCCTTGTCAGCCATCTCGTCTAGCGCTGTCGGGTCTACGGGACGTCTCGCGAGATCGCCCATGATCGATCAAGGCTATCCGAGTGAAGCTGAAGGAGTGGTAGTGAACACACCGAGCTGCATCCTGCACCGATAGATGTCAAAGTATACGAGAAGTATCCGCCAGTCATTCCTCCAAAACAAGCTCGGGTACAGATCGGCCCAGAGGTCAGGCGGAAGGGGGTGAGCGTGGACGGTGCGTCTTTGCCCCGCCTATCTTGAAAGCCTGATTCAGCGGGTTTTCCCTTCGATCGAGGCTCCGGTATACAGACAGGAGTTGAGCCGAGTTTATCCCGAGCGCCGAGTCACATCGTTCAACTCATTCTCTGCGCCTCGAGACGTGAAGGATGGACAGCTCATCTCTTTCCGCGCCAATGTAGAAGATAGACCCAAGAACGCAGTAGGACCGATGTAGCCTAGTGAGAGATGTACTGGCCACATCTCTGCTCTCGGTATGGCCGGCAGATCTGTTCGGGTAGCAGTCAGCCGTAGGCAATTAGGACCACGTCGCCTCTCCCTTTAGCACGGAAGAAGATGAGGTTTGGATGCAAAACCTTATGACGACTCCCACGTCGCAAGCGGCAGAGTATCTCTTCAGGTCTGGGATCTGAGGGGATGCCGTCAGCCACGTCATCCGTGGGAGCTCCCCACGGATCTCCGAGATGTCCCATGTTTTTGTTCTCGGTCAACGGTCATGCGGACCGAATGATGTATGTGAAGTAATTCATGTTTTGTGATGTAAGTCCATGTACATACAGTACATCAATCAGGTCTATCGATCCGCAAACAGCAGTTCAGCATGACCAGTATTCCCAAGAACATGAGAGCGCTCGTGATCCAAGAACACGTGAGTCAGGTTTCATCTGCTCATCTGCAAATGCTGAAGGGGACAACAGGGCAAGGCGAGCGTAGTCGACCGACCGGTGCCGACGCCTCAGCCAAAGGATGTGCTCGTAAAGGTCGATTATGCGGCGAGTGTAAGTCGAGCTCTGTATCACTGCTAAGCCCCAGAACCCCACCGACCACTTCCACATTTCGTTTCTGGGCAATCCCGATTCGATTTCCGGTTGTGACTTTTCCGGAGTCGTCGTATCCCTCGGCTCCTCGAGCTCTATACTGAAGGTCGGTGACCGAGTATGCGGCCCCATCCACGGCGGCAAATACAAGGATAGGGGAGCCTATGCCGAGTATCTCAGAGTCGAAGAGGAAATGATTTGGAAAGTTCCCGAAGGGATGAGCATGGTAGACGCCGCGACGTATGGCGTTGGATTTTCCACTGCGGCAATGGTGGGTGCTAAGGTTGACGTCGCTAACCTCACGACAGTCTATCTTGTACCACCAGGGGAACCCGCTCCCCCCCGCGAAGAGGAGTCACGACGACTGGGTACGTTGTCGGCGTTTGATTGCTCTTACGTCTAGTTTTTCATCCAGGGCGGCTCCTCGTCCATCGGACTCTTTGCCACTCAGCTGGCTCGTCTCGCAGGCTTCCGGGTCATCGTCACCTGCTCCCCCCACTCGTTTGACCTCGTCATATCCTATGGAGCAGAACACGCTGTTGATTACCACGACCCTGGTGCCGCGGTCAAGGAGATTAAGAAGCTCACGGGTGATGGCGTGGTAGCCGGTATCGAGTGTATGGGCGGGCGGACCGACATCAAGCTCGCGATCGAGTCATTCGGGCCCGAAGGAGGACTCCTGACGCTTCTTGCAAGTTTGCCGCAGGGATTGGAGAAGCTCAGGCCAAACGTAAAGCCAGAGCGGATTTTGTTGTACACCGTCGGCGGATATGTAAGTTGCCTAGCTTATCGCGCTGACCCCAGCCCTTCGACTGGATGCCTGGTGAACCGACTCAGACGTCAAAGCCGGATGATCGCGCCTGGTTCCTCGACTTTGTAAAAGCCATGCCGGATTTGATTACAGAGTACGGCATCAAACCCAACCCGGTAGACCTCAGACAAGGGCTCGACAACGTTCAGGCGGGACTGGCAGAACTCCAGGCAAGTTTGACCACGAAAGAGGTGCTTCAGAAAGCTGACAAACATGCTGCGCAGGCTAAGAAAGTGTCCGGGAAAAAGCTAGTATACAAGATTGCATAGGAGCGAGGACAGAAGATGCATTTTTATAGTTCTCAAGGTGGAACTCCTCATCGAGATTTCATCCGCGGCGTCACTGCTCGGTCTTGCCTATAGGCTGGACATGCCTGCGAAGACGAGCACGATCCCTCCGTCCTCGCTTCAGGCTGACTAGATGTCAGTAGGGGCTGGAGCGCCCTGGTCCTACGAAAGGTCATGTCTCACCCTGTCAGGTCAGTCCTTGCCTCCTGATGCGTGGCCTGCTCCGGAAGAGAGCAGTTTACATACAGCCACTGGACTCCGCCTTATCCCGAGAGCCCTTGTAATCGCAATTGAGCGACACTGCCTGTCGCGGATGCTCGTTTCGTCGTTCGGTATCCATGGATCACACCCGACAATTAGCTATGGTCACGAAGGAACGGAACATGCTACAGTTTGCATCTCGAATGCTTCTAGTCGTCGAAGAACGTAATCATGAAGACAAGGCGCAAAGCACATCAAGAAGTCTTCGAACGGGTTTCACAAGAACCTTCACCAGCAGCTCACGAACCCCCAAGCATATTAAGCAGTTGTTTCGCAGCATCCAGTACCTCAGAGTCCGTCTCCTCGCGACCACGCTTGCCATGGGAGTCGGATGTCATATCTCGCGAGTAGACCGTCTTGCCAGTATGCGAATCGAGGTTGCGGTGGTATGACCCCTCGGAGATCGGAGTGAGGGTGGATGACGTGGATGAGAACGAGTAAGAGCGAGTGAGGCCGGGTGTACGGGTCTGTGGTGTGGGTGGGGCTGCGAGGATAGCTGCGGATTGAGAGCGGGAGAAGGAGTCACGAGGACGGGAGTAGGATTCGGGATAAGCGGAGTGAGACCCCTGTCGCTCGAACTTGGCGCGCTTGGCCGAGTCGTGCATCGGGATTGGAGTTAAAGAGCGTTTCTCGACCATGCGAGGGGCGTCGAGAGGCCCTGCCGGGCCGGACACGGCGCGCGGAGGACCGGGAGAGATGAGCTGTTTCGCGCGGGAGCTCGAAGCGAGGATATCGAGGGAGGTGGCGCGGCCGAGGTAGTCTGTGGATACGGCACGGAAGAGAGGAGGCGGTCGACCTAGTCTGACGCAGCTGTTCGGCTTTTCTCGCGGTTCTCGCGGCTCTGCGTACTCCTCATCTTCCTTGTCCTCATCCTCGATCAGCTCATCCTCATCCGCCAATTCCATCAGATCCATTGATGGCGGATCGCTCGGCATCAGAGCGAGCATATCCCGGTTCCTCTCTTCTCCCTCGCCTCTCAACCCGATCTCTCCAGATCGTCGATATATCCTGTTGCTCTCCCCAAAGCCAGACTCCCTCGCCTGAAGCACTTCGTCCAGTGAAGTACTCGTCGTGCGGGTGAGCGGTCGCCTTTGGACGGTGTTAGACGCGCGCGGTGGGGAACTCTGCTCTAGGGGAAACTGATCGAAGTAGATCTCCCGCGTGATCTGGCCTAGGGAGATGGCTTGGATCGCTGCGAGCTTTTCGGCAGGTGGAGGTTGGAGGCTGGATATACACGAAAGGGGGACTGGTCGCCATTTACCGGTCACGGGGTCGTACGTGCCGCGGTTGGAGCGGGATGAAGTCTGGGTTTGAGAGCCGCCTTCTCGGGAGTGACGTTTCTCCTCTTGCCGACGGTTCTGAAACTGGGTACTGTCAGCGGGACCACAACGTATGACAAGGTTGCATTCACCCAGACAGTGATATGTTTCGTCTTCCTGTAGCGTCGTCAGCTAGATTCCCTCGATCTTTCCCGAGCACTTACACTCCCAGCCAAGCTCCTAGCCGCTGCCTCTGGTACTTTGTCGGCGACTTGCTGATACTCCAGAGCACCTCCAGAGCCTCCAGTTCCCGCTTCGTGAACCTCCTCCTGACCTTGCCCTTCGACTCCTCGCCATCCTTCGATGTCTCATCCGTCATTACATAGTCCCAAGGGTTACAGCTCGCCGCGCCCTGCCGGCTCGACCTCCTCAGATCGCTGGCATCGTTATCTCCCGCGTCGTTATGATCAGACGGAACCGGATCCTTGTTCAGGTAGGCCACAGGGTATGGTCCAATGAACGGTGCAGGCGGCTGGATCCCCGCTAGCTTGATCGGGACCGACGCGCCGCTCGATGCGGTAGAAGGTGTATGGGGAGATGGGGAAGGTTGAGTAGTCATGCTGGGCGGAGTAGGAGAAGGCGAATGTCCGGGCTTGGCTGACGCGTTCCGGTGAATGAGAGGTGTCATCTCATCATTCGAACGATGATGGAAGAGCGGCGAGGTATTCATGGCGTAGGCTTGAGAGCGGGTAGGGGTAGGGATAAGTACCAGCGAGGCTGGACCCAACGGCTGACGCGCGCGTGGCTGAGGAGGACCAGTCGAGGATTGGGGAGTGGGAGTCGCGTATGTCCAATAATCGGATTGGGAAGTCATAATGCGTTATCTTGTGGTTGGTATCAAAGAAACGGAGGAATGTGAAACGCAATCGCGATAACGAAAGACGTCGCGATGTATGAGAGAGAAACAAGATGGGAGCGTCGAAGGGAGTGATGGGAGACTAGCCCGTACTATATGGACATCTTAGGGACGTTTAGATATGGACCGGCGAAAGGGAAGCGATTGACATATAGGATCAAAACGACAACGCGTCGGAAAATTCCACTTTGTTTCCTCTTTTGGAAAGGTCAATGTCGTTCATGTTTGAAAATCAGTCGACGTTGCGAGGGGCCTCAGTGCACCACAGGTAAGAACTTGGCCAATCTTTAGACACACCTCCGTCACATCGGTTCTATCACCAACCGGGACCCGGACCGCACCACGTCTACACGTAATATCCTAGAAGCGCTTCAGACACGGTCTCGTTGTCCAGCTTCTAAAGTCTCTACGGCATCTCTACCTTGGCAAACCAGGTCTCTGCACGTTCTTCCACCCTGTCCTCTGACGCCGTCACATCCAGAGTCCATGACATGGTGGACCATCCGCCAAAAATGCCGATGCCTGCAGGAGTGATGACGGCCTGTCCGGTGCCATACGCGATTCCGACGAGTTCGGAAGTGGGCTGACCTGTTGAGTCTTGAACCGGTAACATCCGTGCCGCTGTATAGTCGAATGTCTGTCCATCACGATGTTGGAAGACGAGGTGAGTGAGGAAATACTTGTCGCATACGGCGAGATGCGCGCCGCTGTCAAGGCGGAGAGATTGGCCCCTTTTGGCGAGGACGTCGGCGAGTTGCTCCGCGAGGGGTGAAGGGTCGAGCCGGGTGAGTGTGAGCGAGCCGTAACCCAGATCATAGTACGTCGCGTCAATCCCGGTCGGTTGCGGCCTTCGCTGCGAGAGCTCCGACTTCACCTCCTCTTTGGCGGTGAGCATCGGCCCGAACATCCTATATGATCGAGACCGAGAAGATCATCGAGGATTCTATATTGAACGGTTTGAAACAAGGCTCCTCCGAAATCGACGTCATTCACGGCGATCCAGAATCCCATCTTACGCGAAGGCACGCGGATCCACGAAGATACCTGACCGGCGGTCCCGCCTGTGTAGGTGGTAATCTTGAGGCCGCGGTACGTGGTCGACCACTGTCCGATCCCATACAGCGGCGCCCCTAGCTCGGGCCATTGAGAGTGGTTTATGAGGGATTGCCCCTTGTCAATTGTTCGATGAGAGCAGCGGGGAGAAGCCCTGGATGAAGCAGGGCGCGTACCATTTTGGCCTGTTCTAAGATCAATAGACACTTTGAGCACTCACGCTATCCTGTATATCATGACGAGCCCGCCAGCACCGACGCACCACATCCCGTCGGACTCGGTCCACCATCCGACCGGCCGAGCCGTGCCCGTTGATCCCGCCTGTCTCGTATCCCGACTAGATCTCACAAATCCATCGGTGCAGTGGCCAGTCTTTGCCGCATCGTGCGAATTATTCGTCGCGCCGTGCATCCCCAGCGGCTCGAAAATTCTCTTGCGTACGAATTCTGCATACCGCATCCCGGACAGGGTCGATACGGTATGGGCGAGAGCGGTGTAATGCTCATTGATGTACTGCATTTTCTGCCTCGGTTCCGCGTTGCACCTTAGATGTCGCATCCGTGATATCGCCTCGGACGGCTCTTCTTCACTGACTCATCAGCTTGGACCACCGCAATTATGACCCACCATCGAGCGAAGAGATGTACTGGTAGACCGGTCCAGTGTACAGTCAGATCCCAAATATCGACATGATCCGACGCATATTGGTCCTGGAGCTTCCACTCTGGCAAAACATCCTTGATCTTGGTAGACCAATCCAGCTTGTCGCCGTTTGGCAGTTTCGTCCCATCTTCAATCAGCAATCCCATAGAAATCGCCGCGAAAAGCTTCGAATTTGACCCGATACCGAAGATGCTCTGCTGTCAGTTGGTTCTCACCGCACCCATCGCGAGCCTCGTCCGTCACTTTGTTCCCTCTGGCGTCGGCTATCCCAAATACCTTGGTCTGTATGTTCTCGCCCTGGACCATCCCCACTGCAACGCCCATGATCCCATACTTGGTACGAAGGTTATCGATGAACTCGCATGTCTCGGGCGTGAGCAGTGACGGAGAAGGGTCAATCATTTCGGGCTGAGAAGTCATTTTTCGAATTTCGTGCTGGTCAATCTGATTTTCCTCCTTCTTGGATAGCTACACGATGCAAGGTAGAGCACATATTTTAGGCATTTCTCGAAGAAAGATCCTGCCAGCCGCATGGCCGCGACGGTTTACCTCAAAATACATCCATCACGTGATACGAGATATGACCACTTTGCAGCGTGTCAGTGGTATAGAACCAGCGCTGTCTAGGACGTCCGGGAGTTCGTAACGATAATGAAACTGGTGTATCATGATGAGAAGGGCCGTGGTGATCAAGTGAGATGCATCACTCGATTAGCAAAGCATATCATACCATCCTTGGTTCGTCCGATCCTTCCGCACTACTGTCCGTCTCGTCATTCTTCTCCTCATCCGCTGGAACGAAGCTTCCGCCTAGACCAAGCACATCAAGTACAGTCTTCCCGCCCTTGCGATTTATCACCACACGGAAGGGCTCTTTGATGGTGAGCTCGTTTTGCCGATGCAGACCTATAAGTTCGTCAATGTCTGCCGCAAATAACAATGCTAGCTCACCTTCGATCTCGTCCACTCTCGCCCGAGTCTGATCGAGGGCGTCATCGAAGCCTTCCTCGGCGACGACTTGCTGTGCCGCTCGTAGCAAAAGGACGGAGTCAAGACGGACGTGATGATGAAGCTGCTTTTCGATCAGCTTAATTATGCATTTACTTAAGCGCTCGCACGTCAATCGATATGATCTAGACCATTGAAGATCAGCGCAGATACTGATGACCGAGGAAGCACTTCTGACGTGAGAGCGATCCAGAGGCTCCAGGAAGTCCGTCCTCGTCATGATCCGCCTCGCCTCCTCATACGATACTCTGGGTTGTATGACATCGTTTGCGATTCTCGGCAAGTCGGCCAGATCATCGGCCGGAGCTGACGTAGATAAAGCCGAGAATGTCGGAGCCGCTTTGGCTAGGTGACGAAGGAGCAGCCACGAGCAGCTGAGGAAGTATCATCCAGAGTCCGCAGCTCGTAGCGTGCGTACCTCGCCCATCTGAACGATACAGGATATCAGCAAGTCGGCTGACCGTTTTCAACGTTACTGACTTCTGCTCATCCCTGTGGTTCCACATGTCAGTTCATCACTTGGGTAATCGCGTCTTATAGGTGACGTACATCACATCATCATCGTGCTCAGGGATGAGACCAATCCTGACCGCACAAATTAGCTCTCCATACCTCCTCATCAGTCAACGGACGACTCACTTCGACAGCAACCAATTCTTCTCCCCTTCGATCATGTGGTCGGCCTCCTCTACTGTCCGTTAGCGTTCTGTCTTCCTCGCGGCGTATATTTACCAAGCATATCCTCCGCCCTAGACACTCTCGACAAGTAGCTGGTGCGTCCTCCAATCATCTCGTAGACCTTTCTCAGAATGTCGTCTCCTTCCACCGAGATATCCTCATATCGGATACCCGGCTGCCGATGGCTCAGCGCTTGTCGACGAAGGTGACGGAGGGCGCGAAGAGACTCGCTGGCGGAGAGGTCGTAGACCGAAACGATACGCATACGCGAGGCGTCCTTCTTCATCATGTCCAGACACCCTGTTGGTGAGCGAGATAATATTGACGGCACGTACAGAAGTCGCCGGTGGAGAAGATCATCGTTAATATACCCTAATGATGCCGGATCAGCTCCGAGGAAGTCGCTGAACATTACAAGCGCACAGCCTCAGCCCAAGCTTCAGCGCGTTGTTGAAGCTGGTGGAGTAGCGCGTGACCTTCCGATGAGTTCGGAAATAGATGGACGTCTAGGTCGCATATCGTCAGCTACGATCGTCTGGCCCAGCGGACTGTTTCGAGATTCAGTCAGATGTTTTGAACCAGCTCACTGTTGAATGCCAAGACCAATGGTCTCCCTTTTTTCTTTGCGTAGCGTAGAGCCACCTTCTCCAGCTTGTTCATCGCCCTTTCCGTATCGAGTGCTGGACTACCCTGTCTCGGATCGGCTCGGGAGAATAGTGAGCCCTGCCAGTCTTCGAAGTAGTCGAAATCAAGAGCCTTTCCTAGACGAAGGCGGAAAACCTCGAGATTTGGATGCGCTGGACGTATTAGCGAAACGCCGCAATGAAGTCTGGTAGACATACCCTCAACCACGGAAGACCCTTCCGCGTTGACCTTGCGCATCGCGCTGCAGGGCAATTTAGGATCCGGACATATAGCAATGAACAGGTTGAATTTACTCGACAATCATGGTGCCTTTCCCGCACCCTTTGGGACCGATGATCAGGTAGTACCCGCCGGCATGCTCGCCGCGAACGATGCCATCGATCATGGCCTGTTCACGACGCAGAATGTGTTCGGCATCAGGTGCAAGGAATGCTGAAAGCTCTAGTGCTGGGTCCTGAAATAGGTCAGATTTGCCTGGAGACCGCAACAACAACCTACGTAACCTGGCTCGAAAGCTCGTTCTATCTGTGTCACCAGTCAGTCGGTGATCGGGCCAAGGCATGCAAGAACAAGTGAAAGCTCACACGATGGAGTACATGGGCCTTGTACCACTCGAGATATCCTACGCCAGCCACAAAGACCATCCCCAATCCGATTATTGTCGTCAGTGCAGCTTGAAAGCTGGCACTGGAGGCCCAATCTCGCAAGAATGACCGGGAGCTGCCATGATGGCTTGAGCTGGAGGCTACCACTGAGAGGTCGGATGAGGGTCCTATAGGGGGTTGAGGTATTGGCCCAGGAGGCCATGAGGGGGTATCGAACTGGAGGGAGGTGGTATGAATAGCTCGGAAGGCTGAGGGAACGTTGCCGAGAGCTGGCAGGCGGCGGCAGATGCGGTGTGTGCATCCCGAACCCCGTACTAGTATGGTCCTTGGCTTGACAGGCATCGCATCTACTTTAGAGCAGATTGTGAATCCAGCTCGATTTTGTTCGAATGCCAAGACCCAAACATTGCAGCCTACATCAGGCTGGACAGACTACTGAAGCAGGCCATCGTGCGATGTAGGGACGGAAATCCTCAATCGAAGGGCTGGGTACACGGAGGAGAAACTCCTGGACAACGAGGTTATTGCCAGGCAGAAGACTATTTCAATTGGTCGTTTAGAAAAGATGCACAGCTGGTCCGTGGCATCATTCCGAAATTAAAGAAAAATCAACACGTCATCCGGCAAACCCGCGACACGTGGCTGCTTTTCCGACGGTTCGATCAACATAGAATCTGCTTGAACGTCGTCTTCGTTCAACCCTGTACGCGCAATGAAGGACCGCGACTCGTACACCATCATCAATCGATGACAATGACAAATACCTTTCCGTAATCTTCTTGATGTCGCTGTCTCCCACGAAATACCGCACACTATCACGACAACCCTCCTCCCCTTCCTTGGCTGTCGGCCTACCTCCAGCTATGCCCGAATCCAGCATCATGGCACCGTCATCCTCTTCCAGAAATCTCAAACGATCTCTTACAGGTCCAAGGATCCATCGTGGGGACGTCTCCTCATCAGCTGATTCCTCAGCTGGCGGTAGCGGCGATGGGCCGGAACTAGGATGGGTCGTACCATTTACAGATGGGCCTTCGGTCGACAACATACCGAAAAGGCGGGTCATGGGATCGTTCGAGCAGTGGTCTGTCAGCTCGAAGGATCTTGGGAAGAAACGCGACACTCTATCTGCTAGGTTGCAACAGGTGGCGAGGGTGAAGAAGTCGAAATCTACAGGTGACAGCCTCAACGCATCGCCGAGCCTGATCAACAAGTCTTTCATCCAAGCATCAGAGACGAAGGGACGGATTGTTGCAGAAAGTCCGTTGAGTTCGACGCCCGCTGGACAAGGAAGTGACAAGGTCGTGGTATGCGTCAGGTTAGTCCGTAACTCGACTCGAGATCACCAAGTTTTCGATTATCGAGAAAGGTTTCGCTGAATGGAGAAACAGAATTAAACCAACCACCTCAACTTTCGCGGCAACAGCATACGAGGCTACTACCAGCTCCTTGACTCTGTCCGACTCGCACCCAAACGTGCAGAAGAGGGGCGGAAAGGCGGGAAGGGAAGAAGAGTATACTTACACTTTTGGTGAGTCTGTCAGGCTTATGAGTATATGGTCCGCAGTTGCGCTGACGACATTTCAGATAAGCTGCTGCAGTATCCCTCCACCACGCCAGAGCTGTACGAGGTGAAGGTCGCACCGCTTGTGGAGAAAGCAATGAATGGCTTCAACAGTACTGTTTTCGCGTACGTCTCGCGCTCTTGCTATCTTATCAGCCCTGACCTTACGTTTCGCAACCATAGGTATGGCCAGACCGGCAGCGGAAAGTCGTTCACCATGGTCCGTCACCTCGACGAGTTGACATTAGCCCTACGTCACTGGCTGATCGAAAGTATAGACCGGAACGCCATCCGAGCTCGGTATCATACCTTGCGCGGTAGACGGCGTCTTCGATGCAATCAATGCTGTATGCCCTTCCACATCGGTTCCTCGGGGATGCTGACCTCGGGGATGCTGACGAATACCCAGGAGCCTGATCGTGCCTATCTCCTCCGCGTTTCCTACATCGAGATATACAACGAGACTCTCCGCGACCTTCTGAATTTCAAGAAGGGACCTTTGAAGGACGATGAGAAGCCTGTCATACATACGACCAAAGTACGCAGATATATATTTTGGCGGTAACACTGAACTGAAGATTATTAGGGCAAGGTCTACGTCGAACCCCTAGTCGAAGAGGTCGTATCCACGCCGCAAGATCTGGTCGATCTCTTGGAGAAGGGGAATGTCTCCAGGAAAATCGGAGCCACTGATTGGGTACGTCAGCTTTGCCCAAGAATTTACAGTTCCTCATGATGTAAGATAGAACGAGCGCTCTTCTAGGTCACACTGTGTCTTCACTATAGTCATCGAGTCGCGGCCAAGGGATGGGGACGAGGATGAGGATGTCAGGCTGTCAAGGCTGGTAAGCTGTCTGTTAACTTGTCCGTGTCATCCTATGCTGATGACGATCCTCCTAGAACTTGATAGTACGTGGTGTTGCGTGTAGACTTTCCAGTTTGTTGACATGATCATCAGGATCTGGCGGGCTCGGAGAAGGCTGTGTCAGATGTTGAGCGGCGCGGCGAGGGGAAACATATCAACCGAAGGTCTGTGTCTCGCGACAGAAATCTGAAAACCGGCTGACGATCCCCACAGCCTGCTAGCCTTGAGGGAAGTCATCAACAAGCTCACCGACAAGAAGCGGTAAAGGTCTTGCATCCTCCCCGAAGACTAGCGGTGATCCGATTGATACAGCGGCCACATCCCATACCGCGACTCCAAGCTCACTCACCTCCTTGAAAACGCCCTCGGTGGAGATTCGAATATCTGCGTCATATGCACGCACGTCTAGTCATCCATTTTGCCGGCCCATCTGACCAGACGTAGCTTGTCGGCCGCAGAGGAGCATTGCGCGGAAACCCTCGAGACGCTCAAATTCGCTGGTCGATGCTCGCAGGTCGAGACGAAAGCCAAGAAGAACATCGTGAGCCTTTTGAGGTATCGTCAAGTTCCGCTGAACGCTTTTTGTTAGCTTCTATCGAACGAGCAAGCTTTGATCCGTGCGAAAGACCGCGAGATCAAAGACCTGAAGCGCCGATTGCAGGGCATCGCCAATGGGGATCAAACAGCCCAGCCCTTACCTGACTCGTCGGAGGTGATGGCCGATGTGAGTCACGGCTTTGTCAATCGAGACCGTCACTCACTTGGTTCAGCTCGCGGATTCGGTCGCAGCTATGGAAGCGCGAAGATTCAAGCTGCACGCCCAGCTTGCTAAGCTTAACGGGGAGATCCTCACCTCCGAGCTTCCTCGTGCCAATTCTGGCTTACCATTATCGCCGCCTCGGTTGAAGAGGAGGCGAATCAGCGATTTTACTTCCCGGATGGGCGGTGGGCGACTAGGAATTGGCAGCCCTAAGAAGTTAATCGGGAACGATAGAAGGGCTGTAAGCGGGATGGTGAGAGTGGCGGAGGAAGTGGAGATGGCGGGCATTCACGGGACGTTTGAAGCTGCGGAGTTTGAGGCGACAAAGGTTCGTCCGCTATGGGTAGTGACAAATGCTGACGGCACTAGGGCTTCGACCATGACCGAACGCTCGCGGCACTTCGACGAAGCCTGGCGGCGAAGGAAGCGGAGCTGGCCAAAGCGCAGCGCGACCTTGTAGTCGCTCTCACTCGACTTCCCGAGCTCGACGAGCTTCGTTCACAGCTCGAGACCGCGCATTCCTCGCAAAACGGATTGCAAGACATGGTGAATCAGCAGCAGACCAAGCTACATGATATGCATCTCCAGCTCGAAGGCACGCAAAGTCAGCTTGTTTCGACGGTTGACGAGAAGGCGAGCAAGATCGACACGTTGGAAGAGACGATACTGGATCTGCGGGAATCGAGAGAAGATCTAGTGGTTGAGAATCAGCAACGGCTGGAGGATACTCAGGCTCAGCTCCACCATGCAGCAGAACAGCTGGCTAAGGCTTTGGAAGAAGCGGATCGAGCGAAAACGTCGTCGGATCAAGTCAGGGCGGCACAAGAGGAAAAACAGACCGCTCAAGCTGAGTCGGAGCGGCTGAAAGCCAGTCACGCGGACGAGATAGCTCGCCTCAAGGCTGATCTTGACGCTTTGGCTACCCAGCACGCTCAGGCTAGTACGCAAGCTGGATCAGCCAACGGCCGTATTGAACAAATCGAGACGACGCACGCATCCCTCCGGGCCGAGCTGCAAAGACACCAAGATCGGCGAGCCGACCTCGATCATCAGGTGCTCTCCCTCCGGGTGGAGAAGGAACATGCCGAGCGCGAGTGTACGACCGCGAATGCCGATCTCGCACACTATCAGCAGGCAGCGACGTCAGCGGAGTCGAGTGTCGTGACTGAGCTGCGAGCTGAACTCGCTCACCTGCGTGAGGCCGGGGTGGAGGCGAAGAAAACTGCAAACCTGGCGCTTGAGGAGGAACGCGCCAGAACAGTTGCTGCAGGAGAAACGGCGAATTTGGAGCGAGAGAGGAAACAATCCGTAGAAGGGAAGATCCGGACATTGGAAGCGACTTTGCGAAATGCCGAGGGGGACCATAAGCAGCTAGCAGAGGAGCTCGGGCGAACAAAAGGGTCGCTTGAACAGCGGATCATGGAAAGCGCAACACTCGAGCACAGATGGCAAGCGGAACGACTAGCGCATAAGGCGGCAGACGACCTCGCCACGGCTTCGCAGCGTGCCGCCCAGCAGCTTGAAGCCTCTCGTGCGGACTTTGAGCGTCAAGTCTGGACCTTACGAGAGGCCCTCACCGCCGCCCAGCAAGAACTTGCGAATGCAAACGATAATGCAGGAGTCCATCAGGACTGGGCAAATAAGCTCGCTAAAGAGCTGCTAGAAATCAAGTCAGCGAGGCTCACGACCGTCTCTTCAACAAGCACGACCGTATCGAAAGCACGGCATTGCGCTTCAGCTTCCGTTCCATCTGTCCAATCCCCTTCCGTCCTCGACGGCCTTCGCAATCAGGGTCTCACAATGGCCAGCACCGGGCTCGATAGCCATTCTCCGTCCATGATGCTGCGCACCAAGGAGACGGAGGAGATCGAGCGGCTAGGCAAAGTAATCGAGGCACAGAAGGTGATCATTGAGGACCAAAAGGAGAAGATCAAATTCTGGGCGAGGGTAACACCTTCCTGTCATATGATTTATCCAGTGCTTACGGAAGAACAGGAGCTTAAGCAGCAGCGCGAGGTTGTGCGTATGCTCACCGCCGACCCCAATGCGGGCACACCGCCAAAGCACCGGCCTTCTCCGCGGACGGCTCACGGCAACAAATCCATCTTCGTATTTGACTCGCCCCGCGACAGTCCCGCTGCTGGACCAGCGAGCTCCAAACCTCCCTTCCCCTCGACGTTCACGGCTAGGAATCTGGCATTGCCGACCTCGCCGAGTCCGCTGCCCATGCACCCTAGTCAAATCACCAATACCTCCTCCAGGAAAGGAAGGAGGGTGACGATCGAGCACGACATGGATCGACTGGGGGGTACGCAGGATCTCAATTATGCAGAAAGAATGCTGATGAGAGCAGAGACTAGTAAGGTGAATCAGGCGAAGGCGCTCTTCGACATACCATCCTCGCCAACGAAATCATCGTCGACCCCTTCTCACGCGAGTGCGACTAGCTTGACCCCCAAGCAACGCCGTCCGTAGCCTGGCGCCCTTCCCAATATCGCGTCACTTGTACTTTATACCCTGCCTCTTCCGCTGTCTTGTCTTGCTTGTGCTGCATGCATTTGTCGTTATGTTCAGCCCGGCGGCCGGATAATGCGACTCAGGAACCGGGCCGGTCCCGATGCCGAACGGGGATCTCTCATTCCCATTGTGACGAGGGTCAATAGATAAAGCCACGGCCAGCAATACCTGATCAGTGTCTCGATTGAGTGTGTGTCTTACGATGCGGCTACTCACCCTACTACCGCGCTTGGCTCTCACCTCGTTTGCAGCCGCCTGGTCGGCTCCGTCCCCTTCTCTCAGCTTGAACAAGTATGAGCAGGAGGTGTTTGACGTGGCCATGCAGATTGGCGATTGGAGCTGGGAGCCGTCGACCGGGTGGATAGAGGTGGATGATGACGGTGTGCGTTTTCGGTCATCACACCATCAATCGAAAGACGACCAATGCTTGTATTGTAGGGACATACGAGGGTAAGTATTTCATGTCCGGCTCGCAATGGGTCAAGCTGAGTGACGGGAAAAGACCAGAGCATGGTACATCGTCGGTCAGCTATATCGGAACCAAGCCGACGCCGTCAGGGGTATCGAGAACATGTGGGTGGAGATCTCGTCGGCTTTTAGCACTGACTGCTGCGCAGCCTATCGTGGCAGTTCTTGAGTGCCGAAGCGAACGGTACGGCGTGGCACGGTGACTACAAGGTCCGATACTATCGCAGAGTCCGTACAAGAGGCGCTGCTGACGAAATTACAGCTTGCGAGCGATGTTCCCGACAAGAACAATAGCACCTACCCGCCTGCCCCCTACGTCAGTCCAACCGCTGCCGTCGCAATCACCAACTAACGGATCTGACATACCTCGTACGACCCCAACTTGGGCTTACTTCGTCGGTCTCCAGTTCGTCCAAATCCTCGCCGACTTCGAGTCACTCCTCCCCGCCTCGCTCGTGACAGAGATGATCCTGTCCACGTACCTCGCCGCGCGGAACCTCATGACTCGCGTCGGTACAATGGAGATAATCTTGTCACTGCATACTCGGAACCCGGCTATCGGAACGAGCGAGCATCGTCTCATGAGTCGGGAATAGGATCGGGGATGCGAATTTGACGAGCGCGGGAGAGCAGTATGGTAAGGATATTTATGATTTGTTCACGGCGGATGGATATTACACCTTGGGCGAGTATAACGCGCCTAGTGAGTGCTCTAAACGAGACGGACATTTCGCGGACAAGCTGATATCTATAGCATACTATGGGAAAGACGTGCTGGGGCTGTGTCAGTGGATACAACATGGCGCTTGCAACTCGTCCCTACCGAAATGGGGAAATTACATCCTCCAGGACCTGGTATGTCTACCCTGACTCTCCAGACATTGATGCTGATAGCGAGGATCGTCGCAGTGGGAGGATATCGGCGAGCACTACAACTACAACCTCAAGAACATGGTCCGTCCCTATGAAAAAATGTATCATCGCAACATGCTTCTCGACGACAATATCATCTCCAACTGGTTCTGGTGGGCTCTCCACGAGCTGCATTTGATCATCAAGATACTCATGATATCAATAGGATGCTGCTCGCCGACTCGCCTGTTCCACCGATCGGCCAGGAATCAGCGACATACGATCTCCGCCAAGGCGCTGCGCTCGCGCTTCTCGGTCAGACGCTACGAGACACTCTCAATAGCAGTACCATCGCCAAGCTCACCGCGCCTGTGACCGATGATAGGGTATTCACTCGCGGGATCCGGGTCAGCCTCGATAACGATACGACGCGGATCAATACCGCTTGGGTCAGCGATAAACTCATGGCTGGTGGACAGCAGGTTCTTGAGACTCCACGCCCGCTGGTGTTTTCTTCGCTGACCATGTGATGAAGCTCGCTGAGGAGGTCGCTCGAGGCAGTCATTCGCACCCATGATGGTACACTGGAAGTCGGGCAATAAATCCATGTCATCCCGACCGTTCGTGTCTTTCTTCCAGCTCTACCCAACCACCACGATCAGTGCCACCGTTACTTCCGGGCACATATCGGTGATGTAATCGAATACCACATGCCCCGGACCCAACACCTGAGTATCTCATCGGAGATATTCCGGCGCCGTATTGGAAAGCAAGACAGAATGTAAGTCTTACCTTCGATGCGTTCTCGTCGCTGACTTGTCAGATGCACGGCTTCGATAATCTTCCTTGCCTTAATGTGTCGATTTCGAGCCAAGGCTTGAACGGGACGGTGACGCTGAGCAAGTACACGGGTTTCACCACACAGAGCAATAAAAGTGAGTGACCGGTGAGGGCGTGATCCATTTGATCATCCGTGAACCTCATGATGATAGTGGGTGTGCCGACCATGGAGTTCGACTCGACATGCACTTGCTAGGCCACAGTAGGGGGTGCGAGCCTATCAGCGTAACCGTATGCCTAATTGACTGGGAAGCTGCGAAGATGAAAAAGGTAGATTCGTTTGGAAACTCGACTTTGATCGATACGAACCGATCAGGTTTGCGGGACTTTAGAGGTGTCGAAGAATCAGAGACATGCCCTCCAGACAACCATCGAGCGTTGTTCAGCTTTCCAGGTCCTTACGTAAGCTCGCATCTTCGGGCAAGCTTCATGTGGTTGAGAGATCCGGTCTGCCCATGCTAGTCTCATCTCTCTCACCATAGCTGGGTCAAGCTTTATCGTCATGGCTCGTATAAAGCGAGTGCGAGTCAGTACCTCTCTCGCCGAGGCGATCAAATCTCCCGTCAACCTCCGAAAACGCCGAAAGCTCACTCCCCCTCCAACACCACCTTCCCTTCCTCCAGCACGTCCCTCTCCCTTCCACGATCCCATACCCATCCCCTCGAACCCCGAAGTCTGCAGCGACGCCGCAGTCGATCACCTCTCATCCCATGATCCCCGTTTCCGGATGATGTACGAGCACCTAGCATGTCGTCCCTTCCAGCCACCCTTCACCGCCATCAACCCATTCAAAACCCTGGTGACTTCCATCATCGGGCAGCAGGTCTCGTGGATGGCGGCGAGGGCGATCAACAACAAGTTCCGGAAGGTCTTTGGCTTCGAGGATGATGATGGGTTTCCGGGACCGGCTGAGGTGTCGGGGAAGGAGGTTCCGGAGCTCAAGGGTGCGGGATTGAGCACGAGGAAGGCGGAGTACGGTACGTCGGGAGAGAAGCAAAAGGAGGGCCAGGACTGATTTGAAGCAGTGATTGAACTGGCGAGGCATTTCTTGGATGGGAGGCTGTCGACAGAGCTGTTGAGCAATGGTACAAACGAGGAGATTTCAAAGGCGCTCATAGCTGTCCGCGGTATTGGCCAGGTGAGCCACCGTATTGTTTTCCCAGTCGGTCGCTCACACACCGCAGTGGACAGTCGATATGTTCCTCATGTTCTGTCTCCGTCGACCTGACGTGCTCCCCGTCGGTGACCTGGGCGTGCAGAAGGGTCTCATCCGCTGGGTTCTCGCCGCTCACGATGCGCTGCCCGCATCGAAGAAGAAGAGGAAGGGCAACCCAGAGTTCGCGGCAGATCTCGATAATGTTGATCAGGTCGACCCACATGGGGATGGCGAGATTGATACCCTCGTCCAGCCGACCTCTACTCCCCCTCCGGTGGATAGGCCAGGTCGACCGTTGACACCCATCACTCCGAATACCTCAGGACGGGTTAACGCGACGTTGCACACTCCCGGCGCACCTCACGCTCCGCCTACACCTGTCACTCCTGCTGAGACGATCGAGGTGCCCTCAAAACAGCTACTTCCACCCGCGCCTGAGACGTTTTTGGCCCCGGTAAAAGCAGACCCTGCTTGGGATGCTCATCGTATCGCACCGTTGAGCGAGGGATTGACTATAGAATCCCTCAAGACGAGATTGTCAGGAAAGAAGGTCAAGTGAGCTTGTCCTCATACTCTTCCCTGTGGACATTGAAGCTAATCCGCCACTTGCGAAGGGGCGGTGTCTACCTCACACCCCAAGAGATGGAGTCACTCACAGATGGATGGAGGCCATATAGGTCGTTGGGGGTTTACTATATGTGGCCTGCGGGAGAGGAGTTTTAGCGGAGTCCCGAATGAAACCGTCCATCGCGTTTCAATGGAAGGGCGAGGGGGAAAGAGAGAATCATTGCACCACTTTCTGCATGGACAGAAACAGGTTTCGATGTATTGGTTCTTCTGTTCTGCGAGTGCAAAGGCGGAACGAGCAAGGTCCCTTTCTTTGTGCATGACGAAAATCAGGCACGGAAGACGCCTCCCGAAATCCATGGGACGAGATTCCAGCACAAGCTTCCTTCCGATATGCAAAATAATGTAGATAGCCGGTCACAATCCCGAATACACGTCTCCGTCTTGGACCTCGTTGGGGTTTTGGGCGAAATGGCGGCGGTACTCACCTACCTGCGCGCGGCATTCACCTCCCTCCTAGCCTCCCTCGCCCACCAATACGACTGTATAATCCACTCCGGTCTCCCCCTATTCTTCTGGGTCCGACCCCGCTTCTCCGTCACCGACATCCCCTCCCAATATGGCAAAGTACGTCGCCCTCCTCCCTTCTTATCCGACGATAGAGCTGATAGGTCCCAGGTGGTACTCGTGACAGGGGGTAACTCTGGGACGGGGTACGCGACGTGTAAAGCGCTGTATGATAGGGGCGCGACGGTGTATATGGCTTGTAGGGATGGGAAGAAGGCGAGGGAGGGGATCGAGGCGATTGAGCGGGGTGGGGTGTTTGGTGTCGATGGGATCACTTACCCGGACGAGGGGAGGATGATGAACGGGAATGGGAATGGGCATGGCAATGAGGTGGGAAAGGGGAAAGGGAGACTGGAGTTTTTGGAGCTCGATTTGGCGGATCTGAGGAGTGTGGAGCGGTGTGCTGAGGATCTCGGACGGTGAGTACCAATTCGATGGGCAGATGAGTGTGAGGTCGGCAAGGCTAATGTGGATTTAGGAGAGAGGACAGGTTGGATTTGCTCTTCGCCAATGCTGGGGTTATGGCTTCGTAAGCCTGTCCTAGCTCTGCTACGAGTTTTGAGCTGAGGCGCGTGGTGTAGACCTGAAGGACTGTATACCAGGCAAGGCTACACCCTTCAGTTCGGCACCAATGTGAGTCTAGCCTCGGGGTCTTCTGGGTTTCGCCAACGTCAACCAGTGCCTTGGCCACCAACACCTCATCTCCCTCCTACTCCCCATCCTCCTCCGCTCGTCCAGATCCCATCCCGAAAGTCCGAGCCGCGTGATCATCTCAAGCTCAGCGGGACACTCCGCAGCCCCACCATGCGGTGTCGACTATCGCAGCGTCGTCCGGGATACTACGAGTCTGAATGGTCACTCCATTGGTCAAGCCAACGGTCACGGCAATGGCCATGTTGAGGCGAAACCCGTGAAAGGGCGATTCGAGAAGATGAAGTGGGTCGAGTACGGGCAGAGCAAGTGGGGCGATGTGGCTCTGGCGAGATGTCTCCATTGGGTGTACGGGCCCGATGAAGGGCGGGAGAAGCGGAAGGCGCACATAAGGCGGGTCGGGAAGGGAGAGATCATCAGTATATCGATACATCCAGGTGGGTCGACTGCTTCTCGATTGAAGCACGATAAGCTGACTTTTACAGGTATGGTCGCTACCAACCTCGCGCAACATATATCCCTCACGCCGTATGTCCTCAAATGGATCCCGTGGGCCGTCGTACGTCTCGTACTTTATTGTCCTGAGTCGAGCTTCTCGCTGACAGTGGCGCAACAGCGCTTCATCACTCGGACACCCTCTATCGGCGCGCTCAACCAGCTGTGGGCGGCGACATGTCCCAATGCGACTGCCCGGTCGCTGAGCGGTGAATACGTCGTCCCCTTTCAACGATTCGGGCGGGCTCGGATGGACCTGGACGACGCAGATCGAGTACAGGCGGTTTGGAAGTGGTGCGAGGTACAGGCAAAGCGGGTGTCTTGATGTTGTACTTTATTGATGTTACTTGTCTCGAATATGCGGCCAAAATCGACCGGATACGAACGGCAAGGGTTTTGAAGGCGGCTTCGGTGTGGGAGAGCGACGCGTCGGTATTCTCGTCTGGGACATTGCCTAATGGTTTAAGTGTAGGTACGGACGAGGCATAGTCTGACGTACTATGAGGTACCTCGAGCGTGAAGGACGGCGCGAACTCAGGGAGGCCAGCAAAGTCGGGTACCGCCGTGTCGGGATGTAACGGCCGCCCGACCTGAACGTCAGCTAAGCGAGTCGCTTGGTCGCTCACCAGCACGCTCGTTGCTAACGCCCATGCCCTGGCAGTATTGGCATGATCGTACCCTCCTCCTCCCAGCACACACGTTGGTCGTCCCCACCCCTTGACCTTCTCGACGCACCATACCACCCCGCCTTCCCCATCTACTGACCAGGCGCCATATCGTCCGATCGGATCTCCCGTTAGCCCATCAGTACCGAGCTGGAGGACGATGTAATCTGGATCGAACGCCTTCTTGATCGGCTCGACGCACGAACCCCACAGTCTCGCATATGTAGAGGATGAGGGATAAGCCGCAAGCGGGAGGGATAGTGTGAACGGGTGTGGTGAGTCCGGACTCGGTAAACCAGAATGCGCCGTATGAGGCGGGAAGAAGATCGGTGAATGATGATGGATAGATAAAGTCAGGACTTGAGGCGGTCTTGGCGGTTTCTTGCCAGGTGGGATGGATGACGGGTAATGTGTCGGCGAGAGGAAAGCCTGAGCCACACCATCACCATAATGCAGGTCGAGATCGAGATACATAATGCGAGGTCTCCTCATTTTCGCGGCCGGGTCTTCGTTCTCGGTGTGTCTAGGCCGTCCCTCCTTCGCGAGGAGCATGATCCCGAGCACTGCGTCTGCGACATAGCAGAATCCGCTTGCCCGGTTGCGCATGGCATGATGCCGCCCTCCGTCCCAGTTGATGGTGATGTCCGCTTCTGAGGTGGCGAGGAGACGACAAGCGGTCTGAGTCGCAGAGGATACGAGGAGGGCGTATCGTGCAAGAGACGGGAAGGGCGGACAGTCCTGCGGGCCTCGTCAGCTCTGCCGCTGTGAAGGTAGAGGACATCGGACATACATACTCGAGACCGTGATACTCGCTTTTGAGCCGTTTTCGTCGGGAACACGAGCTAGACGATGAGGACGACGAGCTATCGGAGTCTGGGTGATCGCGCTCGTCCTCGACATCTCGGTCTTTCAGCAGGTATTCTGTGATGTGATTGAAATAGTAAGTAGGTCTGCTTTGATGGGTAAATAGGAACACGAACCTACATAAGCTGCATCGTGGTATTTGCGGAGAGAGAATCCGGTAGCCAAGCTCGGATCAGGGGGGACGACAACAGCTCGAGTCGATGAAGCCAAACGTGAACTCTCGGTCGTTGTTTCGATATCATCAGAGATAGGGTCAAGGACGTGATTCTCGCTCTTGTCACCGGTCAAAGAGTTTTGCTCGGTCTCTAGCAGGTTGAGAGTTTGGATCAAGACGTGGACCAAGGATGACCGGCCCGGATCTGCGGGGAGCTGGTCGGAGACGTCCTGGAACTCTTGAGACCATATGTACCGCACGCGTGGAGATTGAGACATTTTCATGGGCGCAAAGGGAGGGGTTGAGGATTGTACAGGAAGATGCTGAGAGATGCGTTCAAAGGTTTCTTATAGAAGTGGATATGGAAGGTGGAGGTCATTTGATTGATTGCCTTACTCCGCTTTGGCCGTTCGGAGGCGACAACCCAGCATTGACCCGACGGACGAACGGCAAGAAGATCCGCGTACTGAATGCTACTCACAACATTTGAGGGGTGCTGTCGAGATGATCCGCAATACCGTACAGATATGCCCTACTTCCGCTGCGCTGCTTCCTTCTCCCACCTCTTCAGCTCCACCCTTAGCGCTGTCGTCCGCTGCTCTGCCGAAGGATGAGTCGCCCTCGTCCACAATTTGAACATCCTTCCCGTCAACGAATTCCCGTCATCTTTGTCGAGCGGTTGTATCTCATGCAAGTCCGTCACTGATGACGAAAAGTGGTTGAGTGCTGCGTGCGGGTCGAAGCCTGCCAGGGCGAGTACCCTGGTCAATCTGTAAGTAGGAAAGTTGAAGGGAAGAAAGAAAACATACCGGAGACCTGCGATGTCGGCTTCGTACTCGTGTTTCCATTGAAACCCGATCTCGCCGTATCGATTCGACATCTCCTCCGCCCCAGTGCGGCCGACATTGGCGAGTGCGTCGTTCACCGTCGGACCAAGGAAGATCCTGAGTGTTCCGTCAGGAGGTCTTTCGCGAGACAGAGGCAGCTCACGTCAGTGGCCAGATGAAAGCCCTGGCCAGATCCATCGCCAAACCCAGCACGCTTGGCCAGAGAACCTGTTGTTGCGAGAGAGTTTCAACGTGATGGCTCAGCAGGAGGTGGCCCATCTCGTGCGCTAGAACGGATGCGAGATGTAAGGTCTGCTCTTCGGTGGGTTGAGTGGGTTCCTTCCGAGTTGCAGATGGTCCGAAGATGCCTGAGAACAGTCCCCCTAGGGAAGACGATGAGGCGATGTGTGAGATACCAGTGGATTCCGTCATACTGCCTTCCCGCAGAATGGCGTCGAGTAGCCCGGTGAAGACGACGATACCCGAAGCTCCTCGTCCGCCGAATCCATAAGAGAATGCATTGCGCTCATCCTTCTCCATGAGCATCAAGCTGTACGGTGGGCCGATCTCAAGGTGTTCCCATCCCACCTTGTCGTCGCCGCCAGGTAGCATGGAGTGGAGCATCCATGACATACGAGGTCTTGGCTTGAGCGGATGTCGTACAGGTGGGACAGGGGTCGAGGATCCCGTAATGAACTTTGGCGCATCGGTGGGTGTCGAGCGGCTGTCTTCAAGAGCCGCTGCCTCGAGGCGGCGCAGGATACCTTGTACCCAACGCCATCTCCAGTCCTCGTAAGGCAACACAGGCGGAGCGGGCCGATCAGCGGTGGTGAGGAGATTGATAATGCTGCGATACCAGTTGGCACCGGCGAGACCTTTCGAAATGGCATCCTCCTCTTCAGGAGTAAGGAGGATAATCCGCCATCGCCCCGTCAAAGGCGTCCGTTCGAGTCCGCATAAATACACTCCGGAGAGAAGAAGTACTGGAAGACCAAGGAGGAGTCCAACCAGCCAACGAGATAGTCGAAGGCCGTCTTTGAAGAATTTCAGACTGATCCAATACCGCCTTAGAGCGTCGACCTCCGATTGCTGTATTGCCGAGAGGGAAGAATAGTAGGACTGAGACGCAGTTGGGAGCTCAGGGAGGAAGAAGCGGGTATGTCGTATGAGGCGAATGGCTGCTCTCCGGTTTGAGCTCGACTCCATCTTTGCTGGATCCAAAAACATTTCCTCCTTTTTCCTCACCTCAAACCTGTTAGGTGGCATTGGGATCCCATATGCCACTCGTCCGTCCTTTCCGACGAAGCCACCATCGGCATCCAGATGCCCACCGATCAGCGATGTGGTGTCGTCATTCGTAAGCCTAATTCCCCTCTCGCCTTCGCACCACATCTTCCAAAACTCCTCAGCCTCCGGGCTGGGGTCAGGCTTGAGGTCGTCGGAAGACAGCCATCGGACACCACGAACGAGGCGGAAAGCTGCGAGAGTGCCAATGGGGAAGAAAGAGATGAGGACGCGCGAGATGGTAGTGACAATGGCGAGGATTGAGGTGGACTGATCGTTAGCGAGATTCACCGAGACAACACTTACCTTCAGGATGCCTATTGTTGCCGGGATGAGAGGGATAGCTTCTCGTCTAGAAGTCGCATGAAATTGTCGGACCGGACCTGGGGGCATGTGGACTCTGTCCGCTGTGAAAGCGAGTTCACTGAGAGAAGGTGATTGGCCACGGCCGACATGGCGGATTCTTGCATAAGAAGTTTGAGACAAGTTCGTGTGTGGTTGAAGACCTTCTAGCTGCTTGCCTTTGGGTCGACTGGATGATATATTTTCATGCTGAGGAATGGTAGATGCCGAGCGAAACGGAGTAGCGGTCGTGCTGGAGGACGCGGCTGCGTTCAAGGTTGAAGGGAATGGCGAGGACGTATGATAGGTGACCTCGATACGGAAGCCCGAAGTAGATAGTAAGGCTGTTGATAGCCTCCCCGAAGTCATCATCTTGCCAGATCACAATCAGCGAAAGAGCAGAAGACGTGTTGGGAGGAAGAAAGCAACATGATGCCGGGACAGGCCGCGAGTCAAAGCGGATCTCGGATGCCGTCACGGCGAATTATATTCCAGGTTCAGGCACGATTGGAGTGATCGATATGTTTCGTATCCTGTTTTGTCCAACGACCCTCCTCCACCCCGTCACAAATCAATCAGAGCATTGTTGACTGGACTAGCTGGCAAGGTATCGGCTGAAGAGTTGACAGGTGGCGTAAGATGTCGAAAGAGGTCTCGACGGAGGATGAGCTACACGAGCTATCACCTGGAGATGCTGAGGAGCTCCGGGCGTTTTTGGAGAAGAGGCGGTGGTTTGAGGCAAAGCTCAAGGTCGGTTGCCAGCTGAATGGACGATCGTGTGAACAGAAGCTAACTTTATCGACGGCTCAGGTTCTAGAGACACTACCCGCCATTTATCCATTTCTCCATCCAGTCTTGCTTCCGGTCAATCCGTCGGCGCCTGCAAACGATTCGAGCCTACCATACCGGCACGAGCACGACAAAGAGAGTCAGTATCACTTGCCATCAGCGGAGCAGATCCAGCGCTGGCAGAGTGAGAGGGTTGCTTTCGAAGAAGATATCCTTGCCTTTGACGGGGGAGATCTAGGCAGGATGAAGGAGAAGACAAAGGGTGCGTTCACCGCTCAAACGGCCCCAGCTGATTTAGCCGCCTTCAGCTGCGACTCTGCTCCCTCTCACACCACCTTCTACTCGTCTTGTGTCTATCACCCTCGCACTTGTCATCTTGATCGACCGGCTTTTGACTGTACTCAGACACCGTGGAGAGCTGCTCGAGCTGACATCGCTCCGACTACAATGGGACAATGGGCGCTGGCAGGTGATGGAGGATTTACGTCAGCTCGTGAAACAAGTCGATGAGCTTGTGAGAAGTAAAGGCAGATGGAGATCTGGAGTACTGGGTGCGGCGGGACCTAACTCACCGAGGAGCCTTTCTGCTCAGAAGCGATCTCCCCAGGAAAGCGCCGAGGACAACGTCCCGGATCGGATAGCTTTGGACACTCTCCAGAATGGGATCAAGACCCCTCGGTCTACGAGTCCCACTCAATCCCGAGGGTCACCGTATGAGAGAGACGGATCCACAAGGCCTTCGCGACTTGAGACGCCAGTACCTCGCACACCCGGCGGCGCTTCCACTAGTCAAACCTCATCACCTAATCGTGAAACGACCAAACGCGGACTACACCTTCCGCTCCTCCACTCGAGCATCATCAATCTCCAGATTCGACATCACAACCTCTCATCCACTGGTCTGGCGCGTACCGGTGCATTGCTGGACAAGATGATTGATTGTGCCGGTCCACTAAAGGATCTGGGAGGTCCCAGTGGACCGACGAGATATGCTGGTGAGCAGAACGAGTCAGGGGCGGTCCCGGACGCCCTACTGGAAGTGCAGGAGGGATTAGAGGCGGAGGTCGAGCAAGTTGGAGAGGAGATTGCCCTTTGTCGTCAACTCGAACAGCAGTGGGAGCTGTAAGTTTCCGCTCAAGAGATAGAGGATCAGTCTGCTTACGCGTGAATCGAATCAGTGCGGAGACGCATCACGCCGGGAGTGCACTGGCATACGAAGAAGCCGTCAAGCTCTCTAGTGAGCTCATGAAATCTCTCGACCGACCCGCCACTTGCGAGCAGCACCGTCATCTTTTGATGCTTCTCGAAACAGCAAGAAACCATTTACCTGGTGCGGTGGACGATGATTTTTCTCGACCCTCGCATCCGGCATATCCAGAGCAAGACAATCACAACGATCGTATCGTCGCCACCCTTGAGGCCGCGTACCAGAAAGCAATCATGAAGCTCGACGCGTGTCAGGAGGGTTTGAACTGGTACGACAAGCTTTGGAAAGCTGCGCGGAAGGTTCTGGAGCGACGAACGGATATTGATGACTTGTCCCGGACACTACACGGCCGGATGGAGGTCGCTCTTACTGGCCGACCGATACTTGACGAGCCAATCAGTCTTTCAAACGATCACACTTCTTGGCTTATGATGCTCCCAAGTCATCTTGAGAAAATTGAGGGGTCTATCCAGAAGTCCTTCGAGTCTGTTCAATTCTCGACTGTAGCGATCATGCAATATCGTCAAGTTCTACGAGCAGGACCCGATCCTTGGAAGTCCGACCACAACATGGGAGGACAGTCATGTGAGCTGGCGGACGAGGTGGAGTCGCTGTCGGATGAGCTGCTTGAAGCAGCGCAACGAGCTTTGATCCCTTCAAGATTCGCCAAGCAGGACGGTGAGATCTTACCCATCGTTCAAGGGGTCATGCGCTCTGCGGACAATATCAGTCGCTCTTGTATGGCTATACAGCAGGAGCTCTCGGCCGCAGTGGACAACAGCGCATGGCGCGTTGCGTCTGAAGTTCAAGGTGATCCGTCAGTGCTCGAGGACTTGCGCAATTTGCAGACCCGGATCCGGGAGCAGATGGTCTTACCGATGTCCGCTTTGGATGAGGTGCTCCGGAGATATCAACGGGATCTACCGATCCTGCGTGAACACCTTTCTCTCGAGTTGGCGGAAGCCATGACCCAGCAAACGAGCCTAATTGGGCTTGCTGACCTGCTTCAACGGGTTCGTGATCAGGCAGCTTTTGTTCGGACCATCGAGGTGGAAGCCATTCGACTTCAGAGCAAGATTGAGGTCACCCAAGCCCAGATCAATCACACGCGACAAGTCAGGGATCAAAGGAAAGATGAAGCAGAGGTGCAGCATCACAAAACACCTGAGTCGCTCATACAGCAAGTCGAAAAATTCGCATCGGAGGCAGCGATGTGGGAGTCTGAGCTCGCTGGAAGGGTTCCTTTCGTCGCAGCCGGCTCATCAGCTTCGAGCTTTCATCATCAGCATTCGCCTTATGACCCCGATGAGGCGCAAACTGCGGCAATCCAGATAGCCGCGCCGTTGCTACCGGCCAGCGTCTCCATCGCCGAACCCCCTCTGACGCCTCCATCATCCCCATCGATGAGCTCTGAAGCGCTTGACACGGCTATGCAAGAGCCGCCTGATTCCAGCAGCTTGTTAGACCTCACGAATCTAGACCAAAAGGTACGTGCGCACGTCAACGATCTTGCGTCGCGTGTCGCTGCAGCAATCTCCCACTGTCAGTCTTCGGCCAGCACGCTGAAGGGGACCCCTGTTGTGCCAATGATATCACACGACGACGTCTTCGGCCCCCTCGTTGCCTCCCATCTGCCTGGACCGAATCGACATTCTGCATCCGATGCCACATCCAGGACAGACGGACCTGCGAATCGTATCAGAGAGCTTCACCAGCAGCTCGACGCATTACAGATCGATTCCGTTGTGCAACTAAGTGTTCCGGCTCTGTATTCCTCGCCACTGCTCCGCCGGCTCCCAACTCAGCAGGAAGCGCAGTTGATACAAACCGAGTTCCTCTCCCTGTCGGCGCGCTTCACCGAGCTGGTAACGACCGATAATCACCCTGCTTATGGCGAGCACTATGCGCTGCAAAGTGCTTTGACAAACGTGAAAATTTTGCTGCCGCAACTCGTTCTACTGGGGAGTTTTTCGGACACAGTCAAAGCTTGCGATACCGTTTTGAGCAGTCTACTCGAAGCTATCGATGCTGGTGAATCAGCCGATGTGCGGAGAGCGATCGACGCGGCAAGTACGGCTATGGATCGAGTCGAGGTGACGGCCGAGCCTGTCGAGGCCGATTGCAGGGTGACCGCGGAGGTGAAGCGGATCCTTGCGGCATGGGATGGTCTTCAAGGCATGATGGAAGGAAAAGTGCGACCAGATCATAGCCACTTGAGTCTGGAGACGGATGAAGTTGCATCGGGATCCAGCAGCCCCGCTGTATCTGCCTTCAAATTTCTCCCTCAGCCACCGTCAGTCCACCCTGGTCGAGCAGGTAGCCGCTCCACCTCAAATCCGACGGCCACGGCGTCGAAGTACTTGACTGCTACTGTGTCCTCGCGAAATCGCAGCGCGTCCGACACGCCTACGCGCAGTCGCCGGATTGTATCCCGGCTAGTTGAATTGCCTGGATCGTCCATCGAGGCTGTCGGCAACGGCGTGAACCTGCCAATGACAAGTCCAGCTAAGCAAATACCCTCATCTATTGCTCTTTCAGCCGGAATGGTCGCACGGGCTACAGCAACAACACCCCGGACACGTAAAAGCAGCCGACATATGCCGATCCTGAAATACTTCGCCATCCCGAAGAGCACGCTTGACGTTGCTGTGGGCGGTATCATCAACAAGCTCCACGTAAGTGTCTATTACCCAAGGGCCCCTCCATGCTGACGTGCTCTGATAGGAGGACGTGGCCGTCATTCCCGTCGGCTTGAGTGCAGGCGACGACTGGAAAGATCAATCCGGCCGCTATTGGATCGGAGCTGAAGGCCGGGCGAAATTGTGTTTCTGCAGGATACTACGGAGTCGGACCGTTATGGTCCGCGTTGGTGGAGGATGGGTGGAGCTGTCCAGGTGATTCCTCCTCCCACAAATCCCAAAAATTGAGCTAATGATTGGGTGCAGATTCCTGCTTGACCATTTCGCAGACGCCTTTGGCTCTCGGCAAAGGGCCGATTCTATCTTTCCGACTCTCAATGTTGGCTCTGCGAGTCCGATACCACTCACCTCCGCTTCTCTCGTCACAGCCTCCGACCCAGCTCGGGATGGCACTTGTGCTTCGAGGCTAGCACCGACCTCGGATGCCGACCCAGGCCCCTCACTGCACTTCCAGCAGCGACGCCGGTCTGTCAAGTCCTTCCCGTGACAAGGGCCGATGATCTACTCTCCCCTGACCGCCCAACGCCTATCAGTCGGCGACAAAGCTCATTAGCACCCGGAACAGGTGATAGCCTGATCTCACTTCAACTCATCCGGAAGGCGAGCGAGAGTCCACCGGTCAGGGAGAGGGCAAAAGGAGAGATTGAGGGCAGGGAGAAGGTCGGGAGGGTAGTGTTGGACTGTGACGATGCGACTGCCAGACACAAGACAAGATGACAGGATGTATTGCCCCTCCAAAATTGGTACCACACTGCTACATTGAGATGAGAGGTTCCTTAAAACGCGATAGTGATACAAATCCGACCACGGATCTTTTTGGTGAATAGGAGCTAAATGACGATCGGAAACGAATGTACCAGAGTGGATCAGAAGTAAGGGGAAGCCATGCCTGGCGCGACAAGTCCGAATCCAGGAGCCAGCTGGTGTCTCGGCGCGGCAGCATACTGCTTAGGTACCGGTGGTGGTGGAGGTGCGGGCATGGATCCTTCTTCCCCGGCCTTTCTCTTGTTCCCCTTGGTACGAATGCTTCCGCCTCGAGCTCTGGCAGCGGCGATATCCTCCTTGAGCCTCCGATTGAGAAGGCGGAGTTGGTGGAGCTCATACTGCCAGGACGTGCCGCGAGTGGTCTCGAGCTCCTCAAAGACATTTGCAGAGCCGGCGTGGACGATATTGCGATTCTGGTTCATCGAAGTGGAGAGGAGTTTGACTTGGATGACGAGGGAGGATGGTCGACTTCCGTCGACAGAAGACGACGAGTCGCTCGGAGGACGAGATGCATCACTCGTAGGGCTAGAATCGTCGGAGTCGGCTCGTGAAGGGAGGTCGGCGCTGGATCGAGGCGCATAGATTACGGAGACGACCTCGACCTGGCTACCTAACTTCTTGCCCATTTTGTGTCGCAGGTTGACCGCGCCATGGCGGGTTTCCCCATTGACTGCGGAGCGAAGGGCGGAAGCGAGGGAGGCGACGGGTGACGATGGATCGGTATCGACGAGAGCCGACGCAGGGGGACTATTTTCTCCACCAGGTAAGAGGGAAAAAAAGCTCTGGCCAACGACATCATCGACGGGTTGACCGAGCAGATCTGCTACTGTCGAAGTCGCATGGAGTATCAAGCCGTGGTAGGAGACCTTTGCCCAGAACTCGTCCTGCGCTAGACCGCCATGCCTCGATACGGCATCCCAAGGGAGAGTAGGCACGCTCCGTGCTCGTCCACTGAGGATGACTGCCTTTCTCCCTTTGCCCGGTTCGACGTGTAGTCGTCCGGTGCATTCGATCCAGACGTAGCCAGACGACTTGCGCCGTATGCGGAATACGAGATTGACTGTCCGGGGCTGTTGACCATCGGTAGGAGCGTGGGTTGAATCCTTCAACTCTCGCATGAGCGGGACGATGTCGGATGGATGGCAGATGTCGGAGATGTTTTTGCTGAGCAGATCCTCGGGGTCGTACTCCAGTACACGTCGGACCGAGGGCGATACATATTGGAACATGCCCTTGAGTGACAGGACGTGGATGAAATCTGGAAATTGTCACAATTGCCTTCTTCGAGTGCTCAGACGCGACTCACCATCCGCATTCTCAAGTACCATCTTGAGCCAGTCCGTCTTTGCACCGTCCTCGCCCTGGCCGAAACCAGGGGCATTCACTCTCGCACCCATGATATCCAAAATCTCTTGTCCCAGACCAGTAGCACCGGCTTCGCGTCCCGGTGGCCGTAACGGAGATTGAGGGGGATTGGTGACGGTGTAGTTGACCTGATAGCTTCCGTCTCGCATGTTCCGAAGTATCGCATTTGGCTGCTCCACGAGGTCGACCTGGAAACCGACGTGATAGACGATGTCCGTACCGTCCCAGGGAATGGGAACGACTGTGACGAGGTTAATGAATGGAATGCCTCCACGACGATAATTGATGAGTGATGCTTGGCACTCCTTGCCGGCGTTGAGCATGCGCTTCAGATGCGCGACAGCTACATTGTCGGTATACTTGCGCTTTGAGCCTTTCACGACATCGCTGTCCGGACCTAGGCGGGATCAGCTTTTTCGTCGAAAACGCTAGAGCGGCATACTCTGCAAGAAGCGACAGTTGCGGCCTAGAATTTGAGGCAAGTCATATCCCGTCAAAGCAGTGAAGGTGGGACTGGCATAGACTATCGGCGCATCGTATCTGCGAATGTCCTGAAGGATTATCAGGTCTATTCAAGAAGTACTCTAGTCTACTCACCACCACCAGGAAACTACAGCTCAGATCGACTGGTCCAAGTACCGTCTTCGGGTCCTTCCGTGCTGCCACTCGAGAAAGCACACCAACCATATCGAACCCTGTTGTCGAGTATAGGCCGGGTCCATCCGAAAGTGACGGACCAATGACCCCTGGGCCTTGCAGCAGGGCCTGAGTGTTCGACGGCGGGGCATAAGGTGCTGTCGAAGACGATGCGATATTGATCGTACTGGCACTGCTCTGATTGATCGACGGGGCGAAGGGGAAGGTCGTGTTCGATGGCGATGGGAATGTAAGAGGCGCATATCCCACTTGCGGCAAGATGGCGGAGGTCTGCATTGAGCCCGCTGATGCACATGTCCGTGGTGATGGGTTTGCGGTGCTTCGTCTCTGGGTTGACGATCCCGTGGTCGGGCTCGACATGTGCGAAGGCTGAGCGGTACTAGCCGTCCGGGGGCTCTGCGCGACGTTGTTGCCGATTTGCGAGGAATTCATGTTCAGCTGAGGCAGATTGGATCGAGCCGAACCCGACCCATTTGGCTGCCGCTGGTTGTTCTTCGCAACGACATCCGTGCTCGGATTCGGATTGACGTAAAAGGTCGTCCCCATACCAACCCCGTCCTTCTGCTCGCCGTTCATCCAGCTATCCCAGCCTCCATCACCGCCCATGAACCCATTGAGTCCGTTCAAAACATGCCGACCACCTCCGCTGGCCTCATTATCATTGAACCCCTTCTGAGCATCATAAGGCTGGCCGAACAGCTGGCCCGGAGCCGGTTGACCCTGACCACCTGCACCGCTTGAGAAGAAGTTTGCACCGCTGAAGCCTGACCAAGCTTCACCGCCTGGTGGGAAAGTAGGGGCGCCTGTCATCTGATTGGACAGGAAGGGCGGAACTTGGAAGCGGATGTCGCGGGAAAAGGCGGAGGGGTCGAGGGCGAGGCCATTGTCGAGATCATTTGAAGAGGGTTGTGACTGGGAGATGGAATTGGATGGGTTCGGCTGAGGTTGAGCCGCATTTGACGTCTGGCGCGAGACCGACTTGCCCTTACCGGTACTCTGACCAGCCGGTGGTGATTGCATGTTGGCGTTCGAAGGGGATCGCTGAGCTATGTTTTGTTCGGTTGGTAGCTGTAGTTGCTGTTGAAGTGGAGAAGGGCTTGGAACATATTGTGGCTGTTGAGGAGTGTTCTGCTGGTTGTGACGCGAGGGAGAAGGTGGAGGATAAGGGTGCTGGAAAGAGATGTTCTGCGGCGATGAACGGGATATGGCGATTCCTTGCGCGAAAGCAGCGTACTGCTCATCCGGCTTGCCTCGGTTGTCCCCTTGTTGCGATCCGCTCCCAAGAGACCTGCCGCCACTGACGCCGGGAGGACCCGGCGGAGTTTGAAAGTTCATGAAATTCGCCCAGTCTATAGGGGAGGGTACGTGATTCGGTGCTTGAGAGGTTGAGAATGACAATCCAGTGGAATCACCAGATCCTTGATGTGTCGGCGGGTTGGGAGGTTGAGGGGTGGTGGAGGATGGTCGGGGAGTTACATAGGCCATCGCAAAGTGAAATCAGGGCGTTACGGCGTCTGAAACCAGCGGAGAAGCGTGTCGAGAGAGTCACTTTGATGTCGATGGTGATGCGGAGATGATTTTTGTGGGTGTGTGACGTGAATGAATATCGAAAGGACGCCCAGGAGATTCCGAGCAGTGGAGCGCGACCCGCATCCGCCAGCGGTCCGATTGAGGGTCAAAACACCTTTCACGACAAATCCCGTATACCTTGGAGATGAAGGTGATTTTACAAGAAAAGGGTAAGATTTGGGCGAGAAATCGAAGTTTCCAGTGCGGGAATGAATTCACTGCGGGATTTACTGGATGAGCAGACCCTGAAAGCACCGGTGACGAATTTCCCCGATAGCTGTCCTTAGATGCATCCCATTTTCCTCTGGCCATCCAACAGCGGCTGATGTGCAGACAGCAGCATCGTGTCCCGGAGGCCCAAGGAAACATTCCAAAGGCGAACACTCGATCTTTTCAGACTCAACCCTCATTGATTTCGTTGAAGCCAATTTTACGATCATTTACACTTCGCTATAGGTTTAATACCCTTTCGGGCCCTCTATCAAATCCTCTCGGCATTCAGCTGTCGTTCCATCACGCAAGATTTAATGCTGCGTAATTTGGGGCGGATCTAGGGGGAACAATCCTCAGGCATCATGTCGGTTTAATTCCCATGTAGCGGGCTTTGGAAGTGCTACGCCAGAAGCTTGATAGCTGGAACTGCGCTAAGACCAAAGCCCGAGAGCTCACGAAGAACGGAAACAACACGTGTTGAGCTGACGTCAGCCGGCGGATCGAGGCGAAGGATCGAAGAGGGCCAGAGTGGCTAATCGCTCCGCGTATGTGGCGCTTTCGTTATGCTACATAGCAGAGTCTAGATTATGCGTTTACCTAGCTTTGAGGAGCAAAGCTCTTATCAAAAGCCAATATAGCTGGAAGAAAGGCTTGGATATTACCCCGAGCTGAGGTACTCCATCCTACTCTTTCTTTCGATGAGCGTTCCAGAACTGGCTCAACTCGAGGGCGGACCGCTTGAACTGGACAGACGGCGTGAGCCTGTGCTCTCTCCATCGATCAGTAAACCTACGGTTCGCTCAAGCGTCGGACTGAGAGGTCGTGCACATCGTCAGTGCTATCTCAGGAAGAAGGAGACAGCCATACCTATTATAATCGACATATTGCACCCTAAATCGACCTACAACCGATACCATGTTAGCGTCTTCTTCCCACCTGATGCCAGGGAGACCTACTCGACAATCCCGAATTCCACTCGAAGCTATCCACAAGAGTCCAGGCAAACGTCCCCTTTACAGGAATTTTATCTTTATGAATTGTCGTAAGGATCTCTCCCATATAAGAGTTGTAATATGCTGTCCGACCCGAATCTTCCGTGATCTGATAGATGTATTGCTTTCTATGTTGAAATCAGTGTCTGTCTCCGAGGAGGCTTGAACAATTCGTTTTAGAAAGCTTCTGAGAACCCGAAGGAGGTGATGTCAATCCCGCCCTTCGTTGGGTATCGTCCCACGAGGTCGGAGAGGAAGGGCCGGACGAATTTGTTACGCCGGGAAGAGTCGTAGGCTGCTCTCAGGGTAGCAGTGCGGATGCTATCAGGTACCCGCGCGGGATGGAGCAGCGCGTTTTACAGAGTTGCATAAGACTGCGGCTAGAATAGTCGAGTTCATGCATCGCTTTTCCACCCACTTGTAACAGAATTGCCATGTCGTCTGAAGCCAAGGGGCCAGTCGCCAAAATGTCCAGGAGCCCAGCCGGCGGATGTGGAATCATCTGACCTTTCTCAGCAAGTCTTGATTTCGAAAATCTGTCACCTACAATAGTTGGGTATCGTCAGTGACCGGCAAGGCAACATGCGATAATGCAACTTGCTTGACCTGATTGCATCCCGGCCAATTCGGGTCACTGATGTTGGCAACGCAAGCCGCGACGCCCTCCGGGACCACTGTGACATAGGCATCGGCGAATCCCTAAAGGTACGTGAATCAGCAGAGGAGGCAAGTATGAGGTGTAAGACCCACGTCAAAAGCGAAGAAGTCGGCAGTTCCCTTGATCATCTGCGTCTGGTTCGCTGTGAAGCGCGGAAGAATCGTTTCGCTCAGATCGTCCTTCACGAGCTCGGGCCAGTCCTGAAAGCTCGATCAGCACACTATTGAGCGGAATGGTCTCGCCTCACTCCTGTTATGTAGATCGGCTCGGCGAGAAAGCCAATCTGATATGCCTGTTCAAGCTGTAAGCTAGAGGACCAATGCTGAGGGAACTGCCGGTAGATACCTGATGGCGCTCGACGGCATTCAGGTCGTCCGAGTTATTGGCCCTCCATGGCACGCCACTGCATCTCCATCAGCCAGATGTCTAAAGCATGCGACAAACGGACGTGAGATCACCGAACCTCATCCCAATCTCCCCGACTACTACCAATGTCAGCACGTCAACAATTCAGTCGAGAAGGGGCGCACCGATATTAAGCTCTCTAAGCCGCTGGACCGCCATGGCGTGCGCGAGGACGACATGATAGCTGCATTGAGCGGATGGGTCGTGACGTTCAAGCTCGTCGGCAGAGTGGTCTGGTTCGAAGTCAGTGATGCTGAGCTCAGGGACTCACGTTGAGAGGGTATTGGATCTGCGGCGACCATGAGCTCTGACCAATGCTGACAGAATGTCTCACCTGCGCAGAAGACTTGAGGCTCGGTGAACGTTATCCAGCGAGTTATAGTCCCGTTGAATGCTTTGAACATGGTTTCCTGCACCAGCGTCAGCTTCCACACTACACCTGATTGAGCCACTCACGGCATAATTTACAAAGTCGGCGATGATCTGGTCGCTCGCAAATCCGCCGTATTCGAGCTGCAGAGCCAAAGGAGCATCCCAATGATACAGCGTCTTACCCGCTTCAGCTCAACCGATACCCTCAGCTCCGCGACGCAAACACTCACATGACGGGTTCAACCCTTAAACTTGTGCAATGCCGCGTGAGGTTCCGGTAAAAGTCCAAGCCCGCTTGATTGACTGGACTGTCGGCAGTCCCGAAGGGGAGGACACGGCTCCATGAGGTGGAGAACAAAAAGGCATTCCCGCCAACGGCAGCTAAGCGGGCGATGTCTGGGGCGTCTTTCAGCAATCCATCCGAGGTCGGTAGTCCTATTCACCGACGTAGTACTATTCATCGACGCAGTACTGTTCACCGAGGTGCTTTGCGAGGGTGACCGTCGACTGAGCACTCAAGGTATTAGTGGTCGATGCTGTATTCACGACAGACGAAGAAGGCGCAGCCGCAGCGAGCGGGCTCGTCGGCGTATTAGTCAGGGTAATATCGACGCTCGTTGCCGCATTCGTGGAATCGATTGATCCTTGGTAGGGTACAGTTTCAGACGAGGTAAATTGGAGGGTGACAGTGCTGTAGATTGTCGAGCTAGCGTTGATAAGCCTCCGTTGGAGTCGCTGCATCTAGTCGTGGGAGAATGGCGCCGGTCGCTCCAATCCCCAGAAATGTCAGCAGCCAGTAATAGATCAGTCTCATGATAAGGCTGAGGGTCAATCGAAGGTGAGGAAAGTCACATCACAAAGATTCATTCAGCCCTCTGAGAAACTCAATACCTAGTTCGCAGCGGCCACCGAAAGTAGTCTCGGTGGTCCGGTCTCGCTGGTCAACGACGTACTCGTATTCTTGGCTCCGAGGATCAGATCACCACCGCAAGACAGAACGACCTGAGGCCGACAAAATGAGTTTTGGTCCGTTTTGACTTCCGGCCCGAAAGACCAAAAGGCAGCCACGTGGACCCCGATGACGAGAGCCACGATAAGATTATCCACGGTTTGTCCTGAACAAGCGTCCAACAATAACAACAGTCACTACCTCTCTGCGATCTTCTCCGCCAACAGATCCCCTCTTCTCCTTTCCGCCGTCCCATTCCCATTTGTCGACGCCAGTACAGGGTCCGTCAGCCGTCTCTGCGCTTCTGGCATGTCCGCAAAGGCCTCTCTTAACTTATCTGTCGCTATCCGGCGGAACTACTTGCGAATCAGTCAAAATCGGGCAATATGATCGGGACTGACCTCGTTGAACACTGTTCCGGAGACCTGGAGAAGAGGACCTGCTAGTCCTAGTTGTAACACGATGTATCTACTCTCGTCAGACGACTGGCAGCGGGAAACATGCTTGACTCACGCCGAAGCAGCCAGGATCAAGAGCATAGCAAAATACAGAGGGTTAAACAAGACCGCCATCGCCTCGTTCCATCCGAGCACCACTAAGACACCATACATCCATAACGGGATTTGCGCAATGGACGAGACCATACTCCGCTTCGCCTCGACATAAGCTGCATCGGCGTCACGTTTAAAGCGTGTTTCGAGGGAGAGGAGTTTGGTGGGGGTGAGAAGAGTGAAAGCTGTGGAAGGGTCGAATGGGGTCGGATCGGAGTCTGCGTCGAGAGAGCGTTCGGGTGATGGAAGTGGGGGAAGGAGAGAGGGCTCAGAAGGGGATATGGTGGAAAAGAGTGGTAGGAGGGCAAGTGTCTGTGCCGATCAGCGGGAGAAACTCGTACCGTCATGACTTACCTCGTCCTTGGCTTTCTTGAATGCCGCCTCAATATCGTCCGCAGGTTTCCAGACCCGTGGGACACCCTGCTCGTCATATCGGAATCGCTCCTCGAATGTGCTTCGCAGACTTGTCAAGACAGTCGCGTCGGTCGTCTGCTCCTCGAGCTTCTTCCGTAACGCAAGCCAAGATCGAGCCCGTAATGTCGCAAGGGCCGCTTCGTTCTCCTGTGGCGTACAATTGTAGCCTTTGACAATGTCAGTCCCGCAACGAAGCGGAAGAAGGAGTCTCACTCTTCGCCTTGGTCAAGTATTGCTCCTCGGCTGTCGCTGACACATCACGATATGTCGTCAAAACTGTGTCCCACATCCCTGCCGATGGCTGGCTTAGGGCAATCTCGACCGGTTCGAGCAGTTGTCGCTTGATGTTACGCTACCGCAAATCAGCACCCGATCATCGCGTGAGTTGGCAAGCTGACCTCAGTGGCATTGACCATCTTCTTCGTCTCATCCGCCCGTAATTGATCCGCGATCAGCTTCAGATCCTCCTCTAGCAGCGCCAGCTCATGCTCATACTCCCAGTCCGTCTCCTCCACCTTGACCTCTGTGGGCTATCAGTACTGAAGGTCGGACAAGCGATAGTGACAGACCCTTTGCACCGTCAAGGAACGTCTCCCTGGCCGTTCCAGTCCCCCGCTGCACCACCTCGGCGAAATCATATCCTGGCTCTTTCAGGCCCGCAGCCAACTCCTTCGCAAATCTCGCAGCGACCACTTTGTGCAGGTTCTTCACCTGACCAAGGAAGAGGGACGATAGCGAGGCGTGTAACGTGGAGAGGAGATCGAGGCGTTTCCGTTGATAGACCGCGGCGTGATAGCGTGAGGCATCTCGATCGAACTTGCCTAATCAAGCGTCAGGCAAGCAACGATGCACATGAAAGAGGAAGTCCACCCATCGCGGTGTTCAGCCAGTCCCGCAGGAGTGCACCGAGCCCCTCGACAACAGATCCAGACTGTACAGGACGACGACCGACCTTGGCGCTCGCCTCGAATGCCTCTGTGACAGCTTTCGCCAGCTCGTCGCATCGGAACTGAGCGAGCATCTCCTGCTGGGTCGGTAAGTCGAGGTCCTTATTTGTGAGGACCTGTTGCTGTTGAGACCATCAGGACCGTGCACCTCGTCAAGCGATAAAGGCTTACCCATATACCCTCCATGTAAAAGCCCACTCCATCCGCTGGTATCCGCTTATGATATGCCGGCTGAAACACATAATCCTCTCTCGACCGATCGGTGAAGCGTCTCCGAAGCTCGACAACGGCCTCCTCGAATTGTTCGGGCATCAAGACTTTGTGTGGAAGGGCAGAGAAAGAGAGGTCAAAGTACGACGACAGGGTGGAATCGGCGAGGTGTGGTGGCTGGGACACATCAGCTAAGGTGATGATACATGAGGATGTCGCACTTTTGCTAGGCTTGCCCAAATCTTTTCCATATCCTGCGTCAGGGTCGCTGTGAGGTTCGACATTGGTGTTGAGCCGACATGATCTCGGATGACGAAGAGGATCATGGTCTTTTCCTGAGGTCTGCGGAGGATTACTGTCAGCTCGGTCGGTGGGTGGTCGCAAGAGGGCGGATCCCCCTTTGCGTTCGCATAACGAGTTGGCTCACTTTGGCTTGCTGCCTTCACCTCCGCCGCCAAACAGTCCCAAGTTCACCTCGAAGACCGTCTTGAGCAAGCCCATATTCGCACCCTGATACAACCCAATCTGGTGTTCCCTTGTGTCTCATCAGTCAGTACACGATGAAAGTCCTACCTAGGGTTTGTGACTCACCAAAGGTTGACAATCAACACCTCTGTACTCGCCAGACTGAACAACGCCGACTTCCTCTCAAAGTCCTGATCCTCTCCCCGTTCCCTCCCATCCGTCCCCTCAACATCCATGACCAGCGTCGAGCTATATGCCGAAGGACACATCCAGATCCCCCTTGTCGTCTGCTGTCGCTTGCTCTCGTCCATCACCTCGAAGCTCGTCCCAAACAGCCGATTGAGGAGAGTTGATTTCCCGGTGGACTGGGAGCCGAAGACTGCGACGACGTCATAGGCAAAGCCTTTGTCGAGCAGACCCCATTTCGCGAGGTGAAGGGACAGCTCTTTGCTACCTCGGGAATGGTTCAGCTGGAATCCGTAACGGGATGACCCGCTCACGTGAATGTTTGGTGCTCGTCAACGACTTGGAGCCGTCCATTTACAGGCTTCTTGATCCCATTTGACAGACCAGCTCCGTTCCGTGTAGGAGGCGGCGACATGACCGACGCAACAGCTTCTCGCGCCTCTTCGGTCGTCCGTGGGTCCGCCATCAGCCGCTGCAACTCCTCGGCCGGGTCACGCAGTAGCCCTGCGACGATGTCGGGTGTCTGATTCATGCTTTCGAGCTGTAATTCGATGTTGAGCAGGGTCACTCCTTTGACAGATGGATCGCGTCGTTCGCTTCGACACGACTTTGATGACGTGGACTTATCTGAAACACCATCACCGTAACCGCTTTGACCAGGGGGATCAATCAAGGTAAAAATATTGCTTCCGGTGTGACGTGCTGAACGCGCGGGATCACTCACAGCAGTTTCCCATGTACACTCCTCATCTCGCAATCACCCATTCACTTCATCATGCCCATCCCTATCCCTTCCCAAGACGACGCCGCCTCCGATATCGTCAAAGTCTCGCCTCCATCTTCTGATTCCTCCCATAGTCTGAGCGTGATGGACGAGAAGCCAAAGATTGAGCATGATGAGAAGAAGGACGAGGTGGACGTTCAGGGTATGGTGGATGAGACGGTCAGAAGGGTGAGGGAGCAGTCGGATCGGTGGGTTCAGCTACCATCCTTCGAGAATGCCTGCGAGATCGTCGCTAGGATTGCCGAAGGAGTCAGCTGATGTTGGTAGGCTACAAGCTGCTGCCATGCCGTATGCGAACAGGACGCGCTCTTTCGCCGAGCAGCGGCCGGTACTCTTCGTCAGTGATTCGTCCCCTTCTGCCTGTCTATCACTGACTAGGCCTTCTGGCAGACTTTCCTCGCGATCTTCACCGCGCTTAGCATCATCCCCATCGCGTGCTTCACGTATGTCCCTCTCCATCGTTTCTACCTTCCGCTCTAACCCCCTCGCCTCGCAGCGGCTTTGTCCTCTCCGCCACGCTTTTTATCCTCGGCGTGGCCGCCGTCGGGATCTGCATTTCCGTCCTCATGACGCTCCTCTTCGCATGTGCGTTCTCCCCTCCCCTTCCCTCTGCTTTCACACTGACCCATCATAGCCTCCATCCTCCTCCCGATCCTCTTCTTCACCTCCCTGATCTCCCTCACGGCCCTCTCAGTCCTCCTCACCCTCTTCCTCGTGCATCGCCTTTACACCCACCTGACCGTCACCACCACTAGTGCGTCGGACTATGATGGTCTCTCGAAGGGTGTCAAGGGGTGGTTGGACGAGACTACCAATCGACTTCCTGCGCTACCGGCGAGGTGGTCTGATGTCGGTGGACAGTGGCGCTCGGATCTCACGCCGAGAGCAAAGCAGGAGAGCAGGTTCAACGCGAGGGGGATGAGGAATGATGGAGGTGGAGGAGTAAGAGCGATGGAAGCGCACATCAGGCCTGATTCCGGTCACGGGACGGCGGGTATCAAATCCTGAGCTACCAGGATATCGATTGATTCCCGTTGTTTGGATTAGATGCGTGCTTCAAATGTCGTGTTGTCCGACCGCCATGTAACGATTCTGAACGATGCGAGACATACATGCAATGATGACCTTACCACCTCGTAACATCCGCCTCCGCCTCCCCAAACACACTCTCCTTCTTCACTTCAAACCCCTCACTCTCCGCCTCTTTCTGCTTTCTATACTCTTCCAGGCTCACTACCCGCTCCTCCTCAAAATAACTCGGCATCTTCCGCCGTAACCACCCATCTACCCACCCGTTGATCGCTTCGAACTCCAGTAAGAACCCATCGTGCCCATCCGGACTGGGGATGACCACAAGTTCCGCATCCGGTATATGCGACGCGATCTCTCGCTGCTCCGAGGTGGTGAATAGACCATCGGACTCGATGCCGATGACCAGAGCTGGGGGGAGGAGGGAGAGTGCGTGTTGGAGGGAAGTGGCGATGCTTTCGTCGTCGGTGTCGGTCAGGGTGATTGGGATGCGAGGGAGTTTGGAGGAGAGTGTGGGTGGGATGGTATGTGTGGATGGCATGGAGAGGTCGTGGGTGTCGCATTTCCGTGTGATGTGGATGTAGCAGTTTGCGTCGAAGCGGCCGGTAAACTGAGAGACGACAGTCTGTCAACGTGAGAGTCAGAAAACATGCGCCCGACCCACCTTGTCGCCCTGATACCGTAGATAGCTCTGCGCCGAAAACACCTTCGGTGCCCTATCCCCTCCCACCCCCACCTTCCCATCCCCATTCATCTCTCCCTCCGCCCCCAATCCATTCGACGACTTCTCCACCACCGGCGTCGACGGCACCGAGCCCCTCCTCGATGCCGTCATATCCGAACTACTCCGATGCCCATCATTATGTGCCCTCCACGCCCTCTCCCTCGGACTCCTCGCCAATTCCACCTCACTCGGATCCGCCGGATTCGTAGTCTCCGGTCCACCCATGATCCTCACTCCCATCTTGGGCACTTCACTGACCCCTAATCCCGATCGACGGCCGAAGCGACTCTCGAAGCTATCTCGACTCCGGTACGTCAAGAGCGCTGCCATCCTCGCTGCCGCCAATCCACGATTCGGCTGGTTCGCCAGATCCACGGTACCATCGGGGAGGTCATAGTAGTATCCATCCCGGTAGTCGGGGTCGGAGTAGATTGATTGGCGTTGCGCCTCGCCCCAGGAGATGCACCATGCGGAATGACGGGCAGAGGTAGCGAGTGGGATCACGGCGCGGACGAAACCTGGGGGGGTGTTGAGGGGGTATTCGAGGCAGGCCATGCCGCCCATAGATCCACCGACCGCGGCCACGACGGAGGTGACGCCTAGGTCTCGTAATATCAGATGATGTAATCTACCTCAAATCAGCTCGAAGATTCGGGTATAGCGAGAGAGTTATTCACCGCACATCATCCTTCACGCTAGACCCAGGCATCTCCGGCCCATAAGGTCGACCTGTTTCCGGATTGGTAGTGACGCTCGAGACAGTCCCATACGGCGACCCAATGACGTTCGCGCAAAAGATGAAGAATCTGGTGGGGTCGAATGCTCGATCCAGTCCGAGTAATGGTCCCCACCTGATACACTATCAAATCAGCTTAAAAACAAACCCCTGGTCAGGGTGACGAACCAGTCCTTAACATCGGCACTCCCGGTGAGAGCATGACAGATGACCAGACAATTATCTCGAGGAGGGTTGAGCTTGCCCCAGGTCTTGTAGGCGACTGGGACATCGTGGAGGGTAACGCCGGATTCGAGGGTGAATACGGGGATGATGGCAGTGGACTGGTTGATGATGGCGGAAAAGAGGTTGGGGTCGAAGTGAGAGCGGGACGAGGAGGCTTGAGGAGGAGCTGTGAACATTTTCCAACCTCGCAGAGGGCGCTTATAGGATATGAAGAACAGATTGAATCAAACTATTTCGGAGAGAACTGACTCAGGAATCCAATGCGAGAGCGCCGCAGGAGATCTATCCTTCCTTCCGCACGGTGGCCTTGGCCATGCCATACAACAAGATGCCTAGCAAGTCCTTCCGATTAGTCCGTAAAGGGTAGACCCTAGCCGTCCGCGTTCCGTAAGGGAGGAGGGACATATCGCAGTCCGAGATAGTGAAAGATCTCCCGCTCCGTCTCGAGGTTGATCTCCTTCCCCGTATTCACTTCCACTAGTCCGGCTCGGAATTTCAGTCCGCGACTGTATCAATCAGCTCTCGTTCACCCCTCCATATGCAAGACTCGCATGTTCTCAACATATCTCCTGTAGAAACGATCAGCACTGGACCGGGAAGAGTACCAGTACGTGCCTGAGATCGCGCTCGAACATCATACTGCCTGACCAGCTCAGCACCGCTGCAGCATATCGCTCCCGAGGCGCGCTGATCAGGTCGACCCGACGGTGCTTTCGACCTTTGCCGGGTAGCTTGAAGATAACAAACGCCTGAAAGTCCATCAGCGCAGGTAGTGCATGCTTGCCGCAAGACCTAACTTATCGAGATTGTCGAAGTCTGAATTTCTGCTCTTAGCGAGGAAGTTTATATACGTGTACAAGCTCACTATTCGCAGAAGTGGTGATTGGGGAGTCGGCGTCGCGGTGAGTGACGTCTGATTTTGAGACTATCAGCTTGATAGAAAATATTGGCTAGGCAATGCGCACGGAGGACGTGGGTGATGATACCCAGCGCGGACAGTCGACGGTAGAGGTCTCGCAGGAGCCCGATGTCCTGTCCATTTTCAGGAGGACAGAAGACGACGTCCACGTCATTCGACTGCGGCTTGCCTCTTCTGTATCTACATCCAGCCTAACTTGAGCGTGCATACCACTGATGTGGAAACCCGTCACCCGCCAGTAATGGTCGACTCGCAGCCCGGCAAGAATGCTTCCAAGTGCTCCATCACACACTCGTCTATCTCCCTTACCTCCTCCCTCGGAATTCTGCCACCATCAGCTCCCTTCCCGTTTGCAGCCCTGGATAGACCCACTTCGAGTCCAGCTCCTTCTTCAAGCCCATCCATTCCTCCACGATATCCACCTGCGTCATCCCCCCTTCCCTCCGTCTTCTAATCTTCTCTTTCTGCCTCACCTCCTCACTCTCCTCCGCGATATTCTGATAATGCTGTCTCACATCCTCCAATGTCCGACAATTATGGCGATCGTACAAGTCCTTGGCGGTATGGGTACCTATCGTGTAGACCGAGGCGAAGTCGATCATCGCTTGGTGACGAGGGGAGGCTAGGATGGCTTCGGAACCGGCGATGCGGCCGGTCTGGAGGAACTCATCGATCTGTACCAGTCATGAGAAAGGTAGAGATACGTAAGAAGGGAAGCCTTACTCGTTGAGCTACCTTGTCGCCGACGTTGAGGAGCTTGCGCGCTTCCTTACCGGATCGTATGCGTCTTGGGACAGCTGGGATCATCCGTCAGTCCGTCTCCGATACATTTGAGCAGTCATACACTTGAGCATCTAGATGACGAGATCAGCTTGAACCTGTGTCCCACTTTATGCGCTCACGCTCATACTTCGCCGGTAGCTCAAGACGTTCGAGTTCTTCTGCTGAGACTCCTCGAACTCTCTACCCACATAAATGGGCTTGATCGCATCGAGCTATCCAGCAACATGTGAGCAACTTGCAAAGACAGTACGAGCACTAAGCGTGCTCACTCACTATGTCTTGATTTACGCATACCAGCGGACTGGCCCGTTCGACACACAGGGGTGGAATGTCCTGAAGTCGGACATCCTCCGGGAAAGGCACCATGTCCGGTAGCTCCGGATCGATCGCAAAACCATCCACTGCATCGAAATCAAGCTTTCGGTGCTTGTGCGTGCTATGAGAATCCTCATCGTCGCTATCTAGCGGTGCTGAGCGTTTGTGGCTTGGATCACCGGTTCCGACAACGTAGTTCTCCCTCGGTGGCAGATGAGGCGGTTCGTCTGCGTATTCGTTCGCCGCGTCGAGGCATATTTGAAACGTATCATGGATGTAATCGACCGCCAAGACCGGCTTGGTATCCTTTCACACTGTCAGATCTGCTCCCAGCCTTGTCTTTGCAGACTTACAATCCATTCCCGACCAACAGCGCGGACCAACCTCGGTCTCCCTCTCAGTTCCGTAATCACGAACCTCGCCTCTTCCACACTCACACATCTCCCCCCGAGCTCTTCTACGCATTCGTAGACCCGGCCTATGGTCTCTCCGATTTTGGCCGGGATGATGTGGAAGGTGAGGTTCGCGAAGAGTGGGTAGAGCTGATGAATGGGGACATGGTGGGTCTGGATGGATGAGGAGGAGGAGACGGGGATGGAGTGGAGAGATGGGCGGGTGTGGGGCATGCACAGAAGGCGCTGGGTATCAAGCAGACGGGGTTATGTGGGATCGCAAGGATGAGACTTGGGTGAGCTTTAGGCTGCAGCCGGATGTAGGCGGTGCCTGAGCTCAAAATGACGTACGTACGGGCCGGCCAACCGCAGACCCCTTGTCGTGGGCGAGGCGATTGAAGCAGACTTATTGGAATTGCATTCCGCTAGGGGCGTATGCCTCTTTCTCGTTCGTCTCATTCGCCTAGAGAACTCAGCTCCACCGCTACCGGTAACCGAGTTTGATATTATGCCGATACCACGATTCATCCAGACGCCGGTCTCCCCGGCTCGAACCGATACCTCTCGCCCGCAGGCGGAAAAGTTCTTCGCAGACGATCGCCCGCCCAACCTACCTCCCGGGATACCTCCCCAAGTGGTGCCAGACACCAGGGAGCGTTCATTCCGAACCACAGGTGACTGCCTGCTATGCGTCAACCGACACTACAAGAAACTTCTCCAGCATATCAACTACCTTCACCAAGACCACCTTTTCACTTCGAAGAGCTCATCCGCTTCGACTCGTTGTCTGTGATTGCAAACATGTAGTACGCCAACGCGAGCTTTCAGCACAGGAGGGCGGCAAAATGCGAAGCCAGCGGGTCTATCCTTACATCACTCGAACATCGCCGCCATTCCCTTCGCGAGAGCCAACTGGTATTGCCCTCCTCGAGGCGCTACAGAGCCCAGAGATGCACTGCGGGGCCTTCCGAACCGTCAGGTCGCAAACTCACGCAGAGCGAATGTCGGCTCTACAAGTTGACGTCGCGAATGGTCCAGGAGTACCAGCCGGGCAGCTAGTCCGTCCACTGCGCTTGAGGGCAATACTACCGCAGTCGGCGGGAGCTCCACGAATGTCAATGCCTCTCAACTCCAGACCGGTGATGATGGACCTCCGACCCTGGCAGCCGCCATGGCGTCTGAGAGCCATGCAAACTCGGCCAGTGGCTCTCAGCCAGATCATTCGCTCCACTCTTTCGAATCTCTATGCAATCTCCCGCCCGTCTACAAGCACTTGGGGCCGCATTTTGCCCAGATCCTCACCGATTGCGCCGAACACATTGCCCAGTCCTTCCTTGCCAACCCTTGCGAATCAACACTGCTCGACTTCCTGGCGCTCCCGAAGGTTGGCTTAGTACCGGGCTTGAGGAAAGGATATAAAGCTGCGGCTAAAAGACTGAAGAGGTATCCAGCGGTGGCTTGGCCGCAGCCGGACGAAATCGAGCGAGCTCGGAGGGATGGTACGGCGGAGGCGACGCGCATGATCGAGTCGGGCAGATTGTCGACCGCTGTATAAGTGCTCAAGGGTGACTCACGTGTTACCCCGATCAATCACGAAACGATTGCGGTGCTGAATGAGAAACATCCCGATGGCCCCGACTCACCCTTTACCGGCACCGAACCGCCCGTACCCTACTCTCCAGAGGCCTTCCCCGCCGACCTGTTCGACTCCGTCATAGCCTCGTTCCGACCTGACACTGCGCCGGGCCCTTCCGGTTGGACAGTCCCTCTTCTTCGACACGTCCTACGTGCCCCGAGTGGCGACCTTGGTGCCGTCCTTGGTCCAGACCACCTCGTTGTCGCGTACCTCGACGACATATACATTGTGGGCCCGGACGACGGGATCCTAGATTGCGTCGAGCTTTTCCTCTCGGAGGCCGACACAACACTTTGCCTCAACAGCAGTAAGAGTGAGACTCACAGCCTGGACGCCATTCGGGATAATGGCATCAGTCTCCTTGGGACTTGCGTCGGTCCCCGGACAGCTAGGCACGCCTTCCTCTCGACGAGCACATCAAACTTGAACGAAAACTCATCGAGCGGCTCCCCAGCCTCCCGAAGCAACACGCCTTGCTTCTCCTTCGCATTTCTGTACAGCAGAATCTTCGCCACCTCCACCGGTCCCTACGTTCCACCGACCTCACAGTCTTATGGGATCGCCTCGACTCCCTACTGCGGAACTGCGTGCACCAGATTCGGTCTCTAGGGCCTTCCCTCGACGAAGTGCATCGTGCCATCGGGGAGGCCCTTATCAGCCTGCCAATCCGCCTGGGGGGCTTAGGATTCTACCATACGCCAAATGCGCAGCGAACGAGTTAGCGGACACAGTTTTTGCCCCAATTCTTCCATCAATCCAGCCCACCAGCGAGCCGATGCTGTCCCATAGTAAACGATGCCAGGACATGTTCGAAGCTGCCCACTCGTCCACCTTTGAACTCCTCGATTCGCACAAGCAGGTCATCGTTCTCGAGTCGTCTTCCTCGCTTGGCCGCAAATGTATGAGCGTGCTTCCGACCGCGGCGCAATTTCGCCTTACCGACAGTGATTGCTGGCGCTCTCCAGCAGCGCACCTTGCGAATCGGAAACGTGGAACACTGCCGCCGCTGTGCTCGGGAGAGGCATTTGGGCCACGACGAGGTCTGCCAACGCGGTGGCTGGATGATGCCCCGCCATGAGCAGGTCAAGTATCCGCTAGCGCATGCGCTGCGCTCAGTGGACGGTAGCCTTGTGACGGTCGAACCTCACATCCAGGGAACCATGCGTCGCAACGACATACGCTTCGTTCCCCCTCCCGACGTCCCGCTCCCCCGCTTCGATGTCGACATCACGGTCATCTCTCTTTCCGCCCCTGACGCTCTTCACCATACAACCCCGCCTCATCCTCCCACCGACCCCATCGAACGCCGCCAATTCACCATCGACGACTACCTCAAGACCAGGGCAAAACGCGTGTCGATCATCTACTCGACAACGAGGCGTCAACGATACTTCCGACCGCTCGTGCTCACTGTTGGAGGTATACTGGAGAAGGATGCCGAGGGATTTCTCAGGAGCTGGAGAAGACGCATGAAGAAGTCGGTGTACTATTTCCTTTTTCCGCAATCTCCACCTTCGTATACATGACGTGTGATTTAGATGAAGGGTGGTGTGAAGCTCATTATGCAAGACGTCTGCTCCGTTGTCCTGAATCTGTATCGTTAGATCATGGTCACCTCGAGGCCATAGGAGACTGTCACCCCCTTTCCTTCAAAAACTCCTGGGGTGGGGCAGGGGGGGGCATGCCAAGATTGCCAATTGAGCCAGCTCGAGATCTACACAACCCATTCATCTCCATTGCATGCGCTCGCCGACAAGCACGATATCCGCCCGTCATGGCACCTGTCAGACCAGGACCAGTTGAGTCTCGCAAAGGGAACCTTCTGGTCTCTCTCAAGCAGCTCATCCGGACCCTGCTACTTGACCGTCAGTCTTTCTGGCATCTGACCGCGCTCCTTTTCCTCGGCGAAGCAGCTCTTGGTCTGCTCATCATCTGGAAGGTCCCATGTCCGTTCCCTTCATCCCCGCTTAGCTGTAGCCGCTGATTTGAGACTCATCAGATACCAAGATCGACTGGCCAGCGTATATGCAGCAAGTTGACGGGTTCCTTTCGGGCGAGCGAGATTATTCCAAGCTAGAAGGAGATACAGGTCCTCTCGTGTTCGCCCCTCTCTCCTTTCCTCCGATGGAGTTTGACGGCTTGATACCAGATACCCAGCATTACACCTATACATCTATACCGCTTTCCACCAGCTCCTGCCCCACTTCGACCGAGTCCGACCAGCACAATATATCTTCTTTGTAAACTACCTTCTCACCTTTCTCATCATCGCTACCGTCTATTACCTCTCCGGAAGTCGCAATCGACATTATCCCCAGGCTCTGCTCATTCCGCTCACACTGTCGAAGCGTGCCCACTCGATCGCCCTGTTACGGCTCTTCAATGATCCGCTGGCTATGGTTTTGCTGTACGCTTCGGTTGTGGGAATGATGGTCGGCGGGAAGAGGGGTTGGAGGGTGGGCTGCTTCTTGTACAGGTAATTCCTTGCTTGTCCAACTGCGCTAAGCGCTGAAACACGTAGCCTGGCTTTAGGGATCAAGATGAATATCCTCCTCTTCCTGCCTGGATTGCTCGTAATGCTCTTCCAATACCGAGGCGTTCTCGGTCCGCTTGAAGCCATCTCGCTCATCGCTATCATCCAAGTCAGTCGCAACTACTCTTTTTCGATTGGTCTGACAGATTCTTAGCTCCTCCTCTCTGTCCCATTTCTCCTCTTCCTCCCCGACCTCTCCCTCAGCAAAGCGTACTTTCGCTCGGCGTTCGATTTCTCACGGCAGTTCCTGTACGAATGGACCGTCAACTGGCGATTTGTCGACGAGGAGATATTCCATTCACAGGCTTGGGCTTTAGGACTTCTCAGTGGACAGGTACACCACTTCCTGAAGATCCTCCGTAGATCGTCACTGATCTCGCACCAGCTCTTGTTGCTGCTCGCGTTCGCTTGGTCACGCTGGTCGCCTGTACCAGGCGGAACGCTTACCGTCCTCAAGCGCGGTCTTCAGAGTCCTAAATCTCCACCGGTTCCTGCGCTTCGACTACCCTCAAACCGCACGTCCACTCAAATCGCCGCATATCTGACTGTTTCGCAGATATCCCGCTGGTCCTCTTCACCTCAAACCTCATCGGGATGACATTCGCTCGATCACTTCACTACCAATTCCACGCATGGTATTTCCACCAAGTACCATTCCTGCTCTACTCGGGTGGCGCATGGAATAGTCTCCCACTCGGGTAAGCAGCTTCTACACACCGCTGGAACAGGTTTGATGTGATCCAGGGTGTGTTTGTGGGGAATGCTGGAATGGGCTTGGGCAACGGCTCCGGCGACGAGCTTGAGCTCAGGGGTCATGCTGTTCGTGCATGTGGTCATGATCAGCGGATTGTGGTTCAGAGGACCCAAACCCGACTTTGGATCGGAAGGGCATCAACGAATCAGTAAGAAGGTCAGCTAGCACCGTCGAACTCATTCATGGATCGAGCGCCAGCGCGAGATCATGTGCTATAGCTCTCAAAGTAAATATGAGATCAGCCGCTGGGTCCTCTAAGCCGTGAGATACCATATCCATAGATTCACACATGGAGCAGGATCCCCGGCAGAGCTATCCCCCATCACCCTCATCGTCCAACCTGATCCTCCCCTCTTTCCGCTTCCTGAACCGCCTCCACCAACCCTCCCTGCTCTGCCCAGTCTCCACCGGCCTTTCCCACTCCCTTAGCGTCCGCTCAACCTGATTCTCCCTTCTTCCCTCTTCCTCCACCTCGCCTCTCATGATTGTACCAAGTCCAGGCTGACCCTCACTCCGGCTCCTGACCCGTCTGTACGCCCCTGAACCCCGTCTGTCACCTTCACCCGCAATACTCATACTGCCCGGCCGAAGCACGAAGCCTGGACTAGCCGCACCGAGACCGATACTGAACCCCGTCGGTGCGCCTGGGTGCACTAGCTCGGGTATAAGTGTCCCGTATCGCGGCCCTCGATGGCGGATGCGGGCGCGAGTGGTCGGTGACATGGGCGACATTGGCGAGCTGGGGGATGAGGGATTGGAAAACCTTGTGGAGTGGTTGGTGATGGGCGTTTGCGGATGCGGATGTTCTATGGGATCAGATTCGATCTCCGCGGGTTCAAAGAGGTCATCTCCCCCGAGCAGCGGGCTCTGGTCCGTCGCCATCTCAAGCTCCTCGTCCTCTTCGACCCATGTACCAACGTCGACGCCGCCTTGGCCGGTCGGCTGGATGGCGGATACTACCCATACACCTAGAAAGAGGACGACGACGCCGACGAATACGAGGGCGATCTGGTGTGGTCGTAGACGGCCAAACTGGTCATAGAATACCAGACCGTCTAGACTCATCAGCTAGACTTCGGCTAAACAAAGCAAGGGGACATACCGAAGATGGAAGAGAGGTTGAAGAAGCAGAACGCAAGCGGGCAGATGAGGGCTGGACTGGCAAACGTCAAGCTGTAATTGAGGTAGACGAGCTGTAGGAGTCCGCCTGTCAAAAGTCCAGCAACGAGGAACCAGCTTTGCACCCGGACAAATTCGTTCGCTCCACGTCCTGTGCGGAAGTGGTCGATCGTGATGACCAGCAATTCCACCGCCGCCTTGGCAAGTACCAAAGACATTCCGGAGAGGGTCCCTGAGGCGGCGGCGAATGCCAGACCGGTGAGGGTCAGGGTGCGTTGCTGGGCCTCGTTTGGGATGGCAAGGTCAGGCGGGGGAATCTGGATGGAAAGACCTTGAGGAGATATAGAGGTCTTGTGATTTGAGAACCGAACGCCGGGTTTGTGATCATCTGGAAGGTCGATGTGCGTGGTGGAAGCGGTGACGGGTGATGACCACCGCCGGGAGGTCGGGTGAAAGGGGATGGGAGGGGGATCGCGAGGTGAGGCATAGTTGCTAGGTGGAAGTGAGTCGAGTGGGGGCGTATCTCGACCAGGGAGGGCGATGCGACCGGGTAGGATCTGTCGTGATACATGCCATGCCGTGACGTGCGCCTGAGCCATATCAGCTACAGTATGACCAAACAAGGGTAGACAGACCGCGACCAGCACGAGCACGGTAACCGCCGCGACCACGCCAAAGAAAGCCAAGAACGCCGGCCTCGCCCACAGCTCCAAAAGATCATCCAGTGAATGCTCCTTTTCATCCACAACCCCAAACACGGCGATCAACACCGCGCCCACCGCGACCAGCGCCGTACCCATTATCGATGCCGGGCCAAACATGTCCCCCAGGATGAGGCGTGCGAGGAGGGCATTGAAGATGAGTGAGATGGCACCGAGGGGGGCGAGGATGACGATGGGGAGTGTATCGAGTTGGAAGATTGTGGAGAAGATGTTGGAGGTCATGTAGATGCTGAAACCGAGTAGCCAGAGGGGACGACGGATGGCTCGCCGTCGTTCTTGGAGGGGTTTGAGCTCATCTTGGACATGTGATTTGCGTTGGATGGTCAGGCCTGGGTATTCATTCATCAGTATATCATGAGCCAGGGCTGGACGTCGGATCATCCGGAGTATTGCTGGACTTACCAAGGGATTGGACAAAAGATGAGATGAGCCCGACGATGATGGCGACAACGACGGAGATGCCGGCCATCGGGACAGCTCCATGTGCTCAGGCTCAAAGTCAAGTAAAGAAAAATTGACGAGCCGGGCTGAAGCCATCCATCGGAAAAGTGTTGAACGAGGGTTTTGGAAAGGACGGATTCTTGAGCTTGAATACTGTCCAAGGGGTGCTGAATGCTTATGCGATGTATCTCTAGATCTACGCGGCGGTTCCTATTGGTGCTCTCAGATCCTCCGCCCTCGCAAGATCCTCAACCTTCAACACTTTCACCTTTCCAACCCGGACATCCGCCCCCGCGTCCCCACCATCATACCCAAAGGACCACCTGTTCGCATACTTGGGTGAGGGATTCCGCTTGACGACCTTCAAGATCTCGCGGCCGATGATAGGTGCGTACTTGAACGCGTGACCTGGGCGTATCAGCGATCGCCTGGACTCAAAATGGTGGCGCGGACCTGATCCTCCAGTAGCCAAGACCAGGTTATCAAAGTCAGGGTGATAGTCGATCAGCCAGTCCCCGCTGACGGTATCGCAATACCTGTCGACACGCTATTCAGACAAATCGCTGCAATGCTCGTTGGGACTAACCAGCACAACCGAGTCGAAACAAACGCCTTCTTCGCCAGTTCGGGGTAGATCTCCCCCAGCCCTCGTCTCAAATCCTGCAGCATCTTGAGCGGTATCATCCCGTCCTCGGCGCCAGGTGTCAGCTTCGTCCGGGGCACCGACACGGGATTTGATGGGGAGATAGGAGTGGGATTGGTATAGCCTGCAGCGTGGATGGCGAATTTGACGAGACCGGTGGGATTAGGGGGAAAGACGTAAAAGCCATCATCGAGATTGAAGACCTGACTACTGGTCAGACCTGGACAAGCAATGACACGAATCTAGCAGACCACCGGGACTTTCGCATATGTCTCGACCTCGTCTTGAGTAAGCTGGACAGTTCCAAGGCTCTGCCTGGTAGCTAGTTCAGCCTTAGCCTCATTCTTGCCGCAGACTCGCGACATACCCAGTGGCTTGTATTGGTGGTAGCCGAGCCGAGATACCAGGAGAAGCAAACAATGCAGGTGTCCTAAGCGCGAAGATGAGCTCTCATCAACGGCGTTCCTGACGTGGGCGTACCATGCACCCGCCGCACACTGTGCCACCTGCATTAGCATGAGGACCAGCCGGTAGCAGCTTGGCTCACCACCACCACATCCGCCTTCACCTCCTCCCCACTCTTCAACACAACCGCCTCCACCTTCCTGCCCTCACCTCCCTTGGCCAGGCCAACAACCTCACATCCCGACCGTACCGTCCCGCCCATCTGTCTCACCCTCTTGATCCCCACCTCCACCGCCCGTCCCGCCTCTGCCCATCCACCGATCGGGTTCGAGTAACCCTGTCTCGTACCAAAGGATCCTGTAGGTGTTATAGCCGGGAACTGGGCTTTGATGGTGGAAGAATCTGGCACGACGACGGCGTCGATACCGAGGGATTTGCAATTCCGGTAGGCGGAGGAGACGAAGCGGTGGCCTTCGTGACTATTCTCGGCAGAGAGGGCGATCACACCGGATCTGACGGAGTCAACTGAACATATTTCAGAATTGATGAGGGAAGGACCGACTCGTGATAGGTACCTTCCCATTCGGGCCGTTTCCAGATCTCGACGGCGTCAACAGCGAGCCGAGCAAGGTCGGGATCGGCATAGTCACCAGCTCGGATGATCTGTGCTCGTCAGCTGTTGATGACGGGTCAGGTCATCACGCATAGCTTGCCTTGTTCAGATCTGTACTCGCCATCAGCTTTGGTCACCAATACAGGACCACTGACCAGTGCTCGCAGCATCAGGCGCTGGCAAGATCCCGCACTTATCCAGCACGGTCACGTCATATCCTCCGTCCTCCAGCATCCACAACGCTGTGGACATACCAAAGATGCCTAGGCAAGCTCCCTCAGTAGCGCATTGGACAAGAATGGGAGGCTCACCCGAACCGATTATCACTGCATTGACTTTCGCTTCTCCGCACATCGTGGCGTATGAAGATCGACGAAGAGGATGGGGAAACTTTTTTGAAGCGCGCAGGCACCGTGCCTCGATTCGCCTAGATTAGCGGATCTTTACTTATCAATCACTCCTTCGTTTCATGCCCGAGATAGAAAACGAAAGCCCGGTCCGTCACCTGATATTTCGCATACTACCTCGGTTTCCTGGCGGACTGAAGAGAAAGCGAAGACAAAAGAGAAGGCGCAGGTCATTCGCTCCTAGCTTTTTCCCCACAATACCTTGCAGTCGCGCTGTATGTCCTTCCCCGCACTCATCTGCGTCCCCGCCGGCGGGTGTTCCAGCCTCCATTCCCGTTCATTCAAACGTCACCTCCGCGACGCCGGCTTCACCTCCATCCTCGTCCCCGATCTACCCTGCCTAAATTGCGAGCCACCCATCAAGACGATACTGGACGACGTGGCCGTCACTCGTGAATGCATTCAAGGGGCACTGAGCAGAGATGAGGATGTGGTCTTGGTTCTACATTCCGCATCTGCCATTATTGGGAGTGCCGCTATGAAGGGGTACTTGAAGGAGGAGTGTGAGGAAGAGGGAAGAGGGTGAAATGGGCGGTGTGGTTGGGATCATCATGACTTCAGGTGTGGTCACGCCGGTGGGTAAGGGGATTAGAGAGGCATATGGTGCGGCACCACACGAAGTCATCAATGGGGTAAGGACACGCCTAATCAACATGACATCAACTGAGCTGACTGGTCGGTGGGCAGGATTACGTGACTTGCCCAACGCTGAAGGTGGTGTCTTACCACGACGTCCCCGATCCCGACCAATACTTCACACCGGTCAAGCACATGCCCCTCGGGTGTTTCAATCCCGGCGTCCCATACCTCCCCTTCGGTCTCGAGTTCTCCTTGGTGCCCATCACGTACATCCATTGCACGCAGGATAGAGTGTTGCCTCTGTGAAGAAGGTGGATACGGTACATATGGCTTTTCTGGCGAATCCAGAGAAGGTCGCGGAACTTATAAATACGTCGGTGCGGAGAACGATGGAGGATGAGGATTGAAGGGTTGTCGATGTAGCTCCGCTACCCACCCAGCTTCCAAGCACTCTGACGAGCAGTCCGGTTTGGGATGTGAGACTTATATAGGAGGTTGATGTGGATCGATGTGCTGGGTCGCTTGCGGGTTCTTGACGAACGAGCAGACTAATCATACAGACTGGCCTTCATACCGAAGAGCCGGCCAGAGCCGGTCTTGAGCTCACACAGCTCCCTCCCCCTTTCGTTATTCCTCCACGTCTCATGATATTTGCTCTCCAACTTCTTCCGAGTAGTGACGGAATCCCAGCTCAAGCGAGAGAGCCATACTGGGAGGTGAGTATTCCGGTGTTTCGAGAACGTCCAGAAACTACGCGGCAGGGCAAACGGTGGCTCCCACATCAGAAGCTCTTCAGCCTGATTCCTTCTTATCGTCACTTGTGCTCACCATCGCCGTCCACCGGAGTTTGGCTTTTATGCTCGAGGGGAAAATACGACCATAATAGACTGTCTCGTAGCTGTCCTCAGCTCTTTGAAGGGCGGCGGTCGCATCACATCGGAGGGTCGTGTCGCTGAGTAGGGAAGCCGCCGCGTACGCCTTGAGAGCGCCAAACAGCGGTACACGCATGTTGCAGCGTCTGCGGCCATCCTCGACTTGTTCGGATGGGGTGATGAAGATTTGACAGTGAGATTGACAGTGAGATTGACAGTGATAGAAGTATCGTTTGCCCATCGCCTTGCGACTTCCCAGATCGCCCATCTAAGCGACCGCGTGGTGGATATCCAGCACGATCTCTCGTCCTCCGGAAGCTGCTCGATGGAGATGACGTGTAAGATCTCGGCATGCTTCGGCAGGCTAAGACGTGATCCGAGGAGATTCTGCGCCATACAAGGGCCTTCGAATCACCCCTGTCGATCTTGGAAAGACAGATGACCGAATGCTTGGCGGAACGCATCAGGAGAGAGGCAACCGAGGTTCGCGTTGGGCGAGCTGAAACCATCGATCGAGGGATCGCCGGTCGAGATGAGCGGTGAAGCCGAGGTAACATCCCGTACGCGGAACTCGACAAGGGAGTTGCGCGCTTCTTCGACAAGACGGAGATATGGCGTGAGATCATTCGAGAGGCCGGCGGCTGGGAGGAAGGACATAGGGAAAATTGGACGCTCTGGATTACTTTCAAGAAGATCATACAAGCTAATGAAGAGGGAAATGCCGAAATGACAAGAGATGATGAAGTGGAAGGAAGAGACATGTGAGTATTTCAGCTCCTGGTGAAGGTTTGAGATCCCAGAGGTCCGAGCGTATTCAGCCATCTTGAAGAGCGGCAGCGCCTTGTCATCGCCTGTTCTGCCGGACGATCGAGAGACGATGGTCAGACGTCTTCAAGATCCATTTCCATTCCTCGTTAGTGAGTCAACCCTGATAACGTCGGTATCTCAGCTTCGCCGGATCTGCACGCTTCTCCTCATTCTCTACCATCTTCCTCTCCGCCGTCCGCGAGTCATCGGACGTAGCGTCACCAAATCAGGAGATTCAGCCATCCCTTTCCGGAAGACCGCCAATATTGATGCGATCTCCAGAATCGTCTTGGCAGGCTCAAGGCAAGATGCTGAGGATCTCGTCAGCGAAGTGGAGGAGGAATTTAGCGAGGCTTTACCGCCGTGAATTCTAGGTCCGTCTCGACATTTTCCGGAAAGATTCGACCGAAGTAAAGAATCTCACGTGTCCTCGTGGCCAAAGTTGTCGCCTCTCTGACCTCGGAGGTATGTTAGTCCGTCTGCGACCAATGGAACGCGCGTAGAGGCGAAGCGTTGCATACGCTTTGTAGGTAGCTCAGCTCGGGACCGCAGGCGCTCGATCCGTGTCGAATGACAATGAGATGAACGGTCGGATTGGTCCCGAGGGAGAGGAGGCGGGCAATTCGCCATAACGCCCAATCGAGATTGCAGATCGTCGAGATCCATGGCGACCTGAATTCGAGGGAAGATAAGTGCTTGATTTCCGAAGAGAGGGCGGTGGACTGCCATCATTGGCCGGCTATTTTCGCCCTTGGACATGATATAGGATGCTCTGCTGCATCCAGGGTGAATCCAAACGATATTCGTTATCCCGTGGACCGAAGATTCGGGCGTATTGAGCAGGAGTAAATTCCGCGAGGGAGGGGTTCCAGGCCGAGAATCCGGAGGTATCGTTATTCCCGGTCCATATGAGGGGCGATCTGGACCCAGTATCCCCAACGCGGAAGACCACTCCTGGGTCGCGGCTTCTCGATCTCGAGCTGTCATCGAGGCGACCGAAATCGGCTGCTGAAAGCTGGTTGGGATCGCCTGAAGGCGTGTCGACGGTATCGCTTCGGGCTACAAGCAGGAGGGCGAGGAAGGCAGGAACGGGAGACCAATCAAGAAGAAGATGCGGCAAGTGAGAGTAAGAACAGTCAACAGAAAGACAAAGACGCTGTCAGCGAGTGAGATGCAGCCTCGTGGAGATTCATGCGCTTGCTCCATCGCCAACCTTTGTGCCATCTTATGGAAATTTACCGCGCACTGACCCGTCCTCTCCTCTTCCTCTTTCGAAGTCTCCAATGCCATCCCGACCCAACAGGCGACGTCATGGCAGGTTGCTCGCCGACTTGTCCTCCTCGATCTTCAGCCTCTTGAGTTTCCCCGCCTCCGCCGCCCGACGTCCCTCCTCGATCTCCTTCCTGACTATCTCCCTAGCCTCCGCCCTCCTCGTTTCCATCCCCTTCCTCAACGCCATCCACTTTCTCTCCTTTCCCGGCCTCGCCCTCTGCTTCCTCCTATTCAAATGAAGTCTCTCCAACCTCGTCGTCAATTCCGGTTCCCTCCCTTCCCATCGCCAGATCTCCCTCTCGGGACGTTTCTCCCTCCCATCCGCATAAGCCTTCTCCTTCTTTGCTTCGTCCCTCTTTTCCAGGAGCGTGTTGAGATCTGCGGCGGTTTCTGCTGGATGAACACCGGCGATGAGTCGGTCCCAATGCTCGGCGGGATCCCAAGGACGGAGGTTGGGGAATTGTGTCGAAGGAGTGAGATCGTGGATAGGATTGGAGATGTGCCATACGAATTGGGTGTGGGCTTTCGAGGTGGATTCCTCGCGGACGGGTTTGATGTGGATGAGTCTCTGAGATTGGAGGACGGGGAGGACACGGCGCTTCAAGAAGCTGGTACATGTCAATTTCATATGGCCGAGATTTATCTGGCATGGCTTACTTTGCGGAGACGAAAGGATGACCTTCTGGGAATTTGATAGCCAGATTTTCCGCCTTCTTCCCCTTGCCGGATGCTCTCCTCGGCGGAGCAGGTACAGTTGTAGGCGTCGAAGAGGAGGCTGCAACATCGCCTGACTCGGTAGTATGGAGGGCAAGTGCTTCTCGCAGTAGGTCTTGGAACTGTCGGGGTCTTTCGGCAAGGATTCGGCGGACCAGTCGGAATGCGGGAGGGAGAGGGGCGTTGAGCTGGGCCATATGGGACATGTTGATAGGACTGAGGGAGGGCTCCACCCTGTCCTGTTCTTTGCAGAAAGAATGGACAGATGGATGGGCTCTGTCTCGCGAAATCCCACGTGTCATTCACGGAAAAGCACTGGATACGAAACCTCAAGCTCGAGTCCGGTCTCGCATCCTTTGTGCTTCTCGTAGGCACCCACAAACAGTCCTCGTCTACCCGACATGCATCTCTTAGGCCATCACCTCCCCGACCACAAGCCTGTCCTCGTTTGTTCAGCTTTCTCCCCCTACGCAAGCCCCGCTGATACCCCCTTTCTCCCCCTGCTCCTTCCGTTCCCCCCCGCTGATCCCCTCATCCTCCCGCTCATGGCCCTCCAACCAAAAACCCCCTCTCCCCCTCCCCCCCCCCCCCCCTTCCCAACAGATCGCCCTCCACTCCTTCTACGGCATCTCCTCCTCCACATCCCACCGCCTCCTCGCTCGCCTCCAGATAAATGCCGGCTGCCTAGTCTCCCAACTCACCGAACCCCAAATCACATCCCTATCCGCCTATCTCTCTTCCCCAGCCACCTCTCCCCGTCCTCCCGCAACGCCATTAGCGATACCAGGGAGTAGTGAGGTGGTCGAGAGGAAGAGTAGTGGGGTGGGGGGAGTGGACCCGATGGATGGGTTGAGGATCGAGACGGATTTGAGGAGGTCGATGTTGGCGGATATCCAGCATCAGCGACAGGTCGCATCGTATCGGGGTAGACGGTAGGCTTGGTTGGAAGGAAAAGAATGAGGATACTGATAATTGGGCCGTAGGATTGCGCAGGGATTGCCGGTGAGGGGACAGAGAACGAAGACGAATGCGCAGACTGCAAAAAAGTTGAATCGGGTGGAACGGCGGCGGTTCTCTACGTACGTCTATCTCACACTTTCTGGATCCGCACTGACATGTCATCAGGATGGCATTTCCGACGGCAAGAGTCTGGTCCTCACCCATCCTCTCCATGCTCGCATCTCGTCGATTAGGATGGTGATACAAGAGGGTATGCATGACAGGGTTATAATGTGATGCCTTGCACAATGCCTCGACGTCAAAGTAGATACGCTACTTACTGCTCCGAGTCGCCCACACGGCACCAATGATCACCACACTCAACACCCCTATTGCCGCGGGTAGAGCCATGTCCTTTGGTAGAACGCCAAAGATGAGGTCCGGGACGCCAGGTGTACCTGGACTGGGTCCGGCAGAGTGGATCCCCTGCTTTCCGAATGTCGGCTCGAGCGATGGGTCCGCTCCCTTGTCCTCCATCTGCTCCTCCTCAGCTTCCACACCCTTGATCTCGTGCTCGACCTGCTTCAGCTTCTCCACCGCCTTCTCTCCACCTAGATCCCGCGCTGCGTCCTCCCAGACCTTGCCTCCATCAATCAAGAGTACTACACGATCTGACTTCTGTCCTCGTGCGATCCGCACGGAATCGCTCACGTCCCCATCGGCGGTGATGGTCACGAGGTCGCCGTCATCGTCGGTATAGCTGAGGGTAAAGGCGTTGGGATCGGGTAGATGAACCTCTGCGCCCTCCTTGGCGCCTTCCGCGGTGAAGAATGGGTCATTGACAAGCTTCCCAGCGACGATATCCCGGAGCAGATCGTAGCTGTCATGACGGGCCTGGAAGCGGTGTGTCCGCCCTGATGGCGTCCGGAACTTGAAGATGTAGGTGCCATCGTCAACAGGCAGCGCCGCAGGGACGACAGACGACTCAGCGCCTTGTTGAGCATTTTCAGAAGTCCCCTCGTCCACTACCGAGGCAGAATCGTTTGGCATGACCTCAGAAATCGGCGAGGTCATACTCGAGAACCCTCGGCCATGCATGCTGGGTTTAGATGGAGTGTCGGGCTTATCGCCTTGAGAAGCGACGGATGCCGTGTCGTCATCCCCTCCAGCGGTGTTGAGAGTGTCAAAGAATTTGCCCCACATCGGACCACCCTCAGATGACCGGTCGTCATTCATGGTCTCGATCTATAAGATTCAGCCGAGAGCCTTTTCGAGGCATAAACGAGCGTACCTGCTCAAGAGTGGCATACGTGAGCTTGAGTACGTCAACGATGCCAACAAGCCTGCCATCGGATTCGACAACGGGGAGGTTCAGGTAGTGACCGTCTTTTGTCAACTCAGTCCTATATGCAGTACTCACTGTGCATCTTCTTCAACGCGTCCTGCACGACCATGGTGGGCGGGGCAGTGTCTGGGTGTGGTGTCATGACCCGGACCACGCTGCACCTCGATGCGTCGAGTCCAGCAGCAATGACTCGGAGGACAATGTCCTTGCTTGTGAAGATACCGGCGATCTTGGGGACATTACCATTGCTCATACCGGACACAGCACTGCTGCCTGGTGCCTCCATCACGCAGACAGCGGTCGTTCGGCGCTCCTTCATAAGCTTGGCGGCATCTCGCACGCTCGTACGAGGCGAGACGGTAGGAGGAGGGTTGCGAGTTTCCATGACAGACGTGAGATCGGGCTGGGCCATGCGATCACGAAGCGCATCGACATAGGCCAACATCGCAGCTGCCTGAGGGTTCGCGGCGAGGTTTGGACCAAGCTCTGACTGGACGCCGGCTAGAGCGGCGGAGAGCTGAGAGGTCGCAGTAGATCCACGTTCGACCTTGGCGAGGGCTTCGTGGAAGACCTTGGTGATGTCGAGTAGACCGACAACGTCCCCATCGTCATTGCAGACGGGCTGTCATCAGCTCAAGCTCGGCTGTTGGCACTCACAAGATGCCGGAAGCCTCTGCTGACCATGAGCTGGAGAGCTTCGGTCGCGCTCGTCGAATCTCGTGTGACCATAGGATTTTTGGTCATGATCTGCGCAACTGTCGTTGTCCGGGGATCAAGCGCCTCGGCAGTGACCTATGATTATCAGCCCCGGACACAGAATCGCGACCTACCCTGAAAGCAAGATCTTTCGCCGTGAAGATCCCGCTCAGTCCCTCCTCCTCATCCACCACCAAGACACAATCAGTCCGTTTCGCAGCACACAGCTGACTCGCATCTGCAACGCTTATGCTCTCCGGCACCGTCAAAGCTGGACTGGGTCGTAATCCGGCCACGGTGCCCTTCTGCGCCTTCTTGTTCCGCAGTTGCTTATTGACCTGCGCCGGACCTGATCCTGGTCGTTTGCGGGACAGCTCACTCTCGATCTTCTTGCGCAAAGACTTTAGTTTGCCAGCGAAATTTGTTGATTCGGAGCGAGAGACAGAAGGTTTGGAGAGGGTCGAATGGTATCGCGGTCGAGCAGAATCATCGGCGGACGGGTCATCCATTGAGGCAATCGAGAAGCCGGAAGAAGCACCGTGCAAGGGCACGGATTTAATCGAGGTAGTCGACATGGTCCGGCGGTGTTTTGGTGGGGCGCGTACGTTGACGGGGATGGGGGGAGGTTGCATGGTAGGTGAGGGTGATCGTATGGAGCCAGGAGGAGTATCGAGAGGGATTTGAGTGGTCATGAGGAGTTGCAAGGTTGAGGGGGAAGTCGAGGAGTCCAACGTTGATAGAGTGGGATGCGATGCGGAGGAGGAAGTCTGAGCATGGGACATTGGACAGGAATGAGCCGGATGAAAGGGGGCGTGGGGACACGAAGGTGATGGAAAGCTCCCAGAGATGGCAAGGAGAAGGGGATCCAAGGAGTCCGGAGTAGGTCACAACAAAGCACGCAATTCTCGGCTCCCTCCAATCTACCAGCCACCCATGCCTTTGGGACGGGATGGGAGCGGTCTGAACCTTATGGCGAAGCCAAGAATCTGCTGTACAGCAGAGACCAGCTGCCTTGGCTTTCACAAAATTCGCGCAAAGAAAAGGCAGCATGGAGGGTCATCGAAGACACACTCACCTCGTCCCGCTTGCTTTGTTTACGCCTCGTGTCCGCCGCTGGACTCATGCCGTTCATACTGGGTGACTCGGTGATACTGTTGGAGTGAGAATGGAAAGGACGGCTGTTGGGGATGGGGATACGGGACATGAAGCTGAGAAGCTGCAAGAGTCGATATCAGACTGGTTTTGGTTCAGCCAGGCAAGGTTGGTTGATTTGGTTGATCGGTTTTTACCAACGGGGAAGCCGCGACGCGTTGATTTTCTTCTCCACGTGGGCTAGAAACGGATGCAGAACTATCAATACGAGTCAGGCTCCCTTCCAAAGCCGCGGTCGACACCCTATATCGAGTCACTTCGGCGAGCTTGCTAAAATGAGCTTGGTGAGTGCAATAGCTATGCAATTCCGTTTGCTGATTCCTGTGCGAAGTTATCATCCGAAGACGAGGATACTGACGGCGTCGAGGTTGTGTGGGGTAAGCCATGACTGAGGAACCTCACAACAGCTAACTTCTGGTCCGGTGCAGAGGACCAGCAGCGGATCAATACCTTTTCAAAGTTCAACAACCGCTTATCGGACATCCAAGATCAGCTGAAAGTGAAACAGGTCAGCGAAACCGTCCTGGTCGAGTTGAAGGTCGATGAAGGGGACTACATGCTGACACCACTCTCAGGAGGAGAAAGACTACTACGACGACCTCTCAACCGAGCTCGAGCTAGCCGACGATGATCAACCTGTCCTGTACAAGATGGGCGAGGCATTCTTCAATCTCTCCCTAGCCGGCGCGAAGCGGCAATTGCGGGCGGACATGAAGCGCTATGAGGTGGATATCGATGGGTTGCGGGGAAGAGCCGAGGAATGTGAGAAGGGGATGAAGGAGTTGAAGGTGCTTCTGTACGTTGCCAACCCATGGGATGAGGGACCAGCTGAAGGAGGCAGGTATGCAAAGTTCGGGAAACAAATCAACCTCGAAACCACGCCAGAATGAGTCACACCGCTGTTCACCATACCTAGCTTGTCCGACATCATGCATTATCATAGCCGATCCTCCTTGTCCGCACTCCCTTCCTCCTCTTCTTCTTCTTCCCGCTTCTTCTTTCGATGCTTCTTCGCCCGATCTGCCTTCCTTTGCCTGACCTTCGCAGCCCTGAGCTCATCCTTGGCGTACATCCCTGCCATCTTCGCCAGCTCCGCCTTCTTCGCAGCCTTTCCTTCCGCCTGTACACCTTCAACCTCATTCAACGATCCCTGTTCTCCAGGGAGATCGCCAGTCGCTCGAAGAAGGTCCAGTCGGTCCCGCAAAATATGTCTTGCAGCCGTCCGGTTCTGCTCCCTTGATCTCGTCGGTTGAGCCTGCACCCGTATTCCCGTAGGAAGATGAGTCAAGCAGACGCTCGAACTGGTTTTGTTGACCGCTTGACCGCCTTTTCCGGAACCTGAACCACCCCATCAGGCATGGGAGAGAGTGGTTACGAGTGGCGTACCGCGCACAAACTTCTCTTCGAGCTCGACTTCGGGGATATCGATCATTTGATGTCGAGAGAGGAGCTTGTTGAGCTTCTTGATGGACTTGGGAAGGCGGGGACGCTCCGCTGTCTGTTGTTATCTCGTAAGCGCTTCTGTTGATACGGTACGTTCGCATTGCACTGACCGATGAGGAGATGACCATTTCCACCTGATCCACCAAAATGCCATCTTCCCCCAGATCTGGCATCTCGCTCTCGTCCACGTCTTCCATACCAGTAATCAAGTCTTCACCATCCGCAGTGTCGGCTCTTTGCTCTAGAGACGTAGCTTCTGGTAATTTGGTACTTGTCGAGTACCGCCGCAGGTAATGATTCTCGGTCCAATGACTACACCCAGCGAGCTCTTGCCGATTGAAATAGGTGGAATGTCGTGTTGTTGAATCGGCGGAACCAGGCCGATGTACTGAAGGTCCGGGAGACGTCCTCTTCAAGGAATACTGGACACATAGCGCAGCAGTCCGAGTCGTCGATATACAAGGTGCAAGGCTTCGAGTCCCGTTCATGCCGTTCTGGCAAAGATGCTGCTTGCTCCCATGCTTGCTCCCAAATGAAGATTTATGGACGACCTCCACCTTGACGGGCGCCACTACCGGATATTCCCCGGGATTTGCGAAAGTTGGCAGTATCCAAGACGTGCATGTCCCATTCAGACTTTTTTAGTAGCCTCTAAGCAAAGTACCAGCCTCAGATATCTCCCCTTTTGTTAGGATACCTCGAGGCTCGGACTCCGCACGAAAACGAGTGCTTATCGACCTCCGTTCACTCTGGCCAATTCTTGACCTTTCGACATCATGGCCGATCCTACAGCATTCTACGAGCCCGAGGAGGACGAGCTTCTCTCTTCTCTAGCGGTGCCATCATACCAAGCAGGCACCGAGCAGAATGACGATGACGAGTACCGAAGACTCCAGGAGCTCGAGCAGCATGCGTACGCTGAGCAGATGGAGCAACAGCAGGATCATGTGGCTCAGCTCGAGATGGTTCCCGAGGATGTGAAGCGGGTGCGTCAGGACATACGGATTATAAGACGTGCCGTTTGCTGATCGTTGTAAATACAGTTCTTGGTACTTTTTCATCAGGCGATATTGGAGAATGACTTGCCGAGCATCACGAGCATGTATGAGTCGGGATGGAACAAGCTCACTCAGGTTGGTCGAGCTCAGCTGGACAGAAGGACGGAGCTGATCTGGGATTTCAGGCGCATTACAATCAGAGCGAGTGGCCCGAGGCGGAGCTCATCTCTTCCTTGGTGCAAAACGGTGCGAATCTATCGCAGCTTGTGCCAGACTGGAGTCGCTAATGCGGATGCACAGACCAGGTATTCCTCACCCTTTACCGCGAAGTGCGTGGATGCCCACAACTAGGGGAAACTTCAGCTGACAGATGCATTGCTCCTAGCTCTACTTCCGACATGTCTATGCCAAGTTGCAGCCCACTATCGACGATCGATTTCAGTCCTACGAGAATATTTGCGAGCTGTTCAATTACCTCCTCAGTCAGCCACCAAATCCGTTTGTTCCCGATTGCGCTGACATGAGACAGATTCAGAAGGACCGGTTCCGCTCGACCTTCCCATCCAATGGCTTTGGGACATGCTCGATGAGTTCGTCTACCAGTTCCAGTCCTTCGCACAATGGCGTGCCCATTCGAAGAATAAAAGCGACGAAGAGCTCGATATGCTCGCAGAGGCGCAGCAAATCTGGAGCTGCTATTCGGTCCTGAACGTGCTGTACTCTGTGGTCCAGAAGAGTCAGATCAATGAGCAGTTGAGAGCGGAGAAGGAGGGCAAATCGGCGGAGGAGGTCGAGTGAGTAGTTCCTTTGGGCGGAGTCGACAACGCTGATACGCGCAGGGATATTGCTGGAGAATATGGCTCAAAGCCGCTATACCGAAATTTGGGATATTTCTCCCTGATCTGCCTATTGAGGGTACACGTCTTGCTGGGTGATCCCACTTGTACGATATATTCGGTAAAGGGTTGAGCGGAGAATGACAGTTTATAGTGGCGCTGCAGACAATGGAGGATGTCGAACTTGGATCAGGGGCCTTTCTCACTCGGATCACTGCCTGTCACGTCACAACATACTATCATGTGGGTGTATCATTACGAATGCCAAGCGATTCTAATTTTGGCAGGTCGGCTGTGCCTACATGGCCCTCGGACGGTGGCCAGACGCCATCAAGACGTTCATCTCGGTCCTCATCTTCTTCATCAGAATGAAGCAATATCACACGCGGAGTTACCAGTACGGCTCGGTGAGGAGATTCGTTTCGTTCTGACTATGAACAGTGCTGATGCTCTTAAGATTACAAAGCAGTGCGAGCGGATGTATGCGCTCTTGGCCATCTGTACAACACTATCACCTGGACCATCAGACGAGAGCATCATGTCCATCGTCAAGGAGCATTATGGAGACCAGCTTGCCGTGCTTCAAGCCGGAGGGTGAGAGTTCGCTCGTACGCTTTGACTCTAGCTAAGGAATGTAGCAACGAAGCCCTCGAGGTCTACAAGGAGCTATTCCTCCAAGCATGCCCGAAGTATCTAAACGTCAATCCACCACCTTACGAGGACGAAGTGGCACTGTCGGAGTGGAATGAACACCCACCTCAGGATGCCACAGAACGGCATCTCGAGCTCTTCCTGTCCGACGTTACAGCGGTCAATGGTGTTTCGAGCTTGCGAAATCTGCTCAAGCTGTACACGTCCATTGACGCCGCCAAGCTGTCTGCCTTTACGCAAACGGGGGATGAGGACGGAGAGGAGGATGTGTTACAGCAGTTGATGGTGTTGAAGGCGGCAAGCCGGACATACGCCAAGGGTCAGGGAGACGGTTCGCTGCTGGATGGAGACCGAATCGTGACGAACAACCTGGATTTTACTGTCGACGGAGTGAGTCAAGTTTGGCGCACCCCTATGTAAGCTGATAGACTTAGTCCATGGTCCATGTTGAAGAGACCACATCGCACCGGAGATATGCAGGGTTCTTCATTCGGTAAGCTGATGGCCTGCGGCTCAGATCTATCACTGACGGTCCCCCAGAAATGGCGAGCACGCGCAACGACTCTTCCAGGCGATCCGCTCTGCACCTTTACCCGTGCAACAACGGATACGGCCACCGCAGGCAGTTCAGCAAATGGCGAATGGTACAACACCCGCAGGCGGGAAGACGGCAGCAGCTTGGCAGCCCAAGCGCCAAGTGCGTATCGCTGGATAAATGCTCAGCATATGCATCCGCCTAGCATGTATCTGCGATCTGTGATCTCCAGTTGATAGACTGCTCAGTCAACGACATGGACAATCCTCACACTCCTGGCTGATTGACAAAACGCATTGTTTCTTCACGGTCCCGCTGATGACGATCATATGTGTATAGTTGTGTGATGTGCAATCTGCATCCCTGGGTGTTTGAGGGGGTCCCTTGACACCTGATGGACTCGGAATAGCTCGTAGCTATGTGGACCTCCTTTATTGTCTGATCCAACGAGCTTCTCAACACCAGACCTGCAGTGCGATTTTTCACTTGTCCAGCATTGACAGCCTGACCGAGCACGCAGTACATGAAGCCATGCCATCCCCGCGCGACCTGAAAGACCCAACCAAAGGAATCACTCTGGATGGCAATCTGCTCATCGAGCGAAAGGTCATCCTAGCTACGCGATCCGTATTGATGAGACCCCATGGGCTGATGAGCCGTCAGCACTCGTGCTGTTCATCTTTATCCTGCTTCTTTGGCGGTGCGGGGTGGAAACACATGCAATGGAAGCGCAGGGAGCGAGCTAGGGAGCAGGAAAGGAGGGTCCGGCTGGAGTCGATCGTAAGGAAGTGATGAGCTCGGGAGTATCGACAGCAGACTTGGCATCCTGTAAACATTCCTTCCAGCATGACATATGGCATGCTGGAACGAGCGAGGGCCGTTTGGCGTAAGACATAAAAGATTCCGGCCACGCGAGGGTGTCGTGACTGAATTCACCCTCAACCTCCTTGGCTTTCCCATCGTGCCGCATTATCCCTACCCCTCTCCCTACCCCTGTTTCAAACACCCCGGTCAACCACGACATGGATGGTCCGAGCACACTGCATCTCCATTCCACGGCTTACAAACGCCGATCCCCTCCTCCCTTGTGTTCCTCTTCCCCTTCTCCTGGACCACCCTATCCAAACGGTACAGCTTCGGCCTTATCCTTCTCATCGCGCTCGGCGAACCCTCGGAACAGTTTCTCGACGATCGCGAGTCAGAGTGAGGACACGTTGAGTGGGGCTGGCTCATTCGCGGATGAGCCTGGAATCATGAGTGGTGGAGAGAGCAGCTCGGCGGTCCATGCGTCCCCAGGGGTGGGTGGGTATGCTTACTCGACCACACTACGGCGTCAGCCATCGCTAGAACCTATGGGATATCCGCCTCAGCGGGTCGTCTCACCTCATCATGCGTCGCCTTACCGGAAACGGACGTCTTCGAATGCCTACAACAATGGTGGACCACCGATAGACCTGGATCCCGAAGGCCAGGCGCAGGAGCTAGGAATGGTAATGAAACTGTGGAGGCGAGCGCGAAGAGTGATTGGGAGACGGGACTACGAGGAATTAAGGCAGGACGAAGCGGAGCAGCGGATTTCAGCTGAACGGAGAGCAAGGGAGACACCCAGCGCGATATACGCACACAAATCCATAGAAGTGAGTCCTTATCCTTCTCCGATTACTGGCCTGACCAGCTTAGGACACAATATCCGCGTTCGACACGCACCCGACTCAAGGGCTCTCCAACGCATCCCTCTCATCTCTCTTATCTCGATACGGACCTAACGAATTCGAATTACCCCCTTCCGAGGCTCTGGTCCTCAAATTCGCCAAGCAGGTATATGAGAATCCGCTCATCCTGCTGCTCATTGGTAGTAGCGTGGTTAGCGCTTTGATGGGTCAGTACGACGATGCTGTCTGCGTGGTGATCGCTGTAACTATCGTGCTCACTGGTGCGTGGCCAAGAGCGAAAATTGGGATATGCTGATAGGGCGTAGTGGGGTTTGTGCAGGAGCAGAGATCGGAGAAATCGCTCGAAGCGCTCAATAAGGTGAGTTCACTCTGGCATGAGTACACTAGATGTATCATGACTGATACTATGCAGCTCGTTCCACATTACTGTCACCTCATTCGGTATGTCTCTTCGAGTTCCCTAGACTTCGCTGACCCGTGTAGCAATGGCCATCCCCTCACCCCCCTCGCCAATGGCCTCTTCCCCGGCGACCTCGTGACGTTTTCCGTGGGGGACCGCGTGCCAGCCGACATCCGCCTCATCGATGCCGTCTCGCTCGAGATCGATGAATCGGCGCTTACAGGCGAAACTCGGCCAGCGCGGAAGAATACCGATGTCTGCGAATTGGGAGAAGGGGAGGACACGCATGGTGAGGGTGGAGGCAAGGCATTGGGGGAGAGGCATTGTATGGCGTTCATGGGGACTCTGGTTCGGAGCGGTATGCAGCCTCCGACTTCGATGTTTAGGAGATGCTGATGAATGCAGGACATGGATCCGGTATCGTGGTCGGCACGGGCAAGGATTCAGAGTTCGGCGTTATTTTCTCCATGATGCAAGATGTGCGTTCACGTTCTGTTTGGTGATGCGCACTGCTGACAATAACAGGTTGAGGAGAAGCGGACACCTTTACAGCTATTGATGGACGACCTGGCCAAGCGATTATCGATCTTCTCCTTCATCATCATTGGGATCATCGTGATCGTTGGCGTCCTGCAGAAGCGGGACTGGCTAGAAATGTTTACTATTGGAGGTGCGTCGCCCGTTGGCGAAGCATCACAAGCTGATCCGGCCGCTGCAGTCTCTTTGGCGGTCGCTGCGATTCCTGAAGGCTTACCGATTGTGACAACGGTCACACTCGCACTCGGCGTGCTTCGCATGTCGAGGCGAAAAGCTATAGTCAAGAAGCTCCCCAGCGTCGAGGCACTGGGCAGCGTGAGCGTCATTTGCTCCGATAAGACCGGTATGTATCAGGAACCATGTGGATGCGTCCCGTAACATTGCTCCTGCAGGAACATTGACAAAAAACGAAATGACTGTTACGCACCTCTACGCGGTTGACGATCTTGCCGACCTTACACCTCACCTTCACTCCTCGCAATTCTCACCGCGACATCCTGATCACGCCGAATCTACGACTTCTCCGGCAATGGTCAAGGCAGCTCTGATCGGAAACATCTGTAATAATGCTTTCCGGAATGAGACCGGTGTCAATGTCGGACAGGCAACGGAGGTGGCATTGTTGAACGTCTTACCTGTAATCGGGAGAGACGACGAGCGAAAGGTGAGCAAACTTGCAGCAGCTATTCTGACATGCAGATTTTCGCGCGCAGGACCGAAGTTCCCTTTACCTCTGAGACCAAGACGATGAGTGTCATTGGCTCACTCAGCGGCGGTTCCGACATGATCTACATGAAAGGCGCGGTCGAAGCGATCATCGCCCGATGTCGGTATTACTATGTCACCGATTCTTCCACGCCCTCACTCGACGCATCAACCGAAAAGATCATCCTCAATCGAGCAACGGAGATCTCTAAGCGAGGTCTGCGAGTCATCGCCATGGCGTATGGCTTCCCGTCTCAACCGAATGGCAAACCGGCCAACGGGGACGAGGCGCCTGCTAATCTTGTCTTTGTCGGTTTCCAGGCGATGATGGATCCACCACGCAAAGGTGTCGCGAATGCTGTTGCTGCATTACATGGCGCAGGGGTACAGATCGTCATGATCACCGGTGATGCCGAGCAGACTGCCCTTGCCATCGCTCGGGAACTCGGTCTCAAGGTTTCGCCATCTTCTGGTTCAGCGGATGCCTTCCCAGGCGTATCTAGCTGCATGCTTGGCTCGCAGATCGACCAGCTTGGTGAGCGGGAGCTCATGGAGCGAGTGCCGGGAGTAACCGTCTTCGCGCGAACAACGCCACGACATAAAATGGCCATCGTGAAAGCTTGGCAGATGCGGGGTGCAGTAGTAGCCATGACGGGCGATGGGGTCAACGATTCTCCCGCACTCAAGATGGCCGACATCGGGATCTCCATGGGCAAATCGGGCACCGACGTAGCGAAAGAAGCCGCCGACGTGATTCTTGTTGATGATGACTTCTCCTCGATACTCCCCGCTGTCGAAGAGGGCAAATCCATCTTCTACAACATCCAGAACTTCCTGTCCTTCCAGCTTTCCACCGCCGTCGCAGCTCTCACCCTCATTACGCTCAGCACGTTTCTGCAACTCCCCAATCCGCTCAACGCAATGCAGATCCTCTTCATCAATATCCTCATGGACGGTCCGCCAGCTCAAGCGCTGGGAGTCGATCCTGTAGATAAGGAGATCATGCGCCGGCCGCCGAGGAAGAAGGGAGCGCAGATCCTTAGTCGTCGATTGCTCGCACGGGTTGGCTTTTCGGCAGCTATGATCGTGCTAGGTACCTTTTTCATATTCGCATACGAGACAAGCGACGGTAGCATGTCACGGCGGGACCAGACGATGGTGCTTCAATCCTTTACCCCGATGTTCAATGCTAATGAGAACCAGACCTTCACTTGCTTCGTCTTCCTCGACCTCGTCTCGGCTCTCCAGAACCGTGGATTGACTTGCGCGATGTTCCGAAACCGCATGCTCTTCCTCACCATCTCCATCTCCTTCATCTGTCAGCTCGGACTCATCTACGTCCCGCCCTTGCAACATATCTTCCAGACCGAGGCTCTTGGTCTGCGGGACCTGTTCATGTTGCTTGGACTGGCGGCGACGAGTATGGGACTGCATGAGGGACGGCGATGGTGGGAGAGGAAGGTCAATGAGAGGGAGATCTTTGAGCAGACTATTGGGCAAATGGCATGAATGGCTTGTTGCAAGGGGCTTTCGAAACAGTTGATTCTGTCCTTGGGCGATTGCTCCGGATTTAAAGGGGTCGTAATGGGGAAAACGGTGTCAGCAGATCAGGCGTCTCAGGGGGAAGCCCTCGAACGATTCGGAACGGCAATATGCGCGGTTGACAGGATCCCGGCAAACTATTTCAGACGGCATTTCCTTCTAGAAGACTGTGATAGTAGATTCCCGAGCCGGTCCAACCCCGATGAACTGGACCTTAACTCCCAGGAACTCCTCGATGAAATGGACGTAATTCCCGCAATTTGGTGGGAGCTCGTCGAATTGCGTGCAATTAGAGATATCGGTCTTCCATCCGGGAAGAGTGGTGTATTGCACCTCGACGCGGGCGAGGCGATCCAGGTCGGCTATTAGGAAAAGGCGATCAGCTGCCAACTCCAAGACATCTTGCCGAAAGACTGACCTGGGAAGCCATCGATATCAACGCCGTCGATCTTGTACCCCGTGGCCACCTTGATCTCCTCAAAGCCATCCAGCACGTCCAGCTTCGTGAGATTGAGCGCGGTATACCCGTTGATCATCGTCGAATACCGCATCACGACCAGATCCAGCCATCCACACCGTCTTCGACGCCCGGTGACGACGCCAAACTCGGCTCCGACCTCTTGTAATATCTCACCGATGGTACCGAGATCCTCTGTGGGGAACGGACCACCGCCGACACGGGTTGTGTAGGCTTTGATGACGCCCAGGACTCGCTTGATAGCCATGGGAGGGATGCCAAGGCCGGTAATGACTCCGCCGATGGACGTCGCAGATGATGTCACGAAGGGGTACGTTCCGTAGTCGATGTCGAGCATGAGAGCATTGGCGCCTTCGACGAGGATACGCTTGCCGGAGGATACAGCGGAGTGCATGAAGGTCGGGCCATCAACGATGTGAGGTCGTAAACGGTCCGCAAAGGCCTGAAACCGATCAGCGGTCCGTCAAGGCTATATCCCGAGAAGGCGTCTCTCTGCGGCAAGTCCCGTGGTGGAACTCACCAGGTACATCTCGATCTCCCCTTCCGTATCGAATTCAAAGTGACCATACCGCTTGAACCTCCCCTCGACCAGCTTTCTGAACTTCGCCGGGAAGCTAGGGTCGTAAAGGTGATGTACGCGCAAGCCCGATCGAGATGCCTTGGAAGAGTAAGCGGGTCCAATCCCTTTCTTCGTGGTCCCGATAGAAGAACCCCCAAGCTCGATCTCCTTCAGACCGTCAACGATTTGATGGAATCCGAGCACGAGGTGGGCGCGGTCGGAAATGAAGAGGCGGTCAGAGCAAGTGAGACCTGGGATTGCGCATCAGAGCTGTATGATGAAAGGATGACGACGGACCTTTGCGTTCAAGCGTGTCGAGCTCGTTGAAGAGGGAGGGAATGTGAACGACAACTCCAGAGCCAATGTAGGCGATGCACTTTGGGTTGATGAGACCTGATGAACGGACCTGTCAGCACCATGCATACCTGATTCAGTGTCAAACTGCTGTTTGGCTGGTCAGCCGCGTGGTGCTACACTCACCGCTCGGCAGGAGGTTGAAAGCATAAGTCTTCTTCTCCCCCTTGTCACCCTTGACGACAATAGTGTGCCCAGCATTGTTCCCTCCCGCGCATCGTGCACAGATGTCCGCTTCAGCAGCAAGAATGTCGACAAGCTTGCCTTTGCCCTCATCTCCCCACTGCGCGCCCAGGCTGAATGAAGAAAGTCAGGGAGTGGAGCGGGTTTGTCGGGATAGCTTACACGACAGTTACCCCTTGCGATGCTGCGAGAAACTGATCAGCTAAAGCCTTGAAATGGGTGATATGGAAACACACAAGGCGTCTCGCTGCTCTCGTGGCCGTTGGTCCCATTGTGCATCTTTTGGTCCAGGACGAATGGTTGGAAGATGGATTGCCCGTCCCTGAAATCGTTGGCGACGATATTGACGAGGTATGACGTGGACATTGTGTCCTCGATAAGCCGGCGAGAAGGGGAGGATTCAGGGTAAAGATTGGCCCATTGAAGACCGAGTTCGAAGGCTTCGTCCCTAGCACAGGCCGTAAACGAAAGCTCCAAAGAATTCCGATCTAAGACTCACTTCCAGGCGATGAACGAGACTGCTTCAACGATGGTTGGCTAGGCTGATTCAGCTTAATGTGATAGCCGGTGCCAAGTAGCTTTACCTGAACAATCTCCTTGCCAGGAAACACGCCCCAAGTCACGGCATTCGGCCCTTCACTATGGGTATTTGTTCTCAGGTCACCCTGCTTATTTACAGCATAATAGGTTATCCGCGGATCCCGCTCGATCCGTCTGATGAGAGGGGACAACAGTTCGGGGGATACAAAGAATTCAAGATATGCCTATATTGCGTTAGCTTGCTACATCAAGGGTTTAGAGGTAACGTACCTTTTGATAAACATAACCGCCTGGCGGACCCCATCCATGCACCTTATCATCGCTTCTGACCCCGTCGACGGCGGGTTGCGAGTTGATGGTAAGGTACCCGAGCGCATTCATCTTGGCCAACTGATCGGTGATGACGGACGTTTCTGATGCGGGCGGTTGAGAAGACCATGGAAGTTTGGCGAGATCGCCTCGACAGAAGCGAGAGAAGAGATGACAGATATCAGAGAAGGTAGAGGGATGACCCCACAAGCTGTATGCGTCGGTAGGCTGACTATTGTTTTAGATTTGCTTTTTGGCGGCACCTAGGACTCACGCTGATGCCGATGGAGACCGGGTAACCGTCAAGATCTCCGTATGCAGGACTGCGAGAGTCTCCCCATCGCCCATTCGGGAACTCGTCCCAGTCGTCAGCTTTGAAAAGACATCAGTGAGGTCTCGTGCAGTCTAAGTTGAAAATGGCTTACTGCGCGAGAGATACGAATGTACTCGGTTAGCCCAGAAGATCGGGCGAATCGACTCAGATCGTCGATGCGGAGTCAATGATGGTCGCCACGGGAACGGCGCTATCGATTCCCTCCGTCCTTCCAGCTGAAGCTCCTGCAGCAGCATCCGAGCACCTTTCTCCAGATTCAACGTATAGATGTGCAATCCCTTGATTCCGATATCTTCGTTGCCCAAGATCTTCCGGCACATCTCTGCAACTAGCTTCGTCCCCACCGCCCGAACCTTCTCGTCATCCCCGACAATCGGATTCAGCGCCTCGTAAAAGTGCGGAGGGACAACGATCTTCTCCCTTTTCACCCAGGTTTGGAACTTGTCCCAATTTTGGATCGGCATGATTCCCGGCACGATCGGTACAGTAATACCGGCATCTCGAACCCTTCGGATCCAGTCGAAGAGGATGTCGGTGTCGTAGAACATCTGTGTAAAGATGAATTCTGCGCCGGCTTCGACCTTCTCCTTCAGCCACATGACCTCCTGATGTCGTCCCTCATCCGTGTCTGATGTCTCGGGGTGACCTTGTGGGAAGCCGGCAACAGCGACGCAGAAGTCTCCAGGGTAGTGCTGATGTATATAATGTACGAGGTCGGCGGCCCGATAGAAGCCGTCCGCCGTCGGCTCCCAGGCGGAAGATCCTCGAGGTGGATCACCGCGGAGAGCAAGAATGTTCTGGCAACCCGAAGCCTTCGCTTGCTAAGAAGAGGCAGGCATGAGTATTTGTTTGATAGAACGAGATTCTTACCGCAAGGGCCTCTTCTACCTTCTCCTTTGGCACTACCACCTAAATCAACATACAGCCCCATAGTGACTGCCAAATCAACCCACTTTCCGTGCAGCACAAGTGCATGCAGCACTCGAGCCCGATCGTCTCCTGACACACCTGCACGAGATTCGACGTGAGATCCGCATTCTTGCCTCCTGCACCCCTGAATTCGCCACCATTTGAGCAATGAGCTGCAAGGGAGATCCGAATTGCTCACCATGTAATGTCTATGAACTCCGGTCCAAGATCTCGCATCCGCTCTATCCGGTCGTAAAGGTTTTGAAGTCCCTGGAGATCGAGGTTAGTGATAGCGAAGACAGTTGATCGGCAGTCAGAATCCAATCGCAGACAGACTTAAGAGCTGCGAAGACTCCTCAGAGGAGACGTTGTGCGGCAAGTGGTCCCCAAACAAGGTCGTAACGTGGGGAAAAAAAGAAGTCGGTCGATGGACTCACCTGGGCAGTCCGTGGCGGAAAGAACTCGAAACTCCAGAACGGCCTCCCCTCTCGCTCCGCCTTCGCCAGCTTGTCGGTGATCTTCATCTCAGCGTCGTCTCCAGGGGTCCCCAGCTCTTTGATAGTCCCAACGAAATTCGGTTATTGAGGTAGATCTAGGAATGAACGGAAATGATCGATTGTCTGGCAAAACAGAGTGTTGGAGCTCTATTCTCTCTCGAGTGGAAGAATCGAATAGTCGTTATCTCGGAATGTATCGACACATGGCGTCTAAAGTCGGGCCGGACTCAGTGAGATCTCGTCAGGACCTCACGGACTGCAAGAGGGGAATGTCGTCTGAAAAAGTTGGGACGATTGCTTTCAGGCACGTGATGCCGACGGGATTCTACCCGTGTGCCTAATTTGGCTTCGCATTTGGCGAAATTGCTGCGCATTTGGCTTTCTGCTCGTTCATTCAAGACTTCCCTCCCCCACCCCACAACAAGTCTTACGACCATCTCACCACTACCAAAGCCGACGCGCACAGACCTCAGGATTCTTTTGCGCCGCTAAGTAAGACATTTCGTTTCAACAAACCACCGAAAAGTAGAACTTCGACTATTGACATCCTTTAAACCCGCTTGGCGAAATTGTGACGACTGGCAGAAGCATAGAGCATCCGATGCCCTTTTCTACCATATCGGAACACAGCGAATTCCGACTCTTTAGCCTCTTTTTCTCCTCCTTGCCCTCACGCGACGCGGGTTTCGGTATTCCGAGCATTCCTTGAGTGAAGTGGAAACGGTAAACGCATGGACTCGAACCTGAGCTCAAGCTCTCTTTACCCTCAAGCGTCTTCTACACGTCCATCTCTTCGACGCCTCACAAAACTGTCGCGTCAACGACCCGATCGGCCGGCACAATGGAGCGCTCAAATTCCAACATTGGGCATTCCCCCTCAACATCGTCGTCCTCGACGAGCCTCGCCAAAGGTACGCGACGGACACCATCTAGCGGGTATGGTCGAGAGGATGATGGGCTAGTCATGCGGGAGAAGACGGATAAGGATGATGGAAGTGTTGGGAAAGCTGGAGCCGTTGGGGTGGGGGTGACGAAGCCGAAGCGACGGTTGAGCAGGTGAGTGCCCTGCCAAGTCAGTCCTACCATGGGACGCTTCAGAGGAGCCCGATCGTCCGCTCCTTCCTTCCTGGATGGCGAGATGCTATCCTTCCCAAGGGGAGCCCGGGCATCCTTGCACAGCTGCGCAAGGTGCCCAGTACTCACGTCCTTTAATGGCGCATTCCAAGGCTATTTTTGGCTCTCTTTTCCGCTTCGTTCAAACACGGTATACTGACTGACCTCAGCCTTCCTTCACTTCCTCACCCCTTCCACTTCTCCGCGCAAATTAGGCCCATTCCTGCCATTGTCGGTTCCCCATCTTCATCCCCGAATCGGCATTCCCCTCCGCCTCGTCAAATCAATCTGCCATCCACATACCATGTGCTGCAGAATGCCATGTTTGCTGGATCATCGACCTCGACAAACTATTTGAGTACGCAGACGACATACCGACCGTCATCACCCCGAATGGACGAGAAAGGCGGTACAGCTTCCCCAGTCTTGCAGGGTATCGCGAGCCGAGATCGAGATGGATCACCTCGGCTGTTTGGGGTCGAGTTGAAGTGGATATCGTGAGGGAATTCCAATGGGTCACACCCCTTATTGATGAGCATTGTAAACAGCCTTATAACCCTCGCCCTGCAGAACGCATTCCTAACCATCATCATGCACTACTCCCGGATATCTGCCGCTCCCAGCAGAACGTACTCCGCCGCTTCCGCAGTCTTTCTCAACGAGCTCCTCAAAGGCTCGATATCGGTCGTCATTGCGCTCAAACGAATCGACGTCGACATGCTCGCCGCACCTCAGTTCCAACCCTATTCAGATAAGGACAGCAAGGATTCGGAGCGACGTCCCACACCTTCCTGGTCCTCTCCCTTTCAATCGAGTCGGCTTCAATTCTTGTCAAAATCGGTCTTCTCGCCAGATTGCTACAAGCTGTCGGTCCCGGCCATCCTCTACGTCATCCAAAACAATCTGCAGTATGTCGCGGCTTCCAACCTGGATGTAGCGACATTCCAGGTTACCTACCAGATGAAGATCCTTACGACGGCCTTCTTCTCGGTTCTGCTTCTTCACAAACGGCTCACCAAGGCAAAGTGGGCATCGTTGGTGATGCTCGCTGTGGGCGTCGCCATTGTGCAGCTACAATCAGTGGGCGCACCCTCAGCGAAGGTCATCGCCGGATCAGAATCGGGCCTGAACTTTGCGACGAAACGATCGTCGATCCCGGAGGAGTCTATATTGGCAAGTGATCGAGTGATGCGCCCGTTCCGCGGGTTTCTGGCTGTCACTCTCGCATGCTTGACTTCGGGTCTTGCTGGGGTGTATTTTGAATTCATTCTCAAGGCCTCGTCCGGCTCGGCACCGCCCCCTGACCTTTGGGTTCGTAATACCCAGCTCTCTCTCTTCTCCCTCGTCCCAGCACTCGTTCCCATCGTCTTCGCTCGTTCCGGACCCGATGGTGCTGGATGGATAGGAAGGATGATGGCGAGCTTCAATAACTTCAATGGATGGGCTTTGGGGACAGTCCTGACGCAGACTCTGGGCGGGTTGATCACAGCTGTCGTTATCAGGTACAGCGACAACATCATGTACGTGTCTTGTGCTTCGTATTCGTATCGCTTACATCACTACAGGAAAGCCTTCGCCACATCATTGTCAATTATCATCTCCTTCCTCGCCTCTGTCGCCCTCTTCTCCTACCCCATCACTCTCGCCTTCGTCACCGGCTCCTCCATTGTTCTCGCATCGACATACCTTTATAACGCCTCTTCCGCTTCTGCCGCCTCTATTACCCGCAATGCCGTTGGTGTACAACCCGGCTCACCCATCCCTACCACCGCCCCAATCCTCGGAGAGCCTGATCGACCTTCCCGGGCGTCAAGCGTCATTAATCTTCTTGGTCTCGGCTCATCATCCGGTTCTTCGTCTCGTCAAACGTCGTCAAATGACCTCCGGGGACAAGCCAAACATCAGCTATCTTTCACTCAGCTGAACCCGGTCCATCACGCAAATGGCTTCTACTCAGCCTCAGCACCGGGAACACCATACTCGGTCTCCGGCTATCCCTCCAGTACCAGCATTTATGAGTCATCGAGAGGATCGCCGAACCTCAGCGTGAACATCCCGCCCGGACGTCGATCACCCGGAGAGAGTAGTGCAGGGAGTAGTGGTAGTAAGAGCGACCGGCCGGTGCTCAGCTTGGAGATTGGACGGGAAACGATAAGGGGGGATGATTGAATTGCGGGGTCTGGGATATGAGTGCATGCAGTCAATTCGCAGAGTACGCTGATGACGGAGTAAATGCTGCTGATTTTCGCAGGGCCGCGAAGTGCTGCTGATCTTGGCGGGGCCTTGAGGGAGGGAATCCCGCGTCACGGTGTACTGACCGCGATTCGGTTCGACTGGCATTCGATCCTGTATCACCGCAGATTCAGGACCACATGATCGGTAATCCGCAATGCGACACGCAAGCGACACGATGTACCTCTTGTCATATGCTACGAACCCCAGCATCTGCCTCCCAATCCTACCTCCGGCGCCTCCGAATGCTCTTGTTCCCTCTGTAATCATGTCAACGACCATGCTTCCTTGAAGCGCTTCCTGACTACATCAATATTATCCTCAGTCCTGAACAGAGGAAGGATGTTCCCGCCGGATTTACCGCCTCGCCTCACTCGATCCTGCAGTCTGCCTCCTACGATCCGCGACCTTCGCGACCATAATCGTCCGTCCTCGGATCCCACGCCAGCCGACCCATCCATCCCTCCAGCCCATTCCCCCCATCAGCGGACCCCGCTCACCGACTCCTTCGGCCGCTGAAACTCCTCCAACATCGGCACTGAAAGGTGCTATCATCAGCGTACTGTCAAACAGGTTACTGGTCTATCATCAGGTCCCATTAGCAATCCGATTCTCGACTGGCGACATGTCGATCTCTTGGCTCTTGGCTTGACATGATGAGGTAGGTGAAGATGGGTTGCTCCTCCTTGATGCTGAGATCCTCCTACGTGTCCGCGTCTCCTGCTGCGATGCATACGCTCACCGTGAGACAGGTAGCTTCATATGGTAGTTGAGCAGACACTGACCGATGCGACCTCCTTTGTCGAATGATGTCCAAAAAGCAAACAGCGTCATCTTCCAGTTTCTACATCACGCATTAACCTCTGAAGCATTTGTCGAGATCTAGCAAACACCAACTTACCAACTTCACCGAGCACAGCAGACATCATGGGCAAACAACACGTAAGTCCATGCTGTACCCCGATCCCATCTCTTCCCTTCTCCTTCACGATCGAGCTCAATCCCGAACCCCCTGCCTGACGTCATGTTATTTCTCTTCCGTTCAAAAATGAGGGAGCAGCTGTTGATCGTACCCTCATGCAGGACGACCCCAACCCGGCGGCCTACGTCGAAGACGCCAAGACGCAATCCCGTCAAGTCCCGGCTAAAGCTGGCGAAAAAGGCGCCAGTGTCAACCACGACCATGACATCAAGAAGGCGGAGAGGGAGATGCACAAGCAGTTTACGGATGCGAGGTTTGAGAGTGGACAGGCCACAGGCGGGACTGAGGGCAGCGGGGCCATGCCAGGTGGGGCGGAGGTGCGGAGGGGGTTAGAGGTGAAGGTATTTGGGTGATCGAGGGAGCCCTGCCCGGACAGGAAACGATGAGAGCGATAGATAGGAGTCTGATGGAGGAGAAGGGGAATATCAGATGAAAGGGCATGAACCAAACTGCATCTTGTTCCGATACATCCCACAAATCCTCGATACGCAGAGGCATTATATCCGCCGGTTCCAAGGGCCAAAGCCTCGATCGTAGCAAGTTCACAGGCTCAGGGCGGATAATCGAGCGAAACTGACGGTGGAATCCTTCTCCAGTATATAGCCTTTCCCAGAGCCGTACTTTCCAACCTTACCGATCTTGCAACATACTCAAGGCATCATGGCGATAGTCGAAGACATTTCCGATCACGAGCCCTCGTCCTCCTCCTCCATCGTCAGTGAGCCATCTCCCTTCCTCTGCTCACAGCTTCACCAACAGACCGGCAACCCGACCTCCGGACTCCGTCACCGAATACCCCTGGAACACCCCGACATCCTCCCATCCTCATCCAGATCACCTCTCATCTCGGGTACGTCCCCTCCGACGGATTCCGCAGCCGAGCCAGAGCTCGAGGAGGAGGAGGAGAGGGACGAATGGTTCAATATGCTCGTCGCGACAATGCCCTGTTGCTTCCTCTATCTCCTTCTCGACATGTGCGTTACCACTTCCTATCGCCTGTTTCGAGTCTATCCAGCTGATGGATCCTGGTCCAGATTAGTGCATTTGCAATATCAGCATCGGCCGACCGTCGGGCTCCTGACTCGACATATGCTCCCAGCGGTCCCTAGTAAGCTCACCCTTCCATCCTCTCGTCACAAGGCTGAGGATCCCTAGCCCTCGGGGCTATAGTCTTTTACAGTGCGCCCTGCCCCTTTCGGAATGTAGTCTTGACCAGAGGAGCTAAGACCGAACAGGCAATCGACATTATACCCACCCCATCGCCCAGCTCCTCCTCATCAGCGCTAGCGTGTTCTCGGGTACTCGCCTCATCTGGCTCGTCAACAAGGCTGGTTGGTCGGCGGTGACCAGGCAGGTGAGGACAGCTTCGTTGTCTTAGGGTCGACTTCTATGCTGAGCGCAGGGCAGGCACCTCCAGCTGGCACGCTGTGGATCCTCACTATTGTGCAATTACCCCTCAGCCGGGCTGCGTTCGCCTTAGCAGGAGTAGCAGGATGGTGTTGGTGGACCGGGATGACTGTCATGCCTTGAGCCCGACAAGACCTATGGCATCCCCTGACGTTCGCAAGTCATAGTGATCAAGGTGAACTCTTTGCCAGAGGCACCGCCCCCGCCCCCGCCGTCATGCTCCCCGCCTTCTTCCTCCTCTTATACGGTCTCTTCACCCTCGGCGCACTCGGGTCCATTACCCTCTTGAAACCCTTCTGCGGACCCGGCTTCCTCCTCTCCTTATCCGGATTCGGTGGTCTCCCCCTCTTCTTCTTCACCACGCCACCCATGTCCGCCCCCGCCTCGTCTATCCCAAGATACTCCTTACCGACCGTGTGGACCAGGTCGAAGTGCGTCTCGGTGGAGTTGACGATTCGACGTTGCGCGGCGAGCTCGGAGGACATGAAGGTCATCACGTCGAATCTGTCGAGGTATTTCCGGAGGAAGGGGTGAGAGGAGAGACGGTGGCGGATGATCCCGGCTGTCAGGGGCACGGGTTGGTGTGGTGCGGTGGGATTGCTCCGGATTGGAGGGATGGGGCGGCACTGGGTGGTCAGCGTGGTTGAGGGGTAACAGGTGGAGGAGTCACAAGATCCGCGATGAACTCCACGACAAGGTCTTCCATGTAATCTACCGAGTCCAAGTCCGGCTCAGGGACATCACCAGCAGCGTAAATCAGCTTCGAGACTGCTGGGACATCAACACTCATATACTCGCCCGTTTCCAAAGAATAGAACACCCACTCTCGTTCCGCATCGAGCCCCGCATGCCCTCATCGCGCCTTCGCCGCACCTCGCCCGGCGCCGGTGAAACCCTAGACTCCCTCCCCATTTCCCTCTCCCTCTGTCTATCCTCATGCGTATGTTCCCGAGCCGTCGGCTCTCTAATCGCAAAGTACACCGCCTGCGTCGCCCCGCTCGGCGCAGGTCTCGGTCGCATATCCTTCTCCCTCCCATCAGCTGGACTGGGTCGGCGCGGAGTCGGCTTCGATGGTCCAGCGGGTGGTTCGGCTTTGATCGGCGAAGGGAGACGGAGACGCTGGACTGGCGGGGTGTAGACTTGTGACCCCGGGATCGAGGGGCGACGGATAGCGTTATGAAGACGGGCTTGGGGTTGGCCGGTAGGCACAGCGTGGTTTGAGAGGAGGGCTGGGTGGAAATTATGGTGCTGTTGGATAGGTTGGGTTTGGCGGCTTTGTTGGGATGGTGAAGGTGGGGGAAGGCGGACTTGAGGTTGTTGCTGGGGCGTGACGGGTCGGGTTTGCTGTGGTGCGATGGTCCGCTGTGGCTGCTGCACTGGTGGTTGCTGCTGCTGTTGGTACCGCTGCATCTGCTGCATCTGGATTTGGTGAGACGAGACCGGTTGATGTGTCGCCTGCAGGTACTGCTGCATTTGCTGCGGCTGTACTACCTGCTGGTCTTGTTGGGGCTGATTCGGCTGACGCTGCTGCTGATGAAAATCCGCAAGTTGCTGGATATGCTCCGTGCCAAATGGGTAAGCAGGAGCTGGGACTGGCGGATTCGACGCTGAGCCGGGGTAGGTGGGGATGTTGGGTAGTCCGCCGGGCAAGGGGTTCGGCATGGGGTTGAGGGATGGGGATTCATCGCCGGAGGAGGTGGGGCGACCATCGTAGGCTTGTTGAGGAGGGATGTTGGGGTATTGGGACATGTCGTTGGCGAGCGGACTTGGCCAGCGAAAGATCAACCTTTTGCTATGGACAGCCCTTTCCTGGCGTCCCACAGGATAACGTAAAGAGTGAGAGCGAGAGGAGCTACGGCGGTCAACGGAATCTCGGATTTTGAAGGGGTTGAAAGCTCCTGCTTGGACTTTGATACGTTCGGTCTCTATTATGGCGGCATCATTGGACCCGATCTGAATTCATCAATGCTGCATGATCTCCCTCTTCGACCTATGCGAACTCATCCCCCTCATCCACTCTCGGACAGCTCAAAGACCCGCAACCACCCATCGAACGACTCATCCCAAGCGACCTCCGTTTCCTTCCTCACAATCTCATACCCATCCTCATTCCCAAACCACCGGAGCTCCCGCTTCTGCCTCTCCGCTCTCAGATCCGTCTCCGTCAATGGCGGCTTGCTCGACTTCTTCTCAGCGACACTCAGCTCTCTTGCGCCGCTCGCCAATGTTCGGGCACTCTCTATCCGCGGTTCGAGGGCGGAATAGTAGTCCTTCCGAGCGGTGTTGATCCGGTCTAGCAGTTGTGAGAAGGATTTGGTATACCACTTCTCCCCGTCCCTGTCCCATTCTCGGTCTCCTTCGCTGAAAGGCCGTGTATGCCCCTCGATGAGTGCTAATCCGGCGTCCGCACCGGATTGCACCCGGTATCGTTCGGTGAAGAAATCGTAGATCATATACGGGAATTGATTGAATCCGAGGTGATTGGTGAACGGGAGGAGGAGTATAGGGGGTTGTGGAGGCAGTGGAGACGGCGGAGTGTGGAAATGTGACGATATGAGGGGTGGTGAAGGTGACGCAGGGTTACTGATCGAGGGTGTCATCTGGGGTGGTGGTGGACGAGAGAGGAAGGAGAGACCGGAAGGAAGCGCGGATACTGGTGTGTTTGGGGAAATGGGCGGCGGTGTTGGTATTGACTCGGGAGTGGGATCGATTTCGTCGGGTTGAAACTCCGGCTTGGGCGTATCAAATACACCGTCAGCCTCCAACTTCCTCTCCACGTCCTTCTCCCAATCCCACTCTCCCACTCCGCCGGTCCATCCTTGTCTCAGCCCCTCGATGTATTCCTTTAGACTCGCCCTGCCCACGAGCACGACTCCACCCTCCAGCTCCCGAGCCTCAGCTGCTTTCGGATCCAAGGAGTGTGGTAGACTCATGGGCAGAGGCTCTAGACCGAGGGCTTGCCGTCGCTTTTTGAGGATGGAAGCCTGGATCTGGCGCTTGACAGAGCCATGCAATGGCGCTGGAATCTGGTCGTAATCTATGGAAGCGGCGTCCAAGTACGGCTAAAGACTTCAGCTACACACAAATCCCTTCAAGCTCACCTTGACGTATTTCCGGAAATATCGCAGCGCCCGGCCGTCATCATCGTCCTCCGGCCATCTCGCTCCGATGGCAATGATCTTGCGAGGCAGGTCAAGACTCCCAGGCATCGGTTCCTGCGAAAGATGCTTGACCCGCTCAATGGTCGCCGCCTTGATGCGCCGACATTGTCGACGATCATCGTAATAGAGGTATGAGACGGTGCCGGCTACGGTGAGGAAGATGGTCCAGTTTCGTGAGGGAAGACGGGGCTTCCATAGAAGGACGGAGCGGGGGATGCCGGTATGCTCCAAGGAAGAGCGGAAGCCTGTAACTGGGGCTTTGGACGAGGAGGCAACTGGTGTGGTCGCGTTAGACGAAGAAGGCGCAGGATCGGAGAGTGCCCTACATGGTGGAAGAGGGGGTTCAGGCGCTGCCATGGCGGGTAGGAATCGATTGCGAAATCTGAGGGAGGGCATGGTCAACCAATGTGCTTGATGTGAAGGACAACAACGGAAGAGAAGAATCATAGAAGCCGGATAAGCATGCTTGCAACCATCTCGCACCCTGCCCTCCCACACATTCCGCTCCGACCAGAACCAGCAGTACGCCAGTCAAGGCCTTCGCAGATTCCGTAAGCCACCACAACCTGCCCTTCATCGCTTGATCCTGCCGGCTCAGCTAGTAGGGCGAGAGCAGGCTGTGGCAGGCCAGTGGGTGCAGGAGAACAGGACGAGTGGGAGGAAGTCAGAGAATGGATTGAGCTGAAGTTGAATCACGTCGAGAAGGGGTAAAGAGAGCTGGCTTGAGAAGGAGAGCTCACGCCTCGTGGAGGAAGCAGGGATAGATATCTACGTGTTCATTATCAGCTTGGGGTGTCACTTTCCTAAGTTCAAATCAAATGAGGATAGATGACGGCTCAGAAAGAGTTTTTTGGTATGTTGGGTTATCGCTCACGAGTACTCGGTAGCAGAACTGAAAGTTTATACATCACAAGAGAGGAGAGGAGATGAGAAAGGGAGCTGGAGTCGAAGACTCACCGGTTTGCTGCTCGAGGATCTACTCGCTGAGCGATGGCTCGAAGCGAGAAAGAATGAGTATGCTAGATCATGCAGGAAGCCGCTTCGGTCAAGACGAAATCTAAGCAGCAACTTACCCAAAACCTGTTCCTGTTTTCCGTAACTCCGATAAGCCTTGGTCGCACGCCTATTGGCCACCTTCAATGCTCAAATGGATCATCCTCTCTGCTGTTCGTCTATTTCCTCGTCTCTTGTACCCCGAATATCTGACGTGATGGGAGCCGACGGCGGGTCTATACCTGATCGACGAGATCTGGTCCGGACGAAGGGAAAGGCGGAGCAGACGGACAGGGCATTGTTGAGGGAATTATTCTTTCTGTGCGCTCTCAGCAAGGTAAGCTCGAAGCCTTCCCTTTCAGCGGTCATGAGCTGATATTGGTAACGCAGAAACCGCTCGCTCGACCAGTGGTGCTTGATCCTCTCGGCAAGATGTACAATAAGGATTCGATCATTGAGTACCTTTTGGACAGGTCCAAATATGGGGATGGTGACCAGATCTGCGGGTATATCAAAGGCGTCAAGGTGAGCCTTCGCTTCAGCGGCTAGCACCTTAACAGCGCGGTGATCCGAAATTGAGTCGTGAGCTCACGTCGCTGTTTGCCGACCAGGATCTCCTTACCCTCAACCTCACCGCCAACCCTACCTACTCCTCTCCTTCATCTTCAACCACCGAAAATGTCCTCACTCGCGCCCCCTTCGTCTGCCCACTATCCCTCAAAGAGATGTCCGGAGCAGTCCCGTTCGTCGCTCTTCGGCCTTGCGGCTGTGTCTTCTCAGATGTGTCGATACGCGCTTTGGTGCCCACCCTCACAAAAGGCGTCGCGGCGACAGTCCTACCGAAGGACGACTTGCCTGAAGAGGCAAAACCGGTCGTGGATGGGGAGAAAGCGGACGTCGCATGCCCTAACTGTGGCAATCCTTTCGACCCCACATTACCTACCAGCATACAGCCTATCAACCCGACTCGAGAAGTTCAGGAGGACCTGTTCGAGAACCTCCTGATTGCGCGCGCGGCAGCCAAATCGTCGTCGAAGAAGCGGAAAATCGTCGGGATCACTCCCTCAGTCCCCGTCACTGAGGAGCAGCCAGCCAAAATCCCCCGTAACACCTCTTCTCCAATACCGCGAACCTCTTCCGCATCTCCTGCACCGGGAATGCGAGATTCACCTAAACTCGCTCCGACGTCTTTGGCTCGATCAGTTCACCAGAAGCTCGCAGAACAGGAGCAGAAGCGTCTCGTGGCGCAAGCAGGTATGAGCGATGCGGTCAGGGCCATGTTCAAGCCTAAGGAGAAGGGAGCGGATCATCATAAGGGGAATGCAGACTTCTTTGGGAGGACATTCACGCGAGTGAGTCTTTGAGCTTGCTGATCGCCATGCGGTTTACTGACGGTTGTTCAGTACGCCGCATGAGTGATTGAAACCCAATAGACGTTTAAAACATTGTAGGCATTTATCTGTTGTAAATCACTTTGCATCGATTCCATCTCATGCTCCCAGCGCTGTCCTGACCATCCGCGGACACTGGAGACACATCGCTTATCAAAAGGAAGGATCGGCGCTGTTATACCCTGTCAGCCCTTGATCGTGTCTTACTTCTCGCTTTCCCCTTTCCGCTTACTTTCCCACATTCCTCATGTGAATAATCTCTTCACGATCCTCTCATCTCCCTGTGAGTAGACCCGCCATGCATTATGGCTTCATCCCACCCTCCTCACCCACACCCCACGGCGGTGCTCTTCGGTCCCTAATCCCCTCGTCCCCCTCCCGAGTCACTCTACATCGAAACCGACTTGACCGCGCCTCGTCTTCCGCCGGACATGTCACTGCTGCTGGCTTGACGACCTGGAAGAGGAGACCGAGGAAGGACAGCTCGGATGATGAGTCGGGTAAGAGAGGGTTGGGGATGGGGATGAAGGGTACACCTGGACGGAGGAAGAAGCCGAGGAAGACTAGCAAGGTCCGCTCGATCTCACATTCACAAGTCATCCCTGACAATGAGCAGAGTCTAGGCATCCAATCCACACCGAAAGGATCTAGCTCGAAACCTCCTTCCGGCTCCGGCTCATCCTCGTCGTTCCCCCTCTCAGACCTACCCGACTCTGAAGACACCACTCACGACACCTTATCCATTTTCGGCCATCCCGAGGTATCCTCTCCAGCGGCTGAAGCTATCCCGGGCTTTACGGAGAGCGAGGAATCTGACGGTCTCACAATGACCTTGATCAGTTCCAGACCGCCATCCTCGAGGGAGCTTCACGATGACCAGCAGCATACCGAGACGCTCGTCACCCTCTTCCCGGACGTGCAGGACGTCCTGATCCCGCTCAACGACGTATCCGAGCCCCTTGCTGGCTCACATCGTCGGCGAATGCGTTCAGAAGATCTTAATGCTCTGATCAACGAGCTGCCTCACCCCGATCAAGTGACAGCGGTGATGGCAGCTATCACTCACGAGGATTTCACCGTCCCGGTGAACGACGAAGCCCTTTCCGCGCGGACTCCGGTGTCCAACCAGCCCGCGAGTAAACTCATCGGGAGACAATCGACGCCTTACGTCTGGCGTAAAAAGAAGACGGTGCTGGTCATACTCAATGACGAAAACAGTGTTGCGGACGAGGATGAGATTGAGCTTGGAAGAGGACACTCACCGCAAACCCCACAAGCGAGAGATCGCTCTGAGTCACCGGGAGACGAGGAGAGGGCGGTGACGCCTCGTCATGACCGCTCAGTCTTGCCTTCCTCGGATAACGATATGGCGGCGACCGAGCTCGATGAACAGGGGAAATATCCGTTCGAGCCGGAATCCTTGGACGACCCTTTCTTGAACCCCGTCGAAGAGGTGGATAGTCGCAAGTCGACCCGGCGCGTCGTTCCCAATCCCCGGGATTCCCCGGACATCGCTTGTCAGCGCTACTGTACGCCGGGGCCGGAGGAAGCGACTTTGGGCGATCCATTCGGCTTCGACCGGGTCCAGCAGCTCCTGCAAGGTGAGCATATGAGGTATTTTATACGGGAAGCTGACATCGGGCAGAGAAGCAGCCAAGACCCTTCCAGTCGTCATCAGAACTGGCCACACCCGCTCGTTCCCCGTCGACATCCACTATTATCTTCTCGCGTACACCGTCTCAGTCGTCAGTCGCATCTTCCGAAACAGTCAAGAATCCTGGGGTATCAGCAAGCCGGATTAAGAGCATAGGAAGGTCTCGGAAAGGAGTTTGGCGGGGAGCGGAAGTCTTGTCTCGGATGGAAGCTGGAGAAGCGGAACAAGGGTCGCAACACGCGAACGGCGAGGATATGGAAAGCAATGACGAGGGTTCGGATGACAGTACTCGTTCCAGAAGGACGGTTGTTAAAGACAGTGGGAGCATGCCAAAGAAGAAGAGAAAGGCCGCAAAGAAGAGGGAGGCGTCGATTCTTGTGGAGTCTGAGGTAAGGGCCATCCTAGCCTTGGTCAGAAGATTACTCGGCATGAGCGCTGATGCCCTCCTAGTCTGCGTTCTGGGCACGCCAAGCTAGGATACAGGACTACCTCGACCTCGAGAAACATTACAAGCTCCATGTCGAGTTGGTGTTATGGTAACGCGCAATATCCATGATCTTCGGAATACTCCGCATGAAATCATCCGCTGTCGGGCGATCGGCCGATGTTTTTCTTCGGCCGGCGTCGATTAACGGCATTTGCCGACGCCCGTTTCTAGCGAGGGATGAGGAGATGACAATACTGACATTCCTGATCCACATTCCTCTTGACCCTTCATAACTCGCCCATTTTACCTTTGCCATGACAGAAGCCACCTTCTTTAGAATCATATAACAGAGTTAATCGCGATGAGCGCAAATGCCATCGATCCACCTTTTTCCCGTCCGAGCATGTCCCGGCACGCCTCTCGCCTCAAATCTACCTTGTCCCACGTCCGAACCACCGATACCCATCCACCCCACCATGCGCACTTTGACGTCCCCGAAGGTCCACCATCCTCCCCTCAATCAGATAAAGATCATCATGATGCACCGGTGATCGATATCGAGCATGTACCCGTCGACGGTGATCCGAGAGAATGGAGTCGGACAAAGAAGCATATCGTCTTGTTCATGATGACACTATCGGTCGTAAGTCCTCTTTGCAGGCGAGACGGAGAAAGCTGATGGGTGACGGCTAGTTGGGACCGCTGATTGCGCCGAGTATATATAATCCGGTTATTGACGAGGTCAAGGCGGATCTGCATGCGAGTAATACTCAGATCGGGTTGAGTTTGAGCATGTACATTCTGTAAGTGATCATCGGATTGCGTGTCTCCAGACGAGAGGCTGATTAGGATCAGGCTGCAAGGATGGTTCCCACTGCTCTGGGCTTCGGTTGCTGAGGTGAGTCCAGCGATGCGTTTCCCTTATAACTCAGCTGAAAGCGTACCAAACAGATCATTGGGCGAAAGGTGTGCTACATCCTCCCAGCGGCAATACACAGCTGACGAGACTAGATCGTCTACCTTTCATCATATGCTGTATGTCTCATTGATCCCGATCTTCGGCTTGCTTAAGCTCACGCTCCACCAGATATACACCGTAGCAAGCATCATCGCCTCTCGCTCCAGCAATATGCCGACACTCATCGGCATGCGCTGTCTTCAAGCTTCGGGTTCATCTGCAGTCGTGGCGGTTGGCGCTGGGAGTTTGGCAGATATGTTCGAGGTGCATGAGCGGGGGCAGAAGGTAAGCGAGACCGATCAAAGCTCACGCAAGCCAAGGGTGCTGATTACGTGAAGCTAGGTCTATTTTACGGGATGCCTCTGCTTGGTCCGGCTATCGGTCCCCTCATTGGAGGTGCTTTGGGTAATGTGAGTGTATCTCGCCCGTCTGCGTTGCTGTGTCTCACAAACACTAGGCTTTCGGATGGCGGAGCGCGCTGTACTTTCTTGCAGCTTTTGCGGGTGTAGTCGAGGTCATGTTTATCTTCTTCCCCGATACTTGGCGTCGAGAGGTGCGTCCTCGCTACTCTTACTTTCGAAATCCGCAACACACTGACACGCATCTCAGCGGTCGAGGGTGTATCAGAAAGCCATGCAAGACGCCATCAAGCGAGCCATGCACCACGACGACAAGCGACAACGCAAGCTCGCTCGCGGACTCGCTTCGACCGCGCCGACACCCCCCATGACGCCGATATCGCCTGCGACTCGTCGTCCGAGCGCCGAGCAGATAGTGGTTGATACCGAGAAGAACGAGGTGACTGTCAAGCGGCGATGGCTTGGTTTGAGGAAAGCCGAGGTTACTACGGAGCATGAGCATTTTAGGCCGTCCTTCCGGGATGTCAACCCGCTGCCGACGATGTGGAGTATCTTCAAGCGTCCGACCAATCTGATTATCCTCTTGAGTTCGGGTATGTTGCACCTCACAAGCAGCGGTTGAAAGTGGCTGACGTCTAAATAGGTCTGTTGTTCTCAGCTCAGTACACGACGACATATACGGCCAGTGTGACTCTAGCCAAGTAAGCCTTTTGGACCTCTCAAGCAGGAGGCTAAGCTGATATCCATGCATCGCAGAGCTCCGTACAGCTACAACGCTCTCAACATCGGTCTCGTCATCCTCTCTTTCGGTGTTGGCAGTATCATCGGCAGTATCGGCGGCGGCAAGTGGTCCGATATGGTACTGCGGAAGCTCAAGCGCGCCAACGGGGGTGTCTCCGTTCCAGAGGTGAATTTCCCTGTATCTTGTCCCCAGCGTCCGCTGATGCATGCTCGTGTTAGATGCGCTTGAAGAGCACGACCATCGGTATGCCGCTCGTTGTTGTCAGCTTCCTTGCATATGCATGGACCGCTGGCGAGAAGGTCAATATCGCCGGGATCGTCGTCAGCTTGTTCTTCTGTGGCCTTTCCCTGATGTGAGTCCTATCCTCCATTCTTCACAGGCTTGAGCTGACGCGGAACAGGCTCATCTACTCCAGTACCCTCGCATACCTCGTTGACGCCAATCCCGTGAGTGTTACACTCATCGTCCGTAAGATTAGGCTGAGCCAGTTTAGGGCCGCTCGGCTTCTGCAGTCTCGTGTAATTCATTCGTCCGTGGTTCCTTTGGATGTGTCCTCTCCCAGGTCGCCATACCCATCCAGAACGCAATTGGAGATGGGGGATTATACTCCTTGGTAGCGGGACTGCTCACTCTGTCCTGTTGCGGGATCGCTACACTAGCCTGTGAGCTCTGCCAACGTGAATGGGAAGATATTATTGACGGGTCTGGTAGGGAGAGGAGAGGCATGGCGGTCGCCTGATCATGTCTGGCCTTGGCAGAAGAAGCGAGTTGCGTTAAGAAAGGCTTCGACCCTGTCTAGGTCAACCTCGGCAGAAGCATCGAGGTCTGAGGAGAAATCAATCGGAGCAGCGGCATCATCACACTAGTAGAGACTAGAGCGTATCAATCACCCAGCATAGGAAATCCGTTGTATTGCATGTATTCTACCGGTGGCGACTCAATGTTTTCCCCTAAGTTACCGGTGTCCCCGACGCGTCGTAGGATAATGACGTAATCCTTGTAATCCTTCGCGTTTCGGAAGAGGAAATAAAGTGCCACACTCCAACGGGAAGTCCTAACGGGATGGCTGTAATATAACCTCCGGCGTCTCCATATCATTACCTACTCTACACTTGGCCACACGACTCGCAAATCATCCTTCCTTTCCTCCCTTCCAATTTCCTCTCCATACAACCACACTATGGCGTCCATGTTTCGCCCCACAGTGTTCACTCCACTGCTCAGCGTCGCTCGGACGGATGCTCTGAGAGCGTTCTCCGGGTCCACTGCTCTCCTCGCTGTTCGGAGGCAGAGTGCGTCCCTCAATCCCGACCCAGAATCTACCATTGACTGACTCGCCTTGAATTTTCTCCAGATCGCGACTTGGCCGAACCCCCGAAAGGCTCACCCACATCCTACGCTCTATACGTGAAAGACTGGTTCAACCGTGAGAAGGGCAATCTTCAAGCCGAGGGTGGAAAGATCAAGATCTCCGAAGTCTCCCACGACATCTCTTCCTCTTGGAAAACTCTACCCGAATCCGACAAGGCGAAATATGACGCGACGGCCAAGAAATTGCGGACGGAATACGAGTCTGAATTCAAAAATTATCTCTCTGGATTGACACCTGCGAAGAAGGCGGCGGTGGAGGCTCAGATGGGGAAGTCGATGAAGGTCCCAATGGCGAGTAAGGGGAGGAAGGGTAGTGATGGAGTTACAAGGAAGAAGCCGGTCACGGCTTTCTTTGAGTTTTTGGCCCATATGAGGGAGACGGGCGGGATTGATGTTAGCGGGGAGGCAGGGAGGAATAGGGTGACGATGTTCTCGAAACGGGCTGGAGATCAGTGGAAGAGTATGAGCGAGGCCGAGAAGCAGGTGGGTCAAGTCACACCGTGTGACTTTTGGTAGATGGGAGCTGATGGTGGGGGCAGCCGTACAAGGATACCGCGGCGAGCAAGATGGCGACGTATCTAGCTCAATTGAAATGAGCGGTCGGGCTTGTCGAAGGGAACGTCTTTCCAGTCTGATGTGGAGGGTCAGTAGGGATGGCGGAGCTGGGACAAGTGCATGGGCGAGGGAAATAGCAGCGGAAGTAGGTTGTTTGGTTATATACACTCGCAAGAGGGATACCCTATGAGCTTGGGTCTGGCTTGTACATGGCGTTTGGGAACTTTGGCCCGTGTCGTTATGCAACTCCACTCCAATCAATGCGCGGTGGACTTCGTTTGTCACAAATCCCTGTCCTAGAAGTGCAGGGAGCGAGACGTGAAGACGCGAAATGCTAGTTGTCAGCTGTATGGGAAAGGACTGCAAGGCGAAATTAGGGGAGTATGCGAGGAAGCCATCCATATCACCGTGGACTATTCCATCCTCTACCCTGCTGCCCAAACAGCCCGCCTAGTGATGGTGCCCTCCTCCCTGGAGCAGTGCCGGGTCACCCTGGAAGTTCAGATTATACACTACACACTCGTCAGCGAGGTTGCGGCAAGACTACAGCTCGACGAGCTGAGGAACCCGCTACTCACCGCATCCACACTCCGGGCACCGGTGTTTGCTCGGCTTATCATGCGTCACCCTCATCCAGATCGTGTCGTGCGAGTCGGCGGGGAAGCCTGTGCAGCCGACATGACGCTCGGGCCACTATTCGCTCGTCAGTTACTGCAGCCGGCCGACCCCTCCTGAACGAAGAAGGGGGCGGTCACGTCGTTGCGAAAGCTATTGACGCACGAGTGAGAAAATGGGAATAGGTTCATCCATCGTCCCCATCCGAGTCATCTCGATCGGTTTCAGGTCGAACACGTCCACACCCATGAGATCACCGAGCAGCTCGAATCGCTCGATACCGGTTGCTTGCTCCTCACTGATGACATATCAGCTCTTATCCCGGTTAGCCAGATAGCCAGACACGTAGTCCGCGTCCGGCACAATGGAGACATGCAAAAGCAGACGTACTCGGTAGGCACCTCACCGGCTTTCCCACCAGGCCCGTAGAGCTGGGGCGGTCCAGAAGAACCGTGGTCCTCTGAAGTAGCAGAACGGAGGGCGGAGAAGGTGAAGGCTCGGGCGAGGGGGAGTTTGGCAATCGGGATGGGACGAGCCAAGGGAGATGCGCGGAAGATGGGAGCGCGGAAAGTGCGCATGACCGAAGCCATGGTGGGCGGTTGTAAAGCAGATTGTGGTGATTTCAGCAGGACAAAGGCTGGGTGGGATTGGAGGGATATATAACGGGGGACGGTATTTCCGCGGCTTTAGCGAGGTCATGGCACTCCTCCGGCGTGATTGCCTTTGATCTCCGCAATGTTGTGCATGTCAGACATTACTTTCTGCGACTATTGGTTTCCCAGTCTTCAATCAAATAGCATGCCTCGTCGAGCAATAGAGGATACCTCTTCACCTGACGACTGAAGTTGTTGTCCACCATGTCACGACCCTCCTTCCCCTACCTTCCCAACCCAGACAAGTGGATCGACACAGCATCTCATCCCAAGAAACCTACCCAACGCCCTCTCACAGCTCTCACCAACTCCTTCGCCACTCCTCCTTCGACATTGAGTCGCAATGCGGTCGCCGGCCCAGGTCCATCCACCTCGGCAAAGCGATCGAATCGCAAGCACGATACTCCGTTGGAAGAGTGGAAGCAAACAACCCTGAGCGGTTTCCTCACCCCGCCAGAAACCACGAGTGAGCCGAGGAAGCGGGCGGGAAAGGTCGGACGGAGTAGGTTGAGGGAGGAAAAGATGAGTCAGAGAGGTAGCCCGATGCCTCGTGTCAGCGGGAAGGAGGTTGGACGGCGGCAAGACGAAGAAGACGACTATTGGCGATCCGATGAGCTTGCTGCCGATGAGCCTCAAGCGAAACCCACGGATAAAGCGGTAGGACCGAGAATGGCGAGGTCGAGCTCGTCAGACATCATTGATCTTTCGGTCGACCACCACGCTTTACCGCCTTCCTCAATCCCAGCGATCCCGTCTTCAGGCCTCCCGCTCGCCCTTCCACCCTCATCGCCGAGCTCAAAACCTCCACAGCACGCCTCCGAGCTGTCCGAGCGCCAACTCACGCCAGTACCTGACGACGTCCGGGAAATTCACCGGAGCCTCTGCCGGCAACAGCCAGGGAGAAGACGCGGTCGATCCCCATGGCGGAAACCTGGAGATCCTGAACCTGAGCCTCCGAGCGCGAAGAAGCGGAAGAAGCTGGATGCAACGGAGCAAGTCACACGACGAGCCCTTGAAAAAGCTCAAGTCAAGGGTAGAAAGGCGGGTGCACTCGTCAACCTATCCGACGAGGAGACGACTCCGCGCAAGAAAGCGATGCCTTTATCGCCTATCCCGCCTAACATCCTTGGTGCAGGTCAAGGATCGCCTCGTTCCCGCAAAGTATGCAAGAATCCCCTCTTGCCACTCGCTCGCCTTGACAAGCAAACTTTTACGAGATCTGCGAGGGAATCGCCGTTCAGTCCTGTCCGCCTCGAAGGTGGAATGGCGGAAGGCGTCAAGCTAGCTAAGGCAAACATCACGCCGAGGCCCAATCGCTTTGCCGACAGATTCGCTGGGGACGACATGATCCACGTCGTCCCTTCCGCGCAACATCCGCCACTTCGTGGACCATCACCTTTCGCCCTCGAACCTCGTCCTCCAACGCCATCTTCACCTTCTTCCGTCAGGTCGTATAGCTCGTCTCTACCAACTTCCACCCCTGTCAAACGTACTACACCCCATCACAAGATCACTCCGCCCAATTTCGTTACTCCAATCAAATCTAGTCACTGGCAGGAACATATGGAAACACTCTTCTCCTTCCCCCCGCCTCCTCAACCGTACTTCGTACGCGATGAAGCCGAGGCAGGGAGCAGGAAGGCTTTCGTGCCCACCGAAATGCAATCCGAGACTCTGATGACCTGGAGTCTTGGGCCAGTGGATCCCGGAACACGCGCACCTCAACGGGCATTTCTCAGCCGAGACCGAGACAGAATCAAAGGCGATCAAGCGGACCATGAGACATTACCTCCTGCACGACCCTCTATTCATCCTGTGAGCAAGCGCAAACGTCCACAGTCCCCGAAGCCATCGCTCTCGCCCAGCAAAGATGGTGATACCCAGAGCGTCAGTCCCAAGCCGCCATGCTGTCCTTCTCAGCTTTAGATGCTGACATTATCACGAAGATCGCTCCGTCTGTCGCTTCTCAATCGTTTCCCCGCCTACTGCCCTCTTCACCCCCACAGCGCGCTCCCGCATCCTCGACCAGCATGCCGCGCGTCCTCGCGGTGCAGGATGACATAACGAATCCCCTAACGCCGAATCCAGGAATGCTAGAGGCGATCACTGCGCCAACGAGACGGCGTACCGAAGCAGGCTGGCGTGCACTAGACCGCGGTATCCTGTCGGCCCCACCTCCACCAGCCCCACCTTCGTCTCAAAACACCTCAGCCAAACGTATGCGCCCCTCGACATCCTCACGCAGGAGCGAGGGAGAAGGCCAGACCAAGCTCGCAGCATTCGGCTTCTTTGGTGAGACGAAGCGTCCGAAGGAAGCGGACTTTGGAAAGGATTGGGAAGAGGACGAGGATCTGGAGTTCGAGCCGGATGATCCACTGGGCACAGAGGAGCTGCCGAGGCAGAGCGCTGCCGTTGTAGAGAAGGCGGGCCTGGGCTCGAGCCCGAACGCGCCATATCATCCTTCGCTCCGCCCGGCCGGAATCCGGGAGATGCAGCGCCGGGAACGCGAGGCTGCGCCCACAGCTGGATTGATTGTCGATGCTGAGGAACGGAAAGATTCGCCGCCTTTCCCAGTACCCCGGCGGTCAAGCACAGACGAGTCATCCAGCCTCTCAACCGATGCCGAGGGGATCGGCGGACCGATGGGAGACATGACGGAATCTGCGAGGGAGTGGTGGGACACGATCGGACAACGGAGGTCGAGCGAGTTCCAAGGCGGATCTAGCAAATCCTGACGGGATGCCCGGTCGGTAGAGGATTTCGAGGAGAAGCAAATGCATGTGATTAACGATACACCTGCATCTATTGAGTCTTCTTGACCACCTCGCTCAGTTCCGGCAAGGTTCCATTCTCCCCCATCTCCTTCTTCTCCTTCTCCTGCTCCAGTCGTCTTCGCTCCCGTCTCTCTCGGCCCCTCGTGACCAGCTCGGCCGGCTCAAGATCGGCGAACAGCGCTTTACATGCCTTCTCGACAACGTAGCATCCGGCGAAATCGACGATCATAGATACAGTTAACTTCCATCGGAACTATCATTGCACAATCGAAATTAGTGGATGTTCAAACGCATCACAAAGCATCACGCACGGTTGTTGTCATCTCGACAAGTTGAAGCCAGCGATTCATCTCGGGAATGAAGTCGGTCGCGCCAGAATAAGCGACGGCGCTCACGCCGACGAGGCCCAAATAGAGGGGCCGGTTCTCCCGAATACCCTCACGGAATGGTCGACCCTAGGAATGCGCGTCAGCCAGCACACTTCATTCGCAGAAGCGAGTAGCCTACCTGGAAGTTGAGCACAAACGTAGAGACCTGCTGCGAGAGCCCCAGTAGGTAGATAGCAGTATTGAGGAGGGACGGCTCAAACTTCTTTTCGAGATCGATATTTTGACCTCGGCTACGCTCAAATTAGCATTGTTCAAAGGGTGTTTGCGGTACGTACTCTTCGATGAGCTTGGAAAGGTTCGTGATATACACCAAGGCAACGATATGCACCGCGAATTGCAATAAGACCGAAAGAAGGACGTATAAGTTGAAAATGTTGCCCAAGGGTCGCTCGCGAGACAGCTTCTCCACGGGCTGAAACGGTCTCAGCGATCTTATCGCTATAACATGGCGCAAAGGACTCGCCTTCGCCCGTGAGATGCACAAAAAGCATACGCTCATCAACATGCCGGTGATTGTTACCTGATAGTCGCCGAACTTGATGCCGTCCAGATATTGCACGGACAGCGAGTAGGCGGTAATGAGACAGTTGAGAGCGAGAATCTTGTACATCTGGATGGTTGCGACCAGGGTACATCGTCCTTGCCGAATGATATTGGTGACTACGACGCCATCAGCATTGCTGACTAACAATGACCAGGCACTCTCACTCGCAGCGACGTTGGACAGCTTCGACGTGAAGGGAGCGGCGCAAGAGGCATCTCCGAGCTTGATCTGCGGGACCTCCTGGTCCTCATCAAGCTCCGACAGCTTCGCGGTGATTGAGGCGAGATCGAACTGGTAGAGGAGTCAGCTCTTACCTCATACATTGCGCGTGAAGTACCTTCTCCATTGGGTTCTTCCTCTTATTATTCTGGTGCGTTGCGACCACTTCCTGTTGGGTCTTCACCAGTTCCGGGTACGCATCCCGTAATACCGGTGGAGGTGGAGGTGGGGGCTGATTGAACCGAGCCGAAATCTTGCACTGCTGCTCATAGACCTTCTTCATCCTCTCCAGTTTCTGGTGCTCCGCGATGGCTTTGAGATCCTCAGGTGAACCATCCAGGAGAGCAACACCGATGTGCGCAGCCTTCAGAGCGCCGACATCGTTGGTCCCGTCACCGGCCATGAGGGTAGTGAAGCCGAGATCGCGCAGAGTATGCAACACGAACTCCTTTTGAGTAGGAGATACCCGCGCATAGACCCAGGTGTGCTTCGCCAAATCATGCCATGAGGGCTGATGTTCGAACTGCTTTAAGGCAGCTCCTGTTACGCAGATATCGTATTCTGCAAAAATCGATTTATCGAATGGCTTCGAGGGATCGACCGAGATGACCTTGCTCTCGTCGACGGTCCGCCAGACCAGCTCTGCGATCCGTCAGCAGGGAACTTGTAACGGGACGTATGATTGGCTCACCGTCGGTCGTCGTGCCCTCCTTCAGGTCTAAAATCATTGCTTCACGGTCCATAATGTCCACATCTCGAGCCACATGCACAGCTGTCAAAGGATTGTCGCCAGTAATCATGATACACTGTAAGAAGCGTCAACATGCTGCGGATCCGTCCATAGCTGGTACGTACCCTATGCGAGGAATCCGCAAGCATACGCAGGGTGTCGACGGCATCCGGCTTGAGCGGGCAGTGGAACACCAGGAATCCGGCGAAGTCAAGGTTGCACTCCACGTCGTCTCGCGGGACATGATTAATCTAGTTGACTCGATCAGCGCTAGCACTTTCGTAGAAACGAGTTGTCTCACTTTGTCCGCTGTTAAGGACATGGTCTTGATTCCCAAAGCAAGAACTCGACTACCCCGCCTCGTATAATACCGATACGTGTCATCGTAATTGTCCGGCACCGAAATGTACATCGCTTTCAGTGTTTCTGGGGCGCCCTTGACTGCCGCGACCCATTTGCGACCCGAAGGGTCTGTAATGCCGGCAAGGGTGGACATGCGCTTGAGCGCGGAAGAGAACTGGTACCGCCGGCGAATGTGGATCTGGCACTTGTGCGGAGCGTCTTTTGCGTTTGGAGCGATGTTGTCGCCTGTGTCAAGACATCAGCCTCTTTCGCTACTCGTCAAAACCTCTGACACACCTTTCGAAAGCTTCCAGTCCAATGCAGCCAATGCAGTTTTCTCCATCGGGTCACCCACAATTGTGCCGTCCTCCAGCAGGACCAATGCGTGAGCGGCCGCGAGTGCTAGAGTCGTCTCCCTGCTTGTCTCGGTGACCGGTACAAGACGCTTTGGGTCTGTTGAGCTATCATTCCGTCAGCATTCACTTTCCCTTACTGACGTGATACTCACTCGACGCCAGCGATGCCTTCCACAACCAGATCTTCACCAGTGATCGTTCCCGTCTTGTCGAAGCAACATACATCCACTCGACCAGCAAATGGGATTCGGAACGGCTCGGTGCAAAAGATGGCTGCAACATCAATCAGATGAAGCTCAGTATAAGGATGGTAGTATCTCACCATACTTCTGCAAAGCTACAAGCGATGCATTGACGGCCAAAGAAAGCTCCATGGGTAACTCAGGCGGCACGACCGAGGTGATGATGAGGACACAGTCGAGTAGCAACTTGCCCTTAGCCATACCACGCTCCAGTCCTGCCCGGACGTTAGCGAATGGATGCATGTCCCACAAATGGCTCACCTTTGATCCAGACATACGCGCTCGCAGCGATGGCAAAGATAAGCAGGAAGCCAATGAAGAGGAATGCCTCGAAGGTATTGGCAGATACGCGTTCAGTAGAGAAGATCATCGTGCGGACGAGCTGGCCCTGAGTGGTCCCGAAACCGGTTCGGAGGACAACAGCAAGACAGCCACCATCGGGCGCTGCGGAAATCAGAGTCGACTTTCGAGCTCCAGAAGGACTTACTCAATATGCCACCCTCGCCAGCCTTTTCAACTTGCAATGCCTTTGTTCCCGAAAACAGCACATTGTTCCGGTCCGTCCCATTCATATCCAATCGATCCGTCCCTTCACGGAGCTCAACACTCTCCTTCAGCAGCGGTGTCGACTCCCCTGACAGCATTGCCTCGTTCACGATGCATGTGCCTCGGAGAAGTAGAAGATCGCAGGGGATACCAGACTCGGGCGTGGTGCGAACTATGCACGCTATAAGCTGCCGCATTCTCCAGGTAGGTGACAGCACTCACGAACACTGACAAGATCGCCAGGGACGAGCTCGGAGCTTATGACCTCGACCCATTTGCCGTCCCGGAATACCTGGACATTGTACGGTGTGATGCTCATGGTGCGGAACTCGGTCAATGTTCGAACCCTCTGCAATTCGAATAACGCAATATCAGTTCTGAGTTCAGCTTAAGTTCAATTCCCGACTGACCTGAAAGACGACGGTGCACTCAAATACTACCAGCATAAAAGCGGTGAACAGCGAGTAGTACCAGTACTCGTCCAAGCACCAGAGAGCCACACAGAACATCTGGAAGACGAAAAATGGTGCGACCGCATGTTCGGCGAAGAGCTCGGTGAATCGGGGGATGGGAATATGGCATTCGTTCGCGCCGTAAATCGCCTTGAGGACATCGAGGGTAGGCAGTGTAGTGGTCACGTCCTTCTTCGTGGTGCTAGGGGTGTGAGTGAGGATACCGCGGGACGCCTGGAAGGTCGATAGGGGAGGTGAGTCGTCGCAAGGGTATGGAATGCGGGTGAAGGATCTGCTTAGGGCTACTACGTATCAGCCGAGTCCTCTCGGCTATATAGCAGCCAGAGGAGTGAAGGCCATCGATACGCACGGGACCAGATGTAGGTGTCCCGTTGGAAGTTGAACGAGTACGTCGGTTTGTCCCCTCCAGGGGGCTAATCGGCATCAGCAAAATTCCTTCGGCCGAGAACAAGTATTCACCGTCTTCTGGTCCAATGGCACGATCTCTCCCTTTCCCCTTCCCTTCTTCGGCACTGCTCGGACCTTCGACGCCTCCTCGAGGGAGTTAGCCTATTATGATATCGCATGTCAGCTATGCTACTTCGGTAGATGAATAGCAGTCCGCCCGGGAGCGGTAGGGACTGGCAGCTTCTTATGCCTTACCGTGGTATAGCTGATCCTAGCATTGACGCCACCACTCCATGCCGTAATCAAGAAGCTGAGCGCATGTCCGGCGAAGAGGAGGACGCAGTATATGAATGTCCATTCCTCCGAGACGACCCAGGTGTCATATTTGTGATAGTAGGCGTAGTAGAGGAGCGGATAAAGAGCTGCAAGGCCGACCTATCAGCAAAAAGGTGTGCCGCAGCTGTACCGTTGCTGCTACAGGAAAGATCAGTCCGACTCACAGAGAAAGGGCAAGCCGTAGAGTCGAAGGTGGAGAGGAATGGGATTATGCAAGGTGATGCTTTCGATCTCCTCCGAGACGATGCCGAGTTGTGACGACCTGCAAGTCGAGCTTCAGCTTTCGCATCGATTGACTGGATATTTGTTACTCACATGATGCTGACTCCCTCCCACTATGGGGAAAGGAATGAAAAGTCAGCGGCGACGCCAGCGTGGTAAGAATTGCCACGTTATGATCCGCCACGAATGCCGTGACTTAATGCCGGAGCGCGTCTGTCCCACGTGATGGGACTTGTGGGATTCTGCAGCGATCATCTCCTCCTAGACGAGGTGTTCCTTTCACCTCGCTCGTTTACGAATCAGTCCTGACGCTGAAACCCGTCGGAAGCTTGGCCATCACTCCAAACGTCAAGCCCCAGCGTTCCTCTCGGCAAGTCCCAATCCCCCATATCCGGCCGGCAGCAACCCGCCTCACCCAGTATGAACATCTTTCGATTCCTCGGTGACCTCTCCCACCTCGCCTCCATCTTCATCCTCCTCCACAAGATCCAGACATCCCGATCCTGTCGTGGGATATCATTCAAGACACAAGCTCTCTACCTCGTCGTCTTCATCACCCGTTATGTCGATCTCATCACCGGTCCCTACGTCAGCTTTTATAACTATGTCATGAAGCTGTTCTTTATCGGAAGTACGGCGTATACATTGTTCCTCATGCGAGTGACCTTCAGGTGCGTCGGGCCTACCCACCACTTGGTCAAGCTGATGCTGCCTCCTCTTCTTGTTTTCCTTCTCCCCGACCCCTTCCCCCCACCTCTTCCTGCCCCTTTCCCCCGCCCGTCCCACCTCCCCGCCCGGCCATCCCCCCTCCCCCCCTTCCCCTTCCCCTTCCCCCTCCCCCCGCGCGCCCCGCTTCGCTCGGCAGACCTACCCAAGACGCCTCCCTCGACACCTTCCGCCTCACCTACCTTCTCCCACCCGTGGCCATCCTCTCCCTCCTCTTCAACTACGCCTATACCCCCTTCGAACTCGTCTGGTCCTTCTCCATCTGGCTTGAATCCGTCGCCATCCTCCCTCAACTGTTTATGCTCCAACGGACGGGCGAGGCGGAGACTATCACGACCCACTACCTAGCCGCGTTGGGATTGTATCGGGGGTTGTATATCCCCAATTGGATATATCGGTTTGTCCGCCCACTCGGCGTAGGGCGAAGCTGAGATAGTGGTGGCTAGGTATTTCACAGAAGGAGCGTTCGACCCGATCGCGGTGGTCGCGGGGTTGATCCAGACCTTGATATACGCGGACTTTGGATACCTTGTCAGTAATTGCCGTGTGGCTGTTTCATGCTTGCAGCTGACCGAGGGCGTTTTCCCCCACAGTACGTAACAAAGTGAGCCAATGGTTTTTAGGATACGAGTCGAATGCTGACGCGACACAGGGTGTTGAGAGGAGAGAAGTTCGAATTGCCTGCATAATGAAGCGGAGACGATGCAGGCCGAAAGAGCGGGCATGGGGGTGTGAAGGGGGTCTGGCAGATCGGTGAGCATGGATCGGGTCCAAGCTATAGTAGTAGACGCATTCTGCATGTCATCATTCCAATTTCCCCATCGATCCGGCGGGATATTTTTACTAGCCGACAATTTCGGATGGAACCGTATAGGCGTCTCTTGAGTGACATGTCATTGAAGTTGAGCGTCCAAAAGCATGCTTTATGGGAAGATTCTACTCAGCAAGCACGAGATTGAGATATGGACTAGATACAAGAACGGACACCTCCGCTGATTCCTACTCTGCGTTGAAAGACGAGTTGAGCAGCGCGAGCAGATCATTTCCACCCACCAATCCCTCCGCCATACCCGCACTCGACATCATCGACCCATCTGCGTCCTGCATCCTCCCAAGCAATTCATGGAACGCATCGTAGTTCCCCTGATGGTGCGGATCTGCGTAATCCAGGTTGGACTTCTCATCATTGGGCATGAAGGATTGATGTAGACCTGATCTCTTCTCTGGCGAGATCCTGTATATGAGCTCGCGGTCGAGCGGACTGTAGCCCATGGGACTATTGTCGGGACTGGACAGGAGGAGGGCGGAATGTGGCAGATCGTTGGGCATGACCGGAGGTGAGGAAGGTGGAAGTTGGGAAAAGTCGAAGGGGATTGGGGAAGATTCGAGACCAATCGATGAAGCGCGGTTCAACAACTGGGAGAGGGCGTCTTCGTCCTCGGTTGCCGTCTCTTCTCGCCTCCGACGAGCAGCTGATGATAGGGCTCGGTGGAATTTGGTCGGCTCGGCCGGTGGTGATCGGCCTTGAGCCGGATCCGAATCGAGTGAGAAGCCCTCGACGTCGAAGAAGGCGGACAGGTCGGTATCCCAGTTGAACGTTGCGGCATCTGTGGGTCGCGACATCGTGCCGTCATCACTGAGCGGCATCTCGAGGCTCTGCATGGGAATTTCGGTACCCAGAATCCGGCGGATCGCGGTGTTGGGGCTCTCGTTGACTGGATTGAAGTTGTCCGACTGAGGCACTCCCGGGTGCATTGGTTCTGCCCATCCTCCTGGAGAGCTTGCGCCGGCATGCGCATTGCCATTCCATCGGACATTGCGCATCGATCGGCTTGCGGAAGTAGAGGCTCGGGGTGGGGAGGTCATAGGTATTGCTTTATGACTCTGATTGAGGCTAGACTTCGGAGCTGATGGACGATAGCGCAGACTGGCAATCCGCTGGGCGTCTTGCTCTACGACAGCGGAAAGAGTCCGCTTAAAGCCGCCACCGCTATCGATGCGGGACGCCGGTCGATCATTGTGGGACGAAGGTGTAGGTGCGGGGGTCATTGCAGTCGTTTTATCCCGCTTCGCAAGGCTTCTCGGGTCGTCCTCAACGCCTTCCCATAGTGTGGGAGGGCGCATCTGGCGGAGCTTGTTCCAATACAAGCCGCAAGCTGCGCACGTCAGCATGACCCGTTTCGGTATCGAAAGGCCACCTACCATTACACACCCTGACTGACTTGCCGTCCTCCATGACCTTCATCCTCCAAACAGCACTCTTCGTTCGTCCGCAGTTCCAGCACTTGAGAACAGTCTGAGGGTCCGCAGGAGGCGCTCGCGAACCGCTCGGAATTCCGGGCACCTTGAATGGTGGTTCATGCTTCGCTTTCTTTGCAGGATCGGACGCTTTGTTTGCAGGATCGGACTCTTCGCCCTCCTGCTCCAGCGCTCTCTTGTTTCCCCTCGCCGCTAGGATCGGTTGACCAGTTAGCTTCTCGAGCATGCTGAGGAATGCTGGACTCTCGATGAGACGTTGAGCTTGTTCCGGTGTAAGAGTGTCTGGCTTGACGTAGAGCTGGCCGGGGAGATCGTTGGGAAACGAATCGTTATGAAGCTGCTGCCGGCGGATGTCGCTACCGCCCATGTGTTGACTCGAGGATGTGCGCATCGGACGGAGCCTCGAAGTAGATTTCCGGTCGACCGGATGGCTATGGCTCTGCACCATAGACTGCCGAGTTGGATCTGCATGATGTGTCTTCTTCCTCTTTCCGGAGGAGTGTCGCTTGCTGATCTCGTGAGCCCTGACATGTGGGGTTGTGCTGACCGTGCGTTTCGGCGAAAGGGGATGTGAAGTCTGCACCTTGACAGGAGCATGCAGAGTGGGTTGTTGCGCCTCCAGTCGCGAGGGGGCATCGGGTTGCAGAGGCAGTTGAGAGCCTGATCCTTCCGCCGGAGAGATCGAGGTATCACTCGCAAGGGAACAACGGCTAAATGTGTCGCTCTTGCCTGCATTGACCGCCTTGATCTGCTGAACCTGAAGCTGTGCACCGACGGGCCCTCCCGATCCGGACCTGAGTCCAAGGGAGATCTCAATCCCCCAGCTCTCCTCATCCCCTTCTTGATCCGCCATCATCATCTCCTCCAGGGGCGACAGATCTTGCCCTTTGACGACGTGCCCAAAGTCGCGGGTCTTCATCAGTCTACCGGTGATGAGATTCTTCCCGTCGCCTGGCTCGTCGAGTGCCCAGGTGACAAGCCCTTTCCCGGTCCATACCTCTTGCATCGATTGTGCTTGATGAGACGCGCCGCCGAGCGCTGGAGAAGAGCCATCGGCATCGACACGGGGCGACGACGCGTGGGCGGATCGAAGGTGAGGGGGGAAAGGGGAAGAGGCGCGTGATCGCCGAAGGTATGTTTCTCGGGCATCGAGGATGTATAGTGAGAGGTCGGGTGTGTTTGGATGAGCGGGATGGAGCTCGGGACTGTAAGACGATAAGCATAAGGCTGTGCTGGTAAGGTAGGAATCGCGACCCACCTCGCCCGCAGGACCCCTTGTACAACGGTCTTGAGGTATATCGAGCCCCACGCTTCGTCCTCTCCGAGATTCTTCGACGGAGCCGCATTGGGATGGACGTAGACCTGCTGAAGGGAGGTGAAGATGGTAGTGAAGGTGTGTGATGAGGAAGGAAGGTGGTAATTGACTTGGACTAGACAGGTGGAGCGTCAGGGACGAAAAAATGCAGGGGTTAAAGTGATGCTCACCGGGAAGGGAGTGAATGCGGTTGGGAGCAAGTGGGGCGAGCGACATATCGGAATGATGAGTGATCTTGCTGTGACTCTAGGAAGTGAAGACCGCAATGCCGTGTCCTTTGAAGAAGCCCACTCTCCCGAGTCAATTTAGCCTTCACGCGACCAAGATCAGATCAGTCGAGCGGGACCCTCAGAACGCAATGAAAGCTGTCGGAGGGTGGGACCATGAATACAAAAGCAGAGCAAAGGGGAAGATCGAGACCAAGTCGCGTCAGGGATAAAGATCAAGAGATTACGTCCATGAGAAACGGAAAGAGTCGAAATTTACATCTAGGAAGGTGAAAGTGGAACATCCGACAGAATGGCTCGCGGGACATTACTTTCAGAGAAAGCAAGTCGCGTCTCGGGTGATTTGGGCCTAATTCAGGGGTCGCACTCTCAGACTAGTAGTGGCAGTACAAGGATTTCAGCGTTGGGATAAGGTCCTTCAAGTCCACATCCGACCACGACCACGACGAGCGAAGTGACGACCAACGGTGGCACTTCACGATTGGATGCAGTCTCGAATTTCACCGCACAAATTTTAGATGTCGGCCGGGTGTATACAGTAGATGCATGGATTTCCTTCTCCTCCTCTCGATAAAATATCTCCTTCTTCTCTTGATGATATCTCTCGTTCTTGTTCTTCTCTCCATGATACGCGTCGAGGTTTCCTTCTAGATGACGTCTGATGTCTTTTTGCACCGAAACCCCCTCCAGCCACCTCAAGCCCCGTCAAAGGATAGCCCCGCAAGCCCTAGCAAGGTCTCCATCTCGGCCATGTCGATACTAGCTCCCGGCTTTCTACGTAACAGCCTCTCCTGGAACGCCTCCTCCATCCGCATCTCCGCGTGGAATGCTCTCGCGCTAGCGACCATCTGCTGCACCTCGGGATCATCCTCAACACCCCATTTCGTTGTGGACGCTTGCGAGCCAAGTCTGCGCGTCTCGGCCTCGATGCGCGAAGTCGATGGCAACTCTGCAATTTGCGTGGGCGAAGAAGATTTGCCTTTCGCTCGTCCGATCTCAACTTCAAGAATCCAGGGTGGGGTCGCTTGCCAGCCGTTTACTTCGTCGGCATTCTACGCACCACATCACGCCTTGAGCTGCTTGATGTGGCAAGATGAAAACAGACCTTTGATGGCAGGCTTCGGATCGAGCTCCCAATGAGGTCAATGAGCTCGTTCCAGTGAATCGCCTCACAGACATGATAGCTGATCCCCTTGAGGGCCAGGCCGAGAGCACGCATTTCTTCCTTGGTTGCAAGCATGTCGATAGGAAAGCTTTCACTTCGCTGATTCATGTTATGCAATCATCATCAACTACAACAACTGGAAGGTATAATTCGTCTCCCAGCATTGGGTCCCCTGGCGAGTTCCGTGCGGAACTGCGACATTCAGATAGACCGCAGGCCTTTGCGTCGGCGAGTATAGGGTCGGCGAGGAGAACAAGAGCCGCCTCAAAGCGGGCATTGCCACCTGGTGGACGTGGTTGACGATTAAATTCGCTAGAATTGCCAAGATCGACGAGCGAATACTGAAAATCTTGAAATAACTTGGTTCGAGCTCTAAAGTCGCCCGGGAACCCAACATGCAGGTGTTGATCCCTCACGATGAGGGTATATGCCGTCTGTAAAGAGCGACATGGCGTCATCTGCGTCAGGAGTTACTGGGGCGCTTGAGGTCTGTCGAGCGAATTGTCGAGATCAGTCAAGCTGTGAATGGAGGATTCAAGTATATGAAGTGGTTTGGCTCGTGTGTTCTTTTCTGGCTTGAGTGCGAAACCCTGACAAGCTGATCGCGAAAGAAGGAAGGTTGATGGAAGCGATCATGAAGGACAATACCACCCCAAGGGCTTTGACGGAACGGTGTGGAGTCGAACGAAGCCATATTTCCAAGCAAAGTCCGCGCTGTAGAAGCCGGCGGCCGAGAATGTCTGGATATCCTATCGGCCAAAGGCTTAAAAAACTGATGTAACAGTTGGCGAAGGATTGAGACGGAGAGGGGAGAAGTTGATGAATGAAATGGGTCGTCGAAGCAAGCGGGGAATTACGTAAACGTTGTTTCACAGCAAAGCGGGCGATTGGCGATCTGTTTGAAAGAGATCGTGCATCTCGCTGCATCGTGGCTGCAGCTGCGAAGAGCTGTCCAAGATTACCGGCCTTCGTCTGAGTCGGTTATACGCTTGATCCGCGTCTTTCTGTCGTGAGGTCCATGTGGACCCAAAAGTCCCAATCATCGCTGAAGCCGAATTGCCTGTATCGCTTGTCTCCAGAAGCCCTTATCTTGCCTCCAGAACTATCGCTTGAGACGTCGATGACTCCGGTCTGAGCGTACCTGAACACATGGATCTCCCGCAATACTTCCAGACCGGGCATGGCGCCAATATGATCGACTTCTCGTTCGAGCCGTTTGGGCGGCTCGGGCTATTCCGGACCAAAAGGGAATGCTGCTGCGACTTTGGCAGGTACGGTGGTCGTGATGATAAGGCTATGGAGCTGTGCGGGGCTCGAGGGAGCTGGCATATATTCTCCTCCCTTAGCGGCCTAGATGAGCGCAGCTTCCATCAGAGGGCGTTATGAGCGGAGTCGCGTGTTGTGTTGTTGCTCGCTCTCTGTCATCGTCTGTATTAATGGGATTCTGCATATGGAACGATGGCAGCAAATCACGTTTCCCGCAGCAGCACCCGCGATGGATGTGGACGAGGATCGAGGCTTGATGCGCGGGAAACTACTGCTATTGAAAATTACTACGTCCCGCCGAGTCAGCTCGCTTCCCCGTTCGTTGTACTTAGCGTGCGACTCACTTGGATGATCTCTATCGCGTACCGATAATCAAGGTAATATCATCCGTAGCCACTTCTGGGATCGTGTAAGCAGGATGAAGCGAGAAGTTGCTCTCCAAAGGCCCGCTCAAGATAACGAATATCATGGAAAACCAAATGGCTATGAGTGTTTTAATGAAATACTCCCGGTCCCCTTCCTGATCATGAGTATTGGAATGTCGGGGCATTTCACTAGAAGCTGAATTGCAATGCACAGAAGCGGCATCCATCATAAAAATCATAAATAACGAAAGTCCATCAACATCGTTCGACAAAGTACCGAGACAAATGAAGCGTCCGTGATATCATCATGAGCGTAAGTCATGAGCCAGTCATGCGGGGAGGAAATTATGTGGGAGTGGATACACAGCTAATACGAAACTGATCGAAAATTCTCGAAAGCGCCTATGCAGGAGACTAAAGATACAGGACCATCAAGCTCGACCTCGTCATCGGGCAGGTGGTGCGGTCGGGGCTGGGTAGGTATTCCTTCGCATGGGCTGAGTAAGACCGGCACCGCAAGCTGATGTCGGGACGGTGTTACCTGCGAGGTATTCTGCAGGATATGAACATCCTGAGATCGCAGCGAAGGCTTGACGGTTATGGTTGGCGTTGAACCACCCACTCCCTACGTTGATGGTTGCGCTTGATGAGGGGGAAGTGAAAATTGGACCAGGCATTGTAATAGGCGTTCCGGTCTGGGTGAACTGTGGTAAAGAGGTCATGTCGGCTGCGGCGACGTTGGTGAAGTTGTGCGCCGGCCAGGGATACGACGCTGACATGGCCGCGGGTATAGTGTTTGCGCCGGCTCCACCCGTCATCCAGGCTGAAGAGTAGGTACCGCTGAATTCGTTGCTGTCGTAACCGTCACCGGCACAGACTCCAATTGCTGAGCGCGGGTCGGCCGGGATCCAGCCTTGCGCCAGACCAAGCTGGTAGTTCCAGAATGGGTTGATCTGCTCGATTGTGCCAGTGGTGCTATTTCCAATCTTCCATGTCCAGAAGAAATAATTCTGCACGGAATGAGCGAGCGCTTCGAAGTATGAACAACGGTTGCTCACCTGCAGCGAGTCCATGCTAGCTGACACGAAGTGCAGAAGGTCGGCCTTAGTCGATGCGTTCCATTGAGTGTAATCGTTCCAGTAATCGCAAGTGCCGGGCGCAGGTCCTTTATATCCAGCGTATGTCCCGTCATAACGAGATCCGACACCGACGTTGTTCACCCATTGACCGCAGCTATACCGAGTCAGCACGGACTTTCTCGATGCCAACTGAACCCACTCGTTGGTCGCAGCTGACCACTCGCCGGCAATATTGACACCGAATTGTTGGGATGTGGTGTTGGTCGCTACGCCCCAATACTTACAGGGTAGCTTCGAGATGGTGTCGAATGTGCCCTCGATCTGGTCGCCGAAGACCTGCAATTCAGAATGCGTGAGTGTCCATGTGAAGGACGATGAGGCTCACAATGTAGCTGTGTTGATCGATGGCCATACGGTCGGCGCCAGGCAGGAAGCCATACCACTTGGGAATGCCCAAGAATCCGTCGTGCATGGAAAGGAATGGTCCATTGCCCTCCCCGATCCCGGTGACCTCGCGAATGATCTCGTAAGCTTGGTAGTAGAAGCTGCCGATTGGAGGCTGGCTAATCCAATTGCCGTTGGGCTCATTGATGAACCCGAACATCTGGATGACGGGGCTGTACTCGGGTTGAGCGATGAATTGCGCAAGAGTACGGATGTAGTCGAGTGCGCGCTGAGCATTGGCAGTGCCCATGATGCCTGAGCTACGTCAGCGGTCAACACAACGTAAGGCTGCCTTTCACTCACCATACATCCAGTTGATGTTCCCCTGATGCCCGGAATGGTTCCATCCGTCTGCAAACAGCGTCAACTTTCGCTCTATCCGATTTCGTCCGACTCACTCTGACTACCAGGCACAGTGTGGAAGTCGAGGTTAATCCTGAGCCCATATTTCCTGCACCATTGAACCGCCTTGAGGAAGTAGGTCCAAGATACCCTTTCGAGGTATGGCTCTCCCGGCCAGGTCTTGATCGCCCAGTGAGGCAACGGGATGCGAACCCAATTGAGACCCGCCGCAGCGATATTGGCGATATCTTCCTCCGTGATGAAGGTCTCGTAGTGTTCGGTCAAAGCGGCGGTGAGATTCGCGCCCATGTTCTGAGAGAGGGTGTACTCGTCAATGGCAGTCTGGTTGTTCGGGCCGTTGGCGTATTTCTCGTACAATGCGGGGACGATGAAGGGTTCTGCGAGAGTCAGGAAGGTTTACCTCTTGAAGCCGGGGACATACCTGTGTTTAACCAGCCACCGAGGTTGACCCCGTAGATCTTATCCACACCCCAAGTCCAGTTCTGGTTCAGGGGAGGGGTCCACGAGTTACATTGTGCATCATTCTTCATGAAGATTCATCAGCATTGCCCTGAAGAGATTGCAGGAGACTCACGTTGAAAGGGTTTGCCTCATCCCACACCCAAGAGCCGCCAAAATTGTTACCGTAGGTAAAGCTCGATCCATTGTCCAGTGCGATAAGTGAACCTGTCTTCCCAGTCGTAGGCGTTGCGGAGGGTGCTGCGGACGAGGTAGCCGAGGATGCTGAGCTGGACTTGCCGGAGTTATCATTGACAGCGGCTGCAGTAGTTGCTTTGTGGCTCGAACGCTGAGTAAGTCTGAAGAAGACCCGTTAGCTGACGAGTGGATGCAATGCAAATAGACCCACCCGACTCCCAATCCGACCGCTAATGCGATAGCAAGCAGAGCCCCGGCCGCAATCCCCAGCCACAACCACTTCCTGCTCTTCTTCGACTGATACCCGCTCGAAGCCAATCTCGGGCTCTTCTCATTCAATGCTCCTGCTGCTGCTCCAGCTGCAGCGGGCGTAGGATGTCCCTGTTCGTCGTCGTCGCTGGTGGATAGGCGATCATTTGTGGAGTTGTTCCATCCTAGAGTGGAATGAGCGAGGTTAGACTGACCACGACCGGCGTTCGCCCGTCGGCTAGGAGGCACGTTCGCCAAAGTCTGCACCAATCAGCTACACTATAAACCAATGCAAGACCATTGGCTCGGCTCACATCTGCACCGGCGATGGCCTCAGCAGAACCCGCCAGACCAGCCGAACTTCCCCAACTCGATCTATTCCCGTCTAGATTAGGTGTCCCTGGAGCCAATAGACTCTCATGTGTGGAGTCACGGCTGATGACGGATGGTGCGGGCATGTAATCTGAGCGTCTCCGATTGCCGAATAGTTGGGAAGCGTCGTACGGGTCTGGGGAGAGGACTGCGGATTCTGGCAAGTTTTGGGAGGCGAGATTGGCGTATGGATCAGCGTTGGGATCAGGGGAGACGTCGGCGGGGTTGGGCACAGAGACGTAGGATGGTTGACGAGGTGGAGCCGGAAAAGGCCGAGATTTGGTAGGGGAGACCATGATGGAATGTGACGGGCTTGCAGACCGGGCTTGATAATGGAGATGAGTCAACTTCGTTTGCGGGACACAGTATGAGGAGAACTGACCGGCTAGGAACTGGAACCGGATCAACAGATGAGGACAGCGACGATCACCCGGTAATTTGAGTGATGCTGTGTTCTCGATTCCGCTATGCACACACCACCCCAATTGTGATTGATCAGCGGAGAAGAAAGGAGACCAAAGGGAGCATTGCGAGGATGTCGATGATTGAGATTCCTTTGTATGATACAGCTCAAGCACCGACTTCGGCCGGTCTCGAGGGCTCGAAGGGCAGGGGCGGTGATACGAAGCGGTGCTCAAAGGAAAGGTCGAGATACAAGCCCGAAAGAGTCAGGGGGAAATGGCCGGGTATGTTTTGGTCGATTCCAAGCACCGACCACTCCCGTGTCCAGCTGATCGACTCTTCCCGTTGGTCGTCCGGTTCGGGTTTGCAGACGTATATAACGATTAAAATGAATCAGGGGGATATAAATTATTGGTACGAGCGAGAGAAACAGGGTTACTGCAAGGATCCGGCATCGAACAACCCAGGTCAAAGGGGTGGCCACCGGCTTTGAGAAAGCGCGGAACCCTGAGATCGTTCTGCGGGATGTTTGCATAATTAGGTTTACTTACGTGAGACCCGCTGCCGCTAGGAACACAGCTTTTCGAAAGAAGGGGCGCCCTGGCGGAGGAACCCGTGCGTGTGATGGTAGCGTCGATCATGCGATGAAACCTTCGCCAAGCCCAAGCGGAGCCCGTGAAAGTTGACACTCGAGTGACATGCCGACGCTTTAAGATGGTCCCATAAAGCCGGTGGTTCGGCAGCCGATGACAAGCTTGATTCGGAGGTTTTCCCTGCAGGTGACGGGGATTTCATCGAGCGGATGCAAGCAAGCGGATCGAAAGTGCGGATGCATGACGCTGTGTGACGTGTCTTAGCTGATGAGACTGTTTTGGTATACTGTCATCTAACTTACCATACTACGCCGTCATTGTCTATGAATCCCATCAGCAGGCATGCATGTACTCTATCTCAGCTTCTTCCGCTCGATCTTGTCGTCCACCCAATATCCTCTGATGCGCACCACCTCGTCACGGACCTCATCCCACCGTACAGCCCCCAACACCTGCTCTAGCCAGACTAGTAACAGGACCACCACCCAGCTGACCCACACCCATGCCGGTTCCAGTTCTCTTCGCACCTTCTCCAAGATCGCCACGAAGAACCTCACATAGACCAACCCAATACTCGCCATCGGCAAAGCTCTATGCGCTGACTTGATCGCGAAAGGTGGCTTGACGTTGAAAGGCGGTGATGTGACCAGGCGCATAGCAGAGGCGAACCCATCCTCGTGAAATCCGTATTTCGTCCAAGCACCGGCATACGATATTCCGCGCTTATTTTGTATCTCGGGCAGGAGACGCTGAGTGGATACGGATTGAGAAGTCATCATTGGGTGATGGTATTGCCATCGACCGACGACTTTGGACTCGTCGATGGGGAAGGGAGGGTTTAGGGTGACGAGGACGAGACCGTGCTTCTTTTCGGAAAGATGTTGCAGGATGTTCATGTCGTAGGTGCTGCATGATCTGGTCAGACGGGATCGCATAATTAGATTCCAACACATACAGCGAGACCACGTCGACATTTGAGGAGGTCGTTCTCGTTCCGGACGTTGGGGCTGATGTCGAAGTGAGGTAATTCCAAGCTGCTAAAAGTAAGCCTGCTTTGCGGCAAAAAGGCTAGCGAAGGCTCACCCGAATAGGCTCTCCGCCGTATGGGCAGGAGCTGAGACGCCGTCGATCGAGCCCAGCTCTCGCGTCGTCTGACTCACGCGTTCATCCCAATGCAAGACTGCCTCGTTCTCGCTCCAATTCCACGGTCCCAGCACCTTCTCCTCCTTCAGATCCACACCGCCGCCCCGCCGCAGCATCGCAAGGGTCGTATCGGAGTGGGTTCTACGAGTGAGTTCAGCTTGTGGGAATCAAGGAGTTCACTCACGCGAGGATGACATGATCGTATTGATGCTGTTTGCCCGAAGCCTCTTCAAGCGTAATACCGCCTTCCTGTGATGAGACGCCGACGATCTCGCTGTCGAGGTGGAGATTCTCCGATGGCAACTTGCTCAGAACAGCATCGACGTATTTCTTTCTGATAGCTTTCATGAGTGCGTTCTCCGGATATTACGAGAGAGGAAGGTAGTTTCGTACTTACGATCCCCCTTTAACTGTCAACCACTTTGGTTTTCCCGTGAGCTGAAGAAGGTGATGGTTGTGGAAGAATCGGATGAGTGTGGATGCAGGAAAGTCGAGAGCCGCTTTGTCTGCCGGTGTTGACCAGATTGCACCGGTCATAGGCTTGTTTAGGATCAGCAGCCGCCACCAAATCCGGAGAAAATCGGATCCTCACAAACAGGTAATCCTCCTTAAAGCCATCACCATATCCTTCCCGGTCCAGGTACTGTCCGATACTCATCTCCTTCCCCGTGCGGACCTCCTCTCTCAACAAGTCCAGCGCAAAGAGGTTGAATCGGATGACATCGAAGATCATGCGGTACATTCTCGGGTTGAAGCTGTCCACCACGCATCAGTACTAACAGGTATCGGAGTTGTCGACCCACAGGTTGCCGATCTGACAGAACACGCCCCCTAACCCTTCACCAGCCCATTCAAATCGTCCTCGATCGCGGGAGACAGAAAATGTCATTTCGGTCTTCAGGAGCGGCATCCGGAGGAGATTGAGGAAACGCAAGAAGTTCGGGTATGATCGGGGGTTGAGAACGATCTGTCGAGGGATTCAATATCAGATAGGTCGACAAGTAAGAATGCGATGAGCAGCGTACAAAGCCACTAAGCGGTACTGTACATCAGCTCAACGCCAGCCTGCACAGACTCGGTAGCTCACGTGTCCACCTGGCAGCTCTCCTTCCCATCGCCTATACCCTCGTCAGTATGCCACTCTGGTCGAGTCCGGTCGACGAACGCATGAACTCGACAGAATGGGTATGGCCACCAGGATGATCGGCTTTCTCGTAGATGTTCACCTCGTGATCTGAGTACTCGTTAAGAAGCTTCAAATTGGTCGATTAGCTGGACCCAAGTCGAGAAGCCTCGTCTCCTTTATAATGAGGATTTGAGCTCACCCAGAGAGCGGAGAGTCCCGAAACGCCTGTACCAATGATAGCGATCCTCATCGTCGGCAGCTGGTCTGAATGTGGCGAAGGGTGATGTTCGAGCTAGTATTCCCTATGAGGAGTATGGCTGCCGACGGATTTCAACGGTAGCCGTCACATCCTAAACCGAGCATCGATGGCTTTGTTTCAGCTATCCTGACGTGTCATTCTTCCCACCCAGCTAATTTGATGAGTAAATCAAATCTCTGATACTTGCCACCGATTGTTGTGAATCCGTTTCTTTCGCTACAACTTGCAGATAGATGGGAAAGTCATGACCTCAAATCCGTCTCAGCCACCAGCAGCCGTTCTCCTCCCTCGACCATCGCAGTCCAATCCCACGGCCGAGCCTGTGTGGACGGTCAACAATGTCCTCCCTCCTGTGCGAAAGCAGCAATCAGAGGGGATCCTAGGAGAGGTACCGCCATTACAGTCGAGATGTGCTGCGCACGACAGGGAGGGCGACAAATGCTGCAAGGAGTTGAAAGGTGATGATGAGAGACATCTCATCAGTCCGGAGATCGTCCGGGATATGTATGTCACGAGGCGTTGCAATTCGAATGTCAAAGCTGATCAAGCCTGTGACGTAGAATCATCGGTCTTTCCGACGGTCTCACTGTCCCCTTCGCTCTTACCGCTGGTCTCTCTTCTATCGGTTCATCCAGACTTGTCGTTACCGGTGGTCTCGCCGAGCTGTGTGCCGGAGCCATCAGTATGGGCCTGGGAGGTTATTGTATGTCCACATTTCCAGCTTGTTTTTCCTCTTTCGTTGACCTCCATCTTCCAGTGGCTTCCCAAGCCGAACTCGATCATTTCCACTACCTTCGAAAACAGACTCAGGCTCGCGTCCTACGATCTTGTGCGGGCGAAATGGAGCGCGAGGTTCACTCGATTCTCGGACCGCTTGGGGTCAAGGAGACCGTATCGCGGCTGATAGCGGAGGACTTGCGAGCGGTTGATGATCATACACAGGGAGAGCGAGTTGAGAGAAATGAGGGTGTGATGGCTGCACAGGCACAGCTTCAAAGAGTCGTTCCAGAGGAGAAGAAACGGGGGATTCTTAGCTGGACAAAGAGAGAGGCAGAGGAGGTCGAGGAGGATGGGGGTCCGAAGGGGAATGAGGATATGGGATTGACTGCATTCTTGATCAAGTTCGGCGAAGGACTAGGTAGGTTGAGCTTTTCCGGACTGGGTTTTAAATGCTCATATCTCCGCTTCAGAGGAGGTCCCTAGATCACGATTGTACATCTCCGCCCTCACTATCGGCTTCTCCTACTTCATTGGTGGCCTCATCCCATTAGTTCCTTACATGGCGCGCTCGTCACCCACCGAGGGACTCATCATTTCCTGCGTTGTGACCGGAGTCGTCCTCTTCATCTTCGGTGCATTCAAGACCTACTTTACGTGAGTACCTAAGCGGCACGACTTGAGTTTGCTGACCTCCGTATGAATAGAGGCGCAACCGGTGGAGCTGGAGGCTATCTCTATGGAGCGGTAAGTACGACGGTCGTTGGATGTGTTGCGGCGGGCGCGGCTTTCGGTCTGGTCAAGGCTATGGGGGTTCAGAAATGAAAAGTAGAGTTGGTATATGGAGGCAGTATCTCTCAAGGCATCAACGGGAGACTCATATCCTGCTTTGAATCCGATCGACCTCATTCCCTTTGTAACATACACCGAACGGATTGAAACGGCGCCGTATCGCCTTCACATCTTGCATTTACAAGACTGTATCCAGCGATTCATCTTCCCAGCTCGACTCCCAACGTGGCAACTTCGAAAATTCCCACTCAAAGTACGCTACTTTTCCTCGTCAAAGCGTCTCCGACGTATCTGCCTGCGGTTCGACAGCTTTCAGCTACATCATGCTGCCAGCGAAGCATTCCCCCGCCACTCTCAAGCGGAAGGCTTCCACTCCACGACCACCAAGGATCGCATCAGACCGACTGCCGGTCCTGTATCGGGCCTTGACGGACCAAGTCGACGACGGGTACTTCCACAATGCCATTTCGACGTGCAAGAAAAGTGAGCTGCTTCGTCAATCAAAGATACGGGTCACGTCACCCGCTATCTTCGAGCGCGGCAGCTGACGAGGCGTCACATCATAGTCCTGGCGCTCGACCCTTCGTCCATCCCAGCGTTCAAGACGCTCCTCTTCCTCAACCTCCACACGGACGACTACGAAGCCGCTCTCGACCTCCTTTCGAAGCCTCCGTCGACCTCGCCCCTGGTGTTCGAGAAGGCATACTGCTTGTACCGGCTACATCGAGAGAAGGAGGCGCTGGTCATCCTTGAAGGATTGGGGGAGCGGGGGAGGAAGGAACAGCAGCACTTGGAGGCGCAGATTGTGGGTCTTTTTCCGAGCTTTATCATACACGAGCCATATGGTCCGATTGTGGCTGCTTGCTGATGACGATATAGAGGTATCGCTTGGGGGAATATGAGAAGGCGCAAGAACTGTACGACAGCCTCCTGGCCGGATGTGATCAGGTGAGTCAGCCTAGTTTCCAAAACCACTCGATCTGCAAGCGATCGTAGGTCGGATGAAGGTTGACATCCACAGTCATTCCCCGAGTACCCCGACATCCTCACCAACCTCTCAGCCACCGTAGCACAAAGCGACTTCCTCTCGCACTCGTATCACTCCTACCTCAACGTCCCTCCTCTCACCGATCTCTCCGGTCCATCGGGTCACATACCCACTGCAGGTGAGCTCGAGAGCTATGTGCCGAGCTTGCCGACCGGGTGGGCACTGGGAGGTTTAGAAGGGGTCAAGAAGGCTGCTTCGGTGAAGGAGGCGAAGAAGGAGAAGGTCAAGGGGAAGCCGAGGCATAAATTGCCTAAAGGCGCTGTGGCTGGGAAACCGTTCAATGAAGACGTGCGTGTATTCCACGCTTTGAGCTCCAGAAGAGCTGATCAAAGACATCTTGTTCATCCTTCTCCTGATATATTCGTGCTGCATCGCTCGTCACAGCCTGATCGATGGCTTCCTCTGCGACAGCGATCCTCCCATATCGCTGCAATGGGCAAGAAGAAGGGCGCGAAAATGGGCATGGGCACTGGGATGACTCAGGGCAGCACGACTGCTGCGGCAGCTTCATCTGGAGCCGGGGGAGGAGGTGGCAGCAAGAATAAGAAAGGGAAGAAGAAGTAGCTATCTTGCGGTAACATCAATGCTACAAAGTTGAACCCTGGGATGAGGTCGTATCAAGGCGAGGTGCCGGCGGTCAAGTGAGCCTGATCCATATGTATCGCTCGTCATCGTCACCCGCCCCACGATATTGCACCTCTAGCCCTCTGAACGGAGAACGTCTTGATCTCCGCTTGATATTTTGACGTTTCCGGTCTCCGTCCTTTCTCGTATATGTGCCGACGATTTCTTTATCGCAGCTACCGTATCGCAGCTACACCCGGGTAGTCACTTCAGAACCAGACTCACATCTCCGAGTATGAGACTCGACGCGACAGATCTCCGCTATGTCACTCCCGACGAGTTCCGCGTCCTCACAGCGGTCAGTCGAGCGCATCCTCTACATTCGTCCTGCATCACCTCGACGGCCTTTCCAATTATCGGACAGATTGGCTATAGGACCATGCTGATGCTGCACTCAGGTTGAGATGGGCTCGAAAAACCACGAGGTCGTACCCACACCACTCATCGCCCAGCTCTCCTCCATACGTTCAGGAATCACCTCGAAATGCCTCGGATCACTAGCGAAGCGTGGCTTAGTCGCCCGAGTCCAGGGGGCAAAGTGTTCGTCATACTAATACAATTCACTCACTCCCGCTGACTAGGCCAGACGAGGGTTTCAGATTGACCTATGGTGGCCTTGACTACCTCGCCCTCCGGACCTTCTCCTGCCGGAAGATCCCGAGCGTAAGCGCCGTGGGCCAGAAGATCGGGGTGGGGAAGGAGAGTGATATCTACCTCGTGAAGGAGGATCATGGGGAGGAGAGGGTACTCAAGATTCACCGGTGCGAAAGCTCTCCCCTTCGCCCGCAGTTCAGGTTCCTGCTGCGATGATCGAGGCTGTGCTTACGTCGAGACGTGCAGGTTGGGCCGGATATCCTTTCGAGCGATCAAGGCGAAGCGGGATTACCTGGTGAAGAGAAGCTCGGCGAGCTGGATGTATATGTCGAGGTTGGCTGCGGAGAAGGAGTTTGCGTTCATGAAAGTGAGTCAGAGTGGACTCTTCGCTGAGTCCCGGAAGGAGCGGTTGGTAAGAGACTGACACTGCTCAGGTGCTGTATCAACATGGCTTCCCTGTCCCGGTGCCCATCGATCAAGCACGACATTGCATCGTTATGTCTCTCATCGATTCTTTCCCCTTGTTTGTCATACATACCCAAAGTTCAGATTGTAATTTTACTGAATCGCAGCTAGGCGGCAAGTAGACCATGTCGACTCCCCTTCGGACCTCTACGTAACCCTCATCGCCCTTATCCTCCGCCTCGCACGATCCGGCCTCATTCACGGAGATTTCAACGAGTTCAACATCCTCATCCAGCGAAAGACCGGCGAGGCTGTGCTCATCGACTTCCCGCAGATGGTCAGTACGAGACACGAGAATGCAGAATAGTAGGTCGCTTCTTCCACTAATCATCACTTAATGGCTGATTGTGTCTGAAGCTTCTTCAATCGCGATGTCAACTGTATCCGAAAATTCTTTCGCAAGCGATTCCGATACGAAGCAGCCAATTGGCCGACATGGCGAGATGTCATGGCACAGGAAGAGGAGAATGATGCGGAAAGCTCGGAGGTTGCGGATAAGAGGGTCAGGCTAGATCTGGAGGTTGAGGCGAGTGGATTCGGACGCGCGATGCAGCGGGATTTAGAAGATGTGGGTCTTTGTGCAGCACGTGTGATCAAAATTCTAATCCAGGGTCAACCGAATAGTACATGATTGAGGTGCAAGATATGCCCGAATCGGACTCCGAAGAAGGGGAGAGCATGGATGGAGCGGAGGAAGCTGAAGACGATGAACGGGAATCGGAGGAAGGGGATCAGGAGAGGCAAGATCTTAAAGAAGGGAGAACGGGAGCGTTCAACGAGGAAGCTGGTCAAGAAAAGATCTCCGATCGACTTGAGGCCGTGCGAATAAGTCGAGCTCTTGGGAACGATGATACCAATCAACCGTCACATGAACCACCGGACGACCTATCCGACCTCGAGCCCGAATCTGACTCCGATAGTCAAGCATCTTCCACCGGACCACCAGCGACCGACTTCACTACATATATCCGAGAACGCAAGGTACGACCGCCAAGGATATCCGCGAAACACTTGGGGGAGAAAGATGGGGTCCAGATTATAGTCGCAAGGGAGAGGGCACGGACGGAACGTGGTGGTGGACTGAACAAGGGCGTAGGAGCGGGAAAGGTCAAGGGTCATAAGTGGAAGAGCAGTGAAAAGTACCTCGTCGGGAAGAATAGCGGATGGTAGCGGTATCACGGTTGGGATTCATCCGTCTCACGGATGCCCGGGGCCGTTGAACAGCACGTGTTCGCTCCTCATTGTTGAAGGCGTATAATCTGACTCGCCTATCCAGCTGGCTAGCAGGCCTAGTTGGCAGCTTCCCCACCTCGGACATTCATACCTACATACATACACAATACTTGTATATGAACGTCTTGCATCTTCACTACAGGTGTTCGAATCACTCTTGCGGTTTGATCCGCCTAATCCCGAAACCGGCTAAACTTTTTCGCGTGAGCCTTTCCAGCTTCCCCACATCTGTTTATTGATTCACCCCCCAACAGCCATCTCATGGCCTCTTTTCATACATGTAAGACACCTCTAAAGAGGGCTTCCACGTCATTGGCACATCTCCATTCTACCTTGGCCTCCTCTCTTTCAGCACTTGGTCCCGCTTCTTCGTATTCCAACTACCAATCATTCCCACATATCCCGAATAACAACAATCATCACCGACCCGGGTCCGTGAGAATGTCTCAGTTCCCAGAGATCCAGTCATTATTCGACGCCAACCGGAAATGGGCGGAAGGTATCAACGAGAAGGAGCCAGGCTTCTTCGCGTCCACTACCAAAGGCCAGGTCAGTCTTCCCCCTTCAAGGTAGGGTAGTGAAGAGAGGTTGATGGATGACTGGATAGGCTCCGAAGATATTGTGGATTGGATGCGCGGATTCGCGGGTGCCAGAGAGTGTCATCATGGGTAGGAAGCCGGGGGATGTGTTTGTCATGGTGGGTCTTCTTCATTGAACCATATGACTAGGTGCTGATGGATGGGACGAATAGAGGAATGTCGCCAATCAGGTGAGCTTTTGCATTATGGCTTCGTCGTCATGGTCATCCAATCCAGTGGTGCGAGACATACTGAAGCTTGGGTCTGCAGTTCCAGCCGAAGGATGATTCTGCGAATGCGTTACTTGATTATGCTGTGGGCACTGTCGGGGTTGATCATGGTATCTCTGTCGTCTCCATCTCCCGTCTCACCTCGAGTCGCCCTATCCTGGCTTTCCGTCCTACGATTTCTCTATTCTAGTAGGTCCGAAGCTCATTTATTCGCAGTCCTCGTCGTCGGTCACACCGGTTGCGGCGGCTGTATCGCCGCATGGGGCGCTCCCCCTCCTACCCATGCTCCCCATGCCCAAGATCACCCACTCTCGCGCTTCCTCGACCCGGTCGTCCGCTTGAAACACATCATGCCACCGGGCACCGGGGTGGATGACCTGATCAAGGAGAACGTGAAGGCAAACGTGAGGAACGTCATTGCGTCCGACGTAAGCGGCTGTTCAACCTGCTTGCAAACGCTGACTTGGAGCAGGTGATGCAGGATGCGTGGAGGAGCGCTCAGAGAGGTGAAATGAAGCCGATATACGTCCATGGCTGGGTAGGTCATTCCGCTCGCACCGACTTGTACCAAGCTGATGGCATCAAGATGTACGACCTCGGGACGGGTCATCTGAATGACCTGGAGATCTCGGCTGGACCGGAAATCTCGCCTCTGCCTCGATCAGACGACGAGGTGCTGGGGCAGCAGGCTTCGGAGCAGGAGCGTGAGCTTCGCGGTGAGACCTTGATTCGCGCTTGATACGAGTACGGGACGTGTTGTATATATTATAGAGATAGATGAGACCATACACAATATGTACATACATCACAATTGAGCGAGAGTTTCGAGGTATCCTTTCGAAAGGCAAGGACTGGGAGCTTGCCACTGAGAAGGTATGACGCGTGCTGGAATCTGATGTTCTAGGACGGTGCTGTAATTTCCCCCTATTCCGATCATTTGTAATTTTGGGTCTTCTTGTGCCGTCCGTATAGGATCTTAAGTTTTGGTACAACCGTCGACGTGCATTTCCTCCGAGGGCATCATCAAACTGCAAGGTCCAGGCAATGCCGCCCAGGCATTTCGGGCACTTTCCAGGCGCTCAACGAGACTCATGAATCGAGCTTCACCTTCAACATCATCGACATCGTCATCATCGTCGGGATCTATGCTCATCACTCGAAGCTTATGTCAGGCATGCCTCGCAGACTCATCTGCTCGGCTCGGACCGCGTCGGGCACCGTTGACCATCGTATCACATGGGCAGCCTTACCACTCATCGGCTCATCAATCGGCACAAACCCTGTCAGAGCGATATTGGCAGAATGATGATCCCCCACCTCCACCTCCTCGCGCAGCACCAGAACACCATCCCCTTCCTCGTCCCCCAGTCTCGACCCCATCATCACTTCGACCGTCTCGCCCGCGCTCTCAAGCTGTCCGAACCCAAGATGTCCCGCCTGAACCGGACTACATCCCCTCTGATCTCGACTTCGCCCCTTCTTCCTCCACCTACCCAATCATGGAGCCCCTACCCGAGTTCCCGCCCGATCGCGTGCCACCACTCACCGCGCCAGCTTCATCGCTAGAGGAGTACGATGACCGCCTCGTCAACCGAATGCGACGGAATGCGAGGCGGAAGAGCACTGTCTCCGTTCTTCCGGCTCTCCCAGCCGAGGAGCTTGCGCCAGAAGGTTTATCGAGATTCGACTGGCGTCAGAGGTCGTTGTCCCGGATGGGTCGCACGAAAGGGCTGAGCTGGTTTCCTGGTGCTGTGAGGAAGAGGGTGCGAGCGATGGCTAGTGACCTGGCACCGGGGGAGACATTTCATGACGAGCTAGTTCGGTATCAGAATCAGTACGTGCAGTGATCGTTCTTGGGATACGAGCTGAACGCGAGCAGTTTCGAGCCGCTGCTGCGCGCCGAGTTCGATGAAGAGGAGCAGCTTTTCCATATCCGTCTGGAGGAATGGTCGATTGACCGACTCAAGCGCGAGGGATATGCACTGGGTGGACTGCGTGGATCGATTCGGTACCAACCCCGGTCAAGAACGGCAGGATGTATCGTCACCTTTTCACGGACAGGCAAAACGGCAACAGCACTGCCTTTGAATCGCTTTTCGTCAGTCTATGCCTCGTTCATCCGTGTGGGCAGGCAAGCTGACGGAGCCTAGTATCGGCTCCTCGGTCATACTGTCCCGGACCGACCCAACGAAAGATTGTGTGCGCGTGAATGGTACCCTCGGCACGATCAAGGGAGAGGGGAGACCCCTGAGAGGACAGGTCTACAGTGCGACGCGATCGTATGTCCGGGTGGAGTTCGCGGATGAGGTACCCAAGATCGCGGAGGGAGAGTGGCGGTGAGGGTCATCAGTCTGTCTCCGAGTCACCGGCTGATAAGAGCGTGTCTCAGGATCGACGTCGGCCATAGCGGCTGGCCATTGCAGCAGCAGCTTTTGGCTATCAAAGCGCTCGGTCAGAGCCCTTTTGCTCAGGATACAGAAGATTTCGCTTCGACGGACTTTGCATCGCCAGACGTAGACCTCCCCGCGCCACGCTCAAGCAAGAGCCCAATGGCTCGGGACGTCGTTTCTGCCCCGAAGTGCAAGCCGAAGCAGACCATTCTCAGCGGCACAGCCATGCGCGACGTCCTACTGCGAGCCTTCCAGGAGGACTTCGTACCCTACGACTCGTACTCTTCTGCCATCAACGCGGACGTCCACGCGGTCGTGCCCGATGGGACGCAACTCAAGCCCACGGATATCGACGCGACGGCGGTACCTACCGATCGAAGTCCTGATGGGATCCTCGCGCGGAATCAACTAATACAGAGCTGGACGCGGCGATTCAGAGACACACCTCTTTTAGTGGAAGGTGATCCGGAGCTCGAGCTTAATCCGAGTCAAACGAAGGCGATTGCAATGATGTTGGGCGAGAGGTTGAGCTTGGTCCAAGGCGTAGGTCCGGTTTTGACGAGTGCGATCCGTGCTGATGACCGGGATCCAAGCCGCCAGGAACCGTTAGCACTTCTTCGTTTCCGAGCGGGGAGACTGAGCTGACCAGGGACAGGGAAAGACACGCGTCATCATCGAAACGATCAAGCTCCTCAAGCTCCATTGGGAGGTACCATTCCCGATCCTCGTTTGTGCGCACACCAATGTGGCCGTCGACAATCTCCTCGAGGGACTGCATGACCACGGCGTGAAAGCCATCCGACTCGGCGCCACGGATCGAGTCCGACCGAGCTTGATGGATCTTAACCTGGATCTGAAGCTGGCGGAGCATCCGTTGTATGATGAGATAGAGGAACTACAACGAGAGAAGGACGAGCTATTTCGGCAGCCCGAAGACATGAGCGGTGAGTGACTCACTTCACGAGGTGACTCAAGCACTGATCGTACCGCTTGCAGTGGCTCAGACTGATTGGCGAAGAAAGATGGCTAAGAAGGCTTCGATCGACCAGAAGCTGTTCGGCAAGCGGACGAGGATGTTTCAGGAAGTCCTTGGGGACACGGATGTCGTACGTGGAGTTGCGGCGAAGCGAGCGAGTGGCTTATACACACGCAGATCTGCACGACGTGTCTTTCGGCTTCATCGCGGACTCTTCAGCACATCGACTTCCCCATGGTCTTCCTGGATGAGGCCAGCATGGCCACGGAGCCGCTTTCCATTGTACCCTTGATGAAGGGGGTGAGGCGCCTCTTCTTCTCCTCATTGTGCTGAGCTTACTCGCAATTCAGTCGTCCCATATTGCGATCATCGGCGATCACAAGCAACTGCCACCCGTCATCATCAGTCCCGAAGCGCATGCAGGCGGACTTGGTATCAGTCTCTTCGAGCGGCTCATTCACGAGCATCGTGAGTGGATCATTTGGGAAACCCCTTCAATGGCTGACTCAACTGAGACGTACCTTCTATCATGCTCGACACGCAGTATCGGATGCACCCCGCAATATCCGCCTTTCCGAGTCATGCTTTCTACAACGATGATCTCAAGGATGGAACCGTTCAATCCGGCGGCGAAGTAAGGCCAGGATTTGAGCCACCGATCACGTCGTTCCTCGTAGAAGACGAGAGTGGGAGGAGAAGCAATCTGACTTTCGTTGACCACGACTATAAGGAGACACCGCAGATGCGGAGTATTGCAAATCACGGAGACGCCGAGAAGGTTTGCGACATTGTCACGGATCTCCTTTTCAATAACCCGGTCAGTCTGGGTCCCCTGCATTCGGTGACGATTCGCTGATGTAGCTCAGGACCTGCGTGGCGAGGATATCGGGATCATCGCTCCCTACACCGCCCAGATCCGGCTTATCGACCAATTCCTCCACCCTGATCCGGGATCTCAGCGCTCTGATCGTTACGACGCGGTCCTCGGCCAGACACGAGCGGGCGAACTTGGGACCATTGAGATCAAGACTGTCGACGGATTCGAAGGGCGGGAGAAGCAGGTCATCATCTTCAGCACGGTACGGTGTAATACTGCGGGCAACATTGGGTTCTTGTGCGATTGGAGGCGGCTGAATGTCGCGCTGACTCGAGCGAAGCGGGTACGATGGATCTAGAGGGTACAAGCAGTAGCTGACACTCGGTTAGGGGCTGATCATGGTGGGCTCGGCAAGAACGCTGGAGCAGGCTAGCACGGGGCAGGTGGCGAGCGAGTCATTGCCACAAGGTGGAGCGCAGGTTTGGAGGGACTATATCAGACATCTTAGGGATAGGGGTCTGGTCCTCCGCGCGGATTAGAGGTAGAGAGCATCGCATTGCTTCATATCGTATTCTTGCATATCAAGCCTCACTCAATGCATTTTGGGGATGGGATACAGTACAACAAATGGTGAATTGATAGCTGTTCATCGGCAATCCTGTTGCGATCTATACAACCTACTCATCTCGCCGTTCAAGCCCCGACTATCGCTGCCTGACCTTCGGATCCCGGAAGAGGTGCTTGCAATGTGTGCAGTAGAAGAACAGCGTCATATTCGTGGTGATCCTCCTCGCCTGATCCTGATAAAACACCGCTCTGTGTCCCTCTTCAGCCTCCTTTTCCTCACGCACACAAGGCCCAAACGATTTTTGGACACTCACCCATTCTTGAAGCACACTGGACATTGTATATTACTCCGCTGTAACGTCGGGTCCGTCTCCAGATCCTTCGTTTCTCCCGCTTGCTCCCTACATGGCGTACGCCCGTCAATACAATTGCCGTGCCTGAAGAGAGGGAGAAGGAGACAAAGGAGGATCAGGAGGACAAGGAGGAGGAAGAGGAAGAGGAAGAGGAAGAGGAAGAGGAAGAGGAAGAGGGAAGACATACCGAGCCACGGTGAGCAGGTCATTCTTGTACACGCAAGGCGCCATCCCGGGTTCCGCGACGGCGTTCTCGGCGTACGGGCAGTTCCGACATTGGTAGAGGAGGATCTTGGAGTTGTTGTCGGACTAAGGGGGATGGGTCAGCTCCCAATCCGATGATACAACAGTTCGCGGAGCTGGAGGTGATAGAGAGGAGCGGACTTTTGGGTAGAGGAGGTTGTTGCTGCGATACGTCAGCTTGGTCACGGTTTGGTTCTCCACGATCTTCGGCCAACCTCAGCCTGTCAGAAAGGTACACATGCCGTGTGAAGCTTGAGAATCCAATGTTTTTGATCACGAAGAGGAAGTGAGAACGGAGGGATATGGGATGGGGCAAAGGGGCAAAAAGAGGTGGACGGCATGCTGGAGGAGAGGGGCAGCGGCGGGACAGGGGAAGGACTGACCACTCGCCGCAGAATTTTAGGCTTGGCATCCTCCCTCTCTACCGCAACCCGAGACAACTTGACTTCAGGGCGTCAAGGTCCAGGAGTAAGGGATAGCTGCTGTTTGACGAGGACGCAGGCGTTTGCAATGGCTTGGAAGGTAGAAGCTGACTGGTCAGGAAGTTATTGTTGCCATACATGGAGGACGGTGGCCAAATTCCCGAAGTAGCTCTTATTCTGGTAGGCATGCCATTCATTGACACCTAATTCACCTCCCGTTCTTACTCTATCAGCATTGATTACGTAAGACTGAACACAGACACTACAGCCTTCATCTCTCTGTTACATCTCTGTGTTGTGCCTGTAAAGTCCTCTCGTGCAGACTCCCACTAATTTTTGGATCCCCTCATCCTAGCGCTACTCCCTCGTTGCCATCAAGAGCCCACTCGTCGCCGCTTTCAACTTCTGGCAGCAACGCACCGCCATATTTAGTCCAACTGCTATTGGAACCGCTGCCCCAAGCTCAATGCCAATATCCAACACCCGTCCTCTACTTCCACTCTGACCAGGCGTTCCTGGAGCGCTCGCCATCAGCAAGCCTTCCGAACGTCTCATCCCCAGCTAGTTCGTCTTGTCGCATATTTCAGGCTCGATCCCGTCTTTCAGTCTAAGAACCGCAAGCCCAAGGCCTAACCCCTCTATCAGATAGGCGTCTTCATCTATCGGATGGCTCATGGACACACCCTGAACGTCATAGAGCGCACATTCCATGTTTCGAGTTTGTCCTTCCCCTCCGCCGCAGTTCAAGCTCATCTGAGTTTTGTAGGGTTCTGTCCATGTTTGGACCGGTAGATGCGTCATAGCCTTCCTCCGCCAGCGCCCTCGCCTCATATCGTGGCCAACAGCCCGCCAGAGGAACGACATCAAGTTCAGCTTGTTGGAGGAATTCGGCATTCCTCTTATGTTGGCATTGTCGACGAGTTTCATGTCAACCTAGCAACTGCGCCGGCAAGGGAAAACGCTGGCGCGTTCCACAGTCGCAAGGAGCGCTACAGCTACAACGTTCTCGGCGTTACAGACGACACCAAGCGCTTTCGCTACCTCGATTATGGATACCCAGCGTCTTCGAGCAACATGTGTGTTCAACGTGCCGCCGAGCCTCTGAAACACCCAGACACGCAATTTGTCATCAACTAATACCTGCTAGCAGACTCTGGGTTCACCGCATACAATCAGACGGTCCCCATGTTCAGAAAAACGTCTGGGAATACGATTATACGGCAGCATACTTCAAGACCATAGCTGCAACAATGCGCTATCAAGTCGAGCAGGCAATTGGCATACTCAAGTCGCGCTGGACGATCCTTCGCAGCATGCCCCTATGCCTGCGGACCACACACGACCAGGCGCTTGCCCACGGCATCATAATTGCATGCGTCATTCTCCATAACCTCGCAGTCAACACCGACAACGGACCGCTCGAAAACGACAAGTATGCCAATGCCAAGGCACAGCATGCAGCACGAACCGGTCAAGCAGAGATGTCTGCAGACGAGCTGCGCGTCCCCGAGCACCTGCAGCGGCGAGAGAGACTGGTGACGGAGGTCATATTAATAGCTATGGAAGACGAGGACTTTTGACTTCGATGACTACGAGGTCTGGTAGCTGGGCATCCCATCGCTTCGACGCTGCCGCTTCCATAGCAATCCCACCTTTTCGTCCCGCCACACCGACGCCACGCTCGACAAGGAACCCAGGATGCTCAGTCCTGCTATCAAGCGAGTCGAGAACTACTGCCGCATATCAAGGAGTGGGCACGAACGCCTTGCATCATCCGAGGGAACCGGTTTTTCGAGGAGTTG